>ERZ773228.10-NODE-10-length-232558-cov-9.501047_pt1 | contig 232558 bp, 199 predicted proteins | sample MGYA00580524_ERZ773228 | MGnify/ENA primary metagenome ERZ773228 (study PRJEB29015, sample SAMEA2737768) | human gut metagenome | biome: human gut; feature: human-associated habitat; material: faeces | place: China | collected 2012 ... | reverse complement strand
GCAAGTGGATAAAACAGCTCCCACTCGCAAAATACGAAATTTATCTCACTTTCTCAAAGTCTATTGGCATTCAAGAACTAAAGTTTTTTATTACAAAATTGTAATAGAAGAAAAATAATATATATGTTATTATATAATTATTAAATAATATAAAGGTGAAACAAATGGATATATTTTTATTAGAGGATGACGAAGCTATCGGCATAGGGCTTACTTATTCGCTTGAAAACGAGGGATATAACGTAACGCTTGCAAAAAGCGTGAAAGAGGCGGAAAAAATTATTGATGAAAAGGAATTTTCGCTTTATATTCTTGATTTAACCCTGCCTGACGGAAGCGGTTATGACGTTTGCAAAAGGATTAAAGCGAAAGGTGATTTGCCTGTTATTTTTTTGACTGCGTATGATGACGAAGTTAATGTAATTATGGGTTTTGAGCTTGGTGCAGACGATTATATTTCAAAGCCGTTTAGAGTTAAGGAGCTTATGCTCAGAATTAAAAGCGTTATGCGCCGATATTCTAATGAAACGAGTGACGGAATAATCAAAATCAATAATCTTAAAATCAATACAAATGAGGCTAAGGTTTACAAAAATAATGAGGAAATTATTTTGACCGCTATGGAATACAGGCTTCTTTTAATCCTTTTGAGCAATAGGGGAAAGGTGCTTTCACGTACTGCGCTTCTTGAAAATATTTGGGATGTGGCAGGCGATTTCGTTGAGGATAACACACTGACCGTCTATATCAAAAGGCTTAGAGATAAAATTGAGGAGGACCCGGCAAAGCCTGAGTTTATAAAAACTGTTCGTGGGCTTGGGTATGTTATTGAAAAATGATTAATAAAGATGCAAAATTCACGGCTTTTTTCGGAATAGGGGTAACGGTACTTGCCTCAATAATCTGTTTTATTATAAATGCGTGGGCAGGTGCGATTTGCCTTATTTCAGGTATTATTTTGACAGGCATATATTTTTATAATATCAAGAAAAGAAACGATAAAATTAACGAACTTAACAACTATCTTTCGCTTATGTGTTCAGGTAATTTTGACCTTGATATTATGGATAACAGCGAGGGCGAAATGTCGATACTCAAAAATAATCTTTATAAGATAATGACGCTTTTAAAAACGCAAAACGAGCAGCTTAATACGGACAAGCTATATCTTGCAAATTCGCTTGCCGATATATCACATCAGCTTAAAACTCCGCTTACGTCAATGATGGTGATGTCGGATTTATTAAAAGACGAAAAGGACGAGGAAAAGCGAAACGAATTTTTATCAATTATTGAAACACAACTTGATAAAATGAAATGGCTTATTACAAATCTTCTTAAAATTTCAAAGCTTGACGCAGGCGCAACTGAATTTAAGCACGAAAAATTTAATATTGCGCCTATTTTAGAAAAAAGTTTGAAGCAGTTTTACGTCACCTGCGACGTGAGAGAAATTGAAATTGTCAATGAAATAAATGATTTTGAATTTGTCGGTGATGAAAATTGGACGGGCGAGGCAATAGAAAATATTATTAAAAACTGCATTGAGCATACAGACAATAACGGCAAATTAAGATTTTTCAGCCAGAAGACGAATGTTTATAATTCTCTTTTCATTCAGGATAACGGCTGCGGAATTACAAAAGAGGATTTACCCCATATTTTTGAACGCTTTTATCACGGCAAAAATTCATCAAGCGAGAGCGTTGGTATCGGGCTTGCGCTTGCAAAAACCGTGCTTGAAAAGGAAAAGGGCGATATTATTGTTAATTCAGAGCTTGGCAAGGGCAGCATTTTTGAATTGAGATTTTATAAAACAATAGTATAAACCGCCTCCCTTAACAAGGGAGGCAAAAATGTCTTTTTAATTCGGGGTCCCCGAAAAGCGTAAGCTTTTTGGGGAGAGGAGAAAGGAACGGAGTGTTTATTATGAATTTTGCAAAAATTTATTCAAACACGGAATTTCTTTCGACGAGGCGCAGTTTAGCCGCTTTATCGACAGTCTGGCTAATATGTGACATTTTTGTAATATTAGTGTCACGTGATTGTAAGTATGAACTGTTATGATGGTGATAGTGTAAGGGGACTGTACCCATTTTTACACTGACGGGGGAGGTATTCATTATGAGTATAACAAAAAAATTAGCCCTGCGCCATTTGAAGCAGAACAAAACAAGGTCGGTTTTAACTGTTTTAGGCATAACTATATCCGTAGTTATGCTTACTGTTATTTTTACATGCGCTACATCATTTGCACATTATTACGGCGAAAGAGCAATCAACACAAACGGCAATTGGCATTTCTTTGTTAAAACAGATTATGAAAGTGCCAAAAAATATTTACTAAGTGATTCCTCACTTAAAGATATAGGCTTTGAAAAGGATTTATCATCCGAGGAGCAAAGCTATAAGATTTATTCAGATAAAGCTAATTATTTAAGAACAGGCACGATATATCAGGGAGATGCACAGTATATTAAGGATACAGTCACCTGCAAATATGACGGCGCTTTGCCTAAAAGTGATAATGAAATTATGGTGGAACAGTCGCTTATTAAAAATAACGGGCTTGAACTAAAAATAGGCGACGAGATTAAAATTGCAGTCGGCTCAAGGCTTAAAGGCGATTTTGTCATTTTGCCGATAAAAGGCAATTACCAATTCGGCGAACGCTTTGAAAAGGAAAAGGACGAAACGTTTAAAGTAGTAGGTATTCTCCACGATAACGAGCCGACCGAGCGTGGCGCAATTATTCGTGGAATGAGCGATTTAAAGAGTAAAAATCTTGTTGCTTACGGTAAGCTGAAGCGTATTACCCCTTTTTCATATACAAAGATAAACGGTATTTATGATAAATTCGGCTTTACTAAAAAGAAAAGGGCATTTAATGTGGGCGAAAATACAGGCTTTTTAAATTCACGGCTTGCCTTTTCGATAGACAAAAACAATTTGCCGCAGGTATTAAAGCTTACTGCAATCGGAATCGTTGTTTTTGCCGTAATTTTCGTTTCGTCATTTGCAATGATTTATAATTCCTTTGCGCTCTCTGTCGGCGAGCAAATCAAATACCTCGGTATGCTTTCCTCGGTCGGTGCAACAAGGAAACAGAAGAAAAAGACGCTCTATTTTGAGGGCACAATATTGGGAGGAATAGGAATTATTCTCGGCATAGTGCTTGGCTTGCTTACTACCTTTATATCGCAAAGCGCAATGAATGCCAAAATTGTCTCGATTATGGAGGGCTATAACTACAATATCAAATATTCAACTCATATTTCCCTGTGGGTGCTTTGCCTTATTGTTATTTTGGCGGCGCTGACTGTTTTTGTGTCAATCATTTCGCCCGTGCAAAAGGCGGCAAGAATTACTGCGATTGATGCGATTAGAAAAACGGACGAGATTAAGCGAAAAGGCAAAATCCGCACTCCGTTTATTATCACTAAGCTTTTCGGCTTCGAGGGTGATATTGCATTTAAAAATTTAAGGCGCAACGGCAGAAAATCGAGGACGATTATTGCTTGTATATGTATTTGTGCAGTCCTCTTTTTAAGCTGTAATTATTTTTGCGAAACATTTAAAGAGGCGTCAAACTTAGATTATGAAATTCCTTATCAGCTTACGTTTCAATACAGTGCCGAAAGCAAGGCACAGCTTGAAAAAGCAAGAAATTATTTGAAAACAAATAAAAGGGTAAAGCGATTTTATTCGGTTTGGTCGGATTGGTATTCGCCGATTTCAAGAAGCGAGATAAATCCTTATGATAATTCACGCCTTTATGATATGTCGTTTCAAAATGAAAGCATTTTTGTTGATAAATATAAATTTGTCGCAGCGCAGGATATAACATATACCGCTCATTTGCTTGATGACGAGGATTTCAATGCGCTTTGCAAGAAAAATGGAATTGATTATAAAAAATATTACTCGCCCGATAAGGACGGTTCAATTAAAACGATTGTAATAAACACAATTGACCGTAACGGTGAGCCGATTTTTAATAACAATCTACTCGGCAAAACTATCGGCGAATATGGATTTGATTTTGATAAAACCGAAAGGGAAAATAAGCTCGACGAAAACGGAAATCAAGTTAATTTCTATTATAAAACCGGTCGCACATCTATTTATAAATTCTGCGATTTTATAAAATATGATAAGGATAATCCTATTTGCAATTTAGAGTCGGGCGGTGTTGCTTTTTATGCGCCTAAGAGCGTATACGATAAGCTTTACGATGTTGATTTTTATTTCATTTACGGTATTGAAACCGACGAGCCATATAAGGTTGAAAAGGAACTTAAGGACTATTTGTCCGAAACTGAAGCCGATGGCGACGCATATAACGATTATTATTGGATGATGAAGGAAAAGAGCATTATATCCGCTGTTCAATTTCTGTCCTATGCTTTCATTTTGCTGATTACATTAATAACAGTATTTAATATAATCAACACAATGACGGCGCAGATTGCAGGCAGGAAAAAGGAGCTTGCAATGCTGAAAAGCGTTGGTATGACGCCGAAGGAGTTTAAAAAGACATTGATTTTTGAAAGTATGTTTTACGGCTTATTCGGCTTGCTTTTTGGTGTGCCGCTAAGCCTTGTTATTAACAGAGTGGTGGGATATATTATTTCAAAGGATAATCCTATCCCGTTTTCTGTCAATATTTGGCTTTACCTTATTGCTTGCGTGGCAGTATTTGTTATCATAGGTCTTACTATGATTTATTCATTAAAGCTTATTAAAAACAATTCTATTATTGATTCATTAAAGGACGATACAAACTGACACAAAGCCGTAGGGGCGAATATTGTTTGCCTTTTCTCAAAATCTGCATACGGTTGTGCGCCGAATTTTGTATTCGTATTCAAATTTAGGTAAGTGACAAAATTGTAATTAAACAGTCACACGATTGTAAGTTCATACTGGTATTATGGACTCATCGAAAGGAGATAACTACTATGAAAATACTTGAAGTTACAAATTTATGCAAAACATACGGCAAGGGCGATACAATGGTTAAGGCTCTTGATAACGTTTCGTTTTCAGTAGAAAAAGGTGAGTTCCTTGCTATTATCGGGCCGAGCGGTTCGGGCAAGTCAACGCTTCTTCATATCCTCGGCGGTGTAGATGTGCCGACAAGCGGCAGTGTTGTTATTAATCAAACGGATATTTCAAATCTTGATGAAACGGCACTTGCAATTTTTCGCCGCAGGCAGATAGGCCTTATTTATCAGTTTTATAATCTTATTCCTATTTTGACTGTTCAGGAAAATTTGACCTTGCCGCTTCTTCTTGATGGCAGAAAGCCGGATAAAAAGCAAATTGATACTCTTGTAAAGCGTCTTGGCTTGGAAAACAGGCTTGACCATTTGCCAAATCAGCTTTCAGGCGGTCAGCAGCAGCGTGTATCAATCGGACGTGCACTTGTCAACAATCCTGCGCTTATGCTTGCAGACGAGCCTACGGGAAATCTTGACAGCGAAAACAGTAAGGAGATTATTTCTCTTTTAAGGCAGTTTAACAAGGAATTTAATCAGACTGTAATTATTATCACTCACGATGAAAAAATTGCAAATTCAGCCGACCGTGTAATCACAATCGAGGACGGCAAAATCACCGGGGATGAGGTGAGAATAGGTTGAATATCGTAAATAAGCTTACAACACGTCACATTAAGCAAAACAAGGGCAGAACGGTTGTAACAACACTCGGCATTTGCGTTTCCGTTGCAATGATTACGGCTGTATTTGTTGCAATGGCTTCGTTTTTAAACCTTTTTGGTGAAATCGGCTTAATCTCGTCAGGCAAATGGGACGCCGAATTTGACTATCTTAATCAAACACAAATAAACCAAATTAAAAATGATGACAGAATTTCAAATGTAGGTCTCGGTTACAGCGACGACTATATGTCATTTAAGCTGAAAAGTGCATCTGATTATGAAAAAAGCACGGGTGAAATTCTTGTCGGAAACAAGAAATATTTTGAAATGATGGCAACGGGCGATTTTGACGGAAAGCTTCCGGAAAATGAAAACGAGGTTGCAGTTGAAGAAAAATTGCTTGCGGCAAACGGTATGAAAAATGCCAAGGTAGGCGATAAGATTACTTTTGCTCAGGGGCTAAGGCAGCTTGCCGACGGAGGTATTGCAACAGACGGCTATCGTGATGAAAACGAGAAATTTGTCACGTCAAAGGATTATAAGGAATATACAATTACCGCAATTCTTCACAATAACCCTGCCACAAGATTTAAAAAAATTTGGCGTGGTATGAGCGAGGCGGAGAGCAAGAGCGACAAGAACATTTTTGCTTTATTTACGCTTGCCAAGCAGGACTCAAATGCATATAAAACTATTGAAAAAATCCAAAGCGATTATAAAATTGACGGCTACAGGGCAAACGAAGATGTCCTTGCGTCATATCTTTCAGGCAGACAGGACGGCTTTCTTTTAACGATGCTTCCAATTGTTTTGGTTGTTTTAATTCTTATCGTTATCGCATCCGTAATGCTTATTTATAACGCATTCGGTATGTCGCTGAGTGAGCGAGTAAGATATCTCGGTATGCTTGCCTCGGTTGGTGCAACTAAGGCACAAAAGCGAAAGAGTGTGTATTTTGAGGGTGCAATTTTAGGTGCTGTCGGCATTCCGGTCGGTATTGCGGCAGGAATACTCGGTATCGGAATTACCCTTAAATTAATAGGCAATAAAATTATTTCTACAGGAATGATTGCAGGCGTCAGCGAAAGCAATATGCAAATGAAAGTCGCAGTTCCTTTTTGGGCGATAATCGGGGTTGTTATTGTAAGCATATTGACGATTTTTATTTCTTCATTCATTCCGGCACGTAAGGCGTCAAAAATCACTCCTATTGATGCAATTCGTCAAAGGCAAGAGATTAAGGTTAAGCCTAAAAAGCTCAAATCGCCTAAATATATCAGAAAAATATTCGGTTATGAAGGTGAGCTTGCATATAAAAATCTTAAGCGCAACGGAAGAAAATCAAGGCTTATAACCGTTTCAATCGCTCTTTCAATCGTACTTTTTATTTCCTGCAACTATTTTTGCAATATGTTTGTTCAGGCAAGCGGATATGAAAAAACAATTCCTTACCAGATATCAACAACAATTACTTACGCTCATAAAAAAGAGCTTTATGACGCACTTGACAAAATGCAGGGAGTTAATAAATATTATATTGATACGGCGGATATGAGTATTTTTCTCGGTAAGTCAAGCCCGATTATTAAAAATAATGAAATTAAAGATTTAGAAAATTATACTTCTGCTTATTCAAAGCTGTTTGGCGGGGAAAAGGATGTTGCTACAGTAATTCACTATGTTGACGACAGCGAGTTTAACACGCTTTGTGAAAATAACGGTATTGATTATAATGCTTTTTACGGTAACAGCCTTAAATGCGTTTTGCTTAACAATCTTACTCATAAGCAGGACACAACGAAAGTATTTACCGACAGCATTATAGGCAAGCATATTATTCAAAATTCCGATTATGCAAACGATGAAAAAAATCCGCTTGATATCGAGGTCGGCGGTCTTGTTAAATTTGATAAAAAAAGCCTGCCGTGCAATCTCGTTGCGCCAGGCGTAGTCGGTATAATTATGCCTTATTCTCAGTACGTAAATGTTGTAAATAAAGGCGAAAAGGCAAGCAATATTTCAATGAGCGTTTGTATTGAAACAGATGATCATAAAAATGTTGCAAAAAATCTTAATAATCTTTTGACTGAAAAAGATTATGGAGGAACGTTCGTTTCTGACATTGTCGATACTCTCCAAACTATGAATACCGTTATCTTTATTGTTCAGGTATTTGTTTACGGCTTCATTTCGCTTATCTCTCTTATCACGATTGCAAATATTATTAACACCATTTCAACGAATATATCGCTTCGACGTAAGGAATTTGCGATGCTTAAATCGGTCGGAACGGCTCCGAGCGGATTTAGAAAAATGGTCAGCCTTGAAAGTGTATTTTATGCGCTAAAAGCGGTCATATTCGGTGTGCCAATAAGCGTTTTGGTTTGCGTATTGCTTAATAAAATGCTTGGTGAAAGCTCAATCCCTTATCAGTTTGATTATAAGCTTTATTTGGGCGTAATCCTTGTGGTATTTGCGATTATTGCAGTTACGATGATTTATTCCGTAAGAAAATTAAAGGATGATAATATTATTGAAACCCTTAAAGAGGATATAAGCTGATAATTTTCGGCAGGCTTTTATTACCCATTTAAACCCCAATATATTCCTTCTGCCGAGAAAATAAAAAGGCTCATCTTCAAATTATCGAAGATGAGCCTTACTTTATTGTGGCTGTGAGCCTGCCCTGTGAAACAAGAAAGCCGTCATTACTGACGGCCGATAGCTTGTTAATATTTAACCGGGCTTGACGCAAGGTATTTATTTACCATGAGTGCTACCTTAAATACAATAGCGTCATCAAATTCTCTAAGGTCAAGACCTGTGAGTTTTTTGATTTTTTCAAGCCTGTAAACAAGAGTGTTTCTGTGAACGAAAAGCTTTCTTGATGTTTCAGAAACATTAAGGTTGTTTTCAAAGAATTTTTGAATAGTGAAAAGCGTTTCCTGGTCAAGAGATTCGATAGAGCCACGCTTGAACACTTCTTTAAGAAACATATCGCAAAGAGTTGTCGGAAGCTGATAAATAAGCCTTGCGATGCCGAGATTTTCATAGCTGATAATTGTTTTTTCAGTATCAAAAACCTTGCCTACTTCAAGTGCCACCTGAGCTTCCTTAAACGAATGAGCAAGCTCCTTAATGCCTGTTACACAAGTGCCGATACCGATAATTGCATTGAAATAAAACTCAGACAAAAGGGTATCGTTGATTGAACGTGCAAGCTTTTCAAGGTCTTTAATATCAACGTTAGGTCTAACTTCTTTAACAAGAGCGATGTCGCTTTCGTTTACATTGATAACGAAATCCTTACTCTTATCAGGGAAGAAGTTTTGAATAATGTCAAAAACAGAAATTTCCGTTTCCTGGGTTGTCCTGATTAAAAATACAACTCTTGACGCATCGTTGTTGAAATGAAGTTCCCTTGACTTAATATAAATATCGCCCGGAAGAATGTTGTCCAAAATAACGTTCTTAACAAAGTTTGACCTGTCAAATTTTTCGTCATTGTTTTGCTTTATTTGGTCAAGAGCAACGGCAATGAGCGAAGAATAATGATGTGCAAGGTCATCCGTTCCGTCAACAAATACTGCATATTCGGGGCGGACAAGTACGTCAAATGTTGTATATGTTGCATTATCAACGCAGGTTTGATTTGTACTGAAAACGCCGGCAGAGATTACGCCCTTGCGAATTTCTCCTATTAAGCCGAGCTCACTACACGCAATAACCGTACCCGTTTCGTCAACAACGCCGATATTTCTGTCGATTGCTTCACGCATTTGATTTACTATTCCTTGGAATAATCTGTTTGGCATTATATTCACCTCTCTGTTTAGTTGGGCAGTATGCACAAAGAAATATTGCACAAAAAGTATATGCCCTACTTGTTCATATTATACAAGAAGATTAATCATATTGCAACCATTTTAACAAAAAAAGTTGCACTTTTTTGTGCAACTTGTTATGAATGGTGAAATTGTTTAGAGATAAACACAATATATTGTTGTTAAATTGAATAAAAGCAGCAGAATTTGTTGTCATTTGTCACAAAGAGAAGAAATTTCTTCTTTTGTAAGATATCGACATTCTCCCATTTTTAAATTTTCGTCAAGGTCAAGCGAACCCATTTTGATCCTTTTAAGTTCAACAACGTTTATTGAAAAACGAGAAAACATCCGTTTGATTTGATGATACATTCCCTGTTTAATAATGACCTTTCCTACCTGATAATCACCGTCAACCGGTTCAAGGCTTGCGCCCAGGCATTTGGCGTCTTTAAACTCTATTCCTTTTTCAAATTCCCTGATTATTTCATCGTTAAACGGTTTGTCAAGCTTTGCGATATACGTTTTCGGAATGTGATTTTTAGGACTTAATATCGAGTGTGCAAGTTCGCCGTCGTCGGTAATGAGCATAAAGCCTGTTGTGTCTTTATCAAGCCTGCCGGCAGGGAACAGATTTTTACGCTTCATATCGGGCGGTAAAATGTCAACAACCGTCTTTTCTCCTTTTCCGTTTGAAGCTGAAATCACACCCTTTGGTTTATTCATCATAATGTATACATATTTATTATAGTATATTTGCTCGTTATCGCAAAAAAGCACGGCGCCGTTCTCGTCAAACTTTGCCTTTGGGTCTTTGATTGTTTCTTTATTTACCGCTATTCTTCCTCTTTTAATAAGCGCTATTGCATCTTTTCTTGAAATTTGAAGAGCAGTGGCAATTATTTTATCTAATCTTTCCATAATATTTGTTTATTCGTTTTCCTCAAACCCTACTAAAAAACCATCTTTGGCAGATGGATTGCAAATATCGCCGCCGATAAGATTTCCTTCACAAACAAGCATATCGGCAACAATGCAGTCACCCTTGCCTTTATAATTTGTGACTGTGTAGGTGTAAAGCGTTGCTTTTTGCCCCTTGTAATCAGTCAAATCAAAGCCTTGATTTTTTTGAATTTGGTTATAGCTGTTATACACATCATTCCATTTCTTAGGAATGGTGATTTCCTTTTGCTCGCAGTCGCTTGCCAGCTTGTAGCCGTATTTGCTTAAATACGCTCGTCTTTCGCTGTCGGTCTTTGCGCTTATTACTGCCGACACACTTTGCGCTTCGCTCGTATGGTTTGATACAAACGTTACCGATATAACGATAATTCCCACAAGCAAAAGAACTATGCCGAATATCCTTTTCGGCGTTAATTTTAAAGTAAGCATTTTCATAGTATCACCTTAGTAATAATATGAGGTGAATTTAATGCTTATTCATCTATAATTTTTATATATTGCTTATTTTTTTCTAAATAAATAATATCAACTGTTGCGTCAATAAGTGTTCCGTCGGGAGTGTATTCCTCACTGTGGATAACCCCGTCTTGCCTTATGTCTGCAATAATTGAGCCTTTGCTAAACGGCACTAAAAGCTTTAATCTTTTTTTAGTTTGCGGCAATGCATTTTGAATTGCAAGGAGCAATTCATCTAATCCCTCGCCTGTTTTTGCACTGATTTTTACGCTTGTTTTAGCGTCTGCAAACGGAAATGCAATGGCAGACGGACTGTGTGTAATGTCACATTTGTTAAATACCGTTATAACGGGAACAGTGATTGCGCCGTCGGGAAAAAGTGATGATAAAATTTCTTTTGTAACGTCGATATTGTCGTAGCAATAAGGGCTTGAGGTGTCGCAAACGTTTAAAATTACGTCTGCGTATGTTGCTTCCTCCAAAGTGGAGCGAAAAGCGTCAACAAGCTGGTGCGGCAGCCTTGAAATAAAGCCAACGGTGTCAATAAGCATAATGCTTTGTCCGTTTGGAAGGCTGAGCTTTCTTGCAGTCGGGTCAAGGGTTGCAAAAAGCTTGTCCTCCTGCAAAACTCCTGCATCGGTAAGCTTGTTCATAAGTGTTGATTTGCCTGCATTTGTGTAGCCGACTATTGCGACGGATAAAGCGCCGTTTTTCTTTCTTCTTTCGTGAATCATTTCACGTCTGCTTTTGACCTTGTCAAGCTCCTGCCTGATATTTTGTATTCTTCGCCGGATATGCCTTTTGTCGCTTTCAAGCTTTGTTTCACCCGGACCCCTTGTGCCAATGCCGCCGCCGAGCCTTGAAAGCTGAGTGCCCTTTCCCGTAAGGCGGGGAAGAGAATATTTAAGCTGGGCAAGTTCGATTTGAAGCTTACCCTCCTTTGAACGTGCACGTCCTGCAAAAATGTCAAGAATAAGCGTTGTTCTGTCAATAACTCTTGTGTTTGTTTCGTCCTCAAGATTGCGAATTTGAACAGGTGAAAGCTCGCTGTCTGCAATAATTAAATCAATATTCATATTTTCACAAAAGCGAGTCATTTCATAAAGCGCACCCTTGCCGATATATGTTGCGGCAACGGGAGTCTGCCTTTTTTGAATTGATGTGCCGACAACTTCGGCGCCTGCCGTTTTTGCAAGCTCCTCAAGTTCCTCCATAGAAACCTCGGCGTTAAAATCTCCTGTGTCAACGCTGATTAAAAGAGCACGCTCCTTTTTATCCTCGTTAAATATTTCGTTTTCATTAGTTTGATTATCCATCTGTTCACCCTCTCTAAAGGTGCTTTATTTGTTTACAAGTGCCTGAAGCACCTTGTTTGCAATAGGGCCTGCCGTTTGCGAGCCCGAATTGCCGTATTCTACAAGAACAACAAATGCATACGGGTGCTCCTCATCATCCATAAAGCCGACGAACCAAGCAGTGTTATGCGAATCAACGTTGTCTATTTGAGCTGTACCCGATTTAGCGCAAAGGTGCAAACCTTCATAATTGTAATCGCCGTATTGGGTCTTAACGTTATTTCTCAAAAGTTTTTTCATTTTGCCTGCAACGTCGCTTGAAAGAAGCGGTGTCTCTTTAGTTGTAAAACCAAGGTCAAGCGCCTTGCCTGCCTTCGTCGCAAAGCTTTCGACAAGATTGAGCGAAACCGCCGTGCCGTCGTTTGCGATTGCGCCGGCGAGTCTAAGCATAGCGATAGGGGATACGAGCGTGTCACCCTGACCTATGCCGGTCCATCCTACATAATCGTCAGCGTCACTTTTTTCAAGGAAAAATCTGCCTGTTGAAGATTGTATATCATTATTAAGCAAAACCGGAGATGTAAGCCCAAGTTCCTTAGCCGTGTCTGCAAGCTTTTGCGGGCCTAATTCAATAGCAATTTGCGCAAAAGTGGAGTTGCACGATTTTGCAAGCGCCTGCTCAAAAGTGAGCGTGCCGTGCCTTGCGTTACATTCGATAGGAGTACCTACACCAGGGTCGTATTCGCCCGTACATTTAAAGGTTCTGTCATAAATGTCCGGAATATTCTCAATAGCGCAAATTGCCGTAACAATTTTGAAGGTTGAGCCGGGGGTGTAAAGACCTGTTAAAAGCCTGTTGATGTATGCGCCTGCATATTCCTCGTTATCGTCTATATCGCTCGGCTTATTTTGCGGGTCGTAGCTTGGGGTTGAAACCATAACAAGCGTTTCGCCCGTTTTGTAGTTGATTACGCCGACTGTTCCTGCTTTGTAATTTGAAAGTGCTTTGTATGCAACATCGCAGGCATCTGCGTCAAGCGTCAATTGCATATCGTTGCCGCTTCCGTTTTTAATAACACTGTAAATGCCTGTAAGCGAATTATACCCTGTAAGCTTTGCTTTATACACGTTTTGAACGCCGGTTGAAATAAAGCCCTGAAGGTCGCCTACTGCGTGAAGCGTAGCCTTTCTTGTTGTTAACGAATCATTGTATTCTCTTTTGCCGTTATTTGTTTCGGCAAGGCTTCTGCCGTTTCTGTCGGTGATTTTGCCTGCGCCGATTAGTTCGCCGTTATAGTAAAGGTGGCTGTTGTAAGGTTGCATAACCCAGCTTGAGCCGTCGGTCATAAGGCTGTAAGTTAAAAATCCTAAGCCGAAAACAAAGGCAAACACAAGTATCCAAAGGAAAATACCCCTTTTTGTTATCATTTTCATTTCTTTTTAACACCTCCGAGATAGCTGTAGGTGCGTACGTCACTCGCCTTGATAAATGCCAAAACAAGCCAGCAGCTCATAAGCGAGGTACCGCCTTGGCTGACGAAAGGAAGAGTAACACCCGTAAGCGGTAAAACGTCCGTTATGCCGAAAATGTTAAGCGCACATTGGAAAAGGAGCATTCCTGCGCCTGCAACTGCCGCAATTGAATAAAACGTACTTCTTGCCGCAATTGAATTTACAAGGGCGGAAACTGCAATTGCAACGAACGAGAGAACAAGAACTACTGCAAAAATGTAGCCCCATTCCTCACAAATTACGCCGAAAACGTCATCTGTATAAACAAGATAGTCATCAAAGAATTTGCGTATATTGCCGTTGCCTATTCCAAGGCCTAAAAGACCGCCGGAGGCAATGCCTGTTAAAATATGGGTTTGTTGATATCCTTTTCCGTAAGTATCCTCCCAAATATGGCGGTATATTGAAAAACGTGCCGTAACGTACGGTTTGTATTTGATTACAATGGCGCCGCCCAAGCCTGCCGCCGCAACAGCTAAGCCCGCTGTTTTAATATCGCCGGAGTTCATAAATGCGATTATTAAAAATGTGATGAAGAATATGAGCGCCGCACCGAAGTCACGCATTAAGATAAGCGCACCCACGCAGGCAACCGAGAATATAATAAAACGGATTATATTTTTAGAAGTTTGAATTTTTTCAAGCGTTGCCGCACCGACAAAGATAAACGCAACCTTTACAAATTCCGACGGTTGGAGAGTGAATGAGCCAATACCTATCCAGTTTCTTGCCCCGTACTTCTCCGTGCCGAATACAAGGTTGATTGCAAGCAAAATTAATCCTGCGATTGCAACGGGCAGTCTCAATTTCATACACAAATCAACGTCGCCTAAAACAAATGTGAAAACAGTATAAGCAACAACGCTGACTGCCAAAATTATTAACTGCTTAAAGCAAGCTTTCGGGTTGACCGAGCCTATAACCGTAAGTCCGACACCGGAAAGAAAAAATGCAATAAATTCAAGTTCAAAATTTCTTCTGTGAACAATTATATATAAAAGCGACACATAAACCCATTCAAGCGCAATGAGCACAATATTTGCAAGCATTGCTTTTGTTGAAAAATCATTATGGGCGCTTGCCGCCTCGAAGCCTGTAATAAGTTGAAAAATGCTCAAAACAAACAGCATTGCAAAATTATTAATAGGCTTGATATGCGGTATTTTTTTAGCCTTATTTGCCATTCGTGTTTCTCCTTAATTATTTTTCATAAAATACAAAAACTCTGTCACCGAAGGTGATTGTGTCCTCGTCAAAAATGAGTTGCGGCTGAGTAATAAATCTGCCGTTTAGCTTCGTTCCGTTGTGGCTGTTTAAATCCGAAAGCGCCCAGCCACGAGATGTTAAATGTATTCTTGCGTGCTCACTGCTGATTGTGTCAAGATTGATTTGTATGTCTGAATTTTGACCCCTGCCGATAAGCACGTCTTTTTTTCTTAAATAAATAGGTCTGTGAGTTTTTACGTCTACCAAAACCGCATAAGCAACATTGCCTGTATTTTGTTTCAATTCGCTCGCCTCATTTCTCATTTGAGTTTTTGAACTTGCCGAAACAGCCTCGGCACATAAAAATTTCAAAGGGATTGAACCTATTGTGATAATATCGCCGTCCTCAATAACGGCACTTCCGTGAACACTTCTGTCATTTAATTTAATGCCTGTTTTGGAAAAAGTGTCCGTTATAACCCATTCTTTTCTCTTTTTTGCAATAACTGCGTGAAAACGTGATACATTCGGCATAGGCAAAACAATATCGTTAGATTTACTTTTTCCTATTGATGTTTCCCATCTGTCAATGTCAATTATAGAACCGTTGTTTTGGTCAACAAGCTGAGCAAGCTTGTGAAGTCTCGGTCTGTTTCTGAATAAAGATATTATGCAGGTGAATAGTATAATTACAGCCAAAACAGGAAGCACATATCTGAGCGCACCTGTCAAAAATGATAAAGCCGTTTCCAATCCGTTCACTCCTTAATTATATATTTTAAAATTATGTATTTAATAATTATAACAATTATGTATTGTTCAGTCAAATATTTTGAAAAATTTTAATAATTTTATTACAATGCAAATGCTGCCTTACGTTGTTTTGCACGATATTTGGCTTAAAAAGGCGAATGTTAAGTTCAGTTGACAAAATTCCACGTAAAAAATATAGATTACTTTGTTCTTTTATGTTATATTTAACCCAGAGGTGATAAATATGTCTCTTGGACAAAGACTTTATGATTTAAGAAAAACGACAGGTCTTTCTCAGGAAAAGGCGGCGGAGCAGCTTGGTGTAACAAGGCAGACCGTGTCAAAATGGGAAACTGACCAAACAACTCCGGATTTTGATAAAATAATTCCTATTTGCAATCTTTATAATGTTACTACCGCTGAGCTTTTCGGCGAAGAAAAAGAAAACGATTACAGCTGTAAAATGGATTCAAATACAGAGCAAACCGACGGCGATTCCTTCAGCGAGGCCGAAAAATTTAAAATCAGGCATAAATATAAAATCAGATTTGCCGTGCTTTTAAGTATAGGAATATGCTTATATATTTTATCTGTTACTCCTTTTGTAGTTTTAAAAAATGAAAAGCTGAGCATTGTTTTGTTTTTCGTTATGATTGCTGTTGCAACAATGCTTATAGTTTTCGGTGCGATTGCAAAGCCGAAATTTGAGGATGAAAAGAAATCGGACACTCCGGAAAGTAACTTGTATAAACGAATTTGCAGTATTATGTCGGGTGTTGTACTTGTTATTTATCTTCTTTTAAGTTTTCTTACAGGCGCTTGGTATATCACTTGGGTGCTTTGGATTGTTTATGCGATTGCGTGCCAAATTGCAAAGCTTGTTTTTTCGTTGAAAGGAATTGAGATTGATGAATAAAAGTAAAAAAATCATAATTGCATTAATTGCCGTTTTAACCGCTGTTGCACTTTTTTTGCTTGGGGCTATGTCGCTTTTTATAGCCGGCGGTGATAAACTTGAAGATATGCTTGATAAAAGGGAAGACGATTTAAAAACAGTAGTTTTTCAGAAAGAGTATAGTATAAATGATTTTAAAAATATGAAAATTGACTGCGGCTGTGCAGATGTGACATTTAAGCCGAGCCAAAACGGAAATGTCGGCGTTACTGTTTTCGGCGCAAACGATAATAAGTTTTCGGGAGAAATTAAGGATGAAACGCTTGAGCTTAACGAAATCTACGGCAAAGCAACGTTTCGCTGGGCAAGGGCGATAAAATTTAAAGGCCTTCATATTGTTATTAAAATTCCGCAAGGCTTTGATTTCCCGGTTGATATTAATGTTGATTACGGCGATATTGATTTTGAAACTGAATATAATTCTTTGCTTAATGTTCAAATGAGCACGGGCGATTTTGAAGCAATAAGTCTCGGAGGAAAATTTGATGTTTCTACGAATACAGGTGATATTTCAATCAAAAACGCAAAACCTTATGAAAATTCATCTTTGAAAACCGATACGGGCGATATCGAAGTTGATAATGTTTTAAACACAAAAATTATCAGCGAGGCGGACACGGGCAACGAGGATGTAAACGGCAGTGACGATTCATCAGGCGTTACGCTTACGGTAACGACCGATACAGGAGATATTGAAGTTAACGATAATTAAAAGAAGCCCTTTTTCGATATGAAAAGGGGATTCTTTTTGCCGTTTTGTAATAATTTATTCAGTGAAATTTGGCTTAAAATCAACAAGAAACGCTCTTGACTGCATAATTATTCAATAACTACATATATGTAAAAAATTTTTGTGAAAAGTTACAAAATACAATATATTGTGTTTTTTTAGCTTTTTGCTATTGACATACATATTGTAATTTGGTATTATATGTTCAGTCGTGAAAACGGTTATGTTACCGTTTTGTAATATATTAGGAGGGGTAAGGCATGAAAATCATTAAAAGAAACGGTTCTGAAGCAGATTTTGACTTAAACAAGATAGTTGTTGCCGTTTCAAAAGCGAACGCTGCTTGCCGCAAGGAAGAACTTACTCAAAGCCAAATCGTTGAGATTGCTGAGTATGTTGAATTTAAAATGTCTAAGGCAAATCGTGCGCTTTCGGTAGAGGAGATACAAGATATAGTCGAAAATCAGATTATGGCACAGGGCGCATTTGAAGTTGCAAGGCTTTATGTTAAGTATCGTTATAACCGTTCTCTTATCAGAAAGGCAAATACTACCGATAATCAGATTTTATCTCTTATTGAATGTAATAATGAAGAGGTAAAGCAGGAAAATTCAAATAAAAATCCTACTGTCAATTCCGTTCAGCGTGACTATATGGCAGGCGAGGTATCAAAGGATATTACTAAAAGAATTCTTTTGCCTCAGGATATTGTTGACGCTCACGAGCAGGGCTTAATCCATTTCCACGATGCAGACTATTTTGCTCAGCATATGCACAATTGCGATCTTGTAAATCTTGAAGATATGCTTCAAAACGGAACTGTAATCAGTGAAACCATGATTGAAAAGCCGCACAGCTTTTCAACAGCGTGCAACATTGCAACACAAATCATTGCTCAGGTTGCTTCAAGCCAATACGGCGGTCAGTCTATTTCTCTTTCTCATCTTGCGCCTTTTGTTGATGTAAGCCGTAAGAAGATTAAAAAACAGGTTGAATCCGAAATTGACGAGCTTGGTATTTCAATGACTGAAGAGCAGATTGTTAAGCTTACCGAAAAAAGGCTTCGTGACGAGGTTTCAAGAGGTGTGCAAACTATTCAGTATCAGGTTGTTACTCTTCTCACAACTAACGGACAAGCACCTTTTGTTACTGTATTTATGTATCTTAACGAGGCAAAAAATGAGCAGGAAAAGAAGGACCTTGCTCTTATTATTGAGGAAACGCTTAAGCAGAGAATTCAGGGTGTAAAAAACGAGGACGGTGTTTGGATTACTCCTGCGTTTCCAAAGCTTATTTATGTTCTTGAGGAGGATAATATTAAGGAAGGGTCTTCTTATTTCTACCTTACAGAGCTTGCCGCTAAATGTACGGCTAAGAGAATGGTACCCGATTATATCAGCGAAAAGGTAATGAAACAGCTTAAGGGTGACGTATATACCTGTATGGGTTGCCGTTCATTCTTAACTCCTGACAGATTTACGGATAAAGGTATCGGCAATATTGCAAATGCAAAGAATTATGATCCGTCGAAACATAAATATTACGGCAGATTTAATCAAGGTGTAGTTACAATTAACCTTGTTGATGTCGCTTGCTCTTCAGGCGGAGATATGACAAAGTTTTGGAAAATCTTTGATGAAAGGCTTGACCTTTGCTATCGTGCGCTTATGTGCCGTCACAATAGGCTTAAGGGCACTTTGAGCGACGCTGCTCCTATTCTTTGGCAGCACGGTGCTCTTGCAAGGCTTAAAAAGGGAGAGAAGATTGATAAGCTTCTTTATGACGGATATTCTACAATTTCTCTCGGTTATGCAGGTCTTTATGAATGTACTAAATATATGACAGGCAAGTCGCATACGGACCCTGAAGGCAAGCCTTTTGCACTTCACGTTATGGAGCATATGAACGAGGCTTGCGACAAGTGGAAGCAAGAAACAAATATTGATTTCAGTATTTACGGCACTCCGCTTGAGTCCACAACATATAAGTTTGCTAAATGTCTTCAAAAGAGATTTGGCAAGATTCCGGGTGTAACGGATAGAAATTATATCACTAATTCCTATCACGTTCACGTTGCGGAGAAGATTGACGCATTCACAAAGCTTAAGTTTGAATCTGAATTTCAGCGTCTTTCACCGGGCGGTGCAATCAGCTATGTTGAAGTTCCTAATATGCAAAATAATATTCCGGCAGTTTTGCAGGTTATGAAATATATTTATGAGAATATTATGTATGCCGAACTCAATACTAAGAGTGACTACTGTCAGTGCTGCGGCTATGACGGCGAAATTCAAATAGTTGAAAATGAGGACGGCAAGCTTATTTGGCGTTGTCCTAAGTGCGGAAATGAGGACCAGGATAAGATGAACGTTGCAAGACGTACTTGCGGTTATATCGGCACTCAATTCTGGAATCAGGGCAGAACTCAGGAAATTAAGGAAAGAGTATTGCACTTATAATTTAAAATTGACCGATTGGATAATCTGATCGGTCTTTTTTGGTATATAGAGGTTTACTATGAATTACGGAGAAATTAAATTTAATGATATTGCAAACGGAGAGGGTGTGCGCACATCTCTTTTTGTATCGGGTTGCAGGCATCATTGCAAAAATTGTTTTAATGAGCAAACATGGGATTTTGGCTTCGGTCAACCGTTTACAGAGGAAACGATGGAGGAAATTTTGGATTCCTGCAATCACGATTGGATAAACGGCTTGTCACTCTTGGGCGGTGAGCCGTTTGAGCCTGAAAATCAAAGAGTGCTTTTGCCGTTTCTTGTTATGTTTAGGGAGCGTTTTCCCGATAAAACGATATGGTGCTACACGGGATTTACGCTTGAGGAAATTATGGGTAAGCGTGCTAATTCAAGAGCGTTTACGGAGATCAGCTCGGAAATGCTGTCACTTATAGATGTGCTTGTTGACGGACCTTTTGTAGAGGCAAAAAAGGATATTAGCCTCATTTTCAGAGGTTCAAGCAATCAGCGGATTATTGATATTAAAAAAACATTTGAAAATAAACAGGTGGAACTTTATTTAGATGACGGAAAATAAATATAAAATTACAATCAATGCCTGCTTTTTGGCATATATTGTTCAGGCGATAGTCAATAATTTTGTTCCGCTGTTGTTCGTAACATTTCAAAGAGAGTTTGATATTCCTCTTTCAAAAATAACGCTTTTAATAACTTTTAATTTTTTAATTCAGCTTTTTGTAGATTTGGTTTCGGCTAAATTTGTTGATAAAATAGGGTATAAGGCGTCAATGGTTATCGCCCATTTTTTGTGTGCATCAGGTCTTGTGGCTCTAACCTTTTTGCCCGATTTGTTTAATAATTCATTTGTCGGAATTTTAATAGCAGTTATGATTTACGCTGTCGGCGGCGGTCTTTTAGAGGTGATTGTAAGCCCTGTTGTTGAGGCTTGCCCGACAGACAATAAGGAAAAGGCAATGAGCTTGCTCCATTCCTTTTACTGTTGGGGTCAAATGGGCGTAGTTCTTATTTCGACCTTGTTTTTCACTGCTTTTTCTATTAAAAATTGGAGGGCGCTTGCAGTTGTTTGGGCAATTTTGCCTATCGTTAATGCGTTCGTTTTTATTAAAGCGCCAATTGCTTCTCTTAACGAAAACGGTGAACGTGGAATGGCAATTCATGAACTTGCAAAAAATAAGCTGTTTTGGATACTTTTTTTGATGATGATTTGTGCAGGCGCAAGCGAGCAGGGAGTCAGCCAGTGGGCTTCCGCTTTTGCAGAAAAGGGATTGGGTGTTACCAAAACAGTCGGCGACCTTGCAGGACCTATGGCTTTTGCGTGCCTTATGGGTATTTCAAGAGCATTTTACGGCAAATTTGGTCATAAAATTGAGCTTGATAAGTTTATGAATTTAAGTTGTATTTTGTGTATTGTTTCATATCTTACAATAAGCCTTGTGCCAAACAGCGTTGTAGGTCTTATCGGATGTGCGTTTTGCGGTCTTTCGGTCGGAATAATGTGGCCCGGCAGCTTCAGTAAGGCTTCGGCTTCCATTAAAAGGGGAGGCACGGCACTTTTTGCGCTTCTTGCCCTTGGCGGCGACCTCGGTTGCACGGCAGGGCCGACTCTTGTAGGTTTCGTTTCAGGCAGGCTTAATGATAATATGCGAATGGGAATTTTAGTTGGTACAATTTTCCCGATTTTGTTATTTTTAGGAATATATTTGTGCAAAAAAGAAAAGGCACGAAACAGTTAAATCTGTTTCGTGCCTTTTTTATGTTCGTTATTTTAATTTTATAATGCTTTGCCCAATTCTTCGCACTTTGCAAGCGCTTCATCATCAGGTGCGTCATTGCATATTATGCTGTCAAAAATAAGATTTGCACCTAAGGATTTGCAATCATCCTCCCAAGTGTTCATCCATTCTCCGCCGCCCCAGCCGTAAGAGCCGAAAAGAGCGATATTTTTGCCTTTGAGCTTTGGTTTGCAGTTTTCAAACATAGGCTCAAATTCCATATCTTCAAGCTGTTCACATCCCATTGACGGGCAGCCAAAGGCGATAGTGTCAAATTCATCAACCTTGTCGGCTGAAAATTCACTTGCCGTAAAAAGCAGAACGTCTTTTCCGTTTGCCTTTGCGCTTTCAAAAATTTTATCTGCAAGCGCTTCGGTATTACCTGTGCCGCTCCAATAAACAATTGCTGATTTATTCATATATTTTCCTTTCTTGCTGTATTATTATGCCGCAACCGTAAGCTTAGCTATGCTGCGACCCTGTAGCCATAATTTTTGATAGACTTTCTTGCATTTCTCAAATTTTTTAAATGTTTTTATTGCTTCACATTCATTGCAATATACTTTCCAACAACCTGAGCATTTGCTGTTTTTGCCTGCATTTTCAATAAATCCTTTAACATCGGCGAGTGGGTAGCCGAGAAAAATTCCGATTTCGTGAGGAAATGAGTCGCTATTTTTGAGCCTTGATTTAAGTCTTTTTATGCAACAATCGACGTCGATGCTTTTGTAGCCGTAATCAGCCAAAAAATCTTTTACTCCGCTTTGGTTTAAATCGTTTTGTAGCCTGCTTTTTCTGAATGCGTAAACAAGAGCGCTTTTGTCACTCTCTTTTAAAATTATCAGCTCAACGCCTTTGTTATTTAATTCGTCGTTTGTTTTATTTATTGAGCTTTCAAGCTGTGCCATACTTTCAAACGGAATGTTCATTAAATTTGCCGTTTTAAGGCTTGCAAGCGTCGGAGAGCAATGACCGATTAAGTATTTTTCTATCATTATTTGAACTGCTTTCTGAATTATACGTTTTTGCTTTTTAATTCTTCGCTGTGTTTTGCAACAAATGATTTTATTGCATCAAATGTTGTTTTTGACACAACATGTTCTATTTTGCATGCATCTCTTGCCGCTATTTCTTTTGGCACACCGAGTTCAATGAAAAATTCGCTGAACATTAAGTGCTTTTCATATACGCTTTTTGCAAGTTCAAGCCCTGTTTCGCTGAGCCTGATTTCATGATTGTCGGTGATTTTTATAAACTTGTTTTCTTTTAAGTTTTTCATTGCGATTGATACGCTTGCCTTTGAAAGTTCAAGGTGATTTGCAATGTCAACACTTCTGACGTAACCGTTTTTTTCCTGCAAAACGAGGATTGCTTCCAAATAATCCTCAACAGATTCGCTTACTACCATATCCTTTTTCCTCCCGATATTCAAATTAACAGTTATAAGCAGGCAGTTAGAACTGACTAACTTAGCATTTAAAATAAAGACGACTTAAAGTCGCCGTTTTATATTTGTGTTAGTTAGCATAAACTAACTATTGTCAGTTTATCATAATTAATTCGTTTTGTCAACCGTTAAATCAAAAAAATAAGCACGAGCATTTCTACTCGTGCTTAAATGTTGATATAATCTGTCGTCTTCCCCGAAAAGCGTCAGCTTTTTGGGGAGAGGAGAATGAAACGTAGTACTTATTATGAATTTCGCAGAAATTTATTCAAGTACGTAGTTTTATCCGACGAGTATTAAACAATACCCTGTGCCATCATTGCATCTGCAACCTTCATAAAGCCTGCAATGTTAGCGCCTGCAACGAAATTATCCTTAGCGTCAAACTGCTCGCAAGCTTCTTTCATGTGATAATAAATGTTAATCATAATTCCCTTAAGCTTAGCGTCAACTTCGTCAAACGTCCAGCTTGAACGAATTGAGTTTTGACCCATTTCAAGCGCAGATGTAGCAACACCGCCTGCATTTGAAGCTTTGCCGGGAAGGAAAAGAATATCTCTGTCAAGGAACACTTCTGTAGCTTCCGCATTAGTAGGCATATTAGCGCCTTCGCATACTGCATAACAGCCTGAATCTGCAAGTCTTTGAGCCTCAACCTTGTTGATTTCGTTTTGAGTTGCGCAAGGAAGTGCAACGTCACAAATAACGTTATCCCAAACTGAACCCTCACCGTATGTTGCATCAGGATGGTAGTTGAGATATTCCTTAATTCTCTTTCTTTCAACTTCCTTAATCTGTTTAACTGCGTCAACATCAATGCCGTTTTCATCAATGATATAGCCTGATGAATCGGAGCATGAAATAACCTTAGCACCAAGCTGTTCAGCTTTTTCGATTGCATAAATAGCAACGTTACCTGAGCCTGAAACTGCGATTCTTGCATCCTGAATATTCTTGCCGTGGTCTTTAAGAAGCTCCTCGGTGATATAAACAAGACCGTAGCCTGTAGCCTCTGTTCTTGCAAGAGAGCCGCCAAAGCTTAAACCTTTACCTGTAAGTACGCCCTCACTTCTGTTTGTAAGTTTCTTATATTGACCGTAGAGATATCCAACCTCACGTGCACCTGTACCGATGTCGCCGGCAGGAACGTCCTCGTCAGCGCCAACATACTTATAAAGCTCATTCATAAAAGCTTGGCAGAAACGCATAATTTCCATATCGCTCTTGCCCTTAGGGTCAAAGTCTGAACCGCCCTTAGCGCCGCCGATAGGAAGACCTGTAAGGCTGTTTTTGAAAATCTGCTCGAAGCCTAAGAACTTGATGATTGAAAGGTTTACGCTTGGGTGAAGTCTTAAGCCGCCCTTGTAAGGACCGATAGCTGAATTAAACTGAACACGATATCCACGGTTAACATGAACCTCGCCGTTGTCGTCAACCCAAGGAATACGGAACATAATTGTTCTTTCAGGCTCAACAAGTCTTTCCAAAAGTCCTGCCTTTTCATATCTCGGATCTGTGTCAACTACAGGTGAAAGTGACTCAAGCACTTCTGTAGCAGCCTGAATAAACTCAGGTTGATAAGGATTGTTTTTCTTTAACTCTTCGAGTACCCTCTCTGAATACTTCATTACTAAAACCTCCATAGTTTTAATATTTTTTATGAAAAAAACAGAGCGTAATATCAGCAATCTGTATTAAACTCTGCACAACAGCGTCGCCTTTGACGCTGCCCCTATTATAGCAGTTACGTGACACGTTGTCAATTATCAATGAATAGGTATACATAAAATTAACAAATTATTCTAATTATTTAGCATAATAATGCTCTGTATGCTTATATCACGTTATAATTATGCAAAATATACATTTGTCAATTATTTGCTTTATCAAAAAATATTGTGATTATACAGAGATTGTCGTTGTTTGAATATTTTATGTTTTTAACATCAATATTCTTATTTTTTAAACTCATTACGCTTAAAATATAGTATATTTGTCCTTGTTTGAAAAGCTCGTTGTTTGCATCAATATATGCGCTCTCGTTTGTAAATTTAAGTTCTGCATAGTATTTTCCGTTTTCAACGCAGGATTTTAAGGCTTTTTTTATGTCTGCTCTGTTGTAAGAGGAGTAAAGGAGATTATTTTTTACAAAATAATTGTCCTTGTTTGCCGTACATTTCGGCAAAATGTCTTTGTGATCAATAGTATGCGTTTTTTCAATTTCACTTTCGCTCAAACAAAAGTAAGAATGGCTTATATATTCTTTGTTGTTTTCATCAAAACAGTCGCCCCACGTAGGGTCGGTATAGTAATAACTGCCGTTACATTCCTGAATTACCCAAGCATGGGACCTTCTGCCCTGCGGCGTTGTTGCTTTTCCGCTGACAACGGCGCAGTTTATTCCGGAAAGCTGAAGAAGATATTGATATGCTTTTGCATATCCTGTGCAGGTGCATTTGCCCATAGTGAACACGCCCACAAGAGAGGAAGCCCAAGGCATATTATCCAAATTGTCTATCGCCTCATTGGCATAAGACGTGTTCGTTATTAAATATTCATATAAATAAAGAGATTTTTCATAGTCGCTCATATTGCTGTTCAAATTTTGAACAATCGAGTCGGTTTTGCTTTTGATTTGCTCGCTCAGCTTCGCAATTTCGTTTGAATTATAACTGCTTTTAAGCGTTAAAATTTTCGATGTGTCAATTGAGAATGCGCCGTTTAGCCAAAAAAGCTCAGGGTGCTCATTATAAACAAACATAGCGATTTCAAGTATTCTCTCTTCGTCGATATTTGAACGGATTTTAATTTGCGTTTTCTGATTTTTTGCACGTGCATAGATTTTGTCGTAAATTCGTTTTTCTTCATCGTTTAAGCTCGAATAATAAAATCCGCCGTCAGCATTGTATTTGCTGTCGTCTATTTTCAATACCGAAGTGCTTTGCTTATTTTCAATAAGATTAATAATGCTTTCAACATTGAAAACGTCTGAGCCGAAATAATAACTGCTTGCCATAAAGGCGAGCATTACCACAAATAAAAACAATAAAAAGCTTTTAATATTTTTTTTCATAATTTTCACCGCATTTATATTTGACTTTAGTATAACACATTTTTTGTATTTTTTAAGCATAAAAATATATGATGATGAAATTTATAAAAAAATTTATAAGAATTTTCAAAATGAAAAAGAAAATCGATAAGCTTTTTGAAATTATAACAAAGAGAGTTGATTTTGTTAATTTAACTATTAAAGTGAAGTTTTTCAAAGGCTTTGAAATTTATAACAATAATGACAGGATTGCATTTTTAACATTTGAGGATACCCATGCACTTTTGATGCTTGGCACACAATTTTTTTGCTCAATTGTTTATTCTCTTTGTGTAAAATACAGTATAGAAAAAATTTGAACTACGTGTTATAATTCAGAATATAACTTATATATTATAATTTTTTTGGGAGGACAGGCTGAATGATTAAGCTTATTGCGACCGACCTTGACGGAACTCTTATGGCGCCGGACCATTTGACGGTGACTGACAGAACATATAATGTGCTCAAAACGGCACACGATAAAGGAATAAAAATTGCCGTTGCTACAGGCAGACCTATGACACTTATCGACAATGTTATCAATCAAGTGCCGTTCGTTGATTATATTATTTATTCAAACGGCTCTTGCGTATTTGACAGAAATGTTAAGAAAATAATTCATGCCGACCTTATTGAGGACAAGCTTGCAAGAGAGATTGTTGAATATTTTTTGACTCAAAATGTATTTTTTGAAATTTATATAAACGGCAAAAGCTGTTACCAACTCGGAACAGAGAAGCTGTTCCAAAATATGGGCTTGCCGCAAAAATTTCTTGACGAGGTGGCTCAAACTATGGACGGCTACGACTCGCTTATTGATTTTATGAAAAATGACAGCAAGGGAATGGAAAAAATCACCTTTTACGGCATTTATGATGAGAAGTATGAGAATGTAAAGAAAAAGCTTGAAAAATATGGGCTTGCTGCTTGCTCAAGTCTTCCGGGTACTGTTGAGGCAACGTCTAAGACTGCAAATAAAGGAAACGCACTTCTCGGAATATGCGAAAATATAGGTATCGGCGCAGACGAGGTTATGAGCTTTGGCGATGCAGGAAACGATTGCCCTATGCTTGATTTTGCAAAATATTCGTTTGCTATGGAAAACGGGAGTGATGAATGTAAATCACACGCTGAGTTTGTGACAAAATCAAACGCTGAGGACGGGGTTGCCGTTGCAGTGGAAAAATATGCTTTGTAAAGTTAGAATTATCTTACAATATATTAAATAAATGTTTAATTTTAACTGTATGGCTTGAAACAAGCGCTTTTATACTGTATTATAATATTGTTTAATTATTAAACTGAGGAATTTGTCGGTATTTGCCGGCGTATATTAACTTATGGAGGTGTTTTTGTGGAGCAGAAGATTGACCTCAAGCAAATAGAGGGAGTTCTTGATGAACTTGCTAAGGTTAAAGGTTCTCTGATTACCATATTACAAAAAACTCAGGACATCTACGGTTATTTACCAAAGGATGCTATTATTTACATAAGCGAAAGGACAGGCATTGCCGAGAGTGAGATTATGGGTGTTGCAACATTTTATACCCAATTTCGTCTTACTCCTGTAGGAAAGTATCTTATTATGCTTTGCCAGGGTACTGCCTGCCATGTTAATTCAAGTGAACTTATTTTGCAGACAATTAAGGATGAACTTGGAATTGAGGACGGCGAAACTACTGAGGACGGGCTGTTCTCGCTTAAGTGCGTTGCATGCCTCGGCTGTTGCTCTCTTTCACCGGTTATGATGATTAATGAGAGTACATACGGTTCACTCACTCCTGAAAAGACTAAGAAAATACTTAAGGAATTGAGGGAGGCAGAATAATGAAAATCGTTGTAGGTGAAGGTTCTTGCGGTATTGCCGCAGGAGCAGAAAAGGTTAGGCAGGCGCTTTTAAAGCAGGATTTAAACGGCGCAAAGCTTACTATTGCAGGCTGTATAGGTATGTGTTACCTTGAGCCTATTGTTGATATTTATGAGGACGATCAGGAGGTTAAGCGTCTTGTTCGTGTAACTGAAAATGACGCTGAAAAAATCAGCGAATACGCTAAAACGGGTGACGAAAGCATTATATCTTCTCTTCTTGTTTCAGATGAGGATAAGGAATTTTTAAATAAGCAGACACGTATTGCACTTCGCCGTTGCGGAATTATCAATCCCGATGAAATTGACGATTTCGTTAATGCTGACGGTTATACTGCGATTAAAAAGGTACTCACCTCAATGACGCCGGAGGATGTTATTGAAGTGATTAAAACATCGGGTCTTGCAGGTCGTGGCGGTGCCGGCTTCCCAACTTGGTTTAAATGGAACGCTGCAAGGCAGAGTGAGGGAGAAGAAAAGTATCTTATCTGCAATGCGGACGAGGGCGATCCTGGCGCATTTATGGACAGAGCCGTTATTGAATCCGACCCGCATACTCTTATTGAAGGTATGCTTATCGGCGCTTATGCTATCGGTGCAAAAAATGCTGTTGTTTATGTAAGAGCAGAATATCCTCTTGCTATCAAAAGGCTTGAAAGAGCTATTGAGCAGGCAACGGCAGCAGGTTATTTGGGCGATAATATTCTCGGTACCGATTTCAGTTGCAAAATGACGATTAAGGCAGGCGCAGGTGCGTTTGTTTGCGGTGAGGAAACTGCGCTTATTGAGTCACTTGAGGGCCACAGAGGTATGCCGAGGCTTAAGCCTCCTTTCCCGGCGCAAAGCGGTTATTGGAAAAAGCCGTCTAATATTAATAATGTTGAAACCTTTGCTAACGTAAGCTGGATTATCAATAACGGCGGCGAAGCTTTTGCCGCTATGGGTACAGAAGGCTCAAAGGGTACTAAGGTATTTGCCGTAACAGGTAAGGTTAAAAGAAGCGGTCTTGTTGAAATACCTATGGGTAAAACTCTTCGTGATGTTATCTTTGATATCGGCGGCGGAATGAAGGGCGACAAGGCATTTAAGGCTGTTCAGATGGGCGGACCGTCAGGCGGCTGTATTCCTGCTGACCTTATTGATACCGTAATTGACTATAAGGCTCTCGGCGCAACGGGCGCTATTATGGGCTCAGGCGGAATGGTTGTTATGGACGAGGGCACCTGTATGGTTGGAATGGCTAAGTTTTTCCTTGATTTTACCGCTAAGGAAAGCTGCGGCAAATGTATTCATTGCCGCATCGGTACTAAGAGAATGCTTGAAATTCTTACAAGAATTACCGAGGGTAACGGTCAGCCGGGCGATGTAGAGCTTCTTGAGGAGCTTTGCTACGGTATTAAGGACGGCGCTCTTTGCGGCTTAGGTCAAACTGCGCCTAACCCTGTATTGACAACTATTAAATATTTCAGAAACGAGTATGACGCTCATATCAATGACAAAAAGTGCCCTGCCGGCGAATGTTCATCTCTTATTGAATATTCAATTGATAAGGATAAGTGCAAGGGCTGTACTCTTTGTGCAAGGAATTGCCCTGTCGGTGCTATTTCCGGTGAGGTTAAGTCAGCTCATACAATTGATATAAACAAATGTATTAAATGCGGAAAATGTATTGCTACCTGCCGTTTCGGTGCGGTAGTAAGAAAGTAAGGAGGGAGCAGATAAAATGGAAAATGTAAAATTAACTATTAACGGTAAAGAAATTACTGCTCCCGTAGGCAGCACAATTCTTGAAGCGGCAAGGCGAAACGGAATTTATATTCCAACTCTCTGCTATGATGAGGCTGTTGAGGTTTACGGCGCTTGCGGTCTTTGCGTTGTTGAGGCGCAGGGTATACCAAAGCTTCTTCGCTCCTGCTCGGCTAAGGTCAGCGATGGTATGGTAATTAATACCGAGAGCGAAAGAGTAGTTAAATCAAGAAAAATTGCAATGGAACTTTTGATGTCGGCACATGACGGTGATTGCATTGCTCCGTGTCAGCTTGCCTGCCCTGCAAACACTGACTGTCAGGGTTATGTCGGTCTTATTGCCAACGGTGAGTTTGATTCTGCATTGAAGCTTATAAAAAAAGAAATTCCGCTTCCTGCATCTATCGGCAGAGTGTGTCCGCACCCTTGCGAAAAGGCCTGCAGAAGAGGAAAGGTTGACGAACCGATTAATATTGTTCAGCTCAAGAGCTTTGCGGCTGACCTTGACCTTAAGGGTGACAGCTTTGTGCCAAAGTGTGCGCCAAGTACAGGCAAAAAGGTTGCAATTGTAGGCGGCGGTCCTGCCGGTCTTACTGCGGCTTACTATCTTGCTCAGCTTGGCCACGAGGTAACTGTTTTCGATATGATGGAAAAAATGGGCGGTATGCTCAGATACGGTATTCCTCAGTATCGTTTGCCTAAAGAGGTACTCGACAGCGAAATTAAAATTATTGAAAAAACAGGTGTTCGCCTTTGCAATAATGTTAAACTCGGTAAGGATATCACTGTTGAAAATCTTAAAAGCGTAAATGATGCCATTATTCTTGCACCGGGTGCATGGAAATCAACTCCTATGAGGGTTAAAGGTGAGGACGCACAGGGTGTTTACGGCGGTATTGATTTTCTCAGAAGTGTAATTCAGGGCAATCCTGTTGATATCGGCGAAAAAGTTGCTGTTTGCGGCGGCGGTAATACTGCTATGGATGCTTGCAGAACTGCTGTAAGGCTCGGCGCTAAAGAAGTTTATGTAATTTACAGAAGAACAGAGAAGGAAATGCCTGCCGAGGAGATTGAGATTAAAGAATCAAAGGAGGAGGGAGTTACTTATAAATTCCTTACAAATCCTCTTGAAATTCATTCTCAAAACGGCAAGGTTTCGGGTATGACGCTTCAGCTTATGGAACTTGGCGAGCCTGACGCTTCGGGCAGAAGACGTCCTGTTGCAATTGACGGCAAGACGGAATATCTTGAGCTTGACAGCGTAATTATGGCTATTGGTCAAAAGCTTGACGGTAAGGATTTTGAAAATACGGTTGAGCTTACCCAAAGAGGTACTATTGCCACAGATGAGGACACATTCCTTACAAATCTTGACGGTGTATTTGCAATTGGCGACGCTACAAATAAGGGTGCTTCAATTGCTATTGCCGCTATCGGTGAGGCAGACAGGTGCGTTAAGGTTGTCGACGCTTACTTAAAGGGTGAAAAGCTTGATTTTAATGAGCCTTATATAAGCAAGCGTGACGAGGATAAAATTGACTTTTCCAAAAATGATAAAAAAGCACAGATTGTTGCCGAGGTTCTCCCTGCCGAAAAGAGAAAGGCTTGTTTTGATGAGGTTTCACTCGGCTTAACTGTTGAACAAGCGCAAAAAGAGGCTGAAAGATGCCTTGAATGCGGTTGCCGTGAGTATTTCAAGTGTAAGCTTTTGAATGTTGCACAGAGATATGAAATTCATCCTGAGCGTTTTGCAGGCGAAATGCCGCAGAAATATACAAAGGATTCCAATTCGTTTATTGAAAGAAATACTGCTAAATGTATTCTTTGCGGCCTTTGCGTTCGCTCTTGCCGTGAAGTCGAGAAGTTAAGCGTTCTTGGTCTTTTAGGCCGTGGATTTAAGACAAGCGTTGCACCTGCTTTTGCGCTTCCTCTTGACCAAACAAAGTGTACCAACTGCGGTCTTTGCGTAAGTCTTTGCCCTACGGGTGCGCTTACTGAAAAGTCGAATCTTAAAAAGCAAGTGCCGCTTGCAGAAAAGTATTCGCTTGAAACTCTTGAAATCGACGGTAAAAAGTGTGATTATCTTGTGTCCCGTTATGACGGCAAAATTCTTCGTGCCGTTCCTCATAATGAAAATGCAAGAAAATGTGCGCTTGAACGTGAAGATGTAATTTCAAAGCTTTCATAAGGAGCTTATGATTATGGACGAATTTAAAGTAATAGAAATTAAAAAGAGCGTTTTTGAAAATAACGACCGTGAGGCGGACAGGATAAGAGAAAGGCTCAAAAAAGAGCACACTTTTCTTTTGAATCTTATGTCTTCTCCCGGTTCCGGCAAAACAACTACGCTTAAGGCTACAATTTCCCGTCTTAAAGATGAAATGAAAATAGGCGTTATGGAGGCTGATATTGACTCCTCGGTTGATGCTAAAGCCATTGCCGAAACGGGCGTTAAATCAATTCAGCTTCATACGCTCGGAATGTGCCATCTCGATGCAGGAATGACGGAGCAGGGTATAGATGAATTTGGAACGGATGAGCTTGACCTTGTTGTGCTTGAAAATGTCGGCAATCTTGTTTGCCCTGCCGAATTTGACACGGGCGCAGTTAAAAATGCAATGATTTTGTCCGTTCCCGAAGGTGACGACAAGCCGCTCAAATATCCTCTTATGTTTTCAATTTGCGATGTTGTTCTTATTAATAAAATCGATGCAAAAAGCGTATTTGATTTTGACGATGACGCTGTTGTTGAAAGAATTAAGAAGCTTAACCCAAAGGCTGAAATATTCTTTATCAGTGCTAAAACGGGTGAGGGTGTAGACGCTTGGTGCGATTGGCTCAGAAAACAAGTTAAAGCTTGGTGCGAATAAGACTTTGATATGAGGCGAAAGCAGAACATCAAATGAAACCACAAAGAAAAGCAGTTCAATCTGAATTTGATTGAACTGCTTTTTTCATCGATTTTATTTTGAAAGGAAAGAGAATAATCCTTTTTTCTTTTCATACGGTTCAGCTTTAAAACTTGTTACGCTATATCCTGTATCGGAAATTGCTTTTTTAAGCTTTGATTCGTCAATTTCATTTTCGCTTATTATTTCGCAAAGCGCTTTTACGTGAGAGGAATTGACTTTTTTGACCTTGAAATTTTTTCTGACAACATCGTTGATATGGGATTCGCACATTCCACACATCATTCCTTCAATTCCAACCGTAGTTTTAATCATAATATCACCTTTGTACCGATTATTGGTTAGATACAACTAACTATCTTGAGTTTAGCACAACGTAATTGATTTGTCAAGAAAAAAGGCAACTGATTTTCAGTTGCCTCAATTATTATTTCTTTTTAAATTTATCAAAAAAGCCTTCTTTTCCGCCGTTTTTTGGTGGAGTATATGTTTTGTCAAATTCCTTAAGAAGTTCTTTTTGTTCGTTTGAAATGTTCTTAGGAATATCAACAATAACCCTGACGTGTTCATCACCTTTGCCCATACCGTTTAATCGGGTGATACCTTTATTGCCCTTGAGCGTAAAGATTTCGCCCGGCTGAGTTCCGGCAGGAATATTAAGCTTGGTGTCGCCGTCAAGTGTAGGTACATTGACCTCAGCGCCGAGAGTTGCCTCGACAATAGAAATATGCTTATCAACCCATACATCATAGCCGTCACGGTTGAAATACGGATGCTTTTTAATGCTGATAATAACCTTAAGGTCACCTGACGGACCGCCGTTTGAGCCGGCATTACCAAAGCCTCGAACGTTGACAATTTGGTTATTGTCAATACCGGCAGGAATGTTGACCTCGATTTTCTTTCTTGTTCTGACCTTACCCTTGCCGTTACATTTGTGGCATGGAGTATTGATAATCTTACCTTTACCGCCGCAGCGAGAGCAGGTGCGTTGAGTGCTCATCACACCGAGCGGAGTACGCTGAGAAACTGTTTGAACGCCTGAGCCGTGACATTCGGGGCAAACGGTCGGGCTTGTGCCCTTAGCAGCTCCTGTGCCGCCGCATTCGCTGCAATCCATAACTCTCATAACTTCGATGGTCTTTTTGCAGCCTTTAGCGGCTTCCTCAAATGTAAGAGTAACAGAGGCTTGAATATCTCTTCCTCTTGACGGAGCATTAGGATTACGTGAGCTTGTGCCGAATCCGCCGCCGAAGAAGGATGAAAAGATATCGCCTAAATCAATATCTCCGTCAAATCCGCCGCCGAATCCGCCGCCAAAGCCGCCTGCACCTTGACCTGCGCCGTAATTAGGGTCAACGCCTGCAAAGCCAAATTGGTCATAACGTGCTTTCTTTTGAGGGTCGGACAAAACTTCGTATGCTTCGTTACATTCCTTAAATTTTGCCTCTGCCTCAGGATTATCCGGGTTTAAGTCAGGGTGGTATTTCTTTGCCGTTTTTCTATATGCTTTTTTAATTTCATCATCACTTGCGCCACGGCTTACACCGAGCACCTCGTAATAATCTCTTTTATCTTCAGGCATTATACTTTAACCCTTTCTGTTTTTTGTTAATGAATTATAATATGGGCAAGATTGGTAATCGCCCCTACAAGGTTGAAAGAAATTCCACGCTTGAGAAACGGGCGACCGATGGCCGCCCCTACGTGTCCCTTTCTGCACTCAAAATCTACCGTACGGTTTGTACCGGATTTTGAAATAAATCGTAGGGGCGGATATTATCCGCCCGCTGGATTTGAGTGTTTATATATTAGTTGTCGTCTACCTCGGTGTAGTCAGCGTCAGTATATTCCTGACCGCCGCCTTGTGCCTGAGCATTCGGGTTATAGCCTGCACCTTGAGGACCTGCCTGAGCACCGCCCTGTGCCTGCTGTGCTGCTTCATAAAGCTTCTGAGAAACTTCGTAGAATTTGTTTTGAAGGTCCTCTTGAGCCGACTTGATTGCATCTTCATTGTCGCCCTTAAGTGCTTCCTTCAATGCGTCAACCTTAGTTTGAAGAGCTGACTTATCGTCTGCTGAGAATTTGTCGCCGTCCTCGCTGATAAGCTTTTCGGTCTGGTAAACCATTTGGTCTGCATTGTTACGAAGGTCAACTGATTCTCTCTTCTTCTTATCTTCTTCTGCAAACTGCTCAGCTTCCTTAACAGCCTTATCAATATCTTCCTTGCTCATATTTGATGAAGCTGTGATAGAGATTTCCTGCTGCTTGCCTGTGCCGAGGTCCTTAGCAGATACGTGAACGATACCGTTAGCATCGATATCAAATGTTACCTCAATTTGAGGAACACCTCTTCTTGCAGGAAGAATGCCGTCAAGGTGGAACATACCGAGTGTTTTGTTATCCTTAGCAAATTCTCTCTCACCCTGAAGAACATGAACTTCAACTGAAGTTTGGTTATCAGCAGCTGTTGAGAAAATCTGGCTCTTTTTAGTAGGAATTGTGGTATTTCTTTCAATGATAACAGTGTTTACACCGCCCATGGTTTCAATACCGAGTGAAAGAGGAGTAACGTCAAGAAGAAGTAAGCCCTTAACGTCACCACCGAGTACACCGCCTTGAAGAGCTGCACCCATAGCAACACATTCATCAGGGTTGATTCCCTTGAATGGCTCCTTGCCGCTGAACTTTTGAATAGCTTCCTGAACAGCAGGAATTCTTGTAGAACCGCCGACAAGCAAAATCTTGTCAATATCGTTCATTGAAAGGCCTGAATCTTTCATAGCTTGACGAACAGGACCCATTGTTGCTTCAACAAGGTCTGCTGTCATTTCGTTGAACTTAGCTCTTGTAAGAGTTGTTTCAAGGTGCTTAGGACCTGTAGCATCAGCTGTGATAAATGGAAGAGAAATTTGAGCTGTGGTCATACCTGAAAGGTCAATTTTTGCCTTTTCTGCAGCTTCCTTAACTCTCTGCATAGCCATTTTATCATTTGAAAGGTCAATACCTGTTTCACTCTTGAATTGAGCTATGATATAGTCCATAACCTTTTTATCAAAGTCATCACCGCCAAGGTGGTTGTTACCTGCTGTTGCAAGTACCTCTTGAACGCCGTCACCCATTTCAATGATGGATACATCGAATGTGCCGCCGCCGAGGTCATATACCATAACCTTCTGGTCGTCTTCCTTATCAATACCGAAAGCAAGAGCAGCGGCAGTAGGCTCGTTGATAATTCTCTTTACATCAAGACCTGCGATTTTACCTGCATCCTTAGTTGCCTGACGCTGTGAGTCTGTAAAGTAAGCAGGAACTGTGATAACAGCCTCTGTTACTTTTTCACCAAGGTAAGCCTCTGCATCTGATTTTAATTTCTGCAAAATGATAGCACTGATTTCCTGAGGTGTATAAGCCTTGCCGTCAATGTTTACCTTGTAATCAGAACCCATATGTCTTTTAATTGAAGAAATAGTCTTTTCCGGATTTGTGATAGCCTGACGTTTTGCAACGTTACCTACCATTCTTTCGCCGTCCTTAGAAAATGCTACTACAGACGGGGTTGTTCTTGCGCCTTCAGCGTTAGGGATTACTACCGGCTCGCCGCCTTCAATAACGCTTACACAGCTGTTTGTTGTACCTAAATCAATACCTATAATCTTTGACATAATCTTTTTCCTCCTGAGTTTGTATTATTAGTTTGCTGTTTTGACCATAGCAGGTCTGACAACTTTGTCATTATATTTATAGCCTTTTTGGAACACGTCGGTGATTACGTTTGCATCAAGCGAATCATCATCAATGTGCATTACTGCGTGATGAAAATTCGGGTCAAACTCATCGCCCTGCTCGCCGTAGGCTTCAACGCCTAATTTTTTAAGTGATGCCATAAGACCGTCATAGGTCATTTGAACACCTTTTTTAAGTCCCTCGTAATCCTCCTGCTCATTTGCAAGCGCTCTTTCGAGATTATCAACCGTGGCAAGGATTTCCGAAACTGCTTTGATTGTTGCAAAAGCGAAGCTTTCATTTTTTTCTTTTTCGCTGCGCTTGCGGAAGTTTGAATATTCCGCCGTAACTCTCAAAAGCTGGTCCTTTGTATCCTTAAGCTCTTTTTCAAGCGGATTTTCTTTCTCTTTTGCCTCTGCCTTGTTATCCTCGGCATCGGTCTTGCTTTCCTCTTGATTTTCAGCTTTGGTTTTTACTTCTTTTTCTTCATCGTTTTTCTTTTTACTCATATTTTATGCCCCTTTCTTTGAAAGAAGTGTATCAACTGTGTTGATTATATATTTTATTTTCGGCAAAATGCTTTCATAATCAATTCGCATTGAACCGATAACACCTAAAACAGCCTTTTGACCGCCTTCATAATTAAATTTGGCAATAAGCGTTGATGTGTTTTTCATTTCATATAATGGATTTTCATCGCCTATCATCAAAAGCTTGGTGTGATTTGAATTTGCAAAGCGCTTTGAAAGCTCCATCAATTGCTTTTTGCCGGTAAGCAAGCCGAGGATTTTGTATAAATCGGAACCAAGCTCCTCGTGAGAAAGCAAATTCGTTTCGCCCTCAAGGCTTAATTTGCTGTGTGATGCTTCATCGCATAATGCACAAAGCGAGGTGAGAGCAGGAAGCATATCAAATATTCTCGCCCCTGCAACGCCGACTGCACTTTGGATTAATGCCAAATTAACGTCTGTAAGCGGAGTGCCTACCAAAAACTTAGCCGAAACATCGTAAAACTTTTGCCTGAAATCCTCGTCAAGTGCACAAGGCATATTGATTAATGAGGATTTGATTTTACTGCCGACCGTAAGCATAACGAGCATTGCTTTTTGATTGCCGGCAGGTATTAAGTCAACACCCTGAATGCAATCATAAGGGTCTTCAAGCGTTGCGCAAAATGCTGCACAATGTGAATATTCCTCCAAAAGCTTGCAGGCATCAAGCAAAAGCCTTTCCGGATCGCCCGAGTTTACCGAGAGCGCTTCATTGATTTTGTTCATCTCGTATTCGCTTATCGGCTTTTCTTTCATAATATTATCAATGTAATATCTGAAAGAAGTTTTGCTCGGAACTCTGCCGCCGCTTGTATGCCTTTGTTCAAGAAATCCTAATTGCGTTAAATACGCCATCTCGTTTCTTATTGTGGCACTCGATATTGAGTAGGGGAGAAGCTGACATAATGCTTTTGAGCCAATCGGCTCGCCGGTACGCAAATAGTGCTCAATAATTAAACCAAGTATTGCGTGTCGTCTTTCACTTATCATCCTTTCCACCTCTTTATCATATCGTTAGCACTCTCAACACCTGAGTGCTAACTCTGTTATAATAGTATTACCTTTTTGCTTAGTTGTCAATACTTTTTTTCGATTTTTTCAAAATTTTCTTATTTTGTATATATTTTCCTAACAATTTCTGCTGCCAAATCCTCTTATATAAATAGTAATTAATATTTATTATATATAAAAATAAACTGTATACTAAAAAATACTTAAAATTGATTATTGATAAGTATACAGAATAATGGTATTCTTTTGGGCAAGGAGGTGAGCATAATGAAAGAAAACACAAAAAATGCTCGCATCAATGTTAGAGCTATAACATTTACAGCTGTTATGGCAGCATTGGTATTTGTATTTACTTACACATTTAAAATTCCGTTTGTAAACGGTTATACCCACATAGGCGACAGTATGATTTTCCTTGCTATTGTATTTTTAGGCTGGAAAAAAGCTCCGCTTGCGGCAGGTATCGGCGCAGCTCTTGCGGATCTTATCGGCGGCTACAGCGCTTGGGTTGCCCCAACATTTATTATTAAGTTCATTATGGCGCTTATTTGTGCTCTTATTATGGAAAAGGTGATTAAGAATAACAAGGTTGCAGGCTATATTGTAGGCGCAATTCTCGGCGGTGTATGGCAGATTGTTGCATATACGGTAGTTAAAATTTTCCTTTTTGACAAGGCTTATGCATTTTCTTCTCTCCCTACTCTTGCTATTCAAACAGTAGTAGGTGTTGTAGTTGCCGCAGTATTTATTGTTGTATTTGACAAAACAAAGGTTACTGCTAAGCTCAAAAAAATGGTAGGCTAAATTACTGATAAAACGGCTTCGTCGAAAGAAATTCCGTGTTTGAATGAATTTCTTGCAAAAATTCATAATAAACACTTCATTCCTTTCTCCTCTTCCCCAAAAAGCTAACGCTTTTCGTGGACCCCGATTGAAATTCCGTGTTTGAGAAGCGGGCAAACAATGTTCGCCCCTACGGTATTTCTTTCTCAGAGTGAAATAAATTTATTACTAAAATTATTTAGGAGATAATTAAAATGAAAAAAATTGATGCACATTCGCATATCGGCACATTCGGCGGTTGGGCAGGTGTTGCCTTTACCAAAGAAAAGCTGATTGAACAGATGAATGAATATGATATTGAAAAAACCTTTTTAACAGCACCTAATTTTCAGGGCAATGATGAGGTTGTAGACGCATTTCAGTCTTATCCCGATAAGATTGTTCCGTTTGTATGGGTTAATCCCGCATTAGACGACGTTGAAAAGAAACTTAATCATTATATAAACGAAGAGGGCTTTATGGGTATCAAAATGCAACCGCTTTTTGATGCATTTGTTGCAGATGACCCTGTAGTTTATCCTGTTATGGATTTTGCAAGGGAATATGACGTTCCTGTATTTATCCATTGCGGTCATCCGCCTTTCTCACTTCCTTGGAGCATTGCACTTCTTGCAGAAAAATACCCTGATGTAAGAGTTACTATGATTCATATGGGTCACGGTCACGGCGTTTATATTGATGCTGCTATCAAAATGGCTAAGAGATATGACAATATCACTCTTGAAATGAGCGGTATGCCAATGGGCAGTAAGATTAAAGAGGCTTATGAAACAGTTGGTAAGGACAGAATTATGTTTGGCATAGATTCTCCGTTCCATCACCCAACGGTTGAAATTCAAAAGGTTCTTTCCTGCGGCCTTGATGAAAAGGCTCAGGAAGATATATTCTATAATAACGCTAAGAAGTTATTAAGATTATAATATTAATTACATATATAAATAATAATATTAATTACATATTTAAATAAAAAAGCAGTTGGATTTTTCAATCCAACTGCTTTCGTTTATTTAGAATTAATTGTTATGCTCTTTGCCCGGAGCGCCGCAGCATTTCTTATACTTTTTACCGCTTCCGCAAGGACATGGGTCGTTAGGACCAACCTTTTTGCCCTTTCTTACGGGAGCCTGCTTAACTGTATCGTCGCCGCCCGATGAAGTAGCTGTTACCTTGGCAACAGCCTTTCTTTCAACGTCCTCCTGACGTCTCGGCATAATTGTAAGCATCATTCTTACTGTGTTTTCACGGATTGTTGCCGTCATTTCGTCAAACATATCGTATGATTCCATACGGAATGCAACAACAGGGTCCTGCTGAGCGTAAGCACGAAGATGGATACCTTGCTTGAGGTCGTCCATAGCATCGATATGATCCATCCAAAGTACATCAACATTTCTGAGAAGTACCATTCTTTCAAAGTCTTGGAACATTTCGTCGCCGAGAAGCTCTCTCTTTTCCTCAAGGCGCTTATGGCCTCTTTCCTGAAGCATATCAATTGTGCCTTGAACCGAAAGCATATTAACGTCATCGTTAAAGTCATCCTCGGTTGTAAGCCAGCCCTTATATTTTTCCTTAAGGCCTGCTACGTTCCAATCGCTCTTATGGTCGCCTGCAAAGTAGTTTTTAACATTTTCCTCAATGTTTGTATCAAGCATTTGAAGAATTTTATCTGTAAGGTCAATTCCGTCAAGAACCTGATCTCTCTGCTGATAAATGAGCTGTCTTTGACGGTTCATAACGTCGTCATATTGAAGCGTTTGCTTTCTTATGCCGAAGTTTCTGCCTTCAACCTTTTTCTGCGATGATTCAACAGTTCTTGTAATCATCTTTGACTCGATAGGCATATTTTCATCGTCGGTAAGGCGAGCCATCATAGCCTGCATTCTTTCACCGCCGAATAAACGCATAAGGTCATCTTCAAGAGATAAGAAGAATTGACTTTCACCCGGGTCACCCTGACGTCCGGAACGTCCACGAAGCTGATTATCAATACGGCGTGAATCGTGGCGTTCTGTACCCAAAATGAATAAGCCGCCTACGGCTCTTACCTTGTCAGCCTCTTCTTGAATTTCAGTCTTATATTTAGCCTCAAGTTCTTGGAAAGTCTTTCTTGCTTCAATGATTTCTTCATTGTCCGTTTCCGCAAAGCCTGTAGCCTCTGCAATAAGCTCGTCTGAATACTGCATTCTTTTCATTTCGCTTTTTGCAAGGTATTCAGCATTACCGCCGAGCATAATATCGGTACCACGACCTGCCATATTTGTGGCGATTGTAACAGCGCCGAATTTACCTGCCTGAGCAATGATTTCAGCCTCACGCTCATGATTTTTAGCGTTAAGTACGTTGTGAGGAATGTGCTCTTTTTTAAGCATTTTTGAAAGGAGTTCGCTCTTTTCAATGCTGATTGTACCTGCCAAAACAGGCTGTCCTTTTTCGTGACACTCCTTAATCTTTTCAATTACATTGTGATATTTTCCACGTTCTGTTTGGAAAATAACGTCAGGATGGTCAATTCTTGCAAGTGGTTTGTTAGTTGGAATTTCAACAACATCAAGCTTGTAGATTTCTGAAAATTCAGGTGCTTCCGTTGAAGCAGTACCTGTCATACCGGAAAGCTTCTTGTAAAGACGGAAGTAGTTTTGGAAAGTGATTGTAGCAAGAGTTTTGCTCTCGTGCTCAACCTTAACGCCTTCTTTTGCCTCGATAGCCTGATGAAGACCCTCGTTATAACGTCTGCCCTCCATAATACGACCTGTGAACTCGTCAACGATTTTAACCTGACCGTCTGTTACAACGTAGTCGATATCTCTTCTCATAACACCGTTAGCCTTGATAGCTTGGTCAATATGGTGGAGAAGTGTGGTGTTGTCAATATCCATAAGGTTTTCAACGTGGAAATATTCCTCAGCCTTTTTAACACCGTCTTGAGTAAGTGTTGCGGTCTTAGCCTTTTCGTCAACAATATAGTCGCCGTCGTAGGTTGATTCCGTATCCTGCTTTTCGTCCATTTTTGCGACCTTAACCATTTTTAAGGTCTTTGCAAAAGCGTTAGCCTGACGGTAAAGGTCAGTTGACTGTTCGCCCTTACCACTGATGATAAGAGGAGTACGAGCCTCATCAATAAGGATTGAGTCGACCTCATCGACAATTGCGAAAACGTGGCCACGCTGTACTTTTTCTTCCTTATACTGAACCATATTGTCACGAAGATAGTCAAAGCCCATCTCGTTATTAGTTCCGTAAGTGATATCTGCGTTGTAAGCATCTTGCCTTTGCTCATTAGTCTTTTCGTGAATGATAAGACCTACCTTTAAGCCAAGGAATCGATAAAGCTTGCCCATCCATTCGGAGTCACGCTTTGCAAGGTAATCGTTTACTGTTACGATATGAACACCCTCGCCTGTAAGCGCATTAAGGTAAGCCGGAAGGGTAGCAACAAGAGTTTTACCTTCACCTGTTTTCATCTCGGCAATTCTGCCCTGATGAAGAACAATACCACCGATAATCTGAACAGGGAAATGCTTCATTCCGAGAACACGCCAAGCGCCTTCACGGCAAACTGCAAATGCGTCCGGCAAAATATCGTCAAGTGTTTCGCCGTTTGCAAGCCTGCCCTTAAGAATTTCGGTTTGAGAGGTAAGCTCTTTATCGCTCATAGCTGCATACTTGTCCTCTAAAGCGAGAACCTTGTCTGCAGTTTTTTTAACTCTTTTAACCTCTTTTTTAGAGTAATCGCCAAAAATGGCTGTAACAAATTTATTTGCCATAATTTACACCTCGTTAATTAGTACCAACTGCCATTATAACACGAATGGCACTCAATGTCACTAATTATTTTAAATAAATTATATAATATATAACAAGTATATTTATTGCTTATTTTCCGAAAATTGCTTTGATTGAGCTGAGTGCTCCGCCGGATACCGCATTTTCTGCCGTATCGTCAAAGGTAAGCTTGAGATTTTTGCTTCCTTGCTCAATATTAAGAGTGATGTCAACACCGTTTTCTTCCATTTGAGCGTCGGCAATTTTTTCTTTAAGTTGGGCAAGTCTGGAGTCAAGAAAAGTATCGTCGCTAAGCTTTGCAAGAAGTTGAAAAGCGGAATAATCCTTTTTAAGCTCGTTTGCAAATTCGGATGCACCCTGTGCCAAATCTTTATTTTTAACTGTTACCGTTACGGTTTTTTTGTCAAGGTCGATGTTCTTTATTTCGTAATCTACGTTTTCAAAAATAGCTTGGCCGAGCTGTTTTAATTGCTCGTGCTTTTCGGCATAGCCGACGATTGTGTTAAGAGTAGTTGAGTCAACGTATTTTTGAAGCGTATCCGTATCAAATTCTTTAAGTGCCGCAAAAGCCGCGTCTACCGTTTTTGTGACATTTTTTTCCGTCATAGCGTTTGACGAGCAGGCTGTAAAGCTTACAAGCATAAATGCAAGGCATAATAAAATACTTAATGTTTTTTTCATAATGATTACCGTCCGTATAAAAATATTTGTTGACATAAAGCATAATTATATGTACTATATGTGAAATCCACAAAATTTATATGATTTTAGCTTTATGCATATTTCTTGTTATTATATATAAAAAAAACAAAAATGGCAATAATAATTAAAATTGTTATAAAAAAATTGCATAATTAGAATATATGTGGTATAATCACTTAGGTTATCCACATTATATGGTTTAAATTAATTTTATAAATGTGATGAATGGAATGTTAAACAGATGAAAGAGAAGTTTAAAAAGTTTTTTGCACCGACAAAGTTTAAACGGCTTTTTGATATAGTTGTATCGTTTTTCGCACTGATAATTTTGTCACCGCTTTTTTTGGTGATTTGTATTGCGAATTTGCTTACACCTAATACAAGCGTATTTTTCTCCCACGAGAGAAGAGGAAGAAAGGGCAAGCCGTTTAAAATTTACAAATTTCAAACTATGAAAAACAATACGCCGAATGTTGCTACGGGCGATTTGGAAAATCCGGAGCAGTATATTACAAAGGTCGGAAAGTTTTTAAGAAAAACAAGTCTTGACGAACTTCCGCAGCTTTGGAATATTCTTAAAGGCGATATGAGCTTTGTAGGGCCGAGGCCGCTTATTTCAAGTGAAATGAGAGCGCACAGGCTAAGGCTTGAATATGGCGTGTATCGTTTCAGACCGGGGCTTACGGGACTTGCGCAAATCAACGGTCGAGATGAAATTTCGCTTATGAAGAAAATGAAATATGACAAGATTTATTGTGACAATTGGTCGATTAAACTTGACTTGGTAATTTTGCTTAAAAGCGTAGGCGTTGCACTCAAGCAAGAGGGTTATCAAGAGGGCAAGTGGCACCGCAGATAAAATATCAAACGGAGAACGATTTATGGAAAGAAACTTTATTGACGGATATACGGAGTGGCAGTCAAATCCTGAAATTGTGGGTGTTAATAAGCTTCCGCAACACGCAACGTTTATGCCTTATGAAAATTTTGACGAGGCTAAAAAAGCTGACAGATTTGCTTCAAGCCGTTCTAAACTTTTAAATGGAAAATGGAAGTTTAAGCTTTACAAAAATTATGCTTACAGACCGAGTGATTTTGCTCAGCCTCATTATGATACTCATAATTGGGACACTATTAAGGTCCCCGGCTCTTGGCAAATGCAAGGTTATGACCAGGCGCAGTATTGCAATGTTCGTTACCCTTGGGAAGGAAGCGAGGATATTTGCCCGCCTAATGCTCCTACAAAGCATAATCCCGTAGGCTGTTATGTTAAAAAGGTACATATTGACAAATCACTTTTGAATAAGCGTGTTGTAATCTGCTTTGAGGGTGTTGAGTCTGCATTTTATCTCTATATCAACGGCGAAAGAGTGGGATACAGCGAGTCAACCTTCCACAGAAGCGAGTTTGATATTTCGAAGTATATTAAGGAAGGCTCAAACGTTATCGGTGTAGAAGTTTATCGCTGGTGCACCGGCTCTTGGCTTGAGTGTCAGGATATGTGGCGCTTGGGCGGTATCTTCCGTGACGTATATATTTATACTACCGAAAGGCAGTATATCAGGGATTTTGAGGTTGTTGCCGAGCCTGACGTTACTTTAAGCGACGGCTATGCAGATATTCTTGTTAAAACTAACGGCTCTTATGAAAGTCTCAGCCTTGATTTGAGTATTCTTGACAAAGACGGCAACACTGTTGCGCTTGACAGCCAATATGCCAATGAGGATCACCAAACTAAACTTAAGGCGATTGTTACCGACGTTAATGTTTGGTCAAGCGAAAGTCCTTATCTTTATACTATGGTAATTACTCTTAAGGATAACGGAATGCCGATTGAATATATCAGCCAAAAAATCGGTTTCAGAAAAGTCGAGATTAAGGACGGAATTATTCGTATCAATAATCAAAGAGTAGTATTTAAGGGTACTAACAGGCACGAATTTGATTGCCATACCGGCAGATATATGAGTGAAGATGTAATGCGTTATGATATTGAGATGATGAAAAAGTCCAATATGAACGCTGTTCGTACCTCTCATTATCCTAACGACCCTAAATTTTTGGAGCTTTGCGACGAATACGGTCTTTATGTTATTGATGAAAATAATATGGAAACTCACGGAACGGGTTGGTCAACTATTGTAGGCTGTCCTCAGCTTCCGGCGTCACGTCCTGAATGGGAAAAGGCTTGTATGGAGCGAATTAAGGCTACATATAACAGAGATAAGAATGTGACAAGTGTTGTTTGCTGGTCGCTTGGCAACGAATCTCTCGGCGGTGCTATTCCAAAGAAAATGTATCAATTTATTAAGGATACTGATAAAACAAGATTTGTTCATTTTGAATGTCACCGTGCCCCTGATGAAAAGGAGCTTTCTGATGTTCAGTCAAAGATGTATGCAAGGCCTTGGGAATGTGAGGAATATGCTGTAACTCAGCGTGACGGCAGACCGTATATTCTGTGCGAATATACTCACGCTATGGGTAACTCTTGCGGTTCTACCGACGAATATACACGCCTTTGGGATAAATACCCTTGTTTGCAGGGCGGCTTTGTTTGGGATTGGGTTGACCAAAGTATTCTTACCAAGGATGAAAACGGAAAGGAATATCTTGCCTACGGCGGTGACTTCGGCGAAAACCCGCACGACGGTCATTTCTGCGGCAATGGGCTTCTTTTCGGTGACAGAAAAGTTACTCCTAAGCTTTGCGAGATAAAAAAGCTTTATCAAAATGTTGATTTCAATGCTATTGACGCCGCTCGAGGAGTAATTGAGGTTAAAAATAAATTTATGTTTACTAACCTTAACGAGTATGAGCTTCATTGGAGCCAAAGCTCTGACAAGGGTGAATTTTGCAGCGGTACTCTCGTTTTGGATGTTAAGCCGGGTGAAAAAACCGTTATTGACCTTGAACTCAGCAGAATTAAGACAGAGTGCTATCTTAATCTCGAATTAAAAACAAAAGAAGATAATGAATATTGCAAGGCAGGTCACATTGTTGCTGAGGAGCAATTTGTAATAAACGAATTTGAAAATACATACGATGAGCTTGAGGTTAACCAGCCGCTTATTGTTGATGATACATACGGTTCACTCAGAGTAATAAGTGATGACGTAAACGTAAGATTTGAAAGAAGAGAGCGCAATCAGCTTTATTCTATAAAGGTCGGCGGTGAAGAACTTTTGAGTGCTCCTATGCGCCTTAATTTCTGGCGAGCACTTACCGATAACGACCGTGGCACAAGAGCCGGTTCACGTCTCGGTTGTTGGAGAGATGCAGGCGACACACCGGGTATTTTCAACAATACAAAATGGTCTATCAATAATTATAAGGTGCTTGAGGACGGCAAAAAGGTTATTATTACAGGCGGTGCAACCGTTTGCACACAGCCTGAGTCTAAAGCACAGGTGATTTATACGATTACTTCAAAGGGTATGGAGGTTGACCTTCAGTTTTATCCCGATGCATCGCTTCCTGAAATTCCTGAGGTTTCCGTTCTTTTCGAGCTTCCTAAGGATTTTGAAAATCTTACATATCTCGGCAACGGTCCTGAAGAAAATTATATTGACAGATGCAACGCTGCTAAAATCGGTCTTTATAACACGACTGTAAATGACCTTTGGGTTGATTATCTTAAACCGCAGGAATGCGGCAACAGAACAGGTGTAAGATATGCTACTCTTGTCGGTAACAAAAAAGTATTTTCAGTAGTTGCAGAGCCACAAATGGAGCTTAATGTTTGCCATTATCTTCCTAAGGAAATTGAAAATGTTTGGCACCAAAAGGATATGCCCGAATATAACAAAACCGTTGTAAGGCTTATTGCAAGGCAGCAGGGTATCGGAGGATATGACAGCTGGGGTGCTCATTGCAACGATATGTATAAAAACAAAACAGATAAGACCTACAGGCTTAAATTCCAAATAAGATTTTGATATTTATAAGCCTTAAATCATATATTATATGGTGCATTTTTTGGCAAACTGTTTATTATTGCAAAGTGCAAAACAGACCGTTTGGCTAAAAATAACTTGACTTTTTTAATAAAAGTAATATAATTCAATATTAGGTAACGCATAAAATAAATAATGAAATTAACTATTAAAGTTGGTTAAGAGAGGATTTAATTATGGCTTCTTTCAAGGAAAAGGTTGCGTCGGTAGCGGTTGAACAGGCTGTTAAATATGCACGCAAGGATTTCAAGAGAAACGCTCCGAGAATTCTCAATCTCGTAGAAAAATTTGACGTTAAAAAGGTAAACCGTTCAACATACGCAGGACTTCATAAGGTTATGGATGACCCTAATAACAATTGGATGAAGTTTGCAGAAGATTTGATTTGCAACATGGACGAACACGTGCTTACAAAGCTTGTTCCTCCGCTTATGAATGTTGCAATAAACAGTTATACAAAGAGAATGGCAGCTATTGAAAAATACGGCTGTAACGTTCCTTGGGCTATTCTTATGGACCCGACTGCCGCTTGTAACCTTAAATGCACAGGCTGTTGGGCAGCAGAATACGGTCACACAAGCTCGCTTTCTTATGATGACCTTGCAAGGATTATCAAAGAAGGTAAAGAACTTGGTACTTATATGTACCTTTACACAGGCGGTGAGCCTACAATGAGAAGAAAGGACCTTATGCGCCTTTGCCGTGAAAATCCGGATTGCGCATTCCTTTCATTTACTAACGGTACTCTTATTGATGACAGCTTTGCTGACGAAATTAAAGAGGTCGGCAACTTCTATCCTGCATTCTCAATTGAGGGATATGAAGAAGAAAATGACTTTAGAAGAGGTCAGGGCACATTTAAAAAGTGTACTGCCGCTATGCAAAGGCTTAAAGACAGGGGTGTTCCTTTCGGCGCTTCCCTTTGCTACACAAGCAAAAATACAGATGTGCTTGCATCTGACGAATATATGGATTGGCTTATTGAACGTGGCGTTAAATTTGCTTGGTTCTTTACATATATGCCGACAGGCAACGGTGCGGTAACAGATCTTATGGTTTCTCCTGAGCAGCGTGCTTTGATGTATAAGAAGATGCACGAGTGGCGCCATACCAAGTCTATTTTTGCTCTTGATTTCTGGAACGACGGCGAGTATGTTCAGGGTTGTATCGCAGGCGGTCGCCATTATTTCCATATCAATTCAAACGGTGACTGTGAGCCTTGCGCTTTCGTTCACTATTCTAATGTTAATATTAAGGAACATTCTGTTCTTGAAGCGCTGCAAAGTCCGCTCTTTATGGCTTACAAGCGTAATCAGCCTTTCTCAAACAATATGCTTCGTCCTTGCCCTGTTCTTGATAATCCGGGTGCTATCAGCAAGATGGTTGCAGAAACGGGCGCATATTCAACAGAGATGCAGCATCCTGAATCGGCAAACGAACTCTTTGATAAGACTATTGCCGCTGCTAAGGCTTGGAAGGTTAAGGCAGATGAACTCTTTAACCGTGACGAGTATATTGCAAAGCACGTTAAAGATGAAAATATGTATAATTATGAAAAGCCGGACGAGGAGAGAGAATTCTCTGAGTTTGAAAAGACAGAAGATTAAAAATTAAAACGTCGGAGCGTACATATATTTATTATGTACGCTCTTTTGCCGTATTTGCAGTTGCGGCGCATACGAGGGAATTATATGTTTTTTAAAAAGAAAGAATTTGGCTCAGGTAAATATGATTTTATCATTGCAGGTCTTGGAAATCCCGGTGCTAAATATGAAATGACACGTCATAATGCCGGCTTTCTTTCAATGGATTTGTTGTCTATTGAGGAGGGTGTGGATATAAAAAAATTAAAGCATCACGCTCTTTGCGCAGATATGACCGTTGAGGGTAAAAAATGCCTTGTTATGAAGCCTCAAACTATGATGAATGCAAGCGGTGAGGCTATCGGCGAGGCGGCAAAGTATTATAAAGTTCCGGCTGAAAACGTTATTGTTGTATATGACGATATTTCACTTGATGTCGGCAAAACAAGAATTAGGCGCAAAGGCTCTGCAGGCGGCCATAACGGAATAAAGAGCATTATTGCTCATTTGGGCAGTGAGAATTTTCCGAGAGTTAAGGTCGGAGTAGGCAAAAAGCCAAACCCGGAATACGACTTGGCAGCTTGGGTTTTGGGTAGATTTCCAAAGGAACAGGAGGCTGATTTAAAATCGGCACTTGAGCATGCAACTGCTGCTGTAAGATTAATAGTTTCGGGAAAAATAGATGAGGCTATGAATAAGTATAACTCATAATCAGACTGTCGATAAAGCGGCTAAACCGCACCGAATATAATAATCAATTGAAAGGATAAGGTGATAAGCATTGTCCTGTTTTTCTAATGAATTTAATAAAAGCAAGGAATTTATAAACCTCAGCGAAAGTGTTAATGCCGATAATGCTCCCGTTGGGGTTATAGGTCTTTCCGACGTTTCTAAGTGCTTTGTTGCTCATTCGCTTTGCCAAAAGGGTGAAAAATCATTTATTATCACACCCGACGAGGCGACTGCCGTTAAGGTGCAGGAGTGCTTGAGCGAACTTCAAGACGGAGTTTTGCTTTACCCGACAAGAGAGATGACTTTTGTTGAGGTTGCAGGCGTGAGCAGGGATTTTGAGCATATTAGGCTTGGCGTTTTGTCACGCATACTTCAGGGCGATTATTCGGCTGTTGTTATGTCGGCAGCAGCTGCATGCCAATATACTATGCCGCCTGAGGAACTTGAAAAAAGAACGTTTAAAATCAGCGTTAACGACGAGATTAATATAGCAGAGCTTGAAAAAAAGCTTGTTTTTGCAGGATATACCCGTTATGACCAGGTTGACGGAACAAGCCAATTTGCTGTGCGTGGCGGAATTATAGATATTTTTCCGACCTATCTTAACGAGCCTGTAAGAATTGAATTTTGGGGCGACACCGTTGATACTATTTCGAGTTTTGATATCGACACTCAAAGGCGAAGCGGCAAGGTTGATTTTATTGAAATTACTCCGGCTAACGAGGTACTTGTTGACGATAATTCTAAATTTGCCGACAAAATTGAGACGCTCTCGAAAGGATTAAAGGGCAAGGCGATTAAGGCAAGGGAAAAGCTTAATAATGATATTGATAAATTAAGGCAGGGGCTTCATCTCAATTGCCTTGATAAGTATTTGCCGCTTATTTATAATTCAAACGGTGTGTTTGATTATGATTTTGACAGGCTTTTTGTTGTTGAAAGCGCAAGAGTTAAGGAAAAAATGATTAAGCAGGAAAAGCTTAATCTTGAAGAACTTAAATGGTTTGTTGAGGACGGTACGCTTTGCAAAGGGCTTGATAAATTTAATCTTAATTTTGACGAGCTTAAATCTGTTTATGAAAAGCATAATGCAATATATATGGATTCTTTACCTCGTGGAAGCTTTGACACACCTGTCGCTCACCTTGCAAACTTCCGTGTTCAAAGCTTTAATGCGTGGAGCGGTACTCTTTCTCAGCTTAAGGAGGAGCTTTTTCCTCTTTTCAAGGGCGGATATACAGTTTGCATAATGGCAGGTACTGTCAGGGCAGGCAAAGCTCTTTGCAAGGATATTGAGGATATGGGCTTTATCAATACTGTTTTCTTTGAAAAAAGACCTGAAAAGCTGCAAAATAAGGCTATCAATATTCTTACGGGCACAATTCAGTCGGGTTTCCAAATAAGTGATATGAAGCTTGCGGTTATTACCCATTCAAAGACTAATCAAAGCACCAAAAAGGCAAAAAAAGCGTCATCAAAAAATGCTATTCATTCGCTTGACGAGCTTACCGTCGGCGATTATATTGTTCATAATATTCACGGTATCGGTGTGTTTGAGGGTATTCATGCACTTGAACTTAATAAGGTAAAAAAAGACTATATAAAAATCAGCTATGCAAAGGGCGATACACTTTACGTGCCTGTTACCCAACTTGATTTGGTATCAAAATATATAGGCCCTAAAAACGATACCAATGTTAAAATTAACCGCCTCGGCTCAGGCGAATGGAAAAAGACTAAGGCTAAGGTGCGCTCTTCTGTTAAGGATATGGCTAAGGAACTGATTGCGCTTTATGCTAAGCGAATGAGCACAAAAGGATTTGCTTTTTCTGAGGATTCTGATATGCAGCGTGATTTTGAAATGCGCTTTGAATATGATGAAACGGACGACCAGCTTAGGTGCAGCGAGGAAATTAAGCACGATATGGAAAAAACCGCACCTATGGACAGACTGCTTTGCGGTGACGTTGGTTTTGGCAAAACGGAGGTTGCACTTCGTGCAGTATTTAAATGTATAAGTGACTCAAAGCAATGCGCCATTCTTGTGCCTACAACGGTGCTTGCAATGCAGCATTTTCAAACTGCACTCAAAAGGCTTGAGCCTTATCCCGTAAAGGTGGAGATGATATCTCGTTTTGTATCTCCCAAAAAGCAAAAAGAAATACTTCAAGGGCTTGCCGACGGCTCGATTGATGTTGTGGTAGGCACTCATAAGCTTTTAGGCAAATCAATTAAATTTAAAGATTTAGGGCTTCTTATAGTTGATGAAGAGCAACGATTCGGCGTGGCACAAAAGGAAAAAATAAAGGAAAAATTTCCTCGTGTTGATGTTCTTACCCTTTCTGCTACCCCTATTCCCCGTACGCTCAATATGGCAATGAGCGGTATCAGGGATATGAGCCTTATTGAGGAGGCACCGGGTGAGCGCCACCCTGTTCAAACCTATGTTATCGAATACGACGCTGAAATTTTGCAAGAGGCAATGGAACGTGAAATAAACCGTGGCGGTCAATGCTATTATCTTCACAATAATGTTGAAACGATTGAGCATAAAGCTATGATGATTAAAAAAGCAATTCCTCAGGCAAGGGTGGGTATTGCCCACGGTCAAATGAGTGAGGAGGAACTTTCAAGCGTTTGGCGTGATTTGCTTTCGGGTGATATTGATATTCTTGTGTGCACAACTATTATTGAAACGGGTGTTGACGTGCCTAATTGCAATACTCTTATTATTGAAAATGCAGACAGAATGGGTCTTGCCCAGCTTCACCAAATAAGGGGACGTGTAGGCAGGTCATCAAGGCGTGCATATGCCTATTTCACGTTTACAAGAGGCAAGGAATTGACCGACATTGCAACGAGGCGACTTGAAGCTATCAGGGAATATACTGAGTTTGGTTCGGGCTTTAAAATTGCTATGCGTGACCTTGAAATCAGGGGTGCAGGCTCGCTTTTGGGAAATAGACAGCACGGTCATATGGAAGCAGTTGGATACGATATGTATTTAAAACTTCTTGAAGAAGCCGTTGCTATGGAAAAAGGCGAAATCAGCGAAGAGGAGCCGGAGGAGAGAGAATGTCTTATTGACGTTCAAATTGACGCTCATTTGCCAGAGGAATATATTATTTCCACATCGCAAAGGCTTTCTATGTATAAGCGCATCGCCGCAATTAAAAATGAGGCTGACGCTCAAGATGTTTATGACGAGCTTACAGACCGATTCGGCGCACCGCCGTCATCTGTCTGGGGGCTTATAGAAATTGCCCTTTTGCGAAACAGTGCAAAGGCACTCGGCATAACGGATATTGTTCAGCGAAACGGCTCTGTTTTGTTTTATTCAAGCGAGCCGGATATCAAAACCGTTGCGATACTTAATGCGTTTATGAAAGGCAGAGTTACTCTTTCTGCGGCTAAAAGGCCGTATATCGCAGTTAAGCTTGACCCGACCGAAGCAACGCTTGAAACGATACGAGAAACGCTTAGAATAATGAGCGAAGCCAAAGAGCATTACAATAGCAATAAATAAAATAATAACCGTTGCAGTATTTCTTAATTGAAGCGCTGCAACGGTTTTTTTATATTTGATTTTATTTACTATTCTTCAGGGAACATAACGATAAGAAGCATTTTGAATTGTTCCTTTGCAAAAACAGCGTGAGGCTTTTTGGCAGGCATAACGATTGTTTCGCCCTCGTTTAAAATAAATTCTTCGCCCTCAATTGTGATTTTGCCGACTCCGTCAAGAGCAACAATCATAGCGTCACCGCCTGATTCGTGAGTGCTGATTTCTTCACCCTTGTCAAATGCAAAAAGAGTAAGCGAATGGTGTTCGTTTTGCGAAAGGGTTTTGCTGACGATTTGACCTTTTTGGTATGTCACTTCGTCTTTGATTTTGAGAACTGTTTTGTGCTCAATGTTTTTGATTAATTTATCCATTTGTATCTCCTTGATTATTCTGCTTGTGACGTTTTACAAGTTCTTCAAGCATTTTGTTGTGTGATTTTTTGTCTATTTCATATTTGAGAGTAGGAATAACCGCTAAAAGCATACCGATTGCAGGCGGAATTGAAATAAGAAACCACATAGCTTTTGAATAAGAAGTGTAGTCTGTTGCAAAATTTGCACCGTTTGCAATAGCCTCGTTCATTTTATTTATGTTGATATCCGTATATCCTACTGCGTCAAAAACATAGCCTGAAATAATGGAACTGATGCCTGCCGAAAACTTGGTAATAAAGCTTTGACCGGAGAAAAAAATTCCGTCAGGTCTGTAACCGTTATGATATTCCTCATAGTCAATGCAATCGCTAATCATAACAGATTGGCAAACGCTTACTCCCCCAAAGCCCATACCTGTGCCGAAGAATAAAATTCCGTCAATAACCACAAAGCCTATTTTAGAAAGGTCGGTCGGCGCTATTAAGTATACGACAAACAAAAGTGCAAATGCAACAGCGCTCAGTCCGCTGAAAAGATTGTATACTTTTTTTGTTTCATATTTTTTCATAAGAGCAGGGGAAATTGCCATTGAAACAAACTGACCTATAAAAAGTCCGCCGGCTAAAATAAGCACGATTATGAATATATCAAGCTTTGTAAACGCATAGGTGAGGTTGCCCTTGCAATAGTAGTATGTCAAAAGCGTCATTGCAATATTCATCATAAGCTGCAACGGTGCACGCAGAAGTCCGCTTATAAGAATACGTCTGAAAGGCTTACATTTCCACATAAGAGCAAAGCTTTCTTTCATAGTTTTTGTTTCACTGCCGTTAGGTACTCTTTCCTTTGTTCCTGTACCTGCACATTCAAACAGTGCCGAACCTATAATTGTGATTATAATTGCCGCAACGATAAATCCCTTTTGCGCATTTGTGTCTAAGCCAAAAGCGGAGTTTAGCGATTGCGACACTGCAACAATTGAAATCACAACCAAGCCGGCACCGATTGATGCAATAATTCTTGAAAGAGAAATAAGCGAGCTTCTGTCTTTTTCGCTTTCCGTTATACGTGAAATAATGCCCCATAGAGGAATATCGCCGACAGTATAACTCATTCCCCACAGCACATAGGATATTGCCGCCCAAGCAACAATAAATATCATAGCCGTTTTGTTGCCGTTTGCCTTTGCGTTTGCATAGTTGCCGTTGAAAAATGCCGCTATCGTAATAACGCATATAACAATAGGTGAAAAAATGAGATAAGGTCTGCATTTGCCCCATTTAGTTCTTGTTTTGTCAACTATCGAGCCCATCATCGGGTCATTGATTGCGTCCCAAATTCTCGCTATTGCAAATATCCATCCAAACGCAATAGCCGGCAGGCAAATTACATTTTGAAAGTAATAATAAAGTCCGACGGTAACTACGTTGTAAATCATATTTTGACCGAACATTCCGGTCAAAAACATATTTCTTTCTTTTTTTGAATATGTGTTTACGTTTTCCATAATGTTTCCTTTATCAGTCTGTTATAAGTTGTTCATATAAAAGATTTTTAATTTCCTTAGGCAGTTTTGAAATCCTTAACGTCTTTAGCAATTCTTCTCTTGTTTGCGCATTTTTAAACGGTTTATAATATGCTGTTTTTTTAACCGTTTGCTCCTGCCAGCGTGACATTGAATTGATAACTCTTTGCTTATAGTCAGGCATTTTTATAAGTTTTATATTTGTAAGTTCAATTTCTATATCATCGCTTGAAAAATCCACCTCAATACTCAAAGCGTTATCTGAATTTGAAATTGTAAATTCCTTATTGAGTTTAACATCTGCGCTTTCAATTTCCTTAAACGTGATTTTATATTTCCTGCCGCTCGGTATAACCTCGCAATCGCCGAAAGGCGCTTTAATCGTTAATTTAATCTTGCTTGATTTTTCGTCAAATGTGTTTAGAATTTTAGTTTTTGCATTATGCTCTTCAAAATTCACTCTGCCGTTATCTTCGTAAAGGGTGAAACTGTTGTTGCCGTTAAATATCCAAAATTCAAGTGCTTTAGGGTTTGCCGAGGAGTTGCCGTCATCGTTGGATAACGGAATAATTGCGCCCTCTTTCGCAAGAACGGGAATATCGTAAAGCTCACGGTTAAGCGTTATATCCATAGGGCCGTGGTATTTTTGAAGAGTGAAAATATCTGTGTAAGTGCCTTTGGGTATCCAAGCTTTTGCCGTTGCCATATTAGTTTTTTTATTTGTTTTCGATGTTATGGGGGCTGCAATAAGCTCACTTCCGAAAAAGTATTCATTAGGCACATTAAAAGCGCTTTCTTCGTTTGGATAAGCGTAATACATAGGCTTGCAAAGCGGTGTGCCGTTTTTGTGGCATTTATAATCCATAGTGAAAATATACGCAATAAGCCTGTGCCTGAAATTAAGCCACTTTTTAGCGCTTAAATAAACGTCACGTCTGTATTTCCACGGTTCCTTGCCGAGCAAATCGTTTGACGTTGAATGAAGCCTTAAAATAGGAGAAAACACTCCGAATTCAATCCATCTTAAATACAGTTCATCGTCCTTGTAGCCGAAATGGTGACCGCCGATATCATGACTCCACCAAAAATATGCCGCATTAGCCGCATTTGCAGTAAAATAAGGCTGAAAGTCAAGAACCTTATGATTTATAGCCGTATCGCCGGAGAAGCCTAATGGATATCGGTGTGAGCCAAGCCCTGCGTAGCGTGACAGAATAAGCGGCAGCTTTCCGTTTTCCGCATTGTCAAGAAAATGATAATGATTTAATGCAAGAAGCGGGTCAAGCCCCTCAATATCACTCTTTTTACCCTGTTGCCAATCTATCCACCAAAAGTCAACGCCGTCTTTTTCATACGGCTTGTGTACCTTGTCAAAATACGCATTCCAAAAATCATCGCTTTTGCAGCTGAATTTGACGTCTTCTTTTGTTTCGGGGTCAATGCCGACTGCCTTTGCAACGTCGTTGTACATATCCTCAAAATGCCTTATTCCGTCGGCAGGGTGTAGGTTTAACGTCACCTTTAAATTGCGGTTTTGAAGATTGTTTAAAAATGATTTATAATCCTTAAAAAGTTCTGTGTTCCAGCTGTATCCCGTCCAACCGTTTGCATTTATTTTGAATTGCTTTTTTAAATCTACCCAATGCCAATCCATATCAATTGTTGCAACGGTAAGCGGGATTTTTTCTTTTTCAAATCTGTCCATCAAATTGATATATTCACTGTCGCTGTATGCGTGGTATCTGCTCCACCAAACGCCGAGAGCAAAACGTGGCACAAGGGGAGTATAGCCTGATAATTCAAAAAATGCTTTTATCGTTTTGCTATAATCTTTGCCATAGGCGAAGCAGTAATAGTCCTTGCCGCCGCTTCGTTTTACAAAATGCCCCTCATCATCAAAAAGAAAGCTTGTGCTGTCATCAAGCAAAAATGCTCCGTCTTTTGTAATTAAGCCGTCATCAAGCGGTACTTTGCCAAACGTTGCGTCAAGCGTTCGCCTTGTGCCCTTTAAGTTCTTTTGCTTTTTAAAATATTGCGTTTCGCCGGTACTTTTCATTTTAACGCAAATCGGAGTGCCGTTTTTTATAATGAAAATAACGTCACTTGTTTCGACAAATATTTTGTTTTTGATTTTTTTGACATTAAATTTGCCGACTTGAAAATTCCTGTTGAGCACGGTAAAACTTGCCAAATCTGTAAAAGTGCCTGCCTCAACTCTTATCAGCCGAGAGGTTAAATATGTAATTCTGATATTGTCAATTATTTTTATTTGATTTTCATTTGCTTTTGCATCTGTTTTAATGATTAAAGATTTCTTTAGCATAATAACTCCGTTTCAGCAAAAATGTATAAAGTCCTATAAATATATCATATAGCAAATATAAATAAAAGTAAAGCATAAAATGCTTAAAAAACTATACAATATAACAAAAGCGTTGCGAAATATTCGCAACGCTTAAGATTAATATAGCTTAAATATAAATATTATCAAGCCGTATAAAAACGCCGACGCCGTGCCGTAAACTATGACAGGACCTGCGATTGAAAACATTTGCGCTGCGGTACCGAGCACAAAGCCCTCATGCTTCCATTCAAGCGCAGGGGATACAACGCTGTTTGCAAAGCCTGTAATCGGCACAATTGTTCCCGCACCTGCGTGTCTTGCAATTTTATCAAAAACACCGATACCGGTTAAAATAGCGGTTATAATAATTAATACGCTTGACGTTGCGGCTGAAACTTCCTTTTCGCTTAATCCTGCCTTTTCAAAAATCATAAACAAAATTTGACCGATTAAACAAATTGTGCCACCGATTAAAAATGCCTTTATGCAGTTTAACACCTTTGGCGAATTCGGGCTTGCTTTGTCAGTCATTTTGCTGTAATCGTCCTTGCTGATGCTCATTATCTGTCACCTCACTATTGATTTTCCGACTTTGATAAAGCGGCTAAACCGCGCCGAATATGATAAGTAAACCATTTTGCCTCCCTTGTAAAGGGAGGTGGGTGCAACTTGTTGCACTCAGAGGGATTGGAACAACGACAAGGACATCGAGTCCTTGCCGTTGTTGGCGCTTTCCGTCTTTTGCTCGGGGGCAGTACCCACGTACAGCACCCGCTCGCAAAATACGAAATTTATCTCACTTTCTCGAAGTCTCACCAGCGTGTAGAAATTTATTGCTAGATTTTTTCTACACGCTCAATAATATTAATATTTACAATCTTATAATAATTATTCACTTGACTTTTTTGATTATATCTTGTAATATCATAATATACTATTTGTAAATTACAAACGGAGGCATATTTATGCATCTTATTGAGGTTCGTGACGTATACAAAATATATAATCCGGGTGAAAATCAGGTTAATGCGCTTGACGGAGTATCTATTACTATTGACGAGGGTGAATTTGTTGCCATTATCGGTCAGTCAGGCTCAGGTAAATCAACTCTTATGAATATGCTCGGTTTGCTTGATACTCCTACTCACGGCGAATATTATATCAACGGCAAGCTTGTTGACGATTTAACAGATGACCAAATGAGTGTTATCAGAAATGAGGAAATCGGCTTTATTTTCCAAGGTTTCAACCTTATTTCGTCACTTTCTGCGCTTGAAAATGTTGAACTTCCCTTGGTTTATAGAGGTATGCCAAAGCAGGAAAGGCGTGAAATTTCGCAGCAGGCGCTTGAAAGAGTAGGACTTGGAAGCCGTATTCATCACTTGCCTGCAGAAATGTCCGGCGGTCAGCAGCAACGTGTTGCCGTTGCAAGAGCTATTGCCGCAAAACCTCCTGTTATATTGGCCGATGAGCCTACAGGTAACCTTGATACAAAATCAACAAAAGAGGTTATGGCAATTTTGCACGAACTTAAGGATGAGGGCAGAACAGTTATAGTTATCACCCACGATAATGAAATTGCGGAAGAGGCAGAACGTGTAATCCGTATTCGTGACGGCAAGGTTGTTGAGGATTATATTAACCCCGGTTATGAGGAAAAATACGGCAGAGAGTCAAAGAAAAATAATAAAAATCCGATTGACGAGGGTTGATACATAAAATAATAGGAATTTACAGCAGATATTTAAAGCTTTTGAATATCTGCTGTTTTTTTTGTTTTTTTTATCAAGTTTTGCACAATAATCGCATTTAAAATATACGCATATATTGAATAAATCGGCAAAAATAAAATTTTTTGAATATTTTTTAGGCAAAATATAGCCTTTAAACGTTATATTTCACTCCCTATACGCTGTTAGTGTAGGGAGTTTTTCTTTTGCCCTGCAAAAAAATGATATGGAGGTGTGAAATGTCACGCAGAAAGAAGATAAGCGAAAAGGAGGTATGCGACGGTTTAAGACGTCTTGCATTCGGCGAAATAACGGATGCGGTCAGCCTGCTTTTCGAGCCTGAGGAAAAAATACTCCAAAAGCTTAACACGCTTGATTTGTTTAACGTAAGCGAAATCAAGCGCCCAAAGGGAGGCGGAATGGAGATTAAATTTTTTGACAGGCTTAAGGCTATTGACAAAATCAGAGAAATGGTGAATGAGCAAACGGACAAGTCGCCGACCTCATTTTATGAGGCACTGGAAAAAAGTACGCAGGCGACTAAAAGGCATTATACGGAGGAATTTGATGAATAGATTTATCCCGTTTTCAAAAAAGCAACTTGCCGTTTTGAATTGGTGGTGCAATGGCAGTGACGTTAAAAATAAAAACGGAATAATCTGCGACGGCGCCGTAAGGTCAGGCAAAACGCTTTGTATGGGTATATCGTTTATTTGTTGGTCCTTTTATGCTTTTTGCGATACTTCGTTTGCCATTTGCGGGAAAACAATTTCTTCACTTAGGAGAAATGTTATTACTCCGCTTTTGCCGACGCTTAAAGAGCTTGGTTTCAGCGTTGATTACAGGATTAGCAGGAATATGGTTACGATTTCAAGAGGCAATGTGACTAACCGTTACTATCTTTTCGGCGGCAGAGATGAATCAAGTGCATCACTTATTCAGGGTATGACTTTGGGTGGCGTTATGCTCGACGAGGTTGCGCTTATGCCGAGAAGTTTTGTTGAACAGGCGGTTGCAAGGTGCTCTCTTGAAAATTCAAAATACTTTTTCAACTGCAATCCGGAGCATCCTTATCATTGGTTTTATATGGAATGGATAAAAAAAGCCAAAGAAAAAAATGTTTTGTATATCCATTTCACTATGGACGACAATCCCTCTTTGTCCGAAAGCGTTAAAAAAAGATATAAAAGTCTTTATTCGGGCGCTTTTTATGAGCGATTTATTGAGGGAAAATGGGTCACGGCTCAAGGTCTTGTTTATCCTATGTTTTCACCTGAAAGGCACATAAAAAGGTGCGACGGCGGTTTTTCACGATATTATCTTTCGTGCGACTACGGAACGGTAAATCCTTTTTCTTTAGGCCTTTGGGGTGAGTGCGACGGCAAGTGGTATCGGCTTGATGAGTATTATTATTCAGGCAGAGACAACGGTATTCAGCTGACAGATGAGGAATATTACCGTGAGCTTGAAAGACTTGCGAACGGCAAGGATATAACAGCTTTGATTATTGACCCGTCAGCTGCATCTTTTATTCAAACTGTTTTAAGGCACAAAAAATTTCGTGTTATCAAAGCGAATAATGATGTTCTATCGGGTATTAACCGAGTGTGCCAGGCACTCAAGGATGGGGAGATATTTATATATCCCTGCTGTGCCGACGCAATAAGAGAATTTTCAATCTATCGCTGGGATGACAGTATAAAAAAGGATGCGGTTAAAAAAGAAAATGACCACGCAATGGATGATATACGATATTTTGTCGCTACTGTTTTGGGCAGAGAGGGACAAGGAAATTCGTTTGCGTCTTTTGCAATAGAAAGGAATTAGCTTTGAAAATTTTAGATTTAAGAAAAAAGAAAAGTCAAAATTCAAATGCTGCATGTGCGGTTCAAACGTCAATCGCTACAAATCATCCTTATTTTAATCTTACAAGTTATATGCCGATTAACGGCGAATCAAGAGTATATGCCGAGCTTAGAAATGCGGTTCCTATTTTAGACGCCGCAATTAATAAAATTGTGCGACTTTGCGAGGGCTTTAGGTTTGATACAGGCAATGAAAAAATAAACGATATGATGAACTCATATTTTGAGTCGATAAATGTCGGCGGAAACCAAAGGGGGATAACATCTTTCGTTTCAAATTATCTTAATCAGCTTTTAACCTTCGGCACGGCAATAGGCGAAATAGTTATGTGCTCAGACGGGATATATGCGCTTTATAACAGCGAGCTTTCGTCAATTGAGCTTAAAAGGGCAAAAAACGGAATTGATGTCGATTTTTATAATAACGGCTCCAAAATCAATCAGCCGAATTTGATTTTATATTCTGTTTTAAATCCTAAGCCTTCCGATTTGTGCGGCACAAGTTTGCTTTCCGGTTTGCCGTTTGTAAGCAATATTTTGCTCGAAATTTATAATACAATCGGCGAAAATTGGAAGCATGCGGGAAATCTTCGATATTCTGTTATTTGCAAGCCGGATAAGGACAGCGCTTATTCAAACGCAAACGAAACGGCGCAAACCGTTGCAAATGCGTGGAAAGATGCCATGAATTCAAATACCGTTAAGGATTTTGTGGCAGTCGGAGATGTGAGCGTTAAGGTAATCGGTGCAGACAATGCTGTGCTTGACAGCGAAATTCCTGTAAGACAGCTTCTTGAACAGATTGTTGCAAAAACAGGACTTCCGCCGTTTATGCTTGGCCTTAGTTGGTCGTCAACAGAGAGAATGAGCACGCAGCAGGCAGATATATTGACAAGCGAGCTTGAATCGTACAGACGTATTCTTGAACCTGTGATTAAGCAAATCGGCAATATGTATCTTGCAATGAATGCCTTGCCTTATGAGGCAAATATCGAATGGAAGAAAATTACACTTCAGGATGAATGTGACGAGGCTAAGGCGCAGCTTTATACGCAACAGGCAGAAAAAATAAGAAGGGAGATTGAAAATTGAGCTTTGGTTATGTAGAAAAAGGTTTTAGTCCGAGCACTGAGGACTTGAAAAAAATCAATAAGTATACAAGGCGTGAGTTTGACGCAGACAGTCTTTATGTTTTTACTGTTATTCTTTGCGATAACGACATAGACAGGGATTTTGAAAAATTTTCATTATCGGCGCTTAATGAACTTAAAACGCTTTTTGTCGGCAAAACGGGTATCAGCGATCATTCAATGAAATCGAGCGACCAAAAGGCACGTGTTTTTGAAACATGGATTGAAAAAGGCAATACAACAACAGCCGACGGTGAGCCTTATTATATGCTAAAGGCAAAGGCTTATATGCTCAAAAATGAGGAAAACAAAGGATTTATTGACGAACTTGACGCAGGAATTAAAAAGGAAGTTTCAGTTTCCTGCTCATCAAAAAAAGCAACCTGTTCAATTTGCGGCAAGGATAAAAGGCAGTGCAGATGCGAACACGTTTCGGGCAAAGAATATAAGGGCAAAACCGCCTGCACAATTTTGTCAGATATCAGCGATGCGTATGAGTTCAGCTTTGTAGCCGTTCCTGCGCAAAGACAGGCAGGAGTTACAAAAGCATTTGAATTTACAAAGGAGAATAATATGGAGGATATTATTAAGACGCTCAAAAATATGAGCGACGATACTACGGTATCAAAATTTCAGCTTGATTCGCTTTTGAATTATGTTGACTCACTTGAGGATGAGGCAGAGCTTGGCAGAAAGTACAAGAAAAGCCTTGCAAACGAGGTTATAAAGCTTTGCGCAGAGGCTATGCCGGAGATGGATATTAAGGCTTTTTCCTCTGTGGCACAGGTTATGACCGCAAAGGAACTTTTGTCCTTTAAAGAAGCTTTCACAAAGAAAAACCGTGAAAGCACCGCTCATCTTCAAATTAAAAGTAATGACACAAAAACAAATAATACAGTAAATCAATTTAAATTATAATTAACGGAGGAATTAATTTATGTCATACGATAACATTAGAATTGAAAAAAGTTTATACACCACAGGTAAGTCTTTCACTCAGGCACTTGAGGCACTTGACCCGTCAGAAAACTACAAGGGCACATCTCTTGAAGGCCTTGACGCATACGAACGTCAGCTTAAAAGATTTGACATTAAGGTTTCGGGCGAAAACTGCGATACTGTTTCAAAGTTTTTCCAAACTTCCGATTCAGCAGCTCTTTTTCCTGAATTTGTATCCCGTTCTATTAAGCTCGGTATGAGAGATGCGTGCACCGTAGATAAAATCATTGCAACCACATCTTATATTGATTCGCTTGATTACAGGTCTATTTCGCTTAAAGATACAACTGATTTGGTTGACTTTTTAGATGTTGCCGAGGGCAGTGCATTTTTAGATGTAAAGATTACTGTGCAAGACAAGCTTACCAAGCTTAAAAAATACGGCAAGATGATTTCCGCATCATATGAGGCAATCAAGTTCCAAAAGCTTGACCTTTTCTCAATCACACTTCGCAGAATCGGTGAAAATATGGTTTATTATGAGGTATACGATGCACTTTCAACAATTGACAAAACAACCGTAAATAAGATTACATATACCGGTGATACATTTACTTATGATAATCTTATTGATATTTACACAATGATGATGCCTTACAATCTTACAACAATACTTGTTGACCCTAAGTCATTTGAAAGACTTCTTAAATTACCTGAAATGAGAGATGCAAACGCAGGTCTCGATTTTCACGGCACAGGCAGAATGGTTACTCCTTTCGGTGCAGAGGTTTATTGCTTAAAGGATATGGATTCCGATACCCTTATTGCAATTGATAAAAACTATGCGTTTGAAAGAGTAATTGCGTCAGACATTACAACGGATTTTGACAAGCTTATCGACCGCCAGATTGAAAGAGCAACAGTATCTACAATTGTTGGTTTCTCAAACATTTTCCCTGATGCCGTTGCTATGCTTGTTAAGGCATAATAAGGTGATTTATTATGACTGATTTAAGTAAAATTAAAGAGGAGTTTATCACTCTTTCGTCTTTGAGTGAGGAAGATGCGGGAAAATATCAATCGCTTATCGAAATGGAATGTGAATATATAAATTCACTTTTAAAAAGCAGCGATGACGAAAATAATTCCTGCGTAATATTTCTTTGCGCTGCAAAGGCTTATTATCGATATATGCTTACTAATCAGTCAGACGGTATCACTTCGTTTAAGGCAGGAGATGTGTCATATTCGCTTGACACGTCTTCTGCGCTTGAAAATGCAAGGGCAATATACAATTTTGCTCTTGAGCAGTGTGCCTCGCTGATTAAAAACAATCATTTTGCTTTTGAGGCGGTGTAATATGAGAAGCGGATATATTATAAAAAATCATCTTGATAAAATCGGAATCGAGGCGACGCTTTATGACGGAGAATGGAACTCAATGCCGTTTAAATGCACCGTAAATCCCTTGTGGCGAAAAAAGAGCAGTGCATTTGACGATGATGTTACGGAACTTGGAATAAATGAAGCGAGATATCATTTGTATCTTGGTCCGAAAACGCACAATGTTATGGAAATAAGCGATAACGGATATTTGCAAACTTCGTCGGGCAAGTATAAATTTTTGAGAAAAAATGCAGTGAAAATAAACGACGAGGTTATTTATTATACAGGCATTTTAAGAGAAATTAAGGAGGCAGAATACGATGAATATTAATGATTTTATAATCACCTTTGCAAAAGCTCTTAAAGCTGATTATTTTTTTAAAAATATTAAAATCATCAAGCCTTTTGAAAATGTATCTTATGCCGGTGAAATAAAAAATACGTTTGTTTGTGTCGGTCTTGACGAGATGGAAATTACGCCGATAGAGCTTGGCGATGATACAAAATATGCAAATGTCAAAATTAAGGTCGGTATATTCACCGAGAAAAATAATTCTGCTTTTGCAAAGGATGTGTTTTTAAATATTTGCAGGGTAAGCCAAAAATTTAATATTACTTCAATAAAAGCACAGCCTCTTGAATATGTAAAGCAAGCCAAGGGATATAGGCTTAACGGCTATTTTTCATTCGGCACAAATATTGATTTCGGAGGTGAAAGCGGTGAATGAGGAATATGAACAGGCGGAAAATATAAGCGAAATTATCCGTCTTGATAAAAATCGATATGATAAATCCGCAGGTGAATAATGAAAGAATTTAAAATGAGATTTAAGGATTTTGTGTTTGATACAAATCCGTCATATATTCAGGTTATTACCTCTCGTGATGTTACAAACACTTCTGTCTATGACGGAAAAGGAATTACTCAGGATATATCACAAAAACCGATTATCGTTAAAGGAAAGGGCACTTTTTTCTCAGACGATGCAGATGAAAAATGCGCTCGCCTGTCATATCTTTTAAGGCAGGGAGGCGCAGGCGAACTTCATTGCCCGTCGCTTTATCCTATTGAGGCAATTTTTACCGAGTTTAAGTATGATTCAAGTGCAACGCTTGGTAAAATCGAGTATGAATTTGAGTTTACTCAGGTGTGTGATGATAAAAAGGAAATTGCTCCTCTCGATTATATTGTTGCATACGACGGGGATAATGCTTTTGATATTGCGGCAAGGGCAAATATGAGTGTTGACGAAATTATGCAATTAAATGATATAGAAAGTCCGTTTTCAATAAAGAAAGGGGAACGGGTGAAGCTGAGATGAAAATTGTTTTAGTGACAACATTGGGGAAGGAAATAATACCAAGCGGTATTGTTTCAGCCGTTTTAACACAGACGGCAGAGGTTGCTTGCGACAGTCTAAGCATTAAAATTATCGGCGGCAAATCGCTTGATGAAATTGAGAGAGTATATGCTTATAAAAATAACAAACTGATATTTAACGGCTATTGCGATTGCCAGAGGACAACTGCTGATGAAAGAGGATTTGAAACATATATTTATGCTCGTTCAAGTGCCTGCCTTTTGGTTGACAACGATGCTTTCGCTTATACATATAATCGTCCGAGCGCTCAAAGTCTGTTTGACGCTTATGCAAAACCGTTCGGCTTTTCTTATAAGCTTGACGATATTTGCACGTTTAAAAAATATGAAGTTTCAAGCGGCTCCTCGCTTTACGGTGCCATCAATTTGCTTGTTTCAACAATTACCGGCAATTCAATAAGGATTAATGCCGATAACGAAATTTTTATGTTGAAACCGAGCGAAAATATATTAAGCCTTAATGATTTTTCAGTGATTTCAGCCAAAAGCATAATAAATCGAAGCGAACCGATTTCGGCAGTTAATTATAAAAAGGAATTTTCGTATCTTTACGATTGCCACACTTATTCGCAGCTTGCTGAAAAATTAGGATTTTCAAGGCAAAGATATGTAAATCTTGCGGCGCTTCCGAGTTGGCAGAGAAATTATAAAATTTCTAAAATGCTCAAAGATTCGTTCAAGGATTATAAGCGCCTTGAAATAACGCTTAAAGGTTATATTGAAAGCGAGCTTTTACAGCGGTTTGATTACAGCGGTAAACTTGGTGATTTTAATGATTATCTGCTTTTTGAGAAGGTTTATTCCATTGATGAAAACGCTGAGCAAACAAAGCTTATTTTAAGAAAAAATATTGATATCTCGGAGGTAAATTATGTGGATTAGCAAGCAGATTATTAAAGAACAAAAAGTGCCAGCAGTTGAATGCGGCAAGGTTACTATGAGCTCAAAAGGTGCTGTTGAGGCAACTTCAACAGGCGTTGAAAGAAATGTTAATTTTTACTCTCCCTACGGTTACAATTTTTGTGTACCTAAGGGTGAAAGGCTTTTGCTTACTCAAGGCGGAGGAGAGCAGGTTTGCATAGGAGTTGAAAACGACAGTTCAAATGTTGAATACGGAGAAATTAAAATCACATCTCTTTCCGGTGCATATATTCACCTCAAAAATGACGGAAGCATAGTGATAAACGGATTGGTTATATCAAAGGAGGGCAAAATTATTGAGTGATATTAATGAAAAAACAGCCGATATTATTAATTTGTGCCGCTCGGCTGTTTATTGCGAAAAAGGAGAATTCTATCCCGACAAAAATTTCGGCAGCAGAATACACGAGGCAAAAGACAACGAAAGGCTTATGCTGTCGTTTATCAGAATGGCTTTATCAAAGCTTGACGGGGTATATGTTAAAAATGTTACATATATCAAAAACGATAATTTAATTACAGTTGATGTTCTTATTAATAATGAGGAAAGGCAGGTGTACGTTGTAATATGAAGTCTACATATAATGAAATTTTGCAGAATATGAAAGCTGCTTACAATAAAGAACTTGGCAGAGAAATTGCTGAAAATTCTATTGATGAAAAAAAGCTTGAAGCAATTGCAAGCGAACTTTACGGCTTGTCATGCTACGGCGATTTTATTTTAAAGCAAGCGTTTGTTCAAACTGCAACGGGAGGATATCTTGACCGTCACGGTGCGTTGCGTGATTGCAAAAGAAAGCTCGGTACTAAAGCAAAGGGTACGCTTACATTTGGCATTAATGAGGCAATTGCAAGCGATATAGTTATTGAAAAGGGAACTGTTTGCTCAAAACCGAATTATCCGCTTATTCAGTATTCAACAGATGAAACGGTTATTCTTAAAGCGGGCAATACAAGTATATCGGTTTCCTGTACCGCTTTAGGAAACGGAGAAAAATACAACTTAGAGGGCGACAATTTACTGACTCTTGTTAATCCTCCGTCGGGGATTGAATATGCGTTTAATGCGTATCCGATAACAGGCGGAAGCGATGACGAAAGCGACGGCTCGTTTAGAAAAAGAATTATGTCAACATTTAAAATTCCGCTTAATTATTTTAATAAAAGTTCAATTGAACTTGAAATTAAAAACATTGGCAATATTAAAGATTGCTCAATAAAGCAAAGCGACACCCCCGGAAGCGTAAGGGTAATTGTTTCTTGCCCCGGAGAACTCACGAGTGAAGAATTGGAAGGCATCAAAAAAGCATTTCCGCAAATTGAACTGTTTGGCGTTAAAATTCGTTTTGAGTATGCCAAAAAGACACATGTATCGATAAAGGTCAAGGCTAATGTTGACAGTATTTCTGATGAGGCGTCACAAAAGCAAGAAATATATGATAACATTTATGAAATTTTAACACGCAATAAAATAAACTATAATATTTCACTTGATGAGATTAGAAAGGCGGCGCTGAAAATCGACAGCGTTCAAAGCGTTGAAATAAGCGGAACAAATGTTTTGGGCGATTGTATTCTTTGCGACGGCGATGGCTATATTCTTCTCGACAATTTGGAGGTCGAACTTTATGAATGTTAGCAATACACGCATTTACAGGCTTTCGTCGCTTTTGTCTGCGCTTAATTTGAACGTAAGAAGAAACGGATTCAATTATGCCATGATTAAAGCTATTGATGCGGGAATGACGCTTGTGGAAGAATATTTTGATAAAATACTTTCTGAAGTGTTTTTTGATTCGGCTAAGAATTACGGCATTAAAATGATGTGCGATTTACTCGATTTGGATGAGGTTAACTATGAGAATGTTCAAAAAGGCTTATCGCAAGGTTTTGTTAAATATAAATATGATGAATTTAAAGAGGAATGTTTGAAAACTTTTGATAAAAATATGACTTTTAGCGTATCGAATTTTGTTTTTTCTGCCGGCGGCAGTAAAGAGTCTTTTTTATCACAAATTTTAAAAAATATTTCTTATTTTGAAAAATATATTTGTCCCGGAGTTGTTATGCAGGCGAATGAGAGTATTTATGATTTCGATGCGCTTGATGCGCTTAATTATAATGCAGACGATTGGGATAAAATTGCAAAAATATCATTTAATTTTATCGACAGTTTAGGAGGTGCACAATGAGCAGCACAAATAAAACAGAAATAGGGCTTAATCTTTGGCTCGGTGGGGACAAACCTAAAAGAGAAGATTTTTGTAATGATAATTTGATTATCGATAAGCAAATTATAGACCATAAAAACGATATGTCCTGCCACGTGTCTGAGGAGGAAAGAAACAAATGGAATACGAATGTTTATTGCAATATTTATTATGGCAATAATGAAAGTGTTCGTGAAATTGCAACCGCTTGCCCGTTTGATCCGAGCGCAGTTATTATTTTCCCGACAGGCGTTACCCCTCACGTTTGGGATGCGCCAAATAGCAAAGACTATATTTATACGGCTTACGGCTCTACCTTTGGTACTACAAACGGTTTGCGTTTTAGAGATGACAGAAAAACTCTTAAAGTTTATCAAAACCTTAAGGGTATTATGAACGAAGTTGTTTGTCTTAATGAGTCGGGTGTTGCATATTGCTATGTTTGTATAAGATAGGCGCTAACACGTAATGAAAAAGCAATGGAAGAAATTCTTTCATTGCTTTTTGCCTTGTATGTTGAAAAGTAGTTGAATTTCTCTTGACTTTTTTCTTTTTTTCGTATATACTCTTGTTTGTTGCATATCAGTGCTTCAATTTAATATTTCGAGGTGTAGCTCAGCTTGGTAGAGCGCTGCGTTCGGGACGCAGAGGCCGCAAGTTCAAGTCTTGTCACCTCGACCATTGACTGCTCATATCCATTTGGATGTGGGCAGTTTTTGTTTATCCAAAAGCTGCAAAATTTGTGTGTTTCCAATGCTTTTAAGGATGTTCAAATATCAATAAAGGATTTCGAAAGCGCACCAAAACTTACACCAAATAAAAATATTGCACCAAAAATGCACACAAAAAACACTAATTAAAGACTATACACATTCGCTTTGGTTCAGATATTATTTTTAAATAAAAATATTTTTGTGAATTTTATTGTTTATTGTTGCATAATAAATATTGTAATTATTATAAATATATGATAAAATAAAAGGGTGATTATTTGGCTTATTGTCGAAATATAAAATTTGCGGGTGAAAATGATATGAAAATTTTTATTAGTTGGTCTGGTTCTACAAGTAAAAAAATTGCAGAGACATTAAAAAAATGGTTACCTTGTTTTATTCAATCAATAGAGGTCTTCTTTTCACCAGAAGATATAGAAAAAGGCGATAATTGGGAATACAAAATATCTGGAGAATTATCAAATTGTAAATTCGGAATTATTTGTCTTACCCCTGATAATGTTTCTGCTCCTTGGATAAATTTCGAAGCTGGTGCTATAGCAAAATCTTTAGATTCGCGTGTTGCAACATTAATGATTAATATTAATCCTTCAGATATAAAAGGTCCGTTATCAAGATATCAGGCAACAAAAATTGACCATGATGATTTTTACCAACTTGTAAAAAATATAAATGATGCAAGTGAAAATCATATCGCTGAAGATATTTTGAAAAATACTTTTGATAGTTTATGGGAAAAAATGTTAGAAGAAATCAATACGATTATAAGTTCTTCAAAAATCAAAACAACAAAAGTAAAAAAAGAAAATTCAGATAATAATGCCATTGAAGAAATATTACAATTATTAAGAAAACAAAGTTCAATACTATCGTCGCCTGAAAACATACTTCCTTTGGATTATTTTGAATATCTTAATTTAAGAATAAATAAAAATTCAGGAGATTTATATATTTTGTACAATGAATTATATGATTATTTATATAATCTTTGTTGTCGAATTTATGATTCGAAAAATATTTTTCTTGTTAATGAACTAAATGTCTTACATTTAATTGATATTCTTTATTCTCATTGTCCTAGAGAAGATAGGAGAATGAGAATAAGGATTAATGAGTTAAGAAGAAAATTTGTTAGTTTATTATCTAATGAATTCGATGATGATTTCCCAGAAGAAAGCGATAAATAGAACAAATCTTTCATTATCATAATAATAAAATAATAAATGATTTCATAAAAAACAACTCTGTCTTGTATATACAAGACAGGGTCGTTTTTTATTATCAACTTTCTTCTATATCTAAAGCTGAAAATATAAATTCATAATCAAACCAAAGGAAATCGTTTAATTCTGTTTCAGTGCAACCGTCATGGAATATTTCTTCAAGTAAATCCATAAATTCATCTTGTTTATTATTTTTACTAATGATTTCATAGGTGTACTTTGCACCGCTCCAAACTTCAATTTCGTTAAAATTGTTAATTTCTTTTGTGATTTTCATTTGTAAAATCTCCTTAAATAAATTATTACTACTCTTACGAGTGCAAATTTTTAAAACCGAAAATTAAGGTTTGTCAAGCAAGTAAAATTTTTTGATTAACTATTAAAGAAAAATTTTTATGAAGCCGTAATTTCACTTGTGAAATTTGATAGTTCTTAATTTTTGGTATAATAAGGAGTGCCAAGTAAGACAATATAGCAACCTATAAAAATAAACGATTAGAATAATTTCTAATCGTTTATCATTTATCTCGAAATCAAATATTTTTTATATCTTTTGTTTCATATTTGTATGTAACATTACCACAATTTTTACATATATATTTAACTTTATAGGTTTTTCTTGTACCGGGTATATATGTTTCACTTATGCTTATTACTTCTTTTTTAGCATTATAGTTATTCACCTCAGTTTTTATAGAAATACTTTTTTCATCCACAAGTTTTGAACTATCCTTTTGAACGCAAAATTTTTTATTACAATTTTCGCATTTATAAAAATGCCCTAAGCCAAAATAAAAAACTAAACAGCCAATTACTAACGAAATAACTCCATAACCGATAAATGTTAATCCTTGCATTAAATGATATATGGCTTTTTCAACGATACATTCTTTAATGCTCGTTATAAAAATATAGCCTGAAGTTATTGCTACAGCTAAACAAAACACAATAATAATTATACATATAAATTTAATCAATTTTGTTATTATTTCTTTCATTTTTAAACCTCATATTTATTGCTTGATTGATAAATCACCGTCAAAAATATCATATTTGTAATATGTATAAAAACCTGAATCACCGCCTGTATAATCCCTGTTAATGCTTATATGCAATGAACCGTCAGTATACAGTGTGCCGTCTAATTTACAAACATTTCCGTTTTTACCCGTCATTTCAATAAAATATTTATCATCACTATATAGTGATGTTTTGCTTTCCGGTAATGTTATTGTACCACTCATTTCATAAGTCTTATTATCAAATATAAACTCACCTTTAATAATGCCGTCAACTTTGTTCTTTTCAAAGCTCGTTATATTGAAACTAACATTTTTTTCATTTGTATCATTCCAGCTTGAATCGACCAAACATTTTAATGTGCCTATCCAAGTTTTTTCGAAATTATATGTGATGTTGTAAGAATCGTCATAGGTGATGTTTTCAATGTTCCAATTTCCTGTTTCATAATTAAATTTAATATCAAATAGTATTGTACCTGCTCTATTTTCAATAGTTGTATTTTTACTTACATCAAAAGCATAAACAACCTCGCCGTTTTCAACATCTATTTTTGATTGTTTTTGATTGTATGTGAAGCTGTCATAATTATAAAAGTAACATTCTGATTCTAATTTCTCAATACATCGCTTAGTGTATTTTTCTATATTCGGTTGTGCTGTAGGTGTTTTAGTCCAAATTTCTTTATCATAATCATCAGAACTATAAAATTGCCAATCTTTATATTTTGAATATGACATTGCGTATTTTTCATTGTATTTCACATCATCTTTGCAATAAGTGACATCAACAATTGCAGAATATTTATTATCGTATTTTTCATCTGAAATAATAGTGAAATCATCAATTTTAACATTGCCGTCTAATTCTTCTTGTATTAAATCATTCTGTAATTGTTGTTTCTTTGGCGCATTATTTATTGAAGAAAATATTGCAAGCAGAATCACAATCAACACTATTCCTGCTACTATTTCGATTGTAATAATTTGCCTTTTGCTTAACTTTTTAATGGTGTCCTTGATTTTAATATTGTTTTCCATTTTTTTATTCCTTTCAATTGCTATTATTTAATTGCCATTCATAAGACCAATTAAGACCTTTTAATATCCTTTTTAATTCTTTTTCTGATTTTACATCATTATTAAAATCAACTACAGGATATAAACACATTCCACCTATATATAGTTGTGCTCTTACCATAGGTAATATCTCACCTTTATCACTTTGCATATATGAATAAGTATAATCATCTACAGTAAAATATTTTGTTTTATAAGTTCTGTCGGAATTTATATATAATGAATTGAGTTTCTCAATAGTACTACAATCATAATCTACTACAGAAACTGTCGCATAATTTTTATCTTTATAATACAAATCCAAAGCTGTTGATACCAAAGTATTATTTGGGATTTTATAACCTTTTGAATCTTTTGGCTTTTCTTCCAAATATAAGTCATCATCTATTGTTGATAGTGACAACTTTTGACAATAGCCATAATTTAAAACCATTAAAACTCCATTCATATGTGGTTTGACTTTTGGTGCAGTTGTTTCTTCCACCTTTTGTTCACCCAGAGATGTTATAGAATTTACAATATTTAATTTATTGTTTTTTATTGAACAAATATCCCATTTATACTCTTTCATCAATTCAATATCACTTAAAAATTCAACTGTAGTAAAATATTTCTCGTTAATATATATTTTGGCAAATGCCCCGTTCCACCTTGTAAATGGAGAACAAATCAAGCTACAATTTATATCGGATTTGTTTTTATATGTTACTTCATAATATGAAAGGTTAAGACCTTGCACATCATCTTGACCGTCTGTATATTTTTTATCGGAAAAAGTATCGTTTTCTAATAGCCATTTTGTATTTGCGTTCCCTTTTAGTGCTTTTACTGCTTCGGTTTCATAAAATGAAGCCATTTCTGTTTTTGATGATTTATCCCACCATTTCATATCTTTGTACTCATCAGGTACACTTAATGCAGGCCAACCCGGTTCGAATACAAGAATTGAAATCATGCTGTTATTTCCAATAACAGCAGTATTATTTTCCCAATTCTTCTCCCATAATGGTTTAAGTTCCTTAGCAAAAATCTCTTGTTCAAATAACAAATTATCAATTACAGGCTCTGTAACAATTATATTTCCGTTAAGTTTTGGCTTTATTGAAAGATTTATTTTTCCCATAAACTTAATATCATTAAATTTATTGTTGGGATTTATCTTTAGTTCAGCATCTGCACACCCAAAGACTCCGGCTGTTAAATCAAATCCTGATACATCATAAAGTTTTGAGGTTAAACATAAATTTATTCCTATTTCTATATCAGAGCTTACATCTGATTCTGTTGACCATTCCATACCTTTTCCTAAATATTTGTTATTCTTTATTTCGGTAACACCGTTAGAACTATTGTAATTAAACCCTGTTTCACTTTCATGATCTAATGTAATTTCATTTGATAAAGAACCCTGAACATCACCCGAACCATTTAAAGAAACCTCTAAAGAATTTGTTATTACAACGGGTACAGTTCCAACAGTAAATTCTATTGGTGGTAAATCTTCATTTAAAAGATTAATACTGTTGTCAACCCCATTGTTTGAACTCAATTCGGTAAGCAGTTTACCATTTGTAGTATTTTTTAAATACATATTAAAATCTATTTGCTTATCTTCAATGTCAAACTTCAAAATTAAATATGGCTTATATTTTACTGTACCGTTTACCGATATGTTATTGCCAAGTTTTTTATCAAAATCAAACTCTATAAAACTATCATTTGATTTTGAAGAACCGTTCCCTACAGCAAGCGTATTTATACACGAATTAATATTAATCAAATTATTTTTTGTCGGTGTTACAGATTCATCTGAAATTTCAAACGCTCTATCAATATGTGCCTTTTTAAATACATCAGTTAAACAAGCATATGAAGTTTTAACAATATATTTTCCGTTTTCAGTATCAGTGCTGACTACTTTTCGGATAAAGCCGTTAGGCGAAGTAGATAAAATGCCTGCAACAATAACATCACCATTACTGAAATTTTGATTATTATCAAAAACTAATTCGTTTTCTTTTACCTCAGTTGGTATTTTATCAGTATCGTTTTGAGTAATAATTTTTACATTGTCATATAAAACAATATCGTTGGATTTTTTGTGTACCGCCATTACAGTAATCGAAACTACCAATGCAACAATCAATATGATTGAAACGATTATTATAATTATTTTTTTCTTCTTTCCCATTTCATCTCTCCAAAATTCATCAAAAATATTAGTTACTATGATTATAATTATAATCAATAACATCAAAAAAGTCAACTAAAAGTGTACTTATCAATCGAAAATGTACAAAGAGGCTATATACTACTTATAAAGGTGAAAATTTATGATGTATTTTGGAATAAGATTAAAAGAGTTACGAACTCAAAAGCATATAACACAACAAGAATTAGCCGATAAAGTAGACTTGGTAAAAAGTTCCATATCGGCATATGAGAAAAGTTTGAAATATCCATCTGTTGAAGTTCTTATAAAATTGTGCAATTACTTTAATGTTTCATCAGATTATTTGCTCGGATTATCGGATAAAAAAGAAATTAAAAAATATGATTTAACGGAAGAACAAACGGAATTGATAACAAAAATGATTGTTCAGTTTCACCAACTTAATAACAAATGATAATATACAATAAAACACCACTATGTTGATTGAATAACATAGTGGTGTTTTCGTTTTATTTATCAATACAATCTTCAATTTCGTTAAGGTTTAAAATTGCTTCAATATCTATATTTTCCATATCTGATTGAACAATTTCTTTTAAATATTTTCTCGGAATAAGAACATATTCAGCGTTTTCTTTTTCAAAACTCGAATATAAATTTTGCAAATCGGATTTTGCTTTATCAAATTCTATAATGCTTTCATCAACTGATTTGATTTTTTCGTATTCAAGCAAATATTCATAGAATCGTTCATCCATATTTAGTAACAAACAGTTCATTTCTTTACCTTTTGCGACCTTGTAATTTGAAACGAGTGATTCAAATTGCCTTTGTTGAAATTCCATAGTGTAAAACGGAATATCTGTGTTCATTTGGAAATAATCAGGATTAACGCCAAATTTATCATGTAATTTCCTTATCAATTCCTTGGGTATTTTTTTATTTTCTCCACTTTTAAATTTTGAAAATTGGGATTCTGTTATATCAACATCTAATATTTTAAGAAGTTTTGATTGCGTAATATTTTGCTGTTTTGTAATTGTTTCTATTACAAATGCTAAACGCTCATTTTGACTTTCAAGGTTAAATTTATCATTCATACTATATCGCCCCTCTTTTTATTATATCATAAATGCACTAAATTTTATATTTAAATTGATGTCAAGTCCAAAATATTCCAATTGGAAATTAGCTAGAATTTACTTTTAGCTATTAAAAATGGTATTTTATATTTACAGATTAGCTAACTGAAGTTTTGTTGTTGGCGGTACCACGAACAACGGAAAGGAGTAATTTACGAATTCATGAGACTACAATTGTTAGGCGTACAACCGTTGCAGTTCAAGACTGATTCTGGCAATTTGATTGAGGGACATAACCTTTACATAGGTTATACCGATGAGAATGTCAGCGGCATGAAAGCAAGCAAAATCTTCGTCAATAAAAGTGTGGCATTACCGCAAGGTCTTAAACAAGGTTCAATGCTCGAAATAGCATTCAACATGAAAGGAAAGCCGGAAAAAATCGAGTTAATAAAGTAGCATAAGGAGAAAATTTTATGAATAATGATTTAAAAATAATTCAAAACAAATTGCTTAAATGCGTAAATTTTGAAAACATAGAAGATAAAAGCTTCATTGTTAAAACTCTTGATAATATCTCAACTATAATCAAAGCTTTGCCATTGGAGATACAGCCTGATATTGAGGTGTTTATCACAGAGCATATACACCCCATTGTATATGATGATAATTACTTTGATTTCTTACACAAAAAAGAATTTGGCTCATTCAAAAATGGTTCGTTTAATATAAACTCTGAAAAAAGCTTAGACAGAATGATTGTTCTTCTTAATAAGAAAGCAATAGACTTAGAGAATATAATCAATAACTTTTTTCTGAGTTTTGAAAAGTCAATTGTTTTGAACTAAAACATTAAGTTATCGGAGGGTTAGCCCTCCGATAACAACTCAGGGGTAATTTAATGAAAAATGAAAATTTTAATACTAAAAGACTGAAAACAATCAAAAATTTTTGTCGCTTTGTCTTAGGTTTGCAACAACTTTTTTACAGACCTATTCTAAACATAATTTGGTTTATATTTCCGTTTACTGTATGGTTTATTTGTGAAATTAAAAATATGTTTATGACTTTAACAGGAATTCCAATCATATTAAAAAGTGTTCTTATTATAGCATTAAATATATTGCTGTTTATTATACCATTGTTAATTGTAATATTTGTTATCAACAGTATCGCAGAAATGACAGCTCGAAGTGATGAGGCAGATTTAATTATGAGTTTCAACGCTAAAGAACTAAGAAACGGAAATCCCAAGTTAATATATAAGAATAAATCATATAAAAATCAAATTACCAAAAGGAAATATTACAGTAATATTCCGCTTTATATTTGGCAGGAAAGATCAAAAGATATTGCAGATATAATGAATGTCAACATAATTGATATTTATTACGGCGGTAAAAATAAAGATAACAGCAAAATTATAGTCTTAGAATCAACAAACGGTCGCAAGCCTGCTGACAGAGGGGTTTTATATGATGAAGAATTCTGATACTCTTCTCGCCTATGACTATGACAAATGGTACTATTACGGAATAAAATCACCAATCAATGTTGATATGTCTGTCAATACAAATTCTCATATTTTATTATCGGGTATGTCAGGGTCGGGAAAATCGTATTTTCTAAATCAGATATTTACACGCATTTGCTTGCAAAGCAAAGATAATTCAGTGTATTTTGCGGATTTTAAACAAGATGATTCATTTTCTCATTTAAGAAACTGCAAAAATTATTATCCCTATGACAAGACAACAGAAGCCTTAAATATTGTTTATGAAATACTACATAATAGACAATCAGGTAAAGATACTTCCCGTACTCCTGTCACGCTGATTTGGGACGAGTATGTAGCTAATGTATTGTCGCTTATCAATAATGATAAAAAGCAGGCACAAGAAGTTATGAGAAAAGTATCGGAAATACTAATGCTCGGTCGTTCTCTTGCTATTAGATTAGTGGTATCTTCCCAAAGGCCGGACGCAGCCGTTTTCCCAACAGGGAGTAGATTAAATTATGGAGTTATTATAATTGTCGGAGCTGCTATAAAAAGTATCTATGAAATGCTTATACCAAGCGAATACATAGAAAAAATAGGTGAACGAAAATTTAAAATAGGCGAGGGTATAGTTTTATTACAAGGCTCGCAGTTGCATTTTATAAAAGTTCCTGTAATAAGGAATATTGAAAAAATGCAAAATATTTGCATTGAAGCACTCAATAGGTAAATCATTTAAGAGCAATGGCGGTGGCGAAGCCACAAGCCATTGCCACTGTTGGATAGTATTACCCAACAGTGCACAAACACAAGAATATCGTTTATTTAAGCACTTTTTCAAATGTTCATACTTATGAACAAAAAGAACAATAAAGGAGCGTGATATAAAATAGATACGCAAAGTTTTATGTATCAGCTAACTATAAATTCACCTATTGAAAAAGGATATTCTCATCAGCATATTTTAGATATATTTCGCAGTAAGTTTAAAACGCTGAATTATTTATGTATGGCAGACGAACAAGGCAGTATGTTTCATACTCATATTTTTGTTATGTTCACTTCAAGAGTAAGATTTACTATGCTTAAAAGATATTTTCCCGAAGCACATATCGAAAAATGCAGAGGCTCTGTATCTGACAATGTTAATTATATTAAAAAGAGCGGAAAATGGGAACTTGACGAATCAAAACAAGAAAAGAAAATCGAGGGTACATTTGAAGAATACGGCACGCAACCACCCGACAGTAAAGGAAAAAGGTGTGATATGTCGGAGCTTTACCAAATGGTTCTTGACAATATGTCAAATGCTGAAATTCTCGCACAGAACCAAGATTATATCTTGCAAATAGATAAACTCGATAAGGTTAGGACAATAATTCTAACTGAACGCTTTAAAGATACTGTCCGCCTTGATTTAGAGGTAATTTATGTCAGCGGAGCAACAGGGACGGGCAAAACAAGAGGCGTACTTGAAAGAAACGGCTACGGAAATGTTTATCGTGTTACAGATTATTTGCACCCTTTTGATTCATACAGTGCTCAACCCATAATCGCATTTGACGAATTTAGGTCATCAATAAAGATAAAAGATATGTTGCTTTACTGTGATATATACCCTCTTGAATTGCCAAGCAGATATACAAACAAATATGCTTGTTACAATCGTGTCTATATCATTTCAAATTGGCCTTTAGAGAAACAGTACTGGGACATACAAAAAAGTGATAATGAATCGTGGCGTGCTTTTCTAAGACGAATACATAAAGTAATTGTTTACAATTCTTTGGGTAATATTACCGAATATTCTTCTGTCAAAGATTATTTTAAAAGAGATAAATCAATTGAATAAATTATATTTATTCATATCATTTAAGTTTGTTACCGTTATTAGTGTACAGTTTTTGTCGCTATATAAGAACTATTCAAAAGAAGCTATTTACTATTACTTTTATAAAGGTTATAATAGCTATGTTATTTAACAATATTGAAAATGATTTTTCTATGTCATTAAAAGAATTTGAGAAAATAAATTATGAAATTGAACGCTTTAAAGCTAATATGGAAACGCTTAGTGCCGACAATATAATTTTCTTTTCACAAGAAGATATTAGGAAAATAACAGGTTGGTCTAAACATACGGTTGAAACTTTGTTTAATAACCCAAGTTTTCCTTGTACCGATATAGGAAAATCAAAGCTCGTTTTGAAATCTGCTTTTATAAAATTCTTTTCCGAACGCAGATGTAAAGATAATGAGCTATATTGGAAATAACAATTGAACTTTTAAAAGTGAATAGTGCATAGTCTTGGAAAGGCAAAATATGAATAACACTATTACTAACGGTAACGGCTCGTTGTTTTTTGATAGTACTCGTAAAAAATGGCGATTGCAGATTTCATATACAGCTCCAAACGGTGAAACTAAGCGTAAAAGTTTCAGCGGAGATTCTAAGACAGAAGTCAGAAACAAGAAAAAGCAATTTGAAAGAGATTTAGCACTTGAAAGAATAACCGATACATCAAATTGTACTGCTGTTGATTTGTTAAAAGAAAGCGCCGATTACGATTATAAAATCGGTGAAATTAAAGAAGCGGCATATACAAGACGGCTTTATACAGTGAAAATTATTGAACAGTCTAAAATAGGCAAAATACCTATTGTTAATTTAAGTGAAGTTACGATTAACGATTTTCTTTTAAGTCTGAAAAGTAAATATTCAAATAGTGTAATAAGTAAAGTTTACAGTGCTTTGTCAAAGGCATATAAGCTTGCAATAAACAAAAGAATAATTACTTTTAATCTTATGGGCAGTCCATTTATAAAAAAGCCTAAATCCGACAGACAAGATACAAAGGTTTACGCATTTACTTGTGAAGAACAAAAAGTCTTTCTTGAAGCCTTAAAGAAAAAGCGTTATCAGTCTAAAAATATTGATTATAATTCAATGTTTTTGATTGAACTGTTTTCAGGACTTAGAATGGGCGAAATTTGTGCTTTAACACCTTGTGATATTGATTTAGAAAATCAAATAATTCATGTAAGGAATACAATTACACGGGGTCTTGATTATAAAGCTGTTGTAGGAGATAAAACAAAAACTCCCAAAGGTTTCAGAGATGTACCTATCAATGATTACCTTAAAACAGTATTAAAAGCCGTATTAGATAACTATGTTGAAAATGACTGTAATTTGCTTTTTTATAATGAAAAGATGAATAGGCCTGTTTCAACTCAACAAACAAATGATTATTTTCACAGACTATGTAAAAGTGCAGGACTTCAAACAACAGGCGGTCAACATACACTTCGTCACACATTCGCAACAAGATGTATCGAAGCAGACATACCGCCTGAGGTTATTATGACTTGGCTTGGGCATACAGACATATCAATTACAATTAACACTTATTGTGATGTGTTTGCCAAAAGACAAAACAAAGCAATTGATAAGTTTTCAAAATATTGTAACGAAAACCTAATTTTTTAAGACTGCACCAAAATTGCACCAAATGCAATTTTCAAAATTTTGGATATAGCAAAAGGTGGCACAATACAACAACTTTTTAAAATATTAAAAAGTTTGCGTTGTGTCACCTCGACCATAAAAAAGAGATACCAAATGAAAGGTATTTCTTTTTTTATTTATCAGTATGAACAAGACTTGAACTTGCGGCAGGCTTCTCCAAATCCAACGAGCAAAAGCGAAGTGCGAATTTGGGAGAAACAGTCCGGTGGACTGTTTCATAGAAGGCTAGTTCAGTTCTGTGTCACCTCGACCATAAAAAAGAGATGCCAAATGAAAGGTGTCTCTTTTTATTTATTAGTATGAACAAGACTTGAACTTGCGGCAGGCTTCTCCGAATTCGACGAGTCTTGCGAATGCTTTGAAACAAGAATTGCATTTGACAGATAAATTTTAAACTAAAACAAAAACGCCCTCGGCTGAGTAACCGTGGGCGTTTTGATTGAGATACGTAGTTTTTGGCATCGGACTACGTAACATTATAATATCATTTATATTATCTTTTGTCAATGTTTTATTACTTTATACGAATTAATCTTAGCATAGGCTACTCTGCCGGTCTTAACAACCTTAACCTTATCAACGCATGCGCTGATATTCCTTAAAATTAAAATAGTCAGCCGCAGGTTCGAGCCTTTTCAATTTTGAATAACTAAAAAGAGATGCCAAATGAAAGACATCTCTTTTTATGGTCGAGGTGACAGGACTCGAACCTGCGGCATCCTGCTCCCAAAGCAGGCACTCTAGCCAAACTGAGTTACACCTCGTTGTTTTTTCAACGCTTTGACATTTTAATATATTATTCGTGATTTGTCAAGTCTTATTTTGCTTTTTTTGAAAAAACTTTTAAATATAGTACTCGTCAATAAGCTGAGTGCTGTTTTTATCTAAAATATCTTGAAGAGTGATTGAATCAAGGTATTCGTTAATGACTTTGTAAAGCCCTTGCCAAACGCCGACTGTCATACATGTTTCGTATTTGTCGCATTGGTTTACCTCGTCTTCTAAGCAGGCGACAGGCGCAAGGCTGCCCTCGGTTATTCTCAATATATCTCCGACAGTGTAGCTTGAAGGGGATTTAGCAAGCATATATCCGCCTTGATACCCACGTGTTGTTTTTAAAAGACCTGCTCTGTTGAGAATAGGCACAATCTGCTCTAAATATTTTTTTGATATATCTTGTCTATCGGCAATGTCCTTAAGTGCGACGAAGCCTTCGTTTCGATTTTGCGCAAGATCAAGCATGAGCCTTAATGCATATCGCCCTTTAGTTGAAATTTTCAAATTATCGCTTCCTTTTAAATCATAACCTAATTATACCATAGGTTTTGTAAGTATTCAATAGCGAAACATAAAAATTTTTAATACTGTCAAATTAAGACCTTTTTATCGCCGCTGTTTATGTTGAAGCAATAGCCTTTTTTCTCGCCGTCGAGCGTATATTTAATTGAAATATCACCGTCGCTGTCCATATTTACATAATTTATGTCAGCTTTATTACGTGTTGTGACGTTGATAAAGCAATCCTTTTGATTGTTATTATACGTTGAAACATCATCGCTGACAAAAAGTAAGTTGCCAAAAAGGCTTGCAGTTTCAGCGATTAATTTTCTTTGTTCAAAGGACATTTTAATATTATTGTCTCTCAAAAGAAATACATCAGGGTCGTTTAAGAAAGCTCTGCCGTCAAGTTCACGACGGAAAATCGTGTTAAGAAGTGCATGCTTTGTGGAAACATCTTCTCTTGAAAACGGCTTTTTACCCCAACTGAGAGCCATATCGGCGCCGATTCTGCAAAAATCAACCTTTCCGAATGCGGGAGCAAGCGGAACACCGCAGCCTAAGATTAATTTATCGCCGCAAAGCTCTCTGATAAGATCCATAGCGTCGCACATAATCTCGCCTCGGCTTTTACCGTTAAACGGAATAATGCAACAAGCATAAAGAAAGTCGAGCTTAACCATATCGTAGCCCCAAACATTTAAGACGGTATCAAAAACCTCTTTTAAATATTGCCTGACCTCGTTGTTGTAAATGTCAAGCGCATAAAATCCGCCCCAATTGTGAGAAGCAAACGGAATTTTGCCGTTTTTGTTTTTCACAAACCAATCCTTGTGCTTGTTATATATGTATGATTTGGGTGTTGCGGCGAACGGCGCAAGCCATAAGCCAGCAAGCATATCATTCTTGTGAATATTATCCGCAATACGCTTCATACCTGACGGGAATTTTTTCTCGTCGTGATAAAGCCAATCACCTACAGTTCTTTCGTAGCCGTCATCGACTTGAAAAATGTCAATCTTGGAACCTAATTTTGCAATCGCTTCAAGATCACGTTCAACGATTTCCTCTGTTACGCTTGTGTAATAGTTGTACCATGTGGTGTAGCCGCACATTCTTTTTGCTCTCGGCTTATCGATTTTTGCCTCTTCAAAATATTTATCAAATGCATTGTCAATATTATCAATAATATCGCAAAGTTCAAGAAGTGTAATTTCCTGACCTTTTTTGTATGTAACGCCCTCAAGGTCTTTTTCAACAGAAACGGTTGAAGTGTTGGCATTAAACGTGATGATTGTGTATCCGGCTCTTTCGCTTAAGGAAGCAAAAAGGCGGATATCGTTTGCATTTCTGATGTAAGCGTAAGAATATCCGTAAAATATTCCGCTTTGCTCAGGATATTCGTGGAAGGTTAAATCACCTGCGCCCCAAATGCCCCTGATGTTAAAACTTTTTTTATCTAAAACAGACAGAAGTTTTGGATCGAAATCATCACGCATATCGTCATTCGGTGCATACTCTTTTGAAACAGTCCAGCTTTGATATCCGTTTACAAAAAATTTGCTTTCTTTTGAAAATGAGATGTTATCTTTAATCTCAAATTTTTGAAATGTAATATCTGTTTTTGGCAAAAGGGTAAGTGTTAAAATATCACCGTTGATTTCTTCTCTTATTTCAAAATCTACGGTTTCACTGTGGTGAGTTTTGTGTACCTTGCCGCCTGCGGTATAGATAATGTTATATTGATAGCTCATATTTTTTAACCTTTCTTTTAATGTCAAATAATTTCTTTGCCTTCTTCTTCGGGGTAAAACATACCCCATTCTTTTCTTATAAACGTCATTATGTCCATAACATCACGTGTGAAGTTAAGATGCATATCTACATTTTCGCCGGCTACTGCCTTTTCCATATCGTCAATTTCATATTCAAGCGCTTTTGCCGTATCTCCTGCGCTTATTTTTTCGCTTTTGAGCGTTTCGGTGTAGGTGATTGTAGCTTCGTCACCCCTTGGGTATTCGTAAATTTCTATATATCCCTTGTCAAAAGCAATTGTTGCTCTTTTTGGCTGCTTTGCGTGGAGCGAAAGAATAACAGTCGCCATTTCGTCTTCTTTGTTTTGAAGAAGAATACTTGCCTGTTCGTCAACTCCTGTCGGTGCATATTTAACCTGTGTGGCAATTTTGTGCGGCTTTGACGTCATAAAAAAGCGAACGAGGGAAAGGGCATAAACGCCTATATCAAGCATTGCGCCGCCGGCAAGATTACGATTAAAAAATCTGTTGTTCATATCGTAGGGCTTGTAACTGCCGAAATTCATTTGAATAAGCCTAAGCTCGCCTAATTTACCCGATTTTATTATTTCATCAAGCTTTTTGTAAATCGGCATATGGTAAATTGTCATCGCCTCAGCCAAAACAACGTGACTTTTCTCTGCAAGGTCAATTGCTTCGTTGAGTTCGGCACTGTTTAACGTAATTGATTTTTCGCATATAACGTGTTTGCCGTGGCTGAGAGCTTTCCTTAAATATTCAATATGCGTGTTGTGAGGAGTGGAAATATAAATAATATCGACATTTTCATCCTTAAACACTTCTTCAATATTGCCGTAAACCTTTTTGATGCCGTATTCTTCGGCAAAGGAAATCGCTTTGTCATACGTTCTGTTGGCAACGCTGTAAAGCGTCCTGCCTTTTGCTTTCATAGCATCTGCAAGTTGGTGCGCAATAACGCCGCAACCGAGAATTGCCCAATTATATTCAGCCATATTTAACACTCCTTTATTTTCTTTATTATACTTTAGTTTTTTCACTTAGTCAATTATTATGATTTATGTTAAATAATAATTGAAATGGATACTATATAATGTTATAATTAAACTGAATAAATTTATGGAGATACAAAATATGCCAAAGGAAGAAAAAGATTACAAAACAAATGATAATTTGATAATAGGCAGAAACGCAGTTATAGAACTTCTCAAAAGCGGCAGAGAGGTTGAAAATGTGCTTGTTGCAAAGGGCGAGAGGGAAGGCTCAATTAACCGTATTATTGCAATGTGCAGGGAAAATAAAATAGTTGTTAAGACAGTGGACAGGAAAAAGCTTGATTTTATGTGTGCCGGCGGCAATCATCAGGGGGTTGCGGCTAATGTTCCGGCTCACAGCTATTCAAGCGTTGATGATATTTTGGAATATGCAAAAAGCAAAGGTGAAGCGCCTTTTATTATAATTTGCGATGAAATTGAGGACAGCCATAACCTCGGCGCAATTATCAGAACTGCCGAAGCTTGCGGCGCTCACGGAATTATTATTCCGAAAAGAAGAAATGTTGGGCTTAATTTTATCGTTGCAAAAACCTCGTGCGGTGCACTTGAATATGTTAAAGTTGCAAGGGTAGGCAATTTAGTTTCTGTTATTGAAGAACTTAAAAAGCAGAATGTTTGGGTTTACTGTGCAGATATGGACGGTCAGCCTTGGTGCAAAACAGACTTTTCCGGTGGCTGTGCACTTGTTGTCGGCAATGAAGGAAGCGGTGTCGGCAGGCTCATTAAGGAAAAATGCGATGTAACTGTTTCGCTTCCTATGTGCGGAAAGGTTAATTCGCTTAACGCTTCTGTTGCGGCAGGTATTATTATGTATGAGGTCGCAAGGCAAAGGCTCGGTCTTTAATATAATTATATTGAGAGTGGAGAATTATGAACGAAAGTTTATCTATTGATGAAATAATCAGGCAGGCTGAGGAAATAAGAAAAAAGACGGTAAAACAGGCGCAATCGGCTTTGGAAGATGTAAATACATCTGCAAATGAAATAACAAAGCGTGAAATAGAAGTGCCTAAGCCTGATATTGAAAATATAAAAATTCAACCTAAAAGTGAAAATGTAAAGACGTATGAAAAAAGCACTGCCTCGGATAAAACGAAAGTCGGCCCTGCCATAAAAGCTGAAGATGACGGGAAAACAAAGCATATTGATTTTAAGCCAAAGTCAAAGAGCGACGATTTTGCAAGCCAAAAAACCGTACAAAAAAGCTTTTTTACAAGCAACCGTACCAAAGAACCGATTTATTCCAAAAAGCCGCCGGAAATTATTGAAAGGCCTGCCACGATAAAGAGCAAGTCGAGATTTGACAAAACGGGTGACCTTGAGGAAATACCTACCATTGTAGCCGTTGAGGAACTTGAAAAAACGAAAATTTCCCTTACTCGTGAGGAAATTAAGGAGAAGGAAGAAAAGGCTCAGGAGCAAAGGGAAGAGGAGCAGGCAGTTCAAATTGTTCTTGACGGCTTTGATGACGAAACAAAGCAGATAGATAAAATTGACGAGGAACTTGCTGAAAAGCAGTTAAAGGAAAGGCGAAAAGAAAAGGTCAATAAGTTTCGCATTTTTTCACCTGAAGATATTGAGGATGCGGCAAAAGCAGACAAGGATACCGTGATTAAAAAGGAATATGAAAGTGCAGATGAGCAATCGGCATTTTCAAAAAGGCTTGATGATGCACGTTCGTCAGCTTCGCTGAATTTAAAAATAACATTTGCCTTAACATTTGTTTTAGGGCTTTTGACAGGATTTAAGGACAGCTCCTATTTACCGTCGCTTTTGCTTGACAGTACGCCTTACATAATAACGCTTCTTGTTTTATTTGTTATTGTTTGCGTTGTCAATGCGAGAATATTTATGCACGGCTTTAAGCTCAAAGGCGGCATTAACAGTGATTTTCCAATATGTGTGGCGGAAATAATAGTTTTTGTTCACACAATTTTGCTTTTGATTGACAGCAACTTGCTTCTCGATGACGGTACGCTTTATCCGTTTGCAGGTGCGTTTGCTCTGCTTTTGAGCGGACTTGGAAAATATACATTTATTACAAGAATAAGAACAGACTTTGATTTTATAGCAAATCAAAAGGAAAAATATACCGTTGAGCCGATTGTTAATAAGGTTGACGCAGGAATTATAAGCCGTGGGCTTTTAACCGGAGAACCTAATTTAAAGGCAAGCATTAAAACGGATTTTGCAACTAAGTTTCTCGATATTTCAAGTGTGGACGAGCCGGCGGATAAAATCAGCAAATATGTCGGTGCGCTTTCACTTCTTCTTAATATGATTTTGGCAGTTGTTGTCGGCTTAATTAATCAAAATTGGCATTTGGGAGTTAATGCTTTTGTTTGCGCTATGTGTATCACAACTCCTTGCTATGCGCTGTTTTGTACCAATAATACACTTTTGGGAGTGTCAAAGCAACTTAGAACCCGTGGCGCTATGGTGAATGGGTTTGAGGGTGCAAGCGTTACAAGCGATGCCAATGCAATTGTTATTGAGGCGCAAAATCTTTTCGGACCTCGCAGCTGTGAAATTCACGGAATTAAAACATTTAACGGCGCTAAAGCTGATGATGTTATTTTAAAAACCGCTTCGGTTATTATTAATACAAAAAGTCCGCTTGCTTCTGTTTTTGATGATGTGATTATCGGCAAACAGGCAATTTTGCCTGAGGTTGACGATATTGTTTATGAGGACAGGCTCGGAACAACCGGTTGGATTTATCGCAAAAAAATTCTTGTAGGCACAAGGGATTTGCTTATTCATCACGGCGTTCCCGTGCTTAAGGAAGATTTTGAAAAAAAATATACCCGTAAGGGCAGAAAGGTGCTTTATCTTGCAGAGGCGGGAAAGCTGATGGCAATGTTTGTTGTGTCTTACAGTGCCGACCCTCAGCTTAAAAAAGCGCTTAGAAAGCTTGAAAAAAGCGGAATGACAATTCTTGTTCGCAGTGCCGACCCATTCATTAATGACGAAAGCATTGCCGAACTTTTTGAACTTCCCGACGGATATATCAGAGTTATGAATTCGTCAAACGGCAGAGCGTTTGAAAAATATTCAAACCTTTTTGCTCAAAAGTCACCTGCCTACATTGTTCATAACGGCTCCGCTCTCGGCCTTGTTTCGGCATTCAGTGCGGCTGAGGATTTGCAGGAGACAAGAAAACTGATCAGCGTTCTTATATCGTTCGGCTCTGCTTTGGGGCTCGGTGTTGTCGGTCTTTTGGCATTTGTCGGCGGAATTGACCAGCTTGATGCAATCAAGGTTGCGCTTTTTCAGGCGGCGTGGTGCATTTTTGTAAATCTTCTTGCAAAAATTAAAAGTTTATTTATGTGATTTAAAGGCTTCACCTGATTTGAACAAGTCCGTAAAAATGTACTTGTTCAATTTGGGGTGAAGTCTTTTTATTTTGCTTACCTGTTTTTACAAAATTCTCAAAAGTGTTTGGTTATAATGCTTTTGGGATGTGTAAAAATGGCAATTGTTAAAAATGTTAAAAATAAAATCAAAATACCTAAAAAGAATTTAAAAAATATAATTTTATATTCTAAGCGTGTGCTTTGGGGTGTAATTGCTTTTCTGCTTTGCTTTTCAAGCGTCGTGGGCGGTTGCTGTCCATTTGCCGTGTCGCTTATATCGGTGTCGGGCAAGAAAAATTTTCTTTTTGCCTGTGTCGGTGCGTCGCTCGGTTATATTGTTTTTTGCTCAAGTGAAAACGCAATAAGATATGTAAGCGCAGTAGTTATTTGTACTCTCGGCACGGCGGCTTTGATATTTTTCAAGGTCAGACGTGAAACGTATCTTTCTATGCTCATTTCATGTTTGTCTGTTTTGTCAACAGGGATTGTTATGAATGTCAAATCAGGCTCGACTCTCGGCGAATACGCAATAACTCTCGGTGAGTCAATCCTTGCTTTGGGCAGTACGTTTTTCTTTTACCGTGCGGCAAATTGCAGCTTAAAAAGGCTTAAGCTTAAAGCCTTGCCCGTGACGGATTTGACGTGCATTTTTGTGGCTTTTTCTATTTTGCTTTCATCTATTTCGTTTATCGAAATTAAGGGTGTTTCGATTGCAAGAATTTTGGCTTGCCTTTTGATTTTGACTACAGTTCGCTTCGGCAGTCAGCGCTTTGCGTTGATTGTGTCGCTGTGTCTGGGCTTCGCACTTGGTATAACAAAGGAAAACGCACTTTTTTTGATAGGCGCATATGCGTTTTCGTCGCTTTTATGCAGTCTTTTCACTTCGTTTTCAAGCCTTGCGATAGGGCTTAGCTTTACTCTTTCAATGTCGTTTTTTGCTGTTGCGGCAAAAATGGGTGCATTTTCGCTTTGTACGGTTTTGGAGAGCGTACTTGCTTCTGCAATTCTTTGCATTTTGCCTGAAAAATTAACGCTTAAACTTTCGGAGTTGTGGGAAAGCGGGGCGGATATTGCGCCTGAAGGAAGCTTGAGGCAGAGCCTTGTTGTCAGGCTGCGTTTTGCTTCAAGCGCACTCGCACAGGTTAGTGAAAGCGTAAGAGATGTTCGTGAAAAAATCAATTCTTTTTCAACCGTTGACCCTAATGAAAGTGAAATTCGAATGGTTGCGGCAGACCAATTCTTTTCCATTTCGGATATGCTCGGCGATTTGGCATTTGAATTTGACGAGGCGGAGAGCTTTGATTTTAAGGCAGCAGGCAGGATTAGAAGAATGCTCGGCGAATACGATATTTTTCCTGAAAATATTTCGGCGATAATTGATAAATATGACAGAATGAGAATAGAGATTTTAGCCCCAAACGACACAAAAGGGCTTGATAATATGCGCCTGACTAATGAAATATGCAAAATATGTAAGAGAGAGTTTGAACGTGGCAAAATAAACGTCAGCTCGGCAGGAACATTGCTTTCATTTATGGAAAAGCCTAATTTCAAAATGAGTTTCGGATTTGCTCAATACTGCGCAGAGGGCAATTTGTGCGGCGATACGATAAAAACTATAAATGATTCAAGAGGCCATATGGTTTTCATTATCAGCGACGGAATGGGAAAAGGAAGCCGTGCGGCTTTGGACGGCGCAATGGGTGCCGGTCTTTTGTCAAAGCTTTTGTCTGCAGGTTTTGGCTTTGACTCTTCTTTAAAAGTTGTAAACAGTGCACTTCTTGTTAAGAGCCACGAGGAAAGTCTTGCAACACTTGATTGTGTAAGAGTTGATTTGTTCAGCGGTAAGTGTGAATTTTATAAGGCAGGTGCTCCCCGTTCATACATAGTAAAGGATGACAGGCTTACAAAATGCGAACTGACATCTATGCCGGCAGGTATTTTGAGAGGGGTTGAATTTGCAAAAAGAACAACCGTTCTTAATACCGATGATGAAATAATTATGATGAGCGACGGAGTAACCGATGTCGGAAATGAATGGCTTGAAAAGTTTTTGCGACTTGAAACGACGCTTGAACCTAACGAAAAAGCAAAGGCGATACTTAAAATCGCACTTGAAAACAGCGACGAAAAGCATAGGGACGATATGTCAGTCATAGTTGCAAAAATGCTTGAAAGGTAAGAATAAAAAATACTTGACTTTTTATAATTATATGTTATTATATAGACAGTAAGTTTATTAATTCCAATGAGAGTGGACCTAAGAGGTCCGCTCTCTTATTATTGTAAGGAGGTTTTTTCTTGGCAGGAAAAGGAAATACTGTATCAAGGGTAACTGAAATTATTACCCCTTACGCACATCAGCTCGGTCTTGAAATTTGGGACGTTCGATTTGCCAAGGAGGGTACAGATTGGTATCTTCGCATATTTATAGATAAGGACGGCGGAATTTCAATTGACGATTGTGTTGATTTAACCCATGCAATTACAAAGCCGCTCGACGAGGCTGATCCGATTTCTCAAAGCTATACTCTTGAGGTCAGCTCTCCCGGTGTTGAAAGGGAACTTACCGCTGACGCTCACTTTGAAAAATATATCGGCTCAAATGTTATGGTAAGGCTTATTCGCCCTATTAATAACGTCAGGGATTTTGCCGGGAGGCTTAAGGCTTATTCTGGCGGTGAAATTACGCTTGAACTTAAGGACGGCGAAGAACTTAAAGTAAACAAAAAAGAGACATCATTTGTTAAGCTTGATGACTTTGATATAAAAGATTTTGAAAAAGAAATGAATTAACCGAAAGGATGATAGGAAAATGAGTAAAGAATTTTTTGACGCAGTAAAAGCTATTGAAGCTGAAAAAGGTATTCCTGCCGAATATCTTTATGAAAAAATTTCAGCAGCAATTATTGTAGCAGCTAAGCACGACTATAACGGAAAGGATATCGTTCATTGCGATATCGACCCGGAAAAGCAGAAAATTAAGGTTTATGTAAGAAAAAATGTTGTTGACGAAATTGAGGACGAGGACACAGACCTCACTCTCGAACAGGCTCAGCTTATCAGAAAGAGCGCTAAAGTCGGCGGCACAGTTGATATTCCGCTTAAAACAAAGAATTTCGGCAGAATTGTTGCTCAAACAGCTAAGCATGTTATCCGTCAGGGTATCCGTGAGGCTGAAAGAGGACAGATGATTGAAGAATTTAAGTCTAAAAATCAGGAACTTATTACTGCTAAGGTTGACAGAATTGACCCTGACACAGGCAATGTTACTCTTGATATGGGTAAAAACTCCGCTGTTCTTCCTAAAACGGAACAGGTACCGGGAGAGCATTTCACAGTAGGTGAAAATATTAAGGTATTTGTTGTCGATGTGAAAGAAATGGGCAAAGGCCCTCGTATTATGATTTCACGTACTCATCCGGGTATGGTTCGCCGTTTGTTTGAGCAAGAGGTTCCTGAAATTTATGACGGCACAATTGAGATTAAGTCGGTTTCACGTGAGGCAGGTTCAAGAACAAAGATTGCCGTTTATTCAACAGATGAGGATGTTGACCCTGTAGGCGCATGTATCGGCCCAAGAGGTCAGAGAGTTTCAAATATCGTTGATGTACTCGGCGGTGAGAAAATCGATATCGTTAAGTATAACGACGACCCTGCACAGTATGTTTCTGCGGCACTTGCTCCGTCAGAGGTTTGCGGTGTGGAAATTCTTGATGAGGACGCTAAGAGTTGCCGTGCAACCGTTCCTGATGACCAACTTTCTCTTGCTATCGGCAATAAGGGCCAGAATGTTCGTCTTGCAGCAAGGCTTACAGGTTGGAAAATCGATATCAAGCCTGAATCGGGATTTTTTACCAATGAAGAGCCTGAAACCGAAGAATAATTACCTCGCATTTTGAAAGAAAGGCGGCGTAAATATGAAAACTAAAAAAATACCTATGCGTATGTGCACGGGATGCGGCGAAATGTTTGACAAGAGAGAGCTTGTCAGAGTAGTTAAAAGCCCTGAAGGCGAGGTTTCGCTTGACCTTACGGGTAAAAAAGCCGGCAGAGGTGCATACGTTTGCAAAAATGCCGATTGTCTAAAGAAAGCAAGAAAGAAAAGAGCTTTTGAAAGAGCTTTTTCTATGCAGATAGACGATGAGGTATATAATAAGATGGAAGAAGAAATAGAAAATGCCTAATCAAAAGGTTATTTCAATGCTCGGGCTTGCAAGGCGTGCAGGCAGGCTTTCAATGGGGCACGATATGGCGCAGCATGCACTGTTTGGGCACAAAGCAAAGTTATTGCTTTTTTGTAGTGATGTATCCCCTCGTCTTATTTCAGAATTTGAAAAGACGATTGAACTTCATCATTTTAAGGTTAAGGTTATTAAAACCGATATAACTATTGATGAAATTTATTTCGGCGTGGGATATAAAGCGGGAGTAATTACAGTTGACGATGAGAATTTCGCAAAAAAAATAATTTCTCTTCTCGAACAGTAGGATATATTAATTACTTGAAATTTAACAGGAGGAAATGCCAATGGTTATTAAATTTAAAGTTTCCGATGTAGCAAAGGATTTCGGCAAGAATAACAAGGACATTATCAATATTCTCAGTGAATATTGCGACGGTCCCGCAAAAAAGGCTAATACCGTTTTGGAGGAAAACGAGCTTAACATTTTGTTTGACAAGCTCACATCCGACAACAGCGTTGAAAGTCTTGACAATTATTTTAATTCTGCCAAAAAATCAAATAAGAAAAAGACAAATGACAGTAAGAATGAGTCCGCTAATGTTTCCAAGGATAACAAGGAAAAAAAGGACGAAAATAAAAAGCATAAAAATCAAGCCGCTATTCTTCAAATGGCAGAGCAAGCGGCTAAAAGAGCAGAGGAAAAGGCCAAGAAAAAGGCTAATCAAACTCCGCAGGCAAGAACTAAAGGCGAAGCAAGGCATGTTGATACACGTGTAAATAATGTTGACCTTGAAAAATACAACCAAAAGTATGAGGATATTGCGCCTGCAAACAATATGAACGACTATCAGAAAAAGCAGAAGCTTAATCAGAAGTCAAAGCAGTACAGAAAGAAAAAGCCACAGGGTATGCGTGCTAAGTCTAAGAAAGAAACAGAGGCACAGCGTCTTGCCCGTATTGCAGAGCAGAGAAAGAAGCAGCAGATTAAAATTACCGTTCCTGAGGAAATCACGGTCGGCGACCTTGCAAAGCTTCTTCGTATGACTGCAACAGAAGTTATCAAAAAGCTTATGAGTCTCGGTGTTATGGCAACGGTTAACGAGGTTATCGATTATGATACTGCTGAAATTGTTGCAACAGAGCTTGGCGCAAAGGTTGAAAAGGAAGTAGTTGTTACTATTGAGGACCAAATTATCGAAGAAGAGGTTGAAGATGATGAAAATGCAGTTACAAGACCTCCTGTAGTTTGCGTTATGGGTCACGTTGACCACGGTAAGACCTCTATCCTTGATGCTATCCGTAATACAGAAGTCACCTCTACCGAGGCAGGCGGCATCACTCAGGCAATCGGTGCTTATCAGGTTGACGTTGACGGTCAGAAAATTACATTTCTTGATACTCCGGGTCACGCCGCATTCACCGCTATGCGTGCAAGGGGCGCTATGGCAACCGATATTGCAGTTTTGGTTGTTGCGGCAGATGACGGTATTATGCCGCAAACTGTTGAAGCTATCAATCACGCTAAGGCAGCAGGCGTAGAAATTATTGTTGCTATTAATAAAATGGATAAAGAGGGAGCAAATCCCGACAAGGTTATGCAGCAGCTTACAGAGCACGAGCTTGTTCCTGAGGAATGGGGCGGCGACGTTATTTGTGTTCCTGTTTCGGCTAAAACCAAAATGGGTATTGATAAGCTTCTTGAAACCATTCTTCTTGTTTCCGAAATGGCAGAACTTAAGGCAAATCCTGACAGGCAGGCAAAGGGTGTTGTTATTGAGGCTAAGCTTGATAAAGGACGTGGCCCTATTGCCACCCTTCTTGTTCAAAACGGTACTCTTAATGCAGGAGATATCGTTGTTGCAGGCACTGCCGTAGGTAAAATTCGTGCTATGTCGGATTATCACGGCAAGCCGATTGAAACTGCAGGTCCGTCTGTTCCTGTTGAGATTATGGGTCTTGACTCTGCTCCTATGAGCGGCGACGAGTTTAACGCAGTATCTGATGAAAAGCTTGCAAGAGCACTTGTTGAGCAGAGAAAGGCTAAGGCTAAGGAAGAAGAATTTAAGCTATTCCAGAAAGTTACTCTTGATACTCTCTTTGACACTATTTCAGAGGGTGAGATGAAGGAACTTAACATTATCGTTAAGGCTGACGTTCAAGGTTCTGTTGAGGCTGTTAAGCAGTCACTTCTCAAGATTGAAAACGACGAGGTTAATGTTAAGATTGTTCACGGTGCAGTAGGTGCCGTAAGCGAAAGCGACGTTATGCTTGCAGAGGCTTCAAAGGCTATTATTGTTGCATTTAATACCGGCGTTGACCAAATTGCTGCCGATAACGCTAAGCGTGACGGAGTTGAAATTAAACAATACGATATTATTTATGATGCTATTGAGGATATCGAAAGAGCTATGCGTGGTATGAGAGCTCCTAAATATCGTGACGTTGATACAGGTGAGGTTGAGGTTAGAGAGGTTTATAAAATTTCTTCTGCCGGCACTATTGCAGGCTCACTCGTTACAAGCGGTACTATCAAGCGTGACGGTAAGGTAAGAGTTATCAGAAACGGCAAGCAAATTGCCGATGTTAAGCTTGCTAACCTTAAGAGATTTAAGGATGAGGTTAAGGAAGTATCATCAGGTTATGAATGCGGTATCAGCCTTGACGGTTGGGACGATATTCAGTCAGGAGATATTCTTCAGGCATACATTGTTGAGGAATACAGGGATTAATTATGGCAGGATTTCATATTGACAGAATCAGCGAGGATATAAAAAGAGAAATCGTTTCAATAATGCGAGAGCTTAAAGACCCGAGAATCAGCGATATGCTCACTGTTGTTAAGGTTGATGTAAGCGGAGATTTAAGCTATGCCAAGGTATATATCAGCGCAATTGACGGAATTGATGCGGCTAAAAGGTCAGTCAAGGGGCTTGAAAGTGCGCAGGGATATATCAGAAAGCAACTCGGTTCAAGGCTTCATTTAAGAAAAAGCCCGGAGCTTAGATTTATTGCAGACGATTCTATTGAAAAGGGTATGGACCTTTTTGAAAAAATTAAGGAAATAACTCATGAAGATTAGTGTAAAGGAATGTGCCGACATATTGAGAGAAAAGGATAATATCCTTATTCTTACTCATGCAAATCCCGACGGCGATACTCTCGGTTCGGGCTTTGCACTTTGCCGTGCACTTATGAAAATAGGTAAAATCTGCGCTGTTATAAATGCAGACGATATTCCTAAAAAGTACAATTATCTTTTTGACGATATTGTAGAAATAAAATTTAAACCCGATTATGTTGTTGCTGTCGATGTTGCAACAGTTAAGCTTTTGGGAGGCCTTGAGGAGCAATACAAGATTGATATGTGTATTGACCATCATTCAACCAATACGGAGTATGCAAATTTATTGCTTCTTGAGGATGCTCCTGCGGCTTGCCAAATTATGTATGAGGTTGTGCTTGCTCTCGGCGTAGAGGTTGATAAAAAAATTGCGGACTGCCTTTATACAGGGCTTACAACCGACACGGGTTGCTTTAGGTACGATTCGACCACGGCGCAGACATATCGTGTTGCGGCTGACCTTATTGATGCCGGAGCAGACAACGGCAGGATTAATCGAATTATGTTTGAAACAAAGAGCAAGACTTATGCAAGGCTTGAAAGGCTTGCTATTGAATCTATGCGTTTTTATGAGCACGAGCGTGTTGCGGTTATAACTGTTACGCAAGAGATGTTTCAGCTTACAGGCTCTAATGCTCAGGAAACGGAGGGCTTAGCACCGCTTACCCGTCAAATCGAGGGCGTTGAAATAGGCATTACCATTCAAGAGCGACCTGACGGAACATGTAAGGCTTCAATTCGTACATTTGAAAGCGTTAATGCTGCGAAACTTGCTGCGTGCTTTGGTGGCGGCGGTCACGCTCAGGCAGCAGGCTGTAAATTTGATTGCGATGTTAAAGAGGCAAGGCGATTGCTTGTTGATAAGTGCAGGGAGATGCTCGAATGACGGGTATAATATGCATAAATAAAGGCAAGGATATAACCTCGTTTGGCGTTGTTTCTAAGGTTAGAGGAATAACACGTGAAAAAAAAGCAGGGCATACGGGTACTCTTGACCCTATGGCAACGGGAGTTTTGCCTATTATGCTCGGCGGCGCAACAAGATTTTTGAATTATTTGCCTGACAGCGATAAGGGTTATCGTGCCCGATTTTTGCTTGGCAAGACTACCGATACTCTCGATATCACGGGAGAGGTTACAGGCGAATATGACGTTGCGGCTTCAATTGATGATGTTGAGTCGGCACTTGCTGAATTTAGGGGAGAGATTGAGCAAATTCCACCTATGTATTCCGCTGTCAGCGTTGACGGTCAAAGGCTTTATGATTTGGCACGCAAGGGAATAGAGGTTGAAAGGCAGGCAAGGAAGGTTGAGATTAAAGAACTTTCGCTTTGTCGTGAACTTTCAAACGAAAATGAAAATATTTATACGATAGATGTGCTTTGCTCAAAAGGTACTTACATAAGAACTCTTATTGACGATTTGGGCAAAAAGCTTGGATGCGGTGCAGTTATGACTGAACTTGAGAGAACGGCGGCTATGGGCTTTACTCTTAACGATTGCATTACTTTAGACGAAATGCAAGAAAGAAAAGACAGTGGCAAGGGTTTTGAAGATGTTTTGATTGATATAGATAAAATGTTTCTAAGCCTTGACAGCGTGTTTGTTTCACCTGCTCAGGCTAAGAGATTTCAAAACGGCGGAGCACTTGATGTTAAAAGAATTAAAAAAAGACTTGAAAACAAAAGTTATAGGGTGTATTCTCAAGATGTAGGGTTTTTAGGACTTGGAAAATGCAGCCTTGACACACAGGAACTTTTGGTTGAAAGACTTTTGGTTAAACGTGATTAAGACGGTATGAATAATAACAACAGTATTTCAAGGCGAGCTGTTGCACTCGGCGATTTTGACGGAATGCACAAGGCTCACCAAACAGTAATTACCGGTGCTGAAAATACCGTTATTTACTGTGTTAATAATAAATTTTCGCTTTTGCAAAAAAGCTTGTTTAAAAAACGCTATCCAAATTGTGTATTTGCCGATTTTGAGCAGATTAAGCATATGGACGGCGAAGATTTTATAAATAAAATTCTGATAGACAGATTTAGAGCGCAAACCGTTTTGTGCGGTTTCAATTTCAGATTTGGCAAGAATGCGTCCTGGTCGGCACTTGATATGAGAAATTATCTTGAAAAAATGGGCATTTGGGTCAGGATTTTGGAACATCTTGATTTTAACGGCGAGCCGATTTCATCTACAAGAATAAGAAAATGCATTGCAGACGGTGAAATTGAGCAGGCTAACGATATGCTTGGATATAATTTCACTTTTGAGTCGAAAGTTGTTTCAGGCGATATGAGGGGCAGAACAATCGGTTTTCCTACCCTTAATCAGCACTTGCCTAACGGGCTTATTGTGCCGAAATACGGCGTTTATGAAAGCAGAACCTTTGTTTGCGGCAAGGAATATAAATCGTTTACAAATATCGGAATAAGGCCCACGTGGCGTCTTTCATCTCCTCTCTCTGAAACTCACATTTTCGACTTTTCAGGTGATTTATATAATGAAAATATACGCATTGAGCTTGTCAGATATTTAAGAGGGGAGAAGCAATTTTCATCGCTTGATGAACTTGAGAAGCAGTTACAGTATGATAAAAGCAGTATTATTTGATTTTGATGAAACTTTGCAGGACAGAACGGCGGCATTTGAAAAATATATGGATATGTTTTTAGATGAATTTTGCCCGAATTTGCCTTGCGAGGAACGTGAAAAAAGAAAAGATTATATGCGCATTACAGGTAACGGCGGATATGTTGACAGGGAAAAATGGTATCAGGGCATAATTGATGAGTGGCAGTGGAACGACGCACCGCCTGCAAAGGAGCTCGCCCGCCATTATGACTGCCGATTCGGCGACTGTGATGTGATTTTTGAACATACACCAAAGCTTTTAAAGGAGCTTAAAGACAGGGGATATATTGTAGGCATTATAACAAACGGTCCGTCATATCTTCAAAATCATAAGCTTGACGAAAGCGGACTGAGAAAATATTGCGACATTACCGTTGTCAGCGGTGATTTAGGTATTCATAAGCCTGACCCGGCACTTTTTAAATATACGGCGAATAAGCTTAATTTGCCGGTAGAAGAATGCACTTATGTCGGCGACCACCCTATTAATGATATTAAGGGTGCGCTTGATGCCGGTATGCACGCAATTCGTATGAATTGGGGTTGGTTTAAGGGGCAAGACCTTAGAAAAGATGTACCGGTTATTACCGATATATTAGATGTTTTAAAATATGTTTAGCATCAGGAGGAAAGTAATATGAAAAAGGCTTTATCAATCTTTGTTACACTTGTTTTTGCACTTACTATGGTTACTGCGGCAGTCAGCGCAAATGCAGACGGACTTGATGACGTTATTGATGCGTCTGCATTATCTTCCATTCAGGATGTAATTAATTCAAGCACAGATGAAATAGTACCCATTACTGTCGGAAACGGTATGGTAACAAAGACAGTTGTAGGAAACAACACAATGGTTCTTACTGCTCTGCCGCTTGAGGACAGTGAATTTGTCGCTTGGTATACAAGTTTGTCCGATTTGAGAAAAGATAAGCGTTACAGTGAAGCAAATCCTCTTAGGGTTGATATGAAAGGCACTCAAAGATATTTTTACGCATATTTTAAAAACCCGAATGCAACAACCACTTCATCTATAAGCGTGACTGTTCCGACGAATATTACAATTCCGTCGAGAACAACAACCGACTCTGATGCTTCTTCGCAAACTACGACTTTAACCACTTTCACAACAGCAAACCAAATTACTGCCGACAGCAAAATGGTTGAAGGCGCATACTCTATTGCAAACGAGTTTAGCAAATCGTTAAGTAAAGCAAATAAAACTACTACCACAAAAGCTACAACAACTACCAAGGCGACTAAAAAGACGTCAAATAAAAACAAGCCGAAAAAAACCAAAATTAAATCTGTGAAAGGCAAGAAAAACGGATTTAAAATTACTTGGAAAAAGGTTTCCGGCGTAAAAGGATATCAAATCAAGTATTCAACAAATAAATATTTCTTTGAAAGCTTAACAAAATCAAAGAATGTTAAAAAAGCTAAAACCACGTCTGCAACAGTTAAGAACCTTAGAAAAGGAAAGACTTATTTTGTAAAAGTGCGTACATACAAAATTGTAAAGGGCAAGAAGGTTTATTCCAATTGGTCTAAGGTTAAAACTGTTACTGCTAAATAATAAAAGTCAATTTAATATGCATTTGTTTAATATTTTAAATATGCTTGACTTTATATTGATTTGAATTTATAATAGATATAGTATTTGAAAGGGGTTCAAAATTATGAATTTCAAAAAGTTATTAAAAGTTATCAGTGCTATTGTTGCTGTTGCAGGTGTAATCGCTGCTGTTTATATTGCTATTCAAAAGCTTACCGCTCATAAGGAGCCGGAGTATTTTGATGATAATGATTTCTTTGAATGTGACAACGAAATTGAAATCGTAGAAGCAAAAGCCGAGGAAGCTAAGGAAGAGCCAAAGGAAGAAAAGAAGGCTCCTGCAAAGAAGTCTGCTCCTAAGAAGGCTGCAAAGAAAGCTCCTGCGAAGAAAAAAGCTGAGTAATTAATTTTCAACTTATTTGACGGCTTTGGTTTAACCTTAGCCGTCATTTTTTTATAATTATTTTTTAATGGAGTATTAATTATGTTTAGTTCCGGTTTGGTTCTTGAGGGCGGCGGATTGCGTGCCGCTTATGAAAGCGGTGTAACTGACGCATTTATTGAAAATAATATTACATTTCCTTATGTTATCGGCGTTTCTGCGGGAAGCTGTAACGGAGTATCGTTTATTGCTAAGAATTTGCACCGAATGAGAGATATTATGGTTAATTATGCCCACGATGAAAGATATATGGGTATTAAATCTATTTTTAAAAACGGTGAATATCTTAATTCAAAGTGGATTTTCGGCGAGCTCTCTTATGAAATGTTTCCACTCAATTATGATGAATTTGAAAACAGTAAAACTAAATTTTGCGTGGTTGCAAGCAATGCCGAAACGGGGAAAGCCGAATACTTTTACCCTACCGATTTCAGAAAAGGATGTGAGATAATTCACGCTTCCTGTGCACTTCCTATGGCGACAAAGCCTGTTCAAATCGGTAAGGATATGTATTATGACGGCGGCATTTGTGACTCAATTCCGCTGAAAAGGGCGTATGAGGACGGATGCGAAAAATGTGTTGTTGTTTTGACTCAAGACAGGCATTTTATCAAAAAGCCGTTAGGTCACGAAAAAGCCATAAGAAAAGCGCTTCATAAATTTCCGCTTACAGCCGAAGCTGTTATCAACAGGCAAAATATGTATAACGAACAAAGAAAATTTGTGTTTGAGCAGGAAAAGCTTGGAAATGTTCTTGTGCTCGCTCCCCGTTCTCCGCTCGAATTTCACACTCTTGACAGTGAGCCTATGAAAATTCAACATATCTATAATCTTGGATATGAACAGACGATTGACAGGATTGACGAAATAAAGGATTTTCTTTCATCCTCTATGTCGCAAACTGCGTATCACTCAAAATAAATTATGCGTTTTATTTAAATGAAAATCCCTCTGATAATTGCATCAGAGGGATTGATTTTATATATGAAGAATTGCAGTCGAAAGACCGAAATAAATTAGAAGCGAAAGCGCATCTACGATTGTTGTTATAAACGGTGACGACATAACCGCAGGGTCAAATTTAAGCTTCTTTGCAAATATCGGCAATGTGCAACCGACAATTTTTGCAAAAATAATCTCTATAAACAGGGTAAGGCTTATTACAAGGTCAACTTTAAATGTAATGCCTTTTGTTCCCAGTAAAAGCTTATCAATAAGAAGAATTTTAAAGAAATTAACTATTGAAAGAGTTAAACCGCATACAAAGCCTACTCTTATTTCCTTCCAAATAACCTTGAAAATATCGTTTAAATCAATTTCGTTAAGAGAAAGCGCACGAATGATTGTTGCACTCGCCTGACCGCCTGAATTACCGCCTGTATCCATAAGCATCGGAATAAAGGCAGTAAGCACAATGAGCGCCGACAGTTTGTCCTCAAACGAGGTGATAATCATACCGGTAAATGTTGCACTGATCATCAAAAGAAGAAGCCAAGGAATACGTGATTTGAATGTTTCAAAAATGCCGATTTTAAGATATGGCTTTTCAGTTGTACGCACCATGGCGTTCATCTTGTGGATATCCTCTGTGTTCTCCTCCTGCAATACGTCGATAGCGTCATCGAATGTGATAATTCCGACAAGCCTTTCCTCCATATCAACAACAGGGAGCGCAAGAAAATTATATTTGTCAAAAAGATTAGCGGCAATTTCTTTGTCGTCATGAGTGTTTACGAAAATGATATTCGTTTCCATAAAATCCTCAATTTTATCGTCGTAATTGTGCAAAAGAAGCTCTTTAACAGTAGTTACGCCGATAAGATGACGAGATGCGTCTGTAACATAACAGGTGTAAATTGTTTCTTTGTCAACACCCGTTCGCCTTATGCGCTTAAAAGCATCTTCAACGGTGCTGTCACGCTTAAGGTCAACAAATTCCGGTGTCATAATCGAACCGGCACTGTCTTCGGGATATTTAAGAAGCGTATTTATGGATTTACGAGTTTGCGAATCTGTATTTTTAAGAATTCTTTTAACAACCGTCGCAGGCATTTCCTCGATAATATCAACGGTATCATCAAGGTAAAGCTCGTCAATAACCTCTTTAAGCTCCGTATCGGAAAAGGCGGTAATAAGCGCTTCCTGCATATCTCCGTCAAGCTCAACAAAGGTTTCTGCCGCCTCTTCTTTGGGCAAAAGCCTGAATAAAAGAAGCATCTGTTCCTTTGGCAATTCATCAAATATTGCAGCTATATCGGTAGGGTTGATTTCAATGAGAATGTTTTTGATTTTATGAAATTCTTTTTTTGCGCAAAGTTCGGAGATTTCATGCGCTGTTTCTTCATTGTTAAGCTCTTCAATATCCATATCATCATCTCGCTTCCATAAATCTTTTAGTCAATACGATAAAACGGCTTTTCGTTTTCGTCATAAGCTTTGATAAGCTTCTTTCTTGTAAAAAGATACAGCAAAGTTATTATCAAAACACCGATTAAAACAGCACATGCACATACAAGAAAATCTGTTTTCTGATAAAATTTTTGATTGGTTACATAAACTGCATAGCCGTTTTGGCTTATTTCTTTTTCTATTTCGCTTGTTGTTTTATCAATACGCTTGATTTGTATGGTGTATTCCTTTTTGTCATCTGCACATGTGCAACTTACGGTGATTTCAGGCTCTTGTTTTGTGCCAAGCGTTAAATTGATTTTATTTGCTTTTGCATTTTCACTTTTTGGCGTAGGCGTGATAACTAATTGCGTTAAATCACTCGGAATATAAAGAGTGTATTTTGTTTTGCTGCCGTCAAATTTAGGGTCAAGCACGCCACAGCTTACTTCAATGCTTTTTAAATCTGCATCTTCACCGGACTTTGCAAATGCAGTTGCGGGTATAAAACTTGATATAAAACTCATTGCAAGTAAAATTAAGAGAAATTTGCCAAGCGCTTTTTTCATAATTTTCACCTTATATTGCATTAGTTTGTGCTTTGAATAATGTAGTTTGTAATCTTCTTATTGTCGAGTATTTTCTTTACCTTTTGTGCATTGTTTGTTGAAATATAATACATTTTATTGCTTGATGATTTCTTACTGATTTTTTTATCAATCTGCTTTTCAAGCGAACTGCTATTTTGTGTTGTTACCTCGCTTGCAGAGCTTTCCTCAGTTGAATAAACAGGCAAACCGTCGTTTCCGTAAACAATGTCGCCGTCCTCGTCTGTAAGCGGTGTTCTTGCCTTGGTGGTCGCTGTGGTTTCACCCTCTTTTGTAGGATAAACAGGTTGACCGTCGTTGCCGTAAATAATATCGCCGTCCTCATCCGTCATCGGCTCACGTTTTTTTGAAGTGGAAACAGTGCCGTCGTCGCCGATTGTTTCGTTTGAATCGCCGTATCCGCTTGTGAATTCCTCACTGTCAAATGACGAAGTGGTATCATAAACAGTATCACCGTTTTCATCCGTAACAGGCTCGTCTGATATACTGTCGTCATTAATTGTTACATCAATAGCTTCAATGAATTTTATATCTTGACCGAATTCGGCATATAACTTTTTGGCAAGAGCGGCAAAGCCGTCATTATAGTCGCCGTTGATATCACCCGGAAGCTTTGTATTATCAAGCAAAAATACATTAATACCCATAGCCTTTGTTTCTTCGATAATACTTTTGATATAGTTATATGTTGTGCTATTGTTGGGGTCTAAATATGCGTTGCCGTTTGCGTCTTTGTAAACACTTTTGCCGTTTTTTATTGCGCTGTCAAGGTCAGAAAGGGCAACGATATTATCCTTGTAGCACGAAATTCTGCCGATAGGAATAATGTCTGCTTGATTAAGTTTTGCAACAGATTTTTCAAGCTGGGCGGCAGGCGATGAAATAGCACCGTAAGCCCTTATTGTTGCAAGCTTGCTGTTATATCCTATTGTGCCGTCGTCACGCTTTAAATCAAATGTGACGGAGGAATATGCTTCATCTTCCACACTTTTGATAACAGAGTCGAGCATAACGGAATTGTCAAGCGAAATTGACTGAACGCTCATACCCTTGAGCATAAGATTAACGTTGCTGAAGCTTACACTTTCGCCTGTGTTTTCCTCTGTTTCAGGCATGGCGTTACGGTCAATGTAAAGGTCCATTGCGCTGTAACCTACGCTGATAATAAGAAAGCAGGCGATAACTATTGCAATGTTTTTGAAAAGCTTAGCCGTTTTTTCCTTAGCCGCACGCTTTTTCTTTGGCTTCGGGCGCTTGGAATCAAACTTATCGCTTCCGTTTCCTGCATCAATATATTTGTCCGCAAAGCTTATTTTACGCCCGGTTTCCTTTTCAGTCCATTTGCTATTCCGTTTTTTGTTGTTATAAAAACGCTTTTTCTTCATAAATTATAACCACTGCCATTTTATGCTTTCGCATTTTGCTTAAGAAGTTTGATAGTTTCTTTTGGATTTTCACTGTTAAATACGGCAGAACCGGCAACCATAACATTTGCGCCTGCCGCACCTGCGATTTTTACTGTTTCGGGATTGATTCCGCCGTCAACCTGAATGTCAAGCTCAGGGCATTTTGCACGCAACTTTTCAATCTTAGGCATTGTGCTTTCCATAAAGCTTTGACCGCCGAAGCCCGGTTCGACAGTCATAACAAGCACCATTGAAAGCTTGTCAAGATAAGGGTAAATTGCTTCAATATCCGTATTTGGCTTAACTGCAAGCGAAGCCTTACAGCCAAGTGCAATTATTTTATCAATCGTTTTGTTGATATCGCTGTCACATTCAATATGAAACGTGATTATATCGGCTCCTGCTTTAACAAAATCTTCAATATAAAAATATGGGTCGCTAATCATCAAATGCACGTCAAAAGGAACATCGCATACCTTTTTCATTGCCGCAATTACAGGAGCGCCGATAGAAATGTTAGGCACGAAATGACCGTCCATAACGTCGAGATGAATTAAATCCGCACCACCCGTTTTGCACTTTTTAAGCTCATTCTCAAGATTTGCAAAATCACTTGCAAGCATTGAAGGGGAAATTTTAATATCCATATTTTTATACCTCTCGTTTTAAATTACAATATATTATACTTTACTTTTTATATAAAATCAATGTTAAAATAAATAATACTTGTATTTATATATTTTATGTAGTATTATATATCCGTGAAAATTTAAGCATTTAAAATTTTGTTAAAATTAACTGTTATGTTGGAGGAAAAATAATGATTCAGGCAAATAACGTCACCGTTCAGTTCGGCGGTCGTGTTTTATTTGAAAGAGTAAACGTTACTTTTTCGGCAGGAAATTGCTATGGTATTATCGGCGCAAACGGTGCTGGTAAATCAACGTTTTTAAAGGTGCTTTCAGGTGAACTTGACCCTCAAAAGGGTGAGGTGTTCATTACTCCCGGCGAAAGACTTTCCGTATTAAAGCAGGACCATTTTGCTTATGATGAATATGAAGTAATCAGGACTGTTCTTATGGGTAACCCACGTCTTATTGAGGTTATGGAGGAAAAGGACGCCCTTTATATGAAAGAAGATTTCAGTGAGGAGGACGGCATTAAGGCAGGCGAGCTTGAGGCTGAATTTGCAGATATGGACGGATGGAATGCTGAAAGTGATGCTGCATTTATGCTCAATAAACTCGGTGTTCCTGACGAATACCATTATATGAAAATGGCGGAACTTCCGTCAGATATGAAGGTTAAGGTTCTTCTTGCTCAGGCGCTTTTCGGCAATCCCGATATCCTTCTTCTTGACGAGCCTACCAACCACCTTGACCTTTCGGCTATTCGTTGGCTTGAAAATTTCCTTATGGATTTTGAAAATACCGTTATCGTTGTATCCCATGACCGTCATTTCTTAAACAAGGTTTGTACGCATATTTGCGATGTTGACTTCGGAAAAATTCAGCTTTATACAGGTAACTACGACTTCTGGTATGAATATACACAGATGCGTCAGCGTCAGGCAAGAGACCAAAATAAAAAGAACGAGCAGAAGATTAAAGAACTTCAGGAATTTATTGCCCGTTTCTCTGCAAATGCCGCTAAGTCAAAGCAGGCAACAAGCCGTAAAAAGCAGCTTGACGCTCTTGAAATGATTGATATGCCTGTTTCAAGCAGACGTTTTCCGTATGTTGATTTTAAACCTGACAGAGAATGCGGCAATGACCTTTTGAGAGTTGACCATTTGACAAAGACAATAGGTGACAGAAAGGTGCTTGACGATGTATCGTTTGTTATTCACCCAAGGGAAAAGGTTGCTTTTGTCGGCTCTGACGTTGTGGCAAAAACTACTCTTTTCAAAATTATTATGGGCGAATTAGAGCCTGACGAGGGCAGCTTTAAGTGGGGCGTTACCACATCTCAAAGCTATTTCCCAAGCGACAACAGTAAATATTTTGACGGTGTTGAGCTTACTCTTGTTGATTGGCTCAGGCAATATACAACTTATACTCTTGAGGCTGATATCAGAGGTTGGCTCGGCAGAATGCTTTTCTCAGGCGAGGAAGCGCTTAAAATGGCAAACGTTCTCTCAGGCGGTGAGCGTGTGCGTTGTATGCTTTGCAAAATGATGCTTTCGGGTGCGAACGTGCTTATTCTTGATGAGCCTACCAACCACCTTGACCTTGAATCAATCACTGCTCTTAATGACGGACTTATCCGTTATCCTGAAACTATTTTGTTCACCTCTCACGACCATCAGTTTGTGCAGACCGTTGCTGACAGAATTATTGAAATTTCAGGCAACAGAGTTATTGACAGAATGGGAACATACGATGAATTCCTTGAAAATGTAAACGAGGAACAATTGAAGAAATATTGATATTATGAGAAATAAAGATAAATCTACATTCAGAAAAATTGAATTTCACAGAAAAGAAAGTTTTTATCTTTTAGTTCGTGGCTTAGAGGTCGGCATTGCGTCCGGCCTTATTGCCGTATTATATAGGTTTTTGCTTTCTTTTGCAGAAAAATATTTGATGAAAATAATAGACTTTGTTAAGGGTAATCCGGGTAAGGTTGCCGTTTGGTTTGTTATTCTTGCTCTTATCGGTTTTCTTGTTTCAATGCTTGTTAAATGGGAAGTGCAAGGCGGCGGTTCCGGTATTCCGCAAGTAAACGGAGAAGTCAAGGGCTATATCAATCCAAGTTGGTGGAGAGTAATACTTGTTAAGCTTTTTGGCGGCACGGCTTCTGTTTTTTCAGGTCTTTCCCTCGGCAGAGAGGGACCGAGCGTTCAACTCGGCGGCATGGCTGCAAAGGGCGTTGCAAGATTTACCAAGGCTGATAAAACTACTGAACTTCGTATGATTAGCTGCGGCGCAGGCGCAGGTATGGCGGCTGCATTCAACGCTCCGTTGGCAGGCACAATGTTTGTGCTTGAGGAAATCCATCATACTTTTGATAAGAGCTTGCTTTGTATGGGCATTGTTTCATCAATAACTGCCGATTATATTTCCAAGCTTTTTTTCGGTCAAAACACGGTGTTTAATTATGATACGGTGAATTTTCCGCTTAAATATTATTGGCTTTTAATAATAATGGGCTTTTTCCTCGGTCTTTGCGGCTGTGCCTATAACGTTTGTATGGGCAAGGCTCAGGATTTATATAAAAAGATTAAAATTCCGAATTATATTAAACTGCCGATTGTATTTGTATTCAGCGGTGTAATCGGTCTTGTTATGCCGCAAATTCTTTGCGGCGGCCACAGTATGGAGGTTATTCTTCTTAAAGAAAATCCGTCGCTTACATATTTGATTGTTCTTTTGACAACTAAATTCTTATTTGGTGCAATCTGTTTTGCAAGCGGTGCGCCGGGCGGTACTCTTTATCCCCTTTGTATTTTGGGCGCATATATGGGTGCGATATTTGGAACAGTCAGCGTTAATTCGTTTAGTGCAATTACTCCTGCTATGTGGGAAGAATTTGTTGTAATCGGTATGGCAGGCCTTTTTGCATCTATTGTCAGAAGCCCGATTACAGGCATTGTTCTTGTTTTTGAGCTTACGGGTAATATGAATAATATTCTCCCGCTTGCAGTAGTAAGCTTAATAAGCTATGCAACCGCTAATTTTATAGGTGTTACTCCGTTTTATGAATACCTTTTTGAAAAAATTGTCAGCACCGACCACAAAAAGCCGAGCTTCTTTGAAACTGACGAAAAGGTGCTTGAAACGTATACTATTCCTGTCGGCAGTCCTGTTGCAAAAAAGAAAATTATGGATGTTGATTGGGGTAAGCACTGCGTTGTTGTAAGCGTTGAACGCAATGGTGTGTCAATCACGCCTAAGGGCGATACGGTTATTAAAGAAGGCGATGAAATAGTTGTTCTTGTAAGCCAACGCCGCTTCTCACGTGATATAGAAAAGCTTGACCATATGATAAAGGGTTAAGATATGAGAATTAATCTTGAAAATGCTAAAGTTATAAAAACGGTTAAAGGTTTCGGTGGCTCTGCTTGCTGGTGGTCACCTCAGGTAAAGAGCGAAAAAACAGCACACGAGATTGCAAATCTTCTTTACGGCGATGACGGACTAAGAATGAATATTTACCGTTTTAACGTCGGCGGCGGATATGAAAAGGATAATTTGAGAATTGAAAATCCTTGGAGATATATTGAAAGCTTTATGAACAAGGACGGCTCATTTGATTATTCAAAGGATAAATATGCAGTCAATATGATGAAAAAATGCTTATCGCTCGGCAATATTGACACGCTCATATTTTTTGCCAATTCTCCGCATTTTACCCAAACGGTAACAGGGCAGACGAGCGGAGGATTTACGGAGCATTTTTCAAATCTTGATAAGTCAAAATACGAAGCTTTTGCAAAATATTTTATTGATATTGCAGAGCATTTTTCAGCCGAGGGATATCCCGTTAAATATATCAGCCCGATTAATGAGCCGCAATGGAAATGGGGCGGTACGAGTGTCTGGCAGGAAGGATGCCATTATGAGCCGCAGGAGGTTTACGATTGCTTTTTAGCGTTTGCAAAAGAGCTTGAAAAGCGCAATTCCTCTCTTAAGTTATATGGGCCGGAAAGCGGTAACATTAAGGACCACACAAAAGAGTATTATAATCTTTTATCATCAAATGAGCTTATTATGAAATATCTTGACGTATTTGCTTATCATTCCTATGGCTCTGACGACAACGTTTCAGAAAAGGCTGAATTTGGTAAATGGGCAAAGGAAAATATTAAAACCCCACGTTTTGATATGAGTGAATGGTGTGAACTTCCCTGCAAGAATGATACAAAATCTATCGAGTCGGCTCTGATTATGGCACGCATTATCGGTGAGGATTTGATTTATACGGGAGTAGACAGCTGGAGCGCATGGGTTTGCGCAAATCAATGGGATAACGCTGTGCGTGACGGCAAATGCTTTAGTGACGGTTTTATAGTTGCTAAGGATGATTTTTCCGATTATTATATTGCAAAGCGTTACTATGCAATGGCTCATTTCTCAAAATGTATTCCTAATGGTTCAAAAAGCCTTGATATCGGCTTTAATACCTCTCGTGGCTTTTCGGTTTTTGCATTTGAAAGAGCAGACGGCAAAAAGGTGATTATAGCGGTCAATAACAGTAAAGCAAAAAGAACGATTGAATTTGACAAGGCTTTTGGTAAATGTTCGTTTATTGAGACAACACAAGATTATGAGTTTGATAAAAGCGAAATGCAAAATGTTAAAAAACTTGTTATTAAGCCTAAGTCGCTTGTAACCGTAATATTAAAATAATGCTTGACATATAAATGTATTTTTGATATAATAACACAGCTTTGGAAAACAAAGCAATCCTTGCTTGCGCAAAATGCGCAGGCCAAAAGACCAAAAGGAGGTGCTGAAGAATGGCATTAAAAAATTATGAAATCGTAATGGTTTTCTCTCTTGCAAACGGAGAAGAAGCAGTTGAGGTTTTAAAGCAGAAGTTTACTGATCTCATCGCAAAGCATGGCACTCTTGGCAATGTTGAGGAATGGGGTAAGCGCAAGCTTGCATACCCAATCAACTATGAAAACGATGGCTATTATATTGTTATCGATTTCACAAGTGATGAAGCATTCCCACAGGAGCTTGACCGTGTTATCAACATTACAGACGGCGTACTTCGTTCATTAATCGTTGCTAAGGGCGAATAATAGGAGGGGTTTATAATGATCAATTCTGTTGTTCTTATGGGCAGATTAACTTATGAGCCGGAGCTTAAAACTACAACAAGCGGTCTTTCGGTTATTCGTTTCCAAATGGCTGTTGACAGAAATTATCAGTCACAGGGTCAGGAAAGACAGGCTGACTTTATTGACGTAGTTGCTTGGCGCCAAACTGCTGAATTTATTTCTCGTTATTTCCACAAGGGTTCAATGATTGCTGTCGAGGGTTCAATCCAGACAAATAATTTCACAGACCGTGACGGTAATAAGAGAAAATCCGTAGAGGTTGTTGCTAATCAGGTTTCTTTTTGTGGCTCAAAGGCAGAAACTCAGGGTGCAAATCCTGCTTTTTCACAGCCGGCACCGAGCTACTCAACAGCTGATAATTCAGATTTTGAAGAAATCGTTGATGATGACGACGACTTACCATTTTAAAGGAGGAAACTAATTATGGCATATAACAGAGCCGGTGGTCCACGTAAGGGCCGCAAGAAGGTTTGCGTTTTTTGTGTAGAAAAGGTTGATGAAATCGACTACAAAGATGTTACAAGACTTAAGAGATTTGTATCTGAAAGATCAAAGATTCTTCCTCGCCGTGTAACAGGTACTTGCGCAAAGCATCAAAGAGAGCTTACTACTGCTATCAAGAGAGCAAGACATTTAGCTCTTCTCCCTTACACATCAGACTAATAAGCAGATAGCTTTTACTTAATATAAATTTTACGTATAAAAGGACCTTGAAAGTTTTTGACTTTCAAGGTCTTTTTTGACTGCCGATAAAGTGGCTAAACCGTGCCGAGTTTTAAAAATTCAGTAGGACTATTTGTTGAGCAGAGGTTTGCTCCCGTCGAAAGTATTTTGATAAATTGCAATTAAAACGGCTTGAACATCGAGTTCAAGCCGTTTTTGGCACGTTTTGTTATTCTTTTTTATTATCGTCGTTAATGCTTACCGCTTCATTTTCAAGTTTTTTGCTGAATTTTTGATATACAAATGAAATGATGATAAGTATAGCTCCGAATGCGAAGTAGGATAGAATTTTCCAGGTTGATTCAAGCGATCTTGTATCAATAAAGCAAAGCTTTGCAAAGGTGCAAAGAATAATTGCAAGTCCGCTTGAACGGATAACCGTGTAGTTTTTCTTGAACCCCACAACAAGAAGTATAATTGATACAAGAATATAAATTGTGCTGATTATCGCACTTGAAAATTCTATATCGAATTGAGCCATAACGGTTGAGGTAATGAGTGCAAGAGCGCAAATTGATGTCATTAATGTAAACACCCAAGCACTTGAGGAGTGACGGTTTATCGCACTGCTTATGCATTTTGCAAAGAATATGCCGACTGCAATATTTACCGCTATAAGCAAAACTATATTGAATATTTTAGGCGATTGTGCACTTACCTGTTCCTGATAAAAGTTGATTATATAATCATATTCTTCAAGAATATTGAGCCTTATAAATGTAATCGGCATTAATAAAATTCCAATCACATCACTTAAAATGAGCGTAATTTTGCTTTTGAATATACCGAATCGAAGTGTTGTTGCAATCACAAGTGCAAAGATTATTGCCATCGCAACATTCGTAAATTCGCTGAAATATTTAACACTCGGACTGTGGATGATTATATTATAAATAAATTCAAGATAAGCAAACGTGGAAATGGCAGTAATTGCTTCTATAATTCTGTAAGGTGCATTGTCTTTTGCAGCGATTATGCCGAATAAATCGTAACTTAAAGCGGATATTAGAATTATTGTGAAAACGATAACCGCCAATAAAGATGAGTATCCGTTTGTTGAATTATAGTAAATTCCGAAAGCAAGTGACAGGAGTATACAGAAAAATCCTGCAATTTCGCTTATAAAAATTCTCTTTTTAATTGAGAATATTGCAAGTATCGCACCCTCTATTGCCCAAGCGATAGGCGCATATTTTAAGCCGAACATATACGGTACAATCAGCATTGAAAACACAAGTGCGCTCAACGATGATATAATTGTTGCAAATTTTGAAGCGCCGTCTTTATTTTCAGATTTGTTGATTTTTGAAAACAGGATTATGTAAAGAAAAGCAAATACTAAAAATACAATTCCGACAACTCTGTTTGCCACCATACGCTCAAAGCAATGGTAAAGCGTAACGCCTATGCTTATTGCTCCTGTAACTGTGTTTAAACCAAGCAAAACAGTATCCTCTGTTTCAAGCTTTTTGTTTAAAATGATTTTGCCGCTCGGCATTGCAAGATAAATAATGAATGATACTATTGAAAAGACAGCGGAAAGAGGAAGAGCATAGGAATAGCCGCCGAGGTCTTTGAGCGCCCAAGCGCAAGCACCGATACCGCCGACTGCCGTGATGTGCAATGCAAACGATATAAATTGCGCCGCATACCATTTTTTATTGTAAGTCATTATGAAAACAACTATAGCAAGCAGGCAAAAATATGCGCTTGATACAGGTAAAAACATATTGTCGCTTGCTGCTTTGCCAAAGCTTATTAGGTAAAGCACAACTACGGGCAGATAACCGCCGAGGGATGCGAATGTGCAAACAATTTGATTTTTCGTCTGCATTGAAAGCAGAATTGCCACAGCTGTAACTATGATGCATATTACAAATGTAAGCCTTGCCGAAAAAATGTCAAATGCAAAATATCCGGATGCAGTTGCCGCATATAAAACGGATACGCCGCCGCTTATCAGCGCAGTTGAAAAAACATTTTTTTCTTTTTTGTAAAAAATTTCGCCGATTGTAACGAGTACACCGCCGAGAATGTATATAAGCAAGCATTTGAAAAGGTCAGACATGTGAAGATAAGCGTATCTGCCCACAAGGATTATACCGATTATGAAAAGGAGAATACCCGCCTTGCTGAGCACGTTTAAGCCGATGAACGATTCAAGACTTTTTTGCTTTAGCGACGCATTTTTTTCTGTTTCGCTCAGCGGTTCATCTTTCAGCCTTTCTCCGATTTTATTATTCGTTTGGTGGAGATTGTCGAATTGCTCGTTTGAATATTTTTCGAGATTTTCTCTCTTTTGCTCAAATTCTTTTTTCAAATTTAAAAATTTATTAAGTATCTCATCATATTCGCAGTCTGCCAGGGAGTTGATTGCCGCTATTGTTTCATCAAGGCTTTTTTCACAGCCCTTGCTGTATTCGTCAAGCCTGCTTTTTGTGGCATTTTCGCCCTTGTAATACATTTTGTCAATGTCTTTTTGAACACGTGTAAAGGCATTTAATTTTTCATTTGCAAGCTTTCTGAAAAGAGCACTTCTCGTGTTTGAAAGGTCACCTTTTAGCTGCTCGTTTTCCTTTGAAAGAACAGAGTTTTTCTCTTTAATTTCTTTGATTTCACTGCTTAGGCTTTCGTTTTGCTTGATTATTGAGTCATTATCAATGGATTGTGCTTCATCTTTGAGTGATGATAAAATCGCTTCCTGCCGCTTGATAATGTCGTTTAAATTGTCTTTTCTATTTGTAGACATTTTCACCAAGCTCCTTTCCTACCTCGTATGCGTTAGAGGTGTTGTAGTCGTAAAAGTAAATTTTTCCTTTGTCGTCTTTAAAAAATTCGCCGGGGCAAAATGATGAAAGATTAATGTTACCGATATCTTCATTGGATTTTAAACAAATTACAACTCTTCTTGTTTTATTGCCGAGATAACGCTCAACTGTTTTTTTCGACACGGGCTTTTTGCTTGAATTGATATAATCTATTAATAAATCTTTGTCGCCGTTGTAATTTTCGTCGCCGAAAAGCAGGCTGTTATATTCGTAAAAATTATTATTAATTATCGAGGCGGTATCAATTTCGATATTTTCAATATATTTTTTGTCGCATTTTAAATAATTGATTTTTTCATTTGCGTAATAATAATTTTTACCTCTGGCTTTGAGCATAACAAAATCAGAATATGCGTCGCAATAAATAAGCACTTTCTTCTTTTTGCCGTCTTTGGTGATATATGTTGCATATTTTTGCTCGCAGTCGCTAAAGTCAAATTCGTGATTGAGTGTGAATTCAAGCTCCTTATATATAGGTATAAATTCATTGTCGGCAAAAACTATTTTAGTACCGTTTTTCGAAATGTCGTCAATATTACTGTTTTGCGAGGAATTTTTTGAAATTAAAAACGATACTGCCACAACGAAAATAACAAAGCAAATCGCAACGACGAAAATATATTTTAAAGCTTTTTTCTGTTTTTTGTTTATGCTTTCTATTTGATTTTTCAGTTTGCTGTTTTCACTTTTTAAACTGTCAATTTCTTTTGAATCGCATTTCTGCTCAAAACCTAAGATTTCGGTCTTGTTAAGTTCAAGTATATCGCACAGCTTTATAAGTGTTTCTGATCTCGGTGTTGCTTCGCCGTTTTCCCATTTTGATACGGCCTTGTTTGAAACGTTCAGCAAATCGCCAAGCTCTTTTTGTGATAAATTCTTTTGCTTTCGTGCAGTGCTGATGACTCTGCCAAGCATTTCACTGTCCATATCTATTCCTCCTTTGATATCTTTTCAATTCAATAATGACATATAAAAGCTCTAAAATCAATAGAAATTTGTTTATTTTGTAAAAATATCATTCTAATTTCGGTTCAATTATAAAAAATAAGGCGATTGCCCAAACAGCAATCGCCTTAATATATGTTATTCGATATCTAATTTTTTTATGCACTTTAAGACTTTCATATCATCGCTGATTTTAACCTTTGCGCCGTTTTCAAGACGTGAACAGATATAATCAACCTTTGCTTTAAACGGCTTTTTAGAAGCATATTTGTCCTTGTCAAACCAATTAAACTCATAGTTCATATGTTTTGACAAGCCGATAAACAGAAGATTTCTTGCAATTTGAGATGTTGATATAACATATTCATCGTCAAATCTTATATCTCCAAAATATTTACTTCTTTCTTCCTCGCAAAGGGATTCGAATTTTTTAAAAGTACCTAAGCCGAGCTTCGCCTTAAGATACGCACCTTTGATATCGCTTTCATCAAAAGAGTCAAATCCGCTGAATCTCATGGGAATTAAGCGCACCCCCTTAAGATAATTTTCTGTGTCGGGTTTGTAGTGCGGATTTTTTTCCTCATCAAAGCAAAGATAAAATGTTTTAGGATTTTGCTCTTTACGTATGCGCTTAAAGGTCTTTGTTCTGTTTTCTGTCAGGTTTCCGCCTAAATAGTATAGGCAAATTTCCTGTTCGGTTTTCTTTTTGTCAATCTCGTTTTTCTCGATTTTTTCAAAAAGTTCTTTTGCGTTTTCGTGTTTTGTGAAATCAACAGTAGATTTTTTAAGCGTTCTTATAAAATCGCAAAGCTCATTTGCAGTAGTGAAAGACGGTATGCTCTCGTCAATACCGAGTTCCTCGTCGCTAATAAATCTGTTAGCGTCGAGAATAAACCTTGCAAGTTTTAAATCTGTGTTTTTGAAAATATTAATTATTGTATGATAATCGGAAATTACGCAATCGCAGGTGGAAGCAAAATCGTATAAATCATACTCGTTAGGCATTTTCTTAATGTGGTTAAATACGCTGAAATCGGGAGTGTACGGGAAAGTGTCAAGGCAAACAAAAAGCTCATATTTTTTGCTCAGTTCATTGTCAATAACCATAAGATTAGCCATAAATTTTCTGTAAGCGGTTATTGAACCTCTGCCGGAAGTTGCTTTGAATTGAGGAGTAAATAAAATTTTAATCTTGTCAGTGCTTGATGCAAAGTTTGTTGCACCGGCCATATCAAAAGCAGGGGAGTCGGAAATAATTGCACTTGTCGGCAGCATCTCGCATCTGTACGCTTTTTCAAATGACAGTCTGCTTTCATTTGTGAGATATATGCTTGCCTTTGGCGTTATTATACTCTTTTGCGCAGTTGCAAATTCAAAGCATTCTCTTTCCCTTTTTCTTGACATTTTGACGCTGATATTGTCAGTTTGCAAATTGAAATATTTTTGGCTATTCTTTGCGGCAAAGTAATATTCAAGTCCGCAGTCGGAAAAAATGTATTCAGCCTCGCTTAATGATTTTAAATATTTTTCATCATCTCTTGTTATAATTTGAATATCGCTCAAATTATAACGTTTGAGCCTTTCTTCGCTTTCTTTAATATTGCCGCTGTTTACAGTAATGAGCTGCTCATAATCGTTTTTTTCTGCTTTGATATATTTAATCATTGCAAGCATTGATGACGGCACGGCGTGCTCCTGTGCGGTAACATAAAGAATTTCTTTTTTTATTGATGATTCTTTTCTTAATTTATTGTATTTTTTATCTTTATCGTTTGATTCTTCTTTGATTTTATCAAATGTCTTGAACTCAAATGCTCTCGGCACCTCATTTTCATTTGTGAGCTTTTGAACATAAGCGTCTTGCTCCTCCTTGCTCATATCCTTGCACTTTGCAACAAAGTCCAAAAGTGCCTCACGTGAGGAATAGAAGCCGAAAAGCTTGTTGAGTCTGTCGGGAAGGTTGTATTCAATATATTTATTTTTCCTGAAATTTGGAAAATGTTCCTCAAGATAATCAAAAAGAGTATTGATAAGTTTAACCTTTAATTCAAAGCTTTCCTCGCCGTAAACTGTGAGAAGCTGCTCAAATCTGTAAAAGAAATGGCGCACGGTTATATATTCAATCTCGTTTTTGTATAAATCAAAGCATTCACGTTCTTTGAGATTGTTTATTAAAAAATCAATCGCCTTTGAAATATCAATTGTAGATTCCGTAAACTTGCTTAAAAATCCTACCTGAACGGAATAATTATAGAAAAAATCATTGATAACGCCTATTGATTTTGCCTTGGTTGCAAGAATAAATGAAACAGGCAAATCCTCAAACCTGATTTTGTCAGGAAATTCAATTCCTTCAAAAAGCTCTTTTTTTATAAATTTATTCCATGGAAAAGGGGATAGCTTCAAAAGCTCATACGGTTTTTCGCTTACTCTGAAATTCTGATTGTAGTTAGCGGTGAGATTGCCGATTTTTTCACCCGATTCGGCATTAACGTCATATCTGCTGAAAAGGACTAAATCGTTATCGTCTTTTGTGGCTTTATTGTATAATTCTTCACAGGCATTAGGCTCAACACAGTCGTCTGAGTCAACAAACCAAAGATATTGACCGCTTGATTTTGTTACGCCGAAGTTTCTTGCGTGGCTGACGCCTTTATTCTCGGTATTGTAAACATAAACCTTATTTGGATGTAAAGCCTGATACTCCTTTAATATTTGAAAGCTATTGTCGGTACTGCCGTCATTTACGGCAATGATTTCGATTTCGTTTAGCGTTTGCGCCAAAAGCGAATCAATGCAGTTTTTTAAATATTCAGATGTATTATAAACCGGAACGATAATGCTTACCTTGCAAGCTGTCATTTTTATACCCTCTTTTTTAAACTGTTTATATAATAGTAATATAATACCAATATTATTGTGCTATTTCAAGCGAAAATATCAATTTGACATAATAATTATAACAATGTGATAAGCATTTACGAGATTGTTAAAAATGTAACAAACGTTCAAAAACCGACAAAAAGTTGCACAAAAATATTGTTAAAAAAATAACACATTTATCAAACTCACTAAAATTGTGCATTTTCTCTTGAAAAATAAAGTATAATGGATTATTATATACAAGATGATATTGTTAAAAAAATAACAATATCAAGTAAAACAAGTTTATTCATTATTCAAATTATATTTGGAGGTAGTCAATATGGCAAAAGAAATTATCGACAGCGTTGAAAAGCTTGAAGAGGAGCTTGCAAGAGTTCGTGAGGCTCAGCGTAAATTTTCTACCTATACTCAGGAGCAGGTAGATAAAATTTTCCTCGCTGCCGCAAAGGCTGCAAATATGGCAAGAATTCCGCTTGCTAAAATGGCGGTAGAAGAAACAGGAATGGGCGTGGTTGAAGATAAAATTATCAAAAACCACTACGCAGCAGAGTATATCTATAATAAGTATAAGAATACAAAGACCTGCGGCGTTATTGATGAGGATAAGGCTTACGGCACAAAGCGTATTGCAGAGCCTCTCGGCGTTGTTTGCGCAGTTATTCCTACAACTAACCCTACATCAACTGCTATTTTTAAAACCCTTATTTCTCTTAAAACGAGAAACGGTATCATTATTTCGCCGCACCCAAGAGCTAAGAAGTCAACAGCAGCTGCCGCTAAGATTGTTCTTGACGCAGCAGTAGCAGCAGGTGCTCCGGAAAATATCATTTCTTGGATTGACGCTCCTTCACTTGAAATGACAAATCTTCTTATGAAAGAGGCAGACATTATCCTTGCAACGGGCGGTCCGGGAATGGTTAAGGCAGCTTATTCAAGCGGCAAGCCGGCACTCGGTGTAGGCGCAGGTAATACCCCTGCTATTATTGATAAGAGTGCTGATATTCTTAAGGCTGTAAACTCAATCATTCATTCTAAGACATTTGATAACGGTATGATTTGCGCATCTGAGCAGTCAACTATCGTTGATAAAACAATTTATAAAGAAGTACGTAAGGAATTTGAATACAGAGGCTGTTATTTCCTTAAAAAGGATGAGCTTGATAAGGTTCGTAAAACCATTATCATTAACGGCGCTCTTAATGCTAAAATCGTTGGCCAGAAGCCTGTAACAATTGCGGCGCTTGCAGGTGTTAAAATTCCTGAGGATACAAAGGTCCTTATCGGTGAAGTTGACTCTGTTGATATCAGTGAGGAATTTGCACACGAGAAGCTTTCTCCTGTACTTGCTATGTATAAGAGTGAAAACTTTGAGGATGCACTTGCTAAGGCTGAACAGCTTATTGCTGACGGCGGCTACGGTCACACATCTTCAATCTATATTAACGAGATTACCGAAACTCAAAAACTTGCAGAATTTGAAGCACGTATGAAAACCTGCCGTATTCTTGTTAACACTCCTTCTTCATTCGGCGGTATCGGCGACCTTTACAACTTCGACCTTGCTCCGTCACTTACACTCGGCTGCGGCTCTTGGGGCGGCAACTCTGTAAGCGAAAACGTTGGTGTAAAGCATCTTATTAATATTAAGACTGTTGCAGAAAGAAGGGAAAATATGCTTTGGTTTAGAGCACCTGAAAAGGTATATATCAAAAAAGGCTGCCTTCCTGTTGCACTTGATGAGGTTGGCAATGTTATGGGCAAGAAGAGAGCGTTTATCGTAACTGACTCTTTCCTTTATAAAAACGGTTATTCAAAGCCAATCACAGATAAGCTTGATGAGCTTGGTATTGTTAATACAACATTCTTTAATGTTGCTCCGGACCCGACCCTTGCTTGCGCTAAAGAGGGTTGGGCACAGATGAAAGCATTTGAGCCTGATGTAATTATTGCACTCGGCGGTGGCTCTGCAATGGATGCCGCTAAGATTATGTGGGTTATGTATGAACACCCTGAGGTTGATTTCTATGACCTTGCAATGAGATTTATGGATATCCGCAAGAGAGTTTATACCTTCCCTAAGATGGGTGAAAAGGCTTACTTTATCGCTGTTCCTACATCTGCAGGTACAGGTTCAGAGGTTACTCCTTTCGCAGTTATTACCGATGAAAGCACAGGCACAAAGTATCCTCTTGCTGACTATCAGCTTATGCCTAATATGGCAATTGTTGATGCTGATTTCCACATGACTGCACCTAAGGGACTTACAGCCGCTTCAGGTATTGATGCAGTTACTCATGCACTTGAGGCTTATGCTTCAATGATGGCTACAGAATATACAGACGGTCTTGCAATTGAAGCTCTTAAGAATATCTTTGAATATCTCCCAAGAGCATACGATGACGGTTTGAACGACCCTGTTGCAAGAGAAAAAATGGCTAATGCGGCTACTATGGCAGGTATGGCATTTGCAAACGCATTCCTCGGTGTTTGCCACTCAATGGCTCATAAGCTCGGCGCTTATCATCACCTCCCACACGGTGTTGCAAACGCACTTATGATTGACTATGTTCTCGAATTCAATGCCGCAGAAGTTCCTGCTAAGATGGGCACCTTCAGCCAGTATGATTATCCTAAGACACTTCGTCGTTATGCTCAGGTTGCCGAAGCTCTCGGCGTAAGCGGAAGAAATGACGAGGCTAAGCTTAAGGGTCTTATCAAGAAGATTGATGACCTTAAGGAATATGTAGGCATTAAAAAGACAATCAAGGATTACGGCGTAGACGAAAAGTACTTCCTCGATACACTTGACCAAATGACAGAGGACGCATTTGACGACCAGTGCACAGGTGCAAACCCAAGACTTCCTCTTATGTCTGAAATCAAGGATATGTATCTTCGTGCTTACTACGGCAAATAATCAACGCTTGACGGCTGTTTTTGCGTTATGTATAATAAATAGGGGGTGTCTTTTATGACAACTATTGTAAATAGAGAAAATAAACAAATTTACCGTGACGGCGACACGCTTGTTAAGGTATTTGACGAAAAGGCATACACAAAGGCTCAGGTACTTAACGAGGCACTTAATACCGCAAGAGTTGAGGAAACAGGTCTTAAAATTCCTAAGCTCCTTGACGTAAGAAAGGTTGACGGCGGTTGGGCTATTACAAGAGAATATATCGAAGGTAAGAGCCTTTCCGAGCTTATGGCTGAAAATCCTGAAAAAGAGGACGAATATCTTGAAAAATTTGTTGCCCTTCAAATGGAAATTCATTCAAAGAAATGCCCTATGCTCAACAAGATTAAGGAAAAAATGCATGCAAAAATCAGCGCTTCTTCTTATGAAGCTACTTTGAGATATGACCTTCATAACAGACTTGAAGGTATGAAATCTCACAACAAGGTGCTTCACGGTGATTTTTGCCCGTCAAATATAATTGTTACTCCGGACGGGGAATATTATGTAATCGACTGGGCACACGCTACTCAGGGTAATGCTTCAGAGGATGCCGCAAGAACTTATCTTGTATTTAATCTTAACGGTCAAAAGGAGCTTGCCGAAAAGTATCTTAATCTCTTCTGCAAAAAGGCTGACATTCCAAAGCAGCTTGTTCAGCAATGGATGCCTATTGTTGCTTGCAGTGAGAGCGTTAAGAATAAGCCTGAGGAAAAAGCACTTCTTGATTCTTGGGTAAATGTATTCGACTTCCAGTAATTTGAATATAAGCAAAAACGACCTTGTAAAAAGCAAGGTCGTTTTTTGTGATTTTTGATTTGAATACGAAAATTATCTCACTTTCTCGAAGTCTGACAGAATAAAAAACATTGACAGAAAATTAACAATATGCTAATATCAAATTATAACAAAAAGGAGGTAAACTTATGAACGAATATTATAATCCTAACAATCAAGGCGAATATAACAATCCTAATACTCAGCAAAATTATTATAATCAAAACACTCGGCCTCAGCAGCCGCCGTATCAAGCGCCTGTTTATCAGCCGATTAATCAAACTAATGAGGTTATGAGCGTCGGCTCTTATATCGGAATGTTCTTGCTTTCTGCAATTCCCGTAGTAAATATAATCTGCTGGATAGTTTGGCTCGTAAGCCCTAATACCAACAAGAATAAGAAAAATTATATTATCGCAAATATTGTAATTTATGCAGTCACAATTTTGATTGGAATAGTTTTCAGCATTATTGCATCAACTGTATTCGGCGTAGCACTTTATGATTACCTATAGTCATACGGCATTTCCATCCCCGATTTTAAAAAATCGGGGATTTCAGACTGTCGATAAAGTGGCTAAAACGTGCCTGATATAATAAAGAAACCTTTTTGCCTCCCTTGCAAAGGGTGCGGGTCTCCGGTGGGTGCAACTTGTTGCACTCGGAGGGATTGGAAATACGGCAAGGACATCGAGTCCTTGCCGTATTTGGCACTTTCCGTCTTTTGCTCGGGGGAGTGAATTGTGCAAAGCACAAGAGACACGTGGCTCCAAATTCACGTGTGAATTTGGGAGAAACAGTACAGTGTACTGTTTCGTAGCAAGTGGATAAAACAGCACCCGCTCGCAAAATACGAAATTTATCTCACTTTCTCGAAGTCTAAGCAATATTAAAAATTAAAATTATCGTATCCCCATTTGTCTATCTCGTTATATTTAACATAGGTTCTCTCACTTTTAACCGACAAATATTTTTCGCTGATTGAACAGATACGCTTTGTCAAATCCTCATAAGCTGACTTTTCTGCCGAGCCGAAAATTGCAATTTCAAACATAGCGCATGGCTCGTCACTGCCCTTGAAATACATATCCGCCTTATCCTCAAGCTTAACCATGAGCCAAGCCTCGCTTTTGCCGGGGATAGCCGTTATGGCATTTCCGAGTTCACTCTTGAGTGCATTTTTGTCTTTAATTTCACTGTTGGTCATTACATTGATAAAAGGCATATCTTTTCTCCTTTAACCTTTTTACTTTGAAATAGTTATTCCTTTTGCTTCTCTTTGCTGTGCAAGTTCGCTTTCGATTTTGTCTTTAAAATCGCCTGTAAGGTTGTAGAAAAACATAGGAATGATGCAAACGAGAAGAGAAATAGCAGGAATAAGCGATACTATGCTGAACATTCCCTGCCTTACCGAATGTGCCATTTCAAGCGGATTGGCAGTTACGTTTGAATTGATAGCTGAAATATCGAAGTCTACTATTATATACATTAATATAATAAATGACGTGCTTATTGCATTGCCGAATTTGTTTACAAAGCTGGAAACTGCCGAGCCCATTCCCGTAAGCCTTCTGCCTGTTTTCCATTCCATATAATCAAGGCAGTCACCAATCATAGCGGAAACACAAACGTTGATTGCACCGCAGGGAATAGTAGAAAGAATTAGGCAAGGCACGCAAGCCCAGAAATGATTATATCCTATAAACCACATTGCAAAGCTGCCTGCCGCACCGATAAGTGATGAGCCGATAATTATTTGCTTATAATCAAATTTTTTGAGAAGCGGAGTGACGGCGAGCATTGTGCCCATCATTCCTACTGCCGAGGCAACGCTGAATACGGTTGAAACCGTAGAAATATTTGATTGAAGCGCACTTTCAACCTCAGCCGTGCTTAAACCCGTTAAGTCTTTTCCGATATAAAATGAATATCTTGCAACGTGAACTGCGCCTGCCTGATACATATATCTTGCCGCTGCTAAGATGCCCATAAGTGCGGTAAGCATTAACGGCTTGCAGGTGAGTATAAGCTTGAGCGCCGACGGTTCGTTTTTATCCCTTTTAGGCGGGTTTGGAATAACAACTCTTTCCTTAGTTTTAAAATATACACTGACGAAAAGAAGATTGCCTATAATTGAACTTACAAGCGCCATAACTGTATATTTTGTTTTTTCAAGCTCCGTTCCCGATAAATTGAAGTTGGGAAGAACGAAACCCAAAATCATAAATATAGCCATAGGAACCGCCGAGCCGACTCCGTTAGCCGTTCTTGCTTTGGAAATTATAGAGCCACGCTCGTCTGCATTAGGCGTTAATGCGTTTGGCAGACTCCAAAACGGAACGTCGGACGCTGTATAAATCATACCCCAAGCAATATATGTAATTGCGGCATAAATCATTTTTTTACTGTCGCTTAAATTAGGTGCATAGAAAAGCAAAAGCGTTAATATTGCAACAGGAATAGGCGTATAAAGAATATACGGCTTCATCTTACCCTTTTTCGGATTTGCTCTGTCCATTATGTAGCCCATGATCGGGTCATTGATAGCATCCCAAATTCTCGCAAAAAGCATAAGAAGTAATACGAAAATCGGAGTTACCTTAAGTACATTTAAGTAAAAGTCAGAAATGTATGAGCTCATGATGGCATAAATCATACCTTGACCGAGAGCGCCTATGCAGTAGGTCATCCATTCCTTTTTCGGTACATAAAAATTCTTGTCCATAAATTTACCCCTTTTTAAATTTACGTGGCAGTAGTTAATGTGCTTATATAATTATTCAATTTTGCCCGGATTTGGAAAATATCTGAATTTGACTTTTCCTATAATTTTTTCTTTTTTAACTGTTTTGTTATCCCAATACCTTGAATCCCAACTGTCATTTCTGTTATCTCCCATAACAAAATAACTGCCGAGCGGTACTGTATACGGGCCAAAATTGCCTGTCGGAATACAGTTAGTGATGAAATCCGTTCTTGCCGTGCTTTTGTTGCCGTTTTTGTCGGTTATATAGACAATTCCGTTCTTTACCTCGATAGTTTCACCCGGAAGAGCGATAATTCGCTTTGCAAAAAGCTGTGTTTCATCATCCGGATATTTGAAAATAATAATATCATACCTTTGCGGTTCGTCATTGATATATGCCAAACGGCTTGCGATTATCCTGTCGCCCTCTTGAATAGTGTTGAGCATTGAGCCTGTCGGGATAACAATATTTGCAAAAATGCAGGTTTTTAAGAATATGGCAATGATAAGCGCAACAACAATAGGAGTCATAAAAGAAATTGCTTCCCTCAGTTTTGACTTCTTTTGTTTTTCTTCGTTATTTTTTGCGGTATTATTCTTTTTGCTTTTTTTATTTTTATTCTTTTCCTTTTTAGGCTTTTTGCTGTCTGCAACGCTTTTAGCATCGTCATTTTTCTTGAAAATGATGTTTATAGCGTCCGGTTGCTGTGATTGCTCCTTGACCGTCACATTTTCTTCGTCAAGCATTTGAAGCATTTTTGTAGGACTTTTCTCTCCTATAAAATCGCTAACATCAAACATCATGGCGCCGCATTTGGGACACTCATACCATTCGCCGTTTTTAATCAGTGCATCACAGCCGCATTTTTTGCATTTTGTAATCATTTAAATAACTTCCTCTTGCCGACGCCTGCGAGAATATTTTTGAGAGTGATAATCTCGTCGTAAGGCGTAGCTTTTTCAATCACATTGAAATCTTCTGCGTCGCTGTCTATCACTGTGTTGATTTTAGCCTTGGCTCTTGAATCATAGCCAGAAGCGTCAAGCTTTCTGTCAATATAAAGTTTAAGCGCCTTGCTTTTTTCTCTTACAACTGTAATTTTGTGAGCGCCGCCGCTTACGATTGAGTTTGAGCGAAGATGGCATCTTCCGCATTTTATGTTTACATATCCCTTAACGATTGAAATGTCAATGTCGTCATTATGGGCAATTTCAATATTTTCCTCACCCTTGTAGTTAAACGAAACAGTGAAATCCGTAACAGCCTCACGATTAGGATAACGTTTATCCTCACTGCCGAATTGGAAAATCTTAATTTCAAACGGCTGAAGAGCCAAGTCAATCTTGTCGCCGTAGGAAAAACTGTCAAAGCTTTCCTTGTTTGATTGATTATAAACATTGTATCGCTTGACATCCTTTAAACTTTCAGGACAACCCATAAGCTTGTTGAGCGTAAGGGTAAGCGACGTTTTCTCGTCTGTCGGATTTCTCAATGCAATTATTCCGTCGCCGTTATCATTCCAGCTAAAGTAACCGTAAATATTGTTTTCCTCAGGGTTTCCGCCGATGAACATTGCGTTTTGCAAAATGTCATAGTTATTTTTTTGCCATTCAATTGCCTTGGCAAGCGTGCGCCACTTTGATTTGTTCATCATATTGTAGCTTAAATGAAGTTCATTGAGCGCCTGACCTCTTGCAACGTCAAAATAAATATACTTTTCAAATTCCTCGTCGGTGTAGCTTACCTTGGCGTAAGAACCGTAGATAGGCTCGTGATTATAGATATGCTTTAGCGGCATTTGAATTGCACGTGTGTTGAGAAGATTAAAATACCTTGCGTCACGGAATGTAATTTCCTTATCCACCTGTGCCTGCTGCTCAATATTATCGGCAAAACCGATATCTGCACTGTTTTGAAGCCAAATGCTGTTTACATATTGAAGCCACCAAGGTGATGGGTTCACGTAGCAGGTCATATTAATCCAAAGGCCTTTGCCGTGTTTTTTTCTAAGCTCTCTTATCTTTTTGAAAACCTCAATCCAGCAGTGCCACATTTCGCTCACAAAATACATATCATATTCCCCGCCGACAGGATGGCTGTGGTTGGGATTTTTGCAAGGGGAAAGGCAAAAACCGTCAAATTTCCAATAATCAATATTAAATTCCTGAGTCGATTTTAAAATGAAATCGGTTACGTTTTTGATATATGTTTTGTCTGCAACACAAATGTCCTTAGCCTCTGCATTATATGCTCCGAGACCACGTTTTTCCATTTTCTTTGCAAATAAATCAGGCCTGCCGTAACCGCCACGTGGACCGAGCCACAAGCCGAATTTAGTGCCGAGATTAGCGGTAAGCTGAGTGATATCGTAAAGTTGGTTAGGAAACTTTTTGTTAAAACTCCAAAAGCCTGATTTATAATCAACCCAGCCGTCGTCAACAACATAAGCGTCAAGCGGAGCAACGCCGTTTGAAGAAAGTCCCTTTTCAATTTCATAAAATGACTTTTCAATATTATCTGCCGTTATGTCTTTCATAAAGTCATACCAGCTGTTATATTGAAGCCTTAAGGTTGTCGGTGCGGCAATGTTTTCAATATAGTCGTAAAATGCTTTTTGAACGTCAACGAGTAAGTCGCTTTTTGCACCGCCGACTACTGTAACAGGGCATTTGTATTCTCCGTTAATCTTCTTTCCGATATAATATTTAACTTGACCTATGCCGTAAAGTATAATGTTTTGCGTGCCGGGGAATTCACAGCCGAAGAAAAGAGTGTCAATATAAAACGGTTGACCGAGGGCAGAAAGATATCCGTTAAGTTCAGGACCTTTAATGTCGGTCGGAACGCTGAAATGAGCCTTTGAATTTGTAATTCCAATATGCTCAAGAAGAATATAATCAATCGTTTTATCTCCGGTTTGGACAAAGCTTATCTGCTTTTTTAGCGTGCTTCCGTCATCGCCGGGCCAAAATGTCATAGTTACGGTAATGCCTTGCGTTTCCTCGAATTTGAATGAAAGCTTTCCGTTTTCCTGCTTACTGTCGGCAACCTTAAGCCCTTTTGAAGAAAATTCACTTCCATCTGTAAAATGGAATAAAAATTCAACGCTGTTTCCGTCAGGAACGAAATCCTGACCTGATAAAACGTTTCTTATTTGCGAGGCGTAAAGCGTTCCCTCATGAACAACAAATTCACGTTGTAAAATTTTACTTTCAAGCCTAAACATAAATTCTTCTCCTAATTATAATTGTTCCTCAACCTCTTCAAGCGCTCTTGCAAGCTGGTCAGGGCAGGATGTGCCTTTGAAATTGCAATCAATTCCTTTTAAAGCAGAGATGATTTCCTCAGGCTTTTTGCCTTTAACAAGCGCAGCTATGCCTTGCAGATTACCGTTGCAGCCGCCTGTAAAGCTGACTGAATTAATAGTGTTTGTATTTTCGTCAATGTCAATAACGATTTGCCTTGAGCAAACGCCGTGCGGTGTGTATGTAAACGTCATTATTTATATTACTCCTTTATACTGTTGCACATAAAACTATTATACATATTTCTGTCTTTCTTTGCAACAGTTTGGCAAACTTTTTAACATTTGTATAGATTGAACATATTTAATAAAAAAATAAGCTTATGTTGAATAATAAGTGTTGAAATATACAAAATTATATGATATATTTAATGTTGCAGAGTGAAAACTCTTAAAAAATTTTTAGTTTTACGAGGTAAATTTATGGAAAAACTTAAGGTTGGTATCATCGGTGCGGGACGTATCGGTCAGGTACACGCAAAATCAATTACATACCATATTCCGCAGGCTGAAATTGTTGCCATTTCGGATATTTATGTTGACGGCGCAAAGAAAGTAGCACAGGAACTTGGTATTCCTAATTATTATGAGGATTATCACGAGATTTTAAACAATCCTGAGATTAATGCGGTACTTATTTGTTCATCAACGGATACGCACGCAGATATCGCTGTTGAAGCGGCTAAGGCAGGTAAAAATATTTTCTGCGAAAAGCCTGTTGATTTAACAGTTGCTAAAATCAAAAAGGTTATTGAAGCTGTTGACGAGGCAGGAGTTAAGCTCCAAATCGGTTTTAACCGCCGCTATGACCATAACTTTGCAGAGATTAAAAATCTTGAAAACAAGGGTAAAATAGGCGAACTTCAGACTATCAAAATTACTTCACGTGACCCGGAGCCGCCTCCAATCTCTTACGTTAAAGTATCAGGCGGTATCTTCCTTGATATGACCGTTCATGATTTCGATATGGCACGCTTTATCGGCGGTGAGGTTGAAGAAGTTTATGCCAATGCCGCAGTTACCGTTGATCCGGCAATCGGTGAAGCCGGCGACGTTGATACTGCTCTTGTTGCTCTTAAGTTTAAGAGCGGCGCAATCGGCGTTATTGATAACTGCCGTAAAGCTGCTTACGGATATGACCAAAGGCTTGAAGTGTTCGGCAGTAAGGGTCAGGCAAGTGCCGCAAATGACACTCCTACCAACGTTTCATTTATTGACGAAACGGGTAATATGACCGATAAGCCGTTATATTTCTTCCTTGAAAGATATATGCAGTCGTTTACTGATGAGATGACAGAGTTTATTGACTGCGTGATTAATGATAAGCCGACTAAGACTACTGTTTATGACGGTCTTGAGGCTCTTCGTTTGGGTCTTGCCGCTAAGCTTTCGGTTGCTGAGCACAGACCTGTTAAACTTTCTGAAATTGAGGCATAATCTATGAAAAGAGTAAGACTTACTATGTCGCAGGCGCTTGTTAAGTTCCTCGACAATCAGTATATCGAATGTGACGGTGTTGAAACTAAGTTTGTCAGCGGTATGTTTGGCATTTTCGGCCACGGCTGCGTTGTAGGCGTTGGTCAGGCTTTGGAGCAAGGCGGTCATAATCTTAAATTTTATCAGGGTAAAAATGAGCAGAATATGGCTCTTGCCGCTGTTGCTTATGCAAAACAAATGGACAGAAAGGCAATTATTCCCTGCGTATCTTCTATCGGTCCGGGCGCTACCAATATGGTGACTGCCTGTGGCTGTGCAACTGCTAACAGAATACCGCTTCTCGTTTTGCCCGGCGACACTTTTGCATGCCGTCAGCCGGACCCTGTTTTGCAGCAGGCAGAATTTTTTGATAACTATGGCAGAACGGTAACAGATGCTTTTAAGGGCGTTTGCCATTATTTTGACAGAATACTTCGCCCTGAGCAGCTTATGACAGCGTGCATTAACGCTATGCGTGTGCTTACAGACCCTGCCGATACAGGCGCTGTTTGCCTTGCTATGCCGCAGGATGTTGAGGGTGAGGCTTATGATTATCCTGAGCATTTCCTTCAAAAGAGAGTATGGCATCTTGACAGGCGTCCTATATCTGCCGCTCAGCTTGAACGTGCAATAAAGCTTATTAAAGAGGCTAAAAAGCCTATTATTGTTTGCGGCGGCGGTGTAAGATACAGCGGTGCTGAAAATGAACTTCTTGAATTTGCAACGAAATATAATATCCCTATTGCCGAAACTCAGGCAGGCAAGGGATTGATTAAATGGGATAATCCACTTAATGTCGGCGGTATCGGCGTAACAGGCGGAAAAGCGGCTAACGTTATCGGTCGTGATGCTGACCTTGTTATTGGTGTCGGCACTCGTTTTACCGATTTCACAACCTCATCAAAGTGGCTTTTTAATGAGGAAAGAAAGGTTTTGGGTATCAACGTTTGCCCGTTTGACGCTTATAAAATGGATGCCGAGGCTATTGTTGCCGACGCTAAAGAGGCAATCACTGCTCTTATTTCCTCTTGTGATGGATATAAGAGTGAATATACAAACGAAATTGAAAATGCTAAGGCAGAGTGGGATAAAATCGTTGATAAATATTATTCTACAGAGCTTGAGGGCGGGCTTAACCAAACTCTTGCACTCGGCATAATCAATGAATTTATGGACGATGATGCTATTGCGCTTGGCTCGGCAGGCTCGCTTCCGGGCGATATGCAACGTCTTTTCAGACCTAAGGACCGTGGCACTTATCATATGGAATACGGTTATTCAAATATGGGTTATGAGGTAAACGGTGCTCTCGGTGCTAAGCTTGCTAAGCCTGAAAGTGAGGTTTACACTTTCTGCGGCGACGGTTCATTCATTATGGGTCACAGCGAACTTTATACTGCTTTGCAGGAAAATCTTAAAATCAACGTTTGCCTTTTTGATAATATGGGCTGGGGATGTATTGAAAATCTCCAAAACAACCAAGGTACTGACACCTTTGGTACTGTTTTCAGAGCGAGAAATCCTGTAACCGGTATGCTCGACGGTGACGAAATTGACGTTGATTTTGCCAAAATTGCAGAGGGCTACGGCGCTAAGGCTTATACTGTTCGTACGTCTGACGAATTGCGTGAGGCATTAAAGGACGCTAAAAAGCAGACTAAGAGTTGTCTGTTTGATATCAAGGTTTTGCCTAAAACTATGACTCCGGGATTTGAGTCTTGGTGGAGAGTTGGCGTTGCCGAGGTTTCAAAGAGCGAAAGAGTTGCTAAGGCGTACGATGATATGCAAAAGCACATTAAAGAAACATTTGACTATTAATTTTGAAAGGTAATATAAATATGCTTAATCCTGATAAAGTAAAGCTTGCCATTGCTCCAATCGGTTGGACTAATGACGATATGCCTGATTTGGGCGCTGAAAATACGTTTGAACAGTGCATAAGTGAAATGGCACTTGCAGGCTTCAAGGGCTCCGAAATAGGTAACAAATATCCTAAAGACCCTGATGTTTTAAAAAAATATCTTGATATTCGTGGCTTGCAAATTTGCAACGCTTGGTTTTCATCGTATCTTACTTCTAAGCCTTATGAGGAAACAATTGATGCTTTCAAAGCTCATTGCGATATGCTTTATAAGCTTGGCGCTAAGGTAATAGGCGCTTCTGAGCAGGGCAACTCTATTCAAGGTTGTCTTGATAAGTCAATTCTTGATGAAAAGCCTTATTATACTGACGAGCAATGGGAGATTGTTACTAAAGGCTTTAACGAAATGGGCGCTTATGCAAAATCCAAGGGTATGTTCTTTACTGTTCATCACCATATGGGTACAGGCGTTCAAACAGTTGAGGAAATTGACAAATTAATGGATATGACAGACCCTGATTTGGTTTATCTTCTTTTTGACTCAGGTCATCTTACTTTTGCAGGTATCGACCCTGTTCCTGTTTTGAAAAAATATATAAATCGTGTTAAGCACGTTCACCTTAAGGATGTAAGAATGGACGTTTATAATAATCAGGTTGTTCCTAATCACATGTCATTCCTTGATGCGGTAAGAGCAGGTGTGTTCACCGTTCCGGGCGACGGCGATGTCGATTTCAAGCCTATTTTTGATATCCTTGCCGATAATGATTACGAGGGCTGGGTTGTTGTTGAGGCTGAGCAGGATCCTGCAAAGGCTAATCCGTTTGAGTATGCAGTTAAGGCAAGAAAATATATTGCAGAAAATACAGGCCTTTAATAAATTAAATATTTCAAATCTACAATTGAATTGATATAAACAAAAAAGAGAAGCGTTTACTAGCTTCTCTTTTTTTTAATTATTAGGTTTATTATTATAAAAATTACTGCGCCGAGTACACCGCCGAGCGTGTTATAAACAATGTCAGAAAACTGAAACGTACCGAGTCGAGTGATTGTTTGGAATATCTCTATTAATACAGAAGCAAAAAACGAACAAAATCCTATTTTAATAATTTGCCCGTTATTTAACTTAATTGATTTTGTTTGCTGTATAAGCAATGTAATTAATATTGAAAAAGGAATAAACATACATATATTTTCTATATTGGTAAAATATATGTAAAATTCTGACTGCCAAAAGCCCCAACCGCCGAAAACATTTGAAAGCGGGTCAATAGATATCCCAATTCTTTTAATAAAAGTCAGTTGAATAATAAGCGAAAAGTAAAAGGAGGTGAAAAATACCACAAATGAAATATTTTTTCTGTTTTTATTATTTTTTAACAAAAAATATACAAGAATAGTTATTACTGTTGCAATTATAAGCGGCAAAGGTAGATTCTTTACTAATCTTTTCGCCTCACATATTAAAGAATATACTGTTTTGTTTTCCATATTTATATTTGACTTACCATATAGTCGTAAACTTGTTTGCACGCACTTCCGTTTTCATGAAGACCGATATAATCGTAAAATTCCTTTTTCTTTTTGTCATAATCGGATTGGTTGAAATTAATGATTAAATCACAAAATTCGTCAATGTCGGTTGCATGTGGAAACGGCCATTTATTGATATCGGTTAAAAATCCCCATGTTTTTGTATATTCTTCAAGATCGTACATATATAAAAAGCAGGGATGTTTTGAAAATGATGCATCCCACATAATTGACGAATAATCCGAAATGATAACGTCGCAAGAATATATAAGTTCCTGAACATCCTCAATTACATTGCACTCATATATTCTTGATTTTTTGTATTTTATGCCGTCGTCTTTTAATGTGAAATTATGGTCTCTGTTAAGAATGACAAATTCACCGCCGAACCGTTTTTCGCACGCTTCAATGATTTTTGCAAAATCATTCTCAAGAAAATTCTTTTTGTGTCCCTTTCTGAATGTCGGTGCATATAAAATTGTTTTTTTGTTTTCGTTTATTTTCAAAACTTTTTTTATGTCATTTTCGCATTTGAAATTTTTATCAAAAAACGGACTTATTCTCGGTAACCCCGTATACATTATTCTTTCATCATCGCATCCGAAAGTCTGCTTTCCGTTTTTAGCATCAAGGTCGCTTGAAAATAAAAACTTATTAATTTTTTTATATTCGCTATAAATATATTGTTTTTGCTTTTCACTTCTGTTTTTTATATATTTAAAAATATCAATTCCGTGGTCTGTAAAAATCACAATTTGATTTTTCTTTTTGGGAAGATACTGAGGATAGGAGTGGTTTACAAAAATGAATTTTGATGTAAACATATAATAATGATATTTTAATGATTTTATTTTGCAGGTTTTAATTCCTTTTTTATTTAATGGCGGATTGCTTATCGGATTTGCCGTGACATATATTAATTCAAATTCATCTTTATAGTTATTATTTAAATATTCACACATATATTTTGTGTTGCAATTATACTTTAAGTCATAACTTTTAAATATTACTCTTTTTTTATGAACAGGAAATAAATATGAAACAGATGCCAATAGTTTGGATGCCGTTAATTGTATTTTTTCTTTTATCATTTTAGAATCCTAACCTTCAAGCTTTTTTTGTTTAAAATTATTTAATATGGATTTTGCATCAATTAATAATGCTTTAATTTCATTGAAGTTTGCAATTACAAGAATTGTAAAGATTGCTAAAGCTGCTATATGTTTTATAACTGTGTCGCCTATAGTGATATATAAAATACTTTGCATAATTAATAAAATATAAGAAATGGTTATTTTAATAATATTAACATTAAGATTTATTATTTTTGTCACTTTAATATGCTTCATAATCCACATTGCAAGATAAGATATCATTGTAGCAACCGCTGCTCCCATTGTACCAATAAAATGGATAAGCACAAGATTAAGTACAGCGTTAATTGCAGCGCCGATTATTGTGGTTTGAGCAATTACTTTTGAATCCATATTTGCGGCAAATATGCTGTCAAGAAAGGCATTTAATGCTGCAAATATAGCAGAAATAAGCAAAAACGGAACATATTTCCAAGCAGTATAAAAATCGTTGGAATAAATCAATTTTGCAATCAACATATCGAAAATAATTAATGTCGAGCAAGCAAATGTCAAAAGCAAATTATATGTTGAATAAGTTTTTGAATAAAAATTATCCTGCTTATCGTCAAATTCTTTGACAGCCGATAATGTCCATGCCTGATTGAAAATAGCCTGAACTACATTTATTATTGTGGGAATTTTATAGGCAACGGAATATATACCATTTTCACTCGTTCCCAAAAGCCAAATAATGATATATCTGTCTAACGAGTTGTTTACCCACCAAGAAAGCCCGTTAAAAACCAAATGTTTGCTGTAGCCGACCATTTCTTTTTTGGTGTTTTTGTTGTTTAAATGAAATTTTAAATATTTCCAAATTTTAACTTTAAAAAGTAAATAAATTCCTGCAATAAAAAATGCTGAAATATTTGCAATGAAATATCCGTCAATGCCCCAATGAAATACAATTAAAAATAAAATATTTAGAAGAAGCGTTGCCGCACAGTTTATAAAACCGCATACTGCATATTCTTTAATTTTGTCAAGACCTTTGCTTACATTCGAAAAAAACATATAAAATCTTTCACTTGCAAAGTAGAGAAAAAGGTATATAGGATATTGATTTAATGTCGGAAAAATATTAAAAATAAAGTTTATCAATATAAGTATTGAAAATGCGGCAATAGATTTAATCATATTTCTAAAGCCAATAGTAAATATGTCATTTTTATCATTGCTTTTATCAAGCGAGAAGCGAAGCATTGCATCTAAAACGCACACAGACAATACAGGAACCAAAAGGGAAACCGTCGTTGTGTAAAGGTCATAAATTCCATATTCGCTTGTTGTTAAGTACTTTGTATAAAGCGGAATTAATAAAAAAGTCAGTATCTTTCCGCCGAAGTTACTGATTGTAAGAAGCCCTACATTTTTAAATAAATACTTATATTTATTTTTCATAGATTGTTGACTGTCCTTTTGGTCAGATGTGAATATTTAATCTTTTGCCGGTAGTCTTGCTTTCGTAAAGTTCGGATACCAAAGCGATTCCGATAAAAGCAATCATTCCCGAAGCACTTGAAAGAACTGCCGTACCGAGACCGTTAATCAAATGCTGAATATATATGGCATAAATAAATGCTTTTTTTGATGCAGGCATTTTAACCTTAGCCATTGAGATGAATGTTAAAATATATACAGAAAAATAAAGGATACCGCCAATCCAGCCGAATTGACCTAACGCCATAGCCCAAAATGTATCACTTGAAAATGACGGTTTGTCAGGTGTAAGACCTGCAACTTTGTTAAATCCGTATAAATAATACAAAGGGGAATAATGAACTGCCGCCTCTGCGCTTCCGTAAGTAGCAAAGCCCGAACCTAAAGGAAAATAGTTGTTTGCTGTTTTGAAAGAATATTGGATAAATAAACGTCTTGCTACGCCTTCCTTGAGTATGTATGATTCAATTTGGTATCGTCCTGCTATGGTTATAATTGCAATTCCGATAAGTATAACCCATATGTTTAGTTTGGCATGCTTTTTAAAATAAAAAGTTAAGCCGATAAAAATAATTGTGAATATAATTGCCGGAGATTTGGTCGAAAGAAGCATACTGCAAATAGCAATCGCACAATAGAAAAGTTTATTTGTGTAAGAAATTTTGTTACTGAAAATCAAAACTGCAAATACAAGCATATAAATCGCTATATATTGCATTTCAAGATTAAATATAAATTTAAAACTTCTTATTCCGTATCGTTCGTTTCCGCTCATTCCTATATCTTTAAATAAAGAAATAATTGAACAGAAGAACGCTGCAAGTGTATATAGTTTTGCAAAGGGTGTAAGGGAGTTAATAATGCGTTGCTTTTCTTTATTATTTAAAATATATTTTACTGCAAGAAAGGTAAACAACAATTTAGTTTCTGAATTGAAATCAACCAAAACAGAAAACCAGTCGGTATTAAGTCCGCTGACAAGATTTGAAGCAATACCTATTCCGACGGTTATGAATAATATGATAAGCGTTATTGCATCTATACGTTGCAAATTTCTTCTTACAAATATTAAGTAGAACATTGAAAGCAATCCGACTATTTCATCTAAGTAACTTCCGCCCAAGAATACTTCAACTGCTATCAGTGCAAAAAGTATTATCTCAATAAAAATACAATAAAAGTTTAAGGTCTTTTTATTTTGTTTAAAATTAGTTTTTTTAATTTCTTGATTTTCCATTAAAAACCTCTGCTGTTTGCTCAAAGGCTAATTTTTATTTAAAGCGCCTTTAATATTAAATATAATTTTTTTGAAAGTTATTTTCTTCCTGTTTATCCAAAATGTTTTTGCATAAAATGCAACGGGATTACCTTTGCCTTTTTTCTTTATAAGCTCTTTTGTTATTTCAAAATCCCTATCATCAACAACATCAGAATAAATAAGATATTGTTTTTTTGAATAGTCAGTGATTTTGTAACTCATCGGTCTGCACCAAAAATGGATATATAAAAATTCCTCTTTGTAAATATTATCATTGAATAAGTAATAGCGAAAAATTTTGCCGTTTTCCCAAGTGAAAACCTGTAATTTATTTTTGTATTCGTCACTTTTGGGCATTACGTCGAGATGAAATTTTGTTTCATATTTGGTCAAATTTGCAAAATCAATGCCTTTGTAGTAAGGAATATTTAAGTGATTATAAATATCTTCTATTCCAATCTCATCAAATGCCCAGCCCTTTGATGTTGAATATACTTGCTTGTAGTTGGTTAATCCATCTATAATTACCCTGTATCTTGAATTTACTTCGGGAGTATTTCTATAAAGAGTGGAGTGGGCAAGAAACCCTATTTTGTCAAATTTATTAAGAAGTTCGTCAGTATAATATTTTCTTATGTCGCCCCATATTAAATCTACGTCGCAATGTCCCCAAAAATCATACCCTTTAAGTTCCTCTTCAAACATTTCGCCGTATGCAAGTTTGTAATCGCAAAGTTTCCAACCTCTGTCAAGAACAATTGGGAAATCAAAATGGTTTTGAAATTTTTTCCGGATATCGTTAAACGTGCAATAAGTTACTTTTACATTTTCGGGATAATCGTATTTTGTTTTATCATCGGTAAAAATTTTCCAATCTATTGTCGGATTAGCTTTGCAGCTCATTAACCATAGCGGAAAACTTTTTGGAAGAGTTCCGAAGTATGGCACAATATAACAAATTGATTTCATCTTTTTTCTCCGCTAAATAATTTTAAAAACTGCTCTGCCTTATATTCTGTCGGCAGGTATTTTCTGTAATTCATACAGTTATTTATATATTCATCACTTGTTGCAAGTTTTCTTAAATCGTTTTCATTCCAATTATTGTTTACTATCCCTAATTTTTCAGCTTTAATATAGCTTGCATTGTAGGGAATGTCGGTAGTGATAACAGGTGTTGCAAGCGCAATGGATTCGACAACTGACACCATATTGTTGTCTTTCTCGGTGTAAACAAGCATAGCAATTGATTTTTTCAGTATTTCAATAAGCTCGTTGTGGCCGAGCTTGCCTGTAAAAATAATATTTTTATCAGCGCCGAGGTCTTTTGTAAGTTTGCGCAGATTTTCCTTTTCATCGCCGTCGCCCATTATATAAAGCTTTGCGCTGTCGTCATATTTATTTAAGTATTTTGCAAAGGCTTCAATCGATTTTTCAATATGCTTTCTTGAAATTAATTGAGAACTTATAGCAAATTGATTGTCCTTTTCTCTGCAAGGGGTGAATTTTTCAATATTAACGCCGTGGTCAATAATCGTATCTGATACATTTTTGCAGTATTTTGAAATAAATTCCCTTGCCTGAACGCTTCTTGCAACAATAAGCGCTTTTTTAAATCCTATTTTTGCAACAATGCCGTACCAAAATTTGGAAGCAAGCCCGTGAAAAATACGATTATGCTTACCAAGTTCTTGCCAAACAATTAGATTTTTCAAAGTGCAAAGCGCTAATTTAAGAGAATTGAGTGAAAATACTTCGCTCGTGATTATTAAATCAAAATTGCCTGATTTTGCGATTTTCTTAACTTCCGGGCAGTAGGGGAGAGTGTGCGGCGGAAAAATTTTCGTGCACCTCGTCCTCATCCAAATAATATTAAAAGGATAGCTCTCGTTCTCGCTTGGCTTATATAAATCAGATGCGGCAAGCGTAACGTCGCACCCTTTTTTCTTAAAAGCTAAGCATAAATCATAAATCATCGTGTCCTTAATTGTATTAACTTTTTTAATATTTCTGTTCTCGTTGGTATAAAGAATAGGGTTTACAATTAATACTTTCATATTTCACCAAAATATTTATTTAAGTTGAGCCATAATATCGGCGTCTACAATTTCTTCTCCGGTTTTGCTTTTAAGCTGCTCTCTCGATTTTTCCGAAAGGCCGTCATTAATTTGAGCGTTCATATCGCAGGTTGAAAGTTTGTCAAGCTCAGCCTTTGTAACCTTGCCGTCACGGTAGTCACGGCAGATTTTGTTTTCATACATTGAATATTTGTTTTCTTTAAAAAATCTAAGGAATTTGTGCTTAATAACCCAAGCGGCAGGAACCCAAATATACTTGTGCATGGCAGGGGAAACCGAGCCTATCATCCAGCACTGCCTGTCGCAATGGCGCACTTTTTCTCTGACTCTGTTCGCCTGCTCACTGTTCCAAAGAGTGTCCCAATCCGTTTCGTTAAGATTGCCCATAACCTCTTTTTCCTTAGTTCCGTTGCAGGGCATAACATCGCCGTAAGGGTCAATGAAAAAGGTATCAAATGCCATATCGCACGGCAAAAGCCTTTTTTGACCGTATATGTAATTGATTAAGCCGTGGTTGAAATATGCTCTAAACCATTTCTTAGGCGAATTTGATTTCAAAAGCTCGTTAATAAGCCCCTCAAATTCCTTTGCAACCATCGGTCTGTCTTTAATAATGTTTTTAGCCTCAACAAAATAAAATGAATTGTGAAGTGACGCTGTTGCAAATTCCATATTCATTTTGTCGCTTAATTTATAAAGTTCAACAAGGTCCTTCGCATTTTCGTCTTGAACAGTCATACCGAATCCGACGTCCGGGTGATTCATTTCAACAAGCTTTTTAAGCGTTGTGTAGCCCTTGTTAAAGCCGTCCTCAAGACCACGGATTTTATTGTTTGTTTCTTCCAAACCCTCAATCGAAATGCGAATACCTACGTTTGGAAATTCCTCGCAAAGTTTTATAATCCTGTCGGTAAAAAAGCCGTTTGTTGATATAACGATACGATCGCTCTTTTTGTAAAGCTCACGAACTATATCAGCCAAATCTTCCCTTATAAAGGGCTCTCCGCCCGTAATATTGGTAAAATACATTTGCGGCAGCTTCTTTATTGTCTCAATCGTCAGTTCCTCCTCAGGCTTTGACGGATTTTTATATCTGTTACACATATTGCACCTTGCGTTGCAACGATATGTAACTATTACTGTTCCGTTAAGTTTTTTCATAACGATTATCCTATCATCTGTTTTTTATTATTTTTGCAGGTACTCCGCCGACTATTGTGTAGCTTGGTACGTCGTGATTTACAACGGCACCGGCTGCAATAACACAACCGTCGCCGATTTTAACGCCGTCAAGTATTGTTGCATTTGCACCTATCCAGCAGTCTTTTCCTATTTCAATGCCCTTGCGTGTTGCGCCTTGTAAATATATCGGCGTGCTTTTATCTTCAAAAATATGGTTTTCGGAAAATAGGCTTACACCAGGTCCGAAAATCGTTGAATCACCGATTTTTACGTTTCCTCTGACCGAAATGAATGCATTTGGTGAAATGCCGACATCATTGCCGATAACAAGGCTTTCACCAAGTTCTCTGATGACGCCGGTACATTCAATAATGCTGTTTTGCCCAAGCGAAAAATTATTGCCTATTTTTACTCCGCCTTTACAAAGCGCATTAATTGTGCAATTATCATTTATTGTTAATCCCGAGGCACATTCTATATGATTTTTTGATTTGATTTTTACTTTTCTTCCGATAAAGTTGATTTTACTTCTTTTTTTAAACCCTATTGTGACAAAAAAGCCACGAATGAGCATAAAAAATCTTGTGGCTACAATAGAAAATAAATCTTTATCAGTTATATTTTCATCAATTTTATATTCACGATGTTTAATTTTGCTTATGATTTTCGATACTAACTTAACCATTGTGCTTTATACATTCCTCATATATTTTTAAAAGTTTTTCAGTGTAGTTTTCGATAGTGTTGTTGCTTGAATTGATTGCATTCTTACTCATTTTGCTTATAATGTCATCATTGTTCCAAAGATAAGAAATCTTTTCTTTTAAATCTTCTTTATCATCATGTTTAAATATTAATCCGGTATAATTATCATTAATTAGTTCAGGTATTCCTCCTAAATTCGAACCTATTACCGGAGTAGCAAGCGATAGTGACTCAATTATAGTCATAGGGCAATTTTCATACCATTCAGACGGGCAAATCGAAAAAGAAGCATTTGCAATGTATCTTTTCAATTCATCACCGCTTTTTCTTCCGGCAAGTTCCAAATTGTCGATTGATTTGCAATAATCTTCAAGCGGACCGTCACCGACAAAAATAAATTTGATATGTGGTAATTCTTTAATGACATCTACAAGGGTTTTAATTCCTTTTTCAATGCTGAGTCTGCCAAAATACAGCACATATTTTTCATTGTCTTTTTTTGTATAATTTTTATTGTCTTTTTCAAGGAAATTATGCAGTACGGTTAATTTGCTTTCTTCGATTCCGCCTTTTTTTATTGTTTCTTTCATATAATTACTCGGGCAAATGTATTTGTCTACTAAGTTATATGTGTTTTTTTTGTGATATATATAAGATTCTGCCGAAGCTAAAAGGCTTTGAATTGCAGAATTATGAATACATTTATTTTTTACGCAATTAAAATAATTGCCGCCTAAACATGCATCGCAATTTTCGCTTTTTTGTTCAATATACATTCTGTGATTTGGGCAAGCAATTTGGCAGTCATGTACAGTTTCAACAAGAGCAATATTTTTTTCCTTAACTGCATAAATAATGCTCGGAGTAAGCTGAAAATTGAAGTTGTTAAGATGAACAACGTCAGGCTCAAATTTGTCAAGAAGCTTTTTCATCTTTTTCCTTGCTTCCCTTGAATAAACGGTTTTAAGGGAAAGCTTCAGCTTCTTTAATGCCGAACTGTTATGAAAATCCATGGCCTCAGTATAAAGGTCAAGGCTGTTTGAAACAATCCTGCCCTCGTGCTCCATACCGAAATATTCAACCTCGTGGCCTATTGATTTAAGGTAAGCGCCGAGTTTGAACATATATGTTTCCGAACCGCCGTTAGGGTAGAGAAACTTATTTACCATCAAAATTTTCATATTTGCCTCTCCGAGTTACTTTTTGTATAGTGATAATGTTTTTTCGGTTATATCGTCCCAATTATATTTTCTGCAAATATAATCCTGAGCCTTTTCCTTGTATTCTTTTACAATATTTTCATTTTCAAGAAGAAAGCGTAATTTATTTTCCAAATCTTCTTTATCGCTTTTTTTGAAATAAACTGCATTTTCCTCGCAAACTTCGGTACATTCCGCAATGTCGGAAGTAAGGCAACAATTTGAATAGCTCATTGCCTCTAAAAGGCTTAGCGGCATACCCTCAAGGTCGCTCGGCAAAACGTAAATATAAGCATTTGAATAAAGCTCTTCAAGCACTTCACCTTGAACAAAATCGGTAAAGATAATATCGTCTCTGCCGTTTGCACATCCCTTGACCTCGTTAAAATAATCGCTTGTGTGGCTGGCACCGCCTGCAATGACAAGCTTTTTATCCGTTTCAAGATTTTTATATGCTTCAATCAAAAGCTTAACCTGCTTTTCCGGCACTATCCTGCCGAGGAATAATATGTAGTCGTTCTTTTTTAATCCGTATTTTTTATTTATTTCGTTATCATTTTTGATTACAGGTCTTTCAACTCCGTTTGGAATAAAAACCGTATCTCTGCCGTACTTTTCTTTAAAATAGTTTTGAACATTCTTTGAAAGAACTATAATTTCATCTGCATATTTTACGGCGTTTCTTTCTCCGTATTTTAAAAATCTTGTTGCAAAACCGCCCCATTTAGCTCTTTGCCAATCAAGCCCGTGAATTGTAACAACAACTCTTTTGCCGAAAAGCTTTGGCAAAAACGACATCGAGGCAGGACCTTCTGCATGGATATGAACAACGTCACATCTTGAAAAGCTTACCCTTATCGCAGAGAGCAAACTATAAACTATTGCATTTAGCTTGCCGTTTTGAAAGGTAAAAACAGTTTTAATCTTGACATTTTTTAAGTTAATGCAGTCGTTATCAACATCAAATTTGCTGCCCGATACGTGGTGACCTTTTCTGTTATAAACAATAACGTCATTGCCGAGTGCTGCTTCTCTCTTTGCAAGTTCTTCTACAACTATTTCAACACCGCCTTCTCTTGACGGTATTCTTTTGTGACCGAACATAGCAATTTTCATAATAAAACCTTACTCTTGTAATTTATAATCTATTCTGCGCCCTTGTGGGTGAGCACAACGCCGACTGTTTTAAACAGAATTTGAATATCAAGAAACGGCGACCACTCGTCGATATATTCACAGTCGAGTTTAACAACCTCTTCAAAATCCTGAATGTCGCTTCTGCCTGATACCTGCCATTTGCCTGTAATGCCGGGCTTCATTGAAAGCCTGCGCTTGTGGTGGCTCTCATATTTTTCAAACTCGTCAACCGTAGGCGGTCTTGTTCCCACAAGGCTCATATCGCCCTTTAAAACGTTCCAAAACTGCGGCAATTCATCAATGCTCGTTTTTCTTATGAATTTGCCGACTTTAGTAATTCTTGGGTCATTGTCCATTTTAAACATATGACCGTCCATCTTGTTTTGCTCCATCAATGCTTTTTTGCGCTCTTCTGCGTCTTGATACATTGAACGAAGCTTATATATATTAAATATACGTCCGTTTTTGCCGACTCTTTGCTGCTTGAAAATCAGCGGACCCGGTGATTCTATTTTAAGCGGAATTGCAACAATTAAAATAATAGGAAGCGACAAAACAGTTCCTACTATTCCGCCGATTATGTCAACAAATCTTTTTAAAGCAAGTTTGCCGGGGCTAATAACCGTAGGTGCAAACTGCGCCATAGGATAGTCGCTTTCAATTACGCAGTTTAAATTATTATATTTACTTTCGGTAACAATTTTTTCAAGCGACGGGATATTTACATTAACCGTAATACCCATATCCTCAAGTTCTTCAATAATTTCGTTATATTCGGGCAGCATATCCATTGACTCAACATTGATATAAACTTCATCAAGGGAGGCAGTCCTTATCCAGCCGATAATGCTGTCAGCATTGGCAACAACGGGAACACCGTCGATATCAAAAATGCTCTTACCGTTTTTAAGAACAAAACCGTTTTCGTTAAAATCGGTGTCTATCAGTGCAGCTGCGATAACATTGTTGGTCCAATTTTCTTTAAGCTTAGGTATAAATTCACACGCTCTTCCATAGTTGGAAATTACGCCTACTCTTGTTGCAAATTTACTTTTTGAAAATTTTTTTATCATATAATGCTTAAAAACATATCTTCCCAAAAGAGAAAATGCAATGTAAAAAGCAAATGATGATAAAAACAGATAACGTGAGTCAATAATCGGGTTTTTAGTCAAAATCAGCATCACGCCGAATAAGCCGTATGTAAGAAAACAGTTTTTCAGCGTTGAAATAAGCTCGAATTCTCTGTTTCTGACGGAGAAATTAATCTCAACTGAGAAGTATAAAAATACTATGATTGCCGAAAGAAGCAAAACAATAGTATATTCAACCCTGTCGTTTCGCTCATAGTTCTGAATTCTCGGAATAATTAAGCCGAAAATCAAGTAAGCGACAGCGTGTGACGCAAAAAGAGATATTAAATTTATAATAAATTCTATTCCGCTTTGAAAGCGCTTTTGCTGATTCACAAAAATACACCCTGTCTTGTTTGATTTTTAACGGTAGTTGTAATGATAATTGTAGTTGTAGCCGTATTTTGATTTGTATTTGTAGCCACGATACTTGCCGTAGCTGTAATATTTCATTCCGTTTGACTCTGTAGCATCGTTTAATACGAAGCCGACTATGTTGGCGCCGAGAGATGTGAGAGAGTCAACTGCTTTTTTCGTGCTTTGCGTATCGGAAATGCCTGCTTTGACAATCATTATGTAGCCGGTACTCTTTGTCGCAAAAGCGGTCGGGTCGGTTACAAGATTGACAGGAGGTGTGTCAATAAATACGCAATCGTAATGTTGCTTAACAAACGCCAAAAGCTTATCTGTTCTTTCACTTGATAAAAGCTCTGATGGGTTTGGCGGAATTTTGCCGGCCGTAAGAACAGAAAGATTTTCAATATCTGTTTTCGATACGGTGATGTTGTCGGTAAGGCCTGCCAAAATCTCCGAAAGTCCGTTTTTTACAGGAATGGAAAATAATCTGTGAACGGTCGGGTTTCTCATATCTGCGTCAATAAGAAGTGTTTTCTTTCCCATTTGAGCAAAAGATACTGCCATATTAACACTGTTAATTGATTTACCGTTGTTGGCAGTAGGACTTGTTACGATGAATACAGGGCATTCATCGCCCTTTTGCGAGAAAAGGAGGTTTGTACGAATTGAACTGTAAGCCTCTTTAACAATAAACGGGGAAGAGGAGGAAAGAATTTTTTTCTGGTCCTCTCTTGAAAAGTGCATATTCTTGCTTTCGTTGTTTTTCTTTTTTGAAAGTGCCATTTTTTATTCTCCCTTCTTTCCTGAAATCTGATTTGCAACGTCCTCCATAGTGGCGCCGTTGTGCAACGACTTCTTTTCGTCAACAGGTAAAAGGCGAGGAACGGTGCCGAGAACGGGAATATCAAAATCTCTTGTCAAATCGCTTTCGGTCATAATTCTTGTATCAAATAATTCTTTGATAAAGAATACTGCGAATGCCGCAACAAATGCAACAGCAAAGCCGATAAGCACATTCTTTTTAAGATTTGGCGATGATGGCTTGCTCGGCGCAGAAGCATAGTCGATAACCTCAACTCCGCCGACCTTAAGAACTCTTACAATTTCATCAGGTGCAAGCTCGGCAATAATGTTTGCAACATCAGCCGAGAACTGATTGTTTTCGGTAGTTACATTTACCTGAAAAGCAAGAGTAGATTCAACCTGAGAGGTGGATATCATTTTTGAAAGCTGAGTTGCCGTTGTGCCGTCTGCAAGCTTGTCTGCAACCTTGTTTAAAAACGTACGGCTGTTTACAACGAACATATATGTATTAACAAGTCTTTCTGAAGCATCAAGGTCACTTGACGTTATGGTTCCTGTTGAGCCGACAAGGTTGTCGTTATTGTTGTTTACATAAAAACTTACACCTGCCGTGTATTTCGGCTTGATAAGCAAATTTGTAACGCAGCCTGAAAGTGCTGCTCCGATAAATGAAATAATAAGTATTATTGCTGCTTTTTTTCTGAGCATCATAAATACTTTTCTTAAATCAATTTCAATTTCTCTGTTTTCTTCCATAGGTACCTCCGATTAATTAGTCCTATAATTATAATTAAATATATAATAAATATATAAATATATTATAACAGTATATAGCATATATGTCAAACTAAATACTAACCAAAAAACAGAACGTTTTTTTATATATTATCACAATAAAAAGGCAACATAAAAAGGCGACCTTTTTTCAAGGCCGCCCTTATTGAAATTAGTTATAACTCGTAGTCAATAGCAACGCTTGTTTCGGCAACCGAATGCATATGCTTTTTTACCACGGAGCAATGATATTCGTCATTTTGATATTCCTCAAGTGCATTTCTGTCATCGAGTTTAACCTGCAAAATGATGTCGTATGACCTTTGCGAGTGAAGAAAATCAACGCCGACCTCAATCCCACGAAGAAGGGGGACATTACCCTCCATTGATTTCAAAATATTTGCCGCCTTTTCACATTCCTCCAAGCTGTTGTCCTTAAGCTTGAAGCATACAATATGCTTAATCATAGTCGTTCTCCTTTAAATAAAATAGTTCTTTTTGTCGAAAGACAAATAAAAAATGAAGCCGACGTACGAGTCGGCTTCAAAATAAACTTATTTAGCGATATCCGAAGCACGTGATTCTCTGATAATATTAACCTTAATCTGTCCCGGATATTCCATTTCGCTTTCGATTTTTTTGGCGATTTCATGAGCAATATATGGCATTTTTTCGTCATTGATAACGTCAGGCTTAACCATAACTCTTACTTCACGACCTGCCTGAATTGCATATGCTCTTTCAACACCGCCGAAGCTTGTGGAAATCTCTTCAAGCTGCTCTAAGCGCTTGATGTAATTTTCAATATTTTCTCTTCTTGCACCCGGCCTTGCCGCACTTACTGCATCTGCTGCCTGAACAAGACACGCAACAATAGTTTTACATTCAATCTCACCGTGGTGGGCTGCGATTGCGTGAACGATAGCGTCGCTTTCCTTGTATTTCTTAGCCCATTCAACACCTAATGCGATGTGAGAGCCTTCCATTTCGTGGTCAAGCGCTTTGCCGATATCGTGCAAAAGGCCTGCTCTTCTTGCCTGCTTTTCATCTGCGCCTAATTCGGCAGCCATAAGACCTGCGATATATGAAACCTCAAGCGAATGCTTTAATACGCTTTGACCGTATGATGTACGATATTTAAGCTTGCCCAAAAGCTTTACAAGCTCAGGGTGAATTTGACCGCAATTAGCTGAAAGAACTGCTTTTTCGCCCTCTGTTTTAATTGTTTGATTAACTTCACGAGTAGCTTTATCAAAGCATTCTTCAATCTTTGTCGGATGGATTCTTCCGTCTTGAATAAGATGCTCAAGTGTGAGCCTTGCAATCTCACGTCTGACAGGGTCAAACGAACTGATTGTAATAGCTTCAGGTGTGTCGTCAATGATTAATTCAACACCTGTAATTGTTTCGATAGAACGGATATTTCTACCCTCTCTTCCGATAATTCTGCCTTTCATTTCGTCATTCGGAAGAGCAACAACCGAAACAGTTGTTTCAGCCGTGTGGTCAGCCGCACAACGTTGAATTGCAGTTGAGATGATTTCTTTAGCCAAAACATCACTTTGGTCCTTAATCATCTGCTCGTTTTCAAGAATACGCTTGCTTTTTTCAGTGTCAAGTTCCTCATTAAGGTTGGCAAGGAGCTGGTCCTTCGCCTGCTCTTGAGTAAGACCTGAAATGCGCTCGAGCATATCAAACTGGCTTTTCTTGATGCCGTCGATTTCGAGTAGCTTGTCGTCAAGCTGCTTTTGCTTAACGCTGATATTTTCATTTTTCTTTTCAAGGGAATCTGCTCTTTTATCAAGATATTCTTCTCTTTGATTTAAGCGGTTCTCTTGCTTTTGAACCTCTGTTCTTCTTTCACGAATTTCCTTATCGGCATCGTGACGAAGCTTGTGTATTTCATCCTTTGCTTCAACAAGTCTGGCTTTTTTAGTAGCCTCTGCCTCATTTAAAGCATTATTTATAATTTTGGTTGCCTGCTGAGTTGCAGAACCGATTTCTTTTTCACTTGTTTTTCTGCGATGCTCACCGCCAAACACGAAACCGATAACACCAAAAATCAATGCACATAAAACACCGACAATAATCGGCACAATTACACTACTCATTATCAAACAGCACCTCCTTCTTCATTAATTTTTAATTTCTTAAATTTTTTTAATCTCGAAATTTTACCATCAGAAAAGGTACAGTTTATAATGCAAATTTTACTAAAAGTCATACAAAACTCAATAACAATATGTAAAACTTATCTAATAATATACACCTATATCTTGTATATGTCAAGTATTTTTAAATGTGTAAAAATATATGTAGCCTTGCAAATTCATCAATAAAAATCATCAAAAGTGTTTATTTAAGCGAAATAATGTAAAAATATCTGTTGACAATATTTTTTTTTGGTGTTAAAATGAGGTCAAATCGATGAGAAGGACACGATTTGCTTTTAACCTTTTCTCAGAGAGCGCACGTTGGGTGGAAGTGTGCAAAAGGCAAAGTGAATTACCACCTTTGAGTACCTTTAATACAGGTCGGGCGCTCCCGTTACAGAGTAGATGAGCGGCGCAGTTTTGTTTTAATGTTATTGCGCAATTCAGGTGGAACAGTGGATTATTAATTCACCCTGATTAATTTCAGGGTGATTTTTTTATTTATGGAGGGAATAACAATGATTATTAAACTAAAAGACGGTTCAATTAAGGAATATGATTCACCTACTGCAGCAGCTGAAATAACCAAAGATATTTCAATGGGGCTTTACAGAAACGCTTGTTGCGTTCTCGTTGACGGTAAGGTTAAGGATTTAAGAACTGTTATTGACAGCGACTGCTCTTTTGAAGTTCTTACATTTGATGATGAGGACGGAAAAAAGGCATTTAACCACACCGCATCTCACGTTATGGCTCAGGCAGTTAAAAGGCTTTATCCAAATGCCAAGCTTACTATTGGTCCTTCTATTGAAAACGGATTTTATTACGATTTTGACATAGATACTCATTTCACTCAGGATGACCTTGATAAAATAGAAAAAGAAATGAAGGCTATTATTAAGGAAAATTATCCTATTGAAAAATTTGAACTTCCTGCCGACGAGGCCGTTAAGCTTATGGAAGAAAAGAATGAGCCTTACAAGATTGAACTTATTAAGGAACACGCTGCTAAAGGCGAGCATATCAGTTTTTATAAGCAAGGCGAGTTTACGGAGCTTTGCGCAGGTCCTCATCTTATGGAAATGAAGGTTATTAAGGCATTTAAGCTTACTAACTGCACAGGTGCTTATTGGAGAGGCGATGCTGATAATAAGATGCTTTGCCGTGTTTACGGTATCGCATTTCCTAAGGCTTCAATGCTTGAAGATTATCTTAATATGCTTGAAGAGGCTAAAAAGCGTGACCATAACAAACTCGGCAGAGAGCTTGAACTTTTCACAACTGTTGATTATATCGGTCAGGGCTTGCCTATCCTTTTGCCAAAGGGTACTAAGATTATCCAAATCCTTCAAAGATTTGTTGAGGATGAGGAGGCAAGACGTGGCTGGCAGCTTACAAAAACTCCTCTTATGGCGAAGAGCGATTTATATAAAATTTCAGGTCACTGGGACCATTATAAAGAGGGTATGTTCGTTTTAGGCGACGAGGAAAAGGATAAGGAAGTATTTGCTCTTCGCCCTATGACTTGTCCGTTCCAATATCAGGCTTATCTTAATAAAGCTCGTTCTTATCGTGATTTGCCGCTTAGATATGACGAAACCTCGACTCTTTTCCGTAACGAGGCTTCAGGTGAAATGCATGGTCTCATCCGTGTTCGTCAGTTTACTATTTCAGAGGGACATTTAATGTGTACTCCTGATCAGCTTGAGGACGAATTCAGAAGTTGCCTTGAACTTGCAACGTTTATGCTTAAAACTCTCGGTCTTTATGAAGATGCTTCATTCCGTTTCTCAAAATGGGACCCTAACGACCGTGAAAAGTATATCGGCACTGAGGAGCAGTGGGATGAGGCTCAGTCTAAGATGAAAAATATTCTTGATGACCTTGGTATTGATTATAAAGTCGGTATAGGTGAAGCCGCTTTCTACGGTCCTAAGCTTGATATTCAAATCAGAAATGTTTACGGCAAGGAAGATACTCTTATTACTATTCAAATTGACCAGATGCTTGCCGAGAAGTTCGGTATGGAATATGTTGATAAGGACGGCACAAAGAAAAATCCTTATATTATCCACAGAACATCAATCGGCTGTTACGAGCGTACTCTTGCCTATCTTATTGAAAAGTATGCAGGTGCATTCCCGACTTGGCTTGCTCCTGTTCAGGTTAAGCTTCTTCCTATCGCAGACCGTCACCTTGATTATCTTTATGATGTTAAAAAGGCTCTTGAGGCTAAGGGAATTCGCTGTGAAATTGATGACAGAAGCGAGAAAATCGGCTTCAAGATTCGTCAGGCTCAGCTTGAAAAGGTGCCTTATATGCTCCTTGCAGGCGATAAGGATATTGAAAATAATACTGTATCGCTTCGTACACGTTCAGGCGGAGATAAGGGTGCAATGTCACTTGATGAATTTGTTGACAAGCTTCTTAAAGAAGTTGACGATAAATCACTTGAATTAACAATGTAAAAAAACAGAGGCGACCGTCGGTCGTCTCTGTTTTTTTGGGTGGGAGTGAACTATGCAAAGTATTGATAACGCACTTGAAAAATTGTCTAAATCCAAATTTCGTTCTTCTTTTCATCTAAAAGCAAAGGATATTGCTTATATAGACGAAAAGGGAATGGATACCGTGCGCCGTCACGCAGAAAATTTTATTGAAAAAAAGCTTGCACCGGCATATCCTGAAAACGACGGTAGGCAAACCCCGATGAAAAATCATCCCGTCTTTATTGCTCAGCACGCTTGCGCCTGCTGTTGCAGGGGTTGCCTTGAAAAATGGTATAAAGTACCAAAGGGAAGAGAACTTACAAAAGCGCAGCAGGAAAAAATAGTCAATCTTTTAATGGCTTGGATAAAAAAAGAATACAATAGTTATAAGAACCGGTAAAAACAGTTGTATCTGCTAATCAAAGTGTAAAAATACTATTTTCTTGTTCAAAAATTAAAGTATTAAGACAAAACTGTGTTTTATTTGTTATACTCCGTATTTTATGATATAATGATTAAAAATATATAATATTTGGTGATTGTTATGACTCAAAAGCAAAGAATGGAACAGGGGCTGATTTATGACCCTACAGCTGATGAAATAATGAACGAGCAGACAGGTGTGGCACAGTATTTGAAAGAATATAACTCGCTCGACTTGGGCGATGAAAAGAGAATTGAAGAACTTCTTCATCTTATGCTTGCCGAATGCGGAGAAAACTGCTATATCCAACCGCCGTTTTATGCAAATTGGAGCGGCGCTCATCTTCATTTGGGCAATAATGTTTATGCTAATTTTAACTTGACTGCTGTTGATGACGGGCATATTTATATTGGAGATTGCACTATGATAGGGCCAAATGTTACTATTGCAACGGCAGGCCATCCGATTTTGCCGTCACTTAGGGAAAAGGCATATCAGTTTAATCTCGATGTTCATATAGGCAAAAACGTTTGGATAGGCGCAGGAGCGGTCATTTTGCCCGGTGTATCGATAGGTGATAATTCAGTTATCGGTGCAGGCGCAATTGTGACTAAGGATATACCTTCAAATGTTGTTGCAGTCGGTAATCCTTGCCGCATTTTGCGTGAAATAAACGACCGGGATAAGGAATACTATTATAAAAACAGAAAAATTGATATAGAATAAGATAAAATGTTGTAGTTTATATCGACAATGTAAGGGGGCGGCCAACGGCCGCCCTGTTTTTTTGTGTTATGCATAAAATTAATCAAAATGTTTGTTAATAAATTCCATTTTACTAATTGAATATACTTTTTAAAAATGTGCAAAATATTACAGAAATAATTACATTATTTATTAGGAGAATGGATATGAAAGCAACAGGCATTGTAAGAAGAATTGACGATTTGGGCAGAATTGTCATCCCAAAGGAAATCCGCCGTTCATTCAGAATTAAAGAAGGTGACCCGTTAGAAATTTTTACCGATGCGGAGGGTGAGGTTATTTTTAAAAAATATTCGCCGATAGGGGAATTATCTAATTTTGCAAGTCAATATGCCGAGGTACTTCACAAAAGCGGAGGACTTCCTATTGCTATTATGGATAATGACCACGTTGTTGCCGCTTCGGGTATCAGCAAAAGAGAAATCCTTGAACGCAGGGTGACTAAAAATCTTGAGGAACTTATGGAAAACAGAGCAATTCATATTACTAATGATAAAATTCCGTCTGTAAATGCGATAGAGGGATATGACAGAAAAGCAAATATTGTTTATCCTATTATTTACGGCGGAGATGTTTCGGGTGCTGTTTGTATGATGGAGGACGAAAACCACACGCTTCCAAGCGAATCAGACATAAAACTTGTTCAGGTGGCGGCAGCTTTTTTGGGCAAACAGATGGAATAATCATTTGTGCATATTGTACAAAAAACAACGCTCACTTTTGTACAATGTGTTACATAGGTAGAAAGTATAAAAAAGGTCTTGATTTTTGATTTTATCGGGCTATAATGTAGGCAATGAGAGGAAAACAAAGGAACGCACGAGGTGCAGATAGGCAGATGAAGAAATTTCAAGACGAAGCATACGGATACATAAAAGATATGTTCGCTCAGCACCATATGGTCAAGCGAGTGGTTCTCTCCCTTATCAGTATCATTGTTATGGGTTTCGGAATTTCAATGTTCTCCCTATCGGGTTTCGGTGTTGACCCTTTCACGTCTATGAATATGAATATAGCGAGCACAATAGGTATGGGCTTCGGAACATATCAATTGATAATCAATCTTGTGATTTTGACGTTTGTCATTATTGTGGCACATCGGGGATTGGTCGGTGTCGGAACGGTGTTTAATATGGTAGGCTGCGGTTATACATGTGAGTTTTTCCAAAGTCTGTTTGCTCCGGCAGTCAATGAGCATTACACTTACGCTTTAAGAGTACCCCTTCTCATTGTAGGTATAATTACTCTTTGCTTTGCTTGTTCATTATTCTTTACGGCAAATGTCGGAGTCGGCCCTTATGATGCATTAAGCTTTATGCTTGCAAGGTCGACGAAGTTTGAATATAAATGGATGAGAGTTGCAACCGATGTGACTGTTGTGCTTATCGGCTTGATAGTAAGCGGCGGCGCTAAGGCGCTTCTTTCAGGCGATATTTCGAAGATTAAAAATATCGGAATAGGCACGATAATAACAGCCTTTTGTATGGGACCGCTCATCAATTTCTTCAACAAGTATGTATCGGCTAAAATCTTTAATGTTGATTATGAAAAAATCAGCAAGGACGTTGCATTCTTTATGCTTAAAGGTGCAATGGTTAAAAATTCAGTTCCGAATCATACTAAAAAGACAAGGTTTAACAACGATTCAACTACTGCTGAAGTGTTATCCGAGTCAACAAGGTTGTAGGAATTAATTTTTCTCAACCTTTTTATATATACCAATTACGTTTTCACATAAATTTTACCCCTTAAAAAGAGAAAGGCACTCCGCTATGGAGTGCTTTTTTCTTTTGCATATAGATTGTTAAAGCCGTGCAGTTTGGTTCGTTTGATGAATTTATGTCGATATTTTTTTTACAATTATTAAAGAATAATGAAAAATTTAAAATCATATATATATTTTGTCATTATGCATAAATATTACAGTGCTTTTATATGAAAATTGTTAAAAATATCTGTAAAGTGTTGACTAATGTTGAAAATTATTATACAATATGCACAAGAATAAAAATCAGAGGTAATTTTTATGAGCATTCAGGCAAAAAATATTAGAAATGTTGTTTTTGCAGGTCACGCATCTAAGGGTAAAACAACTCTTTGCGAGGCTTTGCTTAATGTTGCAGGCACTACGGAAAGAATGGGTAAAACCGCAGACTCTAATACTGTTCTTGATTTTGACAGTGAAGAGAAAAAAAGAAAAATCAGCGTAAACAGTGCCGTTGCTTCTTTTGAGTATAAAGGTAAAAATATTAACTTGATTGATACTCCCGGTCTTTTCGATTTTGCTATGGGAATGAGCGAGGGTATGAGAGCGGCTGACACGGCGGTCATTGTTGTTTCTGCTCGTTCAGGTCTTGCGGTCGGTGCTGAAAAGGCATTTAAAAGTGCAGGTTCTCACGGTCTGTCACGCATTTTTGTGACAACGAAAATGGAAGACGAAAGAGCTGACTTTTATAAGAGCTTTAACGGTATTGTTGCTAAGTTCGGCACTCAGGTTTGCCCTGTTGTTGTTCCCATTATTTCCGACGGCAAGGTTGTTGCTTATTATAATATGATTGACTCAAAGGCTTATGAGTATGACGGCACTAAGCGTAAGGAGTCTGCTCTTACTCACGATGATGAGGCTCGTTTTGAGGCTATCAAAGCAGTATTTGCCGAGGCAGTAGCGTCAACTGACGAGGAACTTATGGAAAAATACTTTGAGGGTGAAGAACTTACGTCAGAGGAAAAAATCAAAGGCTTAAGGCTCGGTGTTGCCGACGGCTCTATCATTCCTGTTTTTGCACTTTCCGGTATCACAGGCATTGCGTGTGATATGCTTCTCGATTTTATTGCAGACGTTTGCCCAAGCCCTAAGAGCGAGTATGCTATTGATTCAAACGGTGAGCCGGTCGAACTTACCGCTGATGAGAACGGACCTCTTGCCGCAATCTGTTTTAAAACAGTTGCTGACCCGTTTATCGGTAAACTTTCCTACTTTAAGGTTATCAGCGGCAAATTCAATTCTTCTACTCCTGCATTTAATGCAAATACAGGCAAGGAAGAAAGAATGGGCAAGATTGTTAAACTTTTTGGCGCTAAGCAGATTGACGCAGGCGAACTTACGGCAGGTGATATCGGAGCCGTAACTAAGCTTTCCGGATTTTCAACCGGCGATACTCTTTGCTCAGCTTCAAACGTAGTTAAGCTTGACGGAGTAAGCGTTCCTACTGCTTCTTACAAGGTTGCCGTATCGGCAATTAAAAAGGGCGACGAAGAGAAAATTGCATCAGGTATTGCAAGGCTTTGCGAGGAAGATCCATCGCTTAAATATACTAATAATATAGAAACACATCAGCAGATTTTAGCGGGTCTTGGTGAACAGCAGATTGATGTTGCTGTTTCAAGGCTTAAGGATAAATTCGGCGTAGAGGCTAAGCTTGAAACACCAAAAGTAGCTTACAGAGAAACAATTACTAAAAAGGTTTCTGCCCAAGGCAGACATAAAAAGCAAAGCGGCGGCCACGGTCAATTCGGTGACGTTTTTATCGAGTTTGAGCCGTACGATACAGAAAAGCTTTTATTCGCTGAACGTATTGTAGGCGGCGCTGTTCCTAAAAATTTCTTCCCAGCAGTTGAAAAAGGACTTAACGAATGTATGGAAAAGGGTATTCTTGCCGGATATCCTATGGTTGGAGTTAAGGCAACCCTTTATGACGGCTCGTATCACCCCGTAGATTCAAGTGAAATGAGCTTTAAAATGGCTGCTTCCATTGCATTTAAAGAGGGTGTTGCAAACGCTGCTCCTGTTCTTCTTGAGCCGATTGTAACTTTGCGTGCAACGGTAAATGATGATGCTATGGGCGATATCATAGGCGATATCAACCGCAGGCGAGGCAGAGTTTTGGGTATGAACCCGACAGGTGACGGTATTCAGGAAATTATTGCTGAGGTTCCTGAGGCTGAAATGAGCACTTTCTCCACCTCAATGCGCCAAATTACGCAAGGCAGAGGCTCATTTACCACCGAATTTGCAAGGTACGAGCGTGTACCGGAACATATTGCTCAAAAGGTAATTAACGAGTCGAAAGGCGAATGATAACTTTTTTCTTCTTTCATTTTTTACTAAAAACACGGAGCAGGTACTCTTTTGTACTTGCTCCGTGTTTTATCTATATTAATATATTAGCCTACTTGTATTATTTCGTTAAATACAGCAGTCATTTTTTTACTGATGTTTAAATCAAGATGAAGTGAACCAAAATACCAATGCATATATTGAACATTCTCCATAAGCTGTTGAAGATATGTATTAAGCGGAGAAATGATAATATTTTGATTAGACCTTTGCTTTAAAATATCCTTTGCAACTGTCGGAGGTTCGTATGTGATAACATAGTTGATATTTTTATCAGTATCACGAATATTGTTTACTCCGTTTCTCATATCCTCAGCACTCGGAAGTTCATCTTCCCACCAGCTTACACTTTCTTCCCTCATATAAGCGTCGTCGCTTTCTCCGCCGCCCATAACAAAAAAACTCTTGCCTTCAAAGGTGAAAATTTCCCCACGCATAAGATGATAAATATTGTCGGCAATTTTGTGAGTATTGCCGCCCTTCCACCTGTATGGCTTGTAGGAATTTAATATGTCGAAATTTTCATGTGCACCGTCTACAAAGCAGATGGTGTATTTCTTTTTTTTCAAAAACTCAAGATTTTTTTTCTCGTTTTTGTCGTGCGGATTCCAAATAAAGCCGAAATCTCCGCAAACAATAAGAATATCTTTTTCTCCAAGCTTGTTAAGCTTAGGATTTTTAAAGCACGAAATGTCACCGTGCGTGTCACCTGTAATGTATATCATAACTTTCTCCAAAAAAATGAAAAATAGACTTTAAAATCAGTCAAAAAAATGTTAAACTATGTAATATAATATAATTAATTTTAAAAGGTGTCAAGTCTATGAAAAAAACACTTTGTATATTTTTATCATTTATCATATTAATGACCTCATTTTTGGCGCTTCCCGTGTCAAGTCAGGCGGCAACCTATAAGCCTGACAGAAAAATATATGCCGAGGCTTATATGCTAATCAATCTTGATGACGATTCATATCCTGTTGTGGCTCAAAAAAATATTGACGAACGTCTTTATCCTGCTTCGCTTACAAAGATTGTAACGGCTATGGTTACTCTTGAAAATGTTAAGGACGTCAGCGTTAAAACTAAAATGAGCCAAGCGGCTTACGATGCTTCTGTAGGTACCGGCGCTCAGGTGGCAGGAATAACTGTCGGCGAAGAATTGAGCGTTGATACTCTTTTGTATCTTACTATGGTTCATTCAGCTTGCGATGCGTGTGAGGTTTTGGCTGAATTTGTTGGCGGAACTAAAGAAAATTTCGTTAAAATGATGAACGATTGGGTTAAAAAGGTCGGCTGTAACGATACTAATTTCACTAACCCTTCCGGACTTCACGATGAAAACCACTATACCACCGCCCGTGATATGTCGAAAATTACGCTTGCGGCACTTAAAAATGCTAATTTTGTGAAGTATTCAACAACTACCGAATATGAATATAAAGGTTATACCTTGCCGCATACCAATTTGATGCTTCATCCGGGATATGTTACTTATTATTATGAGTACGCTCAGGGCATCAAAACAGGCTCAACCGAGCAGGCTGAATATAACGTTATTGTTAAGGCTTCTAAGGACGGATACAATTATCTTGCAATTGTTATGAAGTCGCCGCAGCAGAAAATTAAAAATCAAAGTTATTTAACTAAATGCTCCTTTGTTGATGCAAAGTCGCTTTTTGAGTGGGCGTTTGACAGCTTGAAGTATACAACCATTGTTGCTAAGGATGAGGTAATAGGTGAAGTAAGCGTTGAAAACGGAAAGGACGCCGATACAGTTGCTCTTGTTGCGGCAAATGACACTAATGTTATAGTCCCTGTTGGGCTTGATAAGTCGGCTGTAATCATTGAAATTCAAGAAAAGCCGTCATCACTTCAAGCTCCCGTAACAAAAGGTCAAAAGGTTTGCAGTGCCAATATTATTTACGGTGATGAGGTTATCGCAAGCGTTCCCCTCGTTGCCGCAAAAACCGTTGAACTTTCAACATTTTTAAAGGTGATTAACGCAATCAAGGCATTTTTCGGTCTTACTGTTGTTAAAGTCATTCTTGTAATTGCTTTTCTGGCAATTGTTTTATATGTTTACATTTTCTTCAAGAGCCTTAACAAAAAGAAAAAGGTTGAAAAAAGACGCCAATCAAGGCGTGATTCTCGTTTGGGACCTGATGATTTAGAGCCGCCACGTCGTCGCTGACTTCGTATCACTCAAAATAAATTTCCTTAATTCTTATTTGAAATTTATTTATCGTTCACTGCGTAGCTCCTCCTTTCCCCGAATGGAATTTTATTTTTAAGCACGGCACGTTTTAGTCACTTTATTGACAGTCTAAAAAAATCCTGCTAATACGAAAGTATTAACAGGATTTTTATTTTGCATTTATTTAAATAACTTTTTTATTCTTTTTTCAAGCTTATAAACATAAAGAAGTGTTACCTTATTAATCAGCACCTCGTAGACAAGAAACATTACATTCATTAAAAGCGCAAAAACAGCGATAAACCATTTGCCTTGCCCGTCCTCCAAAAACGGAATACCAAACACTTTGATAAGAATTATTTGGCATAAAATCATCATAAGGTTAAAGAAAATCAACTTTGTAAAAATTCTAAGTCCTTTTATCTTTATTTTTTCAAAATAATCACGCACGATAGGGTAGTAGCCGAAGAATATTACATACATCATCATACATTCTTTGTCGGTTACAAGGATAAACGATAAAATGCTTGTTGCAATATATGTTATCCATGCACTTTTTGTATCGAATGTTCTTTTAAGCATAATCGCCAAAAGCCCTAAAAACATAGGCGCCGCATAAGCCAAAACCATTGTTATCCCGCCTAAAAACAGCATTAACACTCCCAATGCGGCAGAAAGTGAGCAAACGGCAAGCCTTGTTGAATTTTTCAAATTAAGCACCACAAATCTATTGTCTTATTCAATATTAAACATAATATCACTAAATTAAATTTATGTAAATAGTATGAATAATGAGTTAAAAATCTGTTCATTTTTACGAATTGCTATTTACAAATATAATATGTAAATATATAATAAATATAAATAAGCAATGGCTTCAGGGGGATGTTATATTTTGAAAAAAATACTTGTGTTGTCACTTTGTGTGATTTTAATTGCGGCGTTTACATTTGCCGCCTGTTCTAAAAAGAACGACGATAAAACCACAACGAGTAGCAAAGATACTACCGTTCAAGCCGGTGACCTTGAAAATAACAATAACGAATACGGTCTTGAAACCGAGGATGTTACGGATAAAGACGGAAAGACTGTAACAGACGCTAAAGGTAAGGCTGTAACAACTGACGTAGCGGTAGTTTATAAAAAAGATAAAAAAGGAAATACATATGCGCAAAAGCTTGATAAGGATGGCAAGGCAGTTACAAACAAAAAAGGTAAACCTGTAACCGTTAAGGCTGAAACAACTAAGAAAAACAAAACTTCAAGAGTAAATGCAGATACAACCGGCAGTGCAAAAACTACTGCAAAGGAAACCAAACCCGTTAAGGTTACAGGTACTACAAAGAAGAACGTACCCGCTACCAAGTCGGACGATACAACCGCTTTTGACGGAATGGAAACAGTGCCTAAAACCTCGGCAACGGGCAAAGAAGTTAATTTCTCGAAAGAGGATCAGCAAATTATCGCAAATATGCTTGAAGTGCCGTATCTTTATCTTGAAAGCTATGAAAATTCAAACGGCGTTCCAATTAATATTGCGGCATATACTGCTGTTTGGATGGCTCAACACGACGGCGGAACAGCAAGCACATATCCGTCAAGTCCCGTTGTTTTAAATCTTTTTAAATTCTACGGTCAAACAGTTGTTAATTTCAAAACTCAGGTTAATAAGGTCAATTCCACACCAATTAAATACAACAGCAAAAACGATACATTCTCTGTCAGCAAATATCCAAAAAAGAAGCAAACTGTTAAGATTACTAAGATAGAGGATCTTGGTGATAATAATTTTTATAAGGTAACAGGTAAGGTTTCTAAAGCTGACGGTGTAAAAAAAGTTCAGGCTGTAGTTCAAAAGAACAAACTCGATTCAACGCTTGGATTTTCAATTAAAGCGTTAAAATGGAGTTAATAATTTCAATTTTTGACTGTCTAAAATAAAAAATACCGTAGGGGCGACCATTGGTCGCCTCATTTTTTATTGATTATACCGTTTGATAGTGATATAATTTAACTAATAAAAAAGAAAAGAGAGGAAATATGACTAACGAAGAAATTTTGAATAAAATAAACGGTGGGCTTATCGTTTCCTGCCAGGCGCTCGAAAGTGAGCCGCTTTATGACAGCTATATTATGTCTAAAATGGCTTGGGCGGCTAAGCTTGGCGGAGCTGTAGGTATTAGGGCAAATACCGTTGTTGATATCAAGGCAATTAAGGAAAAGGTCGATTTGCCGATTATCGGTATTATCAAGCAGGAGTATGATGACAGCGATGTTTATATTACCCCCACTATGGCGGAGGTTGACGCTCTTGTTGAAGTCGGCTGTGAAATTATTGCAATAGATGCTACAAACAGATTAAGGCCAAACGGCATAACGCTTGAAAGCTTTTTTAAAGATGTTAGAAAAAAATATCCAAATCAGCTTTTTATGGCGGATACAAGTGCATTTGATGAGGGCAAAAAGGCAGAGGAGCTTGGCTTTGATTTAATCGGCACAACTATGGCAGGCTACACTCCTTATACCAAAGGCACTTCTCTTCCTGATTTTACTTTAATGGAAAGATATGTAAATGAACTTCACACCCCTGTTATTGCTGAGGGTGGCATTTGGGTACCCGAACAGCTTAAAAAGGCGCTTGATATCGGTGTTCACGCCGCAGTTGTTGGCACTGCAATTACAAGACCGAGAGATATAACAAGGCATTTTGTTGATGCTATTAAATAGGAGAAAAATATGAATTTAGATAAATTTAAGGGCGTATTTTGTGCGCTTAATGCAATTTACGATGAAAACGATAATGTGGATTTGGAAAAAATGAAAGCGCTTGTAAGGGTGTATAAATCACTTGGCGTTAAGGGTGTTTATGCGTGTGGCTCAACAGGTGAGGGATTTTTACTTTCAACTGAGGAGAGAAAGCAGGTTGCGAGAGCGGTTAAAGAAGCTGCCGGCGATGATTTTACCGTTATTGTTCATATTGGCTGTGCCTCAACTAAAGAAAGTATAGAACTTGCAAAGGACTGCGAAAAGGTCGGTGTTGACGCCGTTTCTGCCGTTCCTTGCGTTTATTATCATTTGGGTGAGGAAAGTGTAAAACTTCATTGGAACTCTATTATCGATTCAACTTCTTTACCTTTTATCATTTATAATATTCCTCAACTTACATCATTCAATCTTTCACCGAAGCTTCTTGCCGAAATGGCAAAAAATCCTAAGGTTATCGGTGTTAAAAATTCAGCAGAGCCGGTATATCTTATGGAAAGATATGCAAGCGCCGTAAATAATGATGATTTTATTATCTTTAACGGCTCAGACGAGCAATTTTTGGGCGGCAGGCTTATGGGTGCAAACGCAGGTATCGGCGGAACATACGGTTGTATGCCTGAGCTTTTCGTTGAACTTGACAGGCTTATCAATAATAACGAGATTGAAAAGGCAAAATCACTTCAATTCAAGATTAATGAGTGTATTTTTGATCTTCTCTCCTGCAAGTCGCTTTACGGCGTGGCAAAGCAGGTTATGTCTATTCGTTTTGGCATTGAGTGCGGTAACCCAAGAAGTCCGTTCCTGCCTGTAAAGCGAGAGGACGCACAGCCGATTGCGGATAAAATCAACAAATATGTCAGCGAGATTAAATAATATATGAAAAAATACGATAATATTATATTTGACGTCGGCGACGTTTTGCTTGAATATCGCTGGAAGCAAATGCTTATGGATTACGGATTGAGCGAAGAGGAAGCAATCAGGGTAGGGCATGAACTTTTTGATGATAATGATGACTTGTGGCATATCTTTGACCTTGCAATTATGAGCGATGAGGAGATATTAAACGCTTATTGCAAAAAGTATCCAAACGATACTGAGATTATCACCTTTTTTATGCATCACGGCGAATTTATGCACGTGGCGAGATATGATATTTGGAAAGAGGTACATAGGCTTAAAACGGCAGGATATCATATTTATCTTTTGTCAAATTATCCGAAAAGCCTTTTTAAAAAGCATACAGAATATGCTGATTTTATGAATGACATCGACGGGCTTATGGTGTCTTATATGATTAACATTACCAAGCCCGATGAAAGAATTTATCAAGCGCTTTTCGACAAGTATTCTCTCGATAAATCGAAATGCCTTTTCTTTGACGACAGAAAAGAAAATGTTCTTGCAGCAAGGAAATTCGGTATGGACTCAACTCTTGTAACAGATAGAAATTTTCTTTTAAATGAATTAAAAAAATTATAAAATAAAGCGACATCTTCCAAAAGGAAAATGTCGCTTTTTCATATATAAAATTAAAATGATAATTTATAATTGGGAAATTATCTCTTTAATAATCTGTGCAGCCTTGCCTACGTCTGCCTTGCCCTTTGAGTTCTTCATAACATAGCCAAACATAACGTTAATTGCCTTGTCCTTGCCGTTTTTGATATCCTCAACTGCCTTAGGGTTAGCCTCAACAGCACCCTGACAAAGCGCTTTGAGGTCATCATCGCTCATACCCTTAAGGTCGTCGGCATTGATATATTCGCTAACGTCCTTGCCGCTTTCAAGCATTTGAGCGAGAACTTCTTTAGCCTTGTTTGCTCTGATTTTCTTTTCATCAATAAGCTTAACAAGGTCTGCAAGTTGCTTTGCAGTAGTCTTAATCTCAAAGTTTTCCTTGTCCTCCTCGGTTTGAAGAGTGGCATAAATAGTGCCGATAATAAGGTTCAAAACGTTGGAAGCGCTTGCACCGTCGTTTACTGCACTGTCGAAAAACTCCGTAACATTTCTGTATTTATAAATAAGCCTTGCATTATTTTCCGGAAGCTTCATATCCTCAACATATCTCTTAAGCTTAGCATCGGGAAGCTCAGGAAGTGATTTCCTGATTTCTTCAACACTTTCCGGCGAAATATAGAATCGAAGAATATCAGGCTCAGGAAAATAACGGTAATCGTCTGCATTTTCCTTTGAGCGAAGAACGTAAACGGTGTCGCTGTTTGCGTCATAACGCATAGTTGACTGAATTACCTTTTCACCCGATTCAATAATATCCTCCTGCCTTTCCATTTCAAGTTCCATTGCTCTTACAATGTTGGAAAGTGAGTTGATATTCTTGATTTCCGTTCTTGTGCCCCAAGGTTCACCAGGCTCGTGAATAGATACGTTTACGTCGCATCTCATTGAGCCTTCCTGCATCTTACAGTCGGAAACTCCGACATTTCTCATAATAAGCTGGAGTTTTTCAGCATATTCCTTGGCTTCCTGCGGAGTTTCGATATCAGCCATTGAAACAATCTCAATAAGAGGAACGCCGCCTCGGTTATAGTCAACGTAGGTGTAGCCGTCCTCGTGAACAAGCTTACCGGCATCCTCCTCAATGTGGATACGCTCAATTCTGATTTTCTTTCCGGAGTCAAGCTCAACATAACCGTCAACGCAAACAGGCTCGTCAAACTGCGAAATTTGGTATGCCTTAGGAAGATCGGGGTAAACGTAATTCTTTCTGTCCATATGAGAATTATTGTTGATTTTACAATGAACTGCAAGACCTGCTCTTACAGCGAAATTAATAACCTCACGGTTTAAAACAGGGAGCGCACCCGGCTGACCTGTGCAAACGGGACAGCAATGAGTGTTAGGCTCACCGCCGAATTGAGTGGTGCACGAGCAGAAAATCTTAGTCTTTGTGGCAAGTTCAATATGCGTTTCAATTCCGCAAACTAATTTATAACTCATAATGTGACGCCTCCCTCAAAATCTTCAACTTCACTCTTGTTAAGCTTTTCGTAGAAATAAGCAACATCAAGAATTTTCTTCTCATCAAATTTCTTGCCGATAATCTGCATACCGATAGGAAGATTTGCTTTGTCATTTTTAACAGGCACGCTGATTGCGGGAACACCTGTAATATTGATAGGAACTGTGGCAATATCGGATAAATACATATCAACAGGGGAAGCACCCTCGAAACCAAGCTCAAAAGCGGTGTTAGGTGCCGTAGGAGCTATTAATACATCGCAGGTGTTAAAGATATCGTCAAAGTCTGCAATAAGGTTTTGGCGAAGCAAGCAAGCTTTTTTGTAGTAAGCGTCATAATAACCCGAACTTAATACGTAAGTGCCGAGCATAATTCTTCTCTTAACCTCGTCGCCGAAGCCTTCGGTTCTTGTTTTAAGTATCATTTCCTCAACGTCGTTGAAGTCCTTTGCTCTGTAACCGTATCTGATGCCGTCATATCTTCCGAGGTTTGATGAAGCCTCGGCACATGCAATGATGTAGTAAACAGGAAGTGCCTGCTGTAAAACAGGAAGGCTGATATCAACTATTTGGGCACCGTTTTTTTCTAATTCCTTAACAGCGCCCAATATAGCGTCTTTAATTTCCTCGTTAATTCCTTCAAAATATTCCTTCGCAATACCAATCTTAAGACCCTTAATGTCCGTCTGACCGAGTGTGTCCGAAATATTGCCGAAATCGAAATCAACGCTTGTTTGGTCGTGCTCGTCAACACCTCTAATAGCGTCAAATACTGTAGCTGTATCCTTGACTGAATTAGCAAGAACACCGATTTGGTCAAGCGATGAGCCATAGGCGATAAGACCGTAACGTGAAACTGCACCGTATGTCGGCTTAAGACCTACAATACCGCAGAATGAAGCAGGCTGACGAACAGAGCCGCCTGTGTCAGAGCCTAAGCCGTAAGCCGCAATGTTAGCACAAACTGCAGCTGCAACACCGCCTGATGAGCCGCCTGTAACGTGGTTTGTGTTTCTTGGATTTAACGGAGCGCCGTAAACACTTGTTTCACTCGTTGAACCCATGGCAAATTCGTCCATATTTGTTTTGCCAAGCATAACTGCGCCCTGCGCTTTAAGCTTAGTCCATACGGTTGAATCATAATAAGGACGAAAGCCCTCAAGAATTTTTGAGCAGCAGGTGGTAAGGTCGCCGTCGGAGCAAATGTTGTCCTTAAGCGTCATAGGAATACCTGTAAGAGCGCTTGATTTACCCTCGGCAATGAGTTTATCTGCAAATTTTGCATTTTCCAATGCCTTTTCAAATGTTGTTGAAACATAAGCATTATATTTTGGATTGTCGTTTTCAATCGCATTTATATATTTGTTTGTAAGCTCAACAGATGATATTTCACCTGATTTGAGCAATTGTGATAAAGGTGCAATAATCTCTCTCATTTATATACCTCCCTTTACACAGAAAAAGCCCTTTGAAGCATTGACGTTTGAAAGAATTTTTTCGTTAGGAAGCGACGGCTTAACCTCGTCTTTTCTAAACTCCTCGGCAGGAGTTGCAGAGGTGGAAATATTCCTGATTTTATCTGCATCCCCCTCGACAGAATTGTTAATCGTGTCGGCAAATGCGATAATGTCGTCCATATCTTTTATGATTTTGTCAAGCTCATCATCCGAAAAGTCAAGCCTTGCAAGCTTGGCAAGTTTGATTACTTCTTCTTTACTTATCATAATTATACCTCTTTAAATTGTGGTTTATGAATATTAAACAATCGTAGGGGCGAACATTGTTCGCCCGTATTACATATTACTTTCTAAGCTTAATATGAACCTCACGAAGCTGCTGCTCGGTTATTTCGTTAGGAGCGCCGCACATAAGGTCCTGAGCCTTGCCGTCCATCGGGAATGCAATGATTTCTCTGATATTATCCTCATTTCTGAGAAGCATAATCATTCTGTCAATGCCGGGTGCCATTCCTGCGTGTGGCGGTGCGCCGAATTGGAATGCGGTGTAAAGTGCGCCAAACTTCTCTTTGAGCACTTCTTCGTCATATCCTGCAATTTCAAATGCTTTTTTCATAATGTCAATATCGTGGTTACGAACTGCACCCGATGAAAGCTCAACACCGTTGCAAACAATATCATACTGATATGCAAGAATAGTAAGCGGGTCTTCGTTTTCAAGTGCATCAAGACCACCCTGCGGCATAGAAAACGGATTGTGAGTAAAACCGATTTTCTTTTCTTCTTCTTTGTATTCAAACATTGGGAAGTCGTTTATAAAGCAGAAACGATAAGCATTTTTCTCCAAAAGGTCAAACATTTCACCAAGCTTTGTTCTGATTTGACCGGCGTATTCAGCGGCTTTAGCCTCGTTGTCTGCAATAAAGAATATTGTGTCGCCAACTTCAAGATTTGCAATTTGAGCAAGCTCGCTCTTCATATCATCGGGAATAAATTTGTCAATCGGTCCTTTATATGACTTATCCTCCAAAACAAGAAGATAGCCAAGACCGCCCATGCCGATTGACTGAGCAAATTTAAGAAGCTTCTCGTGTTTGCCTTTTGAAATATCCTCATGAACCTTGATGGCTCTTACTGTCTGTCCGTGGAACGGCTTGAATGTGCAACGCTGGAAAAATTCTGTCACATCAACAATTTCAAGCGGATTTCTGAGGTCCGGCTTGTCTGTGCCGTACTTAAGCATAGCCTCTTTGTAGCTGATAACAGGGTAAGGTGCTTGTGTTACGCTGTAGCCCTTAGGTGCAAATTTTTCAAATGTTTTTGTAAGTACTTCCTCACCAACTTTGAAAACGTCCTCCTGCGTTGCAAAAGCCATTTCAAAGTCAAGCTGATAAAATTCACCCGGTGAACGGTCAGCTCTTGCGTCCTCATCTCTGAAACAAGGGGCAACTTGGAAATATTTATCAATTCCGGATACCATTAAAAGTTGCTTGTACTGCTGAGGTGCCTGCGGAAGAGCATAAAATTTGCCCTTGTGAACACGGGAAGGAACTACATAGTCACGTGCGCCCTCAGGTGATGATGCACAAAGAATAGGTGTCTGCATTTCCAAAAATCCCATTTCGCTCATAACCTGGCGAAGATAAGCAATAACCTTACTTCTGAAAATGATATTGTCCTTAACCTTTTCATTTCTTAAGTCAAGAAAACGGTATTGAAGCCTTTTATCTTCACGGATTTCTTTAGAAGTTTGAATTTCAAAAGGAAGCGGCTGCCTTACCTTGCCGAGTGTTATAACCTTTTTAGCCTCAACCTCAATTGTACCTGTTGCGATTTTCGGATTGATTGTATCCTCATCTCTCTTTTCTACGATACCTTCAATAGAAAGGCAATCCTCCTTGCTGATTCCGTCAAGAAGTGTTGTGTCACGCATAACAACCTGCATTACGCCGTACATATCTCTAAGGTCAATGAATGATACACCGCCGTGGTCACGAATGTTCTCAACCCAGCCGGCAATTTTAACTGTTGAATTAATGTCAGCCTCTGAAAACTCATTCATAGGCTTTGTTCTGTAAAGTGTTGAAAATTCCATACTGTTCTCCTTTTTTGATTTTCGTAAAATAAAAATAGCAGCCTTAAGTCCAATAGGACGAAAGACTGCTTCCGTGGTACCACCTAAATTAGCCGCAAAATATGCAACTCACTCAAAGGATTAACGCTCCTGCACGTCCGAGTCTAATAACAATAACGAATTATTGCGTTCTTTCAGAAAACTCATAGGTGTTTTTCATTATTTTCCCACATCGGCTTGCACCAAAGCGCCGACTCTCTAAAGAAGGATAAATAATTACTCGCCTAATCACAGTTGTTAAATTATTACGCTATTAATATAACACTAATTTTTATATTAGTCAACAATAATTTTCTTGGCTAAATAAGATTGTATTAATTATTATTTTATGTTAAAATATAAGTATTCAATTTCAGCAAAATTTTCGGAGTGTTATTTTTTTATGAAAAAGCTTCTTTCAATATTTTTATCTTTAGTTCTTTCAATATCTGTTTTGGGTGTTTGCAATATATCTTTTGCTGCTCAAACAACAGATATTGAACCTACAAAGCTTATAAATTCTTCTGCGTATTATTCGTTTGACGCAAATACAAAAACACTTACGATATCGGGCAAAGGCAGAACCCCTAATTTTACAAATTCAAGCGGAGATACAACATCTCAGCCGTGGTTTTATTGGAGAAGTGACGGCTCAATTGAGCATATTGTTGTAGAGGATGGTATAACCTCTTTGGGAAATTATTTTTTTTACGGTGTTTCCTGCACCGATATTAAGCTTGCCGACAGCATTGAATCTATCGGAGGTTATGCTTTTTCAGGTGCTCAAATAGAACATATTAAACTGCCAGATAAACTCAAATATATTAATAATGATGCATTCTATTTTTGCGATAATCTTAAGGAAATCGTTTTCCCGAAAAGCATTTCGTCAATCGGTACGTCTGCATTTGAAAATTGCAGTGTTCTTTCAAAAGTAAGCTTTAAGGCAATGGGAAACGAACTTACAATAAGTTCACGTGCATTTTTTAAATGTCCTTTGCTTAAAAGGGTTGATGTTCCGTCGCTTGCAAAGCTTTCAAAATACAGCTTTGGATATGAAAAGGCAAGTGTTGATGGCACTTATGATGGCTTTACCCTTGGTGTTTACAGTGGCTCTAAGGCGTATAATTACGCTAAAAATTCTTTTATAAATTATGAATTGTTAAATGAAATTGCAATTGAAGAGGGTGACGTTGCGTCGAGAACTTATACAGAGGATAATTTAAATGAGCAAACGGTGTATAAATTCACTCCGAATTCATCGAGCCAATATACTTTTAAATCAAGCGGAGAAGTTGATGTCAACTGCATTCTTAAAGATAATGACGGCAGCACCTTGGCATCGGCAGACGATAATGATGAAAGCGACCTTAATTTTACATTGAAATATGATTTTGAGGCGGGCAAAACATATTATTTTTATGTTGAAAGCGTTAATTCTCTCGGCACGTACAGCGTTTCTTTATCAAGCGAAGTTATTGTTAATGTTTCAATTTCTTGGGATATAACATATCAGGCAAGCGACCTTGTAGGCAAGAATTTTTCGTCTCTTGAATATATAAAAACGCAAACAGTCGATTTTGAATACGCAAGCGGATATGTTTATAAATTGCCATTTAATAACGGCACAAGCTATCGTGGAATGGAAATTAAATATAATAATCTTTTAAACGGCAAAGTTACCTGCGGTGAAAATAAGGACTCAATTACAGTAGGAAATAAAACGCTTGAATTTACGATAAATGTTGTTCATTCATACGTCAGTACGGTTGTGAAACCTACAATTACGGGTTCGGGTTATACAGAACATAAATGCGTTTATTGCGGCGATACATATAGGGACAGCTATGTTGATAAACTCGGTCAGGACGTATACGGCAGCGTTTATCTTATCAATTCAAAAAACGGCGGTGTGGACTTGAATCGACCGATTGAAGACGTTGATATTTATAACAATGAGGGTAAATATGTCGGCTCAACCGATAAAAACGGAACTTTCAGTGTTGAATATGCGTATGACTATATTGTTTTGAAATATGCAGGCGCCGTCGAGAGAAAAATTAAAATTATAAATAATACGCCTAATCTCGGAAACATCGGTCTTATTTACGGAGATTTCACGGAAGACGGATACATTAACGCAAAGGATTATGCGTGTTTTGCGCATATGAAAAATTATGATATCAATTCAAGAGATGATATTTATTTAAAAAATCTTGATTCCGATAAAGACGGTGTACTTACTGATGATGATTGGGCTTTTGCAAAAGAATTTTATACTTTTGATAAGCTTTCAACGGATACTTACAGCAGTTTTTTACAATAATGTAAATTTCTTGTTGAAAAAGTATTACTTATAATATATAATACTTAAAAATATATTTGTTAGGAATGAAAATATGAAAAAAGTTATCAGTGTATTTCTTGCGGTTATTCTTGCTTTGAGTACATTTGCTTTTGGCACAACTGTTTCTTTTGCAGATGAGCAAAACGACTTATATTATGAAGATGATTACAGTACACCTGACCAAAGCGTTATAAGCGACATTTCCGTTTCTTGTGTCGGCAAGACGGATATTGAAATTTATTGGAACTGTTCTTATTACGGCTGTGTTGACGGATATGAGATTTCTCTTTTCGACGATAAAACAAATACGTATTATCCCAAGGCTTATGTTGACGGCGATAACTATTACTGTGTTTTAAGGTCACTTAATAAAAATACAAGATATAAAATCTGCGTTCGTTCCTATGTTTTCCAAAACGGAAGCTATGCTTTCGGTGATTACAGTGCTCCGGTTTCTGTTATGACCGCACCTAAGGGTACTTCGCTTTCATCTGCAAAGTATACCTCTAAGGGTAAGGTCAGAGTTAAGTGGAAAAAGGCAAAGAATGTCAGCGGTTATGTTATTGAGTATTCAAGAAATAAGAAATTTAAAGATGACGGCAGTAAATGCGCAGTTTTTGTTTCGGGAAAGAGTAAGTCAAGCAAAACGATTTCAGGTCTTGCAAAAGGAAAATATTATTTCAGAATCGCTACATATAAAACTATAGGAAATGCAAGATATATCAGCACATTTTCTAAAGTTAAGAGTACGACGGTTAAATCTAATTTGAGCGTTAAGCAAATGCTCAATGCTATTAAGACAGATAATTCGGGCGCCAAGCAGATTAAGAGATATACCGACGGCGGTGTTAATATTTCTAAGTATAAAACCACTTATGATAAATTTAAGGCTATTTACGTTTGGCACGCTAAGAACTTCAAAAAACACGGTTGGAACTGCGTAGGTTGTAACAGTAATTTCAACAACTGCCTTGCTGCTCTTTTTGCAAAAAGTCAAAAAAGATATGACAGCTTTATCACTCTTGAGGCAGGAAAGGTTAAGAATAATGACGGCTCAAGACCTATTCATAAATGGGCGGTAATCTATCTTGCCGGCAAGCCTTATATTTTTGACCCAAGGCTTCAGGGATATACAAAAAGTTATACCCCAACCACTTATTTTGCAATCGCAAAAGGCTCTAAGAGAGCAAAAGCAATTTATATTTACGAAAATGCTTACGGCACTTTTTACCCTGACGAAAGCAACGTGTATCTTCAATACTGCGTTGACAGAATAAAATAAATTACTCCGGGAGGACAAATTATGAAAAAAGTTGCAATTATTATGGGCTCTGACAGTGATTTGCCTGTTGTGGCTCCTGCAATCAAACAACTTAAGGAATTGGGAATTGAGGTTGAGGCTCGTGTAATGAGTGCACACAGAACACCAGAAGAAGCTCACGAGTTCTCGAAAAATGCAATTAAAAACGGATTTGGCGTGATTATTGCGGCAGCAGGTATGGCAGCTCATTTGGGCGGTGTGCTTGCGGCGTCAACTACTCTTCCGGTTATCGGTATTCCGTGCAGTGCAAAGGTACTTGACGGAATGGACGCGATGCTTGCAACAGTTATGATGCCTCCGGGAATTCCTGTTGCCACAGTCGGTGTTAATGCTGCTAAAAATGCAGCCTTGCTCGCTGCCGAAATTCTCGCTGTCGGCGATGATGAACTTATGGCTAAACTTGTAAAAATGCGTGAGGATATGGCAGAGCAGGTAAAGCAAAAGGATATCGCCCTTCAGGAAAAAATCAAGGAATTATAAGTAATGTTTGCCAAAGGTAAATTTTACCGTTTATAATTTCGCTTTTTGACGTTGTTGGGCGAACATTGTTCGCTCAAAGGAAAAATAATAATATAAAAAAGATTGTGAAATTGCTTATCCGCAATCTAATAAGGAGTTTAAAATATGAACGATAGTTTCAGCGCAAGCTACGCCGCTGCAGGTGTAGACGTAACAGCAGGTTATGAATCTGTTGAACTTATTAAATCACATGTTAAAAGAACCGAAATCCCAGGTGTTATGGGTTCAATCGGCGGCTTCGGCGGTATGTTTGAACTTTTGGGTGCAGGTAATTACAAAAATCCTGTTCTCGTTTCGGGCACTGACGGTGTCGGCACAAAGCTTAAGGTTGCTTTTCTTCTTGATAAGCACGACACAATCGGTATCGACTGTGTTGCAATGTGCGTTAACGACGTTGCTTGTTCGGGTGCAAAGCCGCTTTTCTTCCTTGATTATATTGCTTGCGGCAAAAACTATCCGGAAAAAATTGCTCAAATCGTAAGCGGTGTTGCAGAGGGCTGTGTTCAGGCAGGCTGTGCGCTTGTAGGCGGCGAAACTGCCGAGCATCCCGGTCTTATGCCTAATGAGGAATATGACCTTGCCGGTTTTACCGTTGGTATCGGCGAAAAGGATAAGCTTGTTTCAGGCGATAAGCTTGCAAGCGGAAACGCTCTTATCGGTGTTGCTTCTTCAGGTGTTCACTCAAACGGTTTTTCACTTGTAAGAAAGGTGTTTAATATCACTGAGGAAAGACTTGGAGTTCACGTTGCCGAGCTTGGAAAAACTCTCGGTGAAGAGCTTTTAACTCCTACAAGAATTTATGTTAAACCTCTTCTTGCTCTTATGGATAAGGTTAACGTAAATGCTATCAGCCATATTACCGGCGGCGGATTTTATGAAAATGTTCCGAGAATGTTAAACGACGGTTTTAAGGCTGTTATTGAAAAGGACAAATGCTTCAAAAAGCCTATTTTCGACCTTATCGCAAGCGAGGGAAATATCCCTGAAAGAGATATGTTTAACACGTTTAATATGGGTACTGGTCTTGTTATTGCAGTTGATAATGATAAAGCAGACGAGGCTGTAAGAATTCTTAATGAAAACGGCGAGGACGCTCGTGTAATCGGCGAAATTCAGACGGGCGAAAAGGGTGTTGAACTCGTATGATGAAAAATATTGCTGTTTTGGTGTCGGGCGGCGGAACTAATTTGCAGGCTCTTATTGATGCGCAAAGCAGGGGAGAAATTATCGGCGGTAAAATTACCCTTGTTGTGTCCTCAAATCCTGACGCTTATGCTCTTAAAAGGGCTGAAAATAATAACATCGCAACTAAAATTTGCGAAAAGAAAAATTATAAAGACAGAGCTGAATATACTGCTGCAATCAGGGATATTCTCCTTGAAGCAAAAGCGGATTTAGTGGTTTATGCCGGCTTTATGACTATTCTTGACGAACAAATTGTAAAGGCATTTCCAAATAAAATGATGAACGTTCATCCTGCTTTAATTCCGTCATTTTGCGGTGAAGGCTATTGGGGGCTTCACGTTCACGAAAAGGTTATTGAAAGCGGAGTGAAACTTACCGGTGCTACCGTTCATTTCGTAACCGAGGAATGCGACGGCGGTCCTATCATTTTGCAAAAGGCAAGCGAGGTCAAATTTGATGATACTCCTGAGGTTTTGCAAAAACGAGTTATGGAGGAATGTGAGTGGAAAATTCTTCCCCGTGCCGTTTCTCTTTTTTGCCAAGATAGGATTGAAGTTTACGGCAACAGAACAAAAATAATTGAATAATTTTGAGGTGTAATATATGGAAATCAAATCTCTTGCAAACGAGCTTAATACTAATTCATATCCTGGCAGAGGCATTGTTCTCGGTCAAAGTGATGACGGCAAATTCGCTGTGGCTGCTTATTTCATTATGGGCAGAAGCGTAAACAGCCGTAACAGAATTTTTGAGGAAAATGAACGTGGTGGAATACGTACTAAGGCTTTTGATGAGTCAAAAATGGAGGACCCGTCACTTATTATCTATAATCCTGTTCTTAAGTTTAACGGTGACACAATTGTAACTAACGGAGACCAGACTGATACTATTTATGATTCATTTTCTAAGGGCGATTGCTACCACGATGCACTTATCACAAGAGAATTTGAGCCTGACGCACCTAATTATACACCAAGGATTTCAGGTATTCTAAAGGAAAACGGTAATTATAATCTTTCCATACTTAAGTCAAACTGCGGTGAGCCGGAGTGTGTAAGATTTTTCTATGAATACCCTGCAAGAAGAGGGCTTGGCCATTTTATTCATACATATAAATGCGACGGCAATCCTATTCCGTCATTTGAGGGTGAGCCTATTCCTGTTGAAATCAATAGTGATATCGACGAGTTTACCAATATGATTTGGACTAATCTTAACGAGGATAATAAGGTTTCTCTTTTTGTTCGCTTCATTAATCTTGAAACAAAAGAGGAAGAAACACGTATTATCAATAAAAACGAGAAATAATTTTTAAAAGGGTGGCTCAAGTCACCCTTGCTTTGCTATTATAAATTATATATTATTTACATATATATTATGAATTTGGAGGAAAATATGAAAGTTCTTGTTGTTGGCGGGGGCGGCAGAGAGCACGCTCTTGTAAGGAAAATTAAAGAGTCGAAGAAGGTTGATGAGATTTTTTGCACACCGGGAAACGGCGGTATCTCTTATGATGCCAAGTGTTTTGACGTTGCGGCAACCGATATTGACGGCGTTGTGAACTTGGCTAAGGAAATTAAAGCCGATTTGGTTGTTGTTGCTCCTGATGACCCACTTGTTGCAGGTATGGTAGACGCTCTTAATGAGGCAGGATTTAAAACATTCGGTCCACGTGCAAATGCAGCGATTATCGAAGGCTCTAAGGTTTTTTCAAAGGAACTTATGCAAAAATATAATATTCCGACTGCTGAATATAAAGTGTTTGACAATGCCGAAGAAGCAATTGAATATATTAAGGAAAGAAACGAATTTCCTACTGTTATTAAGGCAGACGGCCTTGCACTCGGCAAAGGTGTAATCATTCCTGAAAATCTTGATGACGCAATCGCAGGCGTTAAGGAAATTATGGAGGATAAAATCTTCGGCGCTTCCGGCAATAATATTGTTGTTGAGGAATTTTTGACAGGTCCGGAGGTCTCTGTTCTTGCATTTACAGACGGTAAATGCGTTAAGCCTATGGTACCTTCTATGGACCATAAGCGTGCGCTTGACGGCGATAAAGGTCTTAATACAGGCGGAATGGGAACTGTTTCTCCTAATCCTTATTATACGCAAGAAGTTGCAAAGGAATGTATGGATAAAATATTTATGCCTACAATTAATGCTATGAATAACGAGGGCAGAACATTTAAAGGCTGTCTTTATTTCGGCTTGATGATTACTCCTAAGGGACCTAAGGTAATTGAATATAATTGCCGTTTCGGCGACCCTGAAACTCAGGTTGTTTTGCCAAGGCTTAAGACTGATATTGTTGATATTTTTGAGGCAATTGACAATGAAACGCTTTCAGACCTTGACGTTGAGTGGAGTGATGATGCGTGCGCTTGCGTAATTATGGCTTCGGGCGGCTATCCTAAGTCATACCCTAAAGGAATTGAGATTACAGGTCTTTCAAACGGTCAGCTTGACGGTGTAACCGTTTACCATGCGGGAACTAAGCTTCAAGATAACAAACTTGTTACCTCAGGCGGCAGAGTTTTGGGCGTTACGGCACTCGGTGATACTCTTGAAAATGCACTGAAAAAATCTTACGATGCAGTTGAAAAAATTCATTTTGAAGGCGCTCATTACAGACGTGATATCGGAAAGCGTGCTCTTGAGGCGAATAAATAAGCTTTATACAATTTGTTGTAATTAAATAAATTGTGAACTTTTCAAAACTTTACAAAAAGTTGTTGACAATTATACAAAATGGAATTATACTATGCGTGTAATTAATTAAACTATTATTAAAGAACGAGGGTTTAAGTTATGGCAACGGTTAAAAAAAGCAAAAAGAAGGTTATTGTACCTATTTGTATAATACTTGTTATTGCAATTGTAGCCGGAACTGTTTTTGGCGTTGTTAAGTCAAAAAGCGGTGAAGAGGTTAAGCTTAATACAATTGCTACAGGTGATATTTATGAAAAGGTATCATTAACGGGCGATGTAACCGCAGGCACTTCTAAGGAATATAAAGTCGGCACAGTTGCTACGGTTAAAAATGTTAATGTTAAGGTTGGCGATCAAGTTAAAAAGGGTGATGTTCTTGCAACATTTGATACCACCTCTCTTGACGGTCAGGTTTCTTCCCTTCAAGCTTCTTATAACGACGCAGTAAAGAATTATAATACGGCAGTAGCTAATCAAAAGAGTGCCAAAAATTCTGCTGCTTCACTTAAAAAAGAGGTTAATTATCTTGATAAGAAGATAGCAAAGCTTAAAAAGAAGATGACTAAAACCACAACTACAAAGAAAAAGAAAAAAACCACTACCAAGGCCGCTTCAACTACAACAGGCTCTTATTCACAGTGGCTTTCTACTTCAACAACTAAAGCTACTACAAGCGCTTCTACAACTAAGCCGACTACAGATGACGGCAAGCCTAAGTATACAGTTTCTCTTTCGGCATATCCGTCTGCAGTTTGCGGTACTGTAACAGGCTCAGGCAGATATAATCAGGATATCGGCTATATAACAGCTATTGCTACTCCTAATGCCGGATGGCAGTTCCTCGGTTGGTATGCAAACCGTGCCGCTTATCTTGCAGGTGACGCACCTCTTGCAAATACCCCGGCGTGGACTATTCACGTTACGGGCGACCTTAGCTACATAGCAGTATTTAAAGAGGATACAAATTCAAGCACAACGGGCAACGCTACTATTAACGATATTGCAAATGCTCTTATTCAAATTAATAATAACATTGCCTCAATTACTAACGATATTAAAACTTTAACCACTATTTCTCAAATTATTGCCACAACAATTTCAGGCGCAATTGCATCGGGGCAACTTAACAGCGAAGCTATTGCAAATCTTGTAGGCAAGCAAGTCCAAAAGGCAATTACAGACGGCATTGTTGATTCAACCAAGTTTATTGTTGAAAGCGGCGTTGCGGTTGATATGATTAAAGCCGCTGTTTCTTCAATTGATTACAGAGCGCTTGCCAAGGGCGTTTCGGATTCAGATAATGCAGTTCTTACCGGCTGTGAAATTCAGCGTGCTATTCTTGCAGCTCAGTATGAAGTTTATAAAACTCAGGGCAATGCAACTGTTGTTGACGCTCAAAAGTCAGCGGTTGACGTTTCAAAAAAGGCTCTTGATGCTATGAAAGAGCAACAAACAGCTCTTAAAAACGGTTGGACGGCTGATTTTGACGGCGTTATTACCGCAGTCGATATCAACCCTGATTCTCAAACAACAGCTCTCACATCGGGTATTACCCTTGAAAATCACGATATTTTGGTTGCTACAGTAAGCCTTAGTGAATATGACGTTCATAAGGTTAAGGTTGGTATGCAGGCAAAGGTTACTACTGCTTACGGCGAATATGAGGGTGAGGTTGCAACTATTGCTCCTACTGCAACAGGCGGTTCGTCAAACTCACTTCTTGACAATGTAGGCTCAATGGCAGGCGTAAGCGGTCTTTCATCTCTTACGGATTCCGGTGCAGGTGTTGAATGTACTATCGAAATTAAAAATCCTGACGAAAATATTATTGCAGGTTTTGATGCCGACGTTGAAATTCAAACAGGCTCATATTTGGGCGTAACTGTTGTTCCTATCGAGTCTATCACTCTTGAAAAGACAGGTTCTTATGTTTATCTTTATAATGAAGAGGATAAGACTGTAACTAAGACTGAAATTAAGACAGGCGCTATCTCAGATACAGCATACGAGGTTACATCGGGTCTTAAGCCGGGTGATAAGATTGTTTCGTCACCAAAGACGGATTATAAAGAAGATACCTTTAAGGTTAAAGTAGTAGACAGCACAACTAAGTAAGGAGACTTTGCAGTGAATATTACAGAAAGTCTGAAAATCGCAGTCAAGTGTATTAAGTCAAATTGGATGCGCAGTCTTCTTACAATGCTGGGTATTATTATCGGTATCAGCTCCGTTATTATGATTATCGGCGCAGGTACGGGTGTAAGAGATTATATTGTCGGGCTTATTGAAGATATGGGCTCAAACGCTGTTCTTGTAAGCGTTGATACCACCTCCGCTACCGATAACGACTATATTACTCTTGACGATGTAGAAAATATTAAAAATAAAGTAAACGGTGTTGAGCGTTGCTCTCCTATGCTTATGGGCTTTGGCCGTGCTACTATTGACAAAACCGCTACAGAGGCTACGGCTATGCTTATCGGTGTAAACAGTGACGTTCAGTTTGCGCTGACTAATTCGTGCGAGTACGGTCGATTTTTCACTGATGAGGAGTATAATGCAAATGCTCCTATTGCCGTAGTTGGTACTAACTCTGCCCAACAGGCATTTGGTTACGAGGACGTTACTAATGAATATGTTACCGTTTCTTCAAGCGGTAAATCAATGAAAATCAAGATTTGCGGCGTTGCAAATCTTGATGCACTCGCAAGTACTCTCGGCGGCTCAAGCTCTATGAGTAATATGTTTACAAGTGCAGGCGGCGATAAGACTATTATTGCCTTGTTCCTGCCTTGTACCACTCTTACTCAAATTACAGGTGTAGACGCTAATCTCGGCAGTGTGTTTGTTATCGCTAAGGAAGGCTATGATTATGATGCAGTAGGTAATGCTACGGTAAACTATCTTAAGTCGGCTCACGGCAATTATTCAAACAGTATGTATACCGCTCAGAATATGGCTACTTATGTAGATATAGTTAATATCATTATGTCGGTTCTTACCGCCTTTATCGCTTGCGTAGGCGCTATTTCGCTTATTGTTGGCGGTATCGGCGTTATGAATATTATGCTCGTCTCGGTAACTGAACGAACACGTGAGATTGGTATACGAAAGTCGCTGGGTGCTAAGACAAAGATTATTACGATGCAGTTTCTGACGGAGTCGGTAATTCTGTGTTTAATAGGCGGTCTTATCGGCGTTACAATTGGTATTGCGGGTGCTTTTGCGGCATGCTCAATAATCAATATTAAGCCTAATATTACTTGGTGGCTTATACTTGTTGCACTTCTGTTTTCAAGCGGCGTAGGCCTTTTCTTCGGCATCTATCCGGCAAGAAAAGCTGCTCAAATGAGCCCTATTGATGCTCTTCGCAGTGAATAATTCTGTTTTATAGTTTAATTTAAAGGTAAGCTGATATTATCGGCTTACCTTTTATCTTGATATTGTTGAAGCTTTGTGTTAAAATGTATTCAATATTTTATTAGAGGAGATTATCATGAATATCAATCACGTTCTTGAGCAGTTTAAGTTTAAGGGTAAGCTTGAATCTTGCGATGTATTCGGCTCAGGTCATATTAATACTACGTTTCTTGCAACATATAATGAAGACGGCAAGAAGAGAAATTATGTAATTCAAAAGGTTAATACAAGTATTTTCCCTGATATTGACGCTCTTATGAACAATATTTTTTCCGTTACCGACTTTTTGAGAGAAAAGATTAAAGCTGACGGCGGTAACCCTCATAGAGAAACGCTTCATTTTATCAGAACTTTTGACGGAAATAAATATTTTAAAGACGAGGACGGCTCTTGCTTTCGTGCGTATCGTTTTGTTGACAATTCAAAGGCGTATGACACGGTTGACAGCGCTGAAGTTTTTGGCAAAAGCGGTAAGGCATTTGGCAGATTTCAAAAATATTTAAGCGATTTCCCGGCTGAAAGTCTCAGCGAAATTATTAAGAATTTTCATAATACAATTTGGAGATATGAAAATGAATTTATCCCTGCGGTTCAGGCTGATAAGGCGGACAGAGCTGTTAATTGCGGTGAAGAAATTAAGTTTGTTATGCACAGGCGTGAGGATTGCAAAAAGCTTGTTGAACTTATTGATAAAGGCGAACTCCCGCTTCGTGTAACTCATAATGATACAAAACTTAATAACGTTCTTTTTGACAGCGACAGCGATGATGCTATTTGCGTTATCGACCTTGACACGGTTATGCCGGGTCTTGCGCTTTATGATTTCGGCGACTCTATTCGCTTTGGTGCTAACTCCTGCGCCGAGGACGACGATAATTATGATAAGGTTGAGCTTATGCTTGATTATTTTGAGGCGTATGCAAAAGGCTTTTTGAGCGAGGCAGGCGATGCTCTTAATCAGTGCGAAATTGATAATCTTGCCTTTTCCGCCAAACTTATGACCTTTGAGTGCGGTATGCGTTTTCTTACCGACTATCTCAATGGCGATACATATTTTAAGACTGCATACCCTGAGCATAATCTCGTTCGTGCTAAAAATCAATTTGCTCTTGTTGCCGATATGGAAAGGAAAATGGAGCAAATGCAGCAGATTATTAAGAATATTACCGAATAAATTTTTTGTTGTAATTTTGAGAGATGATTTATTTCATCTCTCTTTTTATTTTTGCACATAACGTCACTCTTTTTTGTCAATAATATTTTTGTACATAAATTGAAAAAGGGTGATTGTGTGCAATATAATAAAGTTGAAATATGCGGTATTAATACCGGCAGACTTAAGGTGCTCAAGGAAAAAGAAAAAATGGAACTTTTAAAAAAGGCTCAAGCCGGAGATAAAAATGCAAGAAATGAGCTTGTTGAGGGCAATCTGCGCCTTGTACTGTCCGTAGTGCAACGTTTTTCAAACAGAGGGGAAAATATGGACGACCTTTTTCAAGTCGGCGTAATCGGCCTTATAAAGGCTATAGATAATTTCAATACTGACCTTGATGTTCGTTTTTCCACCTACGCCGTGCCGATGTGTATAGGTGAAATAAGGCGATATCTGCGTGATGATAATCCCATTCGTGTCAGCCGTTCTATGAGAGATACTGCTTATAAAGCAATGCAGGTTAAGGAACAGCTTATAAATGAAAACGGCAAGGAACCGACTATTGAGGAAATTGCTCAAAGGCTTGAAATGAAAAAAAGCGATGTTGTTCTTGCTCTTGAAGCAATTGTTGACCCGGTATCACTTTATGAGCCGGTATATAATGACGGAGGTGATACTATTTTTGTTATGGATCAAGTTGGCGATAACTCGACCGATAAAGATTGGGTAGATGAAATTTCAATTAAAGACGAAATCAAAAAACTTGATGACAGAGAACGAAATATTATGTACCTTCGCTTTATGCAGGGCAAAACGCAAATGGAGGTTGCACGTGAGGTCGGTATATCACAGGCTCAGGTTTCCCGCTTAGAAAAAAACGCCCTTAAACGAATTAAGGGCGAGTGAAGAATTTAAAGAACCATAATCAGTGTGCCTGCCGCAATCAAAATACAGCCGACAAGTGACTTGATATTGAAATCCTCGTGAAGAAATATAAATGCCAAAACAAGAGTGATTACGACGCTTAATTTATCAATAGGCACAACTTTTGAAACCTCTCCGATTTGTATTGCTTTGTAGTAACAAAGCCACGAAGCACCGGTTGCAAGACCTGACAAAATAAGGAATATCCAGCTTTTTTTGCCGATATTAGTGATTCCTGATTGCGCATTGGTGATAAACACCATAAGCCAAGACATTGCAACAACTACAACTGTTCTGATAGCTGTTGCAAGATTAGAGTCAACATCTTTGATACCAACCTTTGCAAGAATTGATGTTAAAGCCGCAAATACTGCCGATAAAACTGCAAATACCGCCCACATATTTTTCATCTCTTTTCCTTTTTCATATTTTTATTTTAGTTCTTTTCTTAGTTATTGTAAAGTGTAAATTTAAACTAAAGTAGAACGAAAAATATTTTGACAACTGTATAAATTAGTGATATTATAATGAGGAAAGGGTGATTGAATATGAAAAAAATTTCAAGTGTTTTATTGGCATTTTTGATGCTTGTTTCAAGCTTATTTTGCGCAAATGCTGCATTTGGTGAGGACTGGTCAAGTCAGAACGGTAAAAACACCTTTCAAAGCGCTGAAAATCTTGTAATCGGCACAATTTATAACCGCCCTGCGACGGAAATTACAGGAAATGTTTTTAAACTCGACTTAAATCAAACGGCAAAATATACATTATCGCTTTCATCAAATTCTGCCGCAAAAGTTGAGATTTATCAAAATGATGAAAAAAATATTATTGATACCGTATTTGTTTTAGGAGATAAAGCGCAGAAAAAGGTCACAGACAAGAATTTTGATTTTCTTAAAGGCACTTATTATTTCAAGATATTGAGTGTAGGTGATTACACTTTTTCCGTTTCAAATTATGTTTGCAATCATTATTTTGATGTTGTAACAACCTCACCTACTTATTTTTCAGCCGGATATCATACATATACCTGTTATCTTTGCGGTTATTCCTACAAAACAAAGGGCGATAAAAAGAAAATTCTTAAAACCCCTAAAATTTATTCACTAAAAGCGGGAAAAAAGAAAATAACTGTAAATAATTCTAACAATAAAGCCGCTTCGGGCTATCAAATTAAGCTTTCAACAAGCAAAAAATTCACTAAAAAGACTACCAAAACAGTTAAAGTCAAATCTTCAAAATCGACTGTTAAAAAGCTTAAAAGAAAGAAAAAATATTATGTAAAAGTAAGAGCGTATAAAACTAAAAACGGTAAGACCGTTTATTCTGCTTGGTCCAAAATTAAAACTGTTAAAACTAAATAATTGCTGAGGCGGAATGACATAAATTGTTATTCCGCTTTTTTATAAAAAATTTATTTTGGGTATTGAATTTTTTCTGCTTATAATGTAATATATAAAAATAATATAATATATAATAATGCAGTCAGTGATTTCTTTAAACGAATGTAAATTATTGGCACACTTTCTTGGAGTTGTGTATGGAAAAAATCACAGGTAAAAATAACGAAATAATAAAGGGCGTTAAAAAACTCTTTACCTCTTCCAAGGAGCGCAGGGCACAGGGCTTGTTTGTTCTTGAGGGGGCAAGGCTTGTTTTTGACGTCCTTAACTCTTTTTATGAGGTTGAAATATTCTTGATAACGGAAAACGCAAACGAAAGGTATTTTGAAAAGTCCGTTTTAATGCAAAGGAAAAGCAAAGCCTCTTATTTCATAAGTGATACTCTTTCGCAAAAATTAAGCGAAACGAAGAATTCACAAGGTATTTTTGCAGTTTGCAAAATGAAAAATGATAATAACGCTCTTCAAAACGGCAAAAAGTATATTGCTACAGATAATCTTCAAGACCCTGGTAATCTCGGCACAGTTATAAGGACGGCGGAGGCGCTCGGTATTGGCGGCGTAATTGTCGGAGGAGGGTGCGATGTATATAACCCAAAGGTTTTGCGTGCATCAATGGGTTCGGCGCTCAGGATTGAGGTTATTGAATGCTTAAGCCTTGTTCCAATATTAAATCAGGCAAAGTCTCTCAAAATTAAAACGTATGCCACTTCGCCTGACACCTCTGCAAAAAAAATAAACGAAATTGATTTTTCAGCTTCCTGTCTTTGCGTTATCGGTAATGAGGCTAACGGTGTAAGCGATGAGGTTATGGCAATGTGTGATGAAAAAATAACAATTCCTATGCCCGGCCGTGCAGAAAGCCTTAATGCGCATGTGGCGGCAGCCATAACTATGTGGGAGATGCAAAGATGAGTGAAAATGCAAGGTATTGGATTTGGCTTCAAAACGCTCTTGGATACGGCGCTAAAATAAAAAGCATAATTGATGAATATAAAAGTGCAAAACTTCTTTATGAGCTTGGTGAAAGCGAATGGAAAATGAGCACGGTTTTATCTAAACGTCAGGTTGAAAAGTTGATAATGACTGATGTTGGAGAGTCAGATGAAATAATTGATTGTTGCTCAAAAAACGGTTATAAAATAATTGATTTTGACGATAAAGCTTATCCCAAAAGGCTTAAGGAGATAATTAATCCGCCTGCCGTTTTGTATGTTGACGGAAAGCTGCCCGATATTGATAATCTTGTTTGCATCGGTATGGTAGGCACAAGAAAGGCAAGTGAATATGCAATCAAAGCGGCGCACATTATGGCTAAGGGTATTACCGAGGCAGGTGCTCTCGTTGTAAGTGGCGGAGCCCTGGGAATTGATACATATTCTCATTTAGGCGCTCTTGCCTGCGGCGGAAAAACAGTTGCCGTTTTGGGAAACGGGCTTGGTAATAATTATTTAAAGGCTAACGAAGGCTTAAGAAATATGATAAAGCAAAACGGTGCACTTGTTACCGAGTATCAGCCCAATGTTCCGGCTAACAGAACTTCTTTTCCTATGCGTAACCGAATTATAAGCGGTTTGAGCTTAGGTATTTTGGTAGTTGAGGCAGGTGTTAAAAGCGGCAGCCTTATTACCGCAAATCTTGCGATTGAGCAAAACCGTGATGTTTATGCCGTTCCCGCTTCTATATTTTCAAGCGATTTTTCAGGTACAAATAAACTTATAAGCGACGGCGCAAGGCTTGCAATCAATCCCGTTAACGTTGTTGAGGCTTATGAAAATGATTATCCGACTCTTGATTTATCTAAAATAAGGACTGCTAATGAAATAGTCCTTGATAACTCGGAAAAAACGCTTGATACCTCTATTGTTAAGAAAAAATCGGCTAAGGAGCTTAATGTTAAGCCGACGCCTGAAAATAATTTGATTGATAAAAAATACTCCTTTGAAAATCTTGAAAAAGGAAGAGAAAACAGAAGAAAAATTGACGAAAATGTATGGTCGCTTGAAGGAAACAACAAAATCGTTTATGACTGCATAGGCGAGGAGTTCACTCAGGTTGATGATATAATCGAGAAATCGGGCTTAACCGCTTCGCAGGTTCTTGTAGCTTTAACATTTCTCGAACTTAAAAAAGTGATAATAAGTGCCTCGGGTAAGAGGTTTAAAAAATCCTGAAAGGAAACAGAATATGTCTAAATTAGTAATTGTGGAGTCACCTGCAAAGGCAAAAAATATTAAAGGCTATCTCGGAAGAGGTTATGACGTTATTGCCTCAATGGGTCACGTCAGGGATTTGCCGGCAGCAAGGCTCAGTGTTGATATTGCAAATGACTTTGAACCGAAATATGCGGTAATAAAAGGAAAGGAAAACTTCGTTAAAGACCTTAAGAAAAAGGCTGACAATGCGGACTATGTTTATCTCGCAACCGACCCCGACCGTGAGGGAGAAGCTATTTCTTGGCATCTTGCCACTCTTTTGGGTCTTGACCTTAAGGATAAAAACAGGGTTACGTTTAATGAGATTACAAAAAACGGAGTAAAAAACGGAATGGATGCGCCACGTCAAATTGATATTGATTTGGTTGACGCTCAGCAGGCAAGGCGTATTCTTGACCGACTTATCGGCTATAAGCTTTCGCCGTTTATTTCTCAAAAAATCAGAAGAGGTCTTTCGGCAGGCCGTGTTCAGTCGGTCGCTCTCAGATTGATTGTTGACAGAGAAAATGAAATTCGTGCATTTAAGGCTGAGGAATATTGGTCGATTGATGCTAAGTTTACAAATCCGCCGGAAAGAAAGGTGTTTTCAGCTTCTCTTTCAACTAAAAACGGTGAAAAAATCAAGATTGAAAATAAAGAGCAAAGTGACAGCGTTCTTTCTGACCTTGACGGCGAAAGTTATGTTGTAAAGGGCGTTAAAAAGGGCAGCAGAAAGAAAAACCCTACTCCTCCTTTTATCACGTCAACTCTTCAGCAGGAGGCTTCAAGACGTCTTTCATTCCAAGCAAGAAGAACTATGAAGGCTGCGCAGGAACTTTACGAAGGCGTTGAGGCAGGAGAACTCGGCACAGTCGGTCTTATCACTTATATGAGAACAGACTCGCTTCGTATATCTGAAGAAGCAAGAGCAGCCGGTAATGAATTTATTATAGAGACATACGGCGAAAAGTATCTTCCTAAAAAGCCAAGATATTTTAAATCAAAGAGTAATATTCAAGACGGTCACGAGGCTATCAGACCGTCAATGCCAAAGGTTACACCTGAGCAGGTTAAGCCATATCTTACAAGCGACCAATATAAAATTTATAAACTTGTTTGGGAAAGATTTATTGCATCTCTTATGGAATCCTGTATGCAGGAAACTATGAAAATCGAGATTGAGGCAGGAGAATATATCTTCACCGCCACAGGTTATACAGTTAAGTTTGATGGCTTTACAAAGCTTTACGAGGAAAAGGTCGACGATGAAAAGAGCGACAGCGCATCTCCTCTTCCGGCTCTTAAGGAAGGCGACGAACTTAAGCTTAAGAGTATTTTGGGCAATCAGCACTTTACTCAGCCGCCTGCAAGATATACCGAAGCTTCCCTTACTAAAGCACTTGAGGAAAACGGTGTCGGCAGACCGTCAACTTATGTTACCATCACCTCAACTATTCTCAACCGTGAATATGTTAAGCGTGAGGGCAAGCAGTTTGTGCCGACTGAACTCGGCGAGGCTGTAACAAATCTTCTTAAAGATAAAATGCCTAATATTGTTAATGTTAAATACACTTCCAAAATGGAGGCTGACCTTGATAAAATCGACTCCGGCGAAAAAAATTATAAGGATATGATTCGCCTTTATTATGATGATTTTGAAAAGCCTCTTGAAAAAGCTAAAGAGGAAATGCAGGGCGTTAAAATTAAGCTTAAGGAAGAAGAAACAGACGAAATTTGCGAAAAGTGCGGCAGAAATATGGTTGTCAAAGTCGGCAGATTCGGTAAATTTCTTGCTTGCCCCGGCTATCCGGAATGTAAAAATACAAAGCCGCTTATTTTCAGGACTAAGGCTAAGTGCCCTGAATGCGGCGGCGACGTAATTGAGAAAAAAACAAAGAGAGGCTCGTCATTCTACGGTTGTTCAAATTATCCTAAGTGTAATTTTATGACTTGGGACGCACCGAGCGACGAAGTTTGCCCTCGTTGCGGCAAGTCGCTCTTTAAACGCAAGGGTAATGTGCTTTATTGCCCCGATACAGAGGGCTGCGGTTTTACAAAGCCGGCTCCGAGAAAAAAGAAAACAGAAGAATAAACGGTAATTTATATGAAATTTAAGGTTATCGGCGCAGGTCTTGCAGGTGTTGAGGCTGCGTGGCAGATTGCAAATAACGGATATAATGTTTCGCTTTATGAAATGAAGCCGATTAAAAAGAGTGAGGCGCATAAGTCGGACTTGTTTTGTGAACTTGTGTGTTCAAATTCACTTAAGGCCTCACGTATTGAAAGCGCAGCAGGTCTTTTGAAAGAAGAAATGGCTCGTTTAGGCTCGCTTACGGTACCGATTGCAAGGCAGTCGAGTGTTCCGGCAGGCGGCGCTTTGGCAGTTGACAGGGATATTTTCTCAAAAAGCGTGACTGAAAAAATCAAATCTCACCCCAATATTGAGGTGATTAATGAAATAGTTGAGGATTTAGAACTTGACGACGATACAATAACAATTGTTGCAACGGGTCCGTTGACAGACGGCGCTCTTGCAAAAAGTATCGGCAATATTACAGGTGAGTATCTCTCGTTTTATGATGCCGCCGCTCCGATTGTTACTGCAGAGAGTGTTGATATGTCTAAGGCATTCGGTGCTTCACGTTATGAGCGTGGCGGTGACGATGATTATATCAATTGCCCGTTCAATAAGGCAGAGTATGAGGCTTTTATTAATGAACTTGTTAATGCCGAGGGCGCAATTGTTCACGATTTTGACGTCTATGAGGGCTGTATGCCGATTGAAAAACTTGCTAAAAGAGGGCTTGACGCTCCTCGTTTCGGACCTATGAAACCTGTCGGTTTGGTCGACCCGAATACAGGGCACAGACCTTGGGCTTGTGTTCAGTTAAGACGTGAAAATTCAAAGGGTACAATGTTTAATCTTGTTGGTTTTCAAACCAATTTGAAGTTCGGCGAGCAAAAACGTGTTTTCTCTATGATTCCTGGGCTTGAAAATGCTCAGTTTGTGCGCTACGGTGTTATGCATAGAAATTCGTTTTTGAATTCACCAAAGCTTCTTAATAACGATTTTTCATTTAGAAATAAAAACAACCTTTTCTTTGCAGGTCAAATCACGGGAGTCGAGGGATATATGGAGAGTGCGGCAAGCGGAATTATGGCAGGTATCAATGCCGTAAGAAGAGCGCAGGGTAAAGAGCCGTTCACTCTCTCTGATGTTACTATGATAGGCGCTTTGAGCGATTATATCAGTGACGAAAGCGTTAAGAATTTTCAGCCTATGGGTGCTAACTTCGGTGTGCTGCCTGCAATAGAGCCGAAAATTAAGGATAAAAAAGAGCGCTATGCCGCTATGGCGCAAAGAGCGCTTGCAAGCCTTGAAGAAAGTATGAAAACCTTATAGTTAAAATTAAGTTGGGAAAGGGTGCAATATTTGCCATGCAAAAAAGAATAATTATTGATGCTATGGGTGGGGATAATGCTCCGCTTGAGATACTTAAGGGTACCTATCTTGCTCAAAAAGAATACGGAATTGCTCCCGTACTTGTCGGAAATGATAAAGAAATACAAAAATGCATTAAGGATAATAATATTGCACTTGAAAATGTGAAAATTGTTAATTCAAATTCAGTTATCACAATGCATGACGATGCAAAGGCAGTGCTTAAAGAAAAGGCAGACTCATCAATGGGTATCGGCTTTAAGCTTTTGAATGAAGGTGAAGGCGACGCTTTTGTGAGTGCGGGAAATACAGGTTGCGTAACAGTAGGCTCAACACTTATCACTAAGAGAATTAAAGGCGTTAAAAGACCTGCAATCGCCTCTGTTATGCCAAGCGCCAAAAAGCCGTTTCTTCTTATGGACTGTGGTGCAAATGCCGAGTGCAGAGCTGAATTTTTATATCAGTTTGGCAAAATGGGAAGCCTTTATATGCAAAAAATTATGAAAGTCGAAAACCCAAGGGTTGCGCTTGCAAATAACGGCGAGGAGAACACAAAGGGTACTTCGACCGTTAAAGAAGCTTATAAACTTATGCAAAATGCACCTTACAATTTTGTCGGCAATATTGAGGGCAGGCAAATTCCGTTCGGTGACGCAGACGTTGTTGTTGCCGACGGGTTTACAGGTAATCTTATTCTTAAAACTTATGAGGGCGTTGCAAAAGTTTTGATGAATGGCATTAAGAACGCTTTTATGAAAAATACGCTTTCTAAAATCTCATATCTCGGCGTTAAATCGGGTATTGACGATATGAAAAAGCAGTTTGATTATAAGGAATACGGCGGCGCCGTTATGCTGGGTGTTAAAAAGCCTGTAATTAAGTCTCACGGCTCGGCAGATGCACGTACATTTAAAAACGCAATCAAGCAGGCAATTTGGTTTTTGGATAACAATTTGATTAGTTCAATTGAAAATGAATTTTCAATAAATACGCAAGAGGAATAAAAATGGCAACTATCGAAGATAAAATAGGATATAATTTCAAAAATAAGGCTTATCTTATGGAGGCACTTACACATTCTTCCTTTGCAAACGAAAGGCATAATAAAATCAAGTGTAACGAGAGAATGGAATTTTTAGGTGATGCCGTGCTTTCTATCATTTCGGCTAACTATCTTTTTCATCGCTTTCCCGATATGCCTGAGGGCGATTTATCAAAACTTCGTTCTTCTCTTGTCTGCACTCAGTCACTTTCGGATTTTGCAAGGCAGATATCACTCGGTAACTTCCTGTTTTTAGGCAAGGGAGAGTCAAACACGGGCGGTGCTGACAGACCGTCGATTTTAGAAAATGCATTTGAAGCACTTATTGCCGCTATATATCTTGACGGCGGAATGGAAAATGCGGAAAAATTTGTACTTCATTTTCTTGCTCCTGCTGTTGAAACCCATCATATCAATTTTAAGGATTATAAAACAACTTTGCAGGAAATAGTTCAGCAAAACCCCGATGAAAATGTAAATTACGTTCTCGTCGGCGAGAGCGGACCTGACCATAATAAAACATTTGAGGTTGAAGTTCACCTTAATTCAAACGTTATCGGCAAGGGCAAAGGTGGAAGTAAAAAAAGTGCAGAACAGGCTGCGGCAAGAGAGGCACTTAAATTAATGGGTGTAATATGAAAAAAGGTAATATAAGTATTTTTGTTCCTCATTTAGGCTGTCCGTGTCAGTGTTCGTTTTGCAATCAAAAAACAATAACGGGGCAGGCAAATCAGCCCACACCGCAGGACGTTGACAAGGCAGTTAAAACGGCGCTTAAGTCTAAGAATTTTGAATATGAAATTGCTTTTTTCGGTGGCTCGTTTACTGCGATTGACAGAGAATATATGATTTCTCTTTTGAAAGCGGCAAATAAATATATAAAATCAAATGAGGTAAAGGGTATAAGAATTTCTACCCGTCCTGACTGCATTGACGAAGAAATTTTGGATTTGCTCAAAGAGTACGGAGTTACAAGTATTGAACTTGGTGCGCAGAGTATGGACGATGAGGTGCTTTTGGCTAACAGGCGAGGTCATACGGCAAAAGACGTTGAAAATGCGTCAGAGCTTATTAAGTCATACGGTTTTGAGCTTGGGCTTCAAATGATGACGGGTCTTTATAAGGATAGCGAAGAAAAAGCTATTAAAACGGCTGAAAAAATAATTGCGCTATCGCCCCAAACCGTAAGGATTTATCCTACTGTTGTATTAAAAGGTACATATCTTGCAGACCTTTATTTAAGCGGTGAATATAAGCCGCTCAACGCTGACGAATCGGCGCAACTTTGCGCAAAACTTGTTTTGCTTTTTGAAAAGAATAATATAAAAATCATTCGTTTGGGGCTTCATTCAAGCGAGGATATTAAGAAAAATATGCTTGCAGGCGGTTTTCACGACAGCTTTGGCGAGCTTGTAAAGTCAAGAATTATGGTTGATAAAATTCTTGCGCTTCCTCCGGCTGATTATGAGGTGGCAGTTAATTCAAAGTCGCTTTCAAAGCTGAAAGGAAATAAAAAATCAAATATCTATCTTCTTATCGAGAGAGGATATAATATAAAAATTGTTATCGACAACAGTCTTGATGTTGATGAATTGGAGATAAAATAATGGTATTAAAATCACTTGAAATACAAGGTTTTAAGTCTTTTCCGGACAGGACAACGCTTAATTTCGGCAAGGGTATTACCGCAGTTGTCGGTCCTAACGGTTCGGGCAAAAGTAATATTTCCGACGCAGTTCGTTGGGTTTTGGGCGAGACAAGTTCTAAATCTCTTCGTGGCTCAAAAATGGAGGATGTTATCTTCAGCGGTACTTCTGCACGTAAGGCTTTGGGATTTGCTCAGGTCCAGCTTACTCTTGACAATACCGACCAAACGCTTAAAGATAAGGGCGAGGTTGTAACCGTTTCAAGAAGATATTATCGTTCGGGTGAAAGTGAATATAAAATTGACGGTGAAATCGTAAGAGCAAGGGATATAAGAGAACTGTTTATGGATACGGGACTCGGTTCAGACGGCTATTCAATGGTAGGTCAAGGAAAGATTGACTCAATCATTTCGCAAAAAAATGAGGACAGGCGTGAACTTTTTGAAGAAGCCGCAGGTATTTCCCTTTTTCGTCATAAAAGAAAAGACGCTACTCGCAGGCTTGACCAAGCGCAGGAAAATTTAGTCAGGCTTCTTGATATTTTGGGCGAACTTGAAAGCAGAGTTGAGCCGCTCAGAAAGCAGAGCGAAAAGGCGCAGAAGTTTATCACTCTTTCCGATGAGAAAAAAACGCTTGAAATAGGTGTATGGGTAAATAAGATTAACCGCTTTACCAATGATTTAAGAGAGCAGGAGCATAAAATTGACGCTGCTAACGCATCCTATGACGTTTGCGAAAAGGAACTTAAAGAGATTGAACAGGAGATTGAAGAAATAGCGCAAAAGACTGTTTCAATCAATACCCAAATCGAGCAAATCAGAGCAGGCTCAAAGGCTTATGAGGAGCAGGCTCTTCGCAAAGACGGCGAGGCTTCCGTTTTAGAAACTACTTTAAATCATAATAACGAAACTATTGAAAGACTTAAAAACGATATCGGCGATGTTGATAACACCAATCTTTCTATTGATGCTCAGATAGAGGAAAAAGAGCAGTTTATCTCAAAAAGCGTTAAGGAAATTGAGGAAAAGAAGGCTGAACTTAAAAGTGTTACAAACGAGATGAATAACCTTCTTTCATCTAATGAAGAATTTTCAAAACTTACTGTTGAACTTAATCAAAAAATCACTTCTCTTACTTTGAAACTTTCCGACTGCCGTGTTAAATGTTCTCAGGCGCTCACTTCTTCTCAGGAAATTAAGTCAAGGCAGAGTGTTGTTGATTCATCAATTGAAAAAAGCCGTGAGGAACTTGAAAAGTTTAAAGAGCTTAAAGCAAAAAGTGATGAAAATTTAGAAAGTTTGCAATCACGTATTGATGAAAATAACAATTCAATGCAGGGCTATAAAATCAAGCTTGAAAATAAAAATGCCAATGCAGATAAGATTAAAGCAGAACTTGAAAAAGTAACTAACGAATATAACCAAAAGGTGCAAAGAGCTAAAATGCTTTTAGACCTTGAAAAGAATATGGAAGGTTTTTCGGGTGCTGTTAAGGCGGTTATGCGTCAGGCGCAGAATAAGGCACTTTCAGGTATTCACGGACCGCTTTCTCAACTCATAACCGTTGATAATGAATACAGCGTGGCAGTTGAGGTTGCACTCGGTGCGGCAATGCAAAATATAGTTGTCGGCAATGAAGCAGATGCTAAGCGTGCAATTTATTATCTTAAAAATAATCGTGTCGGCAGGGCAACGTTTCTTCCCATTTCGGCAATCAAGCCGAGAAGCCTTGATGAAAGAAATCTTGACGATAACTTGGGTTTTGTTGCAATTGCAAGCGACCTTGTTGATTGTAAGAACGAGTATAAAAATATTATCTCTAACCTTTTGGGCAGAGTTGTTATAGTTGAGGATATGGACTCGGCTATAGGTATTTCAAAAAGATATTCAAACAGATTTAAAATTGTTACCGTTGACGGTCAGGTTATTAACCCGGGCGGCTCAATGACAGGCGGTTCGCAGTCAAAGGGCGCTGGTATCCTCTCTCGTGGTAATATGATTGACGAACTTAATAATGAAGCCAAAAAGCTTGAAAAGCAAGCTGAGGAAATCAAGGCTGAGTATAAAACAGCACTTGAGGAGGCTAATTTTGCACTTGCCGCTTTGCAGGGTGCGCAAGCTGATTTGCAGCAGGCTAAAGAAGAACTTATCAGGGCGCAGGGCGAGCATAAGCTTGTTGCTGAAAAGTATGACCTTTTATCCTCTCAACTTTCTGTTCTTGTTAATGAAAAGGACAGCGCTAAGCAGAGAATTGCAGAGTTTGAAAATGAGGCAAAATCCTGCGAGGTTGAAATCAAATCGATTGAAGATGAAATTTCAAAGACCGAAAGTGAACTTGAAAAGACCTCAGGCAATGCAAGCGAACTTAATGCAAAACGTGATGAGTATAGGGAAAAGAGCGAGAAAATCAATCTTGAACTTGTAACCCTTGCCAAGGATAACGAGGCAGCTAAACTTTCTGTTGAAGAACTTAATTTCAGAAAAAATTCTCAGTTTGACAGGGTTAAAACGATTGAGGACGAGATTAAGTCAATTGAAGAGAAAAATCAAACGCTTCTTATCTCAATCAATGAAATTAAAGCGTCTGCCAATGACCTCAGGGTTAAGGCGGAGCAGTCTGATAAGGATGTAAGCGAGCAGATTAATCAAAGAAATGAACTTGAAAAGCGCACAACAGAACTTAGAGGCGAGGAAAAGATTAAAAATCAGGACAGAGAAAAGCTTTCGGGTTCTATTGTTCGTCTTGATGAAAGAAAAATTGCAATGAAAAAAGAGTATGATGAGCTTAACGATATGCTCTTTGAGCAATATGAGCTTACTAAGCACGAGGCAGAGGCGCTTGATATTCAAATTGATGATATGACGGCGGCTAAGCGCAGACTCCACGAGATTAAGGTTGCAATTAAGAGTCTCGGCTCAATCAACGTCGGTGCTATTGAGGAATATAAAGAGGTCAGCGAGCGCTACACATTCCTTAAGGAGCAAATAGGCGACGTCGAAAAATCGAAGAGTGAGCTTATGAAGATAATTGAGGATTTGACCGCTTCAATGAGCGAGAAATTCCTTACTCAATTTAATAAGATTAATGAGGAATTTAAGGTTTGCTTTGCTGATTTCTTTGGTGGCGGTAAGGGCGAGCTTGTTTTGGAAGAGCCTGACAATTGCCTTGAATCACCTATTGAAATTCGTATTCAACCACCGGGAAAGTCAGTTCAAAATATCAACCTTTTCTCAGGCGGCGAGAAGTCGCTTGCGGCAATGGCGCTTTTGTTCAGCGTGCTTAAAGTGCAACCTGCTCCGTTTTGTATTTATGACGAGGTTGAGGCGGCACTTGATGATGTCAATGTTGAGCGTTTCGCAAAATATATGCGCAAGATGACAGATAAAACTCAGTTTATTTCAATCACTCACAGGCGTGGTACTATGGAGGAGGCAGACGTTCTCTACGGTGTCACAATGCAGGAAAAGGGTGTTTCAAAACTTATTGAATTGCAAACAGCTGAACTTGCGGCAAAAATGGGACTTGAATAATCTGTAATGTTTAATTATAGGGCGGTAATTCACTTCTGCCGATAAATAATATATAATCCAATAATATAAAGGAAGAATTGATATGGGTATTTTTTCTGTATTTAAAAGAGGTCTTAAAAAGACAAGAGACGAGGGCATTACCGCTCAACTTGACGAGGTAGTGGATTCTTATGAGAAAATAACTCCTGAATTTTTTGATGACCTTGAGGAAATTCTTATAATGGGTGATGTCGGAATGCCGACTGCCGAAAGAATTATCCGTGATTTGAAAAGCAAAATAGAAAACGATAAGGTTGATGACGTAAGGCAAGTACGTGAAATGATGAAGGATATTGTTTCGGGTATTGTTTGGGGCGGCAGCTATTTAAGACTTCGTACCAAGCCGTCTGTAATTCTTGTTATCGGTGTAAACGGTGTGGGCAAAACGACTACTATCGGAAAGCTTGCTATGAGGTTAAAGGAACAGGGCAGAAGCGTTATTTTGGGCGCTGCCGATACTTTCCGTGCCGCTGCTATTGAGCAACTTCAGGTATGGGCTGACAGGGCAGACGTTGATTTGATTAAGCACGGCGAAGGCTCAGACCCTGCTTCCGTTGTTTATGATACCATTGCCGCCGGTAAGGCAAGGGGCAGTGATGTAATCATTATTGATACTGCCGGCAGGCTTCATAATAAGAAAAATCTTATGGATGAGCTTAACAAAATCAGCCGTGTTATAGAAAGAGAACTTCCCGATGCTTCTAAGGAAATTCTTTTGGTGCTTGATGCTACAACAGGTCAAAATGCTGTTAATCAGGCTAAGGACTTTAAGGAAGCGGCAGGAATTACAGGCATAGTGCTCACTAAGCTTGACGGAACTGCTAAGGGCGGTGTTGTTCTTGCAATTAATAATGAACTTGACGTTCCCGTTAAATTTGTCGGCGTCGGTGAAAAAATTGAGGATTTACAGCCGTTTGACGCAGACGCATTTGCAGCAGGACTGTTTGATGCCAAAATTCCCGATGACGATAAGGAAATAACGGATTTTATTCAGCACGATGATGAGTCTGATAATAAAAAGTCAGAGTAGGGAGTAGGAGGAAATTATGGATTTTATTTTAGCAACAAATAATATGAAAAAGCTTGCGGAAATGCAGCGTATTTTATCTCCTCTCGGCATTAATGTTGTTACTGCAAAAATGCTTGGCAAACAGCTCGAGGACGTTGAAGAAGACGGAAAAACCTTTGAGGATAACGCAAAGCTTAAGGCAAGAGCGGCTTGTAAGGAAATGAATATGCCGGCGATTGCTGACGATTCAGGCTTGTGCGTTGATTATCTTGACGGTGCACCGGGTATCTTTTCGGCACGTTTTGCAGGTGAGCACGGCAATGACGAAAAAAATAATGACCTTCTTCTTGAAAAACTTGATGGTGTACCGCTTGAAAAAAGAACGGCTCATTATGTATGTGCTATTTGTTGTACTTTCCCTGACGGACGTGAAATCGTCGTAAGGGGCGAATGTAATGGCGTTATCGGCTTTGAGCGTGACGGTCACGAGGGATTTGGATATGACCCGCTTTTCCTTGTTGACGGCAAGGCTTTCGGCAGATATACAGCCGAGGAAAAGGATAAAATCAGCCACAGAGGTAACGCACTTCGTTTATTAACTAAAGAATTGGAGAAAATTATATGACATCTAAGGAAAGAGCGGCTTTAAGAGCAAAGGCTAACCATCTTGAACCTATTATTCAAATTGGCAAGGAGGGTATAAGCGAAAATTTACTTACTCAAATTGACGATACGCTTGATAACAGAGAACTTATTAAAATAAGAGTTCACCTTGAATCTGCACCCGAATCCCCTAAGGAACTTGCGCAAAAGCTTTCTGAGCCTCTTGGCGCTGAGGTTATTCAGGTAATCGGCGGAATTATAGTTCTTTACCGTGAGGCGGACGAGGAGCGTATCGCAGAGAAAAAGAAAAAAAGAGGTTCCGGTAATTCTAAGGCGACAGCTAAAAAGAAGGTAAAAATCAAGGGCAAAAGACAGCGCCAAAGAGAAAAAGAAGCTAAAAACCCTTACGCTAAATACGACAGACCTAAATATTATGGCAGATAAGCAAAAAATAGGAGTTTTCGGCGGAGCGTTCAATCCCGTTCATAATGGGCATATTAACTTAGCGCTTCATTATCTTAATGAATTGGAACTTGATAAGATGCTCTTTATCCCGACCGCTTCACCGCCGCATAAATCTGATGATGATTTTGCACCTAAAGAGGACAGAATTAATATGCTTTCTCTTGCAATATCTTCGTTTGATAAATTTGAAATAAGCGATATAGAATTTAAACTGACAGGCAAAAGCTATACTTATTTGACTCTTTCAGAACTTAAAAAAATATATAAAAACGCAGAATTTTACCTTATAATCGGCGCTGACCAAATGCTTCATTTCGATAAGTGGTATAAGTATAAAGAAATATTATCTCTTGTCACTCTTTGCACTTCGGCAAGAAAAAACGAAAAGGAAAAAGCGGAGATTTTAAGCTTTGCCTCAAGGCTTGACGGTCTTGATATGAATAAATTTAAGCTTTTGACCTCTCCCGTTTTAAAGGTCAGTTCAAGCGAAATAAGGCAAAAAATAAAAGACGGCGAGGATTTTTCCTCTCTTGTTCCCCAAAAGGTTTATGATTATATAATTAAGAGGAGAATTTATAATGTATGATACCGAAGCTTATATGAAAATTTTAAAAAATACGCTTTCGAGCAGAAGATTTTATCATTCTCTTTGTGTTTCCCAAAGTGCAAAAAAGCTTGCCGAAAGGTATAATCAGGATGTAGAAAAGGCAGAGATTGCAGGACTTTTGCATGATATAACTAAGGAAACGGGCAAAGCCGCTCAACTTGAAATTATTAAATATGCAGGTGTTGAACTTCATCCATTTGATAAAAGGGGCGATAAGTTTTTGCACCAAGCGTCCGGCTCGGCAATGGCTAAAATTCTTGGGATAGAAGATGAGGAAATTTTAGATGCTATAAGATATCATACAACAGGAAAAGCAAATATGACTATGCTTGAGCAAATCATATATCTTGCTGACTTCATTTCTGCCGACAGAGATTATAAGGATATAGATATAATAAGAAAAGAAACGCAAAGGGGTATCGAATACGGTCTTCTTTACGGCACAGCCTACACAATCAAATCGGTTGCGTCAAGGCAGATATTGCTTCATCCCATGACGGTTGAGGCATACAATTGGATTATTGATGAATACTTTAATTAGAAAGGGTGAATTTATGCAGGCACTTGATATAGTAAAAACAGCCGTAAAGGCGATTGACAGTAAAAAAGGTGAAAATATTGAGGTTATCGGTATTACAGATTTAACAGTTCTTACCGATTATTTCGTAATCGCCACGGCAACAAGCTCAACTCAGGTTAAAGCTATTTCCGACGAGGTTGAATATAAGCTTGATTTGCTCGGAGCAGAGCCTCATCATATTGAAGGCAGAAACACTTCTTGGGTTTGCCTTGATTATAATTCAGTCGTTATACACATTTTTCATAAGCAACAGCGTGATTTTTATTCGCTTGAGCGCTTGTGGGAAGACGGCGAAATTTTAGATACAGCAAAATTATTGGAGGATTAAAATATGGAGTACAATTTTAAAGAGATTGAATCCAAATGGCAAAACGTTTGGTACACTCAAAACACATTTGCGGCAAAACAGGATTTTTCACTTCCTAAGTATTACTGCCTTGTTGAATTTCCTTATCCGTCAGGACAGGGACTTCATGTAGGTCATCCGAGGTCTTATACGGCACTTGATATCGTTGCACGTAAAAAAAGGCTTCAGGGCTACAATGTTCTTTATCCTATGGGTTGGGACGCTTTCGGTCTCCCGACTGAAAACTTTGCAATTAAAAATCATATTCACCCTGAAGAAGTAACTAAAAAGAATGTTGCAAGATTTAAGCAGCAACTTCAGTCGCTCGGCTTCTCTTTTGATTGGACAAGAGAGATTAACACAACCGATCCAAGTTATTATAAATGGACGCAATGGATTTTCTTGCAGCTTTTCAAAAAAGGACTTGCATATAAAAAGGAAATGGCTGTAAACTGGTGTACTTCTTGTAAGTGCGTTCTTGCAAATGAAGAAGTTGTAAACGGCGTTTGCGAGCGTTGCGGCAGTGAGGTTATCAGAAAAAATCAGAGCCAGTGGATGCTTAAAATTACAGAATACGCTCAAAGACTTGTTGACGACCTTGACGACCTTGATTTTATTGACAGGGTTAAGGTTCAGCAGAAAAACTGGATTGGCAGGTCAACAGGTGCAGAGGTTGATTTCGGTACTACTCTTGGCGATACATTGACTGTTTATACCACACGTCCGGACACTCTTTTCGGCGCAACATATATGGTTATTTCACCTGAACACCCTCTTATTGAAAAGTGGGCGGATAAACTTAAAAATATTGATGAAATCCGTGCTTATCAGGCAGAGGCTGCACATAAGTCGGATTTTGAGCGTACAGAACTTAATAAGGAAAAAACAGGCGTTAAGCTTGACGGCGTAATGGGCATTAACCCTGTAAACGATACTGAAATTCCTATCTTTATTTCAGACTATGTACTTACTTCTTACGGTACAGGCGCAATTATGGCTGTTCCCGCTCATGATACCCGTGACTGGGAATTTGCAAAGAAATTTGATTTGCCTATTATCGAGGTTGTTGCAGGCTCAAAGGTCGGAGTTGAAAACGAAGCGTTTACCGATTGTGCAACAGGCAAACTTGTAAATTCCGCTTTTCTTACAGGTATGAGCGTTGAAGAGGCTAAAAAGGCTGTTACAGAATGGCTCACAAAAGAGGGTAAAGGACATCAAAAGGTCAACTTCAAGCTTCGTGATTGGGTATTCTCACGTCAAAGATATTGGGGCGAGCCTATTCCAATCGTTAAGTGCGACGATTGCGGATATGTTCCTGTTCCTGAAAGCGAGCTTCCTTTAAGACTTCCTATGGTTGACTCTTATGAGCCGACAGATACGGGCGAATCTCCGCTTGCTAAAATGACTGATTGGGTTAATACAACTTGTCCTTGTTGCGGAAAACCTGCTAAGAGAGAAACCGATACAATGCCGCAGTGGGCAGGCTCGTCTTGGTATTTCTTAAGATATATGGACCCTCATAACGATAAGCAACTTGTATCTAAAGAAGCTGCAGAGTATTGGAGCCCTGTTGATTGGTACAACGGCGGTATGGAGCATACAACTCTTCACCTTCTCTATTCTCGTTTTTGGCATAAATTCCTTTATGATATCGGCGTTGTTCCTACTAAGGAGCCTTATCAAAAGCGTACCTCTCACGGTATGATTCTCGGTCAAAACGGTGAAAAGATGTCTAAGTCAAGAGGCAACGTTGTTAACCCTGACGAAATCGTTGACCAGTACGGTGCAGATACAATGCGTCTTTATGAAATGTTTATCGGCGACTTTGAAAAGGCTGCTCCTTGGAACAGCGATTCAATCAAGGGCTGTAAGAGGTTTGTTGAGCGTTTCTGGAACTTGCAGGAAATTGTTAAAGATGGAAATGAATATTCACCACAGCTTGAGGCTCTTATGCATAAAACAATTAAAAAGGTTTCGGAAGATATCGACAATCTTAAGTGCAACACAGCTATTGCTTCAATGATGACATTGGTTAACGAAATGTATGCAAAGGGTGTTAATAAGGCAGAACTTCGTGATTTGACAATTATTCTTAATCCTTTTGCACCTCACGTAACTGAGGAAATGTGGCAGATTATGAACTTCGGCGGTGCAGTTCACGATGCTCAGTGGCCGAGCTTTGATGAGTCAAAGACTCAGGAAAACGACGTTGAAATTGCGCTTCAGGTTAAGGGCAAGGTTCGTTCAAGAATTGTTGTTCCTGTAGATATCAGCAAAGAGGACGCTATTGCTCTTGCTAAGAAGGATGAAAAGATTGCCGCAGAAATTGCAGGTAAAGAAATTAAAAAGGAAATCTACGTTCCGGGCAAGCTTGTTAATATTGTTGCAATATGAGTTGTAACTGACTTTGTATTGCAGAAAATCTGTTACGCATCAAGGTGACGGATTTTGAAAAAACTTAATTTACCCGAAATAAGAGGTAACAATAATGGCTGATAAAAAAATATATACCGTTGCAACCTCACACCTTGATACGGTGTGGAGCTGGGATTTTGAAACGACTGTAAGTAAATATATATATAATACCTTAGTTGATAACTTCAGGCTTTTCGAAAAATATCCTACATATAAATTCTCATTTGAAGGCTCATACAGATATGAGCTTATGGAGGAATATTATCCCGAACTTTTTGAAAAAATGAAAGAATATATCAAAAACGGCAGATGGAATGTTTGCGGTTCTGCTTTTGAAAACGGCGACACAAATATTCCGTCACCTGAAGCACTTTTCAGAAATATTCTTTTCGGCAATTCGTATTTTGATGAAAAGTTTGGAAAAAGAAGTGTTGATATCTACTTGCCCGATTGTTTCGGTTTTGGTTGGGCACTTCCGACTATTGAGCGTCATGCCAATTTAATCGGCTTTACTACTCAAAAGCTTGCTTGGGGCGGTGCTTACGGTATTCCGTTTGATATCGGCAAGTGGCAGGGTGTTGACGGCAGCGAAGTTTACGCTTCTATCAATCCTCACGATTATTACTATACGCTTAAAAAACTGCGTGATTGGGATTTTGTCCTTAATAAGTTTAAGGAAAATGAAAAATACGACCTTAACGATACGTATATTTTCCACGGAATAGGTGACAGGGGCGGTGCTCCGGAGGAAAAGAGCGTTGCCTTTGTCGAACAGGAAATTAAGAAAAACGACAATAGCAATATTAAGGTTATTGCTGCATCTGCCGATGAAATTTATCACGATATTGAAGATAAATATACGTCTGAGCAAAAATCAAAGCTTCCTGTTTGGAAAAACGAATTTGTTATGACAAATCACGGTGTCGGCGGATATACTTCACGTTCAATCGGTAAGCGTTGGAACAGAAGATGCGAGGAACTTGCCGATTTGAGCGAACGTGGCGGTGTTATATCCTCTTATTTGGGATTGACCGATTATAACCAAAAAGCCATCAACCGTTCGTGGAAACGTTTTATTGCTCATCAATTCCACGATGATATCCCCGGCACAAGCTGCCAAAGGGTATATAAGCGTTCTTGGAATGATTATGCCGTTTCAATGAATCAATTTACAAATGAACTTGAAGCCTTTGTTTCGCCTGTTTCAAGCCTTATGAAAACCGATTTTTGCTCTGGCATACCCGTTATGGTTTTCAACCCTGTTGAAGCGCAAAGACGTGGGGCTGTAACAGTAAGACTTGAAGATTTGCAAAGCGCTTATGTTCGTGTTTATGATGAAAAGGGAAGGGAGGTTAAAAGCCAAACCTCTACCCTTTCTGACGGTACGCTTGAACTTGTGTTTGTTGCAGATGTTGAAAGCCTCGGCACAAGGATTTATGACGTTCGTTTGAGCGATAAGCCTTGTTGCGTTAAAAGCGATATCTCAATCAATCATGATAATATGATGGAAAATCAAAAGTATATTGTAACTCTTAACCGCAAGGGTAATATTTCTTCAATTCTTGATAAGGAACTTGATGAAAAGGAAATACTCAAAGAGCCTATTACTCTCGGTCTGTTTAATTATACCGGTTCTAAGGATTGGCCGGCTTGGGAAATGAATTATAAAGAGGCAAATAAAGATGCCGACCGTATTCCTAATGTTGTTACCGTAACTGTTTTGGAGCAAGGTCCTGCAAGAGTATCGTTTAAGGTTATCCAGCAGGATAAAAAGAGCACGTTTACTAATATTGTTGCCCTTACAGACGGTTGCGACATAGTCGAGGTTTATTCAGAGATTGAATGGCAGAGTTTAAGAACTCTTGCCAAAAACAAATTTTCATTCACGTGCGAAAATGATAAGGCAACGTTTGATTTGGGCTTGGGCGCTATCGAGCGTGGCAATATGACTGAAAATCTTTTTGAAGTTCCGGCGCAAAAGTGGGTTGATTTGACCGATAAAAGCGGGGAATTCGGCGTGTCTGTTTTGAGTGAATGTAAGTACGGTTGGGATAAATATAAGGATAATACGCTCCGCCTTACCGCAATTCACACTCCTAAGAAAAATTACCGTATTGATTCAATGCAATCGTTTATGGATTTGGGGCTTAACAGATATTCGTATGCAATATTCAGCCATAAGGGCAAGGCTCAATCGGCTACTCAGCTTGAAGCAAGAAAATTCGTTACCCCTATGACTGCGTATATTGCAACTAAGCATCAGGGTAAGCTTAAAACACAATATTCTTTTGGCGAGGTTTCAACCAACGACGTTATTATCCGTGCAATCAAAAAGGCGGAAAACAGCGACGAAATAGTGGTAAGGCTTAACGAGGGTACGAATTCTGAAATTGAAAACTTTACTCTCACCTTGGGCGAAGGAATTGAAAGTGCAAGAGAAATTTATGCAAGCGAGGAAAATAAGGGCGACGCAACAGTTAAAGACGGTAAGCTTATCACAAGCTTTAAGCCTTATGAAATTAAGAGCTTTGCATTAAAACTTAAAAAATCCTCACTTGACGCTCAAAAAGTTGAGAGTACGCCTCTTGATTTGCCTTTTGATAAAAACATTATTACAAAAAAAGGTCAGACGGGAGATTTTGAATATACAATTCCAAATACCCTTGTTCCTGATGAAATTATGGCAAACGGCGTAAGATTTGATATTAATAAGTCAAATAAAAACTCTCTTATCTGCTCATCACAAAGGATTAAACTTGATAAGGATAAAAACAGGCTTGTTTTCCTCTGCGCTTCTATGACAGGGGATAAGATGGCAGAATTTATCATTGGGGATAAGAAAATAAATAAAAATGTTCTTTCGTCATTTGAGCGATTTGCCGCTTGGGATTTGTACGATTTCGGCGAAACCGCTTATATGAAAAAGGGCAAAATCGGATATGAATTTACCCATTGCCTTAAAAACGGCGAGGTGCAATATGCAAAAATAATGTATTTTTATCTTGTTGAATTTGATTTAAACGGCGAAAATGAAATCACATTACCAAATGATAATGATATTGTTATTTTTGCCGCAAGCCAAACAAATGCACCGTTTTCTAAGCTTGCAACGCCGACTTATGATGAGGTTGAAAAAAGACCTTTTACCTTTAAACTCAATTTAAAGGAGAAACTTCAGTACGTATATAATAAGTGCGTATGGCAGCTTGGTGATAAGGACAATTTTATTAAGGATAACAATAAGGGTAAGGATTATTAAAAGGGGAAAATATGGCTAATAATTTTGATAAAAACTGGACTACTGTCAATAATAACTATCCGCTTAACGATAAAGAGGTTGAAAGATACATCTCAGTTAAGCCGAGTGCTAATCAGCTTGCCTTGGTTGATAAACCGTTTTATACCTTTATGCACTTTGGTATGAATACCGCTACCGACAGAGAGTGGGGAGCAGGCGTTGAAAAGGCGACGGATTTCACAATTAAGTCAATAAATGCAAAGCAGTGGGTTGAAACCGCTAAATCTGCGGGTGCAACGGGTGTTATTTTAACTTGTAAGCACCACGACGGTTTCTGCCTTTGGCCAAGTGAATACACGTCATTTTGCGTAAAAAATTCATCTTATAAAGGTGATATCGTTAAAGAAGTATCCGATGAATGTCATAAGCAGGGTATGGATTTCGGCGTTTATCTTTCTCCTTGGGATATGCACGATGAACGTTACGGAACTGACGCATATAACGATTATTTTTGCAATCAGCTTACCGAGCTTCTCACCAATTACGGCGAGATTTTCGAGGTTTGGTTTGACGGCGCTAAGGGCTCAAACGCTAAGAAGTTTGAATACGATTGGCAAAGATATTACGACCTTATCCGTAAACTTCAGCCCAAAGCCAATATTGCTATTTGCGGTCCTGATATCCGCTGGGTAGGCAATGAAGGCGGTAAGTCAAGAAAGAGCGAATACAGCGTTGTTCCTTGCGCTTTGAGAGAGGCTGACAGGATTATGGCTTTGAGCCAGCAGGACGAAAATCAGGCTTCATCTCTTCAAAAATATAACCAAATGGACGAGGATTTAGGCTCAAGAAAAATTCTTGAAAAGAATGCTTATATCTGTTGGTTTCCTGCCGAGGTTGACGTATCAATCCGTAAGGGTTGGTTCTTCCACGAAAAGGATAACAGAAACTCAAAAAGTGCTAAAAAGCTTTTTAAAATCTATCTTAATTCAGTTGGTAATAACTGCACACTCCTTCTTAATATTCCGCCGACTCCACAGGGCGAAATACATAAAAAAGACGCTAAAAATCTTAAAAAGCTCGGCTCAATGATTAAGAATATCACTGCAAATCCTATTGTTTATAATGAACTCGGTGAACTTACAAAGGACAACGGCGTTCTCGATTTTGACTTTAACGATACACGCAAGGTTAAATATGTGGTTTTGCAGGAGGATATCGCAAAGAGCCAGCGTGTTGAGCTTTTCGACCTCTATATCAAAAAGGCAAACGGTAAGTATAAGCGTGTATACAAAGGCACGGTTATCGGCTCAAAAAAGATTATTAATCTTAAGGGCAAAAAGGCAAACGGTATCCGCTTCGTTATTCGCCAAAGCCGCTCAAACCCGGTTATTAAATCAATCGGAATATATGAATAATTAAGATTTTGCGTATTAATACAATGTGAGAGCGAACATTGTTCACCTCATTATTCAAATATACAATTATACAACTGTATAAAATTGTATGATTGAAATACTTAAAGTTTATAATTAGTTTAGCCTCTTTTATTTTTTGCGTGCTATAATTAAGACGTGATAAATAAGGGAGGCTTTAATTATGACTGAAACATTTAAAAAAGATGATTTTGTTCAGGAAAAATCGCAAGAAAAAGGCGAGTACGCCGAGGGTTTGTGTTTTGACAAGATTGTTTGGATTTTTATGATTAGCTGTATTGTGGGCTTTCTTGTCGAAACGCTTTGGTGCCTTATTAAGCACGGCTATATTGAATCACGTCAGTCACTTGTTTGGGGGCCGTTTTCCGTTGCTTACGGTATGGGTGCAATCGTTTTGACCCTTGCGCTTTATAAGGTAAAGGACGCACCGCTTTGGAAGGTCTTTTGTCTTTCGTTTGTTGTCGGCACAGTGACTGAATATATTTGCTCATTAGGTCAGGAAATAGTTTTCGGCTCTGTTGCGTGGGATTACAGCAAAATGCCGCTTAATATCAACGGCAGAGTATGCTTTCTTTATTCCTGCTTTTGGGAGTACTTTGGATTAAGGCAATTTATCCTATAATGTCAAAGGCTATTGAAAAAATTCCGGTTAAGCTCGGCAACGTTATTATGTGGACTTTTATAGTATTCTTTATTTTTGATTCCTTTGTTTCCGCCACGGCAGGTCTTAGAATGGATAAGCGTGACGCAGGTCAGGCACCTAATAATGTTTATGAGCAGTTTCTTGATAATCATTTTCCTGATGAGAGAATGAATGAGATATACGCAAATTCCCAAAAAGTAAACAAATAAAAACGCAACGTTGCCGTGTCGGCACACCGCAATAAAAAAGCAATCGAGTTGCCTTTTATTACGTTTACAAATATTGACAAATACTGCACTGCAAGATATAATAAAACAAATCTGATATACATAGGTTTTTATATTTGTTTTGAATATAAAATTAAAAGGGAATCCGGTGCGAATCCGGAGCAGTCCGAACCTCTACCGTATTTGCTGACGAGAAATATTCGCTAAAGGCGGCCATTGCTCTTTTGAGTGAGAAGGTTTATTTTAAGGTTGAAGCATTAGTCGGGAAACCTGCCGTGTATATGGTTTTTGCAGTGCTTTAGGTTGGAAGTCGGCAGTATTTAACATATGGGATAACTATGCCCGTATGCTTTTTGCGATACAATTTTTATGCACTGTTTTAAACGGTGCATTTTTTTATGCTCTAAATTGAAAGGAGAAAAGATGAAAAAATCAATTACAAAGGCTTTGGCAGTTTTTATGTCACTTATGCTTGTACTTATGAGCGCATTTCCTGCTATGGCTGAAAATTCAAGCGAGGTTGAGGCGTACCTTAACAGCACATACGCAAAGGCAATTGACCCGTACGGCAGCCTTAAAAAGGATGATGAGGGCAGATATATTATCCCTCTTTCCAAAACAAGTGTTTCTCTTAAAAAGGACACGTCATCAAAGCTTTATACTTGCTCTTGGAGTTCAAGCGACGATACTTATGCAAAGGTGACAAACAGTAGCTATCCCGCTTCTGCAAAAATCACTCATCCGTCATATAATGAAGGTGCTAAGGTTGTTACTCTTACTCTTAAAATATTAGATAAAACCGACGGCAAAACTGTTTTAGGAACAAGAGATTATGTTCTTTATATTGAAACAAAACTTGCTACTTATTCTCTTGACGTAACTGCTAAGAATGAAAAAGGCGAGATTATTGACAACGCAAAAGTCAGTGTTTTTGACAGTCGTAATATTGAACAAAATCCGTCGTCACTCAGCGCTAATACCGAATACACTCTTACCGTTTCGGCTTTGGGATATGTTCGTGACGTAAGAAAAATCACTTTAACTCAAAATACTAAACTTGATGTTATATTAAAAGAGGGCGCAACAGTTGATTTTACCGTTAAACTTGCAACGGGAGCTAAAACGGATTACGCTACCTTAAAAGTAACGTCAGCAAACGGCAGTCAAACATATTCTCCGATAGAGGACGAATACGGCTATGAAACCTCACAGTTTGAGCTTACCCCCGGCGAATATAAATACTATGCAACTTATCAAAGTGGCAGTCAAACGGCAGCGGGTACATTTACTGTCGCAGAGGGTACAAAGTCACTTAATATAACGGTAAATCTTAAATATACCGAATATAAGGTTAAATTTGACGTTACACCCGAAAATGCAAAAATCACACTTAAAAAGAACGGCTCAAGCGGCGCTTACGGCGACGAAATTTTGCCTGATGAAAACGGATATTATACGATTGTTTACGGTCAATACCGTTATACCGCTCAAGCAGAGGGATTTATTACTGTAAGTAAGACGTTTAATGCTACCGATACATCTCTTAAAAATAATAACTATGTAATTACCGTTAAACTTGACTCGCTTTATGATTCACTTCTTAATAAAGCAGACGATTATCTTTTTGCTCAGTCGGGCGACGGAATGATGATGACTGAATTTTCAGGCGTTCATACAGACGGCGATTTCGGTTACGTTTCTGACGTTGACTCCGATTATCAAGATACAAATGTTATTGAAACAGTTGAAGAAAAAATTAATTCAAATGTAAAATCCGATGAAAAAATCACGGTTAAATTAAACGCCGTTAAAAATATTGACGGTGACGATGATAATACAGTTATTTTCAAAAACGGCAATATCTATTATAACGGCGTTGATTCTTCAAATTATGACGAAGATTTTTACGGCGCAGTTTACGACCTTTCACTTACTTTAACTTGCGGCGATAAGACTAAGGAAAGCGAGGTAAGAGTAGTAGTTCCTTATCATACGTATACAAGGCTTCAAAGACTTGACAGCGCTGCTCTTTATGCCGTAAACTTTGCAAATATTAAGGGCGAAAACAAGAGTGCAGCTGATGTTAATCGCAATCTTGATTTGATAAATACTGCAGATTCGGATGATTACAGCTATTATTCAATTTGCTCAAGCTGGGTATCCGATCACCCCGAAATTATTGATGCAAAAACAGGTAAGGTAACAAGACCTGAAAAGGATACTATGGTTAAACTTACGGTTAAAACATATTATTCAGCTTCGTTTGTTGAAGAAACAGATTTCTTCTTTGATCCGGGTCCTTTGGGCGACAATGCGGCTTACAGAAGTGTAAGCGTTATTGTTAAGGGTACAAAGCAGGACGAGGTTAAGGACAGCAAACCTGCAACAACCCCTGCAACAACTCCTTCAACAACTCAGCCTACAACAAAACCGGGCACAACTAAGAACACTAAGACAGTTAAGCCTAAAAAGACGTCGATTAAAAAACTCAGTAAAGGCAAAAAGAAATTTACCGTTACTTGGGCAAAAGTAAGTGGTGTTAAGGGATACCAAATTCAGTATTCTTCCAATAAAAAATTTAAAAAGAACAATAAGAGCGTTACTGTTACTAAGCAAAAGACAACAAAGGCTACCGTTAAAAAACTTAAGTCTAAGAAAAAGTATTACGTTCGTGTTCGCACATACAAAACGGTAAACGGTAAAAAGATATATTCATCTTGGTCAAAGGTAAAAAGTGTAAAAACCAAGTAAGATTTATTTGCGTTTAACGACACAATAAAAAAGACAGCCTGATTTTTTAGGCTGTCTTTTGTTATATTCTTTTCTATTTAACTTCAAAATAAAATTCCACACCGGCAAGCGTTTTTGATTAACTTTCCATCAATGCCTTGTTAATCGCATTTAAAACTCTCTTTTTATCTGCTGACCAAAGCGGTGCAATCAAATCTTTTTTTGCTCCGTCACCCGTCAGCCTGTGAATAACAATATCCTTTGGTATAATTTTAACGCATTTTACAATAAGATTTACGTATTCGTCAAATTCAAGCGTTTTGAAAAGCCCTTTTTCATAATCCTTTGCAAGGTCAGTGCCGTCAATTACGTGCAAAAGTTGTAATTTAATTCCGTTCGCACCGCTTTCGCAAACGTATTTAACCGTTTCAAGCATATCGTTTTCGCTCTCATTTGGAAGTCCTAAGATTACGTGAACAACAACGTTTACACCGATTTTCTTTAAATCCCTTACTGCCTTATCATAAACGTTTAAATCATAGCCTCGCCTTATATATTTTGCACTTTTTTGGTGAATGGTTTGTAACCCTAATTCGACGAAAACGGGCTTTATTTTATTCATTTCATCAAGAAGTCTTAGCACGTCATCGCCTAAGCAATCCGGTCTTGTCGCAATTGAAAGCGCAACAATGTCAGGGTGATTAATCGCTTCCTCGTATTTTTGCCTGAGCATTTCAACAGGCGCATACGTGTTTGTAAAGGCTTGAAAATATGCAATATATTTGCCGCTTTTTATTTTCTTTTCTACTTTTTTCTTCCCGCTTTCAATTTGCTCTGTTATGCTCATTTCTCTGCTCTCGGCAAAATCTCCGCTTCCGCCTTTGGAGCAAAAAACACAGCCTCGTGTGCCTGCCTTTCCGTCACGGTTTGGGCAGGTGAAGCCGCCGTCTAAGCTGATTTTATATACCTTTTGACCGAATTTATTTTTTAAATACTTGTTAAAACTTAAATATTCCATAGCTATACCTCATAATATAAAGTATATCATAAAATAATATTAATTAAAATAAAAATCAATATAGTTATTGACTTGATATCGCCTTTAGTTTAAAATTGATTTGATATCAAACAGAAAAGGAAGAGAGAAATGCGAGTTTTTTTAAGCTGTCTTGTTTGCAGAATTGTTACCTTTGTGTTGCATAAGCTTGGCAGGGGTGCAACATCTATGCCCGGCAAGGTCGCACTCAAAGTCAAAAGAAATGTTTTAAAGGATTTGTCTGAAAATACTAAGGTTATTGTAGTTACGGGTACTAACGGTAAAACCACGTCCTGCCGTATTCTTGAAGAGGGACTTAAAAAGGCGGGTAAGTCGTATTTTATCAATAAATCGGGCGCTAATCTTATCACGGGCGTTACCGCTTCGTTTATTATGAATTCAACAATCACGGGCAAATGCAAAAAGGATTATGCCATTATTGAATGTGACGAAAACGCATTTAAAGAGGTTTCAAGATATATTCACTGTGACGTTATTCTTGTAACCAATGTTTTCCGTGACCAACTTGACCGCTACGGCGAGGTTACCCATACATTAAATGCTATTAAGGAATCTGTTAAAAATCTACCTAATGCTATAGTTTGCCTTGATGCCGATTGCTCACTTACCTATTCAATGTCTAAGGAAATCCCGAATAAAATTATTACTTTCGGCGTTAATGTTCCTTTTGATAAGAATGCAAAAGCACCTGAAATCAGCGACGCTAAGTATTGCATCTTTTGTAAGCACGAGTATGATTATACTTATCATACCTACGGTCACCTCGGCGGCTTTGTTTGCCCTAACTGCGGTTATAAAAGACCTCAGCCAGACTTTGCGGTTGAAAGCGTAGAGGAAATGAAAAACGACCACTCAGTTGTTGTTGCAAATCTCAACGGCGACAGAAATATAATCAGAGTTAATATCGGCGGCGCTTATAATATTTATAATGCCATCGGTTGTGCCGCTGCTCTTACCGCATTCGGCATCGATGAAAAAACCGTTATTGACGCTATTGAACATTTCAACGGCGCTTTCGGCAGAATGGAACATTTCAAAGCAGGCGATAATACAGTTAATCTTATTCTTGTTAAAAATCCGGCAGGCTTCAGCCAAACTATGAATTTCCTTAAAAATATCGATGATGATTTTACCCTCATTCTTTCGCTTAACGATAATGCCGCAGACGGCAGAGATATAAGCTGGATTTGGGACGTCGATTTTGCCGGAATATTTGAAAAGGCTAATGTTAAAGAAATTTACGTTACGGGCAAGCGCTGCTATGATATGGCAGTTCGTGTTAAATATGAGGGCGTAGGAAACAGAGAAATTAAGATTATTGAAAACGAGGATTATAATAAACTTGTTGATATTGCAACAGGTCAAGGCAGGGACGTTTATATTGTTCCGACTTATACCTCAATGATGGCTATGCGCCCTGTAATCGCTAAAAGACTTGGAGGTAAAGACTTTTGGGAATGATGATTAAAATTGCACACCTTTATCCCGATATGCTCAATCTCTACGGCGACAGAGGTAATATTATTGCACTTACTAAAAGAATGGAACTTCGTGGTATTTCTACTCAGGTTGACAGAATTACTATGGGTAAATCCTTTAATGCCGACGATTATGATATTTTATTTATCGGCGGCGGTCAGGACTTTGAGCAGGACGTTTTGCTTGAGGACTTGAAAAAGGGCAAGGATAAGGAAATTAAACGTGCTGTTGATTCGGGCAAGGTTATGCTTGCTATCTGCGGCGGCTACCAAATGCTCGGCAAATATTATAAAACTTATGACGGCAAAAGGCTTGAATATATCGGCGCTCTTGATTTTTATACCGAGGGCAAAGAGGAACGTATGATAGGCAATTTTGCTTATAAAACAAAAGAGGAAATAGAGGTTGTCGGCTTTGAAAACCACAGCGGCAGAACTTATCTCGGCAAGGGTGTTGAGCCGCTCGGCAAAATGATTAAAGGCTGCGGCAATAACGGCGAGGACGGTACAGAGGGTGTCAGGTATAAAAACACTTTCGGCACATATTCTCACGGCCCTGTTTTGCCTAAAAATCCGCAACTTGCAGATTTGCTTATTTCCTTGGCAGTTAAAAATAAATACGGCTCTTGCACACTTGAGCCTCTTGATGATGATTTAGAGGATAAGGCAAGGGCTCAGGTTATGAAGCTATATATAAAATAGGAGAAGAATATGAAGCTTTATATTAAGCAAAAGGTGTTTTCAATCGGCGCTAAGTTCTCGGTTAAGGACGAAAACGGCAATGACAGATATTTTGTTGAGGGGGAAATTTTAACTCTCGGCAGGAAGCTGCATATATATGATATAAATAATAACGAGGTTGCCTTTGTCCGCCAAAAGCTTTTGACCTTTATGCCTAAGTTTACCGTTGAGGTCGGCGGCGAAGAGGTTGCAGAAATAGTTAAGCAGCTTACTCTTTTTAAACCTAAGTATTATGTTGACGGCTTAGGTTGGGACGTTGACGGCGACCTGTTCTCCCACGATTATGTTATCACTTCGGGCGATAAGGAAATCGTTTCAATCCATAAGGCATGGATGAGCTGGGGCGATACGTATGAGCTTGATATTTCAGATGATACCGACGAAATAACCGCTCTTGCAGTCGTTCTTGCGATTGATACCGTACTTGATAACGCAAATAACTCCGCCAACGGCTAATATTTATAAAATGGTTTCAGAAAAAATCATTTACTGTAAAGATTAACGGAAAAAATAAAACCTACTATGGAAAATGGTCAAAGATTAAGACTGTAAAAACCAAATAATATTGAAAAAAGGCTTGATTTTTCAAGCCTTTTTTGTTATAATATCCCAGCATTCGTAGAAATACAAGCGAATACGCACACGCACGAGTTAAGCCTTAGGTGATTTTTATGGGCTTTTGCCATACTCGGTGTGGAGGAATTAACCTTAAAGGAGGAAATAATAATGGCAAACGTAGTTTCAATGAAACAGCTTTTAGAAGCAGGTGTTCACTTTGGACACCAGACAAGAAGATGGAACCCTAAAATGGCTGAATACATCTTCACAGAGCGTAACGGCATTTACATCATCGACCTTCAGAAAACAGTTAAGAAGCTTGATGAGGCTTATATGTTCGTTCGTGACCTCGCTGCAGAAGGCGGCTCAATCATTTTCGTAGGTACAAAGAAGCAGGCTCAGGAGTCAGTTAAGGAAGAGGCTGAGCGTTGCGCTATGCCATATGTTAATGCAAGATGGCTTGGCGGTATGCTTACAAACTTCAAGACTATCCGTGGCAGAGTTGCTCGTCTTGCTCAGCTTAAGGCTATGAGAGAGGACGGCACATTTGACCTTCTTCCTAAGAAGGAAGTTGTTGGTCTTGAGCTTGAAATCGAGAAGCTTGAGAAGTACCTTGGCGGTATCACAGAGATGAAGAAGATTCCTGACGCAATGTTCATTGTTGACCCACGCAAGGAAAGAATCGCTGTATCAGAGGCTATGAAGCTTGGTTTACCAATCGTAGCTATTGTTGATACAAACTGTGACCCTGATGAAATCGACTACGTTATCCCTGGTAATGATGACGCTATCCGTGCAGTAAAGCTTATCGCAGGTGCTATTGCAAACGCAGTTATCGAGGGTAGAGACGGTAACGACACAGCAGAAGAAGCTGCTACAGAAGAAGCAAGCGAAGAGGCTGCTGAATAATTTAATATAACATATAACTATTTTTAGGAGGATAATATAATGGCATTTACAGCTCAGGACGTAAAGGCTCTTCGTGAGAAGACCGGCGTTGGTATGATGGAATGTAAGAAGGCTCTTGTTGAGGCTGATGGCGATATGGATAAGGCTGTTGACTTTCTTCGTGAAAGAGGTCTTGCAGCTGCTGCAAAGAAGGCAACAAGAATTGCTGCTGAGGGCGTAGTTCTTCCTTATTATGATGCTGAAGCTAAGAAGGGCGTTGTAGTAGAAGTAAACTCAGAAACAGACTTCGTTGCTAAGAACGAGAAATTTATGAGTTTCGTTGAAGGCGTTGCAAAGACTATCCTTGCAACAAACCCTGCTGACGTTGAGGCTCTTAAGGAAGAAAAGTTCGACGGCACAGACAGAACAGTTACAGAAACTCTTAATGACCTTGTTCTTTCAATCGGCGAAAATATGAAAGTTCGTCGTTTTGAGAGAATGGACGGTATTGTTTCAACATATATTCACGGCGGCGGCTCAGTAGGCGTTATGGTTGGCTTCGACGTTGCTGATGAGTCAAAGGCAGCTACTGCTGAATTTGATGCTATGGGTAAGAATGTTGCTATGCAGATTGCTGCTATGAGCCCTGCTTATCTTGACGAGGCTTCAGTTCCTGCTGAGGTTGTTGAGCATGAAAAGACTATTCTTGCAGCTCAGATGAAGGAAGATCCTAAGATGGCTTCTAAGCCTGAAGCAGTTCTTGCAAAGATTGCTGCAGGTAAGATGGGCAAGTATTATAAAGAAAACTGCCTTGTTGACCAGGAATTCGTAAGAAGCGACCTTTTCCAGGGCGACGTTAAGGGCTATGTAGCTTCAGTAGCTAAGGAACTCGGCACAGAGATTAAACTTAACGGCTTTATCAGAATGATGAAGGGTGACGGCCTTGAGAAGAGAGAAGAAAACTTCGCAGAGGAAATCGCAAAGCAAATCAACGGCTAATCGAAATTTCAAATAAAATTTCATAACCTATCACAACCCGTTAAAACGCACTGTTTTAGCGGGTTTTTGCTATTCTTAAGGAATTTCTCACTTGCCGTATTTTATCGCCAAATATCATAACTTTTCAGCCTATTTTGCGTAAAAGTTGCGTAAAGATTTGCGTAAATTTACGCAAATTTACCTTCTGCGAAGTATTTTTTGCGTCAAGCAAAAATGCCGTTAAATAAGCGATAGGGAAGTGTCACAAATTCATCTTATTTCTCGGATGATTTTCCTCAAGAATATGACGAATTTTATTTGTGCTGATATGAGTGAAATTGAAATCAAAAAGGTTGCCGAGAAAACTCTTAAAACTGCCGACAATCTTGGTATAGCGACAGAAAAGACAAAAGGGATAACTTTAAAAGCAAAAGAAAAGGTATCGGAAAATGTCAGCGATAATTCCGAAAGCCTTGTTAATTATGCTATTGATAAAGTTCAGGATAATGCTAAAAATGTTTCGGAGGACGCAATATATCTTTTCAACAAGCAAGGCAAAAAGAGTGTAAACGAAACCGTTAAGAATACAAAAAAGCTCGAACAATCTATTGAAGAAGTTCGAGCAAAAAGAAAGATTAAAAAAGATAAAAGCAAGGTAAATAACCCTGATAGATATACGCCCAAAACATCTGATGATACAGTTAAGAGCGATGATATTGTATCTAAAAACACACCAAAGAATACTCAAAACAAATTTCGTAGTGCAAGCAGTATCAAAACAAAAGAAACCGTATCTGCCGTTAAATCAAACCAACCTATCATAAATGTAAGCAAACAATCTGCGAAAGACAAAGCAAAAGTCATTAACAAATCATCTCAAATAGCTAAAGAAACGGCAAAGCAATCTGCCAAAGGTGCAAAGAAAGCCGCAAAAGCAACTAAAAGAGCAATCAAAGCTATGATTGAAAGCACCAAGGCACTCGTTAATGCGATTATTGCGGGCGGTTGGGTATCTGTTGTAATAATCATTTTAATATGTCTTGTAGCTGCCTTATGCTCATCATTTTACGGTATATTCTTTTCAAGTGAAACATCGCAAAGCGGTATGAACATAACTTCTGTAATTCAGCAAATCAACAATGAATTTGATGACAAGATTGACGAAATTAAATCATCGGGCAGTTTTGACGGAGTAGAAGTAATCGGCAGTCGTTCTAATTGGAAAGATATTTTATCTATATACGCAATTAAAACAACTACCGATGAAAACAACACTATGGAAGTCGCTACTGTTGACGAAAACAAAAAGGCAATTTTATCATCAATCTTTTGGGATATGAACAACATATCAAAGTCTGTTGAAACACGGACAGAAACGGTAACGAAAGAATCAACCGATGGGCAGGGGAATACAATCGAAACAACAGAGCAAGTTGAAAAGAAATATCTTGTGATAACCTTATCTGGCAAAACTGCCGAGGATATGGCTAATTCTTACTCGTTTAACGATACTCAAAAGAAATATTTAGCCGAATTGATGAGTGACAAAAACAACAAGCTTTGGGCATCGCTTATCTATAATATCGGCGGAGTTTCAGGTGGTAGCGGTATTGACATTAAAGACCTTGATTTTTCAAACGAAACGGTCAATGACACGCAGAAGAAAATAGTTGCAGTAGCAACCAACTCGGCTAAATACGGTATTTCTGCCCGTTCGGGTTACTGTCAGGCTTGGGTTGCAGATGTATATCAAGCTGTTACAGGTTCAAGAGGCTCTGCACATTGTGCTTTATGTGCCGCTGATATGTGGGCAGTATCAAGTGATTGGAGCAAAATTCCTGTTGGTGCAGCAATCTATGGATATTCTTCAAGTAAATACGGTCATGTTGGCATTTATATCGGCAACGGTATGGTTGCACATAACATAGGCTATATTAAAATAGAACCTATTGAGGATTGGATTAAAACTTATAAAGGCTTTGCTTGGGGTTGGGAGAATAATATGAGCCTTGTATAAAAATAAGGCAGTGGACAAAATTGCCCACTACCTATTGTGATTAATTAATCACGGCCACAAAAGAGTCTTCCTCATTGTTTTCTTCGGCAGTGATGATTGCTAATAACACAAAAGAACAGTCCCTTGTGTCGTGTCGTAATTAGTTTTGTAATTCAACCGTAATATCCCTGTATATATCGTTATGAATGGGATTATCGCTATTCAAATAATCCTTGTCACACAAATAAACTCTAAAATGATATTCTTTATTAATTTTTGATATTATTTCTTCATATTCCTTTTGGTTAGAATACTCATAACCATACCCAAAGTCGGGATTAGTTGATTGCGGCTCTATTATAGTATATGGAGCTTCATCGACTGTTAAATAACTTTCACCATATACATCATCAAAATAACTGACTACAATATATTTGTTTGAGTTATTGTTTACAGTAAAATTTACGCTTACACTATTCGTATTTTTATCAATTGTTTCATTTTCTGAATTGACTATAATATCTACTTTTTCCAATTGATTAGTGTTTTTCTGACATCCAATAAAAAATGCAGAAATTAAAGTAGTTAAAATCATGAATAAACAAATATATTTTTTCATATCAATACCTCAAAATTTATTTAAGAATACAAAAATATATAGCAGGATGTGACCTCTGTGTAAATGTAAATGATACATCCATTAGCACAGTTTCTTTTAATGCCTTTCCATTTGTACCTTTCTGAACTTCATCATTTCGCATTTTATCGACTGTATATTTTTGAGGTTTACCACTTCTATTACCTGTATGAGCATAGTAATATATATAATATTTTTTTCCGCTTTTTTGGACAAATCCCATTAATGCTGCATGATCGATTTTTCCGTCATTGGTCCAATCAAAAAATATAGCAACTTTACAATAAGAGCTATCATATTTATCATATGCTTTTTTTGCATAACTATCCACCATACCTCTTGTTGTACATTTACTTACAGATGAACAATGATAACTCGCTATCCATCTATATAACTTATCAGCAATTCCCCAAGCATCAGATATTTGAAACTTATTCAGCACATGATAATGATGCCACCCTGATGAACTGCCAACGACACCAGTCATTTTATTTAATTCGCCTGCATAAAGGCATTGCGAAACAAAATTAGCACAATCAGATGTGTTTGATTTGTATTTTTTAGTATTCCTTCCATTCCACCAAATATCTGCATATGTGCGTGCCTTACTTGCACTATAACACCCATCCAAATCAAACCTATTAACAGAATCATTATTACAATAAGCAAATAGATTTAATCCATCTACGATGTCTTTGTCCAGATAGTTATAATCATCAGCATTGATAAACCTGCAAAGATTGGCATCATAGTACCTTGACTGAAGGTAGTAATAACCTGTTTCATTGTCATAGTAATATCCACGATAACGCAAAGGATTAATATTGGCGAGAGTGTTTTCCTCATCAGTATTATTTGTAGTGGTTATAGAACCTATTTTACCCCACTCATCGTACTCATATTGAACAAGTGCGTTTCCTTGTGTATCGGTAATACCGATAACATCACCCATCTGGTTGGTCATATACAGATACTGCGTACCGTTGTAAATGAGACCTAATGGCAAAGAAGTAGCCTCTTTGCCATTGTACTCGGATTATATCGTGATATTAAATATTGAATTTGAGCAGATATGATTCACTTTTTTTTGCACATTTTAACACAGTAATCTCTCTTCTGTATATACAAAATAATACTTTCTAATCATCTCTATTATTCAAATTATTTAAAATTTTTCTATATTGAAATACAAAACAAATTATATTGATTACAAACACGCAAAATAAGAAGATAACAAGAAATATTCCTAATTCAAAAATACTGTTTGATTTAACATATGCGGTTATAATAATACCTACTAGCACTATGATAGGAATTGACAGTATTACTAACCAAAAAGAAATCAATTCCAACAGGCTATGCGTTAGTGCTTTTTTAGGAAAATGATTATGTATTTTTACATCTTCTGAAAACCAGAATAAACATTTAAATTTTCCAAAATCTTTTTCTTTTAAGATTACATAAATTTCATTTTTATTGTTATTTTCAGTTTCAAAATAAAAATCATTTACCAAGCTGTTTTTAGCAAATTCATAAAAAGAAATGAACTCCCGTTTTTCAAAGGTTTTTTGACTCTCCAGAAAAAAGCATACTATCGACATAACAATAAATCCTATTATGCTTTTCTTATTTAAATCATTATGAATAATTTCGATTTTTTTCGCATTTTCAGGAAGTAGAATTTTATAATTCTTTCTCAAATTGAAATTTTTGTAATTTTTATTATCCACTCTGCATACCAGTGAATCTTCTATATTTGTTTTTAGTATTAGTTTCATGGTTCACCTAAAATCTATACACTACATTGTTAATTTTTCCATCGTACGCAAAATCAAGTATTCCTGCAACAGCACCTCCGGGACTTAAGAATATATCAAGATCATTTATAGCTAGTGTTAAAAATTTTTTAACGGATGATGAAAAAATAAAGCCTAAAAATTTTTGTGCAACCCAAGATGCAGTTTTTCTATCTAAAAATGCTTTAAATGATTTAGCTCCCCATTGAACACACAATCTTCTTAAATTATGAAGAATATTGCCAGCTGCTATTGTTGCTTTTCTGCCAATTATGTTTAGAAGCTTTAACAACTTGTTCTTAAATCCTCCAGCAACAGCTTTTCTTGCTGCTTGTTGAGCTAGATTTTTAACGGGATAATAAGCAGCATAAGCACCGCACAGAGAGATAACACCATCTACGAGTGTCGAAATCATCCAACGTTTAACTATAAAATATCCAGTTGGATCGGAATAATTGATCGGATCATTGCAGCAATAAGTAAATAAACTATATCCAGCAAAGTCATTTTTTTGAAGTTTTGCATATTTGTATGTGTCAGCGTTTATAAACCTACAAATATTTGCATCATAGTATCTTGATTGAAGATAGTAATAACCTGTTTCGCTGTCGTAATAGTAGCCACGATAACGAAGAGGGTTAATATTTGCAATATCATTGTCTGATGTACTTAATGTATTACCCCATTCATCATAGGAATATTGTGCAAGTTCATTGCCCTGTGCATCAGTAATACTGATTACATCACCCATTTGGTTGGTAATGTAAAAATACTGCGTACCATTAAGAATAAACCCAAGTGGAGTACCATTTGTGTCATACTGAAAATACATTGTATTTGTACCATCAGTCTGAGAGAGTATCACACCATCACGGGTATTGAAGTAAGTTGTAACATCATTTACAGTTTTTGATGTTCTGATGCCGTTCTCATCATAAGTATAACTGTATTCGCTATCTCCGTCAACTATGCTTTCTAGATTTCTGCCACTTGACCAAGTGAATGATTTATCACCATATATTAATACATTACCGTTTGAATCATAGGTTAATGATGTACCATTTACAGATGTGAGTTTATCATTCCAGCCATCATTTGAATAGGAAAATGTTGTGCTTGTTCCGTTAATGGTTTTGTTTGTGATGTTGCCACGATTATCATATGCATAGGAAGCAGAATAATTAGTACCGCTTACAGCAGTTAATTGGCTGTTGACATCATAAGTATAATTAAATGTTTTGCCGTTATATGATGTTGATGTGATTCTGTCTTTAGTGTCATAAGTATTCGTTACAGACCCTGAATTACCATAATCTTTCTTGGTAATATTACCATTATCATCATAAGTGTAACCTGCATTTAATACACTTGTGCCGTTAAGCTTGACAGAATCTGAAACAGTCTGCGATTTATCATCAGACTTTGCAGAATATGCGAGAGAATTATTTCCGTATTGATATGAAATTGAATTATTCTTAGTTGTATAAGAATAGGTGCTGCCGAAATGTGTTTCGGTTACATCCGTTTTTGCTTCAACACTGTTTTCTTCATCGGCTTCTGTTTTGGTTTGCGTATAATACTGAACAAGGGTGTTATCCGATATTTTGTAAACTTCAACATTATCGCCATCGTAGACATACTTCAAACCCGTATCGGTATTAATTTTTTCAGTAAGCTCATTATCGGTATTGTATGAATAGGTAACATACGGCGTTGTATCATCATTATGATACTGCTTTATAAGATTACCATTATCATCATACTCATAACGAATTGACTGACCGTTTGCATAGACTTCGCTTGTTAAGTTATAATCCTCATCATAATTATATGATAAAGTATTCACACCGTCAACATAAACCTTGGTTAAATTACCTTTAATATTGTAATTATATTCATAAATATCAAAAGATTCTTTTTTCTTTTCGCCTGTTTCGTAATACTCATAATCGGTTACAACATCAAGACGGTTGATTTCACGGTCGAGATTTCCTGTTGTTTCGTTATATACATATCTGTGACCTACATTAGCATTAGAATGTTCATTGGCAAAACAACATTAAATTCTACTGTTGCTTTGCATTAAGATTAAAAGATCCGGCGGAGCGTTCCCTTTCAAAAACCGCATTATAATTAATCCCATTATTTTTCAAGTAATCTTGAATTTCATCAAGTGAATAATCTTTAGATATAAAATAATAGTATGAGTATGTTTCACTTTCTCCGCTTGCTGTTGCATTATAGCCGAATATTGTAGGTACAGCCATATATTTATCTATGGAACAATAGTCTTTAACAGAGACGCTGACATTAATATTACTTTTATTTACAAAAATCGTATCCACTCGGTACACATTATAATCGTCTAAATTATATGCCATATTCTTTTCATCGTCGGAAAGATTTTCAAACGATGCGTTATCCTGCCAATCAAAATTATCTGAAATTGTCGTATTTAAAACTTTCGCAATTTCTTCTGTTTCCTGCGGCTCGTTAATAATAACAATATCTTTAATATATGCATTGACTTTTTGCCGTGAATAAAAAACATAAATATAGTTTAAAGAAACTGCAATTATTACAAAAGCCAAAATCACAGAAATAATTTTAAATGTTTTTTTCATAAAACTCACCTATTTATCCAAATGTAAATGATATAACAAAAATGTATACAATTTTGTTGCCTTTTGATTTACCCAGATAATCCTTTACTGAAGAACGGTAGTCCACAGAAAATGTACCATTTTTCTTACCTGTATGGGCGTAATATGCAATATCCTTTCTTGAACTAGTATATGATATCATTCCATTTATTGTAGCATGATTTATTTTACCATCACTTTTATTGCTGTCAAAAAATATTACACTGGTACACCTACTCATAGCTTTCATATTTTTTGCCGCTTTTTCTACATCACTTTTAGTCTGCAAAATATACGTTGTCTGTACAAAATTATTATCACATAGCCATGAAAATAAGTAGCTTGCATTTCCCCACGCATTAGATATTTGAAACTTTCCTAACCTTTTTAAATGATGCCACCCTTTGCTACTACCAAACGAACCAGTCATTTTAGATAAACCGCCAGCGTATAAACATTGAGAGACAAAATTTGCACAATCACCGCCATTATTTTCGTTTGATTTGTAATTAGGATTATGTCCGCTCCACCACTTGTCGGCATATGTTTGTGCATTTCTTGCACTATAATAGCCGGTATAATCCGAATAATTAATCGGATCATTATTACAATATAAATACAAATTGTTACTAAATTTATCATTTTTCCAAGTTTTAGCTATTTCAGTATCATCCGCATTAATGAATCTGCAAATGTCAGGGTCATAATAGCGTGACTGGAGATAATAGTAGCCTGTTTCGTTATCATAGTAGTAGCCACGGTAACGAAGTGGTTTTTTTGTGCAATACTTGAATCGGCTGATAGAACCTTACTCCAAGCATCGTATTCATAACGGACAGTATCGCCGTTTGCATAAGTTTCGGACAAGAGGTGAAAATCCTTGTCATAACTGTATGAAACGGTGGTTGTGTTTGCAACTTTTACTGATACAACTCACCATGATTGAGGTAATCACAATACTCCTGTTTAATATATTTCAATAATATATTAAACATTAAAATTTGTTTATCTGTTTGTTTTATCATAAGTTTATTTTCCGGCGGTTAAATTTAATGAATCCCCATTTGAAAATGTCAATATCAAATCTTTAATAAACGCAGGACATACCGATAAGTCGGTCGTTTTATATGTATTTTGAATTTCTCTTTCAGCAAAATCATATATATTTATTTCATTTCTTGATCTGACTGCAAAATAGGTTTCGTTAAGAAAATAAATCACATAGCACTTTGGTAAGCCTCTTAAATCTCTGTTGTTGAGTGATAATACTTTATTTGATTTGCCTTGCTCAATATCGACATAATACACATATATTTTTTTGAATATGCTTTTTCTCGATAAGCACAGAAATTTTTTCCCGTTATCTCCAAAAGAAACAGTGTTGCATAAATACGCCGGCACAAGTTTATCCAAAGAATATTTTAAAGTATCTCCGTTGAATTTTTGGACAAAAATTTCGTTTTTTGTTAGTGTTTCACAAACCGCGGTAAAACAATCTTGATTACAGTAAAAATCATTAAGCGAAACACATTTAATTTTGTTCAAAAACTTTCTTTGTGACAGTTTCAAATCATAGATATAAAGTGCGTAATTGCTGTTTATATCGTCAATATTGCTCATTTCGGAATAAAAAAGCGAACTGTCATTAACAAAGCACACTGTAAAAATATCGTTATCAAGTTGTATTTCAACCTTTTGATTTATCTTTGTATCAATGACCGTAATATTTTTATTGCGTGCAACCGCAAAGTAATTTCCGCCTTTGGAAACAGAACAAATATCATCATTCAGGACGCTAACATTGCTGTCAAATAAATCATTGTAATCGAAATCCGTAATACAATAATTACCTTTTGAGTTTTTACACAATAAATAATCGTCATTTACACATCGAATGTCAGTTATATTCTTATTCATAAGCACACACCTCACGATGGCGAATTTTCATTAATGATTTTCAGTATTGATTTTATAAACAACACTGATATTAACACAATAGTCTTTCGTGGCTTGCTTTTTGAAGTAATATCATATGCTTCTGATGTGAGATAAAATACTGCTGAATAATAATTATTGGTATTTAATGCTCGATGAACTCTAGTCTTTAATTTAATTTTATTATGTTCGGATTCAATATCTAATCCTGCTTTGATGTAATATTTTTTTACATATTCACTATATCCTTTATTATATTTTGTTGCTCGAACAATAGTAAGTTTAACATTCTTAGGAACAATATGATGAATCTGTGTTGAATTGCTTTTTTTGTTTTTTTTAATTCTAGATTTAATATCATTTATTACAGATTTCAAACCATTTTTCACAAGAGTAAACATACTAATAATACATCTAACTTTATTCTCAACACCACAAACTACTCTTCCATAAACACTATTTGGAATACTGTTTACACAATTTGTTAATGCTATACTTCCTAAAACAATTACAACAACAGCCGTAATGGCAGCCGCAATTATTGCAGCTGCAGAAATCGCTATGCTACAGCCCGCATAATCACTATTCATGATAGGATCGTTTAAACAATATACAAAAATATTTTGTCCATTATTTATGTCAGAACGAATATAATCAATACTATCCGCATTGATAAAACGGCAAATATTGCTATCGTAGTATCTCGACTGCAAGTAATAGTAGTCTGTTTCGTTATCGTAATAATATCCACGGTAACGAATTGGGTTTTGTTTTGCAATGTCGGTATCGGCGGTTAAAACTTTGCCCCAAGCGTCGTACTTGTAGTTTGCGACTACTGTACCTGCGGTATCAGTTATGGATATAACGTCACCCATTTGGTTTGTCAAGTAGAAATACTGAATACCGTTATAGATAAATCCAAGAGGGAAACCATTAGTATCATACTGGAAATACATTGTATTTGTGCCATCTGTCTGTGACAGAATAACACCATCTCTTGTATTATAGTATGTTGTCACACCATTTACTGTTTTTGACGTTCTAATTCCATTTTCATCATAAATATATGAATACTTATTATCGCCGTCGGTTATACTTTCAAGATTACGACCTGTATTCCAAGTAAATGACTTATCACCGTAAGTGAGCACGTTACCGTTTTCGTCATATGTAAGCGAAGTGCCGTTTACTGCGGTTAATTCGTCTTTCCAAGAACTGTTAGAATAGCTGAATGTGGTTGTTGTGCCGGATTCTGTTTTGCTTGTTATATTTCCTCTGATGTCATAAGTATAAGTATTGTCGTTGGCAGAAACAAGCTGACTGTTGGAATCATAAGTGTAATTTGTCGTTTTACCGGCATATGTTGTTGATGTAATTCTGTCCTTACTGTCGTAAGTATTAGTAACCGTAGTATTTTCACCATATGACTTAGTAAGAATGTTTCCGTTATCATCATAGGAATATGATGACGACAGGGAAGTGCTGCCATTGTATTTTACAGAAGAAGCATTAATCTTTTCACTGTAATCAGTTCCTGTTGTTGTATAAGAATACAAAACATTTTTTGATGCGTTTGTGTATTCAATGTTCTTGTCTTTGACAACAGATGAATATGAAGTTCCGAAATGGGATTCGGTTACATCGGTTTTGGATTCAATACCGTTTTCCTCATCGGCTTCCGTTTTCGATTCTGTGTATGACTGAACAAGGGTATTGTCGGATGTTTTATATACGTCTACCTTATCGTTTTCGCCATAAATATACTTTAATCCTGTGTCGTGATTTACTTTCTTTGTAAGTTCATTATCAGTATTGTATGAATAGGTTACATAAGGTGATGTATCATCATTGTGGTACTGCCTTGCGAGGTTACCGTTATCGTCGTATTCATAACGAACAGTATCGCCGTTTGCATAATTTTCCGACAATAATTTATTCTCATAGTTATAAGAATATGAAACCTTGGTTTTGCCCGAAATCTTAACGCTTTCAAGCTCGCCGTGAGGAATGTAGTTGAACTCATAAATGTCAAACTTTTCCTGAATTTTCGCACCGACATCGTTATATTTATACGTTGTGGTTACGTCAAGGCGATTGGTTTCGCTGTCAAGATTGCCCGTAGTTTCGTTATATACATATCTATGACCGGCATTAGAGTCCGAATATGTATTTTCACTCGGCAAACCGTCCTTAGAACTGTCATAATCCTCAGACGCAATTTCCTGAATAACTCTGCCTTCATTATCATAAAGAGTACGGGTAGTTTCGCCGTTTTGGGTTACACGAAGTGTTCTACCTGCCTTATCATAAACATACGTCGCAGAGTCGCCCTCGCTTTGAGTAGTGAGGAGATTGCCCATATCGTCATACGTATATGTGGTGACGGTTGTTTTTGTTTTATCATTTTCAACTGTAACATTCGTTTCCTTAGTTACATTACCGCTTGCGTCATATTCATACGATACAGATGATCCGTCACTGTTTTCTTCCTTAGCCACTCTGCCCTTATTGTCATAAGTATAACTTAAAGTATCAAAGCAAGTCAAGGAGGAATCGTAAATATTTGGGATTTCTCCCTTGAAATCTTTTTTAAGCGTTGCAAGAACGGTTACGTTGCCTTTGGAATCATAGGTATAATAAGTGTAATTATTGCCTGTCTGTTCCCTTACAACCTTACCGGCGCTGTTATAGGTATAGTAAGTATTGTTTTTCTCATTACTTGTAACATATGAAATAACATTACCTTTTGAATCATAAGTGTAGGTAGTAGTTTCATCGCCTGATTTTTCAGTCTTAACCCTGTAATGATTATCGTATGTATATTCTGTTTTAGTGCCTGATTCGTCAGTATACTCAACAGGATAGAAAGCATCATTATACACGGTCTTGGTCGTTTCACCGCTTGATGTAAGAGTGGTATAATTCATACTGGCATCATTATAGGTGTATTTTATCCAAGAGCCGTTTTTGTATGTGATTTGCTTTAATCTACCGTTTGAATAATACTCAATCTTGTTATCATTACTTTTAACAAGAGTGAAATCGGTTGTATTATTAGTATATTCATATTTGCCTAAGATTACGCCTGCTTGGTCTTTAATCTCAATATATTTGTCTTGTTTAGTTGTATATTTGAGTTTGTTACCGTTAGGGTCTGTAATTTCTTTTTGGCTGTAATACTTAACGTCACTTCCGTCAGGCGCATTAATTGCCTGATAATCGGACAAGCTGAATTTTCTTCCGCTTGCGTCAGAAATTGAAATTTCATTGCTGTTTGTAGTTCTGTTAAGATTAAGCTTATTGCCGTTGTTGTCCTCAATAGCACTGAGATATGCAACACTGTTTAATACCTTGATTGCAAAATAATATTTATATGTTCCGTCATCGAAGATATAATTATTATTTGTCTTAGTCAAGGTATATCCGTTAAGCTCGTCAACATAAGTTGTTGAATCCTTTCTAATCATAGGATATTTTGAGCCGTCAGGGAGAGTAACCTCAAGTCTGCTGTCGGTAACAAGAACTTTACTGTGGATTGATTCAAACCAATTTTTATCGGCACTGTTATATATTCTTGTATAGCCGAAATCAATTCCGTTATATGAAAATGAAAAATCAGTATTGCTTTCGGTATACACGCCGAGAGCTTTATTGGTGTTGGATAAGTTATAATATGCAATCTTTCCCGTTTCGCCGATTCGTGTATAAACTTTAGTGGTTTTATGAGCAGGAATAGCAAATGGTACGGAATAGTTTGTCCACTTTCCGTTTTCGCCTATTTTATACTGTAACTTTGTTTTGTTGGAATAATTTACTCTGTAAAGACCGATAAGCTCGCCATGTCTGTAGTACAAAGGAACAGGATTAATAGTTGCGGCATTAGCCGTAAACATGGATTTTAAATCAACATAATCGGATAAAAGTACATTTGAAAATGTCATTGTAACAAATGTGCCAAAACCGATTATTACTGCAAGAATTACGCTTAATATGCGCTTCCATAATTTCGCTTTGTATAAATTATTTTCCATAGTTTTCTCCTTTATTCATTTAACAATTTTAAATTTTATAAAAAGTTGTTTTGAACACAATATCATTGTTTTTTCTTTTTAAGAAAATAGTTTTATTGGCAAATCCGTCTGTCGTTATAATTTTTGTACTTTCTGATTTGCAACAATTATAATTTCATATTAATAATTTACTAATTCTTTAAGCTCTTGAATAAACTGACTGATATTTGCATCATCTTCTTTTCGTAATGAACAATCCCAACGATATAAAAAGTCCTCAACAGTTTCTTTTGGCAAAGTTTTCCATATCGGAGAAAGTGCAATTAATGCAGCATCAAATGGATTTGTTTCAAAATGGTCAGCATCTATATACATGCCCATTCCGAAACGTTCGCAATTATGTACTTTTCTTACAAGAATTTCTAAAGTTAGTGCGTCATCATGACTTATTCTCAAATTTTCACCTCCTTTTCAATTTTATTATCTTCCATTATAAAAAAATAATATTCCATTTCCATTACGGCATCTAATAATCGCTGATCTTTTCGATATCCTTCTGTATAATATGAAATGTATTTTGCTGTTGTTATAATTACATAAATTGAAATACCCAACATTAATACTAAAATGATTTTAGTGTGTAATAAAGCATCGTTTTTATCGACTAAAGAAGATATCAAAGCACCAATTGGAACGCCTATAAACAGTTCGAAAATTTTGTTACTTAAAATTTTGAATTTATTTTCACGTTTGTCAAAAATGAAATTACATTCGTTTTTTAAAGCAGCAAGTTCTTTTCTTGTATTTATACCATTGTTTTTAAAAATTATATATGTATTATTTAAATATTGCTTGTATTTTTCATCAATAATATCAAGTTCGTTTTTTCTTGCTTTTTGATTATATGATTTTCACATTTGTATTCCCAAATGTTAACTAGGATTATCAAAATAACTAATGGTATAGAACTCCATAGTTTGTTTTTCAAAATAACTAAAGTGATAAATAAACCGATAAATGTTAGGATGACACCAACAAAGACTATCCAATGAAATGGCTTGTATAGAGATTTTAACTCTTTAAAAGAACGAAATCCTTTTAATCCTTTTTCGCTATTATCGTTATTTATCTCTCTTCTTATATTATAATATCTATATGTCATTTTTCTCTTTTGTAATTATGTGCACTTTTTGTTTTATGAATTTGTTATTTCCAAATTGTCCAAATCAATTTGATAAGCATAACTGCCTTCCTTATTTGACTTGTCAATATATTTTGCATAGACGCTGTTATCTGCGCCGAGATATAAATTTGCTATGTCTGTGAATTTTTCGTCATCTGGGTGCTTTATACTCATTGTGCCGACTTTTTTAGCTAATTTTATATCCTTGTTATCCTTGCAGGCTTTTATACTTTCAATAAGCTTTTTCGCAGATTCGTCATAAGTGGCTTCTTGAGTTGAATTGAGAAATGAAAGTTTAACCTTTTCAATATTAGAACCGTCATCAAGTGGTTTAGCAGTAACATTTTTTCTGTATTTGAATTATCATTAGCTTTTTGGCTGTTTTCTATTGTTTTTTGAGTGAAAGAAATTGAATTGTTGCTGCTTTTTTCTTTTTAATTTGATGTGGAAGAAACAAAAGATATTGATATAATTATGCAAATTAAAATAATATATTTGTTGAATTGTTGCTAATCACTAAAACTAATTATTTTTTATTAATAAATAACATTATTAATATCAAAATAATTATGACATGTGTTTTTTATGAATTACTAAAATATATTATTTCATTTATTAATAAAGTCAGAATAAATCCAATTACACATTAAACTAAGCTAATTAAAAATAAAATACTTGTTGCCTATCTGTCGATAAAATCGCCCTATTTATTAATATAAAAAAGCACCGACTGCATTTTGCAATCGGTGCAATGTAATTATTCACTTTTAGGAATTGCTATTGTTGTTTCGAAAATTTTATCCTTATTATCATATAACCAGTCAAATACCCCGCCATAATGATTTACCGTTCGTTCTATGCTTTCAATTCCAAATCCGTGTAATGATTTTTCGCTTTTACTTGTCAAAAGTTTTTTATTTTCTATTATAGGTGTCTTGTCGCAACTGTTTTGAATTTTGATTATTTCAAATGGGCTTTTTGTATATATATCAACAGAAACCATTTTGTTAATGCTTTTCTCTGCTGCTTCAACGGCATTATCAAGTGCATTGTTAAGTATTGTTGATAAATCAGTATTATCTATATCTATTAAATTTGCCGTTTTCACATTAAATGTAATCTTGATATTTTTATTTGCACATAGGGTGTTATATTTGTTAATAATTATATCAAGCGTCTTATTCCCACTAAAAACAACATTGTTATATTGATTAATAGTACCATATAATTTTGATATATATGTGCTTATTTCTTCGCTATCTGTTAAATTACCGATTTGCTCCAAATGATTCTTTATATCGTGAGTGAAAATTTTTAAATTTTTATTATTTTGCTCTAATATATCTAAGTATTGTCTTTCGATTTCTTCTTTTTGTTTTATTGCTTTTAATTCATACAACTCAGTTGCGTTGCGAATTGAATGTTCATAAATGAAAAACACAACAACATTTGAAATTAATAAAAATAAAGAGGCAATTGAACAAAGAATGTTTGCTTTATTAGATAATAAGTTTTCTGATGAAATATATCTAAACACAAAAAGTGCAAACAAAGAGGATATTGGCATAATCATAAGTTGCCAAAAAAATGTTTTGTTATTTGCATTAATGCCTTTTTTTGAAAATGTTCGTATTAATATCAAGCAAATAACATAGTATGCTAATTTACTTATTGTTATATCGAACATTTGTAAAGGCAATGAATCTTGAAATGCATAAAAATTTTTATTCAGTAAAAGTGATGTCGTGAATAAAACACACCACTCACAAGCAACCATAATAGCTAAAAGTAATACAGTATTAAATAGAGCGGTGAAAAAATGCACCTCATATAGTAAAGAAATTATCAAACAATATATAACAAGCAAAGAAACAAGATTCAGTATTGCATTGTCCGCATAATAAATAGCGAATAGTATAAAATGTAAAAAGGTTATTCCGATAATTGTTATTTTTGAATTGTATTTTTGTTTGAAAAAAGAATTTGCATAAAAGAAAATAATTAAACCTTCTGTAAAATACAAAAATAAATTAAATATTGTTTGATAAACCGCCATAGCCTTCTCCCAAGAATTGCATAAATTTCTTTTTGATTTCTGTTTGCTTTTTAGGTGCTATTGAAATAATCTGACCGCCTTTTAATTGAATTTTATCTCTTTGAAATTTTTTCACAAAATTAAAATTTATAACATAACTGACATGTGGTATTGCAAAATATGAAGCAGTAAGGGCATTTTTGAAGAACTCCATTTTTTCTCTTGCAATATATTGCTTTTCAATTGTATTTACATAAACGGTTTTTCGTTTGACTTCAACATAAATAATATCATTTTTGTGAATTGTTATAATGCCATCATTTCTTGTTTTAAATGTGATTTCATTATTGTTAATTAAATCTATTGCTTTATTTAATCCGTTATATAAACGATTTGATTTAATAGGTTTGTCAATATATCTAAAAACATTTAAATCCATTGCATCATCTAAATATTTTTGATAAGCAGTAATTATAAAAATAATTGTTTTCTTATTTCTTTTATTCAGTTCTTTGGCGGTTTGTATACCATTGAGTTCGTTCATTTCAATATCAAGAAAAACTATATCAAATTTTTTATTCGATAATAATAGTTCTTCTCCGCTGCTGAATTCATCATATTTTAAATCTAATAAATGTTCTTGAAAATAAAACCTAATATATTTTGTAATAAGATTTCGATAGTTTTGTTCATCATCACAAATTGCAATTCTCATAAATAACCTCATAAAAAAACAGCATTATATAATCTTTCTAAATTATACAATGCTGTTTTTTATTTTTCAAGTTTTTCTTCTTCTAAGAAAACATCGACAATTTTAGAAATTCTGTTTCTGTTTTCAAAAGAACAAAGCTTTATTTTTTCGACAAGTTGCTCGTCCAATTCAGTATATAGTGTTCCGTTTAATAAATAATCAATATTTATATTGAGCGTTTTACAGAATTCTAATAATGTTTCTAAACTTGGTTGTTTAATTCCTGTTTCAATGGCAGAAATATGAGAACTGGATATATGCATTTTATCTCCCAATTTCTTTTGTGTTAAATGCAATTCTTTTCTTCGTTGACACAAGCGTGTGCCTATCAAACGGTAATTCACTTCCATAATTAATATCGCCTCTTGATTATTTTATCATAGAAGAATATTTTAACGAACAGGCTATTGGAAAATAAAATTGCTAATTGGCATAATTCTAACGCTATTGATTGATTTTTAATCTGTCAGAAAATATATTGATAAATGTTCCAAATTCTTTAATAGATATTCAAAAACTGACATTTTTTGAGAAAAATATGTTATAGTACTTTTATCAAGATAAATCCAAAAAATAAAGGAGGATAATTAAATGCTTAATATAAACAAAAGTGTGAAAAGACTTGTAAAGAACATTGTTGAAAAAGAAATTGGAATTTCTGCAAACAGTACAACTTGTGTTGTACTTTATCAACCAAAAGCACCTGTTGCACTTAATAAATTTAGCAAAGTTAAAAATGATAAATAATTTATCAACTCGAATTACAAACAAACTTCTTGCTAAAGGAAATATTGCTGAAGACGAAAGAGAACTATACATTTACGGATTGTTTATGTTGCTTTCGCATTTAATGTATTTGGTTCTCACAATCGTATTTGGTTTAATATTTAAGTGCTTTCTAGAAAGCGTTATCTTCTATATTGCTTTTCAGTTTATAAGAAGATATGCTGGTGGCTATCATGCCGAGACTGAAACAAGATGCGAAATATCATCCACCTTATCAATTTTATGCTGCATAGTGCTTATCAAGCTATCAAAAATGTATGATATTAGAATTACATTACTTAGTATATCTTTAGTATTTGCTGTTTTAATATTCATTCTTTGCCCGCT
>ERZ773228.6-NODE-6-length-256979-cov-12.904034_pt1 | contig 256979 bp, 265 predicted proteins | sample MGYA00580524_ERZ773228 | MGnify/ENA primary metagenome ERZ773228 (study PRJEB29015, sample SAMEA2737768) | human gut metagenome | biome: human gut; feature: human-associated habitat; material: faeces | place: China | collected 2012 ... | reverse complement strand
GATTGGCAGTCCATTATTAAGTTTTTTATTATGTTCCCTTTGTACACCGTTGCAAGAGTGGATTTTGAAATACCGTATTTCTCACAGATGTCTTTTGAGGACGTTCCTGCCTCATAATCCGCAAGAATCGCCTTGCGCCTTTCATCCAACTTTTTGGAATTTGTATGTAAATGCCCTGCAAGGACGGTACGGACACTGCTTCGAGACAAAAAGTATTTTTTGGCGATTTCCTTATCAGCCATTCCGGCTTTCGCATCTTCCAACATAGCCGCATTGCGAACTTTCGTGGCAGCAGACTGCTTTTTCTTGTTCTTCTTAATCGTAGCTTGAGCGTATTCAGAAACAGTATAGTAGCACTGCTGATAGGTCACGCCATGCTTCTTTGCGATTTCAGCAACCGTCATCCCGGCTTTCGCATCTTGAATCATAGCTTCGTCGAGAGGTGCTCTTTTTGCTTTCTTTGCAAGATTCTTTTCTTTTGCTAGGTCTCTCACCATGGCATAGCAATAAGAGCTTGAAAAATACGTTTCCTTGGCGATTTCCTTGACAGTTTTGCCAGAAAGATACATTTCCCGGACTTTTTCTCGGTCTTCTTTGACCTGCTGCTTCGCAACATCTTTCTTTGATGCAGCCATGCAATTATTCCTCACTTTGACAACTTTTACTTTTCCCTGGGCCTGGACTATACCGCTTCATGGCGCGATATACGCTTCCCTTTTTGAGCCCGTATTCTTCCGCAAGCTCTTTGACAGAAACGCCGTTTTTGTATTTCCTGACCATCTCGGCGTTTCTTTTCTTGCCAGTCTCGATACGGTTTTGGCTGTGGATTTGTCGGCCATTCTTTCCGTGTGCATGAAGAATCCGATAAAAGAGCGTTCCACTGATGCCGTATTTTTCCTGAAGCTCCGGAGATTTTGCGCCCATCTCATATTCATGAATCATCTGGGTTTGCCAGGCTTTCTTCTTTGCTTTTCTCTGCCGGGCCTGTTCTTCGTAAAAGTCCTTCAGACTATATCGGACAGTAGAAACACAAATTTGATACTTTTCGGCCAGCTGTTCCTGGGACATACCGTCCTTGGCATCCTCCAGCATCTTTTCATTTCGTGCTCTGACTTTGTCATGAGTTAGACACACGTGGGTAATCTTGTTAATCGGCATTTTCGCTATTCTCCTTGGCTCTGGTTTTTACGTTATACTGGTAAATCCCATTTTGATGAAGGATAAGGTAACCTAGTGAAGGGCTGATATTTACCTCCCTGCTCAACTCGATAATCGATTTTTGAGGATTTTTCTTGTAAGCATCAAGAAAAGTTTGGTTCCGCATCTTTTTCTCTTTTTTGAGAGCCGTTTCAACATGATTGTATTTTTGGCTTTCGTACTCTCCGCTCGAATGCAAGATTGCATAAATACGCTGCATGGAAATGCCGTACATCTTGCCCAATTCTCTGGCCGTCATACCGCCTTTATACTGTTTAACAATTTGCTCATTTCGAGTGGTAAGTCTCTTCCTCTTTTTTTCAAAATAACGAGGCGGCTCCTGCGTGCCTTTTAGAATCTTGTAGCACATTGTTTCTGAAAGATTGTATTCCCTCGCGATTTCCAAAATCGACTTTCCGTTTTTGTAATCTTCGATGATGCTTTTGTTACGCTTAATGCGTTCTTCTTTGCTTGACATAAAGCCTCCGGTAAAAAGAAAGAGCAGGGTGAATCCTCCCACGATTAAAGTCGCAGGCTTCCCGCCCCCTTTTATGGGAAGCGGCGTTCTAACATAAGATACAGTAATCCCTCAGCCAAGGTATCCAGATGGATGCCTCTACCGCAAGAAAACTAATGACTCAGTTAGCATCTGTACATCTTACGCTGCTTGCGCCGTAAGTTTTTGATACTCATGGTACAAGACTTTAAGCGTGGCAAGTGTAACTTGGATTCTACGCTCAGCTTCCGGAACTTTAGCCGAAAGTTGAGACCTCACCATCACTGGCAAGGGTTTTAGTAACTCTCTGACAAAGTAGCGAGCGCCAATGTTGTAGCTCGCACTAAGGTCACAGTTGTATTGTTTGCCACTTGCAAATATTGCGAGGGCATGGTTGGTTTCATCACGTTTGAGAACACCGCTGCCATCAAAGGCAAGTCTGCTTGTCCCCCAAGCACAGATATGCGAAATACGGATGCCGCAGCGGTGTGCTTTATGTTCTACATAATCCTGTATAGAATTATGCTTCCACATCGACAACTTCTGCGCTTTACTGCCGCTGTGCTTTTTGCCTGTAAATGATAAATGTTCAAAGACAATTACATCGACAGAGTAAAGCACTGCAAACTCAGTAATGGCGGCAGCCAGCTTTTTCGCAATATCATCATTCAAGGCTTTGGCGTAACGCCACATAGCAGCAGTGCTCTTGGGACCGTGTTCTCTTTGTTTACGTTTAATACGGTTTAGCACATGATATAGATGGTCTTTTTCACTCGCAAAATTGATAAATTTTCTTGCAATGACAGTTCCATCTGCAGTCATGATACTGCACACAGCGTCAGTATTGAGACCAAGGTCAACAGAGCATATACGCCTATCCTGAATTTCAGTATCAGAGAGTTTTACCTCTTCCTCGAAGGCGAAGCGTAGAAAATACTTTCCGTACTTCTTTTCGAGAGTAGGAGCACTCTTTTGACAATGCGACCAGTATTTCGTGATGTACTTCACGTCCGTGGCTCGCATTGCAACAGGAACCCAAACCCAGTCGTTTTTGCAGAGCAGCTTTAAGTAACATTGGTTGGGTTCGCTACTTTCTGTAAACATAGCCGTTTTATAAAAAGCTGGGAAGCAAAACGTACCACATTGAAGTTTTGGTTCGTCGCCAACTTTACCGTTAGTCTCCCAGTTTTTATAGTTGCTGCGGTAACTGCTTACGGAGCCCAGCGCCGCTTGAATAGCAGCTCTGCGCAAATAACTAGGGAATTTATAAAATTTTGCATCAAAATCATACTTTGCTACATTGTATTTAGTTGTGTGTACCAACTTTTCAGCAAAGTTGAACTTAGCTTTTGCTTTATCAACGGCTTGAATGGCTGGCCATTCTTTGTTAAAGCAGTCAATCAAGAAAGAAACGGCTTCACGATACAATTTTATAGTATCATCGAACATCCGCTGCTTTTTTATTTCTACGGCATAGCTTGAAGTTATTTTCACCGTGAAGCCTCCTTTCCATTAGATTTGACTCCTTCTGTATTTCCGAGCTGCCCTAGCCTTTTGGTCCGATTTTGCCCGACCAACGATATTTTTTGATGCCTTTCGTTCTATATTTTGTATTATATGCAATTCGCACAGATGCACAACGTTTTTCTTTCTGGTAATTTATGGTAAGTATTGTGCAAAAAAATAAGACCACTACCCTTTTCGGGGCAGTGGTCTTAACTGTTATTTTTTGGGAAAGTCAATCCAGGAGTTTTCCAGCTTTGTATGAGTGATACAAATATCTAGGATTATTATTCAGGAAAATCTCGATTCCAATGTTCCCAACCGTAGGAGATAACAGACTGTAAAAGGTTCATTGGAACAAGGTCTTCGCTTACAAAAGCGCCGTTATCTTTTACGTATTGATTGATTTTTTCGCGTTCGTTCTTGCTTGCGGATTTGACATTGATAAAAATCTCTTTGGAGGTTGGCTCATAATGAAGCAGGGTATCGCAAGAAACTTTAACGGGAATACCGTTATCATCGCTGGTTCCAATCGTGATGGTCACGTTTTTTCTATCATTAAGTTCCCGTGAGCAATATGCACATACACTTTTTGCAATACGTTGAGAGTCATTGTCGGCAGCAATGAACGTATGTGCAATTTTATCAGCCAGTCTTGCAGCTTCAACTTTTTTAGGAAAATCACATGCTCGTCTGCTGTACCATACTCCTTGAAAAACAAAGCTTCTTATTACTCTATCTTTGAGGTTGGCTAATGCACTTTCAAGATAATCATTCGCGTCAAGGATATAGTTTGCCATGCTTCTAAAGCCAAAACTGCGAACAATACTCATTGCATCGTCAATTACATATTCATGATAAACCGGCTTCTTCTTGAGCATAGCATAGATGGCATACTGCTCTGCACGTCCTTCTGCTTCTTTGCTATTGATTAGGTCACGGCTCATACTGAAATCGTCGAGAATTTTCTTGCAGAATGCCCGTTCAAACTGCTGACGGAAATCTGTTAATTCAGGTTTCAATTTAGGGCAAACTTTAAGAAGATAATCCGACAGAATCCAGAACTTGGATGAATCGGCAATAAATCCGGCACGCTTAAAGCTGATTGTGCAGTCTTCAGGGAGCGGCGTGTTGTAACAGCCTTCTCGTGCGCTCCATCTAAAATCCTGCATAAGCAACTCTGTCATCCTACTGTTAACCGGGGCCTTGAAGAGCCTTAGATACGTTCCATCTTCGCAGTTGCTAGGGCAATAGAAAGCGGGTTCCTTATCTACCGCGAACCCCTCAAGATAATTTTCGTTCGGGTTGTGAAGAAATTCATAAATTCCTTCTTCTGTCAGATATTTTACGTCGTTAATAGTGGCCATAATTTTACCTCCCAAAATGTTATTAGTTGTTTGTAATCAGCCGTTCGATTCCCCCGGCAGCCACTGCTGAGGATAAGCGCGAAGCAGATTTTTCGGTACGCAGTCGTTCAGAGCGGAATGTTCAGCAAGGGCCATGTCGATGATATAGTAGTCATCACCATTGCGCATTACATCAATACTCCACTGCCCTGTCAGCTTAATTCGAGGAATGACCTTTTCCATCTCATTCAGAACGGTCTGAACGCTCTCATGGTAACGTTGGTTCAGAACATCTTCGTGTATCTGGTAGACAACGTAATCATGGCGTTCCTGTGGGCTGGCGACTTCCTTGAACTTATTCTTCATAACGTCACTGCGCCAATAGGGACTCACACCAAGAATTTCCTTCGTGTCAAAATCCACAAACACGCGATATTCGGTATGAAGCGGCAGGCCATTGTAGATGGTGGGATTGTTTTCCTTATCCTTGATATACTCTCGGACAACCCACTCATTGGTGGTGTTTGCGCCGTAGAAACTGCGGTTATTCGTGGGAGCTGCCATAGAGCAAGTCAGATGATTTAGGAGCAGGAAATACTCGCCCATCTCATCGACTTCCTTAGGCTCGTGGATATGAGCGTTTCGGAATTCGTATTTGGAGGAGTACGTGCCCGTCTTAATGAAATAATCTTCGTGTCTGTCGAGATGGAAGACCTTCTGGCAATAGCGGTTCACGATTTCTTTCGTCACGGGATTTAGAGTCTCAAAGCCAAGACGGGTAAGCTGCAGCATCGTGATGGGAACGTGAAGAATCTTCGTATCCGGCACTTTGAAGAACTTGTTACCGTACAACCCTCCTACCAGAGGCGGGAGCCAGAAACCCATAGAAATGGGATTCATCTCCAACATCTGATAAGTGAAGTCGTCAAGGTCAAGGATATCAAGACCCTGACGGAAGAGGTTGTAGTAGAGCATTTTCATGCGGTCGTTTTTGGCGTTCTTGTATTCTGCGTAATTCTGGAGCAGTGACTTGTACGACGGCTCCGAAACATCAACCATCATCAACTTTCCGGTAAGCTGCGGACGAAGTTCCTCCGGGTAGCGATTGAGCTCTTTGTTCGTCACATCCGTCACAAAATCGCGGTTGGCAGAGTATTTCACGTAATAACCGCCGTGTTTCGCATTGTAGATATACAGACGCGTTTCAGGAATCAGTTCATCAACGATGCGGTCAATCAGTGAATTGAGTTCTGGCGGAAAATAGACCTTTTTGTCGAGAATTGCTTTGATAGTAGCCGAATTCCACTGGAGCATGTTCTCATGCAGTTCTCGGCTTTCCAGGACCTGAGTCTTATAAACTTCATCAAAGGTCTTGAGAGCATCCGGGTCGGTTTTGAGCATTGCTGCAAGTTCTTCGTAAGAAAATGGTTTATCTTTTTTATTGGTCAGCATTGCACCGATTTGTGCAAGCATGTTCTTAATTTCAGCCATTTTTTGGTCTCCTTTTTGAAAAAAGGCCACCGTTCCCGTTAAGGAGGCGGTGGCTATTTGTTGATGATATTTTTTAGTTCGCAATGCACCATTCGCTGTCGGAGATATTATCCAGCCAGTTTTTGTCCATCACGTTCCCGATACGGTACTTTTTCTGAGACTCATAAGACCAGTTACAGCCGGAGACAACATCACCAACAGCGTTCAGGTACATCTCGCTGCACCAGAAATCGATACCGTCATCTCCATTGATTTCGTATTCGAGCTTCTCCACGCATGGTTCGCATTTTCTGTAGAGACTCGAATTGATGGTTTCGGCGCGGCCTTCGTTGATAAGGGGATGAAAGCGAAAGTCCGTCACCTTATCGTCGTGGCTGTATTTCAAGCCACTAAAGAAGCCTTCGCTTTCATGCGGGATTTTCTCGTGGAAGTTGTCGCTGCTGATACAAAGACCGCACATGTCGTCGTCTTTGTCGCAACAGTAGTTCCACCATTCAAGACTCGCCAAAGCAAGGTCCGCCATCTTATCGACAGCCTTGCCATTGGTGACCATATAGAAGCTGCCAACCGAGATGTTTCGCTCTTTAACGGCTTTCAGAATATACCGAATTGCCGGGATATTCAGAGAAATCTCTCCACCGCTGAAAACGATATAGCTGATACAAGCGCCTTTCTCAAAGCTGTCAAGAAAAGCATCTATGTATCTTTCCTGAATATCGACATTTTCGGCATCTCCGCGCAGGCAGTGCGCACAACACATATTGCACCGGCGCGTGATTTCTATGACCACATTGCTTACACTACAAATGCGCATGTTATTCATCTCCCTTTTCAACGTACATGAATTTGATTTCTGTTTTCGGGATAAAGCTCTGCGTGCCATCACTCAGCAAAATAGCCCAACCCAGTTCGGGAACTGCGGTCAAGCGCCAGCCAATAGCGTTTTGCACAACTTCGCCGTTAATGTACAACTTACTCATTGCATAACTCCTCCTCGTCCTCGTCGCAGCCATCCGTAAAGCTTTCGTTGCGGTCAACGACAATATCCACATCAAGCGGAGCAACTTTAGCTAGGCCATAGTTCAAAAAGAACGAGTCGGGAATGTCATCGACATCGCCCCAGTTCCAGCAGCCACAGTTGAGTTCCAACTGACGCTTGCCTTCATCCGTCAGGAGATAGTCCTTAACGGCACTGCGCAGAACGGTTTCGGGGTCATGAATCTGTTCCGGATTGTAGTTGAACTGCATCAGCGTGCATTCCGTTGCGGATAAGCCAATAACTTCATTGGCAACGACAGTAAAAGTCTTTAACATTGGTATCCCTCCTTCTTAAACGTTGACGATGCCGCCGTGCTTGGCAAGAACCGCATCCACGATTTCTACAGGCACATACCCGTAGACCGTAGCCAGCGGAGCCTCGTCGTCTTCAGCAAACGGCAGAAACTCTTCGACCTCCTCAGACAAGTAGCTGAGTTCGACCTTAGAGTAATCGCCGTCCGACAGGTCCTCACTCGGTATACAGTAGTGCATGCTGCTTGCCTGAATAGACAGGGTGAAGCCGTCTGCACAAACCGCTTCCGGACGAAGTGCAGCAGTACCAAAAATGGTCTTGCTGAAGGTTTTGCGAAGGAAATCGTTGGTGTTGAAAATAGCCATAGTAATATGCTCCCTTTCTGTGTGTGAGATGTTTCTTAGATGTACTTTTCCCAGAAGCGCTCGAATTCTTCGTTCGGCATCTGGGTTTCGGTTTCGTCCATCACGCGGTCATAAGCGTCACTGGAAATGTCGGTTCCGACAAAATCAGCAACAGCCTCATGTCCGCGCTTCTGAATGGCATCCTTCAGGATAGCCCAGCGGAATTCGTGGATGGCATCCGTGAGCGATTTGCCCTCGTATGCTTCCCAATACTCGCCTTTCTGCTGGATGCGGTAGAGCTCATCCAACGCACTGTCAACATCGTTTTCCTCCATAATGTCGGTGATGTTGTTGACCGGATAGTGCCATCCATTAACTTTAACCTCTGCATAGCTGAACGTGTCATCGTCATTAGGGCAAGCGCCGCACTCAATGTCGAAGACTTCGCGAGTCTTGCGGTTTGCTTTGCAGGGCAGGTTGAACGTTGCGCCGGAATCAAAGTTGGACTCGATGCAGGCATCGACCACATCGCTCGTGGGAGACTCTGCAGCCTCCTGATATTCCGGCATGTGCCAGACGTCGATGTTTGCCTTGTTGGTATCCTCAATGTTGCGGACCTTCAAGACACGGATACCCTTCTTCTCCATGTGAATGACGGCACGGCACAGGTCCACACGAATTTCGTGTGAATTCATAATGGTGCCATGGCCATCCTTGGGTAGGAAGATTTCGATAACTTTGTTGATATCGGGGGTCTCGGCGACGAAATAGACTTTGTCATTGTGAATTTTGAACATTGCGTTATACTCCTTTTTTATAGTTGCGCAAACAAAAAAGGCAGGCCCACCAAGACGGTGAGTCTGCCTTATGTCTGCAGAATTGTGAATTGTACGAAAGGCAGAATGCCTTTTTCGATGTTTGTTATCTATCGTACATTTTTTATTGTAGTCAGTTCGCACAGCTTGTCGAGTAAATCAGGTGCAATTTTTATGGTTTGCAAATCCCGCACGCCGAATACCCTTCCTGGATGAGCTCGTCACGTGAACCCATATAGTCGATTCTATTCTTCTGGCTCATCGATTCGACTGCAGAACAATCGGGCCTGTGAAACTTCATGGTACTTGTGTTCAGAACGTATGTTTTGTCTATTACAAGAGGTCTGCTGTTTTGTTCATCATTGGACTCTGCAGCAGAACCGGCTTCAATCCGATTCTCATCATGATATTCTCCGGTAGTGAAACTTACCTCTTTGCCATCCGATGTACAATAGATATCGCCCAGCAGGTCTGTACGATAAACCTCAACACCTTTGTTTTGCAGCTTGTCGAGTGTTTCCTGATGCGGATGGCCATAGCTGTTCCCTGCTCCACAGGAAATCACAGCATAGGTCGGATTCACTGCGTCCAGAAAAGCCTCTGAGGTAGATGTGCTTGAACCGTGATGACCTACTTTCAGAACCGTTGACTGAATGTCTTGTCCCGATGCAAGTATCACATTTTCGGCTTCCTGTTCAGCATCACCAGTAAAGAGGAACGAAGTATTCCCATAAACGATGCGCAGAACAATTGATGCATTGTTCGTATCATCGGGAACAGAATTAACACCAACTATCGTGAATTTCGCTTCCCCCAGAGTGTAGGTTTCACCCACATCCGGTATCGTGATGCCTCCGCCTTTTTGTTCCGCGTAGCTTGCAAAGTTCCGAAATGCTTTGCTGTCGTATTCTGTCACAGGGCATAGAGTCATGTCCGCAGTAACGGCTTCAAAAGCACCAGACAAGCCGCCGATGTGGTCTTCGTGCGCGTGAGTCCCAACGACATAATCCAGGTGCCCATCGGTTTCACGCTGCATGACAGAATATAAGAGGTTAGAATCATCTACATTGCCGCCATCAATCAGCATTGAGTGGCCGTCGCAGGTGATAAGAGCTGAATCCGCCTGTCCTACGTCTAAAAAGTGAATAGTAAAGCTGCCGTCCACCGAACCGCCAGCCGTCTGTTCACTGCTTGCAGTGCTTTCTGAGACGACCCCGGTGCTGGATGGACTTTCCGAGGTTATCGGACTCTGACCGCAGCCGGTGAAGCTGAGTGCAAAGAGTGCAGCGATGATTGCCGCTGTACTCCGTAAAAGCTTGTTTTTGATTTTCATGAATTCTTCTCCTTTCAACAAAAAAAGCGGACCTACCCCACGATGGGATAAGTCCGCTAAACATACAGATTGTGAATCCTACTGGTTCTTAGTATCTGTTTACATTTTATATTTTACCGAAATCGAATAATATAGCAAGCGCTATTTTTCCCCAAACTTGATGTCGATATATACAATCTCAAAGCACAACGCAGCGCTCAAGACAAATCCAAGAACAACATATGACGGATGGGTCAAGGACCAGCCAGGATTCGCAAGATATCCATGCCAGTATCTAATGTTAAGTACAAAAATAAACACCGGCAGAACCAGATACCAGATGGTTTCCAGTAGAATTTTAATGTTTTGCCGCATTTCATTCGCCTCGGAATTCAAGCGGAATCAGTGTTCGGCGCTTTCGGGTTTCAGCATACCAGAAAATAGCGAATCCTGCCAAAAATGCGATAACAATTAACTTTAGAAACTTTCTCATTACTTTCTCCTTTTTCAAATTAAGAAATGCTCAACTTCCACTTGCTTTTGCAAGCCGTTTCGCAACCGACATGATGAGCCATTTTTGGCTTTCTTCTGAAAGCTGATGAGGCTTGCACTCCACTTTCTTGCGAATTCCGCAGGCGTTTTCGCCGTCATAATGAATCAAAACGCCTATGCCGTCAGGAATCTCGTCTTTCACTTTCTTATACAACGCTAACGGCATTGCGTAGTAGTTGCAGTGCCCTACAAAGTTGTGGCCGTGGTCAGAATGAAAATCCCCTACCGAAACTTTGATTTCCACACAGGTGATGACAGTGTCGATGGTGTATGTATGTTTCGTTTTGTACAGCCTGCAGAACCGTTCCGTGCAGGGTTCGTTTCGAAAATTCCAGCTGGAGATGTCTTTAGGGCATGACACTTCCTGCGTCCATTGTTGGATGGACGGCATAACTAAGTCTTTGTCTTCGTCTTTGTACATCGACAGCTTGCAGGTCCCACATTTTGTTTCTGATGTGAAGCACTCTTGAACCCGAACGAAGTCAACAAGGCCGGATTTTATCGAGCCACACTCGACAGGTACTTCCAGAGCGTCGAAGCCTTGACGGAACGAATCAACCCGGTATCCACCATAGTTGGCAGGATGCCAAACCTTTAGCGCTGATTCTATTTTTTGAGTCAGAAGAGTTTTTGCCATGGCTACTCCAATCCTTATCGAATGATTTCATGTGCGATGATATCGGACTCCGTACAAAACACATCGCTATAATCGTCCTCATCATCGCCAGGACAAACCGTGCGTTGATACGGTGCCGTGCCTTTTCGCTCGATTTCGATGCGCCAGATACCGTTCGTATAGCGCACTACCAAAATGGTGTCGTCGTCCAGAAATAGCCGAACTCCCTTGACATCGAAGCAACCAATTTCATCGACCCCATAGTTGGAATTATCCAGGCAGACAAGGTCATCACTCGACCCGTAAATTTTTACCACGCTGCACCTCACACGGTTTTCTGCTCATCGACGACAATGCGCGGAATGAACAGAAATTCAGTTTTTCTTGTTTCAGTGTTGGTTCTCCGAATGACCGTGCCATCCCGGATGATTTTCACACCGTCCTTTTTGATGACGGGCTTTTCATTGCCGACAAAGTTCATCAGTTCCAATTCCTCGACAGTATAGTTGTCCCGGTGCAGCCATTCTGTGAGCTCACCGTCATCGTCGAAAACCGGGACAGCCTCGCTCCCCAGCGTGCTCCTTGCTTCAAACTTATTCATGGTTTTTGTCCTCCTTGCAACAATCTTTTATGCGATTTATCGGAATTTTTGGGGTTGTATCTGAACTTTGCAACATATATACAACCTCAAAGATTCAAGCCATTTTGAAATTACACAGCCTTCTTGGTTTTCTTGGTTTCGGGCTTTACGATTCCGCCGTTTGCGTCATAGACGTTGTACGGAAAATCCCCATTGTTGACACGCTTGGCAACCCGCTGCCCGGTGGCAGTCTTGTAATACTGGTTCAGGCGATTGGCAGTACGGAAAAAGGCAAACCTTGCATACTGTGTGCCGCGCTTGACACGGTTTTCGCGCAGCAGTTCGTCCCGCAGCGTGATAGCATAATGCTCGGCTTCGTTGTTGGTGAATCCAGAATAGAACACGTCCATGAATTTCTCAATGTAGATGGCGGGGACATCGTTCATGGCGGCTACAATGATAGCGGCTGTTGTGCCTGCAGAATTGAGTCCCGGCAGCGTAGCCTTCTTGATGCATTTGGTGGCAGATTCGATTTGCGTGCGGTATTTCATCAGCCATTCACTCAAGGCTTCCTCGTGACTGAGGTTGGAACCCGTGAATACGCGGCCAATGAGATTTGCTGCGGAGAGAATCGTATTGTTTGTCCAGCTCATATCGTACTCAGACATCTGCACGCGATTTGCCATGGAGCGGATGTTTCCGGAATCGATGTGCTGAGACTTGGCGGCATTAAAGGTCACGTTCATACGCACGGTCACACCGGATTCAACGATAGCAAGCAGCCGGTGCTGTCCATCGACCAGCGTACCATCGGAGGCGATGGCAATACCCTGATGCGTTGTATCCCAATGCCCTTCTCTCATGTCCTTTGCCATCTTTTTGACTTTAGCGACGTTGACGTTTCGATTATTGTCGTTTCTTTCAAGCCATCTTGCCGCCTGTTCGGGCGAGATTTCGTAGCCGTCCCGAGTCCTCTGATTAAAATTATAGCGTCCCATCTGTAATTCCTTTCTGCCTATGTGGGCATATGTCTGATATTTGTTATGTGATATTCAGAAGGATTTTCCGATTTGTGATTTTATTTGTGTTGGAAAACAACGTGCAACGTCCTGAAGCTGCGCTTGATACACCTCCTCTCATCGGCAGTAATAATCAGCCGAAACTGAGCTGTTCCGAATCGGTCGAGAAGAAAGCTGCCTTTTTCTTAGCCCGTTCTTTTGCGCTCTTGCTCATAGGCTTCTTTGCCCCATCCAGATGATGCTTGCTCTTGTACGAATACCCTTTCCAGGCAGCCTGATAGGAGAGGTATCCGTATCCGTTTGCGTTGTCCAGGACCTTATCGGTAGCCGTCTCGACCACAACATAACGGGGCTGGTTGGGCTTTGAGAGCTCATCGCTTTTCACGACACGGTAACTCTTCTTTTCATCTGCACCGTACTTGGAAAACGGCAGTGCCGATTCCTTTTTGGGTTTGGTTTTTGCCTTAGCGCTTTCGGTATTTCCCTCGACGGAATCCACCAGTTCAGAATCAAAGAACGCTTCATCAAGCGGTACATTAGAATTGTTCTGCTTCTTTGCTTCCTCGATTTTCTGATACATGGCATCTTCGGCGCGGCGCATCTTCCAAACCTTGATGAGGGCTTTTTCCGGGAACGTGATGGTCAGTCCCTTTTCCGCCAGCATCTTTCGGACGACAGGCGCAGCGAAAGACTTGTATTTGGCATACGGTCCTTCTTCGTGCTGTTCGATTTCATGGCTCGCCTGCGTCATGTATTCCTCAAATGCCTTGTTCTGGTCGAGCCAAAACTCAACTTCGGAATAAGGAGAATCACGGTCCACGGCTTTCTGTAGTTCACAGCTTTTTGCATATGCAAGACAGGCATCTTTTACATCGGCAAAACCAAGCCCTAAATTATCGTTCAGAGTGTTTCGGCGTGCCCCGTCCATCACAAAATAGCGAGTTCCCTGCTTGATGATGGCGATACCGTCGCCGGAAGTGATGGCGATGGGTTCTTCCGCATATCCGTCGTCAGTCCAGCGGTCGATAATCGATGCCGTATCCTGTACAAAGCCTTTTCGGCAGGTGTAATAATCCGCGCCGTTGTAAGCTCGTTTCGTGATGCACTTGAGGATTGCGTCAATCAGAGCGTCCTTATCCTTGATTTTTACGCTGTACATCAGGTTGCTTTTGACGTTCCAGACAACGCCATATGGAAGACCCAGCGCAATCATAGAACACGCACACTGCAGAAAATGCTTGTGTGCCAGACTGCTGATGAACTTGATGCAGTAGACGGTGTTGTTCTTTACGACATCCGCAAGGCCCGAAGTATAAATTACTTTATGGTCATTAGTATGGATGTCGATATCTCCGCGTGCCTGAACATACTCATCGGGAGTGAACACGGTGCCAAGCCGCATACTGAGCGACATTTTGGCTTTTGCGTTCACAAAAGGAGGCTTGACCTGTTTTACATACCGGCACTGATTCGTTTCAAGCGCCGTGAGCAGCAGAACCTTATCCTCGACCGTTGCCCCCTTCTTGATTTTCAAATACTGCATATCATCATGCAGGTCCATATAATATGCAAGTGCGTCATCAATGTCGTAGGAGTTGAAGAACCCTGCCTGCATATAGATGCTGATGCAGGGAGACAAGTCAATCATGGCATCCGCTGCCTGCACATCGATGGTCGTATTGTCGTTGTGCTCAATCGGTGTGACTTCCAGCAGCTTATAGCAGGCATCCACATCTTCGATGAATTTGTGGTCGAACATCTCGGAGAACGAAAACGGATGCCGGAACACGCAATTCATTCCAGTCGGAGTCATCAGGGATTTATCGCTCAACGGATGGTCATAGTTCACGAAGATAATCCGCTGCTTTCCTCGGCTTGCTGCGACACAAAACAGATTCCGAAGAATCTCATATCGTGACATCGGCTTGTTTGTGCGGGACGACCAGTATTCTTCCGTGAAATCGAACACGACACAGATAGGTCGCTCCATACCTTTGCTGCCGTCAAAAGTCGTGAAGATGCCGACATCTGAGGAAGGTGCTACCGCCTTGTCTCCGTCATTGTCCGCGATACTTGCATAGACATGATGCTTGTCATAGAGGTTTCCGGGGCGATTTTCCAGGTCATTGAGAACCTTCGTCATAGCCCCGATTCGAGCGCCCAGACACAAAACATCTTTCGGATTTTGTTTATTCAGAAACTCCGTCACCTCATCGACTGACATCTGTTCCACGATGCAGGAACCATTTACGCCGTTGATGGTCTTGCCCCAGATATTGCCGAGTCGTTCTGCCAAGTCATGAGAAATACGGAAGCATTTCGTGAAAACCACCTGTTCATGGCGGCCGAGAAAATCCTGCATGAACTCCCAGACATCCAGCGCTGTATCATCGTAGATTTTCTGCTTCATATCGCCCACTGCGACGATTTGAAGGCCCGGATTCTGAGAACGGATATATTTGAGCAGTTCTGCAATCTCGTCATTGATATCCTGATACTCGTCAATGATAAGAGTATCAATTGGCGGAATCGGAATTTTCTTTTCCAATACCATGGCAAGCTGTTCACCCTGCCCGCAATTCCGGATTCCCTTTTTGTTCAGCAGCAGGCTTGCAAATCCATGATAGTTCTGAACCAAGACATTATGATTTTTGATTTTGTCTTTGGCGTCAAGTTTGAGTAATCGGTTATAGGTCAAGTACAGGATACGCCGTTCTGGAGGGTACGCATCACAGAGCACGTTGATGGTCGATGTTTTTCCGCTGCCAATGCAGGCATCACATAATACGTTTTTGCCCGACAATGCCAAATGTACGAATTCCTGTTGTTCGCTTGACAAGTCGTTCAGTGTCATAGCCAAATTCTCCTTAACAAACAAAATGCCCCGGCAGCATCCAATTCAGAAGCCGCCAGGGCACAATTCTTATCTTATTAGGGTTATTATATCTGATTCGCACAGATGTGCAAGGTTTTTTGCTATGTTTTATTTTTGTTTTTTTGCAAAAAAAGAACGCCCACCCGCATTTTGCGGATGAGCGCATAATCTTGTACAACCTTGATGGTTGTTGTCGTTGGTGTTCCGCTTTACACGATACGCCGCAAATATTCCTTGTTGATTTCCACCAGAAGCTCCTCAATTTTTCCAAAGTCAGGTTTCGCAGGAAGTGCAGTCTTCCTTGCATCATCCTGAAATCTCTTTTCAAGCGCATCAACAAACTCGAAGAATTCCGGTGCATACGACCCGTCTTCACGCAGGTACTTGCCGTTGCGAATCGCCAACAGCTCTTCTCGCTCTTTGTCCCGGCGAGTGATGATTTCGCCCTTTTCCAGGATATCGAACGCGGTGTAGTACAGCCGCACAATGTGCATCGCGTGTTTGTTGATGTGGGCAGCATCTTTTTGTGCTTTCGGATGCTGCGGCTGCTCATACTGGTCGATGGTCGTAGTCAGACTCTTTAGCAGGGACTTGAGAGAGGTGACCGGATAATCGTTCAAATTGCCGGAAATCAGGAGCGGATGTTTGCCTTCTTCATCCGCATCTTCGCTGATGGAGATTTCAAAAATGTCATCCTTACCCCAACCGGCAATCGACCGTTCCAAGCTCCTCTTCTCAAATTTGTTCTTAAATGCTTCTGGCGAGGTCCCATTCCGAAGAAGGCCCATCTGCAGGCGTCTGAGCTGGTCGTTCGCAAATCCGCCGTAGCTATAGGCAATGCGGCGAGTCAAAAATAGCTCTTTGTTGTCGAGCAGCATTTGGCCTTCCGGTGTCATATTAACGTACAACTCCGGGTCATTGCCAAGAAGTTCGATAATGTTGGGGTTGCCCTGCACAAGCAAACTGACGAATTTGTTGACCGCGTAGATGACGGTATCCGTTTGGTTATCGATTGCCTGCTCAAAATGATTGAATCCCAAAATTTCAGGCGAACCGGCCACGCCACGGTCCTGTATAAGTAGCATTCAGCAGTTCCTGCGGAGTCAGAACTTCACCAGCGATGTTGATGCGCTTAAACCATTCCAGCTTCTCTGCCTCAGTACCTTCGCAGACATAAACCGTCAGTTCATAGTCCAGAATTGTCTGCTTTTCCTCGTTGGTCAAGTTTTGGAAGAACTTATCGTTGCCATTGATTTTGATAGGAAAATCCTTGTTGATGTACTGAGCAATAGAGACGGTACGCTGCTGCCCATCAAGAACCTCGTATGTGTCAGTCCCGGTCTTAGACCAGTACATGACGTTCAGAGGGAATCCGTTCATTACGGAATCGATGACGGCTGCACGCTGTTTTTCTCCATAAATGAACTCGCGCTGGAAAGACGGGCGAATCGTAAGGCGGTCGTTGTAGCCAAAGACTCCGCCATCACCATTGTCCTTGTAGTTCTCGACAAGGTCAGATACCTTGATTTTCGTTTCTGTGATTTTCATTGTTGTTCAATTCCTTTCTATGGTACTTGCGTCTTCACAAGCAAATTCGGCATCAATTATTGCTGTTATAGCTTTTATAAATTTTTTGACATCTTTTACACTTCTATCTGGATGATTGTTTACAATGTGCGTAGCATCATTTCCAAGCCACGCCGATTTTTGTGCTAATGTTTTAATTTGCTCGTTATCGATATAATCGCGTATTTTTTTGCTGAGAGGGAGGCTCGCATCAATGGTTTCTGCGGGTCTATTTTTCCGTATGTAAGCATCCACCAAAAACTCTAATGCTCTCCTGTACCCCATACCACAAATATCATTCAAATTTTGCGCTTCTGCGATTTCAGTTTGATTAAATACAGATACAAATTCCGCAGACAAATTGGTAATGTTTTGAGTAAATACTGTAACTTTTTCAAAAGGAAACATGGCAAGTATTTTGCATGTATATGATAAATTTTCCAATGTTGTTTCGTCTTGCTCGATTGCTTTATGTTCACTCCAAATTGCAAATAGCGAATTACACGATGCACATCTATAAACTGATACTACTTTGCATTTTTCGTATTTTTCTTCTCCGATGTTGATGTTGTTAATTGCCATTACCGGGCTCAAATCATCCGACATTACTTTATTGCAGCATGGACATGTATCGGGATGAGGTACTTTAATAGGTGTGCTTGGATAGCTTCTCCACGGTGTTGTAACACACTCAAAAGGAGAGTACGAATAATTTGATGTAACGCGTGAATACATATCCGCGTTCATCGTGGGATATTCAATCAGTTTCATTGCTTTTTCTCCTCTCATTATTTACAAAAAGAATAAGCACATTACATTCAATTTCAAGCAATTGTTTTCTTTATAAGGACTCGCATGTATGGAACGATTGCTTTACCTTTGTCATCATAATAGCAAAGGTCTGGATGACCTTCTTTAATTTGGCCTTTTCCGCCTTGTTTGTAATACGTTTCAACGAATTTCTTAGACATTCCTTCATGGTTAAGATATCTACTTAACTCCACAATTTCAAACTGCTCCGGATTGTAACCATTCAAGAATGTAATCGGCACACCCATTACACCTTGATAATCCATCGGAATATCGGCGACCCTATCCACGTTGATAGCGTCGTAGTTATCATAGTGGGGGTAGCGCTCCTCTGCATCCGGCAGCGGATTCCCGTCATCGTCATAGTACCGCTGCCAGAGAATCAGCTTCTCGTGACGTTTCTGGATGTCGAGGTTGGTATACCACAATTTATTCCCGAACTTCTTGATTGTCCCGTCAGGTTGCGTGAACTCTTTTACAGAAGAATATCCCAGCCAGATTTCATTATCTTTCAGCATCGGGAAAATTTCTTTGTATGTAATCCAGTTGAGGTCCCCAATAATAACGAATTGCTTATTGTGCTCACGTAGATACTGGACATAGGCTCTAGCTAAGCTGAATGGAGGATTTGTGACTACGATGTCGCACTCATCCAGCAGGTCAAGGCATTCTTTGTTCCGGAAATCACCGTTGCCTTCCAGCGGAGTCTTGACTCCGACTTCTACATTGTTGTCATCTCCGCCCTCGTACTCCATTTTATAGGTGGGTTCTGTACGGTCGTAGTGCGTGGAAATCAGCTTCTTTAAGCCAAGTTCTGCAAAGTTCAGGTGGAAATACCGCCAGAAAGCGGACCATGTCGGGTCATCGCAGTTGCAGAATACGACCTTGCCCGCGAAATGCTTTTTGTAGTGCCGTAGTTCCTCTGCAACATCCTCGATTCTGGTATAAAACTCGTCGTTCTTCGCGTCCTTTGCCTTGTGCAGATTCTCATTCTTTGCCATGTCTATATCTCCCAATAAAAAATCCGATGCTGTATTTTGCATTGGAGTCAAAAATTCTGCTTTTCTTTGTGCCAATGGTAGCCGCCACAGTAACCCTGCTTTTTTTCAAAACATTTCCGTAGTGATGTATAGCTTACGTTGTACGCTTTTGCCGCTTCTATCATTGTAAGAAACGTTTCGCCCGTTTCGTCACAGACTATAATTGGAAGCGTTTTTTCTAAATCAAAGCCGTTTTGTTTGAGCTTTGTTCTTAGGTGAGCATCTGATATGCCCATCAAATCAGCTATCGCTTGTATCTTGTAACCTTCTCTTAAAAAATCAACGGCCATTTCAAAATTGAAGTTTCCATTTTGGCTTCGTTTTTTGTTTCGCTTCTTTCTTTTATCTGCTGCTTCTTCATCTGCAATCAATGATATAGAATATCCAGACTTTCGAAGAAGCCTCTCTATTGTGTAATACGGCAATCCCATAGCATCGCCTATCTCGCTGGCAGAATATCCGTCTTTACACATTGCAATAGCTTTATCTTTGTCGAAAAGAGCAGATGCTGTTCCGTAATTTGGCTGAGCAATTGCTCTGGCGCTCAACCCATTTTCTTTTAACCGGCGATAAAAAGCGGATGAGTTCATACCATAGTGCTCTGCTATTTCTTTCGATGACATGCCATTTTGATACATTTTCAGTACGTCAGCTATATTGATTTCTTTTCCGAGAGTGCTTTTGCGGCGCAGATATTTATGTTCGGCTGCCGAACAGCGGATTTCCGACAAATTTGTGTCTCGCCTCTTCAATTCTCTCCTTGCAGAAGCAATAGAGGTATTTATAGCGTCACACGCAGTCTTTAATGTCATTCCTTGCTGAAGCATTTCTACAAGCATAGAGTAGTTTTCATCTGAAAAACTCTTTTGGCCGCCCTTAAACGTATTGAAACCTTTTTGTTCATTGCAAGAATCGGATTTTTCTATCCAATATCGTTCTCTGCTATCAGCGTCATCAGCAGCACACAACTCTAAAATCTCATATTGGAATGCGTCCGCACCTTTTTCTTGAATAGCTCTATCAATTGCGCTATGTTGGTTGCACTTGCAGGTTCTATGCGAACGCATACGAGCGTGGAAATTACTGGTTTGTCCTATATACATTTTTCCTGTTTCTATTTCAGTAATAACGTATATATATTTTTCTCCTGTCGGAGCTTTCCCGGGTTCGTTGTTATATTGCTTATACAAGTATTCCATAATTAAAAAAAACCCCACGCAGACATTTTCATCCGCATGGGGACCACAAAAGAAAGGAGCCGCAGAAACTCAATCTCTACGGCTCACACTTATTTATCTTATATTTCTTATCATATTTAATTCGCACGGATGCACAAGGCAAAATTATGGCAAAACACTACCCCACACAAATAACGAGCGATAAATGCGTGAAAATACACAAAAAACGCACGCACACATTTTTAGAACGCACGCGTGCATTTATCACGACTTTTAGGGGCCACATAAGAAAGAGCCGCAGAATTCCTAATCTCTGCAGCTCACACTGATTCATCCTATATTTACAATAATATTCAATTTGCACGGATGCACAAGGCAAAACTGTGGCAAAACAGTGGCAAAGTCATGGCATAGACAAGACGCACAAGGCTTGTTCCGCTGCTGAACAGGAAAGACTCAAAAATCAGCCGTCACACTCAAATATGTCATCTCGTGTATTTTCTTGTCATTTATTGTAAATTCTTGCTTGCTTTTTGGTGCGGGATGTGCTATTATAATTACAGAAGATGACAGCATTGTACACCTAATGACATATTTGAAAGGAGTACACCATGATTTCTGTTAACCTCGCCACACCCGTGATTTTCTATAAGCAGCTGCCCGGCATCGCTAAGAAGCTGGATGTGGATGCTGATTTTTTGAAAGGCTTTCTCACCAACGCCAGGTGTTATGTCGAGGATGCCGGAAAAGGTGAAGTGCTTGAGCTGGACAACTCGGCCGACACGATAACGAAAGTTGTCGCAGCCCATGAGAAGCGTTTCTATGGCGCGGAAGCCATTGTGGAATTCGCCAAGAGCAAAAGCGTGGATATTCCTGCACTGAACCATTTTGAACTTGGTGCAGATATCTCTGCCCATGCAACGAAGGGCCAAGTTGCCAACATCACTGCATTGGCCGCACGAGTCGAGCGCCTCAATAGTCGGTACAAGAGTCTTGCCCGGCTTGAAGCCCCGGACGTCATCCTGATGAACGAAGCAAGGATGGTGCGTGAGGCAGTAGAGCAGCTGGAAGATAACAGCGGTACATTCTCCCCGGCTCTTGACCAGAACGGGGTTGCCTACCAATCCTTGAAGGATATTGGGTATTCTCTTGTCACCGGTTGGGACAAGTCGGTACTTGAAAAGAACAGCAATAAGGATACGGAGGCCACCTTTCCCAAAGAGCCCGACTTTCAAAGGCTGGCATCGCTGGTCAAAAAAGCCATCGGAACCCGAACACAGGGTAAGTTTGCGTTTCAGGCAGGACTGACTCGTGGGTATATCAGCAGCCTCGTGAATGGCAACGCAAAAGCTCAGCCGACCGAAAACACCCTCAAGAAAATTGCAAGCGCAACGGATGCTGTCACGGAGAACGAGCTTCGTATCGCCTGTGGGTATGAGCCCTTGCCTGACGACGGGAAAGACAAGCTCTCTATGCAGCGTGCAAGCATGTCTGATGACGCATGGCAGAAAGACAACGTGGATGCATTCCTCTCTTTTCTGAATGAAACGATTCCAATGTCCACTCCTCTTTCGTCCACTGAAATTCTTCAAGCTCTTTTCAAGGAAAAATACGGTGACAAGAACGGCCAGATTCTGCTGGAAAAGGTCTCTGCACCCAGCAACTATCACGCGGAAGGTTCGGCCGCAAACGTCATTCTTCCTATTCGACTTTGCTGGTTCAGCTTCAAGCGGATGCTGATGCAGACCCTCTATGTGGGACTTATCGGGCATTACAGCAAAAACGATGAGCTGTACATTACCGGATACATTTCTTCTGTGAAAGAGCTGCATGACGCGGTTCCGGCGCTGCGAGGCGGCATTGATGCGGCCTATGACGCGAGTCTGCCGGAGGAAATCGACATCATGAAGTTTCCGGTATTTTACACGGCTTCCAATGTTCAGGAAGCATACAAGCGGGTCCAGCAGAAAATCGTCTCCAAAATTGACGATTACTTTGCCAGCGAAGTGAAGGTTCGCGTTTCCGGCATCGGCTTTTATACCGATACCCTCTCGGATGAAAAGTTCGTGGAATTCATGCGCCTTCATAAAGCAGCGCTGACCGCTCCTTCTGCTCCTATCGAACTCCGGGACATCTATGAAAACGTTGTTGAACGTCACGGCCGCCCTGAGGATTTCCTTGTGGAAGACAGCGACTTTGACTGTAAGGCTTCCGTTATCGCCTATGTGATGAACAATGAGACGATTCTCTGTGCAGGACAGGACATCTTTGACGGGATGCTGGGCAGCAAAGAAACCGATGCAGAAAATTGCTCTTGCGTTTCTGTCTCTGACAAAGAGTTTGCCCGTCTGCATTCCAAGTTTGGCCTCAAGAAAGAGGACGTCCTGGAAGCCATCAAGGCATACGCGCAGGAGCTCGGTCTGGAGTACGGCCCCGTCAACTACTTCATGATGTGTGACCCGAAATATGCAAACGACCTTGGCGAGGTTGTTCAGTGAGTCGTTCTGAATGCGGCAAGATGATTTGCTGCCCTATCGGTTGATACAAACAAAAAAAGAAGGCTGCTGCCCATGATGGGCGGCAGCCTTTTGTCTTTGTAAAAAAAGAGAACGAGAACGCCGTCAGCAACGGAGTCCTCGCAAAAGATAATTCTTTTTGATTACACCTTTAATTACATGGAACCCGCAAGCCATTGCAAGCATTATTTGGCCGCTTGCTTTTTCAGCTTGTCCCTGGTTTCCATCAGAATGATACCGAGCCGATTCTGGCCCGGGATGTTCCGGCATTTCGGGCAGTGGCAGTTGCCCCAATAGTTGTCATGCCAGCTGGTCGTGTCTTCCTCAATAGGCTGCGTACCCGTTTCGAGGAGGCGCTGTTTGAGGTCCTCATTCTGCTCGAATTTGGCCATCACCACGCGGCGCATTACATCGTCCCGGGTTTCGTCCCAGTTGGCAGGAAAAGCCACATGACGGCCAAAATGCTTAGCCGTTGCCGGAGGCATGTCTGAAAATTGTTTGCGCTCTTCCAGCGGAACCTTGTGGCTCTGAAACGCTGCTTCGGCATTCTTGTAACGAATCCCATCCATCACGAATTCGCAAGGATAATAGTTACTCATAAACCAGTAGCGAGGGGTATCTTTTCTGAATCGAATCATACAAATTCTCCTAATTTATAGCTCAGGCAGCGCTTTTATCGCTGTCGTTCTTCTTTTCTGTCGCCGCATCCGAAAGGCCATCGAACAGCTCAACCGCCGTGGACACAAACAGCTGGCTCTGAACCGTGATTTTCCCCGGCTCCGGAGTCCGCTCTTTCATGTGCGCAGCAGCATTATAAATTGCCGCCAAAACCCCATGCTTCATCAAAACCACTTCTCTGATATCCGCATTTTCAGCGGCAAGGAAGCTGGCGAGGTTGTAGGCCCGCCCAAGCATCGGCTCATCGTACAAAGGAGCATTGCGCTGAACCATGGTAGTATAAACAGCGGGTTGTTTCCCGGAATCGCTGAACCGAATGCCTCGAAAGCCAGAACTGACCTCATACAAAAGCGTGAGGCGTTCGGTCAGAAACACCGCCGTCTCGGCAATTCTCTTTGCCGTTTCATCAGGGAACGGAACGGCATTGTCCTGCTGTGCCGCGTGCAGAATTTTTTTGGCTAAAAGCCGTTTCGCATATTCCTGCACATCGTGGTCAAGCTCGTAGCAAATGTGGCTTGCCGTCTTGTCTGTACGCATATGATTACCTCCTAGTTCTTGCGGCCTTCTGCTTGTCAACCCACGCTTCAGCTTCCTCTACTGTGGCATACACAGCCGTCTCACCGCGCCGGGCAATCTGCTTTCGGGCATTCTGTGCTGCCTGCTCACTCTTGTAAGTTTCATAGCCAATGTAGGACCCATCCCATCGGGCAAGGCAGCAGTAATATTCGTGGCTCTTGGCGGGAGCTGTCGGGACAAAGGGAGGAGGTACTGCGGGTGTTGCCTGAGTCGGCTGTGCGGCAGAAATCGGTGTTCCGGTCTTTCTGGCAATTAGATTCTGCTTTTCTGCCATCCAGGCATCAGCTTCCTTCATATAATAGAAGTACTTTGCTTCACAATTGTTGAACAGCGAATAATACATATTAAGCATTTCTTTCTCGCTGCTGCAGACCTTCTTGCGTGCTAAATTATACCCTGCATCGTAGTAGCAGCAGATGAAAGCATCCCCACGCGGTGCTTTCTTCGTCTCATCCTCCTTGTAGTCTGGATACAGCTTGGCGAGGTCGTCCGCCGTATTCTTTTCCGGGTCCAGCGTAGATGCGTCGAACCCATTTGGAAGCTCCCAGTCATGAGAACTGATGACGTTCAGGAAACTGCTTGCATACTGCATTGTCCAGCGCCCAACATGGACGAACCCAAAACTTTCAAGACACCGAATCTGTTTCGGGGTAGCCATTCCGCTGGCTCTGCGAGCAATGAGTCGTTTGAGAATTGCAGCGGCAAGGCCCTGAGATTTGATGGCATCCCCTTTTACGCCGTAGCACGAAATACTATCGATGATGTCATCGGAAGGCTCCTGCCTCTCACTCTCAAACATCGGCTGATAGTCGTTGAGTTCCGGCGCTTCGATGCTGAAGATATACTGCAGAGGGTCAACGAGCCCTCTCGGCTTTTGACGCTGTGCCTGGAGTTTACGCTGAATCGTATCCTGCTTTTCGAGTTCACACAGTGCTTTCCGCTTTTCCTCGTCCAGCTCAGTCTGTGCTTCCTCGATTGCCTCAATCAGCCCCAATTCAGGACTCCCGAAATTCTCCTGGCTATTCGAACCGGTGAGTGCCGCATCCGCCAGCATATCGGTGGTCTTTTGTGCCACTTCTTGGTCTTCACAGAAAATATCAGCAGGATGGCAAAGACTATGTTTCTTTGTCAGCCACAGGAAATCCAGCACGAGAAGATTCTTTTTCCCTTCACACAGACGTGTTCCGCGTCCCACAATCTGCGCATACAGGCTGCGGCTCCTGGTAGGACGCAGGCAAATGATGCAGTCAACGGTCGGGCAATCCCAGCCTTCCGTCAGAAGCATCGCGTTCGTGAGCGCCTTGTACTCGCCGTTGTCGAATCCTTTCAGAACGTCCTCGCGGTCCGCAGACGCGCCATTGACTTCTGCAGTCTTGAAGTTCCGCTTATTGAGGATATTGCACAGTCTTTTGCTGATTCGTACCAGAGGCGTAAAGATAACGGTCTTTCGGTTCTGGCATTCTCGTACAATGGCATCCGCAATCGTGTCCAGATACAGGTCAAGAACATTGCCGAGGTCCTGAGCACTGAAATCACCGGCGTTGATATGGACTTTGCTGATATCCACCTTGACAGGAATCGTCTTCGTGTTGATTTTGCAGAGATAACCTTCCCGAATTGCATCCGGAAGCTTATATTCAAATGCAAGACTATCAAAGATATCAGATAGGGATTTCATGTCGCTTCGGTCGGGTGTTGCGGTCACGCCCAACACTTTGGCATCGATGAAATGCTCGAGAATTCCCTTGTAAGTTTTGGTTGCCGTGTGATGCGCTTCATCAATGATGATAGTCCCGAAATAATCACGCGGATACTTCATTAACCGATTCTGCTTAGAGAGAGTCTGTACACTGGCAACCACGACCATCTTATCGGAATCGAGCGCCGAGCTTTGTGCTTTCTCTAACGCGGTCTCTAGCCCCGTCACCATCTTGAGCTTGTCGCTTGCCTGCTGTAAAAGCTCTTCCCGGTGCGCAAGAATCAAAACGTGTTCGCCCTTTGCCACCTGGTCGTTCACGATGCTTGCAAACACAATAGTTTTGCCGGTTCCGGTCGGCATCACAACCAGCGTTTTCTTATTCCCGGCATCCCACTCCCTGTGAATCGCTGCAGCAGCTTCCTGTTGGTAGGGCCGGGAGTCAATCTTCTTTGTCATTGTCATATTTCACCTAAAAAAACAAGCAGGCCCGAAATGAGCCTGCCTTACATTTTCCCAATTTAGTTCATTGCCCGCTGCATCACAAATATGATGCCGGTTGCCAAAACCATAACGCCAATGTCTCTGACAACGGTTCCGACCCGTTTATCATTGGTAATGTCCTGATTCCATTCAAATCCCCAACCAATCATAGCGACACCAACCACAATCAAAATAACACCAACAATCGTTAAGCTCTCTTCTGATAAACCGTACATCATGCATTTCCTTTCCGCAAACAAAAAGCCCCGCACAAGCAATTCATGCGGGGCAGCGATTCGATATACTTCTACTTTATATTTGCTATTGTACGCAATTCGCACAGATTAGCAATAGAAAATTACAAAAAATTCCCGCATGAGCGCTATCACTCACGCGGGAAAATGCTGCTTAGTACTCGGTGCAGAGAACCGTCAAAAGGCTGGAGAAGTAGTACATTGCGATGGTCGTGATTTTCACAGCATCGCTTCCCTGCCCGTTTGCAAGGCGTGTAAAAGTTCCGCCGTTCTTGAGTCGGGTCATGGTCAGGTACATGAGCATATAGGTGTTCACATAGACGTCTGTATATCGCTGACCGTCGTCCTCGTAGCGCTGCGGGATACATTCCTGACTCAACATTTCAATGAGCTGATACCAGGATTTCAGGAACAGCGGGCTCTTCGGCTCATTCAGAGCATTCTGAGCCTGCTTCTGGTATTCCTTCAAAGTCTCCTCTTTCAGAGGCATAAACTCAACGTTCGCAAACTTATCGCGGTTGTAGTAGAGCCACAGCGTAGCGTTGGACAGGTCCATGCAGATACCGGCAAGCTTCTCTGCTTTTTCGTCCTCCAGTTGAGTCACCGGAACGCTCGGGTCATCGATTTCGGCATCTTCGGAAGTCATGTCCACAATCCTGTAGCTGTTCTCTTCTGCCCGAATTTCAGAACTGACGAAGCGCTTGAAATCTTCAACGAGCTTCCGATAAGCTTCGAGCTGAGCATTTTCTTTCTGTTCACTCATAATGTGTATCTCCCTTTTGGATTTCTTATTATATGGATATTGCACTTTTTTGCAAGGGCTTTTAACCCAAGCACCTTTTGCGCCGTTTGTCAATGGCCACAAAATATCAAAGTACTGGTAAAATTAAGGTGGGAAGACGTTCTGGAACCATGAAACACAGGGCCCTGCTTCTTGCTTATGGCTGCTGACTTTTTTCAGCCTGCGTTCTGGCTGTTCTTCTTGACATCGGCTGCAACCTTCAAGCGGCGTATGTACTCTTCGAGCTCTTCCAGCGTATAGGTTTCTTCCGTCTCAATCGGCTCTTTGGCATCTTTGGGCAGATAGCTTTTCGTACAGACAAACTCAGGGCTCGTTACAGGGCAGTCCAGGACAGTTTCATCGTACAACTCTTTCTCGATGTTGTGGTAGAGGAAGAACGGGATATGCCGCCCGCAATCGTCATCCGATTCTGTCCAATCCGGGAGTTCCTGGATTTCGCGGCCGTATGTTTCATAAAATATCGTGTTTGCCCGAGCATTGCCAAGAAGAGTGTTGAACAGCTTAAAGTTTTCTCTCACTTCGCGGCGGAAGAATTTCGGGAGTGAAAACTCCTCGTATTCCAGTTTCGTATCAGAGCGTAGGTAGTATCGGTACTGCGTCTCGACCGGTATAAACTTTGTTGCAGCATTCAGTTCTTTCAGAGCGTTGAGTCGTTCACTCGTCTTTCTGACATTATGCCTTGCATAGCACAGATACGCTGAAACCAGAATCATCAGAAGAAGAGCTGCAAGGATAATGACAATGAGCCATTCCTCGTCTTCCATATGCGGCAGGTGTTTCAGAATACTATCCTGGATAGCATAAGGAAGGTCATCGAACCATTCATAGAACCCAATCGGGTCCTGATAAGTATGGGGAGCCATGATTCACCCTCACCGCCATCAGTAAATAAACTTGCATTCCCGGCGTTCCCGGCCATTGCCGCACCAGTAATGCCGCCAGCGGGGAGTTTTGCCTTCCCCATTCTTTTTGTATTCTTTGGCCGCATTCTCACCAACGGTATATGTCTTGACGTTGATTCGCTGTGCCTTTCCCTGAAACACGAATACCGGGCGGTCACGCTTTTTGGAAGTTTCCAAGCAGACATCAGGGTTCTTGCTGGCAAGATAGTTGGCGCACAGGATTGCCAGCCGGACATAAGGTGTGCCGCCGTCAAAGACCGAAGGGACTGCTTCCATCACAGCCGGTACGCTGATACCATTTACTTGCCGCTGCCCTGCTGCCTTTTCCAGGTATTCTTTCGTGCTCCGAGTTGCTTCCGTCAAACTCTGATTTTCCTTGGCCCAGGCAGGCAGAGTCAGGAACGTGAAATCATCGTGGCTGCCCTTAGTGGGGCCGACAAGAACGATACCGAAAGCTGTGGTTTTCTCTTTTTCGTCGAATTCCACATGCACGAACATACCGTTGTAGTCGTAGCTGTCATACACCGGGATAAAGAAATCACGAACCGGGAGTCGCTGCAGGATATCCTGATGAATTGCCACGTCATCCGTATCCATCAGCATTTTCTGAAACTCGTAGTCAAAATCATAGACCGTCTTCGTCTGATTCCAGCAGCCAATGGTAAAGCAGGGAAAAATCTGCGCAGCCAAAACACGCTCAAAACCCGGCGTGTTCATTCTCTGCGCCGCTGTCATGCAGCACAGCATCGCGGACTTGTTGTATTCTTCCAGCGTTTTTCCACACGGGTCACTGAATCCAAAATGGTTTCGGGTTTGTTTGGTAACGGCATTCGCCGTCAATGCGATTCTCAGCTGTTCATTGGTCATTTGTTATCCTCCAAATTATTTTTGATTTTTGCCATATGCAAACAGCGCTGGACCATCCCAATGGTGAATTTGCGAGTCGTCAGTACTGTCATGAGCTTGCCTTCATTACCCTTGATAGTTCGTTCCAAAATGTTCCAGGATTCGCTTTCGGGCTTGACATTGGTATATAAGTCCAGCGGAACATACAGCCACGCGATTTCACTGTCCTGCATCACGGCATAGGATTGTAGGATTTTATCAATTGCCTCCACGCCGACCTTCCAGCTGGTGATTATGGTCCGGCTGATATCGTATACAATCAGGTGCGGTGCTTCATTTGCTTCCGTATCAACTTCAATGACATGAGCAATATACGGTTTCCCGTCCACCAGCTTATACCGATAAATGATGGACGGGATTTTCTCTCGAATCAATCTGTCATGTTCAAGCGCCAAGTCCGCGTACTCGCCCGTTGCATCAATGATGATGACTCGTCCCTGACAGGTCCTCAGTGTCGCTCTAATTTGCTTGCGGCACCAGGCAGAGCTGCTCTCTTTGTACTCCGTCGAGACAAGAAAGAAATTCCTGCCCGGTGTGATAATGGGTTCATAGCTCATTGTTTATCCTCTGTAGCTTTTGTAATTCATTCACTTTTAATTGTCTGCAATTCGCACAGTTTCGCAACATGATATTGTCTGTGAATACCAGTTATCGGAGTCATAGTCCTTTGACAAAATTCGGGTCGTAGTGGGACAGGACTTCCTCGTTCAAGCTGTATTCGCAGTTGATAGTCGTTGCGTCATCCACATACATGCCTCGGTTTGCGTAGTATATTCCATCAATATAAATGGCGAACATGACGGACGGCATCAGTGCCTTTTCATTCACTGCGTAAATCAGGTATTCATCCAGATTATCCTTGACCACCGCGCTCTTATTGATTTGGGCGATTTGCTGTCCGCCAAGAAATACAGGGCAGCATACTCCTTCTTTTCCAAAACCAATTTTGTAGCTCTGGTATTCCTCGCCATACAGCTGCATGGCGATAGAATTGTATCCTTGGAGGAATCCGGTTTTTGTATGGATGACGGAAATCTCGCCTACCGTGCAGTTGTTCTCACGGATAGCAAAAGGGTGTCTCAGAATATCTTTTGTGTTGATGCCGCGCATGTACGCCCTTGCGTCAGCAGCTGGCATGTATTGCAGCAGGAACTTGGAATCATTCAGCCGGATGCCATAACCCTGCCGTAGCAATTTCGGGATATAGTGTGCCTGCCCGATAACGGCCTTGCCTTTCACGATATCGAAGGTGAACTCATATCCTTTCGATTTGGTTTGCTTCACAATCCATTGCAAGACTCATCGCCTCCTTTTGCCTTCTCACTCGCTGGATAACCTTGTACTGGCCTCCTGTTTCGCGTCGTCTAACGCTCGATAGCATGTACGGACGCTCAACCTGTATTTTGCGGCAAGCTCCTCAATGGAATAGCCGTTGCCGTAGTCTTTCATGATATTGCAATTTCGCTCAATCAACTTTTTGCTTGCAAATTTTGAGATGGTACTCAACTCCTTTGCTTTACGCTTTATTTCTGATTGTCTGCAATTCGCACAAATGGGCAACTATTTTTGCGAAATAAGAAGGCAGGCTCCGAAAAGAACCTGCCATGCATATTAGAGGTTAAAGATGCCCAGCCAGCGCCGAAACTTGATGCCGAACAATTCCTGTGCCTGCTCGTAGTTCATGATAAGCTGGTTGCCGCCAGAAATCAACACTATGCCGTCCGGCGTATAAGCCGTTTCCGTAAGCTTTATTGACGGCCTTTTTGAGCTCCTCTTGAAACTCCTGCTCTTCCATTTCGTTCTTTCTGAATGCTTCCGCAAACGCCTTGTACAAGTCATAGGTCTCTTTGTCGGGGTTAAATGGTGCGGTTCTGTAGTATTCTGTTACGAACCACTTTTTGCCATCGATGCTGGTCAGATAAAATCTTGTATTCGGAATCGGAATGCTTCCCATCATGTCAATCACCATCCTCCACGACCAAGGCGAACCCACTCGGTTTTCGTGGTGTGCGAAGTATGATGAGCATATACTTCATATTGCAGCTTGCGCTCATACTCTGCTCTTGACGCTTGTTCTTCCTTCAGCTCCTTGACTGTGGCGAGCAGCTTATCTTCTCGACCTTCCGCTTCACCCTTGGCAAAAGCTGCTTTTTCGGCTTCTTCGATGCGCTGGTATCTGCTCTTTCGCTCTTTCTCGATGTAGAGTAACCCGTTGGCTACTGCATCAAGGAACGCTTGCATCTCAGATTCCGGGATAGGTTCTTGGCTTTCTCTGCTTTTGGATATACAGCAAAAGCCCTCATCGTCGTAATGGATGAAATAGGGTGAGTTCGGAACCTGTTGTACTCGCATAGGGCACTTCTTCCTTCCGTCTCAAAGACAATTTGCCGGGACTGTCTCCCGTTGCCCGCTGCTCGCCGCGTGGAGGCTGTCTTTTGGAGCAGCTGCGCGGACAAAACCGCGCTTTTGAGTTACATCTCTGCGTTAAACAGGTTGCGGAGCTTGTAGGTGATATCCTCGCTGTTGCCGACGATAGCTGCCGCTTCGTTGATGGAAGCGAGCTCCGAAAGACTATCCGCTGCGTAGTTGTAGCTGATGGTATAGATAGGGATATCCATACCGGCAATGATGTTCTTCGTATCGGAGAAGCCATATCCGGTATTGTTGTCACCGTCCGTGAGCACAAAGATGATGGGCGTGCAATTCCCACCCAGTTCCTGAGATTTCTGGTAGATGCGGTCCATAGCAACGCAAAGACCGTTGTACATTGCGGTGCTGCCGTTCGCATCGAGGGAGTTCACGGCACCCTTATACAGAGTTTTCTGGGTCAGAGAGAACTGGTTAATGGGCAGGTATTCCCTGACATCTGAATCAAAGCCAATGATGCCGATATAGTTGTCGTCATTGATATACTGGATGGTGTTTATCATCGCGGTTTTCAGGGCATTCAGGGGTTCGCCGCGCATCGAGCCGGAAGTATCGACAACGAACTCTGCCACAATAGGAATGCCTGAGTCCTTCTCTTCTTTCCAGACACTCTGAGCCTGTGCGATGGTGTTGCCATCGTATGCCTTGCCTGTATAAGCATAGTCGTCAAGACCATTGAATCCGTCCTTGGTCGCCTCTGCCTGGTTCTGAGCGCAGAAGGAAACGAAGGCAGCAATAACTTCCTTCTTCTCCGCAGAGACATTCCCGATGGAATACAGAGGATTATCGTGCCGTACACCGAACGGGATGAACTCGTAGTTGCGCTGTAAGGTCGGGTCATTCTGATAAGACTGATACTCCATGACAACGCCGTCCACGATGCCCTTGTCTGCCGACTGGACCATCTGCTGGGTCGTGAAGGATACGAGAGGGACGTTCGCTTGAAATTTCTGGAAATTCTCAACAGCAGCCGTATCGACAATCGTATCGCTGCCGCTGCTCGCAAGAGCCTCAAGCAGAAAATTAAGACCCGTAGCACTTGTGTAGGGGTTCGAGTATCCCATCATGAGTTTGCCATCGATGGTTGCGTTCAGAACGGAAGAAACAGACGCTTCACCGTATTCAGAGCGAAGCATATCCCCTGTCTTCTTTGATACGAGAATACCCGCCACATTGCCGACCAGACGGTCAGCCTCAACGGTCAATTCTACGCCCTCGTTCTTCACCAGCTCGCCAAAGAGCGTATTTGAGGGGGTATAGCACTCGGGCTGATACTTTCCCGTCGAGATGTACTCAGCCGCCGTACCGGACGGAATGGAGCGCAGGGAGACACTCATAGTCTTGTCTCCGGAAGTCTTGTTGTGCTGGGCGTTGAACTTCTTTGCCATTTCGGTCAGGAAAGAATCTGAGCCGGACTCTGCTGCTTTCTCGCCAGAGGAAAAGATTTCGATGTTCACATCTCCGTTTCCTACGACCACGAATGGGTAGGAGGATTCAATGTCGGGCAGTTCATCCTTTGCATCAAGGAATTCAGAGACATCCAGCTGCTGAGGATTGACCTTGACCTCCTGCACGCCGATGCGCTTCATCTTGCTGCTCAAGTTGGCATATGCCTGCTCGGACGTCATTGTACTAATGCTGACGTTTGAGTCCCTCATCACCGTCATCGAAAATACTCCGAGAACAACGCCTACCACAGCAATGGTTGCAACCACAGGGAAAATGTTCTTTTTTGTCACGTTAAATTTCTCCTTTCAAGTTGTTATATCGTTTCATAGCCTCACGACTGATATCTTCATCCTGTTCAATATCCTGCGTCGTCTTGTTAATGACAGCATCGAGCTTTGACATTGCGAGCACAACCTCTGTATCCCACGGATTCTGGGCAGAACGTTGGTTCAGAGCGTATGCTAAAGAATCCAATCGGAGGATTAAGCGCTCATTGTCATGAACTACCTTATCCACGGTACTTACGATACCATTGTAGATTTCTTTCTTTTTCTGCGCTTCTTCTTTGTTTCCAAACGAGATAGAGCCTTGACAGAAAGCCTTGTATTCCGTTTCATCAAACATTGAAGCCGAGCGAATCGCGTCATCCAGTCGGTCATAGAAGATACGTTCTGCGGATTCCAATAACGTTAGGCACTTGGTTTGTTCCCCGGATGTCTTGCTATCCTGGGTCATGCTGTAGGCAACGGCCATTTTTTGCCCGAAGCGCCGTACCTGATACAGCATTTGGTCAGCCTGCTCTGAGAAGACGCTTTTTGTCTTTACTGCCGTTTGAATTTTGTTGGTATACAGCTCTTCTTTGCTTGTAGGCCGTTCAGATGCAGCAGAAGCCGCAGCTTTCTGCTTTTTGAGAAAATTGCGATATGCAATGTAGGCGCAGAGCAGCAGGAACAGGACTGGCGTGCCATATTTCGCAAGGAGGATAAGGAACAGCGATGTTCCGTGCATGTATTCGATAGTGTAATAGGTGCTGATATAGGTTTCGACCATGTAGACTATAGCCGCTGCTATGATAATCAAACTCACGCCGAGCATTAACTTCACCTCTCCGGTTTTACTCTATTTGCTATCAAGAGGGCTTGATACGAAGTATCTTTTGCTTCTAATTATCTTCGATTCGCACGATTCAGCAACAAAGCCTTAACATGCAAAAAAGACAGTCACCCTAATTGGATGGCTACCATGAACTTTTCGTTTGCGTCACAACAGAAAAAAGGATGGCTCTTTCGAGTCACCCTCTTTTTATTCGTTGTCTTTAATCTTTGGCCTTTTTGTCTTTCATGATAGCCTTCTCTTCTTCGGTCACATCCGGTCGAAAATGAGTGACTTCCTCACCGTTGAGACGCTTCTCATGAATTAGATAGCCGCCTTCTACGCGTTCCATAGCATTGACACCTCCTTCCTTTTCACTATTCACAGGCTGTTCGCCTTGATTCATGATGTTGATGTTGCGGTCGGTCTTTGCCTGGATGCTGTTGGCACGGACAATTTCGCCCATGTCGATTCCGGTCGCTTCTTTCACCGTCTGCATGGTTTGAGCCATCAGGATAGGAACGTTCCCGGAAACGCCGGATACGCCGGAGGCGTCACCGCCAATGATAGAAACCTTATCAATGCTGGACAAAGGCTGAGCCACGCTTTTGGCAATGTCAGGAAGAACCTTGATGAGCATTTCAGCCACAGCCGCATCGTTATACTGCTTATATGCCTCTGCTTTCTGTTTCATGGCTTCCGCTTCAGCCAAGCCTTTCTGACGAATCGCTTCAGCTTCTGCCTTACCGACAAGTTCAATGCCTTCTGCTTCCTGCTGCTTGGAGAACTTCTGTGCCTCAGCTGCACGTTCCGCCTCATATTTCTTGGCTTCTGCCTCTTTCTGGCGGCGGTACAGGTCAGCATCTGCCTGTTTGCGGACTTCCGCATCCAGTTTGCGTTGCTGGACCTCGGCTTCCTGTGCGGCAAGGTCTACCATTTTCTTCTGCTTGGCGATTTCAGCATCCGCTTCCGCTTCTTTGATTTCTTTGGCGCGGAGATTCATCTGAATCTGACCGGCAGCATCTGCGTCAGCCGCAGCTTTATCAGCTTCAGCTTTCAGCTTTGCCTTGGCGAGCTGCAATTCATTGTTGCGTTTTGCAATCGCAGTCTGCGCTTCAACTTCCTTGGCATTTGCAGCCATCTCAGCATCGGCCTTCGCGCAGGCTACATCACGGGCAGCCTGAGCACGGGCAATTTCAGCCTGTTTTTTCACAAGCTCTTCCTGTTCAATGCCGATAGCCTCAATGACGCCGTGGTTGTGGCCCTGAACATCCACCGCATCCCTGATATCCTGGACGTTAAAAGTCACGACCTCAAGTCCCATCTTAGCAAGGTCGGGGCGAGCATTCTCGATAACGCTCACAGCCATCTGCTTGCGGTTCGTCAGAATTTGGTCGACGGTCATGTCAGAGACAATCTCACGCAAATTGCCCTGCAGAACGTCATTAACTTTCTCATTGATGCCCTGCTCGTTCATGCCCAGAAAGTTCGAGATGGCTGCCTGTTGGCGGGACATGATGTACGCCTTGGCGTCTTTCAGACCGGATGCCTTCACTTCTTCATCCAGAACGGTAGAGTTTTCGCTGTAGACTTGAATCGTGACAACAGAGTCAATCCAGAGACTTACGCCGTTCTTCGTCTTAACACCTGTTTCAGGAGTTTTGACGTCAATTTTCAGAAGGCGCATATTTAGCCGGTCAGCCCGCTGAAGAACGGGCAGAACAAATGTACCTTTTCCGCAAACTACTTTAGGCTTAGACAGACCAAAGCCGGTCACAACGATAGCCTCCGTGGGCGGAGCTTTCTTGTAGCAGAGAAATCCAAAGAGAATAATCAGGGCTGCCACAATCGCAATCACATATACCATAATTTTTGTTTCTCCATTCGTAAAATAGTAATAAAACTATAAGTCAGGACTTGCGTCCTGTGGTCCACTTCGCCAATGTTATGCACTGTTTTAGCCTTTCGACATGACGCTCGCACTTCTCCTCCCCTCGGAGATGTTTAACGAAACGCCTGCAGAGCTCACCACTTGTGGAGCATGGATAAGGTGCCTATATTATTAGTACACAACGTAGTTTTCCCCACTGCCGGAGCAATGGGCTTAGGCTAATCAACTGGGCTTACAGGTTGCCCCGCAAGCCCCGTCTATAACCGGCGAACCGGTTTAGGCGGGGTTGTTGACTCTTTTAGCTGCTAAGATTCTCATTCCTACTGCATCGGTATCGCCCCATCTCACAATCGCTCTGTCTTTAATTGTCTGCAATTCGCACGATTCCGCAATAAACAAAACCCACAGGTGAGAGAATGACCTGTGGGCTTCGAAAAGAGGTAATTATGCGCAAGCAGACACGGCATCGATTCGTGGCGACCAACTACAATCACTACAAATGTCTCTTGCCGTTTCTCTTGTACAATTCTTATTGTACGAAGTTCGCACAGCGGCGCAAGGGTAAACTTGCCAAGACTAAGATATTTTTGAGTTCGACTTCTGGTGTTTGTTTTTTTGCACTCATTTTCGAAAACTACCATACAATACCCCTGGCACAAAATGAGATACACCTCCAGTTACAACTCAAGAGCCCCATCCAAGATGACGGGGTTCTAGTTTTATATATTAGGGCAACAATAAATCTCGTGCATAAAGTTTAAGTATTCATGAACAAAGTTGCGATTTTGGCCCGTCCATCTGTAAAATATGATATAATTATGTTAGAAAGAATTGTGGGAGGAGAAAAACAATGACGGTCGGGGATATTCTTGTAAGCATCAACCAAGCAAGTCTCGAGACGATGCTACCCCTCACTGCAGTGCAGACAAGTGCTGACATTGAACGGTACTACAAAGAAGGCTACAGCATCGGTATAACGGCCACTGAATTCGCTAAAAAGTATCCGAGACTCCCCGTCGACAAGATTTATGCTGCGCACAATATGCTTGCTCCTCTTTATTATTGCGAGCTCGATAGCACGACCGTTCCCATTGTTCTTTCTCTGAACATTTACGGGGACAAGCGTCTGGCTGTGAACGGCGAATCGGACGAAAAGTTTCAGCAGAGAGTTCTGGATATGGCCGAGAAAATCTCATCGGGAAACGCCCCCTTCATTCGCAGCTACCTCTTTTCCCTGGAAAACAGCCTTCGTGTGTCTGTTCTTTCCAGGTACATTGAGTTGTCCAGTCCGGGTGAGAATCTATACGCACTTTTTCTGGACTTCTATCGTACCAGTGATTTTGGGTTCTCGGCTCTCAAAGAGGATAACCTTCAGAAAGTCTTTTCTGGAAAGTCTCAGAAGCAAAAGCAGGACACTGAAAAGAAGCTATCCAGCCTGCCGGATATTGTGACCATCTATCGTGGGGAAGGGAGTAAGTCAACTCCATACGAGAAATCTTTCTCCTGGACCACAAGCTACAAGGCAGCCTGTTTCTTTGCCTGCCGCATCCCGAGTCTCGAGAACAGCAGAATCATCACTGCCCATGTCAGCAAATGTGACATCATCGAGTATTTTCCGAATGATGAAGAAAAAGAGGTCCTTGTCCCACCGGCTGCTGTAAAAGATAGAAAGGTCGATACACTATACGGCATTAACGCTCTGACAGATGAAATTCAGGCGTTCTACCCTCTCTACCAGCGCTACCGGAGCCGTATCTCCGCACTGTACGATGATTATGGCCGGATTGATGACGAGGAGCACAATGCCGAGCACACGCTGCGGGTTCTCTTTGATGCTCTGCTCCTTGTCCAGGTTCAGGGCATTGCCTTAACAAAAAAAGAATCCCACCAGCTATGTGATGCGATTCTTTATCATGATATTGGGCGGACGAATGATGATGTCGATGACAGTCACGGAGCAAAGTCCAGGGACATTTATTATGACGCAGACTCCGACTGCAATTCGGCAACTGCTTTCCTCATCAAATATCATTGCTTAGACGACCGCAAAGCTCTTGCAGACCTCAAAGCATCCAATATCCGGGACAAAGAACGGGTGTGGCTGCTGTATACGATTCTGAAAGACGCAGATGCTTTAGACCGTGTGCGGTTCGGGATGCGAGCCGTAGACCCTAAGTATTTCCGCAACGAGATGGCCCACAAACTACTGCCCACTGCGCAGAGTTGTGTGGGGCAGTTAAAGTTGTAAGGAGGATACCGTGCAGAACGAAAATGGTGTTTTGGCAGTGCAGGAAGATTTCGGTAATGCCTTAGTCGATAAATACGCACCGGTATGGGATAAGAAGTATCGGAGCAAAGGCGAGTCTATCTGGGTATTTCAGAGAAGAACCCTGTCCAGTGCTTGCCAGGTCGTGGCGACGCTGCATGATGCAGATTTCGGGAAAGCGTCCACTTTCCTTTTTCACTTGGCTCGTGAAGCCGAGGAATGTAAGCCTATCATTGAGGCCATTAACTCTCAGATAGAGCTTGCTATGGCGAACTCTGACAAATTCATCAAGGGATATCATCGGCTCATGCAGGAGCTCACAAAGCCCATCAAGAAGAATAAGGACTATGCTCTGTACTTTAAGACCATTGCTTATGTGCAGGAATGTGTTCATTCAGGATTATCCATTGACGGAAATGTGGAACGTAATGATTCTGTCCTGTACGCGGTAATCGATATGCTGATGCAGGGGAGCGAATACCTCAAGCCTCAGGAATTCGATATTGTGAACAACATTGTCGGTATCTCAACTGAGAACGAGCCAATCATCATCCGGGACCCCTATCCCCTCGCCGATGTTCCTGTCTATTATAGTGATGCTCTTTTCAACAATCGGCCATACGACAAATGTGAATCTCAGATTTCTGAAGACAGACGCTTGGATATGGTCTTTTCGTACTATAAGCGTTATGGTTATGAGGGCGTTGCCGACTTCGACAGCATCAACAACCTTGCTTTGCTCTCACATTTGTATACGAACACAGTCCTTTCGATGGCTACCTATGTGAACGAGTATACCGTGGACATGCTGCCGGACAAGCCGCTGATTGAGAATACTCCGAACATGTGGTCCTGGTGGCCAAAGCCCATCTCACCCAAATATACGACAGAGTTTCTGAAAGATACGCTGCACCATCGCCGCAGAACTCTTCCCGCCAACGGTGCATTGTTTCAGTTTGATGCCTGCCAGCTGATACAGGAAATTAAGCTGAAAGAGACTTGCCGCGACAACGAGATTGTGTGTCTGTATAAAATCGTAACCAAGTTTGGTGACCTGGCCGGATACTATAACACAAGCACCGAGTGGTTTTATATTTTGACTGACCGGGCTCAATTTCCAGAGCTGGTTGACAGCGTCACGAATCTGATTCTCTGGCTGTACACTTCTCTCGCCTGTGATTTGCCGGATGTCCTGCCCACTGATGCGTCGTTCCGGTCTTCGTTTGTGACACACGCGGATACTCCATTCGGGATTCGTTGTCTGATGATTGGCGGAAAGCCCCGCGATTATCGCAAGAAAGGCAATGATGACGACGAGCCGCTGCGGGTGTTCGACAAGTCCAAATATGATGCTTCGTCCAAAAACATCAATGGTTTCATTCGCCACCTGCCTGCCGGACAGAAAGCAAGCGAACGTGCCATCCTGATAGCTGAAAGCTATGGCTATGAGCTGAAGAGTGATGAAACCTATGTAACGCCGTTCGTTAGAAGGCAGTGGCTGAAAAAGAAAACCGAAGAATGAAGAAAAGCGCCCACCGAAAAATGGTGAGCGCTTTTATTTTTTTATTCCAAAAAGTCGGAGAGTTTTCCCATTCCAGAAAACTTTTCCCCAAAGTACCAAAAGTTTTCTGAACTCAGAAAAATTTTGCTGCTTTTCCAGTAGTTTTTGGTTTCGGAAAATCATGCGACTATCATTGGGGGTTCACTATCGGCGTTGCAGTTCTTGCCTGCGGGTCAATGGAATAAGTGGCGTCAATGTATACCGTATTGCTCCCTGTGTCTTTTCTCACAAAAACTGGCATTACAATTTTTGTGATGGATGTTGGGTCATTGCCATTTTCTGCGTAGGTTTCGGCATATTCCTGCCAACGAATATCAATATAGGCGTTAGAATGTGGTTCCAGCAGCGTTGTCCCTTCCGGGGTACACTCAAAACCATTGATAGAGCCTTTGTCCAGAATGACATCGATACGGTCGTTGGTTTTGTTTTCGTAGTAGGCTTTTGCCGTATAGCCCATGAAACTATCAGAATAAAATCCGCAAACGACCATGCTGCAGGCATTATTGTCGAACAGCACAATATCCGTGGGCTGAATCTCGTGTTTTGGTTTTGTCGCTTTCTCTTCACCTTTCGGATATTTTGGCTGGATGCTCGTCATGCGCTACACCCGTAGCGTATGATGGGAAACCGCATAACTCGCTGTTTCAGACACGATTTGGCGATGAACCTTGCCGCGCCGCCCAGGAATCCCACGATTTCAATCGTGGGAGGTGTCAATTTTCCACCGTGTTTTCCAGAACGAAACCTTTATTTACAAAGTTGCAAACGAAGCCCGGGAAAGTTAATAATTTTAATCGCAGGAGGGCGTCAAATTATTCCGATGTTGTCACGGAATTTGTCTGAGGGTTAATAGTGAAAGTCTCATCTACATAGATGTCCCGAGTGCTGGAATTGTTTATAACGATTGGCATCACCATTTCGGTGACAGAGGTGGGGTCTTTACCGTTGGCCTCATAAGTATCTAAATAATCGTAATAGTAGATGTCTACATAGGCATTAGTGTGCGCATCAATTCCCATTGTATCTGTTTCAGGGAAGCACTCAAAACCGTTTATAGAGCCTCCGCTTCTAAAGGCAAACATGATTTCTTTATCCGTCTTGTTTTCTATGTAAGCTTTGGTCGTATAACCGTGCAGGCCATCGGGGTCAAATCCACAAATCATCAGAGTGCAAGCGTCATTGTCGGCCAGTACGAGGTCTGTGGGTTGGGTTTCATGCTTTGGCTCGGTTGCGTTTTCTTCCCCTTTTGGATAAACCACGAAATCGTCATCAACAAAGTCATGCCGTGGGATAACATCATAATCTAATTCGTTATAGACATCGAGATAAAAACTTACCGTATTGATATCCTGCGGATTGATGTTATAAATTTTAAGCCCGGAACTTTCCCAATGATGAATCTCCGTTTCCTCTTGACCAGGTTCAACACTCGTAAGCCAAAGGCTCGCACCCACGCCATTCAATGTGCAGTCGCCAAACGAGTAACCGAGTTTTTTATCTGATGTCTTATTCTTGAAGTAAAGCTTCCAATAATAGCCGTAATCATCATCGTAGCCTACGCTCTGCAAGATAATGGTGCATTCTTCATTATCAACAAGTGTCTGTGCCTGGAAATCATTATCGTATGTAATTTTGGGTTCGGGGGACGGCGTAGGTAAATCGCTGCCTGTGCCGTTCCACACCCTTTCATATGTTTTGCCGTCTTCTGTAGTATATGTCTCTCCTACTTTAATCCCGTCAGGGCTGTAATCTTGCGTGCTATTGGAAGTGCTATTTGACGAAGCACTTGACTTGGATTCACTTGCGGCTGTTGCAGCGGAACTATTCGCCTTGCCGCAGGCAGCCAACGAGAGGACGAGCAAAGTCGAAAGTGCTAATGATACAACCTTTTTCATAGTGTTCTCCTTTTTTCTGTTTGTCAGAGCCATTATACACCAAAAGCACTTTGACTTATTTATTTTGGGAATATTTATCGCCAATTTGAGCGGATTGCACAAATAGCAAGAAGAAAATCAGTGCATATATGCTTCGACATTTTCCTTTCCCCTCTGCATTTTCCAGAACGAAACTTTTAATGCAGGCTTTCCCAAACGAAACTTTTGGGAGTTGTGATTTGAACTTGACAGCATTTGCGGCAGCTGAGATTTTGCTATTTGCCTGTTCCGATTGTCTCACCACAGATACGAAGCAGCGCATTTCGCTTTTGTGAGATACATCTCATATTCGGAAAGGCTGCGACAAAATTCCGAGGTTTCAGCGGCTCGCTTGCGACATTTTTCCAACTTTTTGGGCAGCAAAAAAGCCCTACCAGAATGGTAGAGTCTTTGCATGTTTTCTCTCGGTCATACGAGTAAGAAGCGTCACTTATCCGATATTCTTTCGCGCAAAAAAAATGAACTTGCTTCGAGGTGAAGCGTAGCAAGTGCTTAGCAAGTTTTTAGCAAGTTCGTAGCAAGTATGCAACAAGCTCATGACAAGTACAATGTCTACTTTTCCGTAGCAAAAAGAAAAGCCACCAAACGATTTCACTCGCTTGGCGGCTTAGCTATATTCCTATACTGTTTTATTATTTAGATTATATACGATTCGCACCGAATGTCGAGAATTCCGTTCTGGAGAATCATTGTGTTCGGCCGCCATGGTATCGTGCTGTCGGGCCAAGCTGAGCCACGCCAAATAATGCTGAATCGGAATTCAGTGAAATTAAATTCAACGTTTTTGAGAATACAAGAAGAGCCCCCGCCAAAGAGCGGAGGCTTGTTTTTGTGCAGCAAAGCTCAAAGTCCTATGGGTATTTCTCCAAACGCCCGGAAATCTCCCTCATGTTTTGTGCAAGGGCGCTTTTTCATCCGTTCTTCGCAAGCGGTCGGGCCTGAAGCAAGGCGCTCACATCGAAACTGGAGGCGTTGTACACCGTTATGCCGTGTTCCAGAGCGTATTTCACCGTATATGCCGTGCCGCCGGTAGTCCTTGTGCAATAGGAGATACAATAAGCAGAGTAATCGACTAGATGTCGGTCTCTTAGAAGGTATACTCCCCTGCCTGGTTCTTTCGCAGCATATACTATTTTGTCTACCTGCTTGTCTATTTTCTCGGCATGCCGCTGCTGTTCTAAGCTCCATTTAGAACGGTATCCCTCAAAAGGCAAAACCTCAATAACGCGAATTCGGGGATGTGCTGCTTTCAACGAAACCAGCATATCCGCCATAAGAGTATCAAAACCTAAAGAACCGCCGATACCAAAGTAAGTGACTCCCTGCTGGATAAGTGGAATAAGCCGGTGTTCCACCCTGGCCAATATTTTGAGCTGCTCGCCCGGTGGGATATCCTTGTGCCCAACAAAGCAGCAGGTTTGCTCTCGGTATTTGCTATTCACCTTGTTTCTTCTCCTTTCGTTGCAAAATCACTTCGTCTGCTTGACACTGTTTGTGGTATAATTTTTACAACCAAAAAATGATGGAGGCTTTAGGTATGCTTGAGCTTACGAAAGAGCAAATACAACAACTTGTAGATACTATCGAGAGCAAGCAAGACTGTCATTGCAGTGTTTCCAACAGTATGCGTACTATTTGGATTACTTCTAGCGACGGGGAAAATGAGCTGCGTGTTGCTTTCCTTGGAAATTTTGCATTGGTTCTTTCTCGCGTTGAGTTTGCTCACAAACGTTGTGGTACGATGACAGCGATACTTTTTGCCTTAAAGAAAATCTGCGAAGAAAACGGCGTACACCGCATTATTATCCAATCTGTGTTGACGCCCGAAATGGAGTCATTCTGCTGCAAATCTGGTTGCAAGCCCGACCCAAACTCGACCATGGAAGTTGGTGGAGTCTTGACGGGCGATTATTTCTTCGATTTTTAGCAGGGGTCTCCGGCTGCAGCATTTTCCTTTGCTTCCACGAACCACCTGTCCTCCTCAAAGAACAGATATGTTTTGGCTCTTCCTATCTGGCAGGTATAGCGAACTCCTACTCCGCCAGTTTTCGAGTATTTCCGGGGCAACACTTCCGAGATGCAGGTGATATCGAATCTCTGGCCCGTGTCCCAGATGACTGTCTGAGGCGTTAATATGCCTTCAGGAGAGAAATCGGCAATGACCTCGACATATTTCTTAATTCTTGGTTCTGACATAGATTAGATGCTCCCCTGTGCTTCCCTGCAAATACCCGTGTGGGTGTATGGTGTGGTCTCCCTTGGCGTCACAATGAGAGAGAAACCGGTCTTTGTACATGACGGCTCGTTGTACGGAATAGTATCCGAACCGGTTCCGTATCCCGTCAATCGCGGATTCAAGCCGCTCGGTCTCTTCCTGCTTTTCGGCGCTGTACTCAAAAGATATCTGGTTTGGTTCCGTATCTGGCCGCAGGTCAATGGCACGCACGCCAACTGAGCGTAGGTGCTCACTCCACCGGTAGTTCTTCTTATACAGCTGGTAAGCTGCCTCCGCAATATCCTTTTCCTGCATCGTTGGCTGGCCGAGCTTGCACTGTCTCTCAAAAGAGAAAAGGCTGGAATCCCGGAGACTCACCTCTACGCCTCGGCATCGGAAATGGTTCTCTCTGAGCCGCGCAGCGACACTTTCCGCGAGCAGATAAATAACAATCCAGACATCCCGGTTAGTCTTCAAGTCCCGTGGCGTTGTCCAGCTGTTTCCGATGCTCTTGATAGGTACCTGAGCTTCCCTTCCCTCGTATTTCGCCACTGCTCCCGTGTCAAGGCCATTGGCGAATCCCCAAAGCATCGGGCCGATTTTCCCGAATTTTTCTTTCAGAAAGTTTGGATTGGCGGTCGCCAAATCACCGATTGTATGGATACAGTAGCTTGATAACTTTTTCCCCGTTCTGGACCCAACATACAGAAGGTCCGTGGCAGGCAGCGGGAACACAATATCTTTCCAGTTTGACCTTGATATAACGGTGGTGGCATCTGGCTTCTTGTAATCAGACCCCAACTTGGCAAAGACTTTATTCCAGCTCACTCCGATGGAACAGGTAATGCCCAGTTCATTCTTCACGGTATCAGATACTTTCTTGGCTATCTCTTCCCCGCTTCCAAAGAGAGACCGGCTTGCGGTACAATCGAGCCATGCTTCATCCAAGCCAAACGGTTCGACCATGTCAGAGTATCTGAGGAATATCTCTCTGGTATACCCACTGTACCTGGTATATAGGTCATAATGAGCCGGAACAAAGATGATGTCACGGCAATGCTGCTGCGCTTCCCAGAGTGCCATCCCGGTTTTCACGCCCATCCGTTTGGCCGGATACGAGGCAGTCAACACAATGCCGTTTCGCCTTTCCGGGTCACCACATACTGCAATCGGCTTACCCTGCAGCTTTGGGTTATAAGCCGCCTCGCAGCTTGCGTAAAAAGAGTTCATGTCACAGTGAAGTATCGCTCGTTCGCTCGCCATGATTGGCCTCCTCGGTTCGCGGTAACACCTATTAGTTGTTATTTGTGCTTCGTTGGTTGTTATCGGTTGTTATTAGTATAGCAAATACAACCGTAAGTTGCAATATGTGCGACTAAAATAGAATTTGGAAGTCCAATCAAATACACTACAACTGGTAGTTATCGCCAGCGGTTGTATGGAACGGTTACTATTTTGTAATTCATGCATGAAATTGACGTATGGCAAGTAGTTGGCAAAAGAAAAAGCCGCCCACCCGGTTATGGGTGAACGGCAGGAAACGCTATCTATGTAAAAAGACGACTGATACGTCAGAGGTCTTGTAATCTATCAGGCAGCTTTCTTTGCTGCGTTTTCGGTAGCTTTTGCAGAAATTCTTTTGCGATGAATATCGTACCACTTTTCGAATTCTTTAAAATCGACTAATTTTTGAATTTCAGGAGTGGCCTTGTAATTATAGATTTCCTCAAATAAAGAAATAAGCTTATAGCCAAGGTCCTCCATGATTTTTGATTCATACTCGTTACCGTGTTTGTAGTTTTTTGGCAATACAATGTCATATTTTTTGTCAAAAGCTTTTAAGCCCGGTTCCAGTATACGAATAAAAGTATATCCGGCATTATGGATTTTGATGAATTTATAGCAATCAACTCTTTTTTTGTCTTTATGCCAATATACACCATTGTACTCCATGCAAACCTTGCGAGTGTTATCGACAAAATCTACACCATATTTGTTGTTATAGCCAAAAATGTGACGAACTTCATCGAATGCATTTGGAACTCCGTTTTCCCTTGCAAAACCCATTGCAATACGAACAGCATACTGCTCTGGCTTGGAAATAAAATTTGTCGTTTGATTACAATTACCACACATATAACTAATGCCTTGTGCAGTCAGATAATTGGCTGAAATCACCCATTTATTACCACATTCAGGGCAATTAAGAAATAATGTTTTGTTGCTGGAATAAGAAACTTCACTTGCCTGATACGGACTATCTGGACGAATACAGTTAAGAATATCCTCTCGATTATTTTTCTTTAAGTAAGTTTCCAAATCCATATGATTAGCGAGAATTTTCGTATCGCGGCAATAAGGACATGGGTAAACTACATTTGTGACTTTGCAAATTTTAGCCTCAAACTCTTTTTTGCAATCAGGACAAGTAAAACTTGCAACCGCATTGCTTCCCATAGTGTACTTTGTTGCAAAGTCAGCGTTTTTTTTGCTTAACATAGCAGCTACTTGGGGGCAGGTCGTAGCTAAATCATTGTAGCCAACAACAACTTTAGTCCCATTACAGATAGGGCAGCCAGTAGTATTGCCTTTCGATTTTTTGATGCTTTTCACAAAGGATGTGACAGTCGTCTCAAATTCGTGCTTACATTTTGGGCAATTGAAAATTGCAGTCTTAGTGCTTTGGGCGAAAACTTCTGTTGGGTAGCATTTATTCTTTTCACTCCACATTGCTACAGCCTGCGGGCATTGCGAAGCCAAATCATTAACTCCAACAATAGGTTTCGGATTGCGACGCGCTTTTTTTACTTTGCGGCAATAAGGACATGGGCAAACTGCTATTGTGACACTGCAAATTTTAGCCTCAAACTCTTTCTTGCAGTCAGGGCAGACAAAAGTAAGTTTCCTGTTGCTTCCAGCAGTAACTTCAAAAGCAAAGTGCTTATCTTTCTCACTCAGCATTGCGGCAACTTCAGGAGCGACCGTAGCCAAATCGTTTTCTCCAACAATCAGTTTTTGGCGAGTCTTTCTAGTTTTAGTAGCTTTCTTTTCCTCTTCCTCATACGGCATCTTAATGCCAAGAGTCGGAACAGTCGTGCAAGCAGTGCAGTTGCAGGTGGTGGTGTGCATAACATTCATAAAAGCATTCATAATTTTTCTCTTTCTCCTCGTAACATTCGAGGCTTGTAATAAAAAAGCAGCGACCATCCCCCTACTGGAGGAAGATGATAGCTGCTACATTCACATTCACAAGCCAACTTCGTATCAGATGGCTTTTTATTATTCTTCAGTGGTTTTCTGACCGTGGTGAAGAACGCCACGGATAAACTGATTCCAGCGAGCATGGTACAGAACGAACCCGTCTTCGAACTCGACGGTGATGTTGTTGACACCATGATAAGCGGTGCAGGTGGCTTTGCTGCCGTCCTTCATCGTCATCGTAGTGCCAACAGATTTTGGCGAACCATACTCATCCTTGTAAATCGCACCGATAGTATTTCCTCGCATTCTGCAATTGGGGCAGCAAGTAACACCGGATGCAATAGCCCGCGTCATGTTGTGGACGCTTGTCACAAACTCTTGTTTGCAATCGGGGCACGCAAAAATTGCGCGTCTGGACGACCGAGCAGGAATTTCGCTGGGGGCGTAATCGTTCTTGCCGCTCCACATAGCAGCGGCTTTTGGATACATGGTCGCCAAATCGTTGACGCCGAAAACAGCTTTGCGACCTGCACAAACAGGGCAACCGGTATTGTCATGCAACAAAGAATTGACGACGTTGCAAACGGGAGCCTTAAACTCCTGTTTGCAATCGGGGCAGACAAACCATGCCATTTTGTTGTTGCCTGCAGATACCTCATTTGGAGAGCAAGCGTTTTTGCTGCCCCACATGTTGGCTGCTGCAGGGCACTTAGTAGCCACATCATTGATGCCGGGGATAGCTTTCTTGGAATTGATAGTGATAGTGTTGGTGTTCATAGCAAACTCTCTTTCTCCTCGTATTTTCGAGGCTTGTAAAATAAAAATAGCAGCTATCATTTTTGCTCTCATTAAGAGAAATGATAACCGCTTCATATATGAACAAACGGCGTGCAGCCGAATGTCATGCTGGAATTGGATAGAGTGGCTTACTGCTCATCGAGCAGGATTCCACCGTGCTTGGCGATGATGGCATCGACAACAGTGAGCGGCACATAGCCGTACACTCCGTCATCACCATATTCGTCGAGCAATGGCTCGGACGGAGACGGGAACCCGACTTCTACGCTCACGTAGCTCCCCTCGTCGTCCTTCTGGCAGTAGTGGTCTTCGGATGCCTGGATAGACATCTTAAAGCCATCTGCGCAGATTGCTTCGGGGCGGTTCTCGCGCATCGCCATCATAGCGGCAAATATGTTGCCGCTATTTTTGGCAATTTTCTCCTTCTTCAGGAGGTCGGTAACGCGGATGAATTCGGCGGTGTTCATAATGGTGTTCATAGCTTTCCTCGACTTTCTCCGCATTACGCGGTCTTGCAACAAAAAAAGACAGGTCACCCGATTGGTGCCTGTCTGAATTTGTCAGATTATGAATGGTTGATGCCGGTTTATTATCTGTCGTACAACACTTATTGTATGCCGTTCGCAAGTTTCGTCAAACATTTTTTCAAAAGAAAAAAGCCGTCCATCCGAAAGCAGACGGCTTGTAGTTACATCGTCTTGAACTTGCGGCAGCAGTTCGTCATAGCACGGATGCGCACAATGTCGATGGTAATATGACCAAACAGCAGGGCAAAGATGCTACGATGGGCAACTTCGAACAGACCTTCGAGAACACCTATGATGACAACGGCAATCTTGTCTCCATGAAGTCCACCTACAATGGTGATGATGGCTATTTCATTGACTACATCTACGCCGCCCTGAACGACGCAAGCTATAACGGCGAAGGCACACTGCTCTTTGACGCAGCAACGGATACCCCGTCTGCCGCCTGATGCTTTTCACGGCTAAAACAGGAACCTAAACTATTGGAGTCACCTTCGGGTGGCTCCTTTCTTTTTTTGCCTGTGCATTGTTTCCGTGTGAGCAAGGAAACTTTACCCATGCAAAAAGAAAAAGCACCACAGAGGCTCTGCGCCCCTATGGCGCTTATGCTTTCTTAGAGATAATCACTCAGCTTAATGACGCCGACCGAATTCAGGGATGTGTCAATGTCCAGATAAGTGCATCCGGAACAAGCCCTGTCAAACCTGACGATTTCGGAATGCGGGATGTGCCCAAACACATAGAGCGTCTTATCGTGTCCAGGTCGTAACTCATCCAGGTCGTAACTGTAATATCTTCCAAAAGGATTGTTATGCGTAATCACTATATGCTGATATCTATATGGCTCTGTATAATCTATATTAACCTCCGTAACCGTCTGATTCCAAAGCCATTCAAATAATGCTCTTTGTTTTCTTGTACAAGAGAGATATTCATAGATGGTTCTTTCAGCATTATAGGGATTACCGCACATCACTTCCAGCAAGTACAGAATAATCTTCCAAAGGCTATCGTCTTCCCATGCTAATGTATAAGCGATAAAGGCTCGAACAAAAGCATGGAAGGTCTTAGGCTTTCCCTGAATGATTTCGATTCGTTTATCGGCACTGCACTCATACTCTTTGAGTTCTTCTTTTGTTTTGGGATAAGTATATCCTTCCTTGTATGTTCTGAATATTCCTGCCGCAAACAACCGAATTTGGGGGACTTTGATTAACACATGATAGTACTGAAGCATCTTCCTGTGTTGAAGCTCATGGTTGCCCTGAACCAATCTCACATCACATTCATGCTCTTGCAGAAAAGACACCGTTCTGGCATTATCTTTTCCACGGTCGGTGACATCTCCCACGCAGATGATGGTATCGCCTTCCTGCCAGCCTGCTGCATTGAGAGATTCCATCAATCCTTGATAGTTTCCATGGATATCTCCCGCCACGAAGATTTCGCTCATCCTCATCTCCCCTTCTCGTTTTCTCTTAAAGCATCATGAGCAGCCGTTCCATTTCATTGTTGTCCTTATAGGAGGAAATAACCATATTCCGGCGGTCGCGCTCCTGCTCCTCTTCGGGATACCAGTCATCGGTATAGTCATCACCGAGAAGTTTCTTGGCAATGTCTTCAATCGAGAATCCGATTCGAGGTTCCTTGTTTTCATCAAAAGCCCTCTGCGCTTCCTCAAATCTCGTATCGAGCTTTTCCTTTTCCAACTCCACACCGGATTCATCCACTCCGAAGAATGTCATTTCCCACAACACACGGGACAGGCAAAACTCAAGGCCGTAGATGTAGATACTAGATGGTGCAAGTTTCCAGCTAAGAATTTCGTCCCAAGCGCTGAGTTCAAAAGCATATTTCGTGGGAAGGTCCTGATTCATCACCGCGTTTTCGATTTCGTCCGTGCTCATAAAGGTCAGTATCTCGTCACTAATAGGCTCAGACTTTTTCGTGTGCTTTTCTTTCCAGTTACGGAGGTCTCTCACTTCGATACAGACAGTGTCATCGCCTTCATCGCCAAATCCCTTGCAAACCACAATGATACTTTGCTCATCCGGGTTTACTGCTTTTGGCGTGACGGTCTCCATTCTGGCAAATGCTCTATCGACTTCCTTAACTGCTGCCGCCTGTTCCTCGTTATCGGAATACATGGCAGCAAATTCTTTCGCCAGCTTGTTTTTATCGCAATGCATAAATGCTTCATAAGTGTTCTTGAAATCAGTCTTTACCATATTATTTTTCTTTCTTCGCTTTCTGTTCTTTGATGATGGTCACCTTGACTTTGGCTGCCAGTTTTTTCTTAACTGCCTCATATTCCTTTTCGGTGCCTTTGAATATGATTTTATTGCCGCCGCTGAGCATCGCTTCCTGCACACTCAACGGGTCGATGCATTCCGGGTATTCTGTATGCAATCCCACGAATGTTTCTGAACCATGTGGGCGTGGACTAATTATCTCATATACCATTCTCGTCTCTCCTCTAAACCAAAAAAGACGAATGGCAGCTACGCAACCGGCAGCCTGTTACCGGGCAGCGGCTACGCTTCCGTCATCCGTCTTTCATTTCTTTACAAACAGCTACGCTTCATTGTATGACCTACGGTATGCGGGCCTACGGTACTTTCGGAGTAGTCTATTGCGGCTACGCTTCCCGCAAGTACATTTCGCTCAACTTTAGGCAAGTACCTACGGTTTCAAGCACCTACGGTTCCGACCAGGTTATTTATCGTCGTCGTTGTTTTCCCGGTCTTCCAGAATCTGCGGATAAATCCAAAACATGAAATATGCCAGGATAATATAAGAACCAACAAAATGAAAGAACAAGGCCGGTGTAGTCATAACATCCAAAAGACCAACGAACTTGAAAACAACAAGAGTTAAAGCAGAATTAACAAGGAACACAAGGTCCAGAAGCAAGATTCGACCAACAGTGATATTCGACATGATTTATGCCTCCTCAGCAAAATATTGATGCAGTGACTCCGATACGATTTCCTGCGTTTCCTGGCTCCAACGAGTATACGCATTGTCAGGGAACTCGGCATTCTCTACCATGCTCAGCTTCCAGGAGGATACAGGAACCCCGTTCTGGACTGTAATTATGGTGGGCGCTCCGATTCTCTTTTCACCGATACTGATGCTTTCGCCGTTCTCGTCTTTCACAGTATAGTCGATGAGATAATCGCTCAGCCAGTCAAGAAGCTCATAATACCCTTTTCCGGGAGCCACGGTCATGACCGGGCCATTCAGAGTCTCATCAAATTCATACTTGTCGCGGTAGTTATCAATCTGGCAATAGTAGAGGGTCTTTCCCTCCTCTTTTGCGGTTTCAATAAGTTCCGGCATCAGGTTCCGGCAATAAGGGCAGGTAGGAAATGCAAAAACGATAATGCCATCAGCTACGCTTCGTGCTTCCTCCGCCGTCACTTCTTTGATGGAGGCAAAGGCAGGAACTTTGATTTCCTGGAATGTCTCTTCCGCCGTCGAGCTACGCTTCATTCCATTATAGCCCTCATAGGTCCTTGCTAAAGCAACGGAAGGTATTCCGGCAGTGCAGATTGCGGCTGCCATTGCCAGTGTTGCTGCAGCGTATGGAATTAAAAACTTTCTTTTCATAGGACATGCTTCCGATTTGATTTAGATAACCTCAAACTTTGATTAGATTGCATCTGAATGATTTGTGGTCAGAGGTATGTACAATTTTTCTTTCCTATATTTGCATTATACCATAAATTGCACTTTTTCTCAATTTGGAAGCCGGTTTGTTAAATGAAAGTTCACGATTAGCGGTTAAAGTGTTGCCAGCCTGCCAGACGAGAGGTGGAAGTAGCTCCATCAACCCTTCTGTCAGCCTTTCAATGCTTCCTGGAAGAAAGCGTTGTCCATGCGTCTTGTCTTTTCCTTGTGCGGCGGAATCAAGTCAAATACTTGTCTACTCTGCTTTCCCTCTTGTGTCTCCGCCTTTTCTTCTTTTCCAGCTTCCGAGATATCGAAATCGTCATCGAAGTCATCGTCATCAAAGAACCAAGAGCACACGGACGATTCACTCATGGTTTTGAGTTCAAGACACTCTTCACAATAAGTTTGGGGTTCTCCCACACGAGCTTCAAACTTGCGCTTGCAGGTTGGACATACTCGAATCGCTATCATTGGTCATCCATCTCCTCTTCATTGTATCCATTATGCGTCAATGGGTTAATCCCATCGCGGCGAATTCCGTCGTCGTCGTATTTATGTGCTGGCATTGGGATGTTGTCAAAATCCTTGAAATCGAGAACTTTGCTTCCTAGTGCCCGGCTGATACCGTCTTGCGTTCCTCGCTCACAAACGACATGATAAGGCACTCGTCCGTTTTTTTGATATTCGAGTTCTTCAAACTCAATGACCGGCAGCGTTATGGTTTTGCATTTCTGTTCATTGATGTATGCTTCAACATATCGCCCAGTAGTAACGGTTGTATGGCTTTCAACCATCTCATCCAGCCACACGGAAATCATTTCATTGAGTTCGTTTCGTGTTAAAGCTGCTGTTCGAGCAAGAAGTTCCACGCCGATAGAACTTGTTGGAACGAAATAGCTGTACTTGTAGACTTGTTCGAGATTCGTGAGCGTCAAGAGCCTTGTTGCGTTATGGGTTTTGATAATATCAGTGCTGTCGATTGCTTTGCCATACTTATCGCCAGTAATGATTTTTGGAACTATAGCGCAGGTCTTGCCGATAACGATGCACTTAGGAGACATATTGCAGATTGTTGCGAAGTCCTCGTCCGTTGCCGCAAGTGAGCTGGATTTCAAGAGTTCCATCACTGCACTTACACGCCGCTGTTCGTAAGACACAACCCATCGCATCAGCTTATCGAGCGTACAGTAGAGAAAAGAAATACCTGTGCGGTTGATTACGATACCTACCAGACGGCTTTGACCGAGCGTGTACTCCTCGCCCATTGTGGTGCTCGTCTTGATAGTTGCAGAGATTTCATCGGACAGGAAAAGAAGTCCTTTGTCATAGAAGAAGTCATTCATGAAAGTTTGGGTCGCATCCTGTTCGGGGTCAAGCACATCGATTAACTTGATACCAGCCTCCTTGGCAGGCTGAATTCCCGCTGCTCGGCACATGCAGAGTGTCGTTTCCACCCTGGTGAGCCGTCCTTGTTCGCCTTTGATTCGCCGCTTCATAGCCGCCCGCTTGTCTACATCCAGAGCGTCTTTTTGAGTGCTTCGAATGTATTTCAGACCGTCCGGAGAGATACGCACATACCGCGATTCATCTCTCATAAAGACCTCAACATACCCATGCTTTTTGGCCGCTCTCAGAGCTTTGGTAACGCATTGATATGGGATGTCAGAGAGAGCAATGGCAAGCTGCTTGTGCTGGATAGAATCAACGCCATAGAGATATACGAGAAGCTTTTGTTCGTTCGTCATAGTACCACCAAAGTTGTCCGTTCGATTTCGTACCTCATACGAATCGCAGGGCTGAAATTCATATCGTACCGCGTAAAATCAAAAAGAAAGAGTAACATTTCTAGGGAACGAAAATATGACACCTAAAAATGTTACTCTTTTATATCCCTTAAAATGTTACTACCGGACTACGTTAAAGCCAATGGAAGAGGTCGGCTTTTGAGCAAAGAATCACTTCCAAATACGGGTCATATTCGGTCGGAATTGCAGTGTAAAGGAAGCTCATCATATCCCATCCATCACCGTGTTGGAGCACCCTGCAAATGGCATTTGTGATGGCTCCCGTATAGACATTGTTGCTGTCAATCGGGGTCTTTTTCGTGGGTGAAACGCCGCGACAAAACACGAGAAAAAGTTGTTCGGAAGGCAGGTTGATTGGCCCATTTTGAGCGATAAATGCCTTGATAGCAGCCTCCGTGATGTAATCGAATTCGGCATCAAGATAATACTGCCCACCAGCGTCTTTCGCCTTTGCCTTGCGGCTGTACCACTCATGCTGAAAAGGCGGCAAAAAGGAAGAAAACCGGAGCTTGAGAAAGCCGTTTTGAGGGATAGAAACCATACAGAAATCGTTTGGAATTGACGTTGCAATGTTTTTTCGCTGATACGGTGCAGGGGCTTCATCACTCTCAAATGAGACAAGGATTGACCGCTCGGCTTTAAGAATCTCAATCGAGACATCATTACGAATGGAATCCGGCAGCTTTTTCAAGGGAACATCATCCGGAACCGATTTCAAAGCATCCACTGCCTTTTGGAGCTTGCTTTTTACGAACTTTGTCGATGCATTGTATAAAACCGGGGCTTGATATTCGGCTTCAGGGGCATCATCACCGGCGTTACGTTTGACATCGTTTTTGTCGATGCGACGTTTATAATCATTTAATGATGGGAACGCCATTCCAAACATCCTCGTCGTCAATTTGTTCCGTCACATTCAGGTCATAGTTGTCGCTGACCATGCAGAAATAACGAATCCCGCATTCACTCAGAAGCTTTCGATTTGCGCCGGGGGCCAGGATTGCGATACGGGAAGTGACCGGCATCATATCCTCACGAATGCCAAGGCTCCGAATCGTGTCTCCCAAAATAAGCTCGTTACCACGTTCAAATTCGCAGACATAATAGACGCTGCCATCAAAGCAGAAGCTCAAAAGCCAGGGGGTACCGCTGGGAATCGTAAAATTACGACTCTCCGGCAAAAATTCACATGCAACGCGGAAAGCACGGCAGCGCTTGCGGATACTGCTCGTCATCGTGATGTAATCGGCTTTCGCCAACCCTTCTTTGGTAGGATAGCAAGCCGGACGGCGGTTGGAGCCTTTACGGCAGGCGTTGTAAATGATTTCCTGTGCCATGTTTTTGCTGACCTGATATTGACGAGTGAGATACTCGGCCATCAGTTCATTGGGAATAACGGGGATAGCATCCAGCAGTTCGCGGATATCGGAATTGTGAATCTCAGACATACAAATGTCTCCTTTCATTTCTAGCAAAATGAACCAATGTGTTCTTTTGCCGTTTGTGAACCATAAATTAAACGCATTAGCGTTGTGCTTACGTGAAATTGAATTGTGCCTTTTTATGGATAAAAGAAAAAGAATGACACATTTTGAAAGTGCAAAATGAACACATTTTAACGTGTACATTCACAGCTTTACTCAAAATGTATCATTCTTTATAATAATCAGCGCTCCTTTGCCTTATTTTGACGTTTCAAATATCACATTTCAACATCAATGACGGTATTTTCCGCCGCCTTCTCTTCTTCTTCCCGCTTTTTCTTTTCCAGAGCCTTGCGGCGTTCGTAGAAGGACTTAGCATCGGTTGTGATTTCCTTGGCTTCATAGTCATCGGCTACAAAATCGACGAACAGTTTTGCGGATGCAGAGCAAACCAGACCTTGACCACGCGGCAGGCTGGATACCGCTTCCATCTCAACGCTGGTCAGCTGAATGGCTTCCTGAAGGGCTTTTGCTTCGGACGGAATCAGGTGCATGATGATTTTGGTATCGGCGTTACCAATAATTGCCTTGCCGTATTTGCCGCCCTTGTATTCGTAGAACTGAGAAATATCCTGAGTCATAGCAAAAGCGGAACCGCCATAAGCACGAATCGTACGGAAGATTTCAACAACGTCTTCAGCTGCCTGCTCGTTGGAGTCAGTGCCAATCAATTTCCAGCATTCGTCAATAAATACGGCTTTGCGCTGTGTACGGTCCTCTTTGATTTTCGTCCAGACAAAGTCCAGAACCACGAACATAGACATGGTAAGCAAAGAGCCTTTCATACCATTGAAGTCAAATACGATGTACTTGGAGTCAAGGTCCACGTTGGTGTGGTGATTGAAGCAAGCCATAGAACCGTTAATTAGCGGATTCAAGATGTTGCAGACGGTATGCAGTTCAGGGTTTTTTCTCATTTCTTCCTGCAAATCTTCCAGCAGCGGCATCACCTTATAGTTGCCATCTTTATCGTAGATAGAGTTGTTATCACGGGTGATGCCGAACTTTGCGTATGTCGCATACAGGCAGCCGTCAATCAGCTGCTCTTCTTCCTGCGTCATATTGCGAACAACCAGGTGCAGGAACGAAAGAATCGTATGAATCTTTTTGGTCAAGAAGGAGCCGGAAGCCTCATAATCATCCAGCAGTTTTGCGTCCTCATCGTCAGGAGCGCGAATGTCCATGATGTTGATGTTGTTGTCCGAAGAGGGGTCCATGGAGACGAACTGACCATTGACTGCCTTACAACCGCCGCCGTAGTCCTCCAAACCTTTCAGAGGAGAGATGATAAACACCTGCGTGTCCATTTCAGACAAGCGTAGTGCGAACAGCTGTGCGGTGAAAGTCTTGCCGTAACCGGAGGAGCCCAGGATAACGGCGTTTGCGTTTGCATGAGCGCGGGTATCAAACATATCGATGGTGACCAGAGAGTTGTTGACATGGTTTGTACCGACCATAACGCCGCCCGGGTCCTGCATTTCAAACGAGATGAACGGATAGCAGGATGCAACACCCGAAGTCAAAAGATTACGATGAGATTTCTTTGCCAGCTCCTTATTGATTTTCGCAAGAGGAAGCAGGCAGGAATCGAAGCATTCTTCCATCATGAAATCCGCACGGCGAATCTTCATGCTCTGACCTTCGATACGCTTTTTCAAAGCATCGAACTTATAATCGAGTTCCTTCTTTGTATCTGCCACGATAGTGATGAGCATTGACAGGTAATAGAACTCTTCGCCGCTGGAAAGGCCGCGCAGCATATATTCACTGGACGAAATTTTTTCCATACGCGCCTGATAGTCAGAGTCAGTATCGTGACTGTCCATGGCGTTTGCACGGCTCAGACGAAGCTGTGTACTGATTTTATTGAAGACAGCTTCACGGGACATGTGCTCAAAGAACATATCGACGTCAATGCCTTCACCAGCATTTACGAACGTAGCCACCCAGCCCGCGTAGACACGCTGGCTGAACCCGTTCGAGGGAATGTAAGCGAAAGTATAAAACTTGCCATCAATGACAATGTAATCGTGATGCGTAAAGTCAATCCAGTCCGGAGCAATCAGTTCCGTTGCCTGCAAAGACGTCTTAACGCCATTCTTTTCGGCTTCAAAATAACGGTCAACAATGGGGTCCATGTGCTGCTTGAACGTGATGGTCTCGCTTTTTCTACGGTTCAAGAGCTGGTAAAAAAGCTGGTGTAGACCTGCGTCCTCGTTTCCGTCAGGGTTACCAAGTGCAGGAATAAAGATATTACCACACTGTTCCATGTGAGAGCGGACGTTTGCCGCAACGGCATTCAAGTCGGCCACAACCATTTCAAATTTAGAACCATCGTTGCTGATAGTGCGCTGGAATTCTACGACCACAAAGAAGCGACGGGTAATACCAACGGACAAAGCCGTCTTACGAAGCAATCCGATGTATGCCTGCAACATTCGCTTACGACTCGGATTCTTTTCTGCTTTGTAATAGTCCGTCACGGTCGCGATTGAATTCTCGACATCAGCTTTACGAGAAAAGGTTTTGAACTGGATATTGCAGGGAGTTGCTTTGAACGTTTGATAGAAAAGCGAAATAATACGGTTTTGAGTTTCCGCGTCCATATAGGCAAAGTTGATAGGGCGAAATTCCATGATTTTGATATATCGGTGGTCCTTTGTCACAACAATGCCGCCGTAAATATCCTCAATAGGGATGATACGCTGTGTGCTTCGAATGATTTGATAGCGCTCATTCTGAGCTTCCAGCTTTTGATTCATCCGCCGCCGCTCTTCTTTGGCGATTTCATCGCGTTCCTTTTTCGTCAGCGGGATTGTACCGATACTCTGTTCCACAACACCGTGGGGGATTTCTCCGCCATTTTTGAATCGAAACATAGGCTTCACTCCTCACTATCAAAGATAGAAATGTCATTCAAGGACATATAATCAATATCGCTGTTGTTCTGTGTGGTTTGCGGCTGCTTTTGCGAGCCCATCGTCTTTCCAGAGGTTTTGACGTTCTGAGGTCTTTCCTCTGTGCGGCTGACCGTGGTGTCATCGAAAAGGTCTACATCATCCAAGCTGACATCGTCATCGCTGTTCACGACTTGTCCCCTGCCCTGCTTTGCGGGCTGTGCAGACTGAGTATCCTGGATATCAACCGATAAGTCATCCAAGTCCTCATCGACGTCAAGTACTTCCGTTTCATCGTCAAAGACTACATCATCAATCTGCGGGGCTTGGATATCGGTATCAGTGCCGTCCTCAAACAGCTCTGTATCCGCATCTGCTTGCACATTCGCTTCTACTTCATCGGTGTCGATGCTTTCTTCACTGTCAAAGATATCGACATCATCCTGAACCGCATTATTGCTCGGCCCTACAGTGACGGGCTTGAACTCTACAGCCTGAGGATTTAGTTCAGCGTTATTCTCTTCCGGCTTGTTATTTTCCTGCTCATTGTCGGGGTCCATGAACTTCTCGTAATACTGTGCGGTCTTAACACGCTCGGCTTTATCCAGACGCTTCTTGATAGCTTCGTTAATAATGCGTTCGCGCTCTGCTTCTTTTGCCTTCTTCTCAGCCTCTTCCTGCTCACGCTTACGCTTGATTTCTTCTCTGGCAGCCTTGCGTTCAGAACGGGGCAAAGAGTTAATGTATTCCTTCTCTTCTTTCGCACGCTGTTTTGCTTCAGCACGGAGTTCTGCTTTAGATTTGAGGGCATCCGGTTTTTCCAGGAATCCATAGTCATCATCGTAGAAGACCTTGAGCTCTTCATCTGTAATATCGGAACTGATAGGACCGTTCTCTTCACCAAGGACTTTTCCCTTTACAGTGCCAAGCATTTGCTTGAGCTTGTCTTTCGGAAGCATCCGCCCGTCATGAATCAGATATTCCGGTTCAAGTTCGGTTTTGATACGAGGATTGTATTTTGAGATTCTGCGACTTTGCCGGAAACGGATAACACGTTGAATAAACTCAAACAAGCTATCGCCGCCAACACCGTGAGCTGCACCAAGGAAAGCAGCAGCACAGAGTATTGCGCAATAGGCCACGGTACTTTGTACATCCCATCCCAAATCATGCCATCCATAAATGAAAATTCCCAAGAACGGTAGTGCCAGGATGATACCTTCAACGAAGTTTCGAGTTTTGAATTGTCCGTTCAACACATACCCGGTATCAAACGAGTTTTTGGGGATTTGATAAATATTTGGCTTCTGCTCTTCTTTACTCATGCTTCTTCCCCCTTTTGCCGAGCCAATACAAGCATTGCGGCGCAGCAATTACGATATAGCTGCATCAGCATATTCTGGTCTTCCTTTTCTTTTCTGGACAATAATCCAACAGCGCTGATGTTTGCTACTGTACCGTTTTTATAGACATCCATTGAAAGCAAAACCGGCTCGCTTTTCATTGCCTGCATCTGACTGCACATATCAGATAAATCACTTTCAAAGAACGCAGAGACCGTCAGTTTGACGCATGGCCCATTTATACTGCACGTAACAAAAATTTCTGTGTCATTTATTGTCGTATGAAACATTCCCGACCGCATATTCGCACACCTACTCACAAAAAATCACCTCGTCACCACTTAATAAATTCATTTTTAACAAGAGTCATCATTGGCCTGCAATTTTTGCAGTTGCTCACCACGCGCCGCGAGAAGGCTGATGACAATGCGCGGTATCCGGCCACTCGCCAGAAAAGTAAGTGGCCGGGTTTCAGTTACGCCTTATGGCAAGCGCCCCAAACGTAGTTGCGCTTATCGTCGTAACCGTAGACAAGCAGCGTCACGCGGTCGCCGCGAGTCAGCAGTTCATCGGAAGCGGTACGAGCAACGCGAGCCTGAATGTTGCCGACATCCACAATCAGGCGGTAGTAGTTGTCCTGAACGGAAGTCACGGTAGCACCGTAAGCGCCGTTGCGAGCCAGGCTGTGGATGTTCATTGCGGGATTAGCGCGGCGTTCCAGGATAGCGCGGTTCATGCGCATGCTGACAGTGCCATTTTCGTTATCCACGTTCAGGTCTTCGATGACCACGGGAATGCCTTCACCGACATGGAACTTCTTGGATACATCGTCGATATACTCGTAAGCAGACAGAGCACCAGCACCGATGCTGGTCTCAACGCCCAGAGCTTCAGCGATGACGTAATCCGGGCCGCTGGACAGAATAGAAGCGATAGCGCGGGAGCCGTTCTGAACATCCGCATTACGGCCAAAGAAGTGACGGTTGCGCTGGAGCTGCATAGCGTCCTGACGAGAGCCAGCGAATACGACCTCGCCATCCTCAGACTTGGCTTCCATGTACGGGCAGAAGTTGATGATAGCGCCATTCATCAGCTTTGCCTTACGCAGATAACGGCGCTGCCGGGTAGTCGCATCGTTCTCCTCAATGCCCTTCATCAGACTGAAGTAGAAGAAGTCCTCTGCCGGAATCATGACGCGCAGCGTGCCACGGCTCACTTCAACGACAGCGCTGCCGTTCTGAACCGGGCGAACGCCAAAGACCTTGCCCTGCAGGAAGCGTCGAGGACCGTGCTTGTTGTCAGCAACGCAGCGGCGCATCTCAGCCAGGTCACGAGCGCGGCGGTCTTCGGGCATATCGACATGCAGCATATCGTTGCCGTCATCAATGAAAGCACCAATCGCCAAGTCATCATCATTGAAGCGGCGAGTCGCACGAGGAACCTCATTGACTTCTTCGTCAACGCCCTCATCGGCGGGAGCTGCTTCGGTAGCCTCTTTCGGTTCCTGCGGTTCAGATACCGGCGCGGCGTTTACATTTTCTCCAGGCGCAGCAGCGACAGCAGCTTCATTGGTTTCAACGGCAGTGGGATTCAGCATTTCATTTTCGTTCATGGTATTTGTCTCCTTTGTATTAAAAAGAAATATGAGATTATCGACATTTGTCGCTGCCCGGTAGCAGGATTCGGGCACTGTCCACCACACGCCGCGCGGAGGCTGTCGATTTGTGTGGTTCCTGACCCGCATGGAGCGAATCAGGGAAAAAGAAAACCTCCGGTCACACAATCAGTAACCAGGGGTTAAGGAACAAACTATTTATTTTTTGAATGCGTTTTTCTTTTTGGGAGCAGGTTCATCCGTAGCCAGCAAATCTTTCTTGGACAAACGCGGTTTCATGCGCTCTTCGGAACGCTTCTGCGTAATATCTGTATTGATTTCTTTCTGGCGCTGGATATCACCGAACGACGATTCACGGGATTCAATTGCGTCGTGTTTCCGGGCATTGGGATAAAGGTCTGCGGTTTTCGGAAGTTCTGCCCATTTGGTGGGGACAAAATGCGGGTCATTGAACAGAGGATGATGAATAAATCCGAAGCGCTTGGCTTCCAACATGTTCTGGCCATTCGTCATAATCAAAATCTGTTCCTTGTCCAAATGCTGAACTTCATCAGGATTCACAAGATTGCGTTTGCCGTCGCCTTCACTGAGCGAATACCCTTGCATCACGCCGCGATTTCCGGCAGAGGAAGCACGAGTATCGCTGACGCTCTTAGCGCGAATCGTAACAATGCCGCTCTTATCGGAAATGTATTCGGCTGTATACTTATCATTACAGCCCAGAACCAGCATCGTATTGCAGCAGCCGATGATAGTTTCGGCGTTTTCTTCGCCGTACAACTGAGTCAACTGCGGCAAACTTTGCAAAATGAGGGAAACTGCAATCTTACGAGAACGTGCAGTAGCAATCGTCTTTTCAAAGTTCGGCCAGACGCCAGTGTTTGCCAACTCGTCCGCAACAACGTTGACCGGGATGCGTCCTTCACCACCAACTGCATCGAAAGCTTCTTTCAGGTCTTTGAACAGGAAGCTCAAAAGCAGAGAGGAAAGCAGCTGCATAGAAGCGTTATCATCGGAAATGATAAGGAACAATGCGGTTTTTTCCGCGCCAAGATTTGCCAGGCGAATGTCATCGTTACTGATAACGCGGCGAACCTTGTAGGTCATGAACAGCTGGAGTCGAGTATTCAAGCCGCCAACAATGTTGGGCTGTACGCGCTCACCCATACCCTTAAACACTGCCCATGCAGATGCGGCCGGATGGCTCAGCGGTACATACTTGAAGTTTGCTTCCCATTTATCCAGGTCGTTGTGAAGCAGCGCGTCATAGATATCGGAGATGTTACAGGTCGGAGCATCCTCCTCCCATTCAGAGAGTTTTCTGTTCCCTTCTTCATCGCCATAGAACGAATGAGCAAGATATTCTACAACTCGGCGTCTATCCACCATGGCGGATTCCGGGTTCTTTACAATCTCAATCAGAGATTGCTCATCTTCCTGAGTGATATACGGCAGCTGAGTCAAAAGCTCTTTTGCACGGCGCTCATAAATCTCAATTAAGCTCTTTTCACGGATATACGCACAATAGGAAACAGCAACGCGGAACAAGTTTTCTTCCGAGCTTTCCCAGAACGGGTCGCCCTTACTGTTTGCACCGCCTCCCGTGTTAGCAATAACGGTCTTACAGAAGGTAATCACACGCTGGTCATCAATGTTACCAGTAATCGGGTCGTAGATTTCCTGAACACAATCCCACGCATTAGAAAGGTCCAGATTGATAAGGTTAAAGACCTTGACCTTATAACCACGGGACTCCAAAAGTTTACGCATATCGTTGTGGATTTCGCCTTTCGGGTCAGTGACTACAACCGATTCGCCACGCACAATAGATTGGAATACCGCCGTTCTGACATAGCCAAAAGACTTACCTGAACCCGGAGGTCCGATAAGGATAAGGTTTCGGTTGCCGGTAGGTTCAAAAGGAAGCGCGATGACTTCCTCACCGTCTTGCGTGAATTGTCCAAGAATCGTACCCGTTACGTTTTCGACAGGACCAACCTCATAGACTTTTTTGGCTTCCGTTTCATTCATCCAGCGAGCTGTGCCGTATGTGCCTGCCATAGACGTTGCAACGCCACGGTCATCAACTTCTTTGGTTGCGTTGAGGTCTGTGTTATTGACGGAAAACCGGATAATAATGAATGTAATGGCACACGCAAAGACAAGTGCCGTCACAATGCCGTAGCCTGTCGTCAAGGCAAGCACGAACCCCCGCAAAAGCCCCGCATTCCATTCCCCGACAAAGACTTTCGCAATACATCCTGCCGGGAAAAGGCTGACAAGGAAGGAAAAGCAGAACAAAAGTACGAGCTTTTCTCCCTTTGACAGCATCAGAATTTTCGTTTTGAATTCGTTCCATTTGGTCACTGGTTGTCCACCTCACTGTCAGTGTTTTCGGTTTCTTCTTCGCTGTCGGAAGTATCCAAATCCTCAACTTCTCCTTCTGTAACGGTCGTATCCACTTCCTGCAAGATAAAGTTGTTAGGGTTTGTATCGTCAAGAGAATCCGTGACGACCTTCAAAATATTATCGTTGTACCAGAATTCCCAGCCAAAGATTCTCGAAACGTCTTCAATCGGCATTGTGAACGTATTATCTTGGGCCAGCGTCATCGTATCGGTCCAGGCATCCGATGTATTGCGCGACGTATATTTGAAGGTTTTCCTGTCACCGTGGATTTCAAAATACTCGCTTGCTTTGGTCAAAGCTCTTGCGGACGGCACATATTCCCAATGCCCATAAGTGATGGGCACATAGAGAAGACCCGCGTCCTCTGCATATTGCGTATTGCTGTCGTAAGCCTCGGCCAATGCTCGAACCGAAACGCACAGGCGGCCATCGCTGTTGATGGAGAAGTGCATGCCCGGAACCAAAGAGCCGTTCAAGATAACGCATTTCGTGGGAGCGGTCTTTTCGCCTTTCAGGATAGCCTGACCATCTTCTCGATTCTTGATTGCCTGGTCGTATTCTTCCTGAGAATTGAAGATGTAAAGCCGCTCGCAAGAACCTTCTTTTCGAAGCTGTGAGAAATCTGTCGGATAATCGATGGCAAGCGAATCCTTGTCAAGCTCATAGACTTCCTCGCCGGAAACAATGCACTTCAAATATTCATCGTCAACGCTATAGCCGTTCGAATCGTCATATCCAGTCGTGCTCACTCTATCGACAACATAGTTCCCATCAGCATCAAAGTGTCCGGATTCCGAAACGATATCCTTCTCATCAACGCCCAAAACCGTGCCATCGGATTCTTCACTTGACGCAGAGTCATCGGAGGAAATCTGCGTCTCATCCACAGTCTCACTTTCCGAGGCTTCATCGTCAGGAACGGGAGTCTCTTCCGGCTCCATGTATTCCGGGTTCGGACGCAGATATACGGTATGGCCGCTGAAAATCTCAAGGCCGTTTCCGTTATCATCCGTATACGGAATCAAGCCCATGCTTTCAATTACCTGAGCCTTCTCCTTATATAAAGGAGAGCCATCGCCCATTTTCACTTCCTTGTATCCGTTGCAATCAAGATTGTTTGGACTCTTAACATTCAACTTGGTCAGAACGATTTCGCCATCCTTCATTTGGGTGCCGCCCGATGTATCCACATCACCGCCAATATCGGGATTCGAAGACGGTTCAGGCGTGCTTTGAATGGACGGGGTCGGTGCAGTGGAACTGGTAGCATTTGTGCTGCCGTTTCCGCTGTTTCCTTTACAAGCAGTCAGACAGCAAAGGCAAGCGCCCAAAATGGCGGCGCTTTTCATAAAGTTGTCCATAATAAAAGCGGCCCCACTTTTATCTCAGGTGGGGCCTTACTCCTTTCTTTGGTTAGTTGCTCATTTCAATTTCAGGGTCTTTTTGGGTTTCGCCGTAATAAAGTTCAAGGTGCAAGTGTTCACCCGTTCCACCATGACTACTAAGACAATAGCCACTGTAGCCGGTAGTAGCGATTTTTGCGCCAGCAGAAATTGTATCATCAACATTGTACGAAAGGCCCGGGCTCAAATGCTGATACAGAATGAAAACGCCATTCTTTTCGCCCGGAACTACACCACCGCGTTCCCCGTAATAAATCATCAGCATGTTACCGCGTTGACCATTCCCTTTTGTAACAAGCACACCGTTTGAATAACCATCCTGTTTACCAACAATGATACCCTTAAACGGCGCACTCATTGGATATATCGAATGAGGGGGAACAATATCAGTGCCATTGTGCTTCGTATCGCCACGAGGCGATTGCCAGCTGGATGTAACCTTGGCCTTCCAGCCGCTCCACGGTCCAGGGAGAAGGCCCGAAGCCGGGCACTCAAACAGTTCGTCGGAATGGTTTGCATAAAACTGCTCAATCATTTGCTTAATAGAACCGCTGATAACTGTGCCAGTACCAGCGCCACCAGTGCTATCACCAGCCCCGATATCCAACGAAGAATCCCCTTCGAAATCTGCTTCAGCGGCATTATACAGCTGCCGCATTGTCGCAGCTTCTTCATCAAAAAGGTCGGCTTCGGAAGTATCACTCTCAACCGTGTCCTCATCTTGCGGAACATTGTAGTATTCCATAATTTTCTTCTTAGCTGCTTCCAAGGGGGAAACTTTGTAGGTACATGTGATGGTTGCGGTCTTCACTACTTCACTTACGCGCTCCATCACGATTGTTCCATCTTCATCAAAAACCGGATTTCCGTCTTCATCCATTTTAGGCTCCATTTTGGTGACGGTCTTTTTGCCATAAGTTGTAGTTGTTGTGGCTTCCGTTTTCCAGACTTTGTCTCCGACAAGCTCTCGGGCTGCTTTCACCATCTTAGGGACCCGGAAATGGAGCCCATCCTCCGTACGTGCCGCATAACTATCTCCGGCCATAATGTAGAATGTCCAGTTAAGATAATTTTTACCATCGTACAAGTCTTTGTGAATGGTGTAAGAAATATTATCCATCGTAACGCCATTCGCAATAGCAGCGTCTTTGGCTTTATCAACCTCTTCCTGGGCTTTTGACCTCATGTCTTCCGAATATTTGTCGTACGCATCTCTGAAGTAGTTATTCAGAACCGCAACAATAACATTTGATGTTCCCATGTAGGATTGGAAAATTTCATCCGAAGCAATCGCAATATCATCCTGATACGCTTGCGATGCATCGCCTTTTTCCCCTGTTGTAATCCAGGTCAAAAAGTCATCAATGCCATTGGATAGCTGAGCCTTGAAATCCTCCCATTCAAGTACAACTTCATCAACCGATTCTCCTAAAGCACTCATTGTCGTTTCTGCAATTGTGCCTGGAATTTGAGTAATAAACATAAATCCAAAAAGCAGCAAAAGAACCGGAATAAGCGCAATAACAATAACTACTGCGATAACTTTAATCAGTGTCTCTGGATGTGAAACCATGGTGGCAGCAGCACCGGCAAAATCGCCTGCTGCTGCTTGTCCCGCCGCTTTACCAATGACCTTAGCATCCTTAACGCCTTGTTTTACAGCATGTACTGTTGAGGAAACTGCTTTAGCTCCCTGTTTTGCGTCATTGACCGCTTCATCGGTTAAATTACTCAATTTACACCACTCCTTCCTTAATCAAGCCAGTCTCAGCTGTGTAGAAGATTCTGCACATTTCCATCTCACACCCCGTGGAGGTGCTGGCTTTTTCGTGAGACACCCGGCTTTCTTTCGAAAGTCGGGAAAAGGGTATCGTCTAAGAATTACTTGGACGGCTTATCCTTTTTGTTTTTCGAACCGTTGCGATTCTTATTCCCTTGCATCATTTGCTGGAACCTGTTGTTCCGCTCATTTCGAAAGTTGCTTTCACGGAACGATTTTCCTTCATAAGCGTTTTTCTGCTGAGGCTGGGAATTAGAACGAGCAGCAGATTGGGTTCTATCCTGACTGGAGTTTCGATTACGCCGTTTGTAAGACTCATCCGTGTCGGGTCCAACACTCTCGTAGTCATCCACCTTGCCAAGCTGGCGAGCAATACCTTCAAATGTTTCTGGCTCGTAACGGCGGGTTTGCTTGTTGTACTTGGCACTCCGTTCGATATTCATCACATCCGGGGTCTCAGGAACGTTGCCATCAGCATCGAGCTTTTGCATGATACGCCACTGTGTAATGCCCGTATCGGGGTCTACACTAACGCGGGTGACCTGAATACGACCAATGCCATCACTCTCAACAAAGCCATTCGTATCATTGAATGCTTTGATAGACAAATGACTCAAGGGCCTGATTTCAGGTCCATTAGAAGCTCCAGATGTATTGGGTTCGGCACTGGATACACCGGCATTGTCGCTGAATGTACCGGCTTCGGTAAAGGAATTACTGCGAGATGTATCAGCATAGAACTGAGTTCCATCCACAGGAGGTTTTTCGGCAGGCTGTTTACGAGCTGCGGAGCCATCGGCATCACCAGAGTCACCAGAATCTTCGCCAACACCGCCATGATTGAAGTTTTGTGCGGCAGGGGCGGGATTATCTTCCGCTCTGGATGCTTCTGCCGTCGCCTTGGAAGTTGCCTTTGCAGGAGCAGTATTTTCAGTAACAGAGGCAGCTGGCGCGGTCTGACCAGCAGGGCCATCATTGTCGGAGCCAGCACTTTCGGAGCTCACTGCACCACCACCTTGAATTTCAGGCGCAGGTGCGGAAGGTGCGCTTACGGTAGTATCGCCGTTATCGTCGGACGAACTGCCATCGTCGTGAGAATTATTGCCAACATTCTGATGCTGAACTGTGGGAGCAGTAGCATCGTCATTGGAAGTTTCCTCTCCGCTGCCCGAAGAAGCATCGGAGCCGGAATTCTCGTCGTGAGAGCTACCGTTGCTGCCGCCAAACGAGGCAGAGCCGACATCGTTATCGTCGAAATCATCGCCATCACCGTCAGCAGAAGGTGCCGCATGACCAGCAACAGCACCAACGTTGGAAGAGCTTTCTCCCTTTGCAGGGGGTTCACCGATACCAGAATCATCTTCATCGGCGGGAGCCTTTACGCCTTGGGCAGTAGGTGCAGTTTCTTCATCGGAGCTGTAATTGTCGCCACCGCCATTACCTCCAGCGAAGCCCGTATTGCCTTCACCGGAAACATCGTCGCTGTCAGTGCGTTGTGCAGAGGGTGCAGCAACATCATTGGAAGCGCCGCCAGCGTCAGCAGGAGGTTCAGCATAGTCAGGGCCAGCATTGCCTGCCGCTTCGTCATCAGTATCGACCGTTCTATCAGCGTAACTTGCAGGTGCCTGAGTTTCCACTGTAGCAGAGTCACCATCCATGGGCGAAGCATCCACATCAGCAGAGCCAACATCCTCAGTGCCGCCGACATAGCCAGAAGATGTATCCGAATCATCGGATTCTCCGACAGCCGGTTCATTGTCCGTATGTTGTACAACAGGCGCAGCACTGCCGCCAGAAGCGTTATCTGCGTTAGCAGGAGGTTCAGCGTAATCGACAGAAGCGTCATCAGACACATTGTCATTTGTAGCAGCATTGTCAGCCTGACTAGCGGGTGTATGAGTCTGAACCGCAGCAGAGCTGTCATTCGCGAACTGAGTCTCGGAATCAGTAGACCCAGCGTTTTCATTGACGACGCCGATGTTGGAAGGCGTATTCGAGCCGCCGAATTCCGCATCAGCAGAACCGTAACTCGTAGTCTGCTCTGCAGGACCAGCAAATTCTTCGCTGGGAGCACTACCAGTGGGAGACTCGACAGAAACGGTAGAATCATTTGCTGCGAAATCGCTGCTGTCGGGGCTTACCGGTGTAGTTGTAGGTGCAGGGCCTTCTTCGGTGACGGTCTTGTCGGTAGCAGACTGCATCGCAGACCCAACGGAGCTTTCACTGAAAGTACCAGTGCCGTCCACAACAGTCTCGGTTTGAGCCGCGCTGCTATTGGTAACGCTGTTTTCACCAGCAGACTGAGTAACGGTAGAAGTTACGCTGCTGTCAGCAGGAACGGTGCTAATTCCCTGTTCAGGAGCAGCGCCATTCTTGCCCGCAGGGCTGCCAACAATAGATGTAGTTTCAGGTGTAGGAGCAACCGTGGGTTCAGTGCCTTTTCCTTCCGTCATACCACTACTGCCGCCAGATGTGGCTTCAGGCGTGGGCGTAATAGCAGGACCAGCGCCCTTGTTTGTGGCAGTACCACCACCGCTGATAGGTGTATTGCCATCGTGTACCAGAGGCGTTGCGGAATCCTCAGCGGTTGCGTTTGTAGGCGTGCCATTGCCAGACTTTGCTTGCGGCACGTTCGTACTTGTACCAGATGCGTTGCCAGATGCAGATGCTCCCGTAACGGTTACATTTGCAGCGTTAATCGGTTTGCTTGTAGCCGTACCATTTGCGACAGGTGCGCCCGCAGGTGTAGATGCAGGTTTAACAGAACCAGAGCCATTGGTAACAGCGTCAGGATTAACCACATTCACGTTGTTTGCGCCAGGAGTGCGAGATTCCGCATTGCCAGCAGCCGCATTATCAACACCATTGGCATTGATTGTCGTACCATGTGCAGTATTAGCAGCATTTGCAGAGCCAGTTGCTCCTGTAGCAGTAGTAGTTGCCGTAGCCGTCTGCGGTGTCGGTACGCCACTGCCAGTAGGCACAGCGTCTGTAGTTCCACCCTGTGCTACGGTATCGGGATTCACAACGCCAGGTTCAGAACTTTCGCTGTTGCCATGGTGGCCAGAGAACACCGATGCAACACGTCCCCAGAAAGAAGTGGCTTCAGGTTCTGGTTCATCCATTGCGGCCACGGGCGTATGTGTGGCCTCGAAAGCCTCCGGTGTCATGCCAACCGTATCGCCGACCTCGGCACCAGTAACTTCCTGTCCGGAATCATCGTCAGCCAAAGAGTTGTATGCAATCTGGCCATTTTCGTCGGGTGCGGTTGCATCAGTTTCCTTAGCGGTTGCATCACCATCAACCATGGTCGCGTTACCGGCATCGCCAGTAACGTTTTCAGAGGCACCAGTGCCTTCAGCAGTACCCTTCGGCAACCGTCCAGATGCAATAACCTGGGCAGCTTCTTCGTCTGTCAGGCTGCCCTTCGGGTTCGATACCATGTAAGTATCGGTAGTGTTGCCATCGCTGACCGTAACAGTCAAAGCACCATCAGGCATATCGTCACGGCCCATGGCCATGTCAATACCGGTGACTTTCGCACCTTTAGCAAACTGCTCTGCCAGCTCAGGGTCAGCGTTTGCAAGCGTATCTTGCATTGCGGCCAAAGATTCCGAAGAATTGTAATCAACAGCAGAATCCGGGTTGCGCATTTCTGCGGCACGCTGCTCGTTGGACATCTGGAACCGACCGGAATAGTTTCCTTTGGCAGTATCAAATTGCTTTTGTGCTTCAGCCTGTTTGGCATCTCGGGTAACAGCAGCCGCTTGTTCCTGGTCGTGTTTGCTAAGCGCAGAATCGGTAATACGAGTAAGGTAATCCAGATTCTTGCTTTCCATTGCAGACCTTGCGGCAATTGCAGCCGCGCCATCTGCGCCATACTTGTTCAGCTGACCAGCGGGAACGCTGAAAGATGTAGAATTCTTTGTATTTGGGATAACGTCGCCAAGGCTTCTCCCCTTCCCGTCCGTCATGCGGGTAGCTGTCCATTCCTGAGAGCCATTTGCCGCAGTGCGTCCGGTGTTTTCAAGACGGAACTTACCTTTATCCGTAGTAAGGATTGCACTCTGCCCATCCGGACTGATAGCCAGGTCGGAAGTCTTGGTTGCAATCGTGCCAGATTCATCACTCGAATAACGGAATCCGGAAACGCCTGTAATTTTGCCATTCTCATCGCGGTAAGTGACCTTACCATTGACAGCGCCTTTAATGGCGTTATCGGGAGCCAGGTCTTCAACCGTACCCTGAGACACCTTGCCACCATCAAACCCAAGCTCATCCAGAGCGTTTGCCATGGCCTGACGATTCGAATTGGAGTTGAAGGTCTCGCCAGGGTTTTTGTACATGTCGCTACGCTCAGCGTTTGTCCCACGTACAAAGCGGTCGGCCTTTTCTTTGTCACCAAAGCTGACCTTGCCGTATTTGTCCAAATTGCTTGCAGCTCCAGTTGCTGCGCCATTGGCACCTGCAGCTGCTGCCACGCCTGCAGCAATTGGCTTGCTATTACTGCCCGCGCCGCCTACAACATTTCCAATGGCATCAGCAGCTGCACGGCCGTGGCCAGCAACGCTGCCTGCCAAATCAAGAGCATCATGCGCGGCACCCGCAATAATTCGGAAAGCGCCAGCCGCTTCACTCATCGGGTCAAGACCTGTTGTGCTTGTGATGCGGAATCCGGCTTTTGCAAGCATATCGTCCAGCTTTTGTGCGATTTTGAGGTATGCGTATGTGACAAGGCCCCATTTCACGACGCTTTCAACAGATGCGCCGACCAATCCGATGTTCAATGCCGTTCGTGCAATACCAACGACCCAAATGTTCAGAATCAGCAAAACACATTGTGACCAGAACATCTGCATCCAGTTGACTGCCGTATCTTTTGTTCTTTCGTTAGTTGCCGTGGCAAATGCCAGAGGCGAAAGCAAAATAGTGAAGACGCAAATGATGTATCGTTCCGCACATTCAAGTACCAACTTAATCAGGTTCCACCAAATCAAAAACAGAAACACAACGCTGACAACCAGAGAAGCACCTTCGACAATCGAGAAACCTCCCATCCATGCAACTATTGTTCCAGCCGCATCGCCAGATTCAGTTAAGTCGATGATGGACATGCCCGCCTTTTCAAATGAAAAATCGCCCAATCCTCCTCCGGAAACGCCTTCGCTCAATGCTTTTGTTAAGGGCGAAATAATTTCATCGAACATTAACTGAAGGAAGTGACTGCCTGTAAGAGTAAGAACCATGCCAAAGACAGCGTTCCAAATCAGTTTTGGTACGCTTTCGGTCCTTGCGCCGTCTGCAGTTTCCATCAAATACGAGATGATACGAACGGCAATCAGTGCTCCGGCGATTGTTGTCGAAATTACCGTTATGGCTTGTGAAAAATAGCCCCCAATGCCGTTCCCACTCATTGCAAAGCCAGGAATATAATGGGCGACTTCTTCTGTCGTCATCTGCGTAATTTCGAGCAGCGGATTCATAATAAGGTCACAAAACTGCAAGATAATACGTGCGATGACCATGACAACCAGACTGAGGAAGTTACTGACAAGGTCAGAAACCGCAGAAAACGCAATGCATCCGGTCACTGCAAATGCAAGAATAACAGCGGCCATGGAATGCTTAACGGCTTTCTTTCCTTTTACGGGTTTACATTTTATAAGAGAGTTAATGTTGCTCACCTTCTTTCAATAAAAAAAGACCCGCCCGATTACTCGGACGAGCCTTTTAGCCGCAAAGCGAATATTAGACGCCAAGGTTATTGCCGCCAATGTTAGTGCCGCCGAGCTCGCCGTTAATCTGGCCACCGAGTTCATTAGCAACCTTCATCAGGCCGGGCACTGCAACAGCAGCCACGACGATGATGCCAACCACGATAAGACGTTTCTTATAAGTCTGAACGTCTTTCGGGTCACTGGCCAGCAGCATACGCACCAGCATATACAGGAATACTGCGATGCCGATAGGAACAACGACGTTGGTCAAGCCTTTAGCAATAGAGTTGCTAACCTGGCTGCCTACGTCGAACACTTTGTTAATAGCTTCGCTAACATCTGCATAAGCCATAACCGTGCTCAGCATGGTAGCAGTACCCATTGCACAAGCAGTACCTACAGCCATCTGGAGGCTCTGCACCGGGGTGCGTTTCTGCAAGCTGTTTTTCATATTCATTTCGAACTACCTCCTTCCTTCGATTATCATCGTAGTAGAGCCTTCGTGAACTGATTGTTCAACCCTTTAACTCTACAATATCTATTATCTGCACCTCGCAAAGGCGTGCAACAATCATACATTCGTTTATTTGAAGCATTATTCACACAAAACGAAAAAGCGGGAGCTCCTGTCATGAGGAACTCCCGCTATAACTAATTTTATGTTTTGGCTTTTTTTAGTTTCGTGATGATGCGCGGGCCAAGCAAGGACTTGCGGGTTTGTTTACGGAAATTCTGAAGCGCATATTTCAATGCTTCCTCATCGCCAATCATCACCAATTTCTTTTTGGCTCGCGTAATACCGGTATAGTACAAAGGCTTTGTCAACATCACTCCGTATGTCATACTCACCGGAATAATGCAGCAAGGAAATTCACAGCCCTGAGAGCTATGCACGGTAATGGCATACGCAAGCTCAATATCTTTCATATCTTCATTGTTATAAACTAAAGTTTCTCCTTTCGAGTCAAAGTAAATTTCAACGGCAACATCGCTTTCCAGCTGGGCAATTGATTGAATCGTTCCCAAGTCACCGTTAATGACCTGCTCGGTGTTCTTTCGCTGAATGATTCGGTCGCCAACCATAAACAGTTGCTTGCCGATTTCAACACAGAGCTTATCATCCGTTTTAGGGTTCACAATCGCCTGAATTGCAGCGTTGACACGGTTCTTGCAAAGATATCCGCTCGGCGTGCCTTTATCATAATGCGTAGGAGTCAGAACAATCGTCCCTTCCATACCGTATTTGGATACGCCATTCAGATACTCCTCAACGATATGATTCATGATTTCATTCGCTTCTTTTTCCTTATCCTTTTCAGCAACCGGAACAAAGCGAAATTCATCATCAAACATAAGATTCCGGGTATTTCCGGTATAAGCGCGATTCTCACGAATCTTGATGGAAGCATCTGTAATCGTCGAGGTACTCCCCTGACGATAGTTGACATCAAGGCGAACGGTTTTAATAACGCCGCACTTGATTAAATCACGCAAAACGTCACCACGAGCTACAGGAGCCAACTGGTCCGTATCGCCAAGCAGCACAATTCTGGTGGATGGGCTGCTCAAAACAGCGTCGATTGCATAAGCGAATAGGTGTTCACCGACCATACTCATTTCATCAATGCCAATGAAACCGCAGATGGTGCAGTCTCCTTGCGCTGTGAATCCGCTCGGATTATTTGCCGGAACCAAGCCACAAGCCTTATGAATCGTGGATGAGTTCGTACCGGTGCTTTCCGCCATACGCTTGGCGGCCAAGCCCGTTGGAGCCATCAATAGAATATGTTCCTCCGGCCATACCATATGGTACACATCCATGATAGCCCGCAGACAAGTGGTCTTGCCTGTACCGGGGCCACCAGTGACGATAGAGATACGGTACTTTAGGTTTCGAACGGCTTCAGCCTGTCGTGGAGAGAGAATGATTGCATTCTCTTTCTGCCATTTGATGAAAGCGTCCTCGATTTCTCGCTCTTTTATCGGCTCAGCACTGGCAAGTTCAACGATTTTAGCTGACATTTTACGCTCTGCCAGGAAATCGTCTTTATCGTAGTAGTATTTGCCCTGCTTGACAATCGCATATACCTTGGCAACATCATCAAGCGATTCTTTTTGACGTTCTGCACTCACCTGTGGAGTGAGCGCGGCCATCCGAGCTAAGATAGCGCTCTCTTCCGCACACATACTTCCTGTCTTTTGGCAGGCGATATTTAATGCTTCGATTGTCGCGCAGGTCATGCGGCGCTCGGAATCTACCGGCTCGCCCATTGCCAGCGCAATCTGGTCCATCACCGCAAAGCCCAAAATCGGGACGGGCTTATAGGGATTGTTTTCCAGAACGTGAATCGTTTCATTTCCGTACGTCTCAACCAATGTGTTGATAGCGGATGGTGAAACGTCTACGCCTTGCAGAAGTTTAAGAACATCTGCGCGGACCAGAGCGGACAAGCAGGCATCGTTGAGTTTGGCAATGACCTTGTCATCGATTCTTGGAATGTCAAACAGCTGTTTGCAGTGATGAGCGCAAACGTCCAATGTGTTCATCCCAAAACGTTCAACAATATGGTTTGCCATCGTCTTTCCTAAACTGCTGCAATTCCGCATCAGGAACTTGCAAACCTCGCTTTCGGTTTCAGGCAAAATCTCGGTTGCTTTTTCTGCAACGAAGATTTTCTCGTTTTCCTCTTTAGAATCCGGTGCCCAATGTCCTTCCAGGCGAAATGAAATTTTCTTCAACAGCTCAACGGGAATATGCTGAGATGTGGCTTTGAATTCTGCCGTCATCCCGCCGTATCTGCGCACCTCAGGAGGAAACATATCCTCTTGCCCTTTTACACAAGTTGTAAAAATACAGCAGGCGTAATTTGTGCTCGTTGGTACGGCCTTCAGTACACGCTTTACGTTGCACTTGTTTAGCGTGATAGTAGTGTTATCCAATTTTACTTACCCCTTTATTTTTCTCGCAGCACCTCCAAACATTTCGGATATGCCACTTTTTCGACTTTTTCGTTTACCGTGATAAGATACGCCTTTACGTCATTACTGTACATATAGTAAGACCATGTATCGTAATCCTCGCTTCCGGGCGTTGCAACATCAACCGGCGTAGATAGCCAACACGCCTGACAATTATGCACAAGCCACAAGAAATATGGGTTGCCACTATCCTCAAGGCTTTTCTTCATTTTCCCTTCGCATTTGTGAAGCTCTCGCTCGAAGGCTTCCTGCTCGAATCCGCGTTTTGCCAAGATGGAAACCATCGCATCAAAATAGTCATCGCAGCCGCTGCATGTTGGCTTTACAAGTTTTTGCTCATAGAGAGCATCGACAAGCTGTCGATTTTGCTCTTCGTAACTTGTCTGATTTTTGTTTTGGCTCTTGTTTTTACTCATTGATAAACTCCTTTCTATTTGATATGCCGATAAAAATAGGCAGCCACCCGGTAAAGGATGGCTGCCTATATCAGCAGAATGTAAATTGTGCGACGGGTCCCAAACGTATGAAACCGTTCAATGTTATCCATCGTACATTTATTATTTTATCCGTGCCGCACAATCCGTCAAGCAGAGAGTGCCTCAATCATCTCGCACATACATTTTTCAAGGCGCGTGCAGGATGTGACATTCGGCAGATAGTTCATCTGAATATCATAACGATGGCATGTCACTTTGCATTTATTGTAAAGTGCATGAGACATGGAATCCACCTTGCAGAGCACAAGGTCTGCAGCGTGAATCATCTGGTCACAGGCCGCCACCATATCTTTGCTCACATAGATGGCATCGGGATGAAGAACTTGGAATCGCTTCATCAGGTTTTGATTGCCGCCAACGACAGCAACCGAATATTTCTGAAGTAGTTCATCCAGCTTTTTCCCATAATCGACATCGGGTTCATCGTCAGGCTGCAAGGTTTCTTCCTCAAGAGCCTCCTGCTCATCTGGCAAATCATCCTCTGTCTCTTCCGGAACCAGCTGCATCAGTTCGTCAATCTCCGCATACGCCGTTTCCAGCTTGGATGTCAGAGCGTTTTCGCGCTTCTTACTCTGCTGCAGCAGCTTGTCTGCATCAGCTGCCTTGTTTTCAGCTCGCTCTACACAAGCCTCTGCGTCTACCAGCTTTTTGTTCAGAGCATCAATCTGCTTAACGAGCATTTCATCCGAAGTACCCTCATCCTGTCCAAACAGCTCACGCGAAACAGCTCTACGAATTTCATCGGCGTAAGCATTCGCCAAGTTGTAGACTGACGCGTAAACAGGAAGCATAAAGTTATAAAGATTGATAAGATTAAGCGTCTGCTGCGATACTTTCTGGGAAATCAGCATGTTGTTCTTATCATCAACGGTGATAAGTCCATCCATGACAAGGGCTTCCAGCATGCCAAAGCAAAAGCTGTCATCGTCCTCTTTGCAGACAAACTGAACATCCTCCGCGAGATTCGCCTGCATATTACGGAACTCTTGTTTTGTTAGAGGTCTGTTTGCTACTGGTTTGAAGCCAACGCCTGCCTGACACATAGCATCTTCACAGATAGCATAGCCATCACACATGATGGAGTAATTCGAATCACTGAATTCTGTCTTTTGGATTGTTAAGTTATCGTTTACTTTCACATCAATAGTTGCTTTGTTCATATCGGCAATCACTTTGTTCTGAAGGTCACTAATTGTTTTCTGTACGCCTGTGCCAAGTTTCGCAAAGAATTCTCTTTGGATGGCGCTGTCTTCGCCTTCTGAATTTGCCAAATTTCGGGTCCAGATATCATAGACATCTTTGTTTTGGGGAAGCTGGCTTTCCGGGCTGGCATATCCGTACAAGAAAAACAGATATCTCTTTGCCACGTTCTCCGGTTTGTTGATTTCATCTGTGAAATCGTATGCTGCCTTCGTACCTGCGTACATTGCACTTACCATTCGAGGCATATAGGAAAAATCGCGCCCCAACAGCTGTACAAGTTTTGCCCATTTTGGCTTGTTTTCATTGAATAGTAAATAACTCATAACGGCAGCCACCTTTACCGTATCGGCACGACGAGAAGGTACGACTTCCGTTAAGCCCATTATTTTATCATTGAGTAGGTTTTTGGCTTCCTTACGGTAGCAAACATTGCTTTCATATTCATCAACAAAGCGCTTCTTTGCAGCCTGATTTCGTTCCACTTCGCTGGCAGCATATAAGCACCATTCTGGTTTATAATAAAATGACATAATCAAAAAATCCTCCTTTGTATATCAAAAAAGCGCCCGGTGTAGCAACCGAGCGCATGAGTGTTAATGATAAGTTAAATGAAATGGTATCCATGCTACATTTATAATTGTACCTAACCCGCACAGATGTGCAAGCAGCAAGTTTCAAGCCCATACTTTTGTACACATTCATTTTTTTGCCATCCTCATATTTTGCAACAAAAAACGGCCCACCCGCTTTAAGCAGATGAGCCGTGCCGGACAAAGGCTGTGCTGTTATTTGTTTTTGTTCTCCTTCTCCTCGTGCTTTCCACGAGCTGCGTTATAAGCCTTCTGGAAAGTCTTGGTGCGGCTGATGAGGAACAGCGGGATAATCCAGCTAGTTGCCTCGAAGAGTATCTGAATCACACCGCCCAGCAAAGGGAACAGGATTTTGGTCAGGAGAAATGCTGCGAGTTTGAACGCAACAACCACCAGAACGATGATGCCTACTGCAACGACAATTCGTGCAGCGATGTTGGTTATGTTTTCGGAGTTGATTTTGAAGTTTTTCATTTTCATGATTGTCCTTTCTTGTTTGGGTTGTGATTTGGATACGGGAATCGGTTAGCGAACGGTTTTCTCGGGCCACGGAGTACCAGAGACTACCATCCACTGACAGCCGATTTTCTCGGCCGGAATCTGATGGCGAGCGACCTTAGTGCGGACAGCTCCCTCAGAAATCGGGTTGAGACCAGTCTTGCTGCGTTCAGCATTCACTGCTTCGCAGTATTCCGACAGGGTGAGATACTTAACATTGTTGATAATCATAATAGATTACCTTCCTTTCTCCATTAGTATGGATTGTGATTTGTTGTGCAGACTAACTGAAGTTAGCTGTTCGGACATCTATTAAAAACAGTGCAATGCACTGGGAATTCAAAACAAAAAAGCGGGCTCCCTGAAAACAGGAAGTCCGCTTCTAAGCGAATTATGAAAAATGAACCACGACCGGATTTGGTTCCGGAGGACAACTTTTCAAGCTGCCGCTGTGGAAGTAAGATGATATCTATTAACTAATTAACATTTTACTCCGGCCGCATACGCTGTCAAGCAAAAAGCGAATTAAAAGCAAAATAAATTTGCATTCAACTTGCCTTCTACATCTGGATTGCATCCCTTGATTGCATCTTTTGCGTAATCGCGAATATAATCGATGTCGTCAACAAGATACGCTCCATCAGTGTCACGCTGCAGAGCCCCGGCATTCAGCCAATCCTCCGCAAAATCGATGTTGGTATTACGGTCAACCAACTTGAACTCGACCGTACGTCCAGTATGTTCTCGTAATGTCATTTCTTTACCACCTTTATCGTTAATGTCCGGCTCGTTTCACGTCTGGGAACGTCACAGTCTTTGAAAGCATCGGGGTACAATGCTTCGAGTTTCTGCCGGTCAATGGATGCGTTGCTCATCTTGGGGGTGAGCTTAACAAGCCATTTGAGTCCATCTGGACCAATGACAGTCCCTTGGGTACTAACGCCCATAGCCATCGCAAAAGGCACTGCCAGCTTTTTGTACTGGGCTTCGTACCCTTTAGCTACATCGCTGGCAGCCTTATACTTAGCATAAGCGTCCGTATACTCTTTACAGAGTTCTGCGTATTCAGAGCCCAACAAAATGCCGGGCGCAGACTTGTTGGCATCGCCGGTATAACGATGCAGGGTATCCATGAGGGCTTTGGTATCACCAAGAGGTTCGGGCGGGATACGCGGGACAACATGGTTTTGCCAGAAGTCGTCACATCCCTGGATAATGCGCATCTCTTCATCAAGGTCGCGCTTGATGGTATTTGCGATAAGCGTATCGCGGTCAAACATGCAGACCACAACGCATTCCCAAACGCCAAGAATCGCCATATAAGTGCGAACCTGATAGATGTACGGAATAGGAATATTGCCATTCTCCCACTCAGCCTTGTTGAACGAGCTCGTAGTTTTGATTTCCACCAAGCAATACGAGCCGTCCGGCTTGCGCATCATACGGTCAATGTTGGCCGTGATATAAGGCTTTCCCGGCATGGAATAGATGTTGGTATCGGTGATGATATCGTTGTACGGATACCGTTCCGACAGCCAAGCGTCTACATACTCCTCCGAGATATGACCCCACAGCTTATTCAACCGGGATTGAGAAGTTTCTTCTTCCGGGACAATCGGCTGCTTTCCAGTCTTGGCGTAGAACAAATCAAGATTCGTCTTGAATTTGTTTGCGCCAAAGATAGCGGAAATGTCAGAACCGCCCAAATGGTCTGCACGCCGTGCCTGCCACTGGTCCTCCGTCAAGGTGCTTGCATCGACCTCGATTTCAGGGCCATTATAGCCGTCCGGGTTACAGAATTTAACTGCTTCCGGGCTTGCCTCGGCCATTGCCTCATTGTAGAGTTCCCTGGTGTAGGGAGTATTGATTTCCCAGTACGGAAGATGCTGAGCACACCCCGCACTGGATTTGTTAGTACCATCATAGCTTGCCATTGGTTGTTACTCCTTTCAAAATCAGCGGCACAAGCCGTATACAAGTACGGCAATAACCAGCAGGATAAATACATTTTTGGGCTTTACCATTACAAGTCCTCCTTGCCAGGCATATCCACATCGCTCCAGCGAGTACGAGCGCAGCGTGCAACGCAGTCAGCGGCAGCGAAAATCTTCTTAGCATCCTGAGTGTGATTGCGAACCACACCAGCGTATGCATCGCATACTGCCAAGTAGATATCCAAAGCAGTTACAGGCATATCGCCATACACAGCGTCAAAGCCTTCGAGAGCTTCCAGTGCTTCCTGCTTCGGCATACCACCGCTTTTCAAAACGCGAACAAGCGCTGCTTTACTGTTGCGAATTAGAACATTACGCAGCTTATCCAGGTCGGTAGCCGCATCGTCAAAATACGCAAGCAAAGCCACAAAAGCATTCGTAACTCGTGCTGCAATGTCTTCACTGATATGCGGAATCGCCACATCTTTAGCCATGGGTGCCACAATGCCGCTGCCCATATTCAAGCACGGAATCAGGCGTACAGCAGATGCAGCAACATCCGAGCTAATCATCATGACTGCCGGAGTATACCCCGCAGAAAATCCAGAAGGAAGTTTGCGGAAGAACTGCTGCTTGTAGGCTCCAAGGTCGATGACCACTTTCATAAGTTCGTGAGACAAATAGCCGCTTTCGAATTCACGGTCAGGCCAGTTCCGGTCCATATAATCGTCCATGATTTTCAGGAGCTTATCGTTTCCGATAGCTGCATAGCGGGCAGAATGCACAGCACGAACCTTGTCGTAACTGTACTTAACCTGTACCGCACCTTTCCGTTCTGCCAGGATAAGGTTCAAGACCTCTTTCAAGCTCTCGCGGCGTTCTTTACGAAGCAGTTCGTAGCAGTTCATGCCAATCATGCCTCTGTCGCAAATGCTGCGGACTGCACTGTCCCCTACCGGCTTCTTGCCGATACAGGTGGTCAGATTCAGCCCTGCGTTCTGCTGCGTATCAAGGACCGCTTCTTCGCTCACTTTCATCTGCTTGGCGTATTCATCCGCACAAAGAGGTTCATCATGACTCGCTTCAAAACGAATGTCACGAATCCCCTCCTCAAGCCATTTAGTATTTGCTGCGTCCTGCTTGCACTGTGCAAGCAGCTTGTCGTACTCGCCAGCCTTGTACTGCGCTTCTGCCCCATCCAGTGTGAAATCCACAAGGTCGGGGTCCTTTAAGTTGGGTGTCACGGCAGCTGTGTTGATGGTTGTGTTGACGACCGCGCTAGTTGCTGAGGCAGGTGCGTTCATGGTTACATTGTTGTTGGTAGTGGTGGTGTTGTTGATAGTAGTGGTCATAATTCTTACGCTCCTTTTTAATAATGCAAAAAGAGGCGGGCCTCTCAAAATGAGAAGTCCGCCTCTTTAAGCGAAATTGTGAATTGTACGAAAGGCATTATGCCCGTATCGATGTTTGTTATCTATCGTACAATTTTTATTGTATCCGGTTCGCATAAATGGGCAAGCGAAAATAGCATAAAACTAAGTTTTCCCTGTTGCCGCGCAAAAACAGGAGCAAAAAAAGGCCGCCCACCAAACGGTGAACGGCCATACGTTACAAATTAGTTACCGCGTGCTTTAGCGATATACGTTCTGACTTCTTCCTCAGGGATATTGTATTGTACCGCCATTTTTGCTGTAATGGTTTTATCATCCAGTCCACAGCTGAGCAAAGTTTTTACAGCATTGATACGCTCTTCCGAAGCCACTTTCACCGTAACTTCATTTTCGAATCTTTCAATCTCTTTGCACATAGTCACAAACTCCTTTCCTTGCTTCAGTTGCTTCATACGGTCAGCCAGAACCTTGTTGGAGATTTTGGCTGAATCCGATTGCTGCATGTCCACCATTAGTTGGCCAAGTGCAGTTTTTACTTTTTGTAATATCGATTTCCGTTGCCTCTGAAAGAATTTCATTTCCTTCCATGTTGTACTGGCAATGTAATAGTTGATTTGCAACTTCTATCATTTGTGCCACATTTATCTGCCTGTATTTGTTTGATTTGTGCCAAAATTTCTTTCGTTTGCATTGATTTTATCTCTGCCGGAATGATACATACATCATCTTGGTAGTACTCAATCACAGACTTGTTTTTCATTTAACACACCTTTAACTTACTCATTTGAACTATGTATGCATCACAATGCTGCTTTTTCCAGTACAGGTCATCGATGATATCCGAAAGGTACTGGTTTTGCTTTAAGACGAAAAACGATACCGGATTATGCTTTACGATGAAACCAAGTCCCGTTCGTTCATCGTAAATATCTTTCATGTGGCTCAGCCACTTTGAAAAATCCTTGATATGTGAATTATTCCGAAGTACAAACCTACCAAACCATTGTTGCTTAATGATTTGTCTTTCCTTTACTCGCTCTTCGGTTTCTTGCTTATTCCATACGATATTGTCAGGTTCGACAATTACATAGGGAATCTTCTGCCTATCCATTTCGTCTATGACGGATTCCGTTTGGCAAACGAAGATAAAATCATATTTTCCTGATTTTGCCTCTTCCATGAAGCTATTTATGTATTCTTTTTCCCATCCAGCAGTTTTTTCATAAGTAGAACTATCACTGTCCCGCATTGAATAACCATATTTATTTTGGTGATTCACGAGCCATGTTTTTCCACAGCCCGCAAATACGCTTACGACCATTGTTCGTCTCATTAAGTCACTTCCTTTACAAAAAACAGCACCCATAAAATTTAGTTGGTACTGTTTTTGCACTGCTAGTATCCGTGTTTTCTCCGTTGACATAAATAATGTGCTCACCATCGTCGAAGCATTTTCCGTTTTCTTCGATGTGGCGCTCAATGTGGTAAATGGGCAGCCCACCCTTGAGCACATCTTTTTCAGTAATGAAGATGACATACGTTTCCGGATAATCTGCGTACGCCATACCTTTCGTGATAAGAAGCTCGTCCAGCTTTTCACAATTGTAGCGGGCTCTTCGTGGAATTGCACCCTCATTGGAATTCTGCACTTCGATGTTATAAATCTTGCCGGAGGTGTCTTCGGCAAGAACATCAAAACGGCAGCTCCTGCTAAAGAAATTATCCATCACAGGTTGTTTTTCTACTCGCTTGATGATGAGGTCGGTGCCCATGATAACGGACAAAACGTGTTTGGCCACTGGTTTGTTAAACGCTACGGTCATGAAACGGTCAGTCATAAAAGTATATGATTTTACCGTTCGGATAGTTACTTCACTAAAATTCAGTTTCAATATTTGTTACCTCCTTAATTAGACCAGTCATCGCATAAATGTGCAATACAGTTTGCTATATCGGCATACAAATGCTCCTTTCTTCGTCAACAAAAAAAGCAGGCCCACCGAGATGGTGAGTCTGCTAATTCATCAGATTGTTAATTGTACGAGTGGCATGAAGCCTTGTTATCTATCGTACAGCTCTAATTATTCGAGTTTCGCACGATTTTGCAAGCCGCTCTATTGATTTGCCGTTTCTGCTGTTGTTGCGGCTGATTCCGGTGTCTGTTCGGCTTCTGCCGGAACAACGTTCACGATGCAGGAATCCGAGAATTTACCGTCTTCGGTAGCCAAGGTTAAGACGGTAGAGCCCTCAGATACGCCTCGCAACACGCCTTCACTGTCATCATAAACCGCAACAGATTCATTTTCCACGGTCCAGACCAGTTTCAGCCGATTTACAGCGGCAACTACCTTGTCGTTGTCCTCGGTTTTTGCGGTGGCAACGTTAAAGCCAACTGCTTCCTCTTCACCAACCTGAAGCTCAATATCTCCGTTCAAAACAAGCTCGGTAATATCAATCTTGTTGGCTTTCGCAACAGCAAAGCTCGCAATCAGCGTGATTGCAACCAGCACCAAGAAAACGGCAATGATAATAATCGGATTTTCAGCAGCACTCTTGGCCTGCTTTTTGTTGTTACCCATCAGTTTTCTCCTTTCTGAGCAGCCATATCATCTTGTGAGTCTTTGTCTGAAAGTCCCAGATGAAAATGCAGATACACCTTAGACATAACCTTGTTGGCCGGAACGAAATGTTCATCCCAATACCGAGAATCATACGAATTGTTTCGGTTGTCGCCCATCATAAAATAATGGTCTTCCGGAACCTGAAACGGTCCAAAGTCAAGGTCTTCCGGCGTTTCGTTCAAATAAGATTCTTCGTATTCGACACCGTTAATATATGTCTGCCCGTGCTTGATTTCCAGCACATCTCCAGGCATACCAACGATTCGTTTGGCATAAAAGCGTTCGTTACCATCATCACGTTGAAACAGAACAATGTCGCCGCGCTCGTAAGGCTTGTTCAAAACGTCCGTTCTCACTCCAACCGTAAAGCACGGTGCCGAAAGAGTCGGATACATTGACTGTGTTGGGATAATGGAAGTCATAAGGACGAATTTAAAAATCAGCCAGAACACCACAAAGCAAATGACCGGCAGTGCCCAACTTTTCACAAAATCTTTCATTCGTTGTGTGCGGGAAAGCACAATGTTATTCTCTTCCAAAAATGTCACCTCGGTAAATTGTTATTGATGAAGGTTAGAAATTGATTCAGATAGAATCCAATCTGGCTCAACAGTCCTTGATAGTCAACCGTAACGCCAATATAATTAAGAAACATGTTTACGCCATAAATCGTGATGGCTCCAAGAACTAGAGTCTCAAACAAACGACTTACGCCGCGCATGATAAACCAAATCAGCATCACAATCAATGCAATATCAACAGCCAGCTTGATATCACCAGATTGATAAAGAGATTGAAAATAGTTCACAACATCACTGATAGCCGACATAATAATCGCCTCCTTCGCGTTCGTCTGGCCACCTATTTTAATTTTCTACAATTCGCACATTTCAGCAACAAACAAAAAAGCAGTGGCATCTGTGATAGATACCACTGCTGTTATGATTAGAGAACGTACGGGCAAACCGTCACATACAGCTGGACGGCTTTATCACCGTTGTACAAAGAAACGGTATTGAATCCCTTCTTTGCTCCAGAGAGAATCATCTCCTTCGCCGCTTCATATTCCTTATTATCACGACGAACATAACCATCCTTGGTCTTCATCGTGGTAATAGCATTCTGCAGCATTTCAAGAGCCCGTTCGGGGGTTCCTGCGACCCGCATCCAGTTACCGATAGAATCGTAGATGGTGTAGGCCGTGTCGGGGATGTTGACGTTCTGAACCGGTGCAGGAGGTGCCTGTGTTACAACGGGTGCCGGAGCTTGAACAGGTGCGTCACTTGCTGCAGCCGGAGCTTCCCGATGATTCGTCATGTGCTGAGTATACCGTTCTGCGTTGGACAGATATGCGGTCCAGTGCATCTTGAATGCCCCTGCAAGGCCAATCAGGTCTTCCTTAGAGCAGCTGACAAGAATGCGCTTGACTTCCGCATCTGGCTTTTTCTGGTATCCACCCATCTGATTCTGAATACCTTCTGCTTCCACTGCCTGGAACACATAAGCCGATTTCGTACCAGGAATGAGCGAAATTTGCCGCCACATCACAGGACGGTCGTTGCGTGCCGGGCTTCCGCCGTTGTACACAAAGAGCTCCTCGGGATACTTTGCCTGCGTCTCCTTGGCTTTCTTGATTGCCTGGATACGCTTTTGGCCCATCATGCCGTTCAAGACGGCTTCCGCAAGATAGATTGCACCGCTGCCGCCCTCAACATCGAGAGCTGCTTCGATAAAATCCGTCTGCTTGCATCCATTTTGCCGTCCAGTATGGGCAACAAACGATAAATGCAGCTTGCCGATATTTGCCCAGTCCATCTTGAACTTTAGAAAGCTTTTTTGTCCCTGAAGCTGGTAGATGACGAAATCGTCTTCCTTGTTTGTGTTCTGATTTTTTTGATTGTAAGCCATAATAATTTTCCTTTTCTTATGCTGTTTTCACCGGGACAAACGGCACGAACTTTATGCTGTTTGTCTCGTTTGTGGTATTCGGAACAAAAGGCCGGAATACTTTCCCCTGCTTAAATGCAAGGTAATAGTCATCCACGCCTTTATATGTCGTGCCCCAGTTAAAACGAGTCATCGTGATACCATATCGGGACGCGATTTCATAAAGTTTTGCAAGTGCATTTTTAACATGCTCATTACTCTCTCGGTCAGAGTCGAACGCATCCACCACGCGGGTAATTCCTTGAGATTTCAGATACTCACAGGTCATTTCCCATTGGTTAAAGCAGTTGACTCCCGCAAGGGCTATGTACGGTTCATGGCTCTCGCTCAGCTCACAAGCAATGTGAGCTTTGAGTGCCCCTTCCGTAACATACACGATTTGACCTTTTTTGCATTCCGGCATAACACCAGGAATACCGTAACTCGCAATGTTTCTGGCACTGCATCCACCTTGAAATCCGGCAGACGAAAACCAGAGATATCGTTTGTCACCCTTGTCAAATCGAATCTGCATCCCTACAATTTGACCTTTTGAGTTAAAATACGGAATGAAGAATCCTGATTTTGAGCAGGCAGAAAAAGTCTTTCCATTCTTCTCATAGAATCCCGGAACTCTCTCAAAAGAAATACCTCGCTTTTTGAGTTTGGCAAAGACACTTACCCAACGTTCCGGTACGGAACGATATAAGCATTTGTCAATCACCTCATTGGTAAGGCCCCGTTTGAGAAGATTGTTCCGGTGTTCAGGTTTCAGCGTCAGTTCATTCAATACTGCTCTGTATACCTTATCCAATTCTTCATCCGATTTGACATCAACCGTTGGTTCCGGTTGATACTTGAGCGTAACCCTTGACTCGACAGGTTTACCATTCAAAGCATTTGCCAACGCTTTGTTTGCTTCCTGCCGCTTCTTAGGGTCAAGTCCATTGAACAGACAAAATAGGTCAACTATTCCACCACTGTACGGACATCCGCTGCAGCAATGGAAGCAGTTATACTGACCTCTTTCTAAGTTTACAGAGAAATACACCGGTTTCTTTTTATGGCCACATACTCCCATAGGACATTGGACTTCTATTTCGCCGGTGCGTGATACTCCTCCTCGTGTCTTAGCTCCAACGACGCCAAGAACCGCTTCCATGCTTAGCATTTGTTATTCATCCTTTCTCTTTTTTACCATCCCCTTTCTGACCCATAGTTCTTTACAGGTTATATTGACCTGCAAGAATACGAGCAGCAGCCTGAACAGGTTTCCCCGTATACAAAGGCCGCAGAAAATAAGTGATGGCTGCAGTGTTGCCACTGTCCAATAACTGTTTCATGGTCTGACCGCCATAGCGCCCACAAGGAACCTTGAAACTCAAGGCTTCTTCCAACGTTTTAGGCTCTTTCGCAATTTCCTGCTCACGGGGAACAGGCGGAACCGGAATCGGCGTATATGCTGGTTCAGGCTTCGGTTCGGGCTTCGGTTCAGGTTCAGTCTGTGGATTGGTTTCAATCGGTGCAGCTTCTTTCGGCTGTTCCTGCTTTTTGGCAGTCTTCCGAGTTCGCGTTGCAGTCTTCTTTTCGGCTTCAACAACTTCTTTCGGGATAGGCGGGACAGGAATCTTGGCTTCTACACCGTCGTCAACAGGAGCATCGGTAAGTTCGGCTGCCTCATGGCAAACCGTAACTCCTTCGATGTATTCTGCATTGGCGGGAGTTCCAAATCCACAGTTACCGAGAGCCTTGCGAATTGCAGCGGTTCCAGCGTTCTGGATGTAATCCTTTCCGAACTGGTCATCGGCGTGATAGCGTGTGGCAAAAGCATTCGCCAACAGGTTTCCGTTTTCATCGATGACGCGGCCTTCGACCGTTGCTGCCATGTCGTTCGCCCGATAGACAATCTGTTCCAGGCGTCCACCGGGATGCTTCAGGCGGAACCACATCATGGCGGGTTCGGCCTGCAAATACATCCGACCATTGCCTTCTGCGTCCTTGTAGCAAGTCGTTACCAGGCGAGGGTCAAAGCCTTCCACCTGATTTGCGTTCGCCATAGTCTCTAAAACCTGTTCGCGTGTGATTTTTGTTTCCATAATTTGCACTCCTTTTTAATAATGCAAAAAGAGGCGGGCCTCTCGATTTCTCAAGAAGTCCGCCTCTTTAAGCGAATTGTGAATTGTACGAAAGGCATTATGCCCGTTCGATGTTTGTTATCTATCGTACAGCTTTTATTCTATTGACTTCGCACGAATGTGCAAGCACCCAAGTCAGAAAACTTTAAGCACCACACATTGCCGGAATTTTGGCTGCAAGCATTTCACTGAACACGATTTTCGCAAAGTTGAAGATGTCAGTTTCAATGCGGCAGGTCAGGCACAGCTTTTCAGGATGCTTTTTGAGGAGCACCGCCGTGCGATACACGATAACGTACAGCTTTTCCTCAAAGCAGCGGCATATACCGGCATATTTCTCGTCGCTCAAGCCCTCTTTCGGAACAAGGTCTTTTGCTGCGGTTTCCGCATAGCGTTTCCAGGTCACGTCATACAGGTCGCCTTCTTCCTCGTTCAGAACGTGGTTGGCAATCGGCAACACCTGCACATCCGTCAGAGCGTCGCAATTATCGAAATCGAGATGGATGAAGCACATTGTACCCGCATAGTATTCCAGCAGCCACTCAGACAGCCCATAAGCCAGTGTCGCCAGTTTCGTAGCAAAAGCGCTGGTCATGTACACCGTCCCCTTTTGCTCTTTGTCATCGCGCTCAATGCAATAGTTGTATGGGAGTCTATCGGGAAGTGCAGCGCTACAGATTCTATCGGTGAGCCTTTTGCGGCTTCTGATATACTCTTCCGAGGTCACGGACTCATATTTCTCCAGCGTGTCCTCGTATTCGATAATTTCTTTGTTCTCCTTGTATTCAGGAGCAAGCTGAGTGCATTTCAGGGTATAAACGTTTTCCATCGGTTGATTCTCCTTTTTATTTTTATAATACAAAAATCGCACGATATTCATACCCTTTTCAGATACAAACACCGTGCGAAAATTGTTATGCGAGATTACGCTTTACGATATTGCACAAAATCTGAGGCATCGCTTCAAGATTCCCAATATCAATAAAGTTTTTGCCGAATTCATTTTCTACCTGAGCACGGGCAGAGCCAATACCAGCACCAACAACCAAAATTCCGTAACGGGAAAGTTCTTTGATGGTTTTCTGGATGCCGTCACGGCCGGAAGCGGAACACCCGTCAGTACTCACAATCAGAAGCCGCTTTTCAGCAGTTTCCTTTTTGAGTTTCTCGGCCATATACTTCATTGCGGGTCCAGTCGGAGTACCAGAGCGAGACTGCATACCGGTAATGCGGTACTTATCCTTCCCGTCTATATCCTGGTCCACATAATTGATAATCTGCAGACCAAAACCAGACGTTGTAAATCCGCACACATAGCAAGGCAATTCCATTCGGTAACAGAGGTCCTGAATGATAATACCAGTACGAATCGAAGCTTCAATCGCATCGTCGCGCATGGAACCGGATTCATCGCACAGATAACCGACGGCAAGACGCGGATTGTCACGAGGAAAGTTCTTGCGGCTGAAAATCTTGCCATCCCGATGATAAGCCAGACGAGCTTCCACCCGGCTTCCCATGGGAAGACCGGAAACAGTATCGTCATTTTCCTCATCGCGAATCATGGTTTTGAGCCGCCGTTCCAGATTCTTCGTCACAACAAGCAAGTCATTAGAAAGTTCGTTGTAAACAGCGACATTCGATTTACTCACTTCCTGCGCACGGTCAACCGTAACTTTGGCCCCGATTTCAGAACTGATGTGTCGAGCTTCCTCATTCAGTTCATTGTTCTTTTCCCGATTTGCCTTTTCCGTTGCCGCGTCTTTCTTGCGGGCATTTTCAATCGAATTGATGTCCCGTTTTGCAGCAGACAAGTCAGGTGTACCGGAAGAACCGCCTTTACCAGACGACTGAACACTAGAATTACTCTTGTCAGACGCCTGAGCAGCTTTAGCGTTCTGTTTCCCGTTATTGCGGTCCTTAGCTTCCTGGGACCGAGCTGAGCTATGCGTGATGCTCTCCGTGTTCTGGTTCTTTCCTTCCGTCAAGCCAGCTCTTTTAGCAGCATCCTTTGCAATTTGCTCAATCTTTTCCAGAGCCTTCTGAAGCCTTTCTCCCGCTACCTTATCAGAATCCGCATTGTTTTCAGTTCCACCTGCACCAGAATTGGAATCAGCACCGCCATCGGACGTTGCATTTCCCTGCTGAGATTGAGAATTGCTACTTCCCTGCTGGTTTTGGACCTGGGGCTGAGACTGGGGATTACCGTTCCCCTGCTGAGACTGGGACTGGTCATTGCTACTGCCCTGTGCTTGACCGGGCATACAAATACCAGACCCACTTTTGCTGTTTTCCTGGCTGGAGCCTTTCTTTTGCTTTGGCTTTTTTTCCAGCTCTTTGATTAAGTCGGCAACCAGAGGATACAAAATACAGCAAATCTCGTTGACACCTTCGAGACGTTTTTGGGGATTGCGCTCGTACTTGACATCGTCAATCACAAAGACGCAGTCTTCCAATGTCTGAACGTATTCATCCGGAATACCTTCATCCATCGTAATGTCGTATTTGGCGTACAGCAGAATCTGGTTGAGCATGGCTTCGAACGGAGAACATTTTTGCTTGAGCATTTTGCCAAAGCTAACGCTTTCAGAAATTTGTACTTCGTCCAAAGTTGCCAGCTCAGTGGTTGCAAGGCCCCCGTACATTTCCTGAATTTCCCGTTCAATGAAACCATCTTCCAGAGCATTTTCAATGTTGCGTGCAATAGAAACGAATGGTTTGCAGAATCTCGGCTTTTTCAGTCGTTTTGTCAATTCCGCTCCATCTTTTTCAGATGCACGGTCCGGAATTTTCGGCCACCAGATTCCCTGGTTCAAATGCCCAACCCAGTTTTTCAGGGTCGGAAAATCCGTAAACAGAATATGAGCGACTTCATGAACGCGAAATCCCTGAATTGCGTAGTGCCGAAGTTCTCTTGAATCCAGAGACGTTACAAGACTGTTGTTTGTGCCAATGCAGATATTGTAACCATCGGTATACGCGGTTATCTCCGGATTTCGGAGCATTTCAACCGCCAACGCATTGACGCGTCTGTCTTCTTCCATCTCGGAAATGCTGTATCCGCATCTTCTCAGATATCCGCAGACACCGGTAATCATATCCTTTGCTGCGGTTTCTGTGTAGCTGCGGTACGCTTCCGACGTGAAGAATACAGTATCCGGTACAGCTTTTTCGGAATTTGCCAGTTCTTCAATTCTCTGACTCCAATAAGTTTTGCTCATACGAGAGCCTCCTTCCCGTTACGACGGCCTTTCCGGGTATACACGACTTTCGGCGTGTGAATCCGGGTATACGGCTTTACACCGTTCCAACCAGACCGTGTTTTGACATTTTCCACATTAACAGTGATGCTTTCCTTTTTGTTCTTTTTCATGATATTTTTCTCCTTTAGCTTTGAATGTAATAAGTATCGCCCTCAACGAGGGTGCCTTCTTTAACGTTTGCCTTTTCTGCAACCGTTGCATATCCTCTTACGATTCCATTAACGATAGCAGAATCACAGATAAGGGAATGTCCCATGCAAATTGCTTTGCTCTTAATCGAAGCCTCACCGCGTACAACGGCATCTTCACAAACCGAGCCTTCACAAACAGCTTTATCTGCAACGAGTGCATTGTCTTTCACGCAGGCAGAGCCGCCAAAGACAATGGCTTCGTCAGCAACCCAGCATTGACCGTCTTGGTCGAGATTTTCAGGCTTTTCAATCCATCCGCCAGTTTCTCCGGCCTGAACTTCATAGCCTTCAACGGTCTCAAATGTTTTGGCTGCAACAATCTTATAGAGCTCATGCCCCAGCCAATTTTTGCGAACGCCAGACATCTTGTACTTGGCACCGCCTACTTCCGTCCATGCAGCCGGGCCGTTAATTTTGCCATCGAGATAATCCTGCGTTCTGTCCACATAGCCGTGACTAAGACGTTCATGAAGTTTCTTGCTCCAATTAGAAATTGAGTACGCGCAAAAGCTGCCTTCTGTGCCGATACGTCCCCACCGTGCTACAAAAGTTGTCCCGGTAGGGTCTTCGGTCATCAGATAGAACTTATCATGATTGTCTTCCCTACATTCAAAATACGCAATTCGGCTCATTGTTTTCACTCCTAAAAAAGTTGCTGCCCTTGTTGCCAAGAGCAGCATTGTGATGTTCTGTTAGATTTTGTCAAGTGCGGTAGCCGCCTCATCCGCCACATGCAGCAGCCAAGACAGCGGGTGCATTTCGTAGCAGGTCCAGACAGTGTTTGCATTTGCTGCATTCGAAACGCCCATATGGTTGTTCACAGCAGCGTACTCCTCCATAGAAAGCGGCATTCCGGTCGCCGTAATACGATAGCAGGAAAGGTCCCCGTGATTGTTGCCGCCAACAGATTCCTTCGGCTTGAAATCGTAATACGGAACTTCCTTCCAGCGGCCGGTAGTTTTATCCTTCACATTGCGCGTACTCACCGGATAGGTGAAAACCTTGCACAGGTCGTGAAAGAGCGCAACCGTCAGCAGCGTATCACGGGAATACTGATTGGGTGCCCACAGGTCCGCAATTTCCAAAAGCCGCTTTGCAACGGTGATGGAATGCGCACACAGGCCGCCTTCCTCAGCCCCATGAAACCTGGTACTTGCAGGTGCAGTGTAGAAATCGGTTGTTTCCAGCCATGCCATCATTTGGTCGATACCAGGGCGGGTGATGCCTTTTGCCATTTCAATGAATTGTTCTTTCGTTGTCATAATAAAAGCTCCCTTTCTTATAATGCAAAAAGAGGCGGGCCTCCCGAGATGGGAAGTCCGCCCCTTTAAGCGAATTGTGAATCGTACGAGCACAAGTGTGCCAAGTAGATGTTATCTATCGTACATTTTTCATTGTATGGATATCGCACGCAGCGTCAAGCGTTTCTGCGCACCGCAGCATTGCTGGACTGCATTTTCTGCATTAGCGAATACCGGGCATAGTCGAAGAGTTTGGCCCAGTTGTCAACCGCGTTCGGCGAGGTAGTAACGCTCGTCAGCCGGTCATTTCCAAACGGATAATCAACGCTGTCAACAATCATATTTTCATAGAACAGCGTAGCTTTTGCCTTATACTGCTCTTTACCGAATTCATTGATTGCGCCGCTGGCTTTCACAGTCAGCAGATAGTCACCAGGGAAGTATGTTCCGTCAACATGGTATTCGGCATATCCGACACTCATTTCGAGCCCGGGCTTATCGCGCCAGATAGCGAACAGCGTATCGATGTTATGAATAGAATACGTGATGCTGCAATGGATGTTTCTCCGGTCTTCTACGAGCAGCGCATTTCCAAGACTTTGCAGAACGTCATAATAAGCGCCCATGTCACTGTTGTCGTCAAACGGTAGTGCAACGGTCCTGTCTCCGCTTTCCATCGAAGCTTCGGGGTCAAACGAAACTCCCGTTGTCATCCAGGATTTCTTTACCTGCATTGCATAGACCTCATCCGGGTTGATGCCATATACAGAAAGATAGTCCATGCATGTCACGATTTCGCGCTTTTCTTTGTCTCCCGGAATCGTATAGAGGGTTTCAGCCTTTTCCCACGTTACGAATGTCGGTAATTCGCACGCAAGCCGAGAATTGTTGATTTGCATGATTTTGGCTGAATCACCGTGAATATTCAGGACATCAGCCACAATATCCTCGATATGCTTGTACTCCTTATTGTGATAGACATAAACCACGCCATCCGGAACGGATGTAGCGTCAACCGCCATCCAGGTGGTTTTGAGTTCCTGGCGCACATAGGCAGCCTTACGGGCTATCTCCGGCATATGAAGAGCTGCGAAGCGTTTAAGATAGTATTTCTGGTTCTCTGAGAATTGCATAATTTGTCCGTCCTTTCTTTGTGTAAACAAATAAAATAGCGGACTCTCTACATACATAGAGAATCCGCTTACGGGTTGTGAATATTATTTTTGGTAGAAAACTATTGTTATCTATCTTACAATATTCATCCTATTCAATTCGCACACTTTGACAAGGCCGGGGCTGGCGGTGGAACAAACTTCATGTTTTCGGCATCAACATCAACAATCAGAGAAGTGAGGCTGATATCAGACTTGAGGTTTGGGTTGGAAGCAAACGGTTCAGCTTCGGCTTTTTCAGGAACATAGGTTCCGTTCAGGATGCTTTCCAGCTTTTTGGTCTGCTGCTGCATAATTGCCTTGGCAGATTTCGTTCCACGCTCTTTGGTGAAGTAATCGACATAACATGCCGTCATCCCGATAAGGCAGTCCCGCAGCACATTATTCCCTTCGCAGAAATCCGTGGCAGCATCAATCCACTGCCGCATTGCTTTCTGATTCACGAAATGCTGAACAAGCCGTGCATCCTCATAGCACATATGCTTTGCAAAACTCACGGTGAACGCTTTGCCATATTCACTTTGTTTATGTCCCAAAAAACAGGATTTGAAATCCGGGCCCAAATTACAGTCAATCATCTTCGTTCACCTTCAATTTGCTTTGATTGCCTTACTTCTTTTGCTTCTTATCCCTGATGTATTCCATCAGCTGTTCTGTCGTGGTAAATTTATGGGCACGCATCTTGGCGTAGCAGCGATTGCACACTTTCTGGCAAAGAACCGGTGTTCGACCGCATACGATACAAGGCCCCTGTTGATTTGCAACACGGTCTTTTTGCGTATGCCCCTCTGACCTCAGAACTGCATTGTTTGAAAGAGCTCGCCAGCATTTTCTGCAAAGTCCTGATGTTCCGCAAGTCTCTCCACAAACAACGCATTTCTTGGATTTTGGATACCGTTCTGTGTAGATTTTCTTGATTGCGCTCCGAACCAGCATTTTAGATTTTTGGATTGTCTCGTCATCCTGGGATTCAATGCCCTTGTTCAGCGTATCCCAACACGCCAACCACTCGGTTTCCGTCAGCTGGCATCCAGGCAGCGGTTTCCGAACCTTTCTATCCTGTCGAATCGCATATCTCATACAAAATCACCATTCAGGGTCAAGCACAGACAATCCTGTAAAGATATCGCGCTTCGAATCAATCGACACGATTTTCCAAGCACCATTGATGATGCGCATACCAATCGTTGCCTTCATATGTGCATCGCCGTTTGTTGTAGATACTTTCAGCTTTACGTTCATCTTCACGCCGTCGTTCCCGTCAAGCCGATAGGTATACGCATCCGGGTATCCTTCAATCGTATCATCGGGCGTTACCGTAATTGACGTAACAGATGCGCCAAGGGCTTTCTTGTCAGCGTTAGCCTGAATTGCTTCCACATCATCATCGCTGTCAACTGGTTCCGGAACACAGTTCGAGATTTCATTGGAATCCAGCAGAACGTTTGAGAAGTCGCTCTCCCCTGCCCCAATGGAAAGGAGACGATAGACTTCCTTCATGACAGCAGAGAGCTTGCTCTGATAAGCGTCTCTTGTATCGGAATCGATATCCGCAAGCAGCATCTGCTTCTTATTTCCATCAGCGGCAATCTGATAGACGCGGCCGTTGAAGTCGCCCATATCCGTAGAAATCACATAGGCAGCATCGCTGTCGAGGTCCAGAGCGCGGGGTAGCGTAACAGTCCACACGCCGGTTTCAGCGTTCTTTGCTGTGTAATTTGAGAGGTCTGTTTCCTGGAAGCTCACCTTGTTGTTCGGAACAGTGAAAGAGTAATCGGTAAGAATTCCTGTCGGCGAGTTCAGGACCCAGGCACCGTTCGTGTATTCTGCTGTCAATGTATAGTCCGGGGATGTATCAGCCGTAACTTCACCCGGAGTTTTCATAAACACATTGATAACTGCTTTCGAGCCTTCCTTGGCAGAGTTCAAGCAGATATTGGTCATATCCGTTTTCTGGAACGTCTCGAAGTCATTGACAACGACCCAATCCTGAAGCTTTTCTCCGAAGGTGTTTGGAACGCCGAGTGCCATTGCCGTCTTCTCAGCATCCCCATCCTGCAGGCCCTCGATAAAATCATGAACCGGCTGCTCATACTCAGTCAAATTGTTGCTGATAAGCCGTTTCAAGCCGGTCTTGTTCTCTTCATCCTGCAACTGCTGAGAGATAGCGGCTTCCTGAGATGCTGCCTCTTCCTCAGGGGTCATCTGTTTTCCACACCCTGAAAACAGCACCCCGCATGTCATCACCAATGCAAGTGTTCCCGCAAACAAACGTTTCATTGTATTCTCCTCCTGTGGCAAATCACCCTGCTGAACTGACATTGCCATCTTTATCAATCCAGTTGTTTTCATAGTAAATTTCAAACATCGCTTTAACGGAATCGGCTTTGCACAGCTCCTGTCTTTCCGTGTCGCTGCCGGACGCATAGACGGAACAGCTTCCGTCATCCGCAACCACCAGCTCAACTTTTGCGGAATCATCCGTCTTATTGATATTTTCCTGCAGTGCTGCGGTCGCATTATTCAGAGACGTAAGCATCTCATCGTTGGACAGTGAAACCTGCTGCATCGGGTCCGAGAACGTATTATCCGTACTAGCGGACGCACACCCCGCCAACAGCATCATAGCCATAACAAACGACAGCATAGCAGCCATCAGTTTCTTCATATACCTTGTGCCCCCTTAAATTGCAAATCTCAGCATTGCGCCAAACAGCGTATCCGCCAACATCATAAAAGCAGCTGACGCAGCAACCACACAAAGAATCACACCCGTACGTTTCGTAGTCTCCCCGACACTCAGCCAAGTCACATTTGACGGATGCAGCATATCGGCTACCTTGGTCGGAATCGACCGAACTTCAATCTTTTTCACAGCGTTTCTCCTTAAAAATGGGCACCGATGATTGTCAGAGCCAGAATCGCAATAGTGAGCACAACGCCAACCTTCACAACAAACTTGTTTACTTTCAGGTTGTTGTCATTCCGGCGAGTCGTCATAAAGTCACTTGCCCCGCCAAGAGCCGCGTTCAAGCCACCCTTTTCGTTTTTGACAAGATAACATGCACAGCTCACGACAAGACTGGCTGCCAATACCACAAGGCCCAAGATAAATTCGATAATGCTCATTTGTTTTTTCCCCCTTATCCCAAGAATCCTTTATGGTGGCGCACGGTTAGATACCCTTCCATGCTGCGCACAACCTCAAGCGCAACGCTGGACATAATCATCAAGCTTGTACCACCAAAAGAAATCTGAGTTCCACTGATTAAACTAAACACCATCGGCATCAGAGCAATGATAGCCAGATAGAAGGAACCAGTCTGTGCCATTTTGTGTAATGCTTTGTTCAGCATCTCGGTTGTCTGAGGACCGGGCCGATATCCGGGCACTGCGCCGCCTTGATTGCGCAGGTTGCTGGAAATCGAAACAGCATCAAACTGAATCTCGATATAGAAGAAATTGAAAAGAGCAATAAGGATAACGTATACGGCATAGTAAATCCAGCTGCCGGAAGAGAATACAGAAAGGGCCGAATGAAGTCTTACGTGCTTCGTGGCGTCTACGAACATATCTACCGTTGCCGGGATACTCATAATAACGCCAGCAAAGATAATCGGCATCACACCACTCATCAAGAGCTTTACGGGAATATAAGAAACCTGGCCTCTTGCATTGTATTTACGTGCTGCGTATTGAACGGGGATACGACGTTCTGCCCCATTACTGTAGGATACGAACCACACGGCGAAGAGCATTGCAACTACCATACCGATACCCACGAGAGAGTACAGCCAGTTGCCGCTCTCGACCTGAACGGCAATGTTATGGGCAATCGTGTTGATGTCGGTCCAGCGAGACACGATACCGGCAAAAATCAGAATTGAAACGCCGTTGCCAATTCCAAACTCATCAATTCGGCCGCCAATCCATACAGAAAGCTGAGACCCTGCAAGGAAAGTTGCCATAATAACAACCGCCGCGAAGAACCCACTTTTCCCTGCCGTATACTCAAGAGCTCCGTAATTGCGGAGCACGAAGTAATAGCCGATGCTCATGATTGCAGCCATTGCCAGAGCAATTCGTTTGGTGTACTCGTCTAGTTTGTCTTTTCCAGTTGTTTCTTTTTGCAGTGCTTCCCAGCTTGGGAGTGCCACGCACAAAAGCTGAGTGATGATGGACGAGTTAATGTAAGGACTCACACCCAACGCAAAGAACGCGCATCGAGAAAGAGCACCGCCAGACAGCATGTTCATGTATCCGAAGATACTGTCATTGGAAAACATCGAATCCAATGCGGTATTGGATACAAACGGAACCGGAATGCTGCATCCAAGGCGGAATACCAGAATGAGAAGGAGCGTAAAGAGAATCTTTTTTCGCAAATCCTCAATCTGCCAGATGGATTTCAGTTTATTCACTGCTATTTCCTCCAAGTGATTGTGATTTGATTTACTCAGGAGCTAATGGCTTGAGTCTGGTTCGGAATCCGGATACTTCTCTGCCGCGTCTCACTGCTGCCAGTGGATGCCGGAAGTGCATTCGGTTTCTTCATTTCAATCTTTGCTGCAATCTGAGCGCCAGGTTCGACTTTCAACATGCTGCACCGGATATAAGTCCCTGCCACGACCGCATGTTCGCCAAAAGCCGCAGTCTGTTCAGAAAGACATTCAATGTCGCCGTTGATTTCACCATTGATGTCAGCCTTCTCACGCACCGTGACATGACCTTTGATTTTACCGCCGTGCATCCGAAGCTTGTTGCAAGTCACATTCCCTTCGATGTAGCTGGTTTCCCCAACGCAAGTCACAGTCGATGCAGAGATATGACCCATTACCTTTCCGGCAACCATCAAATCACCTTTAACATCGATGCCTCCGCCGATAACTGCATCTTTGGAAATGACACATACGCTTTCCTTCACAACACCCTCCGCTTTCAGTTGCCGCTGATTCTGTTTCGGCATCAGGATTTCAGATTCTTCATCGAGCCCGGTTCCGTTCTCGCCAACGCCCAATGCTTCCATCACCTGATTCCCAATGCTCTGCTTATGTTCCTGAGCTGCGATAGTCTCAACCGGTTCCGGCTGAGTTTGTGATTTCTTTGTTCCAAACAACTGTATATTACCTCCTAACGAATCACGAATAGCAAATATGTGGTATATCCACATTTTTATTATCTGCGACTCGCAAGCAGGGTCAACCCATCGGATGGTCGATTTTATACTGGATTTCCGCCTGCTTCCTTACTGCTTGATAAAGCTGCGGATAGTTTAGAGCCATCTCCATCACCGCGTCTTTGCCACTCTGCTTAACGCCCAAAATCTGACCGGTCCCACGCAGTTCCAAGTCCTTTTCAGCAATCTTGAAACCGTCATTGGTCGCCTCCATAGTCTTTAAGCGCTCATTCTCCTTGTCCTTAGACAGAAGCACGCAATAGCTCTGCAAGCTGCTGCGTCCAACACGCCCTCTGAGCTGATGCAGCTGTGCCAATCCGAAGCGTTCCGCGTTCTTGATAACAATGACCGTAGCGTTCGGGACATTCACGCCAACCTCAACAATCGTGGTAGAGATAAGGATGTTAGCCTGATTTTGAGCGAATGCTTCAATTCCTTCCTGAACTTCTTTGGCTTTCATGTCGCCGGAGATTGCCTTGATTGTCACTTCCGGGTAAGGCTTAAACCATTCTGTCAGCTTTTTGTAGGTCGTCTCAACCGAATCAACGCCTTCCAGAGTTTCCGAATCCGAATCTTCAATCAGAGGGCACACGATATAACACTGATGACCTTCCTTGATTTGATTGTATACGGATTTATAGCAGCTGTTTTCATTAGACCAGATAATGGTCTTTACAGGCTTGCGCCCGGCAGGCATCGTATGGATATTGACGATTTCGGTGCCTTCCCCATACAAAGTGTTCGCCAACGAGCGCGGGATTGGCGTAGCGCTCATGCTGACATTGTGAACGCCGTCTTTTGCTTTCTGCTTGAGTGCTTCACGCTGCTCAACGCCGAACCGATGTTCCTCGTCTACAATCGTTAAACCCAGCTTATGATACTTGACCTTCCCGGAAATCACAGAATGCGTTCCAACAATGATTTGAGCCTTGCCGCTCTCAATCTCTTCGAGAACCGATTTCTCTTCTTTTGCTTTCATGCCACTGCGCAGGAAAACCGTCTTGTACCCGAACGAGCCGAGGATTTTCGAGAACTCCTCATAGTGCTGCGTGGCAAGAACCACGGTCGGAGCCATAACGGCACACTGAAACCCATTCATTGCCATAGCTAATGCACAAATCTCAGCAACGACCGTTTTACCGCAGCCTACATCACCCTGAACCAGGGTATCCACACGTTCTCCGTGTTCCATCTCGGTGAGCATATGTTCAGCAGCGTTCTTTTGGTCCTCTGTCAGCTTGAACGGTAAGACTCCCTGCATCTTGTTCAGAACGTCCCGCGTACTCTTAATTCGACAGAACGACACCTTTGCGGCTTCTGCTTTCTTTGCTTCCAGCTCATAGCAGAACGGATACAACACATCGACCGCTCTGCGTTTTCGGGAAAGCCTGATTTCCTTTTCATCGGTCGGCTGATGTGCCATGTGAATGGCTTCAGCAATCGGCGGAACTCGCAGCGCCCGCATCTGAGCCAGGCTCAAGGTTTCGGTCGAGCATTCTCTGGTATAAGGCATCGCCAATTTAATGGCATCTTCCAGGTATTCCACCGACATTCCTTTGATTTTCCTATAAACCGGCTGGATAGAGAAAGCTGACGCGATATCCATCGTGACAAAGTCAGGCGTTGCCATTGTCATGTTGTTGTACTGCTCGTTCCAGGAAACGACTCCGCCAAGCGCAATGACGTCGCCGACTGAAAACTGCCGTGTGCGGAACGGTTGATTGAACCAGAATACCGTACAAAAAGTGTTCCCGTCCGAAAGGCGCAGCATGTAATGCTTGCCATCAATCACTCGGCCACTCACGACCTTACCCTTGATGGCAACATGCTCTCCTTGATGATATTTTCCTTCCGCAAACGAGATAGGGTTCCTGAAATCCAAGTATTTGGTCGGATAATACCCGAGCAAGTCTGTCACAGTTTCAATTCCCTTACTAGCAAATTGACTTGCTTTTCGCGGCGTAATACCAATGTCAGTCAACGGCATGTTAGCCATATCGTTTACTCCTCTGTCATTCCGTAAAACAATCTGTTCCGGAAGTTCCAAAATTCGTCATGTGAATGTCAAGGTATTTTTCGTTGTTATAGTGCTGTAACCTATTTTTGAGCAATGAGTTGCGGTTTTCAATGTCGTTCGTATCGATTGCCACATCGACCGCGTCCATATTGCCTACAATTCTGCACTCATTCTTCGAACGAGTCACTGCGGTATACAGAAGATTTCGCTGCTGCAGCTGTTTCCAGCCAGTATCAAACGCCACCACGACTGCTTTGAACTCAGAACCCTGTGATTTATGAACCGTCATCGCATATGCCAACGCAAATTCAGATTGCATCGTCTTTCTGCTGACAATCATCTCAAAGCATTCGCCATCCACATCGCAAGGGTTATCGAACCTTACTGTATAGGCGTTGCAAATCATCGCGCCATCCTGGCCCAGGGCTTTCGGTTCAAAGCTCGTGATGAAACCCATATCACCGTTTACAAAGCTGCCTCTATGGTTCTTGCACAGCATCACGCGGTCACCGATTCGGTAATCGAATCCCTGTTCCGGTACGCCTTTCAAGGATTCAATGAATCCGCTGTTTTCATATGTTGCCGGATTAAGCTTATCCCGAATCAAAAGATTCAGGTCTGTTGCAGAAATATACCCACTTCCCTTTTTACGGACCGGTGTAAGCAGGCATATATTCTGAACACCTTTACGAATTCCATCCTCCGCATGTCTATTGTCCAGGTCATTCACTTCGCCATATTTTCGAACGAAATGGAAGTAGTTGAACAGCGCTGTTGTTCTGATTTCCATACCTTTGGTGGCCGGAATCAGCAAGAACGATTCGTCTTGTCTGAAAGTACTCGTCTGCTCACCAGCATTGATGTGTATTGCATTCTCTACAATCGCGCCCATATTTCTATGGCAGGAGGAGAGTTTACATACATTCACTTCTCCACTGTCAATCAAGTCCCGAAGAACGTTACCCGCTCCGATTGCAGGAAGCTGGTCAGGGTCTCCCACGATGACCAGTTTGCAGCCATGGGAAGCAAGTGAGAATACCATATGCGCCGTTTCAAGGTTACACATCGAGAATTCGTCAACCACAATCACACTCGCTTCATTATCAAAGCAGCCAAAATACGCTGACTGAATCGTGGATGCTGCGTGTCCTGTTGCTTCCCGCATTCTTGCCGATGCTCGACCAGTAGGAGCACAGAGCAGAATGTCTTCTTCCTTATAGTAGCTGCCTTTTGCAACCATAAACGCTTCAATGATGGTTTTGATGATAGTCGTCTTACCGCTGCCGGGGCCGCCAGTGATTACCGTCACGTTCTGGCTGTCACTGCCATACACCGTGTATGCTGCTTGCTTTTGAGTGTCGTCCAGCAGAAAGCCATCTTTCATCTGCACATTCTGGATAGCTCTATCCACATCGGCTTTCGAGACTATGCCGCACGCTGCATTCATGCAGTGGTGCAATGTATGACAAAGGAACGTGATGTCGCATTCAAGTGCCCAGTATCGGCGCAGATAAACGCAGAAGAGAGGTTTTCCGCTTGCGTTCCCGCTAGACTTTTCTGCCACCAGCAGTCCTTTTCGTCTCGCGCCATTCACAGCATCTCGTATTGACTGTTCAGGAATTCGTGATTCGTGCAGTTCCTTTTCCACGGTCGTTGCCACGCAGGCCATCAACTGATTCAGCCAAACAAAAGAATGGCCTTCCATCTGTGCCTGCACCTCAAGCGAATGCAGCACGATAGCTTCCACCCTGCGCTGGTCTTTCCTGTCCATTCCCAGCCCGACCAACGCAATGCGGTCAGAAGCAGCAAACCCGATTCCATTCACATCCCGGTAAAGGCAGTACGGGTTCTCCTTGATGGCAGCCAATGCCTGTTTGCTGTCCCCGTACTCTTTCAGAACGGTATTGATTTTCTGCATTGAGATGAAGGGAAGCAGAAAAGAAATCAGTTCCTGGTCTTTTGCGATATGAATATAGGCATTATGAATTTTCTTTGCTGCCTTCTCTTTTATTCCAGCCAGTTCTGTCAGCTTTTCCGGGGTCTTCTCTATTATTTTGAGGGAATCGGCACCAAATGCTTTAATAATTTTCTTTGCCGTTACAGGCCCGACTCCCGGCACATATCCGCTGGTCAGCAGCTCATAAATCGAATCTGTGCCGCCAGCTTCATAATCAATCTCGGAGCTTTCGACCTTGACATACTGTGTTCCCCGCCGTGCATCTTGTTCCCAGTGTCCTTGATAGGTAATATAAGCATTCTCAACAGGGTTCGGAATAATGCCTTTGAGGACAATGCTCTTACCGTCTTCTATCCGAGATGCAATAAGAATCGCAAAGCCGCTCTCAGGGTCACAGAATGGAATATCAACGATTTTTGCCTTGAATTTTGTCGCACTTTGTGCTGCATATCTGTTATATGTTATTGTCTGATAGCTGCCAACCATTTGATACTCCTTAATACAACACGAAATGATAACCCGGATACTTTGATTTGAGTAGTTTCCACTTTAGGCGAAAAGCTTCGGTTTGAATGTACTTGCCGTTCTTTTGGTCGTATCCCTTTACATCCTCTACCACGACCGTGCCATTTTTATCTCGATAATAGAAATCTGCTCGGTAGTCGATTTTCTGAATTCTTTTTCCTTCATACTGAAACGCTTCCTGAATTGTCAACGGAACCTGCCGTTTCAGCTCCGTGATACTTCCGCCCTTTTCAAGTATCTGCAAATCTAACCACCGACAATATTCTTTAGTAGAGTCAAACACATCCACGATATTGCCATGCTCTTTTGCATCCTTGTTCCCTGCCACAAAGCCGTCCTTATACGCATACACCTTATGATTCCCGTATTTCGGATGCGTCACTTTAGGCTCTTTAGGTTTGCTGACCTTGGCACAGTCTTTTCCTCCCTGTACCTGAATACTCAGCGCAGGGTTCTTTGCTAATGTATCATTCAACCATTTCTGTGTCAGCTGCATTTCGGGTGCCTCGGATGATGGTGTAAAAAGAAAACTCTTATACTTCAATTATACCATTCCTGCACTTTGGTCACAACAAATTGTTGTTTTGTTAACTATCATTTCACAATTACAATTTCTTTCAATGTGCTAATCACTTGCGTACCTGTTATTGTATTTCATTTATTTTCATGTCTCTGTTATTGCGTTCCTGTTGTTGTAATTCAAAATTGCTTTGGATAAACATAACGGAGATTATTTACATCGACTTTTCTTGCTGCTCTCAGGCGAAGTGGGCATTCAGAAAAACTTGCATAAATACATTATCCTTGGCCTTTGTGGTATTCTGAGGTTCTCACTGTTACTTTTTTTCTTTCCAAACCAATCCATTCAGCTCAACTAAACAGAGATTATTTACGTTCCACTTTTTCTGTTGAGACTATAACAGAGATTGTTTTCATTCGTGTTTCGTCTTTTGCTCTATTTAGAGGCTTCTTAATATCAGAGTATTCTCTGTTCTGTCTTAACGGAGCTCATTTTCATTTTTAGCTTCATCTTTCATTCCTGAAGCCTTCCAAACAAACGTAGATTATTTACGTTTGCTTTTCGATTCACAGTATTTAGGCTCCTATTCAATCTAACCTGAGATTCTTTTCGTTCCAGTTTTTTTCATGACACAGATTGAATGCGTAGTATCAATATACTATTCCGAGATTATTTACGTTTTACTTTTGCATTCAGAACTATCGGACTATTCCAGGTAATGCATATCACACTTTGTGGAGTCCACATCAAACAGCGTTTATTTTCGTTCAAGTTTGGTTTTGCTGCTCATTCATTGTTCGTGTCTCACCTTCTCTCCCCTACTATCATGTGAGCCTAAATTTCTTGAGTTGTGCCAACCGGAGAGTGTTTTCTTTCCGTTCTGGATATTATAGGCGAGCCTCCCTATCACGGCTGCGTTATACCCGAGGTTATTTACGTTCATTTTGGGGAAGCGGTATCTTGAGAACGACTTGACAGAGGTTATTTACGTTCATCTTCTGGCCCCTCTCTACCAGTGACTAGCTTTTTTCAAGCGGAGGTTATTTACGTCAGATTTTTGCTGCAATGTAAAACGAGGTTATTTACGTTCATTTCTCTAAAGTCACGGGAACCCAAACGCCTCATGGTGTTTCCAGAACGTAAAATCGTGCTACATTTAACACTTTGTAATTCTTATTTCGCAACTTCCGCGCTTTTCCCGTTGATTCCCCATAGAGCTCTCTTAGAATCCTTCTTATAATTACAAAATCAAAACTGCAACGTTAATTTTCTCTCATATGTGTTTGCTTTTATCATTAGAATGTTAGTATTATCATCGTATTACCGTGCTTTTGTTTTATCCTTACGAATCCAATTCTGCAACGTAAATAATCTCTGATTCCGCCGTTTTATTGCTTTCTCGTATGAATTGTGTATACTGTTCGTATAATTCCAATGTAATAGTTCATTTTGGATGTAATATATGCGTAAAGGATGATGACATTTACTGCAAAACAAACTATTATATTGTAAGTGCCCCGTGAGAGCATGGTACAGCAGCTGCGTCCGTTTGGAATCAGATAAGAGGTTATACCCTAGGTTATTTTCATTGAATTTTGGATAGCGCCAGCAACATAACGGCTAATCAAGACTGAGGTTATTTTCATTCGATTTTTAGTCAATCAGAACTCTTAGCTGTTTCGTAGCAAACGGAGATGATTTACGTCTCATTTTTGAAGCGGGGACTTTACTCCATGGGACATGAAGGTTCATGCCAGGTGTATTGCATGACGGAGATTATTTTCGTTGCGTTTTTAGCAGCAGGACTTCTTTAACTGCTGTACCTAAAAAAGAGGTTATTTTCGTTTGGCTTTGCCAATACTTCTTTCAGCAAAGAACTACAGTTAGAATGGTGTGATTCCCATTATCTGTTGTGGTTCAGAACGGCCCTCCCCTCCCCCACTTGCTTGGGAACACTGTATTGTAGAGCAGAGATTATTTACGTTTCAGTTTGTATCTGCTTATAAGTACACTGCTACTTGAGCTGCAATTTCTTATGCAATTCAAAGCAGAGGTTCTTTTCGAGTCAAACAGAGGTTCTTTTCGCAATTTAACCGAAATAAAGCTCTGTTCCCAAAGCAAACAATCTACTCCGAAACACAAAACAAGCTCCCGTGAAGAGCAAAACAAACTCTTTTTACAAGCAAAATAACCTCCGTTTCTTCTATATATAATAAAGAATAAGTAATAAAAGAATAAAATATAAATTACATCTAAAAAAGAAATAAGAGAATCGTAATTCTAATCAATAGAACCTTGACATTATGTGACATTTGTTGTAAACTAAATTATAATGTTCTTAGTGTAACCATTTTTAGGAAAAGCTTTCTTTGATGGTTTGCTGCATATTAAAAGAAAGGCTGAGCAGCCATCTGGCTTGTCTCAAATCGACGATGAAAAAGAAAGACAGCAACGCAAAAGCTAATGATAATGTTGAGTCAGTTGTTGGTGAAGTTCTCAGTAATGAGGAAGTTCAAGAACAGATGGCATTGGCTCAACTACCCGAGGTTAAAGCGCTCAATAAGTCTATCATCACGAAAAGCAATGACTTGATTCAAAAGACAAAATATTCATTGCCTCGAAATGAGCAAAAGATTTTGCTGATTATGCTATCCAAAATCGACCAGCGTAATGATAGAGATGCATCGAAATATTACACCATTACATTCCAGGAGTTTTCAAAGCTTACAGGCGTAGACATCATGCGCAGCGGTTATAAACCGCATCTACAGCAGATTGTAGAAAACCTGGAAAACCGTACCTTCTGGGTTCCCGACGGGCCGGACCAGTTAAAAACCATTTCTTGGATTAGCAAGGGCTCTCGCGTTAATTTCAAAGACAAAACCATTCAGATGCGCTTTAACCCAGATATCTGGAAAGACATCGCACAGCTGACAAGCAATTATACTTCTTATAGTATTGAGTATTTGCTCACGATGCAAAGCACCTATTCGATGCGCATTTATGAGATTGTGTTGTCCTATGATAACGGAACCAGAGAATACAACTACACGAACGGCGTGATATTCGAACCAGTCACGGAAGCTGTGCTTCGTAAATTCCCAGACAAGCAAAATGAGCTGAAGGGTTACAAATACAAAGTCTTTGACATGGAAGAATTCAAAGGAATGCTTTCTATGCCGTCCAAAGATGAGATACTTCGCAGCAAAAAGAGCAGAAAGACGGAAAGCAGCTCTGAGCCTAAATTCAGCAGAGAAAAAACTGTTTCCGAAAAATACAAGGTCTTTTCTGATTTTGAGAAGAACATCCTTGCACCTGTCAAAGCCGAAATTAACGAGATGACAGACCTCTGGTTTGATTATGAACCGGTTCGGCGCAAAGGTGTGAGAAAGTACGAGTTTCTTTATATTTTCATTAAGTACAAGACAAAGGAAGAAATGAAAAAGGTCCGTGCCTTCCATGAAGAGCGGCAGAATCTTGAAACCGAAGTTGGCCGAAAGCGCAAGTCCCGCCGCGTAGTTAGTCTTGAAGCTCTTGAACAATATAATCTTCCTCTATCTGAAACTGTCATGAGTATGAGCTACCACATGGCACGAAACGAAGTGAAAGCCAAAGCTCAATACCAGGACTACGAAGAAAAGCTGACGCCGGAAGAGCGCAACATCTTTACTGATGTGTTTACCATTGTTGGTAAAATCCTTACCAGCACTCGGAATCCTGAGCATAACAAAGAAGCTTTTGACGCTCTGAACCGTATTATCAAGGATAACAACGGGTTGAAGACTTGGACGTTCGGCATTGCCACGAGGTACAAATCCTTGCTGGAAGCAGACGGTGGAACAAAGACCGCCAACTATTACCGCAAAGTCATCTTCAATGATTTGATTGAAAGCTCGGCAACCACAATCGCGTTGGGTGAACGGGCAATCAATGCTCATGAGAATGGCCTGAACAAGCTGATTGATTTTACTACAGTGTTCGATGAGGACACAAACGAATGAAATAGAGCCCACCATTTGGTGGGCCTTTTTTGTTTGCCAAACAACAGAAATGAATTTACACCAACAGGGATTTAAGTTCTGGAGCAGAGAGAAACTTTCATTAGCAATGTCATGAGATGCCAACCCAGGTCGTACACCAACAGGAACGTGCGTTCCAGACAGGGGATGAATAGTACTCTGTCCACTGCCAAAAGCAGCGGTAACAAGGCTCTAACAATTAAGATTGGATTTATACCAACAGGGATGTGAGTTCTTGACGGCTTGTATAGAATATCAAAAAGAAGCAGTCTCCAAAGTTCGCGTTGACATTTAGCTAAAGCATGTTATAATTGAATTATTGAAATTGTGGGTGTTGACATTTTGTGCGATTTGTATATGCAGGCGGAGCTCGTAATTGGGCCTTACAAGGCAAAAATCACGCTGTCAGGTCAAGCACCACGTTAAGACTAAAATTACAATAACAGGTACTCAAGTAACTCAACTCTTGAGTAATGAGGTGCGTAACATGCCAGCGAAAGTCATCACAGTCGCAATTGAAAAGGGCGGAACAGGGAAGACCGTTACCGCTTCAAACCTAGCATATCTGATGGGGGAAGATGGGAAGAAAGTGCTGTGCATTGACACAGACCCACAAGGCAATTTGACCAGTGCCCTCAGTGATGGAAAAGGTGAAATCACAGAGGGTCTGTATGAAGGGCACGCACTCTATGATATGTTCAGCGGCTTCCGGTATACGAAAACCCGCGATTTCATTGTCCCGACCGAGTATGGTGATAATGTGGATATGATTCCCGGAAGTGCTCAAACGCCGAAAATCAATCAGAGATTAGCTGACTTGTTTGATGATGCGAATATCCTGGCCAAAAGTGGAGCCATGAAACGCATTGATAAGATGTCGGACTTCCTGTTTTATTTCTTGGAGCAGGTGTTGGACGATTATGACTACATAATTATCGATACGCAGCCGACCCGTGACTCATTGCTGCTTACCAATGCAATTAGTGCAGCCGATTATATCCTGATTCCCATGATGTGTGATGCAAACTCCCGTGGGTCTGCGTTCAGAACGTTCGCACTGTGCAATGAGCTGTGCAATGCACCGGGGAGCCGAATCAAAGGCGTGGGTGTTCTCTTGACAGCGGTGAATAAAAAGGCGAAAGCTGCAAGGCTGATTCGCACACAGTGTCAGGATGTTTTGGGTCCTGCTCTGTTTGAGCATGAAACCCCGAACAGCATCAGTGTCGGTATGTCTGTTACTAATTATCAGCCAGTGTGTTTCTATGCAGCAAAGCAGCCTGTTTCGATTGCATATCAGCAGGTTTATAAAGAATTGATGAAGCGTTTGGCAAAGCTGGAGGTGAAATAAAATGGCATTGACAAAGAAGAAGGGGCCTGTAACCACACCCAAGTTGCCTAATATTGAAGCTTTGAAGAAAGTAAACAACAATAGCGCCGGTGCATTTTATAACGACTTACTCAATGCAAAGCACAAGATAGAATACGAGAGCCGCGACATATCCCTCTTTAATATCCGAACAAACCCTGATAATGAAATATTCCGTGAAATAGATGACGATGAAGATATTCGGATTCTTGCGGATGACATCAAGCGCAACGGCCTGTTGCATAACCTGGTCATGTTCCCATCCACAGAAGAGGGGAGAGAGGTCTATGTTCTTCTTTCCGGTGAAAGAAGATATCGAGCTCTCAAGCTGCTTGTTGAAGAAGGGGATACCTCCTGGCAGATTGTTCGGAACTGCAATGTCATTACGACAGAGCTTTCCGATAACGAAAAGAAGGTATTGCTTTACAGCGCAAACCTGCAGGTGCGTGGTGGCCTAAATGATGAGGCAGTTCGCAGAAAGGCTGTATCAGATTTTATCGAATGTCTCCAGAAAGAACCCTATAATATGAATAGGGTAGACGCTCTGAAAGCAATCAAGAGCGTGAGTTCTGTAAACCCGAAAACCATCGACAGAGATGCACGGCTCGAAGATAAACTGAAGGGGAGCCTGAAAGAGCTTCTCGACGCAAAATTCCTGAGCAGAAGCGAGTGTGAAAGCTATCTGCGATTCGATGATGAGAAGCAGGATGAGATTGGTCAAAAGTATCAAGAGCTCAATGCAGTGGATTGTCACGGCGATACCGGGGAAGAAGCAGGGAAGAACCACATCGAAGTGATGCGCGATACGCTTCACGATACGTTCCGGGAATACCTGTTCAGTGCCTTGCAGCAGCGCACCAGAGCAGAGCACGAAGAAACCTATAAGAAATCCATCGAGTATTTTGACAGTGAATTACAGGAGCTTAAAAAGAAAGCCGAAGAGTTCGGGATTATCAAAGAGTGCAACACCCCGGAAGAAGTAGCAGATTTTGAGTATGATGCCCAAAAGGATGCTACCAAGGACGTTGCCAAGAAGGAGAGGGAAGCGGCAGATATCAGTGTAAGTGCCGTATTAAAAACCACTCCGACAATCATCAAGAAGTTGCAGCGAGTCTATTCAAACAAGAGCTATGAAAAAGCATTGCGCCATGTTTCACAGCAATCGAGAGATTCCGACATTGCAGCACTCGAAGAAGTGATTGAGATGGCTACAAAGCTGAAAGAAAAAATCAAAGCCGTGGATTGATTAAGGGAAACCTAAATGAATAGTGAAAAAAGCACAATTTCAGTGCGGTTCCGTTCAGAATTTGCGGAAATACTCGAAGTTCGGGCGTGGTACGAAGGAAGTCGCTTGGGAACACTGACAAACCGATTGGTTAGAAGTGAACTTCAAAAGGTCAGCAGAGTAGGGGAGAAGTACATCATCTCTAAAGGTTCTGCTGAATACGACGAGCTGGTAGCTACCGGAGGTCTGGATGAATCGTACTATCTCTTACCAGAGATTGATGAAATCATATCCTTCATGCCGACCAACGAAGGTAGACGAGGAACAAAGCTAACGAAAAACAAACAGGTCTCGCTGTACTTGACCGAGGATGAAGTGAGCCAGCTGAATAGAGTTGTTTATGCACAGGATGTATTCGGAACCTATGACAGCGAAAAGATTCTATCGTATCGTTACGCAATCCATGGGCTGCTCCTAAATACTGAACTTCTGAAAAAGCAGATTCACAAGGATTTCTAAACATGCAGCGGATGCACTACCAAGAAAACGCTTGGAATGAGCATTCGCTGTTTGCTTTTTTTGTAAGAAATGAATTTACACTAACAGGTATGCGAGTTCTGGATGAATTGTATGGCTTGCGGCAAGAAGCTAAAAGTCCTCCCTATATTTCGCTAAACGGAGATTTAGCGAAGCTAGAAATCAAACAAAATACAGTCCCCTTTTCGTTGATTTTCAAAGCAAAACCTTAAAAGCGCGAAATAAAAAGCCCCAACCAGAAAGGTCGGGGCTTTATTGTTATTTAGGCGAAGCTGTAGTTTGCAACAACTCCCATGAGCTCTTCACGAGTCTGCGGGTCAGATGTTGCACCGCTCACAACGGTCCATTCGGCAGCTTTAGCATAATCGCCAATCAGCATACCAGCCTGAACCCAGTTCGCGAGAGAGCGCATCGAGTTTACATTGCCATCTGTAGCGCCACAAGTCTGGCACTTCTTGGCAATTTGGTGAACGCAATCTACCATCGTCTGCAGCGGGACATCATTTCCACAGCCGGTCATACCCTTGATACGTTTGATGATAACCGCATCATTCGGGCATTTCATGTCAACGATGAGATGGTGGCGGTCGATGAACGACTGGTTCAGCGGACGGCAGCCTTCCAGGTCAACATTCAACGTGGAGATGATGATGCAATCAGGATGCCGATGCAGCATCTCACCTGTCGGCAATACGACGCAGCCAGTTTCATCCAGCAGGCCATTCAAGCCGGGCATGACGGACGGACGCGTAATCAGAGAAGGCTCCTGCAGCTCACAGACCCAACCATTGCGGATAGCGCGAACCAGAGGGCTCTCAACATAGCGGAAGCCCTGGCTGCAAGCCTCAGAGCAAAGCTTCATCTGCTTGCGGAACAGCTCGGTCATGCATTCGGTTTCAGTGGCATCAGCCTTAGAAACGCCAGTAATAGCTTCATATGCTGTCACGGGGTCCATACTGATATCAGTTGCGGTCGGCAGGTCCTTGAACAGTTCCTCATTGATGCTATCGTCAGAATCAGTAGAATCAATGGGCATCATGTCGCCAATCAGGTTATACATTTCAGTACCAGCATTGCAGGTAATGAACGTATAAGGTAGACCAAGACCGGCAGCAATCGCACGAGCACCAGCAGTCTTACCGACAGACGAGTCACCACGCAGCATGACGTTGGTCATAGGGCGTTTGGTGCCGTGTGTTTTAGAAATGAGATAGCAGGAAGTCACAACTTCTTCGGGAAGGATGTATCCGTCATCAATCTGTGGGACCAGGCTCTTCTCCTCGTCAGAGAGAATACGATTGTTATCAGCAAAATAGCCAACAAAGTCTTTAACAGACTTAAACGTGAACTTGCTGGTTCCGGAGCCTTTTTGGTCGCTCATAAACTGGAAAGTGCCCCAAACCATGTCCGGAAGGAACTTCTTGCTCTTGGCAAGGGTTTGAGTAACATTTTTCAAGTTGCCGTTGTTGGGATATTTGGCCTTGAGCTCTGTGTTTTGCTCCAGCATAGCGTCCATCGCAGTACCGGCCAAAGCGCAGGCGTATTTGACCTTCTTTGTGGTGTCGATTTCTGCAACATAAGATTGGAAAATTTCTTCAAAACCGTCAACACGATTTCGAAAATCACCCCAGAGAAGCAAAAAGAAAGGAGCAAGTCCAATCTTTGCAACATCCAAAATATTACCATTAAATCCAGTAGATGCGTACATTTGGCCGGTGCTTCTGTCATAAATCAGGCACAGAGTGTTCCCCAAATGGTCAGTTTCACATTCTTTGTAGATATTGTTATCTACCCACTCGGCCATTGTACGACCATCTTTGTTGCAAGAATACGCACCGACTTTTCGTCCATTCTCAATCATCTCAGCGCGGCACAATGCCTTCGCGAAATCTGCAGTTATTTTGCCCGGTACGCAGTGTCCATTGGTCTGGTATACCCCGGCCTGCTTTACACTAGCAGCGGTAGGGTCATCAATAAACCTCGTTCCGATGCCTAGCTGAACATCATGGAAAATGGCAGGCAGCGCAGGGTCAAGCAAGTCATAGGTCTTGCCGGTCCACCACATATTTTGCGTATTCATAGTTTTCTACCTCCGATTAAATTAAAATAGTCGAGACCAGCAAGAATGCCAGTCTCGACTTAAATTAGTGTGTAATCGCCCGTATAGCCTGTTAGCACAGCTCACGGGGCTTAGAATTGATGATTAGAAGGGCAAATCGTCCTCTTCAACCGCATCGAATTCATCTGCCCCATATTCACCGTAAGTCGGTGCAGAAGGAGCAGGAGCCGAAGCGGGAGTTGCTGCAGGAGCAGGAGTGCTGTTCTGAGTAGTGTCTTTGCCGCGACTTGCAAAAGATGCTTTGTCAGCCCATACGGTGTAGAACGTACGATTTTCACCGTCCTTATTCTTGTGAGAATAGCTGGACAAAGTACCGGCAACCATGATAGGGTCACCTTTATGGAAATGACTTGCAATAAATTCCGCAAGCTTACCGGAGGCAGCGACAGCCACAAAGGAAGGAACATCAACCCACTGCCCATCCTTCTGGTAAGAACGGTTGCTGGCAACCGTAAAGTTTGCAATGTTATTTCCGTTCTGAGTAGAACGGGTCGTAACATCTGCGGTCAGGTTACCCATCAGAAGGCCCTCGGAGAAGTTGCCACTGACATCTGCTTGAATCGTTGCGGCACTCAGATAAGAATAGTACTTTTTCTGTCCGTCCTTATCATAGGAGCCGGATTCAAAGCGGCCAGTGGCCAACACTGGTGCGCCCTTGACGAGTTTTGCACGCAGATTGTCACTGATAAACTTCTTCGGAGCGCGAACCGGGATAAAAGAAGTCTCCTTATTCTGTCCACGGTCTACCGCAACACGAAACCCAACGTATGTGTTGTTGCCAATAGTGAATTCTTCTGCATCAGCAGTAAGACGGCCGATGATGGTGAAAATGTTAACGTTAGTCATGATTTTGTCTCCTTTCAAAAGACAGTTAATAAATAAAAAAGGCAGGCTCCCCAAACAAATGAGAAGTCTGCCTTACGACGAGATTGTGAATTGTACGAGCGCATATATCGCCTAGTAGATGGTATCTATCGTACAATATTCATTGTATCGAGTTCGCATATATCGTCAAGCATTTTTGGGATGAAATCACACAATCGTTGCGTGAGCAGTGAGCCAGTCACCTACTTTGTTGTACAGAACCGTCTGGTTCACATATTCTTCGCCGTAGTATTTCTGAGCCTGCTGGACACTCAAAGAATCATCACCAAAATAATCGCTTACATCGGCATCGGTGACCTTGATTTTCTCTGCTTCAGCCACAGCCTGGAAAATCAGATACGCCTTTACGCTTTCTTCGATGCGGTCATTGTAGCTGTCGAGCAAGGCATCCTCAGTATCGTAATCGGTGGTTTCCAGGTACTCGTCCATGGTCTTACCCATGTTCTCTGCACTTGCTTCGATTTCCTTGCGGTAAGTATCACGCTGGTCATCAATAAGGTTCTGAGGAATTTCGGAAACAACGGAGTTATCCATCATATAGTTATAGATGGCGAGGCCCAGAGCATCTTTGGTCAAAAGCTCATTGTAATACTGTTTGAAAGTATCCACGGAATTGACCAGAGTGCCATCCTCGGTGTAATACTTGTTATCGCCGAAGCAGTTCACGATAGAGTCATCCGTCAAGGTCAGTTCAGAGACATCCTTGAGTTCGATGCGGAACTGAACATCCTGACCAGCCAGGCTCAGAGTGTTGCCCTCGGAATCCGTGGTGTCAGGGTAGCTGTCGGGGAAAGTCACAGTGATATCGAACTTCTCACCGGCAAAATGTCCTTCAATCTGGCTCTCAAAGCCATCCACATAATATCCCTGACCCAATACGATTTCGGCATCCTTTGCAGAACCGTTCGGGAATTCATCGCCGTTGTAGGAGCCGGTATAATCCACCGTCACGCAATCGCCTTCCTGCGCCGCGCGGTCCACAGTGGTGTGTTCACCGTAAGTCTGCTTAATCTGCTGCAAAGCGGAATCCAGAGCGCCGTCTTCCATGTGCAGGTCTTCAGTCTTAAAGGTCATATGGTCATAGTCATCCGGAAGAGTAACAATATTCTTGGCCTTGACACCAGCATAGTGACCGTCCTTTTTTAGACCCGCACTGTAATCAATGTCCAGCGCAGTCTCGACGGTTGCAGATTCTTCAGTGGCAGTAGAAGAACTGTCACTGCCGGACACAGCAGTCGATGCACAGCCAGACATGATAATGGATGCAGCCAGAGCAGTTGCAAGGATAAAAGAAGTTTTACGTTTATTCATTTGGTATTCTCCTATTTTTGAAATGTTATTTTTACTGGACTTGCAGAATGCTGTTCAGCAAATCTTCATTGTTCGTGACGGCCAGGAAATTGTGGTCAGTGCCTTCCACGAGATAGGTCTTGCTGCTGTCGGAGTCAGCATAATCAGAGCGAGCAACTGTAAAACCAGAAAGTGTCTGCTTGGTATCCGTGAACTGAATATCATCAGCGTTGTAGGATGCAGGTGCAAACACGACCTCAGAATCGCCATCTTTGACCAGAACGCGCTCATTCGTCAGACTCAAAGTTCGTCCATCAAAATCGGCAGGCACATTATCAAGCAGCAAGGAAGCACCATCATTGGCAGGTGCGGCACTGCTCAGCAAAGCGGTTACTTCTTCATTTGCTGCATCATTGATGCTCTCATCGCCGGTAGCACCGTATGTAGCAATCACAACAAGTACTTTACCGTTCCCGATACCTTCAATGCCGGTAATCATATGAGTGGCACCGTCTTCGTGTTCGGTCATTGTACTATTGCCCAGATAAGAGCTGTCGCTCACCATACGGACAAGATAGGTTACTCCATTGCGCTCATACTGCAAGGCCGCGCCATCGTACTTGATGCTGTCTGCACTGTCTACAGCGACCGCTACCTTGGATTCGCCATCAGTAATCAGGAAAGTCGAGGAACTCAGCGTCCAGGTGTTTTCATCCGAAGTCATAGATACTACAGGAGTCAAGGCTTCCTGATTTTCAAAAATAGTGTCGGTCGTCGCAACATCAGCCGAGATGTTCAGAGTACTTCCAGTAGACGGATAAACGATAGAATCACTCTTACGGCTTTCAGCAATCGTCATGCCCATAACGACCACGGATGCGGCAAGGACTACACAGCTGACGCCCAGAATGACATTGCCGCTTTTGTTGGACTTAGCAGTCGCTTTAGGCTTATCTACTTTATCTTCGGTTTCTTTCGGCGCAGGCTTCTTATCTTCCGGTTTCTCTTCCGGCTCTTCATCGGCATACGGATTTTTGAATCCACCAAACGAAGGAGAGACAAAAGAGTCACCGTCGTCATCCTGATTGTTGCTTTCGGCTTTAGCGGCAGGCTTTTTCTCAGTGGTGGCAGGAGCCGCTTCCATAACGGGTTTCGTTTCAAACTCATCGGAAGGCTTGCTCTGCTGAGAAGAGTCCTTCGGACGGAATTTATGTTCCGGTGTGGGGATAGGCGTTACGTTCTGAACGTTCCCTTTATTCACGGTGTCTGCCTTGTCCTTCTTGGCTTCCGACACGGGAGAGGGAATGGTAGTGGACTTATCGTCCTGGACCTTTTCAACTTTCACGAACTGAGAAAGGTCGAGTTTGGTTTCAGCGGGAGTATCCTCTTCTTTCTTCTTGTTCAGGTCCTCCGCAAAAACCGTGGTCCAGGGCTGATTCGTCCGAGTCACATAGGGCGGTTTCTTCAATTCGCCAGAACCATTCTGGCTGTACTTTTCATTGCTCATTGTTTCTCCTCCTCAAGCCCGGTTGAAGCAGACAATGCGAACATTGTAGGCATCGCTCAGGCAGGTATATACGATAAGGTCCGCAGTACCCCAAACGACCGTTCCGTCATTTTTCTGCAAAGCATCAAAGCCAGTCACGTCGTTGTGTCCGTCAAAGGCATCCACACAAATATAATTGATTTGCTCGCCAGATGAAGTGACGACATATGCGGTCGAGCCGATTGCCACGGATGTCAGACCAGGCATTTCGTTATCCGCAACGATATTGCTGCCGCCATCTTGTGGTGCTTTCGGGAAAACACATGCGCTGTCTTCACGGTTGCAGGTTTCCTGGTCCGTGTTGTTGTAGAGCGCAACGTCTACCCCAGCTGCAGGAATATGCAATCGGCCACAGAAGTTCGGGTAATCGTTATCGTCGTTATAGTTCGGACCTGCCGGTGCTGCTTCTGCCTGTTGTTCGGCCTTTGTTTCTTTTTCTTTTTCGGAATCCTTTTCTTCCTGGATGTTCTTCAGCTTGTTATCGATTTTCTGAATAGAAGCCTGAACATCAAGAGTCTGATTGACGGGTGTTAATTCCGTGTTCCGGACCTCAGTAGAAAGAAGTTCAAGGCGGCTGGCATCCACATCAAGTGCCGGCTCCAACAGCGTAGATGACTGAGCCGAAAGAATCGCCTGTGTTGCGAAATCTGCTGCCTGCTTATTTCGCTCAACATTTCGTTTGACATCCATCAGAGAAAAGATAGATGCGAGCAAAGCAGCAATACTAAGCAGCAGCGCAACAATTTGTTTGAGAGTCTTCATTTTTTGCTTGCCTCTGACTTGCGACCATTTTACGGATAATACGATTGAGCTGGAAAATGGGAGACCGGCTCAACATTTTCCATTATTCGCGATTCGCACATTTCCGCAAGTTTCGAAGCATTCAGGCGAATTTGACACTCAATGAAGTTCCTCAAAGCTGATTTGACCATTGCTCTGCTGGGCCTTTTTGGAAGAGCCTCTGCCACGCTTTCGGAAGCTCTGGTCAAACGGCTGGGCCTTTTTGGGTTCGTCAGAATTCTGCTGCTTTTCATTTGCCGGTTTCTTTTGCGATTTTGCAGGAGTCTCTTTGGATGGCTGCTTCTGTTTAGGTGCCTTTGCCGAATCCTCCTTGGGACTTGATTTTGAAGTGCTCGTCCGCTTATCCGTGATGGGTTTCTTAGGCTTCTTCACTTCTTTTGAAGGTTCGACCTTGCGAGTAATGTTAAAGCCTGCGAGAGCCGCTTCCCTGTCTGCTTTTGGGCGCTGAGCTGGTGCTACCGGTTCAGCTTTTGGTTCAGCTTTTGGTGTCTGAGGAACATCAGGCTTTTGGGGCCGGGGCTGAGTCGGATGGCTCTCAACGGGTTTTGCAGGCTCGTGAGGTTTGGCTTTAGGCTCGGCCACGACTGCTTTGGAAGTGCCGAACGCATTTGTCTCTTTTGCGGGCAGGTCAGGAACTTTATCCGGCATAGGCGGCTTTTGCTCTATCGCGGGGCTGCCAACGGTATCGGGTTCAGAAGAAGCAGGGATATCGAAGTCCATCATATCCATATCCGGTTCCTCTTCATGCTCATCCACATCATCGGGAGGATTGAATACGTTAGCATCATCGTCCGCAAACGGGTCCTTTTCATCATCCATGTCAATGCCGCTGGGGTCAAATGAAAGACCAGCGTGGGAATCAGAATTTTCGGCGAAGGGGTCCCGCGTATCGTCATCATCCACAGGCAAATCAAAAACCAGCTCTTTTTCAGGCTTCGGTTCCAGTTCAGGTTCCGGCTCAAAGATATCCGCAGCGTCAAAGGGCTTCGTGGCATCTGCACTTTCTGGTGTCGATGCAGATTTAGGGGCGGGAGGAACGATAGGTTCAGATTCATCTTCCAGAACGTCAAGGATTTCGGAGGGTTCCGGATTGATTTCGGTGTGAATGTTCACCTTGACGTTTACAGGTTCGTTGTTGTTAATCGGGGCGGATGTTTCGGGTTTCTTAGAATTCTTGGTCGGTTCTTTTTCAGTCGGTTTAGCAGATGTTTCCTGATGCTGTTCATAGTCTTTGTCCGATTTCCCTTTGTCCTGATATTTTTCAGAAATCTCTTCAAGGATAATTGATGCCTGAGAAGCAACTATATCAGAATCCGAGTTCTTCCCTTTTACCTGTTTCGGACGCTTAATGAATTCGCAGGAATCAAACCAAAGTTCATCATCCAGCAAGGGAATGTTCAGGTATATCAGGACGGAAGCAGCTACTATCAGGATTACCGATACCCACCACGCTAATGGATACAGAATAAGAGAGAAGCCATAGAGCACAAAGGCAATGTTGCGAGCGGTGCGGCATTTTGTTTTCAGCTCATCTTCTTTTGCGCCGTCAAATTTCGGGTACGAGTCTTCCTTGCCGGGCTCATGATAAAGAATATAACAGTGCTTGCCGTTGACTTTATATTGAAACAGAGTCACGACCATCGGCTCGTTCCCGCACGCTATCAAGGCTTCCTTGAATTTTTTTACTTCGTGGCGGTTCAGGCGCAAAGCAACATAATCCTTGCACCCCGGAACTTCCAATTTAAGGGCAGTGTTTCCTGTATCCGTCACAATGATTTCGAGTGCCGTCGCTTCCAGCGATTTACTGCGTCGCTTATAGGTTCTACCCATGACCACGATTCCCGTCAGAGTTCTTCTATCTTTCGTTACTCTGCACGAGAACAGACAGCACACGAAGCACAAAAGAACAATCATCGGAAAGTTCATTCAGTATCACCGTCCTGCTTACGGTTTCGATTATCCAGCACAATCAGCTTGGGTTTGTTGGTTACGTTCTGGAAGTTCACTTTCTTCACGCTTGCGCCAACTTCTTGCGTTGCGGTCTGCTCTTGAACCGGTTCCTGTGCCTTTTTTGCAGTCGAGGAAGCCGGAAAGCACTGCTCGATACTGACGAGCGTTTCGTTGTTCATTCCCTTATCACCTTCAAGGCAAAACAGCATATTGTAGGTTCCGCCAATATGGTAGTCGCGGTCCTTTTGCTTTACGGTGAGGAAGATGTCGTGGGAAGCCGTGTCACGAAGCGGATTTCCCTCTTCATCTACCGGGACAAACCGCCAAGTCTCTTTAATGCCGGTCATGTCACGCTGCTGGTCAGCCGAGACGGCCAAAGCCTTTACCGTGACATATTTCCCGTCTTTCGCCCTCTGTACAACTCCCAGATATTCCACTACAAAATACCCGGCCACGAAAAGTCCAGCAGCAATGAGCACAATCCTTCGTGTATACAGAGCAAAGATAAGGCCAAGAGCTGCACTGCCAGCAGCACAGAGAGCGTATTTGATTTTCTGCGAGTTAATCATTCTGTTCATTTTCTATTTAAGCGAGAAAGCCCAACCGACGCAAAATCGGCTGGGCTTTTTACTGCTGCATTCTTTACTTGTTGGCAAGAAGCGGCATCAGCCCCGCTTATCCTCCTTTTTGAAGTTGATTTGTGTAAGCTGATACCGATTCACTGAGCATTCTGAGTCAGCGGATAGCCGCCGGAATCCAGAAGTGCAGTCAGAGTGCCATCGGTGAGATTTGCGGTAGACAGAGGAACATTATATTCTCTACCATCTGCGGTCTTAACGCTGGCGTAGAATTCAATGGTGACATCGCCGCTCATGTCGATATCGCCGAGAGCCTTCGTTGCAGTGTCGGTATTACCCGATGCAGGCTGATTAACAGTGGGCTGAGGCGTAACGGCATCATCACTATTGGAATTTTCAGATACGGGAGGTACGCCAACCTGATGTCCAGTCACAGCGGTCAAAACCCCATTCATGCCATCATAGATGGATGGAACAAAAGCATAACCAGCCACGCCGCCAACGATGACGATTGCCAGAATCGCTGCAATGACCTTATTGTTCTTCTTCTTCTGCGTAGGCTGAGCCGGTTTCGCAGGAGCCTGAACCGGGGCCTGTGCCGCGTGATGAACGCTGCTTGCAGGCTTTTCCTTTTTGCCCTTGCCAAGCCCGAAACGCTTCTTGGCCGCTTCGTTTGCTTCCTGCTGCATCAATTCCTGAGCCACCATTGTCTGGCGAGTGGCCGTCATCTGGTCCGGAAGTTCATTGGGGTCAGGAATATAGGGAACGGATGCAGTCGCTTGGGAAGGCTGTTCAACAGAACCCGTTACAGGCACTTGATATCCAGGAGCTTGTGCAGGAGAGACGCCATGAGCAGAAACGCCATACTGCATCGTGGTCTGCGGAGTCTGAACAGCGGGCTGAGGTGCGGCAGGCTGCACGGGCTGAACAACAGGCTGAGACTGAACGCGGGTAATAAAAGGTTGAGCAGCGGGGGCCTGTTGTGCAGGAGTCTGAGCCGGAATCTCTGCCGCACGTTTCTTTGCAAGCAGTGCATCGACCACCTCCTGTTTGACCTTTCGAATCGTGCCATCCGGCATGATGCAGGTGCGGTCGGCATAGACATTGGCCGGAACTTTCTGGCCGTTGATAGTAACGTGGACAACGCCAATAGGCTCGCCCAGAGTCGAATTCGGTTCCATGAACAAATATCTCCTTTCGGTTTTTGTGTGGTGTTATGTATTAAATCGAAACATTTGAGCAATCGTGTCGGAAATCCAGTGCAGCAAAACATTTGCAATATCTGCAACATATGGAATCAAAAAGCCACGTTTAAGAGTCCCAGACATGCAGCATAGGACAAAAGCTAAGCAAGACAAAAGAAGAATTGCCCAAATCAAAATAAAGATGTACTTGCCGAATCGGCCAAGGAATATCCAGCCGCCGCCCGAATCAGATTTCCTGTTATTGCATTCAGGGCAAGAAGCCGTTAGATTTCGGATATTGTTGATGTCATCGTTCGGAACAAGGATTCGGTACGCCCGATGCCTGTTTGCCAGATTGATGGAAATGATATGGTCAACCTGCATCGAATTGCGCGTCATAATGCGTCCACAATACGGGCACATGTAGAACTTTCCAAAAGTTCCGGGATGATTCAAGATATACCGGTTTCGGTAATCCTCAGACCGTTTATACTTTTTCCGGTGATTAGCCATGGCAGGCAGTCGAATGGACCCAAGGATGCTCCGGCGGAACACGGCGCTTCGGGAACCCTTCCGGCAGATGGTCCGGGAACTTGGTGCCGTCAGAATTCGTGCCACCGTTGAGCTTTTCCCATTCGTGTTCCCATGCAGAGAACTCCAGGCCGTGAGACATTTCCCACAAAGACAGTTCCCCGTAAGAGATACCACCCATTTCAGAGAGCTTTGCTCTCATAGCCAATTCCTGTGCGCTCGTAACAGTTTTATTAGATGCTTTCATTTTTTCCTCCTCGCGCTTTGCCTGTTCTCTTCTCATTTTGGCTTCCGCATTGCTGCGATGTGCTGCATTGCGCCGGTTCTGAGCGTAGCACGCAGAGCAAAATTGACGGTTCCCCAGGCTGAAAATCGGTGTACCGCAGATGCGGCAGTGTGTAAGATAACCATTGTTGCTTGCCATTTTCGCTAACCTCCTGCCATTAGTCGAAATTACAGTCTCGATTTTACGTGTGTTTTATCGACCCCATATCCCTGATGATGGGACACGAGGTTAATACATACTTATGGGTTATCTACCAAACCAAGCTGAAATCCGATTAGTCGAAACTCCAGTCTCGATTTTGGGTAACAGAAAACTAATCCTTGCTAAGCAAAGATAGCAAAGACTCAATATCACATCCCCACAAAAGAGCAGAGAGTGCGGTATATGCGCGATGTTTCTTTTCGCAAAAGTAAGAACTGTTGATTCCTACTTGTTTGGCGAGAGTTGCTTCATCGGTTCCGTTCGGGCCATACTTCTCATTGACGACGAGCATCAGCACATCGTAGAGTTTCGAGTCACCGTCCGGGAACTGTTTCAGCAGCTCGATTGCGCCGCCAATCAACTTTGCATACTGCAAAAGAATCTGTGCCTGAGCATAGCGTGCATCCGATTTATGGTCAGATGCATCCAACTGATTGCCAGCAGTTGCAATCAAGCGCAGGGTACTGTTTCCATCCACGCTCGACGGATGTGTAATGCGGGAATACTCACGAAGCAGTACTTCTGTGTTATGGTAGAGATAAGCAGCCTCAGCCCCCTGAACCATGCCCTCGTTGGGAGCCAACTGGAGAACCAGTTCCTTGATGGCTTCGCCACCGACTTTCGCAATATCTTCGATGATTCCATCAAAGTTATTCCGAATCATAACGGCAGATACCGGGTCACTGTCCAGAATAGACCCACGCAGCATTGCCATCGCCAGTGAAATGCGGGCGGGCTTATAGGACTGAGCGTTTCGGAACACTGCCCGATTCATCGCATCGTCAACCGCATCCACCAGCTGCTGGCATCTTGCAAAGAAAAGCTTACGCATCTCCAGGTGCAAGCGAGGTTTTGAGTATCCTGTGCTGTTTTCCAACAGGGACTGAATCTCCGAAATGTTACGGACCGAGCCATCCATATCCATATCATGAAGCCGTTCAATCATTGCATCGATATCCTGCGCTTTGAGAATCCAGTTCAATGCCGGATAACACATCAAGGCAATGACCACAAACTTCTCGTCAGTTCCCTTTTGTGCCATACGATTCGCGCATCGGGCAAACACCCTGTTGCGATTCGTGCCATTGTTGTAGGCAATAAAAGTTCGGTTGATGTTCACAACAATTCCCTCCGAGGATAGGATGGAACTCAAAAAAGCTTTCAGTTCAGCATCCGAATTCATACCCAGATTATTTTCCAGTGCCATCGTTCGTCTTCCCCCTCTCCCCTTTTGTCCTCAAAATATTCAGAAGTTCAGCTTTCGCATCGCTTTTGATGGTTTCGCCAAGCATTGTGCTTTGGGACATATGTAAATCATAATGATGCTCTTTGCAAAGATTGAAAATCTTCTGGCACGCTCTGAAACTATGTATCGGCAAATTAGACCCTGACCGTATATTTCTTTCAAAACCCTCATAATTTTCAATGCTTCTTGCGCAGGAAGTGTAGACGAAGATGGAAGCCCCATCTTCAAATCTCAGGTTCTCGCCGACTGCTCCATTAAGGACGTCATACAATTCTTTCAAAAAGCCATCACCCATAGCTTTGTTATTGGCTCCGTTCTGAATACGATGGTGGACCACGATATCGCCGGTGATGGGCACTTCGCTTCTCGTGATGCTTGTTGTTTCGTCCGGGATTCTTGCCTGTTCAATGTATACAACGATAGGTCTTTTACTTGATATCATAAACGCACTTCCTCGACTCAAATGATTGTTATTATTTCAGGTTTCGTTGTCGCCATGATTTGTCTTCGATGTTCAGGCTTAGCTCAAAGAATTGTTCCTCGCTATCTTTAACAGGATACTACCTCAAATGATAGTCAATTCGCACAGACGTGCAAGAATACTTTTTAACGTCCCGGACACTATATCTTGTATCATATTTGCATTATACCACAATATATAGTGGTTTGCAATAGGAAATTGCACATCTAACCACAATATATAGTGTGTATCCAAATTTTAAGCACATTATATGTACAACTTGTTATCTAGCAAAATTCTGAACGTTGTAATATGATGGACAGCAGTCACAAAACTGTTGATACTATTGAATTAAATTGCGTTTCATACAACTTTGTGATATACTGTATATAGGGGTATACTCCCATGAAATACTGTCAGGAGGTGCATGAGTTTGACAAATCAAGATATAGACATTTCCATGGATAACGTTGTTCAATACGCAAATCAAATTCGGATGCCGCTTGATTCGTGGAACAAAGAAACTCAGAAACAGATATTGTCTGTAATGGAAGCTCAGAGAATAGCGTCAGGGCTAAATGTTACGACATTCTACAACACGCTTCTAGGCTCTACATGCTCTTATAAAACCATCCAGCACATTCGGGAAGGCACGAAGCAGATGCCGCTCGAGTTGGTGTTGGCGTTCTGTTATGTTTTCCACTACGACATTTCAGAACTCATCAATATTCAGAGTGAAAAAAACAGAGCAGAGCGATTTGGTGATTACATGCAGATAGGTGCTGCCATTGAAGCTCTCGGGCACCATATTATCTATAATGCCGCGTCAGATATCGCCAATCTTAATAGTGAAGGTCCTGCCACAGCCATGGTAAGGCGTCGCTGCGCCCAAATTCTTACCGCTTTTGCACAGAATCTCCAAAACGAGGAAAGAGCAAAAGAAGAACGAGGTCAATAACCCAACAAGCAAAAGAGCCCCGTACAATCCAGTTCAAGTCTGGTGTACGAGGCTCTTTTTTTAGTAAAATGCATCTGCCATAGACAGCAGTACATCCATATTTCCATCGGAAGCCGCCGGTCTATCCGGTTCTGGCATCTGCTTGCCCATGGAACGTTCAAGCGGCTTTGGCTGTCTTGGCAATGGAGAAGGCACGGATTTATGTGCCTCAGAAGGTTTCCTTGCCACAACGTCTTGGACCGAAACTTGCGGTTCGGGAGTCTGAACTGCAGAATCAGAAAGCTGATACTTGCGCAATGCAGTTTCAACAGCTTCTTCTATCACATTTCGGAGTTCCGTTGAGGAAGGGCATTGTTCGAGGCTGACGCTCTCAGGAACACTTTGAAGAGAGTTCAAAAGCGCATCCACGATAGTCGGTGTCCGCTTTCCATATCCTGCGTTTTTCAGAATATCGAAAGCCGCCTTCTGTTTCGGGTCTGTGAGGTCAAAAGAAATCGGAAGTCTCACCCGATTACCCTTGTCTTGTTTCGATGATGCCAAGGTGTATCACCCCGCAATCAACGGCTTTCGGCAGTCAACCTGCTTTCTGCCATCATTTTATAGCCAATCGCATTGGCGCGGGGGTCATCGATGAAGAGATAATCATCACGACCGAGTTCGCTCTCAATGACGGGACGCATCAAGATAGAGCCGCCGCCGATGAACACGGGATAAGATAGCGTCAAGTCAACGCCTTTCTCTTTCAGGGACCGAATCAGAGTGTGGGCATAATTCTGTGCGGTCGTGTGAACCACATCATTGAGTTCTTTGCCTGGATTATACCCACAACGAAGAATGTTGTCGATGGTGTAGTCATCCACATCAAGCTGGAAGTGATTACGGACCGCACGTTGAACCTCATCGTACATCTTGATAACGCCGTTGTTGAAACTCTCACAGAAAGCCATATCAACCTGACCGCCACGGCTGAACTTCACAACATCGGTGGTATAACCGCCGATATCGATGATATAAGTATAAGCTTCAGGTCGCGCCATGATTTTGGACATGTAAGGGGCAATCGCAGCCACACCCTGCGGGAAGACCATTACTCGAACGATGCGGATTTCAAAATCCACATTATTGTAAGTGAACACCACACGGCGACCATCACGACCAAAATATTTATCGTACTCCGAAGCAAGGTCGTGAATGTGAGTCGGAGGAAGGCCCATCGCAAGGCACACATCCTGCTTGACCTGCTTCTGGCCAGGGCGTACATACCCCATCGCCATCATCTCTTTGGCAATCGCAATGAGAGTCAGAACGTAATAGGACCAGTCCGTCGTTTTATTGTACATATAAGGGATACGAGACTGAGTAAGGGTATAATAGTTGCCGTCAAAGAGAAGCGTATCGGACTTTACTGCCGGAGGAATTGCACCATGGCAGATAAGACCTGAATTGAAAGGCTCAGTATGCGGCGTCTTGATGTTCTTGTTACCGGTATCAACGGCAATGACCAACGGATTCATAATTCCTTTTCCTCCTTATCACACAACATCACGATATGCCAGATAGCGAGCCGTTGCAAGTGCAAGCTGTGCATATTCGCTGTGGATATCCCGGTTTGTATCAAACTCAATGCCGATATTGGTCATAGCCTTCCAGGACATCTCGATGTATTTGCGGCAAATCTCGGACTTGCCGTTAATAAGACGGCGAGCGTTCTCTTTCATCGCCTTGGAAAGTTCCGGCTCCGTATAGACGGTCACAGCATGGATATCATGCTCTTCCAGAATCCGGAACATCTCGATAGCACCACGCAGTGCATATTCTGCTTCATCGGCTGCATCTCCGCTGTAAGAGCTCTGAATCAGATTCTTGCCGGTATCAATGCACAGACCAAACGCGCCATACTGATTGTTCTTGTCGAACCGTGCATAGAGGAAAGCATTGGCTTCCTCATCGCCCACAGGCTTGATGTCACTGGAAGAGTTTTCTTCCTCACCGAAATGAGGAGCGCTCATGCCACTCGGCCACTCGGCCGCTTCATCTTCTTGAACCGATTCTTTCTGCGCCCCGTCATTATCCGACATGGTATCCGGCATAACAAACTGTTCGTTCGGAATCTCTGAAGAGAAAGAATCCGAAACAGCAGGGGCTTCAGGCTCGTTCTGAGAGAAGCTCAAAGAGGTTTCAATCGGCTCATCATCCCCCTTGACAGGCTCTGCAGCGCCGTTTTCGATATCGCTCAGGTCAATTTCAATCCCATCGTTCTCGGGCTGAGAAACGCTCTGAGCGGCATTTGCGTCAGGGCGCTTTGCACCGTCCAGAATGTGCTGGAATACGAGGGTGTCATCTTCCTGCTCATTGTCCAGGGAAGGAACGTCGGCAGGCGTAGGCTGCGGTGCCGATGCAGGCTGTGCAGGTGCAGCAGGTTGCGCAGAGGGCTTGGCGGCAGCTGTCGGGCTCTGGGTTTTATTGCTGCGGCGGAACAAAGTATTGATAAACGGATTTCCGTCCGTAATTTCATCCATCTCCTGTTCCTTAGTTTCCTTCTTTTCCTTCTTCGGCTTGGCAGGCTGCTGCATAGCGCCGGGGTTTCCTTTCGGAATCATAACTTCCGGCTCGTAATCGTCATCGTACACGCGGTACTTCTCAACAGCGGATTCCTCCACCTTCTTTTTCTGGCGTTCCTTTTCAGCTTCCTCTGCGGCTTTTTCATGTTCACGGTTTGCTTCATTTGCGCGGTTTGCTTTCGATTCATCCAGCCGAGCAAACAAGCTGTTCAAACTGCGGTTCTCAGACATAATTCATAATCCTCCTTCTCAAACATTCGGGGCTTGAGTATTAGCTTCAGCACTGGGCCCAACTTTGGGCTCAGCACCAGGCATTGCATTATTGGACATTGTCTCACTGCTCACGACGCTGGCACATACCGGAACGGTCTTGTCAAGATTGACAGCCTGCTTCAGGCAAGTCGGCCAAACGCAGTAGTCCTTCGCATCACAACGCCACGGGCAGCTCTGTTCGGCACATACAGCGCGGACCGTTTTCTTTTGAGCAGCCACCGTAAATGCACCACCAGGCGTTGCACGAATCTCAGAGCGTCGCCGGTCAATCAGCTTATCGATGCCACGCTGAACAGCTTCCGGAGTAGTATTCAGCGTAGCTGCAATGTCTTCAACCGAATGTCCTGCCTTATCCAGTGAATCAATCTGGCCGAGCAAAACTTTCGTCATCTTGGGATGTGTACGAAGCGGTTTATTAGATTCCATCAAAATAAAGCCTCCTGATATTTTATCGTGCCAGGCGCTTCAAGCGCTTGTAATAAAAGAACTTCTCTTTCCAGGGCATGTTCTGTGCCTTGAGTGGGGACTGAGCGAATTTGAGGGCTTTCAGCATTGCTTTCATCTCTGCGTCCTCATTGGCGCAGAACAAGCCGATGGTTTCGGGCAAAGCAAGGCTCACAGCAAAGTCCAGCATACCGGTAGCAATCCCGCGCCGTTTATAGGCGTTCTCGACTTTGATAGAGTCGATATAAAGATGTGTCGTAATAGGCAGGACCATCGCAACGCTGTCTTTCGGGTCTTTGTCGCACAACATCTGGCGTTCAGCATTTCGGGCACAGAGATAGTTGATGGCAAGCTGCTTGTCAGGAAGCGGAGAAGTGGAAGTGGGCCAGATATCTGCCATCGTTCCCTGCTTGGTCGGAACCTGAAAGATATCTGCCATCATCACAGCAACCTGAGTCGTCCCATCATAGACCTTAAAGGTGACGGCAGTATCGGAAAGAAGATTCTGTTCACCGAGTTTCGTGCCCCGGTCCTGATACAGAGCACTACTGCAATCTGCAACAACCACAAGCTGGTTCAGGTCCTTATCCACAATCGTGATTTTCTTTTTCATAAATCAGGGCAAGGAGACCCGCGACTTCAGTCGTGGGAGGAACTGCCCGTTCACATCCTTTCAATTAAATAATTTGTTGCGGGCTCTAAAAGTCGCAGCTTTTTGAATGTCACGCCTTTAGAGACGCTTGTGCCATCTAGCTTTTTAAGCGTAAAGCTCCCCGAAGAGCGACGCCCGGAAACGAAGCATTCTTGCTCTTTGTAGAGGACCTTATCCCACAAACGGTAACCTTCAACGAGATAGGGCATTTGGCTTCTTTTACGGATACCCTTTTTAGAGAAATTTGCTTTATGGGTTTGCCGATTGTGGTGCCTGATAGCCTTTGTACGGTAGCAAACGCTGCAAGGCTCAGCTAACGGATGCTTACTAATACAGCGAGCATCGTTTGTATGACCCTTCTTGATGTCATTTTGCTCACGGCGCATTTTAGTGATATAGCCATAAGTTCCCTGAACAGGGATAGGCAGCTCCTCTTTCAAACGCGCCATTAAGGTCTTGCGCATGATACCCATGAAAGCAGCATCACGAAGAGGCTTGCCGCGTTCCTTGCCGTCAAGGGTCACTTTTCCTTTGTGAAGGTTCTTGTGGCATGTGGTACACAAAGTAACAAGGTTGCTTGGAGCGTTGCCGCCAGTCTTACGGCTTTCGAGATGATGTACATGCAGCTTGACCAACTTCTTGGCAGTAGTATGAGCACCACAGCACTGACAGGTGTAGTTGTCTCTCTTCAAGACATACTGACGGACATTGTATTCGTCGTACATCTCACCAAGCTGATAGTCTGTTCCCACCGGTAGAGGTTTTCCAGCAAGCATCGCCTTCAAGCGCTGCGTGTCAAATTCTGCTGTTTCTACTCTTACAAGAGAGATAGGCAAAATTTTGCAGATGCGCTTAATGATGGTGATGTGCTCTTGAATTTTCACTTCTACTGAAGGTGCCAGCCAACCTTTATGCTTGCTATGGACGCGGTTATCAAATCTCGGTGCGCGGTAACGGGTCTTACGGTTGCGTCTCGAACGGCGGTTCTGCCTGCGCGTAGAAAGCAATTCTACTACATCGTTGCGAGGAGTAAATTCCTCACGGTAGAGTTCGCGCTTCTCAGTAGATGCAGACAAACCAACATGCTTGCTGCCTGCGTCAACGCCCAAAGTGATAGGTTGTTTGTATCCCGCACTTCCGTACAGGAGCTTGATGGTAAACGGTGTGCGCCTTACAACGCATGCTTTTTGCTGCTTTAATAGCAAACGAGCCTTTCCGGGTGAGCACGGCATCATGGGCTCGCCGTGTTTACTGAGTACATACACATATTGCATGATGCCATGCTCCTTTCGATAAAATTGCAGCTAAAAAGAAGCTGCTCACTCCTCCGAAGAGGGTAAGAATCCTTCCCCAAGGTCATAAGCGGCTTGATGCAGCCACACCTGTCGGCTTTGCCTCAGCTTTACGTGATGTGTTGCCTTAGAGCGCACGGCTAGGATTTACACCGTACGGTAACTGTCTTTTCGCTTATAACGGGGCGCAACTTAATGCGCATAGGGTAGTCAACATATCCTTACGGACACTCCTAAAGCGCAGACTTGCCGGAGCAAGCCCGCGACTTTAGTCGTGGGTTATTGACTCACAGCAGAACTTGCGTTTCGAGCCGGTGAACACAACAACCATGGACGGCCGCATACCACCAGCAGGGTCCTTTGTTCCGTTCTGACCATACTTTGCATAGGACGGCAGCAGGCGGTTGGTGAACTTGACTCGTTCCGGCAGAAAATGAACCCGAACGCCAGGCTGGAGATAGATGTGTTCCTGAAACCAGGCAGCATCAGTTGATACTGGCAGCAGCATGACAACGGTCGTGTTCTTCTTCTTGCCCTCAGCAGCACCCTTCGCAACCCACAGGCGCAGATTTCGGGTCCCGCTCGGAGGGCAGCAATACACGACATTGCCGCGCCAATCCTGTGCAAGACCATCTTCCTTCTTGGTAAAGAACTTCTGGCACTTGGCATTTTCGGGGCGGGCACAGGCATCCAAAGTGAAATGATAAACGCGGTCAAGTTCCTGGAACAGTTCATCCGGGGTTTCCCATTCACCCGCAATGGCACTGCTCACGCTGCTGTTGACGCTTTTGGTGGATTTCATAAAAACCTCCTTGTTATTTTTGAAAAGGTACATTGTAATTTGTTCTTGTGACACCGTTTTTTGGATGCTCTCGAAAAGACACATTTGCTTTCCAGAAACAAGACAAAAAAAGAAAAGGCAGTCACTTTTTCAGCGATTAACGTGCTTTTTTGCCCTATGTTTTCATTATCTTTGATTCGCACATTTCCGCAACAATATTTATGAAAAATTAAAAATTGCCCCAGGATTTTTCGTCCCAGGGCACGGAAAAAGTCACATTTTATTTTTTAGACGGTTCGTACCAGCTTACATTTTCGCCAAAGCAGTAAAGGCTGATACTAACATTGAACGCTGCATCGTCTTTGCCCACAAGATATACCTTGTAGTTGCCGACAGGAAGAACCAGGTCACTGTATGCGTCATCGATGTACTCAGCAACAATCTGTTTGTTGTCAGTGTGGACGAGCAGAATCTTGAATTTGCCGCTTGTCGTATCAGCAGTCGTATAGCAGTCAACGAGGGTGGACTCATTCTTGACGTCAATATCAAACGCTTCAACGGCTCCTACAAGCTTATCAGCGCTTGCCGTGAAATCAAAAGACCCGTCGCCCATCACATAGCCACCTTGATACCCGGTCGCCGAATACGCCGTTTTCCCAGCTGCAATCTGCTGCGTATCATCATACAGAGAAGCCTTATCCACACATCCAGTCAGAACCATCATGGTGCAGATAGCTGCAAGGAGCAGTGCTGCGAACTTCTTGATATGTCTCATCATTCATCACCTCCCACGCTATCCTGGCTGGAATCGGCGTTGTCAGTGGCTTCTGCGGGCTGATTTTCAGTGTTTTCGTTGGTGCTTTCGGTATCCTCAGATGCGCCAAAAGTCAGCGTCATGTGTGCGGTTTTCGGTACAACATTTACCGTCATTGTTGTCTCAAGGCCGCTGCTGTTCGTAACCTTGACCTTGCTGGTGCCGACCAAAATGCCCGTCACTTCACCCTTAACGTTGACGGCACAAACCGAATTGTCGGTGTTCTCAAACTCATACAGGCTGTTATCGTTATCCGTATCAGGGTCAGGAACATCAGTATAGACATGAATCGTCTTAGTTTCACCGATTTCCACTTCTAGGTTATCGGCATAGAGTTCTTTCGGAGCCTGCTTGACCTTGAGCTTCACGGTCTTGGACACACCATTATCTGCCGTGATAGTGACCGTGGTAGTTCCGGCTTTCAGAGGAACAATCTTATTGTTCTCCACTCGGGCAATCGATTCATCCCCCACACTTACCGTAACTTCACCCACATCAGCCGTTTCTGGAATTGTGGTGTATTCGGGATTCACTAAATTGTTATCAGTAGTAGTGATAATATCATCCATCTCAAAGCCTTCAAGCGGAGATACGACAGTCACTTCCGCGCTGCAGTTCAGCTTGTTATCCCGGCTATAGATATTGATTTCCGTTCTGCCGGACGAGTTGGCCGTCAAGCGCAGCGTGTCATCCAAAGATGCAACGCTCGGCGCAAAGCTCTCAAATGTCATTCCTCGATGTTCGAGAAGCTGCGTGAGCTGGTCTCCCGTCACCTCAGTGCCATTTTTAAGAGTTCCGGTCAACTCAATCACGGTGCTTTCACCGAGCTTCAAATCTATCGTTTCCGGCATTGAAATCGATACCAGCCGATGCTCACCGCATCCGGCCATCAGCAGCGCAGCGACCACCGCAACGCAGCCGATTGTGACAATTTGTTTCAATCGTTTCACAGTCATACAATCCTTTCTATTAGGTGTAAATACTATTCAAATTGGTACATTCATGCTTACAAGCTTTATTGTCCGCGAATCGCACGAATTCGCAACGGTTGATTTTAGCGGAGATTCTTTCAGAAGTTATGCGCAAAAAAATCAGCCACTCCAGAATTGGAGTAGCTGCCATTCAGTTAGTTAGAGTCGAAGCTGGTTTCATTCACCGTTATGGACCATAAAACGACGACGTTTGTGAAATCGCGTAGTATCACCCAAGTCTTGGCTTACGGCTAAATTGCAAATTGATTAAACATTATTTGTAAATAAATATTGCATTTTTAGCCTGGGTTGTGTATACTATTAGTAGGAAAGCAGACGACATTCTGCTGGTGGACTGGCACCTTAAATCCGTTCTGATGCAGGGCGTAAGGACCTGTCGGTTGGCGAGCAACGATAAAACTCGAAAGAGATGCAGGACGTAAGGGCCTGTCGGTTGGCGGACAACGATAAAACCAGTCACAAAAGGACATCGGACAGCACTACGGTGTTGTAGGTGTCCTTTTATTTTTGGTAAAACGCAGAAAGTTGCAGGAAACTCATAATGACAAAAAAAGATGCACTAAACATTGTTTTCTCTTGTGCAATCTCTTACAAAGAGAACTTGGCCGGAAGAAGTCTCTTATTTGTTACGACAGACAAGCATAAAGTTGTACGCGGTTTAGAGGTAACATTCGATAGCAGCAACTTTCTGCATATGACTGGATTCAAATTAAGCAATAAAGAAATCGGAGCAAACAATTTTCTCAGTATGTGTTGTGACAAGCGTTTGTCTGAAACGGATTTTGAATTTGCGGCAGACGGTACAACAGAAATGAAATTACGTGTTTTACCAGATTTAGTTCAAAAACATCTCTCGGCAAAGATGGTTGGAGACTATGACATGACCCATCCCAAATTATATACTGACAAACTCGCCGGGTCAATTAGTGCTTGCGTCGGTTTTGTTCGAAACGGTGGGCAAGGACGCTATGTCCCCAATACCGTGCTGGAAGGCGACATAAGAAAGATGATAAAAGGTAGCACAAGTAGAATACTTGTTACATATAGAAAGTACCGCGAAGAAAGTCAATATACTGAAATAGTATATTCAGCCAAAAAAGTTGTCTGGGAAACAGTTGATATGCCAAAGGAATACGGAGCACTTCCAATACCATAACATATATTTAACAAAAAAGGGCAGTGATTTTCACACTGTCCTTTTCTTTTTTATTTAGCACAAACAAAAAGAGAGGGCAGCCGATTTCTCGACTGCCCTCAATTGTTGTACAGAAGCGACCATCAGGTCACACTGGGAAGGTCATTTTGCGTCTTTGAGCCACGGCTGAGACTGCACTTTCTCGAAGTCCGCATCGTTCGGCATCACGCCACCGTACGGAGCAATCGTGTAGGTCACTTTCGTGACCGGAGTGCAGACACCGGATTCATTCACATTACCGGTTGCAATGTAGACTGCCATAGGCACCTGCATTGCGCGGCCAGTGATGTTGTTGTTGATGAAATCGCCGGTAGCTTTCGGAATGACCCAAGCCGTATCGCTATGGTCAATTGCGTTATCACCCTGAGTCAGGACGGTATCGCGCAGACGCATGTACAGCTCGCCACGGCGCAGACGGTTCTTTGTCATGTCGTATACCGAGTTGCCATACTCGCCGTCAGGGTAGTACTCCATGCCAGGCATATCACGCATCAGCCAAGGACCATTGGCCTTGATATTCTTGATTTGGATAGCCACAGTAGAGTAGTTCGTGATGCGGTAGTTGGTAGGCTCTTTGACCTCACCACTTGTGGTGTTGCCATACATACAGACGTACAGAGGAACCGTAGCCTTCAGCAGAGCCGGATGCACATACAGGCCGCCATCATGGATAATCAGCTCGTAGTTGCGGACCGTTTCACCATTCGGGTTGACGACCGTATGGACATCCAATGCAGGACCGCTCTTGGTGTCGGTGTTGATGGTCACCAGATACGGAGCCAGGAGTTTGTGGTTATAATGGCAGAAATCGCAGGTCTTATCCTCGTAGTTCCACTCGAAATCATCATCGGTGCTCGTACCATCTGCGTACAGTGGCAGAGAAGCAATGGTGCAATCGGTCACAAACGGGATATTGGTCTTGCTTTCCTTGACATTTTCCTGCTTACGATAATCGTAGGCATCCACAAATTCTTGAGTCAGGTTGGAGGGATTACCGCCCGCAACGTACAAGACGCTGCTGACTGTATCTTTCGCCTTGAGCTTTGCATCCAGAATCGGAGTAGCGTCAACGTCGCTCACGACATCAATCAGATTTGCATCATCATCTTCCATCTGAATGTTCACATGGAAGTTCGGGTTCTCGTTGTAGATAATCTTATCGCTGTCAAGAACCGTCACATGCAGCTGACGCGGGTCAACGACAAAGCGGCCATTCAGAACCATGACAATGTAGTTCTTCAGAACGGGGTAATTAGCTTCAGTCAAGCCGACATAAGTCAACGGATAAGTGCCAACAGGAGTCGATTCGTCAGGAACCAGGTCTTCGTGACCATTTACCAGAGTCTTGAAATAAGACTTCTTGTAGCTCTGGTCCAAAGTCAAGGTATCACCCTGCACCAGACCATCGATTTCCAGCCAGCAGCCTGCAGAAGCCGCAGTGCCGTAACCATAAGCCTTCTTATCGTGCCAGGGCTTTTCCCCTACGCCGTCACCATACAGTCCACGCCAACTTGCAACCTGTGCGGTCAGGTTGGCGCGTGCGATAGCGCCGGAATACTTCTCCTTTGTGATACGGTAGTTCTTGGCATCCTTACCAGTCAGTGTCGGATGAGCATCTGCCGTAATCGGATTCTCGTCCAACTCATAAGGCCAGTTGGAGCTTACCGTGCCATCTGCATTCAGCTTCTGGCCAGCATCCTTGGTCTTATAGTTGCCGGGAAGGGTTTCTTCCTTAATCTTAACGTCATCACCTTCAAGCACGCCATCAATCAGGATATCCTTAATGGTGGCTTTGGTCGTGCCGTCATAGTGTTTGACGTTGCGAGGATAGGTCGGGTCTTCCAGATAAATACTGTGAACGTACAAATCCAGAGGAGTGATAGAGCCAGACAAGTCTTCCTTCTCAATGTAGTAGTTGCCTGCGCTGTTGCCAACGAGAGAGAGCTCACTTGTTCGGATGACGACATAGGGACCGCCAGCATCGCTGACATTCTTGCCATCAACCGTGTAGTTACCAGTCACCGTAGTGGTGCTCAGCTTCACAGTGCTCTCGTCCTTCGCAATCAAGCCGCCAGAAGCAATATGAACATTTTCCAGAGTTGCCTTGCTGGTGCGGTCGTAGGGTTTATCGCCAGTACCGATAATCGTCAATCCGCGAGGATAGATATCGAACTTGACGGTATCACCAATACCGCTCGGACTGCTGCCGTCATAAGTATGACCGGGGTTCGTGTTCTCGTAGCGATATGTGATGATGTAACCCGACACCGTACATTTTGCTGTTGCGGTATAGGAACCGCAATCGGAGCGCGGATACTGGTTCTTGTCCGTAGACGCATCGCTTGGAGCCTTCGTCAATGTACCTTTACGGTTAGCATAGACGATAGTGGTGTTCTTCACGATATTGTCCATATCGGTAGAAGACAGGTTGCCGGAAACGCTGATGGAAGCTTCATCGGGGTTGCCATCATACAGCTTATTGGCTGCAGCGATAGTAATGGTTACATGCTGTTTCTCAATACCGGAATCGGGGTCGGTATCTTCGTATGCGGTATCGAAAGCATTCTTGCCGTTACGAGAAAAACGAGAAACAGAGGATTTGACCAGCTCAATGCTGGAATTACCAGCCTGTTCAGAACCGGAACCGCCGCCATCATTGCTGATGTTGACTTCCAAGACCTGAACCTTGTGTCCACCTGCATCAGTTAGAGTAGTACCAACGCCTGCAGCCCAGCTCAAACCGCCATTGCCGTCGCGCTTACAGCTGCCCCAGCCATCTGCATTGGCGAGCTTAGAGGATTCGTTGGCGTAGCCGCCGTACCAGCCGCCGCCGCCACCGCCAGGGCCTTCAACACCGACCTCAGAAGAACCATCGGTAATACCGCCGAGGAACATAGAGAAGTCGCCGCCAGACATACCCTGACCGAACGGGCCGCCGCCGCCGAGCAAGCCGCCCCAGACATGCAGGACACCGTTATTGTCGGAGCCACCGGTAGCATCACAAGCGCCGTGCTGGTTAGCACCACCACCGCCTGCAACGCCCAGAACATACTTTTTAGCATTATTCTCGTCACCGTACTCAGCCAAACGGCCTGTGCCGATGATGCCGACAGCCACGGTCGTTGCACCGCCGCCAGAAGCGCCTTTCAAGCTCCAGTGAGTGTAGCGCTCCTGCATCATGATACCGCCGTTACCGCCGCCGTTATAGCCGCCCTGAACGGCGACTTTAGCGTTGGCATCGGGGCTCGATGCGCCGTTGACATAGTGGGTCGGGTCATGAGAACCAGCACCGCCGTTGACGAAATAGAGCGTCGCGCCCTTTTCCGCCTTTACGCGAATCGTGGTCTTGCCGCCAAGCGAAGTGCGTTCGGGAGACAGACCAAACTGGTTATCAACGCCGCCGCCTGCACCGTTCAGAGTGATGATATACTCACCGGTATACGGAGCAGTGAACATAGAATAGGGTTTCGAAGTGCTGTTGGGCTCGGAGTAGACCTGAGAAGAGGATGCACCGCTGTTCTGTTCATCAATGTAGAAATACACCTGGTCCATGTTGGCCTTTGTGGTCGGAGCATCATAGCAGATGTAGTAGATAGCATTGCGCCAGAACCATTCCCAAGTTTCCTTCGGAATCGTGTTGCCACTCTTGGAACGGTAAGCGAAGCCTTGACGTTTGTTGACGAATTCATCATCCGTCACCTTTTCGAAGAGGTCCGTAAAGCACTTACCGTCAGAGTTGCGAATCTTGTTATCGATAACCACAGTGTCGCGGGAATCGATGCCGGAGCGGTTATTTACGCCATTCCCCGCGATGAAGTAGGTTTCCATGTAACGCAGACCATTCGGAGCGATAATCGCCAGGTCTTTGTAGTTGTAAACCGCACCGCCGTTATTCAGAGCTGTGTTGATTTCGGAAATTTCATTCCGCAGGGTCGAAATGTCCTTTGCGCTGCCATTTGCAGTCGTAATAGTATTACGCTTCTTCGTAGCTTTGTTCGGAACATTGGCCTTAATGGAAATGTTGTAATCCAGAACCAGTTCAGCGCCGTAAGAGGACTGGCTGATATCCTTATACAGATGGTCTTCCGGATTGCTGGAATTCACATCGCGGTTGAAGTTGTAAGCATCGGTGGCAGCAGTGGTATAGGGCTTCATATCGGCGCTATCCCAGTTCTGCATGTACTGAGCTTCAGCCTGGCAACGGAAATAGAAGTGCGTGTTACCGTAATCCATCGGGTTGGTAGCGTTATCAATGTACAAAGACACGATAGCGTTCCATTCCGCATAAGAACTGTTGTTCAAGTCCTTGGATTCAGTCGGATACATTGCTTCCAGCTTAATGTAGCCGCTGAACTTATTGAATGCTTTGCCGCTGGACATGAAACTCTTTTCAAGTTCAGCCACTCGGCTGTTCAGCTTGCTGATGTTGCCAATCTTCTTGCCAACATCGCTGTACTTCAATGTGACGGCATCACCGACATCCTTGAACTGAGAAAGGCTGCCGCCGCCTGCCACATCACTGTACAGCCACTTGATGGTGGGAGCACTATCTTTATTACCATAATAGGTAATCTTTGTGGTGTAAATGGCCTTGTTATCGTTTGCTGCGCCATAGGCTTTACCACCCTGGCCCAGTTTATCAGGATTGATAGCATCCAAAGGAATTTCCTTAGGACTACGGCCATTATTCGGGTTGGAAGCCGGGGTTGTCCATGCAAGGTTGCCGTTGCTGGAATCGTAGTTATTCAGCAGCAGAGACTGAGCTTTCAATGGCGTCATCTCAATGGGCGGTGCATAGATGATAAGGTGACCGGTACGAGCCTGTGCAATATCGTTTGCCGTGGTAGTATCGGTGCTCATGGTATGCCCGGTAGACTTATAGGTGAAGACACAGCGGAAATCCGTGCCATCCCAATCCATCGCTGCGTTGGAAAGTTCCAGCGTAACAGTGGTGTGCTTATTGAATGTAGATTTACCTGCATTCATCTTCGCATCACTGCCAGTGAAGGAATCAGGAACCCAGAAATCAGACGGATACCAGACACCGCCGCCCAAAGCATCGTTATCATCAGTTTTCGTTACATAACTGATTTTGTACTTAGAGGATGGGAATAGAGTGGAATCACTACCAACAGCGACCCAGTTACCGCTTGCATCACGGTACTGGACTTCATAAGTCAGGCCATCTTCAACGCCTTTCCAATAGAATGCATCGAAGGAGAAGGAAGTGCTGCCGCCAACGGAAATACGGCGGTCAAAAGCCTGCTCGATGTACATCGGGCGGATTTCAACGTCAACATAACCGTTACGGCCATCTTCAGCCTTGTCCATGCTGGAATATACCGCGCCGCTCAGAGTGTATTCGCACTTGAACTGAATGCGGTTTGTGGTGTAATCCAACTTGGAGTAACTTACAGAGCTCGTCGTATACGGCAAGTCACTGTCTGTTGCTTCGGTGAACGTCAGGCTGTTAATCTTGCCGCTCACAGTGCCGTCAGAGGTATCGAAGGAAGTGCCAGGATTACCGATTTTCACCCAATCGCCAACCTGGTTGTCAACGGAGATAATGCGGTAATACCAGGTAACATCGGAGGCTTTCAGCTGTTCATTGTAATACAGCTTGCTGTCAACCGTCTTGTTGACCGGACCTTCCCAGTCCTTATAGTCATCAATCGGGTCAGCGGTTGGGGTCATCAGCTGCAGAGGATGGGTCTCAGTGTCGTTCCAGAAATGATTCGGAACATCGACCGTAATCATACCAAACTGAGTGACCTTGTTGCCGCTCTTATCGATGACATCGGCACGCATCATACCAGTGGTCGGCAGGTTCGAGATAACGTACTTGCTATCGCTGTTTACAACACAGTTATAGTCAACGCCATCAGAGCCGTGAACAACAACTTTGTAACCGGTATAATCGGTCACGCCATAAGAGGTCGGGAACAATGCATTCAGGTCACCAACAACACGGGCAACACCAGTGATGCGAACATCCGGCTGATTGTCCAGCTTCAGAATCGGCAGCGTACCTTTGGTCATATCAGAACCAAGGTTCCAGCCGTTGTTCTTGCCGCTGGTATACATACCGTTTGCAGTCACGCTTGTGTTATCAAACACAGGCTGATTATTGCTTGCGAGCTTAACCTTATAAACGTCTGCGTTCCAGTGACCGGAGAAGTTCTTGATGGGCTTCCAGCCTTCCGGCAGAGTCAGGTCATCGGTCAGCTGATAGCAGCCATTCAGCGGATACCAGAAAGTACCGCCATTCTGCAAAGCGGACAGGACCTGCTGTGCGTTGACAGAGGAAACGCGAATCACGAAATGAACGTCTTCCTGACCATTCTGCTGTGCCGCACAAATCTCGCACTGTTTGCGCTGAGAGATGTACATGACAGTGTTGGCGAACAGAGCAGCCTCGCCTTGTGTCGCGGAGTTTTCAGGCAAGTGGCCAATCTGGTTCATTAAGAAGTTGCCAGTACCGGACAGGTAAAAGTTGCTTGTGCCGAACCAAGATTGACCGGTCTCTTCATCGGTAATCGTCTTGGTTGTTGGGTCCGGATTATAGCCGAACTCCGCGCCAGTTACGTTGCCGCCTGCGTAATCGACCCAGATAGGGCCAAAAGCAACCTGAGAGTTGGAGTGCGTCTTGGATGCACTGAATGTGGACGGCATATCATAAGGGAAGTTGGTCGGGTCACGGTATTTAACCGTACTCTGAGCTTGAGAATTGGAGTAAGGCTTCAATTTCACGCTCAGCTGGTCAGAGCCGTACATGATACCGGCCTTACCGTAGGAGCTGTGAGAACCGCCTGTTGACAGAATCATCGAAATGGCGTCAGTCGGAAGAACTGTGCCAGAATCAATGTTACCGCCGTTAGCGCCCATCAGAGCGTTCATGTTCCAGTGGCCGTTATCAATGTTGGGGACACTGTTCAGAACGTAATAGCGAGTTGAGGTATCGTTTTTATCAGGGCCATACCGACCGCCTTCGTAGTAATCACGAGAGCCAGGGTCCGTATAGCCAGCTTCATGGGCATCGTACCAGGAACCAGCATAGGCATACATCGTATCATGGCCGATACACATACCGTAGCCCTGACTTAGAAATGCCTTGATAGCATAATAGGCTTTACCGGAAAGGTCAGGTTCCTGGTTAACGCAGACGCCCCAGCCAATAGAGTCGATACGGTAGTTGCCTTCAGCGTCCATCATATATTGGTCAGGGTCCTGGTTGAATTGCTCAACTTTAACTGAAAGAACTGTAATATGTTGATTAAGAGTTTCACCGTTCGAACCCTTGAGCCAACCATTGCTGGATACAGCGGGATGTGACAGGAACTTTGCATACATACGACCTGCATCAGATACCCAAGGATTCAAAAACACAACAGCATCCTTGTATTTTGTACCAGATGCGCCAGTGCCATAACTACCCTTGTTGCGAAGAACAGCAGTGTAAGCGGGAACATTGACCGCAGTGCCAGTCAGATTCCAATCGTTACTGTCGTTGTGTGGACGGAAATAAACGGTCTGACCGTACCACTCAGAGTTGACTTCGAGCATATTGCCATCCGTTAGCGGAAACTCCATGTACTGGCGGGTTGCACCAGTGGGAAAACCGTTATCATCCAAGACATTAGCGGTTCTGACATTAGAGCCACTCCCAGTACCGCCAATCCGAGTCCAGTAACGGTCTGCGGTGGCTTTGTCAAACTTACCAGCATTGAACCACTCGGTAACTTGGTCGTACATGTTCTTAGTGATGTACTCGTAGTTGCCGTTAAGGCCCGTAATCCATTGGTTATCAGAGGACAGCGCAGGACCATTCCCGGCAGCGCGGGGAGCAAAGGAACGTGCCAGCATAGCAACCGTATCAGGCATGTTCTGAGTAGCAACGTCACTGCTGTTCTCGTCTTCCGGCAGGCTGACGCTGAACTGAACCGTCTGTAGAATGATATCTCCGGCCTTGTCCTCGTCAGTCAGCTCATTGCCCAAATCTTCGAGAGCCTTGAAGTTTTCCTCGCGGTATGCTTCATCGGTCACAACAATGCGGCAGCGATAGGTAGCGAACAGGTCATCTTCTGTTACTTCAAAAGTATAGGTGGATTCTGTAGCATCTTCGATATCCTGCCAATCATTTTTCAGATTTGCAGTGCTTTCATCGGAAAATTCCCACTTGCCTTCGTCATTGACGCGGGCGGTGTAGGTGTTTTCCTCGTTGGATGCATAGATTTCAGTGGTTCCATCCTCAGCAGTACCAGCGGAAATGCTATAACCGTCCAGCACAAAGTTCGGAGTATGCCACGCAACCTGCACATCGCTGCTATCTGCGCCAATGTCGTCCAGGGCATCAACAATCGCGAAATACATCTCGCAGCCCTGCCAAGTGAAATCAGGTGTGCTTTCAAGAGTTGCTGCTTCAGTTGAGTCTTCCCAGACAAAATCGTACCAGGTAGGCTCGTCCTCTTCGTAGTTGTAGAGAGCCAACGCCGTATCAACAGCGAAGTTCTGCTTGCGCTGCCACTGATAGGTGACTGCTACATCGTCACGATTCAGCAGAGCATCCAGAGTGACAGAATCGCCAACATCCGCAGTCAGTTTATCGCCGTATTCCGGCGTTACTGTCTGCAAACCGACGAAAGTGGGTTCTGCAGTTTCAGGAGTAGAGACTTCTGTGTCGCTGGCATCCGATTCAGAAGTCTCTTCCCCATCCACCACATCAGACGTTGCATCCTGAGTAGTTTCATCGTTAGAGTTGGCATCCTCATACGATTCATGCGTCAGGTCCGCAACATCCGTGATAGTCGGCGCGGAAGTGGCATCAGAGGAGTCGGCATCATTTGAACTACCGGAATCCGCCGCATCTGCCTCTTCCGCAGCCGGGGCATCCGTAACATCGGTCGAAACAGAGGTGCTGTCTCCGGTTTCGTCTGCGAACGCAAGTGCGGTCGTGGACATCATCGAAAACAGCATGCTGGCGGCCAATGCTACGGAGGTCACTTTTTGCATAATTTTCTGCATAATGCGATTTCCTTTCTGTACAGCGGCGTTTTTGTAGGCACTTTGGCTGAGCGCCACGCTTCAACGCCCCTGCACGCATTGCTTTTTGCTTCCGTACATTTTCTATCATATGCGATTCGCAAGCCTTGGCAATAAGCCAGAAAAACAAATTTCGCGGAAGGTGAAAAGTAACTTTTCAACGACACAAATAACAAAAAAGAAGCCGAACCATTATGGAGCGGCTTCTTTATCACATATTTGGGTTTGTGCAATTACGACAACATGGTGAGGAAAGCTTGTGAAAATTAGCAGTCAAATATATGGTATATTATTTGCAAGAAGTTTTTGAAAGGCTTAGGCATTAGCTTTTCTTTTGAAACGGGCTTTTTGGGGCGGAAGAATATAAAATATCATTTTTCCATCTTTCGCCTCCCACGCCCGAACTTGCTTTCGTGCATAAGGTAGGAATTTATTGTAGTCGTCAACATCATCCACCGCGTATGTCCTATCGTGAACACGGTCAACAAGCACTTCGCCTGTTTTAATGTTGACGATTGCATAGTCGGTATATGGGTCTGTGCAACAAAAATTATCCAGCAAATCGTGCAAAGTTATCATAATAGTCACCTTAAATTACAAAGGAGTTGTTAATCTATGGCAAAGTACACTGAGGCATTTTGCACAACTACAGGCGGAATGGTTTCCATTATGCAGATGCGTAGTGAGTACAATCACGACCCTGCCGTTTATGAAAAGGTCTACAAAGGACATTTGTTCTGCCCTGGCTGCCAAGCTGTCCCACTGACAGTAGTTCACGCGAACGGCACACTTTTTTACCGTGGGCACCCACACGAAGAGCACGTTGACGGCTGTTGGTATGCGTTGGACGAGAGAGTTGTAAAGAGCGTTACTGAAATTAACGGTGATATTGAGGAGCAAGCTCTTTCTCAGCTTGACTCGCTCTTACGTGCCACATTTAATGTCAACCAGCAGGTGGCCAATGCAAGGGCGGCAAACCGCAATGCAAACGGAAATAATGTCCCTGCTATGCATCAGCAGCAAGAGGTCTGCAGGCGTCTTCCTCAGTGCCGTATCGAAGACTTGCCAGTGCGGTTAGCAACAAATGATAGCCCCCAAGAAATTAGCATTTATTATGGCAAAGTGCTTTGCGAGGTTGTTAACGCCAAGAATCCTTACAACGGGGTTGACATCAAGGTGCTAATCGTAAAGGATGCAGTAACAAAGAAAACTATTATGGGGCTTACAATGTCTTTGACTGTTTGGAGCCATTTTACAACCGAAACGCAAACATTACTGCAAGCAACACAACGACCTGTCCATATTGCATTTCTTGGTGTATTTACATCATCGCAAGGCAGGGACTTGGGATTACCCTATACGTGCTATCTCAAGACTTCTACATACTTGCAGGTTTTGAGAGACTAAATCACTAACGCGATGAAGCGTGTACTATCTGTTTCCACACGCCAATCCGACAAGATGCGTTCTGCAAGCGCTTTATCTACATCTTTCACTAAGCCTTCAAACAGTGGGACAACATATAACGTATAGTTCTCCGCAATGGCAATTTGCTGCGTAGCAGGGTCTTTAGCCGTTGCAATGAGTTCTTTAAGTTTTATGGGTTTCATTAGCTCACCTTCTTTATCTTTTATTGTAGTGGTATCGCACATTTTGGCAAAGGTGTTATAATACACAGATGTTATTCTTTAAAAAAGAAAACTCGTAGCAAGAAGACTTGTTGCTTCTATACTACGAGTTTCTATATTACCAATTACAGAATTTTGGTACTATTAGCACCAACCAACTGCATGTTCTTCCGGAGGGCAACTATTGTCAGCACGACCTTCGATTACCTTGCCGCCATTTGCGCCACTGCCATCCGTGTAATCTCGATTGTCAGGCTGAGGCTCTGCAGGAGCTGGGTCAGGCTGAGGGTCAGGTGCAGGTGCAGGTTCGCTCGGCTGGACAGGTGCCGGGTCCGGTACGGGAGCAGGAGCAGGATTACTCGGAGCGGCAGCCGCTGCTCCGCTGTTCGAACTACTACCAGTGTTTCCAGAATTGCTCTTACTGGAGGTCTTAGTGCTCGTGGAAGTGACTACCTTTTTAGCCTGCACAGTTACTGCATACGTTGCATTTGCATCGGGATTGCTGTCGCTTACAGCAGTGATTGTGGCAGTGCCTGGAGCAACGGCCGTAATCTTACCTTCAGAGTCAACAGTTGCAATTGCCTCATCGCTGGAGGTCCAAGTCACAGAGGCATTGGTTGCCGTATCGGGAGTGACAGTTGCGGTAACAGTCACAGTATTACCTACCGTGAGCACGCCCTCTGTCTTATCGAGAGTAACACTCTCCACGTTCGTGGTAACTGTAACTTTGGTCTCGGCTTTCAGGTCCTCAGGAACAACGCCGAACGCAGAATCCATTGCTGCCAGGTCTTCAGGCATCGTGGCCACGCTGTCGTCAGTTTCTTCAGAATCTGCTGCTTCAACTGCAACAGCACTCAGTTCCGAGGCTTCAGCGTCTTCGGTTTTCGCAGTGACATAGGTTGTGATGGTGCATTCGCCGTTGGCCACCGCAGTCACCTTACCGGTTTCATCGACGGTAGCAACAGATTCGTCACTGGACTCGTATGCGAGCTTGACATCAGTTGCGTCTGCGGGAACCAGTTTAGCGTCCAAGTCCTTGGTGTTCTCGCCATTAGTGACGAGGTCAATAGACTCAGGTGCCGCGACACCGGTGGGAGTGACGACAACTTTGATGTGAGTGCTCGCGGCGATGTCGGCGTCCTTTACGGAAGCCGTAACGTTCGCCTCACCGGCCGCCACTGCAGTAACAGTACCGGTCTCATTAACCGTTGCAACACTCTCATCGGAGGAGGTCCACTCAATGGTGAGCTTTTCGGCAGCCTTGGCTACCTTCTCATCCGTTGCAGCGCTTTCACCGGTTGCAGCAGTCTCAGGAGTCACGGCCGGAGCATCGTCGGTGCCGAAAGCGACCGGCAAAACCACCGCCTCGCCTTTCTCGACAGTAACTGCGTCAGGAACCACGATGTTCGTGATTTTCACGCCGCACCCTACCAGGGTAATCGCCATAGCCGCAGTCGCGATAACCGCCAGAGCAAATTGTCTTTTCATTCACCAACTCCTACCTTACTATGATATAGATATAGCTTTCCTAAAAAGCAAACTCGCAGAAGGCTTTTTCCCCTCTACGAGTTGCTGGTTATTTATGATTGGTTATTGTTTTACAAGAATTGCATCAACAGAGAATACCCACATCTTCTGGCGGACAACTCTTATCAGCCTCACCAGGAATCACTGTGCCCCACCAGTCAGTGTTAGAATCTCCACCACTCGGCTGAGACGGCTGTGCAGGCTCAGGATTACTCGGCTGTTCCGGCTGAGGGTCAGGCTGTGCCGGAGCCGGAGCAGCAGGCTCCGGATTGCTGGGCTGTACCGGCGTAGTGGGTGCAGACGGTGCGACGGGTGCCGGGGCAGAACTACCCGTACTGGAGGAGGTATTACCCTTGTTGGAACTCTTGCTGGTGTTCTGCACAATCTTCTTGGCCTGGACGGTCAGCTTGTAGGTCGCATTCTTTTCACCCGCAGCAGCAGTGATGGTTGCCTCACCGGCCGCAATTGCAGTGACTTTACCGTTCTCATCGACGGTAGCGACCTTCTCGTTGCTGGACGACCACTCGATGGTAGTTTCGGCGGCAACCTCCTCGGGGGCAACAGTTGCCTTAATGGTGTGAGAGTTACCAACCGTCAACTTGCCTTCGTTGGAATCGAGCGTGATGCTTTCAACCTCATAGAATGCTTTCACATGAGTCGTCTTCTCGGTGACCTTTTCGCCATCCTGCATGAGGGTCGTGGTGATGTCGCATTCACCAGGCTGCAAGACCTGAACCCTGCCGTCTTTATCGACGGTGGCCACCGCCTCATCAGTAGAAGCGTAACTCACCTTCACATCGGTGGCATCAGCCGGGCTTACAGTTGCCTCGACAGTGGTTTCGTTTCCATCGTTGAGCTTGACGTCAAGGTTGTCGGGAACGGTGATGTCTTTCGCGGCCACTTTAACCGTAACCCTGCAGACAGCACTCATCTCAGAATCCGTGACGCTTGCAGTGATGTCAGCTTCACCTGCAGAGACAGCAACCACCATGCCAGTCGCATCAACAGTCGCGACGCTCTCATCGGAAGAAGTCCATTCGACCGTCAGCTTACTTGCTGCTTTAGCGAGCTTTTCGTCAGTTTCAGCACTTTCACCGGTTGCAGCAGTCTCAGGAGTTACGGCAGGTGCTTCGTCGGTGCCGAAATTGACCGGCAGAACCACAGTCTCGCCTTTCTCAATGGTAACTGCGTCGGGAACCGCGATGTTCGTGATTTTCACGCCACACCCTACCAGGCTGAGCGCCATCGCAGCGGCTGCTACCACTGCTAAAATGATAGTCTTACGTTTCATATTCAATTTCTCCTTTACATCCCGGCGTCTAGTGCCGGGACCACATTAAACTAATAGGTTCGACGTCAGCCCTACGCAGCTTTGGATTTCGTCATCGACGATGCTGTGGACTCTTTTGCCGCCTATCCTTCTGTACAATTGCATAATACCATCTATGTGGTAATCACACAATACGAACCCCAAAAAGTTCACAGATTGTTAATGCGGTCTATCGAATACCTTTATTTTACCGACAGTGTTTGGGGTTGTCAATTACATGGTTAACAAAAAGCAATAAATGCTTTTATTGATTATGACGAAATATGGCAAAAAGAAAGCGCACAGGCTGGTATAGCCTATACGCTGTTGCGATGATTAAGATATAGTTTTGTTAGATTGCCTTACACGTTCTGGGCTTGCGAATGAGTTGTGTTACTCGCTTTTCAAACTCTCAAGAAACGTAATAGCTTCTTGTACAGTAGAAAACGTTCTGCAATTCTTACACAGCCAGAGATTGCGCTCGTCTGTATCCTCCAGACCTGGCATCCCTTCTTTTAAGAGATTCTGCAGTACGATTCCTGCATTCTTCACTGCCGTGGGATAATGTTGGGCAATGCGTGCCGTAGCGATATAGTTCCCCTTCTTGTAAGTAGGTTCTTCTTTTATGACTTGTCGCAGCATTTGTTCTTTTTCTGGAACGGTCAATACCGGAGGGGCAAACAACCTGTAATGAAGCATCAACCAATATTCAATGCATCCAGTTGTCATTAGCAGACGAACTCTAATCTGTGGCTTTTTCCGAAGACGTCGTAAACGCTTGATGATTTCCAGTCGTTTGCTCCAGTTATCTATGTCTTTTTCTTCTACATCAAAGAAAAACCATATCTCATCGATTACATCCGCATAGTCACGGTACTTCGGGTCCTTTTTGAAGCGGCTATCCGCATCGTCAAACAAGCCAGTTGATGACGGTCGCTTAAATACAGCTACATCCTGAAATTTGCTTTTCAGAAAATCAGTGTATGCCTGTTCACTTTCTCCTTCGCAAAAGACACAGATACTGACCTTGGATTTCTTCAGCTTGCGAGCCATTATTCAACCTCCTCAATTTCGACATTGGGAGTCGCGCCATATTTTCCGAGGAGATAGCCCTTGCGGACATTTTCGGTCGTACGAGTGGAAAAATCGCTGATACTGTAGAGTTCTGAAGCACCATCTTTTTTGTCCTTGTCCACAAAATACAACTGGTCCTTACGAAGTAATTCCATGCTCAACAGGTCAGTATTGTGTGTCGTAAAGACAATTTGTGCTCCATTCGGATTTGTCTTTTTGCTCTGGAATTTGGCAACAATAAACTCTACCAGAGTAGGATGCAGTTCTTTTTCGATTTCATCTACCAGCAAAAGGCCACCCTTTAACAATACAGACTCAATCGCGGGAGCAATGGCCATCAGCTTTCTTGTGCCATCAGACTCATCTGCCAGTTCCATCGAAAACATATGGCTTGTTCCGTCCTTGTTTTGGCCTTGATGCATGGATGTTGCGTTAACCTGCCCCATCTTGAGGTGTGTTTCCGAATTATTAGAGGTTTCAGAAAGCACGTGCATGAACTGTACAAGTGCAGCTTTAACCTCTTCGGGAATGTTTGCAGGCAAATCAGCTTCTTCGTTAATTTCTTTACTATTGATTTCGAATTTCATATCTTCGATACCAACATCTGCAGCCTTTGCATAATCGGAAATCGCTTTCAGCATATTAGAGTCGTTCGAGTATTCGAGCAACTGCCGGGGAATATCCGAATAGTCTCTTGAAAAATAGATTTTCTCCCGGAACCAAGTCATAGCTTTGGAGCAGGCAACGTCATTCATGGTACATGCTACAGAAAAGAACAGTTGATTTTCGGCAACAACCTGACGAATCAGCTTTCTACGAGCCTTCTCTTCGGAAAAGGTGAATTCCTGTCCTTCTCTAGCAAAAACCAGTGCCTTCTGCCCTTTCGGTGCATGATACAACGACTCAGCATATATCTTTTCTTTTGTGGCAGAAAAGGCATACCAATACCTGATTCCATCCAAGGTATATACAAACGAAAACTCTGTCGGCTCAGATGCCGAGTAGTCATTCAATGCAAACGGAACAACGGGGATAGCTGCTTTCTCATGCTGTGTCTTTTGTGCGTTTCTGATGAACTGAACCGCAAGCCAAAAAGCTCGGATAACATTGCTCTTACCGCCGCCGTTCTTCCCATATATGGCAGCACCCGGCAGAATTCGCATCCCGCCATATGGGATAAGCACACTTTTCAACGTACTTGCTCCCGTAGCTTCCATCGAAAGAGTCGCTTCGTCTCGAAAAGACCGATAATTTTTCACAGTAAACTCAATCAGCACAATACCACTCCCCTCCTTCTAATAGTATACCCTGCGAATTAAAGAAATTCAATCGAATTTATCAATGTTTTTGCTTTTATACTATCAATTTAATGCTTTTGACTGAATCCTTGATGTGATATTCGGAAATTTGAGCAAATGCAGCACACCCATGTCAGAAGGATTTCGCTAAAATAAAAAAGGGAGTCGTGCCCCCTTTTTCTTTGTTTACGCCTTACCTATTCTCTTTTCCTTCACACAATTCTAGCGCATGACTCACATCAGTGTTAAGCAGCTCAGCAGCTTTAGAGATACCAATGAGATTGTCGGTATATGCCCTGCACACCAGTTGCAGTATTCTCACAGGCATTTCATCCTTCTTATATACGTCTGGCGGATATAGCTTCCCGCTCTGGATATGGCTGTAGGTCTCGCGGGTGATGATGCCTTCTTCCTTTGTACGCAGCACCACACACTGCCCGGGCACGCCGTATTTGTCCCCCACGAGCTCTATTTCTTTTGGGCTGATATTTGGCCGCTTCTCTCCAATTTCTCGTATGAGGTCAGGACCCGGAAGCAGAAAAAGTCTCGCCGCGTTACTGATTTGCCGCTCACTCACGTTAGAGAAGAGTAAGCACGCTAATTCTCTCGCAATGGTCAAGCGCAGGCAGCCATAGGTTAGCTTCTCATTGAAAGCGATAACAGGAAATTCCTTATTCGACACAGCGTGATACCCGGAAAAGTCTTTGGTAGATACTTTGGAATCCTCTTGCTTTACTGCGACAACATAGACGCCTTTATTTTCGAGAATCTGCGTGAGATTTCCGACAGGACCACTTATAGGAAAATCCAATGCCTTGCGCATATAAGCGGCCGCGTCCACCAAGCTGTCAGGCATGGGGACTTTATCTATTGGCAGCGCACTCTCACTGCAATCCACTTCTGCGCAAGCGCACGCATCATAGTATCGCTGCGCCGAATAGCGAATTTGTGCAGAGATGGCGTTTTTCTGAACCGCTGACAATTCATCAGATTTCTGAAAAAAGCCGTCAGAGAGGGTGACTCCGTCACTGAATGCCATGAACTTTCCCAAAGGCACATCCAGCACAGAGCAGATGCGTTTAACAGTCGCAATATCTGGGCAGCGTTTATCGTTCTCGAAATATGAGATGCTCATTTTGCTTATGCCGATGGCATCAGCCAGCCATTGCTGAGACACGCCTTTCTGGGAACGAAAGTATCGGATGCTCTTGCCTATTTTCATGACAGTCCTCCCCTTCTTGTTTACATTATACGATGAAACTGTCAATTTGTAAACAAGATACAGGAAATCAGGCTTTTATAAAAGTAAAATATATGGTATATTTATGGTAGTTTATGTCATAGCGTGTTCCCTTTTATTGCGATTTGCGTAGAATTGTACGTAGATTCAATACAAAGGAGATATTTGCCATGGACAACTACAATATTGTAAAAGGCATCAGCGACCCTATTCACGCCTATATCATGGAGCCTCTGGACGCTGCCTACAGAACCAACGACTTCCTGGCAGCACTCATCGAATGCCGCAAGCGCATGAATGAGTCCACCCCTGAATTGACCACTTATCGCGTCGCCACAAACATGAAGTACATCGAATCCCTTTATGCATTCAAGCAAAAGATGAAGAAGCGAGACTATCGTGGAGGATGTGGCAAGCTCATCTCAGCACTGAACTACATCAGTTTTGGTAGTGAGAGAGCACTAAACGCATACTGCGTCCCCATTATTTTGGACACGTTAAATCAAGAATTGGAGGTCCTTAACATTGAATAACACTGAGATTTTCAAATATCTTCCAAACTATCACGACCCTGTTGTTGACATTGAAAAGGCTTTGCGTAACAATTCTTGGCTCGGTGATGCTGCAGCAACAATTGCAATGATGGACAATGATACAATCCCCGTGGACGAAAGAATTTTGTACGGTCGCTTCTACATTGACAGCCTACTTCATGAAATGGCGGGTTTTTACGCATACCGTACGAATTCTCAATATCTTACTGAGCTTCAGGAGCTGATAAGACTTCCTCCTGCATTTGAAATGAATTCAACGGATGGGCGCTTTTCAGCAAGCAAAAACCATATCATAGTATTCCCTGACACCACACGCAAATTGATTGATGCAATGAAAGATATCGAGCAAGAAGGCTTTAATTTGGCCGAGGAGATTCCCAAGGGCAAATATTACCCGGAGCTCAACTTAGTGGTAGTGACTAACCATCGCCATCATGTTGCTGCTGCACAGGCAACAAATTCTATTTTTGAAATCGATTTCAACGGTTCGATTGTTCCGCTGCCCGCAACGTCCCCTCTATACAGCACCATAGATTTTCATTTTTCCGACGAAGAAGGCAACATTGTTTGTCCTCATTCGGACCCGCGTTTCGTTTTTGCTTGCCTGCTTGCACAGCAGTGCGACCATCTGGAAAAGCATCCAGATACTATCCGCCACATCAAAGACTATATCATCCGCTAAATTTCAGTTTCAGAACGTCTTGTTGTTCAACTCGGAGGTTGAATATGGAAACATCCTACCCTATTGTTTTAACTTCCACAAAAGAAGGATACACCGCATATATTCCGGACTTCAACCTCACTGCAAAAGGAGAAAAGCAATCCGACACCATCGATGCCGCGAAAAAAGCTGTCTATTTGTGGGGTCTCTCTGAAGAAAATGCAGGAAAGTCCATTCCAAAACCATTTTCGGCCAACGGAATCGTCGCAAAGCCCGGACGAATCGTCACACTCATTAGAATATCCCCTGAAGAACGGCAGCGTACGATACAAAAAAGCATTGCTATCCCCCTCTGGCTTAATGAGCTTGCTGAAAAAGAAGACATCGACATATCACAAGTTCTCCAGGAAGCGCTCAAGAAAAAATGCACGTCTAACAATCATCACACAAAGAAACGGCACGTTAGCTATTGCCCCGCTGCTTTTTCAGGTACAGCAGTTTCGGTTTTAACTTTCGTGCCGTTCTTTATTTTTCTGCATCAACGCTCGTTAAGAACTCTACATATTTCGCTAATCGTTCAGGGTGAGACGACGCATACACCCCTTCTGGCAGCTTGTCGTATTTGTCCAAGTCTGCTGCAGATTTCTTTTCGATTTTGAAGTCATCGGAACCAGGTTCCTGAGTTGCTACCCACACAGTCTCCGCGTTTCCGAATACTCCGGCAAGTGTAGCTTCATTGGTGAGAACCCGAATTAACTGAGACGCCGTAGCCGGGTACGCAACAATGCGCTCATATGTCCGGAGTTCAGTACCATTGCAAAAATAGCGCTTGCCATTTTCGACATATATAGCCAGAATCGGAAAGCAATCGTATTCCAGTAGCATCTTTTCGAGTCGCATTTTTTCTTCTCGCCTTTCAAATCAAATCCACATCTACCATTGCACTTTCAGAATTATCCGTTTCCTCGTCATCTCCAACAACAGACCAGGTCAGCAGATATGCCCGTCTGCTCCGGAGCCTTGCAGCAGTCGCCTCTTCCTCGGAGACCTTCAAGCCAAATGCGCGGCACACGTGGAGATAGCACCAGCCATTGATACAATATCGGCCATCATCCAGAATAATTCCTTCATCGAATCCAAATGCACGCAGAAACGCAGCAGCAGCGCCCGCACTTCGAGATATTCCCTGGTTGCAATGGACAATAAAATGATGGCGGCCGAGTCCGATTTCTTTTCGGACAAACGCTGCGAGAGCATCTGCCTGCTCTTCTGTGATGCACCTGTCATCTTCTTTATCGAAGAAATGTAGATGAAGAGACGAGCACGGGAAATGAAGCTCGGTCTGTTCGGGATTTCCGATGCTCACAACAAAATCATTGGAACCAAATGTCGGAGCCTGTTCTTCCGCATCCTGTATCGAAAGGACCGTTACGGATAAAGGTTCAGGTGCAAACAGGTACAGCTGAGACTTATTGCGCAGCAGATTCAGCATTTTCATTACTCTCCTCTTCCGATACAGCTTCTTCTGTATCAATTGTACTTTCCTCTGTGGTGTCTTCCGTCTCGCTCTTCTTGCTGAGCCGCCTGCCCACTAGAACAAGGCGGCCGTTGTTGATGCTGTAATCACAAGTCACCAGGAAGATGTACTTGTCCTTTTCAAGATTAAAGGATTCCCCTCTAAAGATAGAAGCTCGGTCTGCAATCGTGTTGAGCATGTCGGCAGTTTGCTCTTCGTCCAGAACGTTGTTCCAGGCTTGAAGGTCGATAAAGTTGGGGTCCGTACTGTATCCGGGTAAAACCAAGAGTGCAAAAATCTGATAGTACTCTTTGCCCTTCTCGCTTTCCCAGCAAACCGTTCCGTTATTATCAAAGAACTCTTCATCCTCGAATTTGTCCAGAGTCCCGAACATGGTCCCGTCATTCATCTTGTGACCATAGATGATAAGGTTGCCATCCTGAGTCAAATCAGTGGTTTCATCGAGGAACAGTGTCCCCGCTTCAGCGTGTTCGCCATTGATGTTGGTGCGCAGATAAGTTTCGTTTGTTTCCCCCTGCACGACTGGTTCGGAGATTTGTGTTCCGTAAATCGTGAGCCAGCCTTTATAATCCGGGTTCACGTCCAACATACCCTTAGACCAGTCCGTATTGTCTTCTTCGGTTTCTGCTTCCTGACGCATCTCAACCAGCTGAACATTGAGGTCCTGCGTTTCCTTTGTCTGCTTTACATTTTGAAACAGAAGATAGCTGATTCCAAGCACAGCCAGAAGTGCAACGATGCTGATAAGCCGAAAGATTCCGCCTACTATCAATCGAAGAATCCCGAACCAGGTCAGTTTTGTTTTGTTATCTGTATGCATTTGTACACCCCACAACGGCGCAAATTACGATATTGTCTATTTTTATTGTATGAGATTCGCACATTCCAGCAACTGACAGTTGAAACTCATACAAATTCTAAACTGCAATAAATCTTCTAAATTCCTAATATTTCTCATATTCATTGTACCTGTCGCAGATATGTTGACCGCAAATATGTGTCATGTTATAATAAAGGCAATACAACGCCAACAGAAATCCAACAAAAAGGAGTGTTTGAAATGAAGGAGTTAAGGCGTTTACTTTTGATTACAGCGGCAACCGCTGGGCTCGCACTGTCACTCACAGGATGTTCCAAGAACGTTGATTTTCTGCAATACGCGGATGTCACGTTCGACGGGATAAATGGTCAAGCAACAGCAACTGTCAATGTTGACTATAACAAAATCGGAACCGATGTTTTCGACAAAGGCAAAACTCAGACGGATATGGATGAAGCTCGCACGGAAACGGCCATGATGGGCGAAGTGAACTACGAGGTCACGCCATCCGAGAACCTGTCAAACGGCGATACTGTTACTTTGAGCGTTGAGATTTCCGATTATTTCCAGAAAGAATACAAAGTCACTGCAAAAGCGGCAAGCAAGGAAATCACAGTATCCGGCTTGCAGGAGCCTGAAATGGTAGACCCGTTCGATGATTCGATATTCACAACAATTTTTAGCGAAAATCCTGAAGAAGGCAAAGTTTCGTTTGAAATCATCGGGACAATCCCTGAATTGAGACTCAACCTCATAAATGATGCCCCCGAAGATAGTCCGCTTAAAAATCTACAATATTATGTGGATGATTTCGGCACGCACAAGGAATACAGCGAAGACGATACCATTGCTCTGCATGTTAAACCATCAGCTCCACAAGATTTTGCCAAGAAATATGCACTTACCCGCGACACGATTGAGATTCCCGTCAAGGGAGCGCCCAAATACATCCGTTCTGTGGATGAAGTAACCCAGGACGTTCTGGATGCCATCAAGCCCATTGCCGCTGCCAGATTGGAAGACAGCGCCGGGTCTGACTATAACGTCCACAAAGAATCGGTGTTTGATGCTGACCACAATGGAATTGGTTTTTCGAGAGAAAATGTTGGTGAGCCACGTTGGGCAGATGTCGGATACATGATTTCCTGGAGAGGCGGAGACGGTGAACGCAACTTCTCTAGCGAATACAACGACTTGTTCATCCCCTACGAAGTCGAATACATCGATGACAAAACCGAAGAAACCGGAACAGCAGTTCTTGGATTCTGGATTAAGAACGTCATTATCGACAGCGACGGCTCGGTTGATGTAGATGGTCACGCCAACAGCATCACGATGACGGTATACGATAGTATCGATGCGTTCAAGAAAAATGAAATTGACAAGAGCGCAGATAGCTTTGACATTTATGAATTCCCGGTAAACTGGTAATAAGCCTCCTAATATAAAGAAAAGCCCCGATGCATTTCAGCACCGGGGCTCTTCTTATGCGTTTTTCAGTTCCGCAGTCTTCTTAGGTTTACGGCGTCCACCCTTGCAAGCGACAGCCACGCCATCGCTCACAAGATAGCAGCCACCCGCTACCAGCAGGGCCTGGAGCAGGGATTCCTGAGGAATGCCGGTATCGCCCATCTTAGGAACATCCTTTTTAATAGGAGGAACCGTTTCGGGGATGTCAGGCGCAAGATACAAATTGAATTTTGTACCCATATTCGGCTTCTCATCGTAAGCCTTATCGGTTTCTTCAGAGACCATAGCCTTGTCAACCGTGCCATGCTCACCAGGATGCGGAGAATCGGCTGCAAAGCCAACGCCCAAACACATCGTTGCGGCCAGCGAAAAAGACGCGAGAACTTTCGCAAACTGTTTCACGAAAATGCCTCCTTTGCAGCATCACAAGTCCCCAAAAAGCCCCGGAGCAAACCGAAGTCTGCACCGGGGCGAATCGTTAAGACAGCACAGAAATCGTAATCTTGGCAGCAGCAGTGCCAACCTCGACAGGATTCTCGGCATCAGAGGTATCATAAGCCGTAAAGGTTGCGGTGCAGTCGTAAGAACCAGCAGCCAGAGCCTCTGACAACTTATCTGTCTGAATGTGATAGTTGGGCTGGATAAGTCCACTGTTGTAGATTTCCTTGCCGCTATCATCCAGGGTAATGCTCACAACCTGAGCGTATTTATTACCGGGAGCGTTCTCGATTTCGAGAGTGCCCTCAGAATCGCCGGAGTCAAACACCGGATTGACGTTAATGGAGATGGCCATTGTACCCTCTTCCACGACGCGGTTCAGCTCTTCCTGAATCTCTGCCTCACTCTTGCCTTCGAGCTGGCCAAGCTGTGCAGCGACCGAATCTTCCAGGCGGTTGTCGGAAGCAGTAGCATTTTTATTGTGCCAGAAGAACAGACCCACGCACAGGAGAAGCAGGAGAATCACACAAATCGTAACGGTCCGATGCAGGAGCTTGTTACCACTCTTCTTCGAATTTTTTTCAGGGGTCGTCATTGTAGTTGCCATGATATTCAATTCCTTTCCGTCAATTTCTTGACTGAGCTGTTATTAACAAAAGTTGGCCGCCGAGCGGCAGGTCACTCGACAGCCAACCCTTACATTTGGGCTTGCTTTATATTAGGCCCGGAGACTCTATCAGCGGTTGCTGGAGACGCCGCCTGCGGTAGCAGTCTGAGTATCACCAGTCTCAAACATCGGGATGATGCTGTAGGTAACACGAACGACAGGAGTGCAACCAGCGTCGTTGACGTTGGAACCAGCAATCTTGGCGGTGGTAATCAGCGGCAGGGCCGGAGCATCGTCATGCTTGACAGCATCGGTGCCAGCGCCATCCTGAGCAACCTTGGCCTTTTCAGCACCAGCGATGAACCAGCCGTTCTCGGTGATGTCCAGAGGAGCGGAGCAGGTGGACAGGTCGATAGCAGAAGCGTTGTACATTGCAGAAGCAGGAGCAATGCTCATAGCGATTTCGCCGCGCTTCAAGGCGCTGTTGCTCATAGGCACAACACGCCAGGTTGCGGGCTCAGCCTGCAGCTCAGAAACCTTGATGGCCAGACCTTCACGCTTGGAGTTGTCGGTCTTGCTGTCGCCAACGGCGAAAGCCTTGCCGAAGTTGCACTGAGTATCGCCATCACCGATGATGAAGTCCTGAGACAGCTGATGGTTCTGGTCGATAGCCTTCACAGTCTGGCGCAGCTCGTCGCCGGTCAGAGTACCAGCGGCCTTGAAGTCCCACTCGCCATCGATGTAGATGACGTAGCACTCACCGGAAGCGTTGATGTGCTCGTCGGCCAGGGTCTTATAGATGGCGGGCTGCTGCCACCCCTGAGTGGTGGAGGGGTCGCTGTACCAGTAGGTGTAGGTCTTGCTGGTGGCATCGTAAGCGATGGAGAACAGCTCGTCGTTGGAGTGGTCGGCATCGTAGATGCGGCTGTAATGGGTAACCTTCACGATATCGGCAATGTAGGTGCGGCTGTTCTTGTCGATGGTGGAGTAGTTACGCAGCTGGTAAGCATCCTTGGTCGGGGTAACAACGTTGCCGGTGGAACGGAAACCGTACATGCAGACGTACAGAGGAACAGTAGCCTTCATGTTGACATGGTTAACGGTAGCAACGGTAATATCGTACTCAACGCGGCCGTCATCGGTAGAAACGCCCTTGTGCTCTTCCTCGGTCGGAGGAGTCTCGGGAGGAATCTCGGTGTCGTTGTCCAGGTAGATATAAAACTGAGTGGACATCGTCGGGTCTTCGTTGGTGGCGGTGTCGGTGCCCTCAGCCTTGGTATCGTCAGAAACCTTAGCTTCATCAGCAGTGCCGTGGTTCCAGTTCACGCCACCCTGAGTCTGCTGGCAGTCAGAAATCTTGACGTAATGCATCTGGAAGGTGCCATCAGCCTTTTTGGTGGTATAAACGCCGTACTCTTCGCCATCGTTATACTGGCTGCCTGCAATATAAGCGGCAGGAACTGCAGTGTAGCCTTCGGCATCCTGGTCGGCGTAGACAACGGAACCGTCGTCGTTCACCTTGTAGAAGGATTTGGCGCCGATGCGGTAAACGGGAGTGCTGTGCAGCATGGTCTCGTTATTGGGATGGTTGGCAATAGCAGTATTGTCAGTGGGCTGTTTGGTGTCTTCCATTGCGTAAGCGGTGATAGGAGCCATGCAGCTGGCGGCCATTGCCATACCCATCACAGCGCTTGCAACGCGCTTGTAACATTTCATTGGGGTAATCTCCTTTCAAATAGTGGATTCGAACTAAGCTTTCTCCTTTGACTCCTGCCGTTCCTGCATACGCCAGGTCAAAAGTCAAGCCCTGCATATCCGCGTCCTCTCGACGCTGACTGCATCAAAACACGATGTACTTGGCAGCAATGAGGGATTCATCGCTTCCCTCGCCTGACCATTCTTGCAACACCGCAAGGCCCGTCAGTCTACCATGTGATGACTTGATGACGCAGATATGCACCATGAGTTCGCCCTTATCAGGGAGCTCTGGGGCTTACTGCTCTGAGCCACTGATTTTATTATCTGCGACTCGCACACCCACGCAAGCACAAACATCATGTTTTTTTCGCATTTTTTCACTTTTTTTTCAAATTTTTTCTTGCCTTCGCGTTTTTTACCATATATTTGATGGTTTTACCAAACGAAGGCCGAGAAAGCCCATGATTTCAATCGTGGGATGAAAGGCCGCACCTTAGAGTTACTTTGGGAGAAATTTCAAAGCAACTCTTTTTTTGTATATATTCATGTGTTTGTAACAACATGGCATCTAAAATATGATATAATAGATACATGAAAAAAGATTATAGACGCACAAAAGCAACCGTTTCTATGATAAATTATCACTTTGTGTTTTGCCCACGCTATCGAAGAAAATTATTTCTGGTGGATGGGTTTGAAGCTCGTTTCAAGGAACTTGTAACTCAAATTTGTGAGCAAAGCGACATTGTGATACTGGCAATGGAATGTCATATCGACCATTGTCATCTTTTCGTGAATGCTCCGCCTACATTAAGTGCTGCAGAAATCATGAAAATTATTAAAGGAACCACCGGCAGGATACTCAAGCAAGAGTTTTTTCCTGACACGGTTATGCAAATGTGGACACGCAGCTATTTTGTAAGCACTGCCGGAGATGTGTCTACCGCTACGATTCAACACTATGTAGAACAGCAAAAAAAGAGAGGAGGGTAACTTTATGGCTTTCGGGAGCAAGAATAGCACGCCATCATTTGTATTGACATTGCCTCTTGATATAAGTCTCAACGAGCAAGACTATCTGTATAAGGAGTTCAAGAAGTGTGGTGTCATCTACAATCAGCTTGTGAGTGCGACTACAAAAATGTGGCATCAATTGCGCAAGACGCGCAAGTATCGTGAGTTGATGGCAGCTATTGCAAAAGCAACTCCCGACAGCGATGAGCAAAAAACACTCTTTAAGCAACGCGAAAAGATGCTTAAAGAATATCGTTTTTCTGAAGATGCTTTTCATAAGTTGGTTGTGCCGTACGCGAAGCACTATGCCATAAACTCCCATATAGCACAGGCAGTTGCCTCTGATGTTTGGAAAGCATGGAGCACTTTCTTCTTTAGCAAAGGAAAAGAGGTTCACTACAAAAGGTTAGATGATTTAGCAGCTATCTCCGGAAAAAACAACTTCACCGGTATCGTGCTTCGCCCGGCAAACCTCACTACAAGCAATATAGAGTCGGCTAAGCGCAAGGCGCAAAAAGCCGTCGAAAAGCGATACGATGATATGTACGGGCGGCCTGACCCTAAAGACGATAAGAAAGTCGTTCTTCCTGATGAGGTAAAACCACAAATGGAAGCTGAAATTGCTGCCGCTATCGCAAAAATTAAGCCCACTATCGGAGAAGGCAACCTGCGCATTGTGTACGGAAAGCATGAATTTCCTGTTGTGTTGCGTAATCCTAAAACTCAGACGGGAAGATATCAGCAAGAAGCTCTCAAATGTGGAGTGAAATACTGCCGCATTACTCGTAAGTGGGTTAAGACCAAGTGGAAGTATTATGCACAGTTTGTTTTGGAAGGCTATCCTCCCGTCAAATGCGATAGCAACGGCGTCATGAGGCATCCTGTCAATCAAGGGCGCATAGGTCTTGATATCGGTACACAAACCATTGCCTTTAGCGGTAAGGATGTTTGCGACCTTCGCGTACTCGCTCCGTCTGCAAGAGCGCAGGCAAAAAGCCTCGTGAACGAAATTGCTTGTACGCTTCGTGCAATGGACCGTTCGCGCCGCGCTACGAATCCGAAATACTATAATTCGGATGGTACAATAAAACGGTTAAAGCGCAAGCATGGCCACAAACAAAGGCGTGACTGGAAGTACAGCAAGCGCTATTTCCGTTTGAAAGCAAAACTGCGTGACTTAAACCGCCGATTGGCGGATATCCGCAAGATGGAGCACAACATCCTTGCTAACGAATTGCTGCAGCATGGCAACGAGTTCGTGGTTGAAGATATGAACTACAAAGCCTTGCAGAAGCGCAGCAAGGAAACGAAAGTCAATCCAAAAACCGGTAGAGCACATACGAAAAAACGGTTTGGAAAGTCTCTAAGCCGCTGCGCCCCCGCAATGTTTATTTCCATCCTGAACAAAAAAGCCAATCGTTATGGCGGCAGCGTTATCAAAGTCAGTACCTTTGAAACAAAAGCCTCGCAATTTGACCATACTGATGAAAGCTACACCAAGAAGAGACTTTCCGAACGAATGGCACACCTCAGCAGCGGAGAAGTAGTCCAGCGTGACTTATATTCTGCCTTCCTGCTTGAACATATAGATATCGAATCCTTGCAGTACAATATGGAAACCCTTAATTCAGCTTTTCCTGCATTTTTAGAAATGCACGAAAATACAAAGCGGCGCTTGCAGGCGGTTGGAAGTTCTCTTCCTGCAAGCATTGGATTCTAAACAATAACTTTCTGGGGGCTCGACACTCCCTCATTAAAGAGCTGCCTCGCAAGAGGTGAAACTCCCTTCGGAGGATGCACTTAAAAGAACTGGGAATGCAGACAAGTATGTTGGTCAACCATTTTGGCTGGATGCTCGTCATGCGCTACACCCGTAGCGGATGATGGGAAACCGCATAACTCGCTGCCTTGTATGCGGCATGGCGATGAACCTTGCCGCGCCGCCCAGGAATCCCACGATTTCAATCGTGGGAGGTGTCAACACCTTTTGTCATAGTCAATTCATAAATATATGGTAAAATTTTTTCATAAAAAGTCGGAGGGAAATGATGGTTGCAGAGAAAAGGATTTACAGCACCACGGCATTGCAAAACTGCTATCGTGCATTGCGTTCCGCTCGCTGGAGTGTGAGACGTAAAGACGAGCATATGACCCGCTGCTGTGAAGTGCGTGAGCTGTATGCCAAGTGCCAGGTAAATTTGGGATGTGTTCTTTTTGACCCGGATATGTCTCCAGCCAAAGATTATCTCGACATGGTTAAAGACAAAAAGGTGACCAAAAGACGGTTAGACATCCAATTAAGAAATTGCAAGCGTTTTTTGCTGTATCAGTTTGATGAAATCGAAAAGGATATTGCCGACGCTTCTCTTGCAAAATCATCCTGACAAAGAAAAAGCTGCTCTCCGTTTTCAGGAGAACAGCTTCTTTTTTATTGATTTTCCTTGCCAAAAATCAGGTCATAAATGCCCGGAATGTCATAGGGGCTAACAATGCGCGGCGCAGGAGTATCCTTATCCGTCACCTTGAACTTTTCAGGTTCATCAGATACGATAACACTTGCGTGTTTCCAGTCGTCGCCTTTCAGGAACTGTGCATAGCGCATACCGAGCATTTCCTTGATAGACAGGCTCTTCAGCTGCATCGCGTAGGTGCAGACTGCTACTGTAGGTGCATAGTCTGTCACAACATTCCGGCACGACAAACGGAACTGAGCCACACTTTTATCCACCGTAATGACTTCACGGGTCATGAGGTCTATAACGACCATAACGAGCTGGTCAGAATCCGTAGTGAGAGCAAAGCGGTCCTTGACAGTCACGGGTTCAAACTGCTCACCCGTCTTGCCATCCCGAACCATTACGCCGCAGAAAGCGTTCTCCATCTCAGAGAATTTCTCCCCAGAGTAGGATTTTACAGTGAGGGCGGCATAACGGAACCCGTTCTGAAAGCACTTCTTGATATCGAAATCTACATACTCAACGGCACCATTCTTACCGCTGCAGCGGCGGTCGCCGGAATGAACAGCGCCGAGCATCTCGTCCTTAGGGTTCGCGTAGTAGATGAACTTTGCCTTTTCCTCTCCGTAGAACACAACCGAGAGGTCCAGGTCGATGCCATTCCACAGGTCAGGGCCATCGTTTCCCTTCCAGTAAAGGAATGCACGGAGCACATTTCCGTCCGGCAGATTCGTGCGAGAGCCGCAGGCTGCAGCACGCATGGCAGAAGTGATTTGGCGGGGATTGTCCGGGAAAATCAACGTATTGCAATGGCAATCTGTGTCAATGTAGACGCTCTTCGGTTCGGTATCTTCTGCACGAAGGACCTGCCACAGCTGGTTAAAGATATCGCGGGCCACACGCTTGCAGATATCCTCAGACAGAGGTTCAATGTCGCGTTCCAGAGCTTTGCTGACAGCGCCGTTCGCCTTACCAGTTGCCAAATGCACAGGATTGTTGCGGTTTCGGAAATGGTTGATGAGCTGAACCAACACACGCGGTTCGATGCTCTTGCACACCGAGATAAATCGGAACAGAACATTTTCCATCTGCTGTTCATTGGAGCAGTTGCGCAGCGCAAAGTCCAGATTTCGGGCAAACATACCGGGCCGCATCATCAGATGAGCGGAGAGCAGGTCCACATTGACCGGCTTTTTCATGAGCTCCTGCAGCTTGGAATTGTAGGTTTCAATCTTGACACCATTGCGAATCTTCGTAAAAATCTCATAGTCTTCCTTGAAGATATAAGAGTAATCACCTGGATGCAGGCGTTCGCCCAATCGCTTGAACTCTTCGGGATGCAATGCAAAGCCCTCGTTCTTATCAGTGTGTTCCAGAAGTTCCAGCAGCTGACGACGTTCACCGCGCTTAAAGTTCCGGAATTTCGGGGCTTTCGAGAGACTCACATCCTGGTCACTCATCGCGGCAGTCAGGCGCAATACATCGGTGGAACTCTTGAAGTCTTGAAAGCATGCCTGTTCCCGCCATTCGGGACGAGAGATAATGCGAGACACATACAGAGCAAGATTTTCCTTGCATGGAATATGCTTGGGTTTCATGCGGTCCATCAGCTCAGATGTGAAATCAATATCATGCATCAGAGTATCGAAAACGCAGGACGCCTCGTCAGGAGACAGAGGAGAATGCCCGGTAATGCTCTGTACGGAATAGCGGTAGATTTCCTCCTCATCACACGCCGGAATCTGTTTCACAGCAGGAAGATGGCTGCGGTCCAATGTGGGACAGAATTTGACCGGGTCGAAATCCGGCTGCCATTCGCCGCAAGTCAGATAATTGAGGAAGTTGACAACATACAGGTCCACAAGGTCGGCTTCCATTGCATCGTCCGGAAAATTCGGCCAGATGGGAGAAGTCTGAGAAATTGCCTTGCCATCCTCCGTGACGCAGTCATACAGCGCAGACCAGGTCTTGAGGAAATCATTGTATTCGGCCTTGCAGCAGGCATCAAAGAGGTCTCGCGCCATAATATAGCCGTATTCCATCAATTTCATGTTCGCTGAACAGACATAGCGTTTCTCCACCGCTTTCTTCCCTTCTTGTGCGGGCATGGGTGGTACGATGCCGCGATGATGAGCAAACGTGATACGGTTAAAATCATAAACAGTCAGCATAATGACCTCCTAACAAAACAAAAATCCCGCGCCGAGAAAAATTCGACACGGGTGGATGAGACACGTAATAGATACGGAGAGCATATCCGCTAACGTGTTGAAGCCAGCAAATGAAGGAAGCGGATATATAGCCGTATTGTTATGTTCTCGAGCCGTGACGGAGAGCGAAACCGCTGACATAATTTCATATTAGCTTCAAGTAGAAGGAAGCGGTCTCATAGCCATACACGAAAATGCTCAAACTTTAGGTTCTTTGCTATCATTTGAGCCAGTAGATATATTGTACCACAATATATGGTATATTGCAATACCAAAACACAATATATTGTGTCTGCTTTTTATGCCGGAAACAAGATAGGCCATAGTATCTTCAGCCACGGGAAATGGACTATTTGTACTTCTTTTCACAGCTGAACGTTGCTGTGCCGGTCCAGTGTCCGGGGTCAAGCTCCGCAGAGACTTTGCAAGTTGCACTCGTTCCATCGTTCAGCAAATCTGCTCGGGACCACTCGCTTTTGGTCCGATTGGATACCGTGACAGCAGCGGTTTTGCCCACAGTGTTGGTCATGGTTCCACCGTCCACAGATACCACAATCACCGCATTCTCCTCGACATCACCTTTCAAAGTCATGGTGATGTCAGCCGTATATGAGCCAGGGCCACTGTCAACGCCTGTCAGCTTAACAGTTTCGGGAACCGTAATCGTATAGACCGCCGTTGCGCTCGCAAGCAGCTGAGTGGAAGCCGTTTTCGGCAATCCTTTACCGGTAGAAGTAGCAGCGCCCATCGTACTCAGACAATTCGAGCACAGAGGCTTTCCGTTAATGGTCGTTGCATAGACATTTGCATCCGTAATTGCGGTATAAGTAGCGCTCTTATCCGACTCAACGCCTTTAATCGAGTTTACCTTGTTGTACGCCTCGAATGTTTTGGCGTCATCAGCGGCCGGGGTTGTCACAGTGAATTTCTGCCCACAGACCGAACATGTCCGTGTAGCGGTATCGGCAAATCCGAACGACACATTCAAAAGAAAAGGAGACAGCACTGCCAAAAGCATAGCAAAGCGCTTGATAGCCTTCATGTTCATCCCCTCCTTATGCTGCCGTAGATGTATCAGGTTGTGTGTTTTCTGAATCCGGAGTTTTAGTTTCGGCTTCATCCTCTTTGTTTTTTGCTTTGCTTTCAGCTTGCTCGGAATTTCCCTCAGACGAATCCGCACCAGTATCAGTGTTCTCTGTATCATTGGCTATCTCCGGTGCTTTTTCGCGCAGTGCGCCAGCAAACATGTTCTCTTTGTTCGTCACGCTGCTGGTATCCCAGCCATCTGTCGGCGAAGCATCCGAGAGAGAAAGACAACCGGCAAAAGCTTCACTCATATCAGTTACTTTCGAGGTATCCCACTTCTCCATCCCGGCAATAGACTGCAAAGCCTCACACTGATAACACATCCTGTTCATCGTAGTGATGTTCGACGTGTTCCAGTTCTCTAATCCACCAATGCTAGTGAGCTTCTTCATTCCGGAAAAAGCAGATGCCGCAGAAGTCACCTGCGAAGTATCAACGTTCTGATACTCGATGTTTTCAATGTCGGCAAATGCCTCATTTTCATCAAAAGAAATGCTGTTTCCCTCACCAAAGACAAGTGTTCCGCCAGCCGAATTCGTGACGTAGAGCCGGTTCTCGCCTTCTTTTACAAAAGCCAGAATTGCACTGGAGCCGGTTCCAGAGACGTCAAATACTTTGGCCGATTCCGGGACCTGATAGCCGCCAAAGGAAATCGCCTTGATTTCAGTCCCGGATTCCTTGAGCTGCGTCATTGCCTGCGCCAGGTTTGAAACGTTCATCGAAGCTGTCGGCGCAGGTGCCACGGTGCTGTCGGAATCCTCGTTCGGAAATTCATTATCGGACTCATCATCAGATGCGGTAGAAGTATCGTATGTCACGGTACGGTTATCGGAAGTGAAATTATAGCTGCTCAAAGCGCTGGAAGGGTTTCCGGCAATGGTAAGACCCATCTTGCTGCTCACGTAGGTAAAGCCCGTGGAAAAGCCCGGAGTCGGGAGATAAGCTGTCGCAAAAGTATCCGCGACCGTGATTTTCGAAAGACCCGTGCATCCATGCATCATGCTGGAGAAATCCGTGACATTTTTGGTGTTAAAGCTGCTGAAATCAAGGCTTTTAAGTCCTGTGCATCCCTTGAACATGCTGTTCATCGTCGTGATTTTACTGGTATCCCAACGGCTGAGTCCAGTAATTGTAGTCAGTGACTTCATGTTATAGAATGCGTAAGCAGCGGATGTCACGCGAGTCGTGTCAACTGCATCAAAGTTAATGGTCTTGATATTGTCAAAAACCCTAGAAGTGTCAGACGCTCCGCTTTTGAAGCAAATGCTGTTACCGGAAGCAAACGCCACCATATCACGGTTCGTATCTGTCACTCGAAGCTCTGTGCCATTCTGAATGCCCCACCACCAGCCGCCGTACATCGTGGTCGGAACATACGCGACAATCGATTTGTCACCCTGGCCGGATACGTCATAGGTCGTTGCATTGCCCGGAACTGTATAATTGCCGAACGAAATAACGGTGATGTTTTTTCCCTGAGAGGAAAGAGTCGTCAATACAGAAGCAAGACGGCTCACATCCATCAACGGCATCTGCGCCGTGACATTGATGGTGTATTTGGACGAATAGATGACGCGAGTCCCGGTACTGTCATATGCGGTCTTCGTGATGTTCGCAGTTCCGATTGCCGAAGCGATAATATGGCCGTCCGAACTAATGGAAGCCACGGAGGGGTTATCGGATTCAAATACAATATGAGTTTTATCCTCATAAGCGGGAGAAAGCAATACAGAATTGTCTCCTACCTCAACTGTATAGGTATCTCCTATCGAAGCGTAAAACACCATATTGCCGGTCCACTCGCCTGGAGTGAGGTGTGCAGTCACGGAATAATCGGTTTGTGCAGTTTTCCCTTTTACAGCAGTTGCGTCCCATTCTGTTGCAGTGGTAGCAGTGGCGGTGCAGACAACATCGGTGCTGCCGTCGCGGTGCATGGTCGGAGCAGAGGTATTAAAAAATACTTTCTGGTTTGTCAGCAGTTCGCCCGTTGCCTTGATAGAAACGGTGTTAGCATAATCTCCAGTGCCACCGTTTTCATTGCTTAGTGTCACTGATTCGGGAACGGTAATGATGTACACTGATTCATCAACTTCACCGCCCGTGCCGCCTTTGTGTTCGCTGATAATACGTTCAACGCAATTTGTGCAGATAACGCCATCTGCGTTGCTGACAACGTACATATTTTTCAGGGCATATCGTTGAGTTGTGCTCGATGTTAGGCCCTCAACTTCTTCACAGTTGTAGAATTCAGTGTACTTCTGTGTGCCACCATATGTAGGCATAGGCGTTACCAATGCGCCGCACAGCACGCAGTTTTTGTAGCCCATGCCACCCCAGCTTGCAAATGCCATGGACACATTACATACCATGGCAAAAATCATAAACAGAAAACTCGCAGCCGCTTTTTTGATGTTCACAGATTTTCACATCCTTTCGAATTTGGCATTATGACATCGTGCAGGAAAATGTAGCTGTACCCTTCCAGCTGCCTGCTGTCAGTGTCGCGGAAACCACATAATTGCTTGTAGTTCCGCCATTCAGCAAGTCGGAGTATGACCAGACCGTTTTCGGTTTTGCCGTGAATGTCACGGGAGCCTTAGTCCCAGACGCATCGGTCATATCGGTCACTGTGGTAGTCACCGTCACTTTTTCGTTACTGCCAACGCTGCCTTTGAGATTTACCGGGATTGTACCCGTATAAGTACCGGACCCGTCCGTACTCTTCGACAATGCAACAGTTTCCGGCACCGTAATCGTATACCCGGAAGTCACATCGGCAACAAGCGCCGTTGTCGCAGTCTTATCCACTTCGGCCAGAGCAGTTCCGGTATTGAGACAAATCGCCAGAAGGGCTGCCAGAACTTTCTTTGATGTCTTCATGATAATGGAGCAGGCCACCCCATCTATAGCCGTAAGGCTTAGGTGGGGAGGAATGCGTTTCTTAGAAAAGACTAAGATACAGCATTTCCTGCTTACCTCCTTTCAATATTTAGATGATTTGTATCCATGCTCCCGCATGGCAAACAACTTGAACTTTGGAAATTGCTACGGACTTACTTTTTCCATTGACTGGAATCAAAAGTCTTGTGCCTTTATTATGGCACCCGCTTGTAATGTATGTTTTACCTTCGAGACGCACAGTGTCGTATGGCTGAATTGCATAGCGCTGCCTTCTTATAGAGCGACGGCCCTTCGATACCTTTTTGCTGCGGTACTTGTGAAAATTTTCAGAATCCTTTTTGTGGTTTCTGTTTATTCTGCCATTAAAGAGTTCTTTGCCTTTTGCCTTATTGCCGGTGCGAGCGTCAATATAAGTGGCATCATAGAACTTTTCCAGCACACGATTGTTTCTGCGTCGTTTTTGGTAATGCCTAAACACGCAACGATGTGCCGGATGATAATCTCCCATTGCATACGCATCATTGCTGTGGGTTTTCTCTATGCCAAGAATGATTCGCTTTTCCTTTGTCATCGCACCATAAGTGATGGTCACAAATTCTTTACCGTATGTGGCGTACAATGCATTTACTATCTGCCAGCGAACAGCGTTCATAAATGCTGCACCTGAAAGATTGGCAAATTCTTTATCTTCGCCAAAACCGAAGAGCTTGCCACCTTTTTGGTGGTTAGCGGGTGTATGGCATTTTTCACAAGCGGTAACTAACTCATCAAGCTGATAGCCGTGTCTGCCTTTCCAGTAGAACATGTGGTGCATATGTAAAATGGCACCATCCGCGATTTTGCGTCCACAAACTTGGCAGGTGTAATTATCACGGTAGAACACTGCCTCACGCAAGGTTGCCAAGTTGTAGCGGGGACCTTTCTGGTAGTCTACACCTTCCGGTTTTGATTCGCCTTTCTGGATGGCTTGCAGCAACATTGTGTCAAAAGAACCAACTTCAACCGTTGCACGAGTAATCGGGATTACAGATACATACCGTTCGATAAGACGGATATTCAGCTGCTTCTTATGTTCCAGAGAAGGTGCGAGCCAACCTTCGCTGCGCTTGCGGTTATCGAAGCGCGGTTTACGGTAACGCAGTCTGTTTCTGCGTGTACGGCGATACTTGCGGCAATCATCGTGATGTTCCTTCTCATCCTGCAATGTATCATACTGGGCAGACACATATTCGTGAGATTCGCTTTTCACGCTGATGCCGATGTAGTTGTAGCCCACGTCCTCGCAGATTTCGATGGGTTGTGTGTTTGTTTTGCTGTCATACAGCAGCTGGATGGTAACTGGGTGGTGCTTAACGATTTTTGCTTTTCCGTCTTTCAGAAGATGGCGTACCTTGCCAAGACGGATGGTAGGCATTAAGCGTTCACCACTGTTGCTGAGAACACAAACGCAAGTGCTCATGCAAGGTGCTCCTTTCGTAAATAATGAATCGATAAGTCAGGGCTTGCGCCCTGTGGTCCACTTCGCCAATGTTATGCACTGTTTTAGCCTTTCGGCATGGCTTACGCACTTCTCCTACCCTTAGAGATGTTTAACGTAATATGTATCAACAGCTTGCACCATTGATGCATACGCTGCCCGCAGAGCCCGACACTTGTGGAGCATAATCGGGGTGCCTATATTATGAAGATGATTGCTCATCAAATGCATAACGGAGTTCGCGGCAACCGAAGTTGCCGTTCACCAAGGCTAATCAACCGGGCTTACGGGTTGCCCCGCAAGCCCCGTCTATAACCGGCGAACCGGTTTAGGCGGGGTTGTTGACGATGCAAAGGCCGATATATTTTCTGCCATTGGGTGCCGTATACGGTTCAATCCCAACCTCAACATCCTGTGTGCCGGTTCTCTCTTTGTTCTGAATCGTGGCTTCGACGGTTTTCCCGGAGAGAAGAGTCTTGGCAATATCGGCATCAACATCAAGCTCATTGCCATACAGCTTCGATTCCTTCCAGAGCGCCGCGCCGCAAGACTTGTTCGTGCAGGTGAAGGCTTTTGCCGTCTCTGCCACAGGCTTTCCGCAGAACGGGCATTTTCCGACTTTGCTGCCAAATGACATGCTTGACTTATCAAATTCAATATGATAAGCAAGGCGGTCTCCTGAAAAGTCGCAAGTTAGTATGGAGTCGTATTTTTTGCCGGTCTTGGCGCTTATGCATCCTTTGAGCGGAGCTTTGCCTTTTGTGAGCAGAGCCTTTGCTGTTGTTTTGGTCATTTCTTTGCCGAGCGCTTCAAGGAACTTGTTCTTTTTCCAGATTGTGACCGGGCATCGTTTCCCATCAGAGTCTTTCCCGGTACATGCATAGGCAAGCTTTGTTTCCACAACATCCTTGCCGCATTTTGGGCACTGGCAGAGAACTGGATACTTGCTGCTGGCTCCCTGTGCAGCTGCAATCGTCACATCCTTTGACATGATGCTCTCAAGGGTCTGTTTGGTGTACTCCAAAACCTGAACGCGGGTCAGGTTTCCGTCCTTGATGGAGTGCAGCTGCTTGGAAAGGTTAACGGTCACGGGAACATCCAAAACGATGCCGAGCTTATCCATGATATCGACCAGCTGGAATCCGGCAGGTTCACCGTAATACACGCCCTTTTTGAGGGAAATGTACTGGCTCTTGACACACCGGTCTACCGTGTCGGCGCGAGTTGCTTCGGTGCAGATGGTAGCGTCAGAAAGAATCTCTTTCCATTCAGCGTCCGTGTACTCGGTATCTTCTTTCTCTGCACCGCGCATCGGGGCGACCATCCAGTTATTGAGAGCCTCGACCGTATACCGTTTCGGAGGTGTTGTCATCTTCCCGACCAGCTGGAAATTGATGTTTACCGCATCACCCTTGTTGAGCTTCGGGAGCATCTTGTCGCCATTTGACGGTTTCTCAAATCTCCGCCATCCGGGAGTGACTTGCACATCGCCTTTCAGCGTAAAATCTTCATCGTAGCAATGAATGACAATCGTGGTCCGGTCTACGGTGCAATCCTCCGCACAGAAAACGGCACAGAATCGATTCAAGATACATTCAAAAACCGTTTTCTGTGCTCCAGCCAATGCTCCAGGCCATTTACCGGTCGGGGTGATAGCAGAGTGAGCCTCGATTTTACTGTCGTCATAAATCGATTTAAGGCCCGGCTTATTGACAAGGCCCGTAATTCCGTTCTGCGCTAAACCTCTGATGGCGGCGTCCACCTTGACGGTTTCATTCGTGGCAAGGTAGTTGCTGTTAGTACGCGGATAGGTGACGAATCCGCCTTCGTACAAAGCCTGCGTTGCGGCGAGAACATCTGCCGGAGACAGGGTCTTATCGGCCTTACAGGCGAAGCTCTGCAAGTCGCTCATCGAGAAGAGCTTACCTGGATTGACAGTCTTGCGTTCGGTCTTGACGCTCGTGACGGTTGCGCCTGCCTGGTTGAAGGCATCCGCCAACGCCTGAGCTTCGGCTTCATGGCCTTCCTCGAACGTCCGTTTACTGGTCAGTTCAATGTCCTCACCGTTCGTCTTCTCCTTGCTGGAAACGGCGGAGTACGGTTTCGGAACAAAATCCCGAATTGCCTTTTCGCGTTCAATGACATGGGCAACAATCGGGCAGACGCAACGCCCGATGCGAATAAAAGCATTTGCTTTGATGGACGCATATCGGGTCAATTCAATTCCCAAGAGCCAGTCCATCTCGCTGCGGGTCTCTGCGGAGGAGGAAAAATCCGCATACCCGTCATTGGGTTTTGCTGTTTCAAACGCCTGCTTGACGGTCTTATTGGTCGTATCAGGCAGCCAAAGTCGATAGATAGGTTTCGGCTTTTTGAGGCCGTAATGGATGATTTCATCAACCAACCGCTGACCTTCCCGGTCAGGGTCTCCGGCATTATAAATCTTATCAACGTCTGTGCGGTTCATCAGGCTATTGATAGTTCGAATCAGGCCCTTGACATTGTCCTTCCCCTCGAACTTAAAATTCCAGTTGTCGGGAAAGAACGGAAGACGTTCCATCGTCCAGGAATGTTTTTTCCCCGGCTCATAATCCGGAAAATACGCATCCAGGTCAATGAGTTCGTACAGATGTCCAACGGAGGAAGCCACGATATAATTCTGGCTTTCCAGCCATGTATTCCGGTCTTTTCCCTGCCGTGTGAACTGTTCGTTCTTCCACCAGGTGAGTCCCGACGCAATGCTGCGTCCAAGCGAAGGCTTCTCAGCGATAACCAGTGTCTTTGCCATTGTCGTCCTCTCTAGTCTAAGCCATTGATGACTGTCTCATACCGGCTGACATCCTGTATCGGCCGCCCGTACAGCTTATGATATACGCCAGCAAAACTTCCCGCGACAGCCGAAATGAGCTTCTTTTCTCCGGCAATATCCTGCCGCACTATGTGGATGCAGGAATCAAAGCTTTTTGATTTTTCGAAACAATACAGAGCTAGAATCAAAGTCGATGCGATATCCCCGTTGTTCCCGACTTTCTCAGGATTCAAAATCTGGTCAAGCTGTTCGCCAAGAGCCGCGACGGAATACCTGCCGCCGACCGTTATAGCGGCCATTTCAACGGCCTTTTGTTTGTTTCTTTCTCCCTGCGCAAGTTGACGTATAATTTCTGCATAAATACACGAACACAGCACCGCGTTGTTCGTGCTGTGCGTCATGGCGGCAACATCCGTCACGGTATTGAGCAGCTGGATATCATAGACCGGCAGGAATGCAAGCGGTAGGATTCGAGCCATGACTTGTGCTTCCGTGCAGCTCTTTTCGGAATTCCCCAGGGTTAGAAGAATTTGATTCCTGATGGCATCACATGAAACGAGCCCATGACGGGATTCAATGCCCTTCATCGTGGCTAAGAAAATTTTACTGTTCAGGCCCAATGCTTGATTCAGAGCGTCCGGAGATGCTTTGCTAGGATTCAGACTTGGATTCAAAGCAGCTTGTTCGCCAAGAATAAAACCTATAAGACCGGAGGCTGAAGGAGAGAGCTGCGGTTTTAGAAAATACTCAAAGCACATAGCTGTTTCCTTTCCGGCTTATAGTTTTCAGCAAAAAAGTTCCCGGTTGGTTCCGGGAACGGATAATGTCAGCGGTACTTTTCCTGAATCTCTTCCTGTGTTGCCAGGCGCGGTTCGCGGGATTTCGAGATGACGAAAGGCGTGCAGTATTCGTTCAGCCAATTGATATCACCCCGGTCAATTTGGCTGAAAATCTGGCAAAGGACATTGACATGAACCCCGGCCCTGGCAGCAGCTCTCAGGAGGTCGCGGCGGCCGTTGAAGATATCGTGGCGGCACTGGTCATAGAAGACAAACACCATCCGCCGATTGTTCTGGTACTCGTTGTCATCCTCATTGCCCAAGAACATGCGGGATTCCCCGTTATTGGCAATATCAACGGCCTTCCCAATTGCTTCGCCAGCGCCATCCTGCAACGCAAAGAGGAGCTTGCCATGAGGCTTGCTGCCATAGGTGTCGGAAACCATCCGGCAGATACGCTCAAACTCCCGGTCAAAGCCGATGTAGATGATGACATTGTTCACATCGCGAATCGTCTCAACCACTTCCCTGGCAGCCCAGCGGGTCTTACCCGCTCCGGGCCGTCCAGCAATCACGTTAATGCGAGTATCAGTATCCATGTGTTTCACTCCTTGTCACTCAGTGGGTTCGTTTTCAACCTTGATTTTTTCGACTTTGGTTTCCGGCTCGTCATCCTCATCGTTGTCTTTGGCGGTGGCTGCTGCTTTGGCTTCAGCAAGGCGTTCTTCGGACTCATTCATCTTGCTAACCAGCTCATCGAAGGTCAGCTTGTGCTCTTCTTCCTGTGGTTCAGAAGGCTTTGTAGGCTCTTCGGGTTCTTCCGGCTCTTCGGGGTCCTCGGGGCCTTCTTCATCGGGTTCAATTTTCACAATCACATGGTCGCTGAAAGCCATATAGGCAACAGCAGCAACCGTCACAGCACCAATTACGGCAAGAATATTTTTCAGCATGTTGACATTCTCCCCACGGCTAAAGCAGGGGGATTCCTGCATCAACCACCACTGCACAGCAACCGAAGTTGTTGCGTCTTACACGATGTCAGGCAGGCGTTACTTCCCGTGTGTCCCACGGTACGGTATGTATTAGTTTAAGCGGACTTTTCAAGTCCTTTACGCAAAATGTTGACGGCAGCGTTTTTGTCGCGGTCGTGAACCGTGTGGCAAGACGGACATTCCCATTTCCGGATGCCAAGGTTCTTAACCTCTTTGTTCTGGTATCCGCAGCAGGAACAGGTTTGGCTGCTTGGATAGAATGTAGGTACACGAATTACTGTACAGCCGTACCAATAGGCTTTGTACTCCAGCATGCTAAAGAAAAACGACCACGAAACACTGGAAATAGCTCTTGCAAGTTTATGATTGCGAAGCATTCCCTTTACATTAAGGTCTTCGATGCAGATGGTTTGATTTTCACGCACCAGCAAAGTAGACTGTTTTTGAAGGAAATCGTTTCGTTGATTAGCAATTTTTTCGTGGGCAGCAGCGACTTTTACACGCTGCTTTTCACGATTATGTGAGCCTTTCTGTTTGCGAGCCAAACGCCGCTGTTCGCGAGCAAGTTTTTTGGATTTCTTCTCCAAGTATTTGGGGTTATTAACCACAGTACCGTTACTATCGGAATAGAATTCTTTGAGTCCGACATCAATACCTACCACACAACCGTTGTTTGGCATAGGCTGAGGGTCATATTCTACATTAAGAGCTACGAAATACTTGCCTGTGGTCGTACGCACTACCGTTGCGTTGTGAATTGCACCAATCTCCATAGACTGATGAACTTTTACCCAACCGATTTTCGGTAAGCGAATATGCTTATTAGAAATGCGTATACCGTTACCAATATTGAGCGTGCGGTATGATTGTTTGACGCTTTTTTTGCTTTTGAATTTTGGATGTGCAGCCCTATGCTCAAAAAAGTTTGTGTATCCGGTATCAAGGTTTCGCAGCGCTTGCTGCAAAGCAATGGAATCCACCTCTTTGAGAAACGCGTAGTTCACATCCTGCTTGAGCGCTGTCAGCATAGCAGAAGTTTGCTTGTAGCCACACTTTTCCCCGCTTTTGAAAGCGTCTTCCCGCATAGCAAGACCCTTGTTGTAAATGAGCCTGCTGCAGCCGAGAGTACGGTCAATCAGATTTTGCTGCTCTCTGTTTGGGTAGATTCTAAATTTTACGCCCTTTTGAAACGTCATCCCATTTTATCCTTTTGCCGTTGAGAAGTTTTTTGATTTTCGATATACTGCTTGACAGCTTCAAGAGGTGCGCCACCGACAGTCGAAACAAAATAGCTGTTCGTCCAAAGAGCAGGCATCCTCGTTCTTAAAGTGGGAAACTCATCTCTTAAAACTTTAGAAGTATATCCTTTAAGCGCTTTTACCGCTTTATGAATTCCATACTGAGGGTCTACTTCCATGAGCAAATGCACATGGTCAGGCATGATTTCCATTTCCAAAATGTCTACATTCATATTTGCAGCATAGGAAAGAAGTAACTCTTTCAAGCGAATGTCTACTCCATCGGTTAGAACCTTTCGCCTGTACTTTGGACACCAAACTACATGATATTTGCAAGAATAGACCACATTACAATTTGTTTTGTATTTCATAGTTGTATTATATCGCGGCTCGTCATTTAATACTTATACAAATTGTAAACATTACAGCATAAGTTTCACTGCGCCTTATATCCCCATAGCTAAAACTAGGGGTTTTACGGCGCAACCTGATAAAAACCGCCTTTCAGGTTTGTGGGTATTCACGATACTTCACAGTGTACGGGATTCGCAATGAAATACAAGTATCTGCCAAAAGATTTAGCAACCAGGCTCACCGAGGTTACTGCAGACGTTCTGAACGATGCATTGGTGGGTGGGGTGTGAGGGTTCCGGCGAACGTGCAGGCAAGGGGCAAGTTGTTGATTCAGCCCTTTTCATTTTCCTCGAACCGTTTTCTGCGCCGTTCCGTGCAGCGTTTGAGTTCCGCCAGGGAGACGACCTTCACGAGGATTCTCTGAGAGGTCGGGAAGTTTCGCATCACGCCGATGCCTTTCAGGATACGCCAGTAATCGTCCGGCGTAATTTGCTGTATGGTGTAAATCGGAGCTTTGGTCAATTCCATGACATAGTTCCCGACCATGATTCGAATTCGTTCGCGTTCTTCCAGCTGAATCAACGAAACATCCTCGTCCACCATCACGCGCACAACAACGAGCGGGGTGAATTTCGGATGCAGGTTTCCGTTCATGTCAGGTTCGGGAGAAAGGATGTTTGCAACGTAATCGAGGAACCGCCAGGGAGTGACCCGGTCTCCGTCGAAAATCGGAGCAATCATCTCCGTTTCCGGGATGAACTCAGTGCTAATGATTTTGGTGCCAGCCGGAAGGTCTTTGAGCAGAGATTCCGAGAGTTCCTGTTTCATCAAGTCGGCCTTTTCATCGGTCAGGTCATCGACGCTAGGGCTGATGACATAGTCGTAATGAACTTCGCGGCCATTGAGCAGAGCCGTAACGCGAAGATAGAGTTTATCAAACTTCAAAGATTCGTTTACCTCCAGCAAAGACAAGGTGCTTTATGAGTTTAGCAGCCATCACGATGATACTCAGCAGCATCACGGGAGCGGATGCAAGGATAACTGCGAACGCCACACACTGGATGACCTGCAAGGCAAACCAGGTGGGAAAGATATTGTCCCGGAACAGACAGAATGCAAAGACCACAAGACCAATGCAGAACCACGAGCCCTGGATGTCGTACCGGCTCGGGCAGGAATGATATGCTATCTGGCTCATGACGATTGCGAGTATCCAGATGGCAGGATGCTTGAAGCAGTCATTGCCAAGACTCGACCAGAACCCAAGAAGTAGCTGGCTCATGGTGCAAATCTGAACCATGCCGAGGATTCCCGGTGCAATGCCGATGAGGGTCTGTTGGATGCAGCGGAACGGATAAAGGCCGCGTGGCGTGTAGTTCACATAGCCGAGAACTTCGTCATCCTGTTTCTGGAAAATCTTGTAGAGCTTCACGCCGTCGATTCGAGCACCGGTGAAGATGGCAACCAGGAGATGGGAAAGCTCATGGTGGATAACGCCGATTGCAGTAACACGGGTATCGTAGAACCTTGCCGTCTTAGTGCCGAACGCTTTCATGACAAGCCAGAGACTCAAGTTCCGGCCAAGCCATTCGATAGCAAGAATCACCACAATGGTCAAGACAAGGCATTGTCCCTGCCAGGCATCGAGATGTTCAAGAATCCTGCTGCTGTTCACACAATCACCTTCCGCACGCTTTGGTACGTACAGGTCCCAAGCCGCTTCAAGCAGCAAAATTTCGGAACCCGCCACAATGGGAATCTGGAAAATGCAACACGGTGAATGCAGGCGTATTGGCAGAATTGCTTGTTCTTTCTGCAGATGCATAAGTACCGATATCGCTTCATGTCCAGCTCCTCCTGCTATGATTTAATTATACCATGAGCCGAACATGCCCTCAATGCGAAGGGCGAATTGTTAGCAGTTTAGACACAAATGCAAGAAGCAAGGAATCCAGGCAGCCGAAGCCCAATGAGCAGCTACGCAAGCTAAGGCACGGAATGTGGAGGGATGAGAAACAAGCAGCTACGCGAATGCCAGGGAGCAAAGAAGCACCAGCCCAAAAGCAAGGCAGCTACGCTCCAGACGGCAGTGGACGCAACTCGCAACAACCCGCAACGGCCGCCAAATTGCAGCTAAGGAATAGTGGGTTTCCTAAGGCAAAGTTATGACAAAGCCAATCCCAAGGAACTCAAAGCTAATCCTAAGCAATCCTAAGCTAACTCTAAGCCAATCCTTTTCAGCTCAAATCTAGTAGTCTCTCTTACTTATCAATGCCCTTTATATATAATATATAGAGCTCTACTAAGGGGACGCGAACAAAAGCCTGAAAAACATTGCCAACTCGTTTGACATTCTTGGGCAGGGTCCGTTTTTCAGGAGAAATCGGGCTCCTGGACTCCTATTACCAGTCCAGCCGACTATAAATTTTTAAGTCGGAAAAGCCGTCATGGCCGCCACGTGGGCCACTTCATCCGTCCGCAGTTCAACTGTCAGCCCCAAAAAGGCGGGATTTGTGTCAGGTCCCTTTAGATTTCGTTCTCACTCGCAAGCGGGCGTGTCCTCCGAAAGGGTACACTTATCCTGAAATTTTGAAATAACAGTATGAACGCGAAAATATTGTAGCGTTTGCCAGCATTTGTGGTCCGTGAAATCCTCTACCAGCATCCCGGCATTGCGAGCGTAACTCCTGAGCCGCAGCCTGTTCGGGAATTTTGTTCTCACTCATAAATGGGCGTGTCCTTCTCGAACATGTGAGTCTAAATCTTGCCTCACCGGGACTGTCAATATTAGATTGGACTTTGCACAAAAGGAAGAGACTCGCTTCAAATCCTGCACATCAACCCGGCAGACTTGTGTTTTCGCTCTTAAAAGGACGTATCCGTTTGCCAGCCTGAAATACAGGTTCAAATTGAGATGATTTCCAGCATTTAGCCTTTAAGGTTCGATTCGCGCAAAAGAGATAGTATCAAATTGTGAAGGTACTAAAAAGGTTCAGGTTGCGGCTTGCTGCGCTCGACCGTAATCAAAGTGCCTTTGAACTTTGCCAACGCCGTCCCAGAGCTGACTTATCGCAGAGCAGCAGCTGGTCGCGTAGTTGTTCAACGCATCCTTGACGGAGTGCCAACCTTTGTGGGATTGAGGTTCAAAGCACAGCTGATTGTACGCATCACTGAATGGAGCAAAAGGTACATTGTCGTCTGGCTTGTTGTCATCCTTAGAAGAGTCCTTCTTCTCAGTAGTGACGGTCTCGGTACTGTCAGTAGCCTTGGCGGTCGCAACCGTCTCAGCAGTTTCAGCGGATTCAGCAGTCACAGTAGCTTCATTAGCTTCCTGCGGCTTTGCCGTTTCCAGTTCGTCAGCCGTCTGTGGTTCGGGAGTCTCCACGATAACCGTGACGTGACCAACGAGCTTATTGACCGCCTTGTCAACGAGCATGAGGTCTTCCTCAGATACAGAGTCAAAAGACCGGTTCAGAGCGTTGAACACCGTGTTCCGGTTGACGCCCATCAGTTCAGCAACCTTCTGCTTCTGATATCCCATCTCAACGAGCCGCTGAGCTGTCAGGTTCTTGACGCGGAATGCCTGCTGTTCCTTCTCCACGATATCAAGACCGCGCATTTTCGCCTGCTCATAGACAGTAGGAACCGAGATTTTCAGTTCCTTTGCAATGGCTCGGACGGACAACCCGGAAGCATAGAGTTCCGGGATACGGTCATAGATGACCATGCGCTGTTTCCGGCGCTCCTGAGCTTCGTACTTTTGACGATGGTTCCGGATGCGGAGGTCGGGAATGATGCCGTGGTTGATGAGGACACCGAGCATGTAACGGTCAGCCTTGGAGCTTGCAATCGGAGGCGGGATTTCGCCTTTTTCGTAACGCTTTGGCTTAGATTCGCTCTCGCTCTTCTTCCCTTCCGCCTTGGCTTTGGGATTCTTGAGAGCACTTGCGGGAATGCCGGAGAGTGCTTCAATTGTCGCGTTCTTGCAAGGGTATTTGCAGGTGGAAACGAGATGCGCAACTTCCTTGTCAGAAAGGGGCTGAGAAAAAGTGCAGTTGATGCGCTGTGCCTTATCCATATCCGGATGACCGCCACGGTCATAGCAGGTGGACAGTACAGCCAAGAGAGTGCTGTGACGTTTTCCTTCGCCACACGGATTTGCCTGAAGGTATCGAAGCGCCAGTTCAAAGCGGCAAACGAAGTTTGCTTTCCGTTCTTCCTTCTCTTTGTAATTGTTCAGAACGTCAAGAAGATGCGGATAGCGCACGCACATTGCCGCGAAGCGCTTTTTAGCCCATTCAAGGATTTCGCCCTCAGTCTTGTTGAAGTTTGCATCAGACGGAGCAACTTTCTCATCGGCAAAGCGATAAGGAACCTTATACTGGTCTGCGAGCTTCAGCAAGTTGAAGGGTTTGTCTTCAGGGACCCGAATACAATGACAACAGCGTTTTGCCTTGGTATTATAAGTGCCAGGCAGACGAGCAACGCGGTTGGTTTCATGAACCGCCTTATCCAGCTCAACATTTGCCGTGAACTGGGCCTTCTCAATCAACTCATTCAGCTTGAGAGAAATTGCTCTATGTACGCCGCTGTAGGCCAAGCCGTAAGAGAGATTGTTTGGGTTGCAGGGCTCAAGAAACACAAACAAGCCAACACCACGGCCGCTGTTAGAAACTGCACAGTCCGGAATCTCATGATGATTCACGGCATCCAGTACAAGTTCACCGATGCGGTCGCTGATGTCAGCTGGTGCGTTTTCGCCGTGGCAATCAATGTCAAAGAACAGAACGCGCAGCTTTTCGACATCCGCCTTACAACGGATACCTTTTCCGCGCAGAGATTTCTGAGGATGGAACGTATTGATGGAGAAGTAGATGTTGGTAGAGGTATCCCAATAAGTCGGGGTCCCATATTTCGGGCTGACTTTATCAAAGATGCGCTCACGAACACCTGCTTCCAGAGACTCAGAATTGATTTGGGCAACGGTCTTCATTTTCTCTTCGCCATTTGTCCGAACCAAAAACTGAGTCACGCCATCAGCGTTCACATCGCTCAGCAGCTTTACAAATGCGTCATCAAGGGCAGTGCAGCCAAGTGCCTGTCCGAAGATGGTATTCGTTTTCGTAAAGCTGTTATTCAACATTGATGTGTCCTTCTGATTTTGTATTCAGGTGTTGGGATTTTGACCCATACTTTCATTGTCTGCAATTCGCACACCTTCGCCAGGCATCAAACGGTAGAATTGATGCCGGCTTCGAAAGAATGTTTTGTATATATTGCACAAAACAAATCTGGAACAAAACCCAGCAACGATTGGGGCACTCCAAAGATATGTCCAAAAAGCAGTCAGCACTTTAGATTCAGCTGAACACATGTACAAAAAATGCCCCTGACCGAAAATATCGGTCAAGGGTTCTGTTTTTTAGCTCTCAGATGGAACAAAAACAACGAAATAATCGTCTTTATATCCTTGCGTCCAGCCAGAAAGCTGGTTCATAAATTCAATACAGGGTCCACTTTGAGAGCGTCGCAAAAGGATGGCATCAAAGTCAAATTGATTCAAACAGTCTTCCATGCCAGTGTCGGTGGAATAGCTCATGAATGCAAAATTCACACTTGCTTCGATGACATCGTCCGGGAATAGGTCTGCTCTGGAATCCGCGAAGCTTTTGATGCCATGATAGATGCAATATCCGCCGTCGTTGTAGGAGGTGTAGAGGCGCTGCGGGTTGAGGTCTTGGATGTATGAGACAAGGTCAGCTGTGATGTAATCCCCTGTCTTATCGGGGTCGTTGGCCATGGAAGGTGCATAGACAGCAGATACAAGAACGAGCACGGCAGCTGCAGCGATAGTGTATTTCTTGGTGTTTCCCGCCCAGGAACTGTTGGGCCTGCCGCCAGCTTTCCACATCCGGTTTTCCTGTGCGGAGATAAGAGAAGTGAGGAACCGGTAAATGAGGGGAGTCATGACGATAACCCAATAGCTGCGGATTCGGACATACATTGCTGTCATGAACAGGCAGCAGAGATACGGGGCAAATTCTGTGAGCTTTACCTTCATTCGGTAAGCTACAATCAGAAACAAGAAGGCAAGGCACAGAAACACAACTTCATTGGCAAGATGGCTCGGCATCCATTCAGAAACATATTTCTTGGTCGTTTCATTGTTTGTCACAAAGAAATAGATATAGAGCTTGATGCCGTATGGATTCAGGAGTCCGGCCAAAATATCGGAAAGAAAGACCTGGAACAGGGCACGGAACCGCTTCTTTGAGTCGCCCTTTTCGTTATAGATATCAAAGGCATTGATGTCAGGAGCAAAGCACAAGACCAGGAACAGCAGATTGAACGCGAACAGAATGGGCAATGCCCCGCCGTGCAAGTTTGCCCAAAGAACGCTCACAACAGGAAGCAGCCAGCGGAGCTTTGTGTCAGGTTCTTCATAGACTTTGTTCAGCAGATAGAATCCGATTGCAAAGAGCGTTAAGCCGATGCTTTGCGGTCTTCCTGCCCAGTCGAGCGGCAGCGTGACAAGGGCCAAAGCCAGGACATTCATAAAAGGGTCTTTGATTTGTCTGCCCCAGATATATTCAATGAACAGACAGTAGGCAAAGACTGTCACTGCGATGAACGCAAGCATCCCGTAAACAGGATTCACAGAAATGCAGGAAAATGCGTAAAGAATCAGGCTGCTGAGCCAGGAATGGGCGGTTTCCTGCAAATTGAGTTCCGGGCTTAGCCAGGAGAAAGTGTCCTGAGTTGGGATGGCTTTATTTTGCCAGATGCTTTTTCCTAAGGTGAGATGCCAGAAATAATCGCTGTCAACGACTCCTTGCCTTTCTGCCATAATGACGGCAATAGCGGTTACAATGACGGCCGCAAATAGATAGAGTGTTTTATTTGACCTTTTGGCTTTGAGTGCAAGCATAATGATTCCTCCAGTTTTTATTCGCTGTCTTAATTGTCCGCAATTCGCAAATTTGAGCAACAAAAAGAGCTGCCCATCCGAAGATGGACAGCTCTGGATTAGACATATGCAGGTCTAAAATATTGAGTCCTATATCTTATTGCTGTCCCAAACCGCACAAGCCACCGAAGCAACGATACAGCCACCGGCGATGTGAAGCATCAGAACTGCAACATTGATGAGAGTACCGAGCGTTTCGTGGCTGAGACCGGAATCAAAGATGCCGATATCAGCGATAAGAGATATTGCCATTATTATGAACGCTCCTGCCGCTGCAAAGCAGCCAATTGCAGGCTTAGAATTCTTCAGCCAGCCAAACATTTCTTTGGTCTTGGCTATGAATTTGAGCTCGTCCTTATCAATGTAAAAATACCGTTCTCTCGTCGCACAAGCTGACACGTACAAGGCAGCCAGTGCAGAGAGCACGCCGAAAATGCAGAATGCGGTGGTTCCGGTCCTGACAAAAGAACCCAGGACCAGCATCAGAATGGATTCCGACGTCAGCGGAGTTACAGCTTTCAGCAGAGACTGAATCAGAATGAGAAGCAGGGTGACTCCGATTGCTTCCGCCGCGATAATAGCGGATATGGCAGAGATTCGAGCTGCAGCGTAGTCGTTGCGAATGGTATCAGATTTCATAGTTTTGCACTCCTTTGATATGTATTCAAGCGATTCCGTGGATTGTTTTAATGAGGTAAACTTTGTTAGACTTGTTGCTGAGCCAAAGCCTTTCCGCTGCCGGGTCCATTAAGCCAAACCGCTTATGAACCGCGTGCAGGAAGCAGGCTTTGATTTCAGCGTCCGATGAGGTATACGATACGCGGGCGCACCGAATATCCATATCGTTGAACTCGTGTTCAAAGAACAACGTCAGCAGAAGAAATTCTTCGTGGGTATCATGGACCCCATCCTGAAAAAGAGAACCATCCTCGTTCAGAATGGTCGCCTGTGTGTTCTCACACATATGCTGGTGAACCATGAGGTTCACAACATCAGGCCCCAGACGAAAATCGTTCTGCGTCGGATTTTTATAAAAGTGGTACAGATTCGGGCAGAGATGATTCATCACATACCGTACCTGTTCCTCTTCTGTCCCCTTGTCAGCGGCATCCGCAAACCATTGAGGAAACTTTGCGTAAGAGTAGGAGTTCTGCGGCAGGTAGAGCTTTTCGAGTAAAGCCTCGACTCTCTTCCCCGGCTCAGACGGTTCATATTCGTGTTTGTCTGCTTTCTGGATAAGGTACTGAGACCAATCGAGGGGCGAATCAAATCCGTGGTATTTCATGTTGCTTGCCTCCTTATGCGGCCGCGTCGTAGGACACGACACCAGCGACGAGATACCTGTTTTTGTTTCCAGTAAGTTTCTGAGCTGCAGTTTCTGCAAAACGCAGATATGCGTTCATCAAGGTGCTGTCAGACAGTCGATAAGCGTCAATGGAAACAACAGACAAGACGACCAGGTTACCGCGTTCATCCAGAACGGATTTCCAGCCGTTTGCCTCACAGATGCTTTGCATTTCAGCAAGACACTTTGGCGCGGCCGGGATAATTGCCTTGACAAGGATTCTGGCCTTGCCATTGTAAAGTGGAACGGAACGGCCAATGCCGCCTAACACCTTAAACATAAGAGCACCTCCAGCGTTCTGTTTTCTACAGCGCTGCATCCTGTTCAAATACAGCGTAAAAGTTGTGATAGCGTTCAAATTCGTCCTTGACCCACTCGCCTGCAATGTACAGAGGAAGGTCGTCAAACTCTTTGCAATCGTCGAGAGTGTACGGAACGGCGTCATCGTGGCACCCATTTTCCTTATCGACCGCAAGCATTTCATCAGCCGCTTTCTTGGCCGACTCAAAGCTCATATGTACCCCGCCGCAAATTGCAACGGAGTCAAACGTGCCGATATCTTCATTAGAATAATGGGACAGGATAGCATAGCACTTATGGCGTTCGGGTACGTCGCTCAAAGTGTTTAGTGCCATAGTTGCGCCGTCAACGTAGCCATAGCAGTAGGCAGCATTGTAGCAAGTTCGGTCTTCGTAGCTGTTCGCCTCGCGGTTCTTGGCTTCGATGAGCTTGCGGATGCGGATAGTTTCTTTGCTATTAGACATAATCAATACATTCCTTTCTTGTTTCGTGTAAACAAAAAAAGCAGGCCCATCCGAAGATGAGTCTGCTTTCTGCTACAGGTTGTGAATAACTATGGATTTGCTGGTATCCATCGTACAAGACTGATTTTATTTAATCCGCAAGCGCGGTCAAGCAAAATCAGCCTTTGTATTCTTTAGAAACCTTCTTTGCCAAATATACTTGCCCCTTAGGAGTAATCAGCGTCTTACGCGATGTATGGTAAGTGGTGCCGACATAGTACACCGTTTCCTTAACCTCGAAGATTTCCTGGTCGATGTAGCGCTGGTAAGCAACATTTGCAGAGTCAATATACTTTTCTTTGCGCAGCCACGCCATCAGACGGTTGCGGCCGATGCTGATACGGTCGTTGGCAAGACATTTTGCAAACTCGCCGAAATCGACGCTGTTCACGGATGCACTCACCGCGCGATGGAACTCAACACTCTCCTGCTGCACGCCGATAATGTTGTCCTGATTCTTGACAGCTTCCAGCGAAGTGACAAGCAAAGCCTTGGTTTTGGCGTCCGTGTTCGGGAGCCAATTATCGACAAAGACCACAGGGTCGTTTACATAGCCACCGGTCTGGCGAATCCGGGGCAAGAGTTCGTCAAAAACCCAGGTCTCAAACTTTTCCGCTTCGGGTTTGTTGGAGCGGCAAATGAGGCGATACACGTTGCCTTCCGAGATGAACTTGATGATGCGGGGAACGCCGTTCACATCCGTCCTGCCAGCCTTGATGCCATCATGGCGGCAATGTATGTTCAGCTCATGGCTTGGGTTTGAATAGCCCAAGGCCGAGCAAACATCTGCGGCGCAAAAATAGAATTTGTTGTCATCCTCCATGATGCGCAATTCGCCGAACATTTCGGACAAAAAGACTTCAGGTACACGATTTTTCATAGTATTTCCCTCCAAAAAAAGTACCCTAACAAATCGTTAGGTCATGCCTGTTTTTTAACGATGGTATGTACGAATGGTTTTGCAAAAGTTGTCGCGGAATCATTCGCTGTACACATACTTTGCTGGAACCTCAGCCCCGCATTTAGAGCACTCAAACAAGTCCTCAGTGTCGGGAGAATGAGTTACCTCATCGCAGTTGGTCTCGGCCTTGATGAACTCGCCGTCCTCATCAACAAGCCAGGTCTGAGTGGCGTGTGCTGTAGCATGGAACGTAGTGCTTCCACACTTAGGGCACGGACCGATTTTTAGGTTTGCAATCATTGTTGTTAATTCCTTTCTTGTGTTCGCGCAAATAAAAAAGGCAGACTCACCCGAAAGTGAATCTGCCTTCATTGTGCGAGATTATGAATTTTTCGTACGGCCCAAATGGCGCTATAGATGGTATCTATCGTACAGCTTTTATTATCAGCCTTTCGCAAGCAGTGTCAACAAAAAAGCCCCCTCATCCCAAAAGGGATGAAGGGGCAAATATTATTGTTTCGTTTCTTTCTCAGCCGCGCAGCGGGCCCAGAAATCGTCGTCCATCGGGATAAACATCAGGTGGTAGCTGGTGTCAGGTTCAGAATTATCAGTGATGATAAATCCGTCCGGTACGCTTTTGATGGAAACGGCCACATCCGTTTTGTTCAAAAAGTTGCGGTAGCAGTCCATTGGAGCCTCGGGACCAGGCTTCAGCAAATAAGTGCCGATATCGCTGGTTTCACCGTTGCGGGTACATGTGATTTTATAGAGTTCTTTTGTAAACATAACAGTTCTCCTTTCAAAAATTTCCGATAACATCGAAATCGATGTCGTAATCATCGAAAATATCAATGGTTTCAAAGTAATGGCTTTCATCAACCAGAATCAGTCGATGGCAGTCAAGTGAATACGGAATCGCTTCCTGAGCAAGTGCGGCGCATGCGGCAGCAAGGCCAAACGCCAAGAATCTTGTAATGAGAAATACCTCCTTTATTCCGGTTGAAAACTTACATCGTTGCGAAAGAAAGCCTCAACAGCGGTGCTGTAATCATCATTGTTCACCGATATACAGCATTCGCCGTGTACCCGGTAAGGGATATGCGCTTCTTTCAAAGCCACAGCAGCTTCCTTCGTGCTATAAACGAAAAATCTGGCCATTATCGTTCCTCACAATTTACATTGCTTTTGCCAGCCGTCTCACCGTATCGCGTATCCCACTGAGCAATTTGGTCGTCTCCGGCGATAGCACGGAGACTCAGCAAACAACCGTTTTGCGGGTGGCACCAGAGGACGCTGGGTGCTTGATTTTCGAGAAAGGCACCGCAGAATGGGCATGGTTTTTGGGGACTGATTTTGTTGGGACGCAGCATAGTTCAGACCTCCTCAGCATCAATGTCATATTCGTCGAAGACACTGAGCGCATCCTGACGAAGTTCATCTTCAACCATAATGCGGTCGCCACCGTCCAATTCGAATTTAACACCGCAGGAGTCAAGAGCCTCACAAGCCTCATCAAAATCCTCTAAATTCTGAATATAAAATCTAATCATTTCTTTTGCTCCTTAAATCATTTGTACGGTTCATCGAATGAATCGTCTACTGTTTCTTTGTATCCGCACATATCACAGAGCAAGCAGCTGCAAGCCTTGCGAGTGCGTCCGGTCGGGATGCCGTGATTGTCCAGCTCCTTTTCTAAGAACCAGACAGGCTTGAGCGTAAAGTTACAGGAAGGACAAGGAATTAAAGGGATTGTCATATCGCATCTCCCCTTACTCGTCCACTTCAACGGCATTAGTCACCTGATAGCCGCCATCGCGCAAAGCACACGACAGGTTTTCGCCAAGCTGCATGGCAGTCCCAGCATCGTTGGCGTCAAGTGCCTTCTGTACTTTCTTGATGGCATCCTCAGGGGTGTTGGCATCAACGCAGATGGTAGTGGAAACGGTCACAACAACATTAAAGCTTTTCATAGCAATTTCTCCTCTTTGTTATTCGATAGGTTTTTTGTACTCAGTCCAGAAGAAAAGGCGCTGAGCGGGTGTCAAGCGTTCCTTTTCATTGGACTTTTTGTTCAGTTCATCGGCGAAACGGTTGCAGTCAAAAGGATAAGGAACTTTGTATTCCTTCCCTTCCTTGACGGCCTTGACATAATGGCTGTCGCAAACCAGGAAACGGCTTCCGTCAGAGAAGGTTTCCTCGTGACCGGAGCAAAAGACGTACAGACGAGAATAGCATTTGCCAATGGTGTCTTTTTCAGAGACTTTGATATAAGCAGCTCGAAACAACTCGTGAGGATGTTCGCAATAAAAGTCAGCGACTTCATCGTCGGAAGCGAGTTCCATGACCTTGACATCGAAATTCTCAAGGTCCTGAACCAGCAGCTGTTCCCCTGCATCACGAATAAAATTCATGATGGGATAGTAGTCGCCAGCTTCACGGCCATAGCCTTCTCCGCACGCCGCATAGCAGCGGTGCTTACGGAACAGATGATTGTCAATCGACTTCTCATACTGCTTGAGAGCCTGATGTGTGAACGCCATACCCACAGTTTCATACGAGGAAGAAGGAAGCAGAACCGTGATATCATCTGCTGTATCATACCCGCTTGCCGTGGAGTACATATCGACATAGTCGGCCATCGTGTCGAGACGGTGCGAATCACGAATATCGCGGATGTCTTCCCTGTCGGCATTCTTTTTGTCAACCAGTTCTTCATACGAAATGAACGGGTCAAACCGAGGATGCTCATTGTATTCCTGAATCGATTCTTCGTCGTCAAGGCACAGATTGTCCTTGACCAAATCTGTCACCGAGTCATAAGTCGCGCCCTCGAACAAGAACTGCGCACCATCGAGGTCATAGTCCGAATCGCAAGCTTCACGTAAGGATACGCTGTGCTCAGATTCTTCTTGTTGCTGCAAAAGATGAATGGGTGTCTTGGTCCCGAAATTGTCAACGGAGCCCGGGAACTGCAGAGCTGCATACTGCTTGAGGTAGTAGCTGCTGGTGTCATTGACCAGAACGGATTGGTTTGTTTTGTTAGACATAGATAATACACTCCTTAAAATTTAATATAAAAAGCGGGCTTCCTGAATAACAAGAAGTCCGCTCTTCAACGAAATTGTGAATAGTACATGCACAAGAGACCTTGTCAAAGACAAATGATATCTATCGTACAAATATTATTATCTCTGATTCGCACGTATCAGCAAGGCGTATTTGTGCTAAAGTTTTGACGTTCTGGACAGTACCAATGGCGTCAGTCCTCGATAGCGATGGGAGGCGTTTTGTCGAGCAGCGTGTCGATGTTCCAGCCGCAAAGGGTCAAGAGCACCTCGGATGCGGGACTCTGATTCCGGATATCGTTTGCTAGATGAAACCCGATGTGTGCATAGGCATCATCATCGCTTGCAATTTCGTTCTTGATAGTTTCGGCAAAATTTTCAGCCAGTTCCGCGTTATCGGCGATGACATTCATAGCTTCGTTCATGACGCGGTCCTTGACCACGAATGCGTCATCAGCAGAATAGTCACATTCCGGACAATGCGGTTTAGCCTTTACACCGCTGGATACGGAAATAAGCTTGCAGCCACAAGACGGGCAAGTGAAGAAATAGGGATGGTTAGTAGGTAAAGTAATCATGTGTTTACATACTCCTTTTGAAAATATTGGTAGTTTTATAAAATGAAAAAATCATGCACAGGCATCATTGGGGCCTGTGCGGGGTAATGATTTCCAGGGAACGATTGCTCCCTGCCGGTTAGATGTATTTGAGTTTTTGTCCGCAAACAGGGCATCGCTCATAATGTGGATTCTGGTAGTACCCATCGTTGCAGTCCCCGCCTAAGTCCGCATCGCAATGTGGGCAGAGGTTCGGAGACCAGCTTTTCGAGATGGGCTGCTTTGGAATTTGCAGCTCACAAGCCTCGATGGCTATACGCAAAGGTTTACTGCCTCGCTCCCCCATCAAGCCGCCATTCAGGAGCTTGGTGAGGTAGTTCACGGCATTTTGGTATTCAGTTTCGGTCGTCATTGAGCTGGGCAAGGATACCCGTGACTTCAGTCATGGGAGGAATTGCTCCTTCACCTTCTTTCTGTAATATAATTTGTTGCAACTTCTAATAGCCGTAGCTTTTTGTAAGATATACTGTTAGAAATAACAGTACCGTCCAACTTCTTTAGAGCAAAGTATCCAGAAGTGCGTCTGCCTGTAATAAAGCATTCTGTGCCGTTACAGGATACCTTGTCCCAAAGACGATAGCCTTTTACGATGTACGGCGCTTGATTAGCTTTGCGTATACCGCCTTTCAGAATGGTTGCTTTATGCAGTTGTCTGTTATGGTGACGCACCGCTTTTGTGTAGTAGCAAGTATCACAAGGTATAGCCAATGGATTTTTGCTAATGCAGCGTGCATCGTTGGTGTGGCTTTTAGGGATACCATTCTTTTCACGCAAGTACTTGGTTATGTAACCATAAGTTCCTTGTACAGGAATCTTTAACTTTTTATGCAGGCGCTCCATAAGCGTTTTGCGCATAACGCCCATAAAAGCCGCATCTTTAAGAGGCTTGCCTCGTTTCTTGCCGTCAAGTGTTACCTTTCCGGCATGAAGCGCTTTGTGACAATCTGTGCATAGCGTGATAAGGTTGTTTGGCGCATTGCCACCTGTTCTACGGGTCTCAATATGATGCACATGCAGCTTTACGTCTTTAGTTTTGGTAGAATGTGCTCCACAGCACTGACACGTATAGTTATCGCGTTTCAGAACATACTGGCGTACATTGTACTCATCGTACATTTCACCAAGCTGATAGTCTGTGCCTACCGGCAGAGGCTTGCCTTCCAGCATTGCTTTCAAACGTTGTGTATCAAACTCTGCTGTTTCCACTCTGACGAGCGTAACAGGCAGGATACGGCACACACGCTTGATAAGCGTAATGTGTTCCCGAATCTTGACCTCTACCGATGGTGCCAACCAGCCTTCGTGCTTGCTATGTACCCTGTTGTTGAAACGTGGCGCACGATAACGGGTTTTACGGTTTCGTCTGCTGCGTCTGAAGGCACGGCGTGCAGAAAGCAAATCAACGACATCATTGCGTGGAGTTGCTTCTTCACGATAGAGCTCGTGCTTTTCAGTAGTAGCAGATATACCGATATGCTTGCTGCCTGCATCTACGCCCAAAGTAATAGGTTGCTTGTATCCTGTACTTCCATACAAGAGTTTGATTGTAAACGACGTGCGTTTTACAACGCATGCTTTCTTCTGCTTTAACAATAAGCGAGCCTTGCGTGGGGAACACGGCATCAAAGGCTCGCCGTGTTTGTTAAGCACATACACATATTGCATGACACCATGCTCCTTTCTATTTGTGTGACAGCTAATGATAAGCTATCCTCTCCTCCGAAGAGGAGTTACTTCCGAAGAAGCTAATCCTTCCCCAAAGTTATAAGCGGTTTAATGCAGCCACACCTGTTGTCTTTACCTCAGATTTCTTTGATGTGTTGCCTTAGAGCGTGCAGTTAGGATTGACGCCACACGGTAACTATCTATTCGCTTATAACGAGGCGCAACTTAATGCGCATAGGGTAGTCAACACACCCTTTCGGGCACAGCTGAAATCACAGACTCGTGTTTCCACAAGCCCGCGACTTCAGTCGTGGGTTATTGACTTGCTATCACCATCCTTTTCGAACAGCTCAGAAATTTTGTCAAGAATCACTTGAGATTCTGCTGCTGTCTGTTCGTTGTAATGCCTCCACTTGTCACGAAAATCCTCTAAGTCCTTGACAACGTCACGGCGGGAAACTCCATCGAGCAAGCGCACAGCCATATCAGAAAGATTTTCAGCTTTGAGAGCGTCGATGTCCGGGCTGTAGCAGAGCATGATAGCGTCAATGAATTTTGCAAGGTTCAAGCATTCCGTATAAAGTTGCTTCATTTCGCTTTCACTCTTGTCGAATTCACCGTCAAAGACATTCCCAATCACGTGAATGCAGCAGCAATCCTTGAGCATGACAACGTCCGTGGATTCGCAAACGCGAACCATAAAACGGGCCGACGATTCAGAATACTCGACTACACCCTTGCGGCATGTTCGGGTCGCATCATTCTTCAGCCAGAAAGTGATGATGTCATCTTCAAAGATGAAATTGCCGAGAGAATCGTTGATGCCAGTATACTGGCCAATAGTGTCCGCATGTACAACGTACTTTTCAATCTTCGGGTTCTGCTGGTAGATTATCGCGTAATCATATCCCTTGTTCTGAGGAAAGACGCCGCCCGCGACCCAGATGCCAGGCAGAGGTTTACCGGATATGGAGGTCTTTTCCCCCTTGCGCCGAGTCTGACCACGGAATAAGATTTTTCTGGTTGACATAAAAATACTCCCTTCTACGCAAAAAGGCAGACCTCCCGATTCTCCGGAAAGTCCGCCTCAACGAAATTATGAATTTTTGTACGACCACAAAAAGTGCCTAGTAGATGGTATCTATCGTACAAATACCATTCTAGGCGGTTCGCACATTTTGGCAAGTAAAAAATGCCGCCCATCCGAAGATGAGCGGCAAATCTTTTTCTTATTTCTTCGCCCCCATGAGAACTTCGCCTTCTCCGGAAACAACATACCAGCCTGTATCTTTACGGTATTCAGCACTGAACAGGCTTGCGAAGTTGTACCCTCCGGAAAATTCGATGTATTTTAGGGAAAATGTCAGCTGCGTATAAGCATCCGAAGAAGTGCCGTTGCAGTCATTTTCCAAAGAAATATTCAAACGGTAAAAGTCCGGACGAGCGAGGTACTTGTCGACAATGTCCTTGTCGTAGGTGATGTCGTGGAAGCAGCAGGACGAGAATGTCTGCAGATGCACTTCGCAGTATGTATGGCCGAAAAGACCGCATTTATCGCGCAGATTCTCCGGCCAATGCACCTCAATGCAACCGTTGGGTTTGAGGCATGTTACAGGAGGCTGCTCAACGCCAATACCGTAATAGCGTCGGACGAACTCAAACAGCGACTTCCAGTCGATACAATTATAAAATTCAGTCAGCTTCTCGCCATCGCTGAGCTGGTAGGTTTTGGTGACCATATGCATTTCGTATCACTCCTTTGTTTGTTGGTATGCATTTTCGAAGGCTTTCTCGTCCAAAGCAAAATACTTGTGCGTGAACCAAAAATCTGTCGGTGCCCGCTCTGCGTCCGGGAACAGAGAGTTGCCTACTACGACAACTCCGGGAACGCCAATACAGCACATTTGAATGTAGCACATCTTGCAGACCAGAGGGTCAATGTCTTGTGCCACAAACAGAACATACTTGTCCCAGTCCGGGTCAGTGGATTCCAACTGTTCACGCATCACATTGTACCCCGCCAGAAGCAGGCATCCGGCACCACAGCACGGGTCGTTCACCCGCAGGATACGGGACTTGTCCAGAACAAGAGAATCCGGCATGTTTATGCGTGCCATCATCTGTCCGACATTGTATGGCGTGAAAAACTGCCCTGCTTGGCTTTTGCTTAATCCGAGATTATGGTAAACGGTGCCAAGAAAATCCTGCTCAGGGTTTTCCAAGAGCGCGGTCATTGTGATGGCGGTAAGCACCGCAAACTGCTGTACCGTATTCTCGTCGTATTTCTGGACGATGGCATTGTACTGTTCCTCTCTTGTGTCTCTGCAACGCAAATCACAGGTATTCGCAAGTGCAATGGTATGCATGTCGATGTAGTCATACCAGAGTTCGCTGCGACCGTATCGGGCGCTCATCTCATGGAAAACCTTAATAAACTCTTCGACCGTAGAAACTGGTCTTTTTGGGTTGCTCATAAAAACTCCTTTCGTCGTAAAACAACAAGCGGGCCTCCCAGAATTTGGGAAGTCCGCTTGTTTGCAGATTGTGAATTGTACGAACACGAATTGTGCTTTAGATAGTATCTATCGTACAGTTACTGTTTTATGCGGTTCGCACACTGGGGCAAGTACCAGCTATTGGATTTCGGCTTTCAGCCATTGCAGATACCGGTATCGCTCGGCTTCGTTCTGAATCCCCTGCAAAGCAAAAGTTACGAATGGCACATCCGTACAATGGCTGTACAGCCACGGTTCGAGAGCGAGCGTCTCAAAAATGTCATTGTAGCAAGTGCTGCGACGATAATATTCAAGGTCCTCATCTTCGATTTCGTAATCAACCTTTGCACGGATTTCTTCTGCCGTATAGTTTTCTGCTTTTGCAGCGGCATTCGCAAAAAACGGGATGTTCCCTTCTTTCCAGTCAGAGAGAGGATAATCTTGGTCGCATGAATTCTGGAAATACACACTCAGCGGCCACTTTTCGTTTACACTTTCAGGTGGCATCATGACGATACCAAGCAACTTATGTTCTTTCCAATACAGAAAGCGAAAAGTAAACAGTGCTTCGAGCCAATACCTGTCGGCAGTGTCTGCAAGTACATCAGCCCTGCGTGTTTTGCTTTCTTCATCAGCAATGTATCCGGTACGAACCGATGGAATATAATACAGATTGTCCCTAATGCTCTTCTTGACATTCTTTTCGGTCATTTGCGATTGCGTGTATTCCAGCGCAATCGCCATAGCTTCCTGCAAACTGTTCGCCTGCGCAAAGCCCATGTCAAAACCGTAACTCATGGTATTGAACTCCTTTTTGTATGACTGGTTTTAGGTCTGTGGTATAGGTGTCAGATGCTAAGGCGCTGAGCGGCAGTCTCGATATCGCAGAAGCACAGAAGCTCCTGACCATACCGAAAACCGTCAAACCCATCGTTGTAAGAATAGTCGATACGACCTTTGCTGTCGCGTTTGACCAGCTTCTTAAAAGCATCCTCCAGAGCCGTTTTGCTGTTGTTTGCGGGCTCTTTCCCATTTGGTTAAGTGTGAGCGTTAATGAAGTTCTCGTCCAGAACAAAGAAGCTGTTGTCTTGAACTGTATCAGCGGCATACCAGAGTTTATCTGCAATATTGTACAGATAACCATAGGTGATGTTTTCCTCTTTGAGAATGTTCAGGAATAGAGTCTCAGCGTTTTTCAAAACAACAGGAGTATCGACTACTACGCTGTCGATTTCCAAGTCGTCTCCTCTGTCCCGATGATAGGCAGTTGTTATGCCACCTTTAGTACCGTGACGAACAGGTGTATCAAATCCGTGCGTTTCTCCATCGTCCGGGGCAAGACGCTCACGAACCATTGAAAGGCTTCCGAGGTCAACGAGTGCTGTTGCAAGTTCCGGGGTGTTGTAATGCTCAAGAAGCATCTTGCCAAGATAAGACGGGTAGCCATCAGAATGGCAATAGACGAACTTGATGATTCCTTCTTTGCAAAGAACTCCGATAAAGCTTGGTGTGCTCATTAGTTCTCCTCCTCGGTAGTCGGGACCTCAACAACTGTCCACCAATCGATGAAATCGGGGCCTTTGATATAGAGGTCGCGATAGCATTCCTCAGTGGTGATGTTATCAGCCCCGTAGGATTTACGATAAGTTTTCGCTTCTTCCTTGAACTGCTTGTGGGCTTCTTCCATAGCCGATTCAAATGTGGGGAACCGGTCGGTAGAACAAACGGACGGGGCGGACATATCGCTCATGTAGATGTTTTCGAGAATAAATGTTTTCATTGCAAAGCTCCTTTTTTGTCGTTCGCAAACAAAAAAGCAGGCTCACCCGGAGATGAATCTGCCTGAATGTTTGCAGATTATGAATTGTACGAACGCAGGATTGCGCCTTAGTAGATGATATCTATCGTACAATAACTATTCTATGCCGTTCGCATAGTTTGGCAAGAAAAAATGCCGCCCACCCGAAGGCAGACGGCTGAATGCTATTGGTTAGTTGAGGTTTGATTTTGTCATGACATGGGCGCGATATACCGTGTTGGTGTCTTCGTCCTTCAATTCCCAGCAGCCGGTAAAGCCATCGCAGGGCTCAGTGGCGACAACTTCCTTGCCGGTATTATCGTACAGGATAGCCTCAGTCCAAGAATCGTCCTTGCCGCCGCAGCAGCGGATGTCCATTTCAAACCCGTCGGAGAATTTCGCAGTCTTGCTCAGCGAAGAACCATCGCCTTGCACTTCCGCGCCGCGAAGGTACTTCTTAATGCGCTCAGCATACGGTTTGTTGACATATATAGTTTCTTCCAGAACGGTTTTCTTTGGAAGTACATCGACAAGAACATGGTATTCGGCACCGTTGTATGGAAGAATCCAATGGTTGCAGAATGCCTTGGTGTTCTTTGTCTTGTATACCGTCTTGCCGTTCATGGCAAGCGTTACCATACCAGAAACACCATCTTTGCTGTTTCCTTTCCAAAGGACGGAAGCAATGGTGTTGTCTGCAGCAAAGACGACATCACTGATTTGATACTCGTCGTCGATGCTGTCAGGGTCATTGAGATGGCGGATAAGAGCATCGTATTCCGACTCCTCCATCTGAATGCGGTTCACAAAGATGCGTTCAAAGCACTTGCTTCTCTCGTACATGCGTGCCACATACAGAACAGTCTCGACCAAATCCTCGACAGTTCCGGCTGTCATGGAATCCAGCGTACGGCGGGCCCACAGGTCAACACCATCCTCGATAATGCTGCACTCACAAACTCTGTGAAGGCTGGGATAGGTCACACTGATAAGCTGCATACGAAGGGCGGGTTTGTTGCCTTTGGGATAAATGTCATTGATGGGAAAATTGAGGGGGTCAAAACTGACACTTTCAGGGACCTCACCAAACCCCGACCAACGACCGGGATTCCGTTCTGCCATGAATTCACGGGCGAAACGCTCCGCAGTCTCCTTCGTCAAACCATGCCATTCTTTGACATCGCGGCTTTTCTCGATGGAAGAAACCGCATCGCTGACGGCAGTGAGGAAATCGCTCTGGTTTTCTTCCTGATTCCGTCTGGTTTCGTCCACGAGCTGCTCAAAGAGGGCTGCATCGCGCAGATACTTGGCAGCAACGGGAGCCGATACTTCGGCAGAATCCGGAATAGTCACCGCAGTGTTGAGGTATTCTCTGATATCCTTTTCGTCCTGCAATCTCTCGCAGAACTCCGAAAGCGCATCGAGCTCATCCAGAGAAAACTCGATTTTCATGCTCGGCTGCTTCGCGGTTTTGGTGATAAGGATGCCTGTGTTGATTTTTTGGATTTTCATAATATTCTCCTTTTTTGTATTAGTATCTTCCGAAAAGAATCCCGCCGATAATCGCAATGTCTTCGTGCTCGGTGGAAGGTTCGTGTTTTGCGTTGTAGACAATCATTCGCAACATGGTCTGTCTGAACCAGAAAATATCATCTGCACGAATGTCGTTGTAGCATGCTTTTTTGTACAAAAGCCGATTCTCGTAAAACTCTCGAAGGGTGATGGCTTCCTGCTCTCCTTTGATGAGTTGATACTTTGGCATCGGGTCAGACGACGGAATTTCCTGAAATACGATTTCTCCGGCGCTTTTCCCGGCGAAAATATCGGCAAGATATGCGACCTTTCGAGCCTCATTCCAGGCGTAACGGCTCTGATAGCCAGGCGTCATGTCAACATCATAGAAGTACAGAAAACCCAGCAAAAATCGGACCGTGTGATTGTAGTTGCTGACCGGAAGCGGCTTGTAAGGATTCGGTTTCCCGTAAACGGAACCGATGTCTTTGTATCCGTATTCCGGTCTCATATCGAGCCACGCATAGCAGCGGTATTCGGTAGATTCGAACATCTGCACGACATATATCTTTCCGCCGTCAAGTATGTCTCTGACAAAGCCATGCTGGTTCCCCGGAAGACTTACGCTTTCATCGATTCCGAACCGATACGCGGGACTACCAGCGCTTTTTGCGATGATTTGTGCTCGCACAAAGTACGGATTGTCGCATGAATGACAAGTGGTACTGGTTGCTTTGTTCACCATTTTCAAATACACTCCTTTTTTGAACGCAAAAAGCGGACCTCCCAAAATCGGGAAGTCCGCCTCGAAGCAGGATTGTAAATTGTACGAATACTATTTTATGCCGTTCGCACAAAAGGTCAAGAAAAAGAGTTTGTGCAAAAAGCGTTAATGGTTCTTGAGTTTGAAAGCGGGGCGAACGCCATAAGAGGAAGAAGCGAAGCTGGCGTGCGCATAACCGTTGCCGGAGACAGAGGAGAAGGAAGCAGCGGATTCTCTGACCTTGTTTATCAGCCAGTACCACTGCAAGTTCTCTTCCTTAGTTCCATCGAACGCCATGCGGTTTCTGCGCTTCTTCATCGGCTTCCACTGCTTCACATACGGGCTTTCGTACTCACCGTAGTAGTTCTCACCGAAAATCTCCTTCTCAGTCGGCAGACGGAGCAGGTCACCGTTGTCAAACGGAGTCATCATATCCGTGAGTTCTGCCGGGAAGAGATTCAGAATCTCACTATTCAGCTTCTTACGCAGGTCACTCTCTTCGTAACCTCCTTCATTGGTACGGGTGCTGTTCATCGGGTACTCACCAGGCAGACAATCAACCAAGCAGAAAATCATGCCGTCCTCTTCTTGCTGCACTGCCATAGCCTGCACCTTTACACCACCTGCGAGTTTGACATCGATGACGTCTCCGACCTTGGAAGCATGAACGTCAGGCTCAATCATTCCTTTTACTTTCATTTTGTTTTCCTCCGTTTTAGATTGGGATATTTATTATTTTTGGTGGGATTTCTTACGAAAATTGGTGGTCTACCAATTTATGCAAAAACAATCCCTTTGTTTTTGGCAACAAACTTACATTTACCAGATGAATATGAGTTGCCGTTTGTGTCGTAATATCCATCCGCTAAGACTTTTAGTCCTAATCGTATCGTAGGACTCAATACCGACAGCAGGATACACGACTTGCATCGACTTGCCGCCAGCTTCAATGTTCAGACGAACATTTTTGCGGTCTTAGACAGCAGCCATCAGATTCTTACAGACGCTTTCCCAGCAAGAAGGGTCCGCGCTGAACGCATCCAGATGTTGCCGGGCCTGAACCAGATATGCCACAAAAGGTTCGGCAAACTCCTTGGCGAACGAATCCCAAATTCCAGACTGTTCCAGAACCTTGGCAAACCGCTCTTCCCATCCGGTGGGGTTTGCAAGGTAGTCAACGACAACAGAATCATCGAATTTCTCCAGAAGTTTCAACATCACATCGAGCGAAGTGGTATCGTTGTTCCGGTCATAAACATACTGCTTGATGGCGTTGTCGTATGTCAAGGACTGAAACCTCTTGTCCTTCATCACCTCGGCGGAGGGAGTGTAGTTCTTCTCGATGTATGCGAGAAACTTTTCTCTCATTTCAGCCGTGACCCAGTTAGAATTAGCCTGCCTATAATCGTCAAAGAGCAGAGCAAACTCAACAGACTTGCAGTAGGTCTCTTTGTGGTCAACGATGAACGCCATGAACTCGAGACCATTCTTAATGCTGAAATGGTTCACGCCCATAGCCAGAGGGAAAGAGAAGGAGCTCTGCGCGTAGAGGGCTTCGACATAATGTTCTCCCTTAGCCAAAGGAACGCGCACAAAGCGCCAAAAAGTAGTGTTTCCGAAAGTGTTGGTGACAGCACCTTCCAGAACGGTATCCGAGTCATTTGCGATATAGGAATCGAAGATTTCCTTTGTGATAGTTTTGTAGTGCATATAAACCTCCTATGGGTTAGACCTTTTTCTTCAGAACGACGTAATGGAAGCCGACGAGCTGCTTTGGCACATCAACGGAGGACTCGTCGTCTGGGTCGTAATAACCCGTCTCGACCGAAAGCCCCATAGCTTCCATGCCGCTCGCAACCACATCGAGCTCCTGTTTGTTGTGGGAAATGATAGTGTTTTCCACGAACTCCACAGTGTTTTCAGATTTGGATGCAAGGCGCTTGCCGTAAACGATATAATCGAAATTTTGAAGAAAAATCCCGGAAGAAAGGTCACTGAGTTGCTTTTCGGTGATGGCTTTCTGACGATTCAGATAATCGTCATTCATGGATTTAACGCATGTTACATCTTCATCGACCCAAAGGATGCGTTTTGATTCATCCCCGTCAGCACGAATACCGTCAGCAATGATGGCAAGAGGCTGGTCAGTCTCCATATCATCATCACCGGCGTAAAGATGACCCATTACGATGTCGTTTGTATCGTTCGGCAGCTCGAGGCGGAACCAAGAACAGTGGCGATGGCTTTTAACATTATCGGTCGTAAGCCAAATGCCGGGATAGGACTCTTTGGTTTCTTCACCAAGAGAAAATTCCGCATTGGCACTGTCTGCGCCAAGAACTGTTGATACGGTAAGAGAAATAGGCGGTTTCTCGTCATTCGGCCAGAACACCTCGATAACTTTCTCGATAGGGACAACGACAGATACGGGTTTTTCGCTGAAATTAGAAGAAAGTTTCAGTTCCATGTTAATGTACTCCTTGTTATAATTGGTTGTTTTTAGATATCGACGTAGTAGTATCCCGTCAGAGAATCCACCTCGCCGCTGCGTTCGTCTTCCTTGGGGTCGAAATATCCGGTAACAGCATCGAAACCCATGGAATCCAGCATATCCGCAATGCGGTTTACAGTAGCCTCATCCTTCGAGACAATCAGGGATTGAATACGCTCTACATAGCCGTGCGTGGCTTCCTCCAAGCGTGTTCCGAAATTAGCGTAGCTGAACGGCTTGTCGAACTGTTTTTCCGTGGCGGCAAACCACTTATACTTGTTTTCACCCTCGGATTCTTCACGGAAATCCTGAACGCTGATGGTTCTTCTGTTCGCGAAAACGATTCGCGGAGAATCGTCATCAGATGCTCGATAGCCGTCCACAATACGAACCAGCCAATCATCGCTTTCCGTTTCGTTGTTGCCGGAATACAAGTATCCGGTCACGAACGGATTCAGCGTATTCGGAGCTTCAAGAGAACACCAGAGCGCTTCGGTGTCAAACTTTTCATTTCGACTCTCAAGGTCAACACTCAGGTAGTTCTCCTCCTTCTCATCGCAAATCGTCATGGCGGCAAGAACGGTCTCATCCTTAACCGTGGCAGACATCTCGATGCGGTTGGGCTTGTCATTTTCGTCTGCCCAGTATTTTTGAATTAGGTCTTCCATGGGGATGGTGACGCTCTTGCCGTTATTGCTTTTTAATGTGATTTTCATAGTGTTTTCTCCTTATCTTTTCTCGATGTAGTCACGGATATAGTTTAGTACACCCTTTTAGACGGTCAGTGCAGCAAAATCGAAGTCATTCAAACAATCGCAATCCAAAAACTGCCTTCCGCAAATTTATTACACCCCTTTCTTTTTGTTGACGCAAAAAGGCGGACCCCCAAAATTAGGAAGTCCGCCTTAAAGCAGAATTGTGAATTGCACGAAAGGCGGAATGCCCTTTTGATTGCTGGTATCTATCGTACAACTATTATTGTACTTGTTCCGCAAGGCGTTGCAACCGCAAAAGCCTTGATTAAGATTCAGAATTGCCAAACACGCCGAGCAGCTGCTCCACGCTTGGAGCCAGCAGATAATATCTGCAGCCATCCATGACAGAAAGTTCGTCCCGGCTCATGAGCTCTTTACCACAATGTCAAGTGATGAATTCAAAATGGGCAAAAAAATACCCCTTCTTGTTATGAGAAGAGGTATTAAATGCGATATTCAAAAGCTTGATTCTCAACTTCTTAACAATATAGCTTGAGCAGCATTGGACAGCATAGAATTGGAAAGAATATCACTTTTTTGTCTTATAAAAGAATTTGCAAGTTTTACTATATCTTCACAGGGAGTGATATACTTACTGCTATTCCATAAAATTTTTCCATCATCGGTTATATCATATACTACGAACCTGTACTCATTCACACCTACTTTCAAAGCTAAATCAACTATAACTTTTCGCTCCATCCTATTTTGCGTACCGACCAGAACACTTGATAAACACTTGCGTACAGAGGTCTCGTAATCCAAAACTGTGACAATGCCAATGTAGTTTTTATCCATAATCGGGTTATAAACAACTTTTTCCATTACGATACCTCCTTCCAAACAATTTATGTTATATCAAAACAAAGTATAATACTGGTTCACAAGTATTATGCCATCATTTAATAAGTTTCGTGCTTCGTCGATGCTGGTAATGACCGCAGTGTCAACATCACTGGCTGACCAATGCGAGTATGGATGTCTGACACTATTGTATTTGGTGTACAGATTATTCAAATAATTTAATTGTTGAGCGGACAGTGCGCTTCTGCTCCGGCTATTACATTCATATGCGCCTAAGTAGATGATATCTATCGTACAGTTACTATTCTATGCCATTCGCACAGTATAGCAAATAAAAAATGCCGCTCATCCGAAGATGAACGGCAAAAATGTTATTGGGCTTGATTCAGAAGTTGACTGAGCCAAGTTGGTCGATATGTTCCAATAGGAAGAAGCTGCCCGTTGCGATATTCTGCAACAAGTACAAATCCATTGTCATTATCGAAAAACTTAGCTTCATCGCAGTATGGCAAAATTTTGAGGACATCCTCAAAACGGTGAGAAAAACGGGCGTTGACATCCTTAGTGGGAATATCATGCCCCCCACGCTCTACACGGTTTCGAATTCGTCGAATACTTTCTTCGGCGGTATCAAGACCGACATAGTACAGACGAATATAATATCCAGCTTCTTTTGCACGTTTGCAAAGCCGCTTGGGATATCCACCGGAAAGCGTCGTCTCTTGTGTGAAATTCACACCGTCCATTAAGGCACGCTCGATACGCTCAACAGCGAGTTTGCCGCCTTCGTATTCGTCACCGCCACACTGAATGGTTAGTTTGTCGGGGTCAACCACAATGCCGAAATCGTTACGCTCAGAACGCAAAGAACCGGTTAAGCTGGATTTTCCTGCGCCATTCACGCCGCCAATCAGAGTGTAAATTTTCATGGTATCACCTCTTTACTATTATACCACATTTTGCGACAAGCGGCAATCGTTTTGCTTTTCAGGCAATAAGCCGTTAAAAGCATATTCTACAATTCCTTGCTTGTAGTAGTTTTCGTATTTTTTATAAAGGGTAAAGCCGTTTTTCTTTAGCAGAAATTCAAATTCGTTGATATGAATTGATGAAACGGTAATGAGTGGATTTGTACATTGTAATGCCTGATGTGCGATTTTTAGCAATTTTGTAGCAATCCCTTGGCATCGGTAATGTTCAGCTACTCTTAATGTACAAATTTTCTTTTCATCAGAATCTTTTAGTATTAGAACGGCAACTATTTTCCCATCGTCCAGAACAGTATAAATTATCCGATTTTCACTTGCCAATCCGGGAACGACTGTACTATAGTACCATTTACTAAAATTGCTATACTCATTATCCAAGTCGTGCAGAAATTCATATATAGCAGTGATGGTTTGGCTATCATCAGCTTTAACGCATACTTGTTTCATCGAGCAGTCTTCACATCCAACAAATGACCATCATCAGGCTTATTGAGCCAGTCACACCAGCTCAGGTTGTTGGAAGGAAAGTCTTTTGCACCGCTGTGAACATCGTTCAGAAAGACGGCAAGATGAAACTTATCGAGTTTCCGAATCGCATCAAGGCGGGTTTCGGTCGCAGAATTCTCATCTGAAACGTCAGCCCCAACCTTTTTCCAAATTGCCCTTTCGGCTCCTTCAAAAGTTGAAAAGCGTTCGCGCTCCATCGAGAGTTCTTCGGTCTCAAACTGCGCCTCAGCAATCAATGCCCAGCGTTCGCTTTCACAGTTGGCAGAGTCCAGCAAACCGGAATATGCCTCCAGCAGCTGGTCGTAGTCATCCGGGTCAAGCTCGGTTGGGTCTACTTCACCGTGTACGACAAAATAGGTGCCATTTGGAGCTTCGAAAATGTCGTATAGCTCGTATCGGGTTCCGCCAACCTGACGTCGCCACTGGCATGTATCAGGGTCGGTGCAAACCCAAGTCTTGGCTTCCAGCTCTGCCTGTTTCAGGTCGTCCGCCAAATCAGAGAGAGCTGCGGAGACCTTTTTGTTTTTCTCCAGGGTCTCAGTAAGACTGATGGTGTTCCCTGCTGCCGCTGCAGCATTGTACTTGAATATGGCAAAACGGTCGCTGCTGTACTTTTCAGCCATAGCCGATACTCCATCAGGAAGATGATTTTGAAAAAGACGAAGGGTATCTTTCGGGACAGAATCGGCTGGGTACTCGAGGGTTACGCGTTCACCAAGGGTATCGTGTATTAGCTCAAAATTGTGCTTTTTGCAGATTTCGTCATACTGAATGCAATACATAATTATTTCTCCTTTTTATTTTGTGATTTGAGATTTGTTAAGCTCGGCAGATAGCGAAGATAAAGAATCGATGAAACTTTTGCCCGCAGCCATGCACTCTTCAAACGAATACTCTTCGTGAAAGATTTCATGTACGCTCTTGGCATAAGTGCTCAGATTGCGGGACAAGAAGGCTTTTGCTTTGGTTACGTCCTCAACAAAATTTTTGTGGCTTGCCGGAAAACTGTAAGTAAAACCCTGCCTGTTTTGCTTGCAAAGGATAATAGGGTCTGAACCATTGTCGGATACAGTCCAGCCTTGTTCGTCACAAATTTCTTTGAATCGTTTACAAAGCATCTGGATTCACCTCGCTTCAATCAACTTGGCTGCAGTTGCTTCATCACAGAATTCCAGAAGCTCACGACCCGGTAAGTATCCATCTGTGCCATCGCTGTAGCTATAATCGATAAAACCGTGAGCATTGCGCTTCACGAGTTTGTCAAATGCTTCTTTGATGGTCAGTTTGCCATCGTTCACAGCGCCTGTCACAATGTCGTTGAGCTTGCCGCTCATGACGATGCCGACCGGGTCAGGATACATCATGCAATGCGCATAGCTGCGAAAATCCGCAGCGCTGACAAAATAATTTTCGTCCACTTCACAGAGGACTGGTTTTTTGAGCTTTACCATTTTCATTACTCCTTTTATTGTTTGAAAGAAAAAAGCAGGCCCACCGAGATGGTGAGTCTGCTGATTGTCTTGCAGAATTGTAAATTGTACGCATTTCGGCCATAGGGCTGTTATCTATCGTACAATTTCAATTTTAGTGGAATCGCACGTTTGAGCAAGTCTGCTTGTCAGACTTGCTCAACCTCATCCGAACCATAAACAATGTTCAAATGCGAACCATTGTCCCAGTGCATCAGGAGACTGCCGGTATCATCGACACCAACAACCGTACCTTCTGTACCAAGAGGTGGTGCCTGGATGTCATCCATTTTAACAAGCCGAACCCGCGTTCCAGCGGGGTATTCTTTGCGGATGGCTTCGACAATTTTGATATTTGGAAACATAGTATTTCTCCTTTAGCTTATTGCATTTGTTTTTTGATGATACTCCAAATACGGTCTGCGATGTTTTCGGCGGTATCGAATCGAGTGACAGATTCACCTTTCCAGGTTCCGCCGTTGCCGTTGATACCGTTGCGGAGCTTAATGCAGCTGCCGAGATTGGCTTTCCACTCATGAAGATTCACCGAGTAGTCGTCAAGCAACACAAAAGAGTTGTCGATGCACGGTGTCTTCAAGCGGTTTGCTGCGGCTCTGGCCTTGCTGCTGCCGCACGCAACGAAGATGCGGTGTTCGGAATCAATTTCTGGAAGATAAGCGTCAAGCCAGGCATTCTTTTCAGAAACCGCATATTGGTTTTCCGGAATATAGGCGGAAAGTGCATACACATCAAGTTCTGGTTTTGTGTTGCAAAGAATCTTCACGGCGTCCAAAACCGTCTGATAGGGCGGCAAATCTCTGAAATACCCCGGCTGAAGCAGGTCCTCAAAGCAGGCCGCCTGCTTCCAGACGGCGAGAGTGCCATCCATATCGACGAATAAACGTGCCTTCATATCATTTGTAGGACTCATAATTTTCCTCCTTTTTAGATGTGCAAACAAAAAAAGACAGGCCCACCAAGACGGTGAGTCTGCCATTTATTTGCAGAATTGTGAATTGTACGACCAAGTAGGCATAGGCTGTTATCTATCGTACAAATACTATTTTATGCAGCTCGCACGTTCCTACAAGTGAGATATGCAAGAAAAAGCCGCCTACCCGAAGGCAGGCGGCTTAATGTGATTAAGATTAGTTGTAGTCAGACTCTGTCATGACATGGGCACGATAAGTAGTGCCAGTGGTTTCATCTTCCAGTTCCCAGCAACCAGTGAAAGCGTCACAGGGTTCGGTAAGAGCCACCTCTTCGCCCTCGCAGTCGTAGAGAATGGCTTCGGCGAAAGAATCGTCCTCCGTACCACAGCAGCGAATATCCAGGCTGAAACCGTCCGGAAACGTAGCCGTCTCACTCAACGATGCGCCCATCCCCTGCAGCTCTTTGCCGCGAAGATACTTTTCAATGGTTCTGGCACGTTTCTCGCTGATGTAAACGGTTTTTTCCAGAACGTGGGGTTCAGAAAGGACATTGACAATCACATGATATTCTGCACCCTTGTACGGCAGGACGTAGTGATTGCAGAATTTGTACATGCGGCCGGAATAAGCCAGGACTTCTTCAGAGGAATTCTTGTGAAGGACAGCCTCATTGTATACTTTGCCGTCATCATCACACTTCCAAGTGATAGTCATGTCGATGTCATCCGGGAAAAAGCCACTGACAGAAATGAAGCTGTTTTTGTCGAAGTTTGCACCATAGCGAAACCCGGCAATGATTCCGTCATATTCCTCCTTGTCAAGAGTCGAGCGCTGAACATACACTCGCTCAAAGCCCTTGCTCAGCTCATATGCGCGAGCCACATACAGGATAGTGTCCGCCAAGCTTTCGATGCTTCCAGCGGTCATAGCATCTTGCGTCCGGCGAGCCCAGAGGTCTACGCCGTTTTCAATGATGCTGCACTCATAAACGTAATGGAGTTTTGGGAAGGTTGTGCCGATAAGCTGCATACGCAACACTGGCTTATCACCTTTAGGATAGATGTCGTCAATCGGAAAGTTCAGGGGTTCGAAACTTACATCGTCAGGAGCATCACCAGAACCGGTCCAACGGCAAGGATTCCGTTCTGCGATGAACTCGTGAGCCATCCGATTGGCAACGGGTTCCGGCAAGCCTTCCCATTCCTTGACATCGAGCCTCTTTTCCAGCGCCTCGATGCCCTTTGCGATGGATGTGAGGAAGTTATCGCCGAAATTTTCCTGGCTGTGATTCGATTCCTCGACAAGTTGGTCGAGCAGCCCGGCGTCGTACAGATACTTCTTGGCGAGCTCTGTAGAAAACTCCGCCGAGCCCAGAATGTTAATAGCGGTTTTGAGGTATTCCTTGACTGCCGTTTTGTCCTGCTCATGCTGGTAGAATGCGGCCAGCTGTTCCATCTCGTCAAGCGTTATGACAAGGTTATCGTGGGGTTGGTTGGTGGTTCCACCGAAAATGATAGAACCGTCTTTGTAGCCAATAAACATTTTTTTACACTCCTTTTTATAGTTGCGCAAACAAAAAAGGCAGGCCCACCAAGACGGTGAGTCTGCTCTTTGCTTGCAGAATTATGAATTGTACGAACGCAAAAAAACGCGCCAAGTAGATGGTATCTATCGTACAACTTTCATTTTAGGCGAATCGCATATTTTGGCAATAAAAAAAGAGCCCCGCATTTCTGCAAGGCTCAATCGGAACGAATCGTGTGTCAGCACAATTTATTCTGATGGCAAAAACCACCCGTCGCTACTCTCAGGTTATCCCTGAGACAGGCTACTCTCTCACCGAGAGGTTGGTCAGCGCCATACTTCTGACAAAGTATTTTCGATATGGCGCTATGCAAGACGCTTGTGACCTTATTGCAGCCGTATGGCTGGTATTCAGTCGCCCTTGCACAGGCGCGATGAGTGCTCACTGTGAAATGCAGCTTCCTTCTACAACCAGAGTTCTGGTGTAGGACGTCCCATCGCCGACAGTCCTAACTTTTGAGGTAACCCTCATATTGCAATCCATCTTTTATATTAGAGCTATTGTGATTCGATGGTGAAAATCACGCTCTAGTTTGCTTACCCGCAGCAAACCCGGATGCCTTTTTATACCTGTATCGTCCAGGAGGCAAGCATTGCCTTCTCCACTCACCAGGAGACTGGTCCAACATCAATTTTCTTTCGAGAATCACGATATGATGTTATATGAGTCGGTCGTACCCCTCATACTGGAGCAATGAGTACTCACTGCAAAAGCAGCTTCTTTCTACAACCAGCAAGCTGGTGCAGAATGTCCCATTGCCGACATCCTGACTTTTGAGGTAAACCTCATTATTGCAATCTACCCAAATACTAGAGTGAAACGTGGCTTGGTAGTGGAAACCACACTCTCGTTGCCTTTGGCCCAAGCAAACCCGGAGCATCTTTTTTGTACCTGTATCGTTCAGGAGGCAAATGCTGCCTATGGGGTGGTGCGGTCAGACGCGACCGAGGCTCTTGCACCCAATGATGCGTCCTTCCGCGTCGCGGATAGACTCATTGGGGATGAAGACGTCGGTACGCTCCTTGCACCGTGCGGCGACCATGCTGCTCACGATGAGCAGAGTGTCGTCACGCTGGTCGGGGAGCCCCTGCACCTCGCCGTAGGCCGTGGTGGTCAGCGGGATTTTAGTCCCGTTGAAATCCAGCGAACCGACATCGACGGTTTCCGAAGAAACACGAGCGACCACGCCGGAAGGCTTGATGGTGATGCCCGCCACGGTGACGGGGTGGGGGGTCAGATTTATGATTTCCATTTTTTCCTCCTTGTCTGCAAATAAAAAGCAGACACGCCAAAAAGACGCGTCTGCTCAAATGCAGAATGTTAAAAAAATTAAGTAAATGGTATCTGTCGTATGCTTTCATTATACTCTGCTCGCATACGGTTGCAAGTGAGAAATTAGTTTTTCTCAAAGTAAGGATTCTCCCAAAGAACCTTGCGGCCGCTTTCGACGCGGGAAACCATCTTGATGGGGATGCTGTAGTCAACTTTGGGGAAGATGCTGTTCACAAATTTTTGGACTTCATTCCGAGTTTTGATAGGAGAAATCGGGAAAGTGCTGATTTGTTTATCCATTACCGCTCGGTGCAGCTTCAAGTCGGACACAGGGTACTGAACACTGAGCTGCTTGCCGTCCCCCTCGAGAATAAGCCGCACATTCTTGCAGCCGGAAACAGCATCCAGAAGCTTCTTGTATTCACTTTCCCAGCAATTCGGGTCGGACTCAAACTGCTTGATGTACTGCTCGACAAGACGCTGTACAGCAATCAATTCTTTGCCGCTTCCGGCGCTGAAATTAAGGCCATCATACAGCTCTGTCCGTTTGTCGAGTTCTGCTACCACGTTCTCGGCCCAATGGCTCGGGTTGGCAAGAAATTCGACGGTGAGAGTGTCGTCGAAGCGTTTGAAGTATCTAGAAAACGTTTCTTTCATTTTCCCTTCTTCTTCGGCGTAGACATACTTGTCAACGGCCTTCACATAGGCCAGCTTGTTGCGGTCCGGGTCCTCAAGATATTCAGGTTCGAGCACCGTGGTTTTCTCCAGATACTCGTAAAGAGATTTGGCCATCTCGGTGCGAGCCGAATGGAAAGACCCGTCCTCGGTGCTGACGCTGCCTCCGAACAATGTCCGGAATTGGTAGCTTTCGTTGTATGTGTCCTTGTAGTCCACGAGATAAGCCATGAACTCAAGGTTGCCGCTTGCAGAAAAGCGGTGAGCGTTCAAGGCGAGGTCATAGGTGCTGTACATGTTCCCAAAGATGGCGTCAACATGATGCTCACCGCCATCGGAAAGGGGGACGCGGACAAAACGGTAGAAATTCGAGCCGTGGTACTTATCCAGAACGTTACCGTCCAGAACGGAAATAGCAGGATTAGAAAGAAAAGAACGGAACGCTTTTTCATCAATAGTTTCGAGATACATAGTTTTACTCTCCTTATTTGGGGTATTTATTATTTTTGGTAGGATTCCTTACGGAAATAGGTGGTCTACTAATTTATGCAAAAACAATCCCTTCGTTTTTGGCAACAAACTTACATTTACCAGATGAATACGAGTTGCCATTTGTGTTGTAATATCCATCCGCTTTACCGTTGTGTGAGCCGCTGGTTCCTTGCATCACATGAGTTTGCTTGCCAACAAGAAACACGCAGCCGGGGAAGCTACGCTTCGGATTTCGATATTCCGGATGATGCTCCTTTACCTTGAGTTTGCAAACATCATTAGGTTGGCGTTGACGGAACTCTTCCAAACTATCAGTGGTCTGCTCAATGGCTTTGTGGCGATTTGTTGCCACTTTTTTGCCATTGAGCGTGTACACGCGGTTCATATTTTCTTTGTGCAGTGCTCTTCTATCGTGACGGCGGAACTGCTTTAATTCGTATGGCACATGGCTGTTTATATTGCTATCGCAAACATCGTTAGGTAAAACGGAGCAAGCAATGCAATAGGCATCGAGCCAGTGGTCTTTACATACATCGTGTGCTGCACGATAGTCGTAGGTGCTCTTCCCTGTCGTAACGAAAAAGTGCTTTGGGAAAAGAGAATTCAATCCTTTTGTCAGTGCCGGTATGATTTGATTCAGCACACTTAACGCACCGTACTTTTTATTGAGCCCTGTTTTCTTTTTGGCGAGCTTTTCTTGCCAGGCTGTTTCTTTATGTACAAGGTCGTGATGTTTTGTACACAAACCAACAATATTATCAATGGTGTTGCTGCCGTTTTTATGTTGCGGCACTACATGGTGGTAATGGTCAATCTTCTTTTTGCAAAACAGGCAATGGTGCTCCTGCATTTCAGAGACGGCTTCTTCAAGGTTTGCCTTTTGATAGAGCGGACCTTGCTGATACTGCCATTTCTGAATGTTAGGATTATCCAACTGCATAAACGCAAATTTGTTGACTTCAAGCACGACATCACTGATGGGGAGGAACTTTTGAATTTTCTTTACCAAATTGACGTGGGTCTGCAGCAACTGATTTGCGGTGGGTGTGAGCCAGCCTTCCGGTCTTGTGCGATTATTGAACTTTGCCTCTTTGTTTTTGATGCCGATGCAAAGGACATCTTTCTCGCAACCCGGAAGATGGCGCTTGATGACACCAATCTCTTTTGCACGCTTGCTGACGCTGCCATTTTGAGCAGTGGTTTGCTTTACGCACTTTTTAGAAATGGTTCCATTTGCCTTAGCCCTTCGCTGACGGCGGCTACGCCTACCGTTTGTGCGTCTTGCGCGACGGGAATCCTTACGCTTTTTCATCAGCTTCGGAATCTCCTTGTTACGCGTTTCCAGATGTGCAGTAAAGACTGCCGTTCCATTTGCTTTAACAACTGCAACACCGATATTGGTTCTGCCGGGGTCAATGCCTAAGTAGAGAGGCTGCACCACATTATCCGTCTCATACAGTAACTGAATGGTAAACGGTTTCGTTTTTACAACTCGCGCCTTTTGCTCTTTAAGCAGATGGCGCACATGTCCACCGCGAGTCGTAGGCATCAAAGGTTTACCGTCTTTGTGAAGTACATATACAGTGGACATATACGCCACCTCCTTTACGATAAGTCTCCCCTGCCGAAGCAGGAGGTTGTGTTTCCCTTGGCTGGGTGTTTGCTGTGAGCGATATTGTACGAGACAATGCCACTCGTGCGGAGCTATCAACTGGGAAAATCGATAGGCGCAACAAACATCCAAATGCCTGTGATACATACAAAATTAAGTGATTTTATTCAAACCACCAAATTTCGTAAATACCCCTTATTTGTTATTTTTGGTTAGGTGGGGAAATTTATGGTATCAGTTCAAGCGTCGTACTCATCGAGTTGCTTTTCGGTGACAGCGCCTTGGCGTTTCAGATAGTTGTCGGTTAGAGGTTCAACGTGAGTCAACGACTCATCCACCCAAAGCACGCGCTTCGACTCGTCGTCCTCATTGCGAACGCCATCAGCAATAACGGCAAGAGGCTGGTCAGTCTCCGTCTCATCATTTCCAGCGTACAGATGGCCTTTTACCATGTCGTTGGTTTCGTTTGGCAACTCCAAACAGAACCAGGAACCTGTACGGTCAGTATTGCTGTTTTTGCTGGTGAGCCAGATGCCGGAGTAGGAATCTTTTGTTTCCTCGCCAAGCATAAAGTCAGCGCTGATGCTGTCCGATTCAAGGTCCGTGGAAACAGAGAGAGTAGAAGGCTTGGTGGCGTAGGGCCAGAAAGCCTCGATAACTTTCTCAATCGGAATAGTAATTGGCACGGATTTGCCATCAATTTGGCCTGTGATTGTCATTTTCATGAAAATACACTCCTTTTGTTGTTATAACGCAAAAAGAGCGGGCCTCCCGGTGTGGGAAGTCCGCTCTTCATGCGAAATTGTGAATTGTACGAAAGACAAAATACCCTTTCGATTATTGGTATCTATCGTACAATTTCTATGATATGCCGTTCGCAAGGTGCGTCAAGTTTTATTCGTCAGCAATACCTATTTGACACACTCCCACGATTAAAATCGTGGGATTCTACTTCAACGAGGCCGCTGGCTGTCCCAGTCTTACGCCTCTCGGTAACGGCGTGGTGCCCCACCCGTAGGAGTATTTTTACGCAGGGTAGCCCATTTGAGCTAATCCCATACGGCATATATTGATAGCTGCATTGACGTCTCTTTCGTGGTGCGTGCCGCAAGATGGGCAATCCCACTGCCGCTGCTTGAGTGTGAGCTTCGGGTAGATGTACCCACAGCGGCTGCAGCACTTGCTGGATGGAGTGAAACGGTCAATTTTCACGACCTCCGTGCCACAGTTGGATGCTGTCCACTCTAAGATTTTGACAAACTCACCAAACGCTATATCATTGATTTTGCGTCCCCAGAGTTTTTGCATCCCTGCAAGATTTAAGTCTTCAATGCAGATGATAGCGTAATCCGCTATCAGTTGGTAAGCAACCTTAAAGAACCAATCGGTGCGTTGGTTACATATTTTTCGATAGATACGTTCCAACTCTTTGATTGCTTTCTTACGGTTATTGCTTCCCGGCTTACAGCGTGAAATATGTCTTTGCACTCGCTGCAGCTCTTTCAGTGAGGCTTTATACCATTCAGGAGAATCTATCACGCTGCCGTCATCCAAGTTGAGGAAGTGCTTCAAACCAAAATCCATCCCGACAGCTTTACCTGCTCGTGGAAGAATTTCATTACATTCCTCTTGGGTGACGGCAAAGAGGTAGATATCACCTAAATTGTCGCGCTTGACGGTTAAGATTTTCACTTTACCCTTCAAAGGACGAGAATCGAAATAGTGATACTTCTTACCGTTGATGGTGACGCCGCCTTTGCCGTCAAACTTATAGCCTGCCTGTTTGAGCGTGAAGCTTTTATACATCTCGCGCTTCTTAAATTTTGGCAGCGACTTCTTGGTAGGATGCGCCTTTTTCTTATTATCAAAATAGGCTTTATAGGCGCGGTCAACCCGTTCCACCACATCCTGAATAGCTTGGCTGCCAAGATTATGCCAGTGAACCCACTTGCGGCGTTTGCAGATTTTAGCAATGTACTTTTTCAAATCATTGGCTTTAAGCGTTTTGCCATAGACCAAATAGTACATGCGCCGCATAGCAATGCAGAAGTTCCAAATTTCGGAGGCAAGTTCAATCTGGCGCACCAGGTATCTGTTCTTTTTACTGTTGTACAGCTTATACTTGTAAGTTTTAACAACTAGACGCATAGATAGCAGCCTCCTTTCAGTTGGACTCTACTATCCATGGTACGCAATTCGCAAGCATAGGCAAACAAAAAAGCTGCCTATCCAAAGATAGACAGCAGCTATTTATTTTACTTGACGCCTTTCATCCCACGACTGAAGTCGTGGGTTTTCCCGGCTGGTTTTTATAAATTTCGGTCATACCGACCTTTTGTTTGAACATAGGACTCATAATCCTTCTCCCTTCTCTTCGTTCAGCAATTCGCGTGCATGGTCGAGGACTTCCTTTGCAACAGGCTTACCGCCTTCATTCAGGGCAAGGAAAATTTCCAAGACTTCTGCGCGAGTTACGCTCTGGTCAATCTCAGCAACGCCAATGGAGGCATCCATAAACCAGTTCTTGTCCTGTGCGGAAAGGTCGTTGTAAAATACGCCTTTGTACGGGAATCGGTTCTCGTAAAAAGCAAGCAGGGTCAACATACGCTGCTTGCCATCAACGATTTCATAGTAGTTGCCATCGTTGCTTGTGCAAGTGAATGGCAGCTGCTTAAAGACGAAACGACCAATCTCGCGACCCATAAAGATGCTGTCCAACAGCTTTTCCCTGTCCTCATCACCCCAAACAGAACCACGCTGATAATCAGGGTTGAAATCAACGCCGAACAGGTATTGGAAGCTGAGCAGAGAGTACATGCTGCGGTTTGAGTAGTGCAGGCGGGACAGTGCAGAATTGCGCTTGGCAAAATGCGTGCTATTGCCATTATCCAGTGGGCGAACACTTGTCCAGGCCCAGCAGGAATAGTCGTCACAATTTGCACCACTGCGGATAAGATACATGTACCCGCCTTCCAGAGCCTCGTCAACAACGCAGTTTAGAAGGTGACCAACCTGTACTTTGTCGCCGACCGTGAAGCAATAAGAGGGTTTCCCTGCACGCTTGGCAGTTTCACAGGCTCTCTCGTAGGAAAGACCTTCGAGCGCAGCTTGTTTCAGGTTGATTTTTGCGATTTCTTTTCTTGCACTTTTCTTAGCCATTGCGATTCTCCTTAACCAATCCGATGGACTCCGAACAAAACAGCAGGAAGAAGCTGTTCATACGGGGTGTATTGGGCAAAATCGTAGATTTGAGCCTCATCGCTGATGATGTATCCGCCAGGGCAGGATTCGCCATCGTCATTGGAACCGCCGTTGTCATCAAGGCCACGGCTTTTGAGCTCGTTGAGGTAATCCTCACGCATAGCATCGTATGCTTCTTCCGGGGTAGAATATTGCTTTGGATTTACTTTTGTGTAAAGATGGCCCTCGTCATCGGTGAAAGTCTTTGTGATGATAAACATAATTTACACTCCTTTTTGTAGTACGCAAAAAAGCGGGCTTCCCGATTGGAAAGTCCGCTTTCAAGCGAAATGTGAATTGTACGAAAGGCAAAGCACCTTTTGATTGCTGGTATCTATCGTACAGTTTCATCATACGCCGTTCGCACAATATCGCAAGAGAAAAGAAGAAAAGCCGCTGCCTCCCAGCATAGGCAACGGCTTATTGTTATTTGCTCAACGCTTTCTCAGCGTTTTCTTTGACGGTCGAGCGGATGTCAGCAGGCACCTTCAGAATGTCCAATGCCGCCTCAACGGAAAAGCGTCCAGAACGTACAAGATTTGTAACACTTCCAGAAAGAGATTCGAGATGCCCTTCTTTGCGGCCTTTTGCAAGACCTTTTTCGACACCCTGCTGCTCGACAAAGTCACTATAATTACACATTTGATTGATACCCTCCTTGACGTCGGTGGTAACAGGCAAGCCGCACTCGGTTGCAAGTTGCAGCTTTTTCTCCACAGGCGTTTTATTATCAAAAATCGTAGAAAAGAGACGTACCATGTCATTATCGGACTCTTTATCCTGCAAGCAAGCCATAACAATGCAGTAATTGTCATATTGCTCTTTCGGAAAATGATATTCTTTGGCCAAACAGGTTTCGGTCATTGAATAGGTGTTACAAACACCACGAACTTCTTCACCAGGGTCAATACACAGCCAAATGCTGTATACCTTTTGCAGCTTATCATAGTCCGAGTTATGGAAAACAGATTCCTTTTGCGCAGAAACCATTCTGCCGCAGTAAAAACTTCCACGGTTCAGCATGTGGTATCCAGGGTTGTACTTATTTTGAGCTTCAATATCCACAATGACTCGATTGGCTTTACCGCCAGGCAAGCCAATATCGAACAACACATCGTAGTATATTGTTCCCTCATTTACGCTTTTGGATTCTACGTTCTTTTCGTTCAGTTTATCAGGCAGGTCTTCAACAGGATGACAGCTAATTTCGACTGGAGGGATGTTGGATTTTTGAATTTCTGCCAACTCCTCCGGTGTCATTTCGCTTTTGGCTTTTTTGTAGACAATGAACTCTTGAATCTTATCAAGAGCCATATCATGAAATTCTGGAATGCAATTCTTAGCGATAAAAGCCGCAACGGGTGTACAGCCAAGCAAGCTTTTGCATCCAGCATCCAAGTTTACCTTGTCATTGCTGATGGCATGCCCGATGGTATTAAGACCTTCCATGTCTTTATACCTCCTATATTATAGCATGTTCGCAAACAAATGCACTAGAAAATACTTATTGTACGCAAAAAAGAGTGGGCCTTCCATTGCTGGAAAGTCCACTCTTATGCGGATTGTGAATTGTACGAAAGGCAGGATGCCTTTTCGATTGCTGGTATCTATCGTACAATTCTAATTGTATGAGTCTCGCACGAATGTGCAATGGTCTTTAGCCAAGCATCGTCACATCACCATCAACGTACCAGATGTACTGCTTCCAGTTAGAAGCGGTCGCACCAGGGATGAGTTTCAGTGCAGAAGCTGGAGGCACGCGACTCGGCTCAAATGACATCTCGTAATGCTTTTCCAGGCCGTATTTCCGCAGAACGATACTCGGCATTACTCTGCCAAGCTCGTACCACTTGCGAGGCGGGATACGGCTGCAATGTTCGCGGTGAATTTCAGTGTATTCCTGCTGGAATTTGTGAATGGCCCGAAGCAGCTGACGCATCGGGCAGGTATTAAGGATGCCAGGGTCCTTGTAGCGGTATACTACAAGACGATATTTATCGTGTTCCTTGGTGGTCAGAACGACACCAAAATAGTTTTTTGCCATGATATCCTCCTCGTTTTAGTAGTTAGTACCATACTCCAGGGCGTAATCCGGACGCTGATATTCGACGACCGGCTTTTCCCAAGAGCAGATGGGTTCAGTATTGGCGCTCGGAAAATGAGAGCTGATTCCGTTGGTGGCAAGCAAAGCTGCCGTGCAATCCGCAATCTGTGCAAGAAGCTCAGGATTCCATCCAAAGGTGTCATCTCCGGTCAGCTGCTTGCACAGGACTTGTGCCGCTCGAAGAATTTCAGTGTCTTTGGATTCCTGCTGAATAGGTTTCGGTGCAGCAATTGTGACATTTCGTGCAATGACGTTTTTGGGCAATGGCTCATCGACCCATTTCCCTTCGTAAATCTCACGGGCATAGAAGCCGTCTTTATCGAACTCGTCAAGTCGAACCCAATGGTCGGCTTCCCAGGTCCTTTGAGCGATTCCGTCTGGATTGATAGTAACCATCACACGTTCATCGTGTGCGTTGTTTCCCCAATGGGTTTCAGAGTCATTGCCAAACTCCTGAATGAGAAGTTTCCTTGCGAGTTCTCCATCGGTCAGTGCAGCCAATTCTTTGATTCGTTTTGTGTTCATATTTTTTCTCCTTTTTCTGTAAACAAAAAAGGCAGGCCCATCGTGGTGATGAGTCTGCCTAGTTGTATCAGTTTGTGAATTGTACGAGCGCTGAAATGCGCAGATGCTATCTATCGTACATTCACAATTTTACCGGCATCGCAAGCAGCGTCAAGCTGTAGCAGCGGCGTCAGCAGTTGCTTTTTTGGCTTCCGTGTATGCTTCGTAAGCCGCGTGATATTCACTCAGCTTAATCTGCGTAACGGTGTCTGGAACCTTGGTGCTGCGAGTTGCATATTCGCAGGAATAATATCCGTAGATATTTCCCTGCTCATCATCCCACAGCTCCGTAGTGATGCGGCCAGAACCGTTGAAGTCGGCCCACCAGAACTGGTTGGCAAGGAATTTCTTGCCGTTCACGTTCTTACAGACCTCATCTTCCCACAGGCAGTTCATGGGCGAACGCTGCTTGAAGACAACAAATCCGTGAGGGTCACGGCGTTTCATAACCTGGGACTCGTATTTGGCGAGCAGTTCCGTCTTCAAATCAACAGTCAGTCGGTCATTCAAAACATACGAGAGCTTCTCATCAGGGAAATATTTGTCGAAGAACTGCTTTGCAATTTCAATGAAATGCGCTTTTTCCTCCTTTGTCGCGAAATAATTCTTGTAGAAAGTGGTGCCGGGATTTACCTTAAATGCCATTTCAACCATTGCTATTACTCCTTTTTCATCTGTACAGTCCAGCCGTTCACATCGGAATAAACCGCATAGAGCAGCGTTGCGAAATTGTAGCCTCCGTCATACAGCGTATAGCGAAGGGAGATGTTCAGCGCAAGAGTCCGTTCCTTGACGACGCCATCGCAATCGAGATAGCTGAACGTCTTTGTCGGATTGGTAAACCATGCTTCACGTTCTTCATTGAACTTATCTTCATCGTATTCCACGATTTCCTTGAAATACGAATCGAACGTGACGAGCTTGACTGACGAGAAGACATCAGCCATCATTCCGCACTTTTCAATCAGTTCATCAGGCCATTCGACCTTGATGATTGCTGCGCCGTTGTCTTTCAGCTCTTTGTGAGGGCTGAGCGAAACGTTATAGCGCTCACTGAGAAAGCCGAACAGCCAGGACCAATCGATAGTTTTCAGGAAACTGGCAGCTTCCTTGGCGTCCATGAAAATTTTGATTTCTTTACGTGCCATGATATATCTCCTCACTATATTATTCGGTGCCGAATTTAGCCCACGCTTCTTCGACACTCATGTGATAAACCGCCTTAAACTGTTCTTTGAAATACGCATTGAACAATTCCCGGTGGTGAGGGCTCATGATGACTTCAAGAGTAAAGTCGGGGTCGTCAGTAGAACTGTTGCAGTAAGATACATAGGCATGAATGGTATCGTCCGGATGCCAGTCAATGTACATGTTAATCCAATCTGCATTTTCTTCTGAGTTCAAATCAAGGCCAAATGCTTTGTCTGCATCAAACCAGATAGGAACATAGACGTTAATCCAACCGTCGTAAATAACTTCCGCTTTGCCGTCGAGCACAAACCGCATCAGCTCAGCAAAGTTCTGCACCACAATCGAATCTTGAGTGCAGAGGTCATGAACCAACTCATTGTGAGTCATTATGAAATGCCTCCTTGTTATTTGTTTTTTTGGTTTTATTATTTTTTGAAACTGTCGAAGAACCGAATCATCTCGCGGTTTACACCGACTGCTGATTCGGATTCAGGATACAGTGCTGCAAAAGCATGAACGGTTTCCTTCTTGGAAACAAACCCGTAATCGTGGTGAACGCGCTCATTTTCGAGGCACTTCTTAAATCCGAAAGTCTGTTTCTTGAGAAAGTCCTTTTTCCCGGTGCAGATATAGCACGGGGGGATGAGTTTGGAATAGGTCTCAGGCTTGATGAACTCAGCATAACTGTGATTCTTCCAGCCCTTAGACATATAGTAGTTCTGAAGCAAACCTACCTGGCCCTTGTAGATGTAATACATACCGCTCTGCAGGCCCATCGCGTTGATGACGAGCTTCTTGGCTGCCTCGGGTACGTTCTCTTCCAGTTCGTCCTCTACCGGCTGCATCTTGACAGGATAGCGGAGAATAGAGCTTGCCATGCAGGCAAGGAATGCGCCAGCGCTGTCGGCAACTACAAAGACCTGATTCAAGTCACCAACGAAATCTTCAGCACGTTCAGCTACAGTAGCAAACGCATTGATGACATCAGTGATTTGGCCAAAGATGTTGGTTTCAGGGACCAGACGGTAATCCGGCACAAAGGTGAGATAGCCTTCCTTAGCGAGCCAGGTTGCCAGGTTCTGATTCTGTTCTTTCCGGCCAGCAATCAAGCCGCCGCCATGGATATTGATGATAATCGGATGCTTTTCGGCATCGTTATCTGGGCGATAAACGTCCATGAAAAGATTCTGCTTGCCGCAAATACCAATCTCAGTGGCAGTTATGCCTTCATGAGGCATAACAGGCTGAGACTTGATAATTTCTTCTACATGGGTGCGTTCTTTCTTGGTGGCGGCATTGATGAAATTCATGATAAAAACTTCCTTTCAAATTGATAAAAAAATAGCGGCCGCCAATCTATAAAAAAATGAGATTAGTGGCCGCTTGGTTGTTACTGAAATTCAAATGTGTATTGGGTTCCTCTTTCGGTTTTGACAAAAATTCTGCTTCCTGCAAAGCCAATAGCTTTTACTGTGCTGGTACGCAGGACGTCTTGTTGTTTTGGTGTTGTTGTTTTGAATACGAGTGGCTGCCCACTTGACAGCTCAAGAGTTCCGACCCGTCCAATGAGCGGAAGAACTCTTGCGTTGAGACTCGTGGTGCTGTGAAGCACACAGCTGCTGTTAATCCGCATCATTGTCCTCCTGATATGAACTGGTCAGATATCCACATCCGGGTACTGATTCAACACATGATTGAACCTATCATCCAGGTGCTTGTCGTTTTCATCCCGTTCGGGATAATTAAACTTTCCTTCCTCTTCTGCTGCATCCCCCAAGCGTTCCATGAGTGCAATGACGCTTTCGAGCCAGGCGGAAGCCTTGCCAAACGTGTCATCCTCTTTTCTCTTGGCATAGAGCATGTCAGAGACTTCTTCGAGAGCCATTTTCTGCTGGTACAAAGTATTCCAGTTGATGTGCTCTACAGCGGAACGCAGGGGAGTTAAGTGTTCTGTTTCTGTTACAGTGTTTGTTACGGTCATCTTTTTATTTCTCCTTGTAGTGATTAGTTACGATAAACGTCAGCAAAGCACCGCAAAATTCCAACAAAAAAAGCAGACCTCCAAACGGATAGTCTGCTTCTCAGAATTGTGAAATTATAGCGTATATGTGCTGTTATCTATCATACAATTTTTATTGTATGCGTTTCGCACGAATACGCAATAACTATTTTTTAAGAATTAGGAATCTGAATTTTCCGAGCTGTCGCTGTTATCATCGGAACTGGACTCAGCGTTTTCGTCCGCCGTGGAATTGTCACCAGATTCAGCGTCGGTGTTTTCTTCCGCGCTTGTATCCTGTTCGGCAGTCGAATCACTGTTGACTGATGCGTATGTACCAGTCAAGATGACGGGAACTTCACCATAACCCAGATAACCGCTAATCAGGCTGCCGGAATTTTCGACGAGGTACTTGGTTTCTGTCATGTTCGGGAACAAGTAGATATCCTGAATCGTAGTGCCCTTCACATTAGCGCTGTCAAAGGTATCGTTGCACGCCGCAACAACACTATACCCGTCATAGTTCCAAACCAGATAGAAGTTCTTGCCGCCAATTTCAACATCATAATCTGCATCTCGGAAATCTTCAAAGGTACGATACTGCTTGCTGGAATTGAAAGCGACAGAATCGTTGTTTGTCCAGTAGAGACCGGACGGATTGCCAAACAAACCATACAGGAAGTTGAACTGTTCCTCCGGCTCTCCGTCGGTCGGATAGCCTTCGAGTTTATCCGGGGTGACAGACGAATAATAGAGACCGTCAAGGAACGCATCACCAATATCGATACCGTCGTCATTGGCTGCACGACCGTCCAGCATCAAGGTCAGTGAGCCGCCGTTATATCCAATCGGATAATAGTCACAGCCGTCATCCTTGCTGGCAGTGTGAATGGAAAAATCACTGATTTCCTTTTCTACGCCTTCGCCTGTGGATTCTGCATTGATTTCACCAATGACTGTATCACCGTTTTCAAGTTCGTTCAATTTCAGATATCCCTTTACAGGCAAATCCCGTACATCCTGTAATGCAACGTCCGTGATATCCAGTGTCTTGCCGGTATCAACGCTGCGCAGCGAATAGAACTTGCTGCCGTCATCGTAAGACAAAGGACTCTGCCCCATCGGAATACCGTCCGGCCAGGTAGTGTCAGGATTGTCCAGCGTGCCGGGCGTGAAATCCGGGAGATTCGACAACAAAGACCAGGCATTGATGGGTTCCGGGGTCGGTTCTGCTGTCGGTTCCGGTGTTGCTGTGACGGCAGCCTGTGCTGCTTCTGCGCTTGCTGCTGCGGCTGCCTGGTCTTTCCGTTCCTGAACCACAGCTGTGGCGCAGCCGGAAAGTGTCACGGCGAGTGCCATGGCAGCTGCGGTGATATTGATAATCTTTTTACTCATGCGCGTTTTACCTCCTTATGTTTGCGGTTTTGCCTAATGCCGAGGAGTGAGAGACCCACCACGCCGATAAGCAAAGTGAGGAGTCCAAGTCCAAAAGCAAAGGCAATATATTGAATTACGTCGATGAGTTTAAACCATTTTGCGACTGCAGCGCCTAAAACAATCAACAGGCCAAAGCAGCCGGTCAGATAAATGAGCAAGCCAAACTGTGCAGTTCTGCTAAAAAAGGATTCAAGTGTTTTCATGATAAACTCCTTTCATACTTTTTATGGTATACAATTCGCAAGAGCCTGCAACAGGAAAATAAAAAAAGCTGCCCAACCGAAGCTGGACAGCCTATTTATGATTATGTATTATCGTCTGTTATCTCGTTCTTGTCTTCTGTGCTCACGTTCCTCGTATTCTTTTTTCTGATACTTGAGACGTTCATTCAGTAGGAAGGAGTTTTCATCGCGAGTCATTTGCAGTTTTACCTCGTACCAGCAGCCGTAAAGAAAGGCTGCCAGAATGCAGAAGCCAACGATTTTGACTAAGAGGTTGAAAAGAACGTTCACAATAACCGGGAAAATATAGCCGATGGCTTTGGCGATAAGCAGGATGAGCCCACCGAAGACAACGATTTTTGCGATTGTCTGAACAACGGGCGGGAAATCGCCCAGGACTTTGGAAATGGTATCGTTGATTTTGGTGATGATATTAGTGTTTTTGCCACCGTTGTTATTATTTTCTGCCATGTCGGTTCCTCCTTTTTGTGCCAATTATAGCACATATCAGCGCAAAGCGCTACATCCCGCACAAGGAATTTTCCTGTGCAAATGTCGAACAAAAAAATAATGCCGCCACCCTTTCGGATGACGGCAAGTGCTGTTATTTCTTTACGGGGATATTCTGGTCAAGAACCACATCAAAGCTGTAGTGCGGCATCTTAGATACATCACCACCAGCGGCCTCAAGGGTCATGTAAAAGTCCTCGTCGTTCATTGCCTGCACGAGAGTGTTCATCTCGTCGCAGGTGTGCTTGAGCATGGGGCCACGCTTGTTGCAGTACATCACAGCCGAAACAGGCTGAATGCCCTGTGCAACCATGCCATCCCAATGAGTCCGCAGCTCGGTTACAGACTTCAAAGTAGCAACGCCGCTCATGAAGTCATAAATCTTGCAGTGGGACTCGTCGATATGTTCCAGAACGTCGATACGAGTCCGGTTTGCGTACAGAGGGAACTGGAGTTCAACTTCATTCCCGGTGTCTGTAACCAGCCGATTTGCAAAATCCTGCGCATATTTCTCAAGAGTGAGAGGCTCGCTTTCGAGAGGCTTCACGTTTTCGGCAATAGCGTCGAAAATTTTACGCCATCCCTTGTCGCTCAGGTCGATATCCGACTTGTTGGCGAGGGTATTCAAGAACCCACGCGGCAGACCGGAAATATCAACAGCAACAACGCCGGTGAAAGCGTTGAAGGCCGGGTGACGAGCCTTGTCCCAGATGGTATCAAACTGAGCGGTGGCGATAACACGCTCGCCGAGCTGGATATCCAAGCCCTGCGTAAGCATGTTGTTCTGGTAGAAATGCTTCAAGTCATAGCCACCAGTAACAACACCTTTGGTCGCATCCGTATCCAGCTGACCACACTCAACTTTGACAGGAATCTCGTACCCATCATAGTCAACAGTGAAGTTCTTTTCCTTCTGCTTCTCCTTATACGGCTGGAAAATAGGCTTGACGAGCACATCGCACGTCTTGCCATTCGCCATATGGAAATCAGGAATCAGGATACGGGCAGGCGCGACGCCGGTAGCGTCAGGTGCCAAGTAATTGCGGTACTTGACACCAAAGTGCTCAGCCAGGCAGGTACGCAGCACGTTCAGGCTGGTGACCCGGCTCTCAGCGCAGCTGCCGTTCTTGGTCAGCATGGTGCTGGCGGTAGCCTTGTCCATCTCCACATAGATGATGGTAGAAGGAGCGCCAAGAGCCTTAAACTGCTCACGCATAACGACATCTGCCATAGGAATCTCTTCCTGCTCGGACATCGTCATGGTCGTGGCGAACGGGCCGTCAACGCGGTGATAGTTGTCCTCTCCAGGCTGCTTGGAAGCGATGAACCAGGGATACTTGTTGCGAGTGGCAACCAAAATGAAATTATTCAGGCCAACGCCATGGATGCACAGCGGGCCCTCATTGCTGTGGCCGTTGCCAAACTGTAGGTTTTCCGGCAGCTTTTCCTTAGACATACCATTGCCCCAGTCGGCAATAACCACACCGATTAGGTTTTTGGCATGGCCTTTCACAATCGCGACCAAGATGTTAATGGCATCTTTGCAATTAGAGATGGCATTATCAACCGGCTCACAAGCGGCATCGCTCATGGGTAACTTCTGGCGCGAAATAGCGTCAAAGTAATGGTTGGTGATGCCGACGTTGAAAGTGACGTTGTTATTCTTCTTAGCCATAATATAACCCCGTAACGTGGGGCTGTCGTGCTGCTCTCGAATTTATCTCCACAGCAATTAAGCCCCATATATGGGGATGTAATTATTCTTTTTTGTTGTCTGTTTTGCAGGAGCTATCGGCAATATCAGAAACTGCCTCTTTGATAGCCCCGAAAACATCGGTTGATTTCAGAAAGTTTTCTGCCAATCCTTTGATGTGGCTGTAGTTTTTGAAGACTTTCTTCACAATAAATGCGCCAACGATTGATACTACTGCCAAAAGCAGCAGAGCTTTCGCGGCCTCGGTCAGTTTCACTTGCTCCAGCAGGAGCGCGAGTATCACGCCATCTTTGCTCAGCTAGGTCTTAATTAGACTGTGAACGAATGAACCATAGCTAACTGCAAATTGCTTGGCTTTGGTTTCGTGGTTGCTGATAATGGTGTCTACTCGCTAAATTATGTTTCGAATCATGATAATGTCCTCCTTAAAGGTTTGTAATTGTTATAGGGTATATATAAATACGCTCTTAACGCGGCGTTCGCGTGCAGGAACATTTATATAAACACATTAACGCAGTGTATACGTGCCATGCTGATTAGCATGACAATTCTATGTAATCAGCCTTTTCTTCGGCTGTCAGAAGTCCACATTCCGTGGGATAAATCTATATAAAACGCAGAAAACCTGCGGGAATCCTCAAAAAAGAAAAAAGGACAGAAACCCAATATGGGCATCTGTCCTTCTTCCAGGAGGTATATGAACTATGGCAAATCAATGATATCTCTGTTACATTATCTATTCTATGGGTATCGCACGTGCCGTCAACCCAAAATACCAAGTTTTTTCGAAAATAATATATACGGCACATCGTACAATTTAGAAGACCGGATATTTAGTCTCCTAAAATGGTGCAGGCAAAATACACCGTGCCGCTCCAATCACCGGGAGTTAGATTTGCTTTCACCATATAGTTTGAAGTGACACCAGCCAAGGCATCGTCACGATTCCACGTTGTTTTGGGTGTTTCCACACTTGCCAGCACATCGGCTGCCTTACTGCTTTTCATGGTAGGTGGCGTTGTGCTGACATTGACCTCCTGCGACAGTCCGATATCACCTTTCACCGTCACGGGGAAAGTCACTGTCTTGTCACCGCTGCCTGCATCCCCACCTAAAGTCACGCTCTCAGGCACGATGAGCGAATACAGCGTGGGTACATATGCCTCAACCGTTGTGGAGGCAGGTGCTACGCCGTTCACGACAGAATTGTACGAATCCTCGATAAAATACGGGTACAGGTCAACGGTTACATCACCCTGCTCAAGCTGAGCATCCACGCCAAGATATCTTGCTACGGTTTTTCCCGTTGCGCTTGTTGCAAGTTCCTCACTCCAGTTTGTGTCTACCACCATCACAGAACTGTCTTTAGAGCCAACTTTCCAACGGTGACTGGTTTTGTATCCAGCTTTCGTTAATCGGTCAACGTCTAACACTCCAAAATTTGCATGAGGATATGCTTCATCATATCCCACGGTTTCGGACTGTGCGATTTCTTGTTTCGAACAATCATTTGAAACTTCTTTTGGATAATTACGCCAAGTTTTTCTCCGTCGGTCATGTAATTGATAGTGATGGTATAGGCAGCCCAATAAGCATATACGACAGCATCGCTGCTGCCCATGACCGTGGATTCAGATACTTTATTTCCGCCATCCGATGCGGTATACCACCCAAGAAACTTATAGCCTTTGCGACTCGGAATAGGAAGCGTACCATATTTGTCCGATTCGGGAATGTCGATGGATGATTCAGAAATGAAATAGGAGTCGTCTGTGCAGTTCGGGTTAAAGGTTAGAGTGTGTTGAGTTATAGTTTCGATAGCAGCATTCTGAGTTGTGAAGCTCTCGGCATATGCTGTAGCTGGCATTGCGGCACAAACAACAAATGCACAAACAATTAAGAATTTGAGCTTTTTGAGCATCGACGACATGCTCCTTTCGTATGTTCGTACTTTTATTATCGGGGAATCGCAAATAAAGTCAAAAAGAAAAAGCCGCCCACCCTGTGAAGGGCAAGCGGCAAGAGGTTAAGATTTGATGTACAAGGACGTTCCCTTAAACGGATTCAAGAGACCGGGCTTATATTTAGTGCGGATATACTCTGCAATTTCAGCATCCGTCATTGCGTTCAGAACGTCAAGCCAGCATTCGGCATTGATTCCCATGAGACCACCCATACCAAGAGCATTTTCACAACGCTTGATGTCAGAGGCAAATGCGTCGTGAAAGTCACAGGACTCCGTAGCTTTTACGATGCGGTCGAAGTCATACATACCACAAGACCTCCTTACTGGCACATGGCCTTGAGGTCGTCCTCACTCAGAACGGGCACGCCCAGCGAATTCGCCTTATCGAGCTTGGAACCGGCAGCTTCACCCGCAACAAGATAGCTCGTCTTTTTGGAAATACTGCCGGAGACCTTACCACCGTAAGCTTCGATGTAAGTTTTGGCTTCATCGCGGCTCATGGAAGGCAGCGTGCCGGTGATGACGAATGTCTTACCGGAGAGTGGTGCAGACTCATCGTTGGCACCTGCCGGGGCATGATAGTCAAGATTGACACCTGCATAGCGCAGCGCAGCAACTTCTTGCTTGAATTCAGGACTGGACAGCATCACGTCGAGCGCAGCATAGATAGCATCAGAGAAGCCGGGAATGTTGCACTCCTTGATGGTATCCACATTGAGAGTAGACAGAGTCAACAGGCTGCCGTTGGTCGCTTTGCACCGGGTAAACAGCGCACGAGCTACATGGCCGCCAATAAGACGGTAGCCAAGAGCTTTGAGAACGCGGTCCGCATTCTGGCTCTTGGACTTCTCAATGGAATCAAGAACCTTGTCAACGACCTTTTTGCCGTACATTTCGACGAATTTGGTGGTGTTCATGTACAGCTTATAAAGGTCAACAGGACTTTCAATGAGCTTGCTGTCAACCAAGAACTGAATCATCTGAGGACCAAGCCCCTTGATGTCCATGCAGGGCTTGGAAGCAAAGTGAATGACGCGGTTCACGGTCTTTGCGGGACAAGCATCGTTCGTGCAGTAGAGGTCCACAGAACCGTTGACAGGCGCGATAGGCGCACCGCATACGGGGCAGACCTGCTTTGTCATGTCGTAAGGTACGGCATCAGCCGGGCGTTTTTCCAGCTCCACCATCGTGATTTTCGGGATGATGTCACCGGACTTGTGCAGGACAATCGTGTCACCGATACGGATATCCAAAGCCTTGATGAAATTAGCGTTATTAAGCGTCGCACGCTCCACGCGAGTCCCAGCAAGCTGAATCGGGTCAAAGACAGCAACAGGGGTAACGCGGCCGGTACGACCCGTCTGCAGCTGAATGCTGCGAAGGATAGTTCCCTTTTCCTCTGCGGGGTACTTGTAAGCGATAGCCCATTTCGGGGTTTTGGTGCGCTCGCCCATCTTCTGGCGAATGCTCAGTTCATCGACTTTGATGACTGCGCCGTCAATCGGGTAATCGATATCATAGCGTTTTTCCTCAATGTCGTGAATGGCTGCCAAGATGCTATCAATGTCATTGCAATGAGCGTAATAGGTGGTCTTGAAACCACATACATCATGCAGATAGTTCAGCTGGTCACAATGATACGGGCTGAACTGTGCTGCATCGCCATTATTGACGCTCTGAACATTGAAAACGAACACCTGCAGGTTGCGTTCCCGTGCAATAGCCGGGTCAGCCTGACGCAGAGAGCCAGCAGCGCAGTTGCGGGGATTCGCAAAGAGCTTCTTCCCTGCTTCCGCCTGCTTTGCATTGGCTGCTTCAAAGTCCTTTTCCGACATATAGCACTCGCCACGGAGTTCGATTTTGCCGATACCCTTGGGCAACTCGATGCTGCGAGGCAGGCAAGTGAGGGCTGCGACATTGGCGGTCACATCCTCACCGACATGGCCATCGCCGCGCGTCGAAGCCTGGGTCAAATGAGCGAGGCCATCGTCAGAACGTTCATAGACAAGAGATAAGCTCAAACCGTCAATTTTGCGTTCTACAGAGAAGGTCACTTCGGAATATTCGGCTTTCACCGAATCCACAAAGCCGCGAACCTCATCGTCGGAGAACACATCAAGCAGAGAAAGCATCGGTACACGGTGTTCAACCGGAATACCGAGAACACGCTTGCCGCCAACAACTTGTGTAGGACTGTCAGCGGTCACGAACTCAGGATGTACTGCTTCGATATCACGAATCTCGTACATCACGGAATCGTATTCCTCATCCGTTACGACCGGAGCATCCTGCTCATAGTAGGCGGCACTCCATTCTTTAGCCTTTGCGCAGAGGCTGTTGTAGTATTCTTTGGAAGAAATAGGCAGATTATTGTTAGACATAATATTTTACCTCACGTATGTTATTTTTTTGTTTTTTATAGCGTAATGGTTTGCGACTCAGTAGTAGCCTGGCTGACATCTTCAATACCATCCACAAAAACTGTTGTTCTGATAATGATACGGAAAGGAATGCCCTTTTGCCAGGTGGTGCTTGCTCGGAGTTCATCCACCAGGCCAATCAGTGCCTGCATTTTGAGCATTTCGATGGTATAGCGAGTCGGAATCATGGTTCGGGTCGTCTCGAGATAAAAATGCCGATTTTTCTCATTGTATCCGAGAGAATCGTTCGTAACATCCATTTTTGCAACAACGGTGTAGTCGCTTTTAGGGATATCCTCAAACGGTTCCAGAGACTTATCCAATTCTACCATGCGTTTATCGAAGTCTGCAATGATGCGGGCTTTCTCTTTCTCGTAAACTTCACTCGCCTGCCGAACCTGCTCCCGATAACACTTCACACACTCTTCTTTCGTGTAGAAGATGTTGATGGAAGTACCAGAGTTGCAGCGATACCCGGTGTTATCCATGGGAGCAATGACGGTTGAAGAAATCTTACCCCGATTCACCGGCCGAAAATAGACCGGAGAATAATAGATGGTTTTGCTCGTTTCTTTTGCATCCGTAACAACAACGGGGGTAGGTTTGATGTTACGAATCGGTTTTTTAGTCGGGTCCGCATTTGCGCGATAATCGCAAATCCAAGCCATTTTGCCGAGGACGTTTTCAAGGTTCTCAACATAATCGTACATGCCGAGGTTATTGGTCTGGCGCGTAGGATTCTTTTCTCCAGAACCCTTAATCATCAGCTTGACGCCGTTTTCGGCGAGGTATTCATTTAGCTTCATAATGCTATTTCCTTTCTATGATTGTTATTTTATCGGGCGTTTGTGAGTACGGCAACAACCAGCTCCTCGTAGTCTTCGATGGCACAGTAGATGTCAGCGAAGCCATAGGCGTGGCCACGGTCGTAGGCTTTTTGCCAGAGGATGGTTGCAGCCTTTTTGGAAATGCTGCGTTTCGTTTCGGCTTTGATGTCTTCCTGAATTTGAAGTTCGATAGCTTCCGAGATGTGTTCGATTTCTGCATTCTGCGCCTTCTTCAACCGAGAGCATTCCGCATCCCAGGCTTTCTGTCGGCGGACGACCTCTTCCCTGTTCCAGCGCACCGATTTCTCTTCGTCGATGATTTCACCGTCTTTCGGGCGTTTAGAGTTGGGCTTAGTAGGTCTTTTCCAAGCGGTTTCAAGTCGGTTGCCAAGAGCTGTCCATGCACTATCCATGATAATACTCCTTTTTTCTTGTACGCAAAAAGGCGAACCTCCCAGTGTGGGAAGTCCGCCTTAAAGCGAAGTGTGAATTGTACGAGCACACAGTGTGCTTAGTAGATGGTATCTATCGTACAAGCTAAATTATACGGGTCTCGCACGCAAGCGCAAGATTATTCATCCATTGCTACAGTCACCAAACAGCAAATTATATGCTTTTTCGATTTCAGAATCAGACATGGCCTTCCCTTTTTCTTCAATGCTGTGCAGAATTAGAGTCTTGTCGCTCTCCTCATCCGGCACGAAGCCAAGAATCACATCCAGCTTGTTGCGATTCTCGTCCTGTGCAAGATACTCTTTGATTTCGGACCACTGCGCATCGCGCTGGTTCAGAGCGTCAACGTTCTGGACACAGAACAGGTTCTCACTTTGCGGCATAGAACCGGCAAGGTATTTAGTATCGTCGCAATACATCTTGATAAGCCGGACAATATAGTTCCGCTCTGCTTTGGTTCTTGCAGTCAGAATGTTGCTTGCGCTCTGGTACTTGTAGTTATCCCCAACAGCTTCCAACGACTCTGCAATCTGTCGAAAACTCAGCATTTCGTTTGTGGCCTTGTCATGCTGCGACACAGTGGAAGCATAGTATCCTTGTTCCGTTTCGTTTGCTTCTACCACGGCAGCGAGATTCGAGTCAATATGGATGAGCCGTTCACTGTTATCCCCTTGCGCACGAATTGTGTTGTTCACTTTCGCAATCCAACTGTCAGTTTCCGTAGCATCATCGCCCGCATAGAGGTAGGTTACAATATCCGGGTTAGTAGGGTTCGGAAGCTCCGCACAAGCCAAGGTCAGATTTCGCCCGTATTCTTTTGCCTGAAGGTACATGTTCGGATAATCGTCTTGTATTGTCTGAGCGATTGCCTCAACCTCGGCCTCGTCTTTTTCAATGACAAGGCCGACAGTGGCTACCTGCTCTTCAATGTTGAGCTGCTTCAAAATATCCTCAAGGTCAAATACAATAGCTTCTTTGTTGTTTGTATAGAATCGGATTTTCATAGATTTTCCTCCTGGCAACAAAAAAAGGCAGGCCCTCGGTTGGAAGGTCTGCCAAAAACAGTTTGAGAATTGCAAAAAGGTCATTGTGCGGCTTTGACAGCTGCGTTTATCACTGTGTAGGCAATATCCAGGAGCCGAAACGCAAGAACTCCAAAAGATAATGCCACCAGCAAAAAGCAAAACACAAATTTTTGTTTGTTCTCACCCTGGAAATAGTACATTCCAAAGCAGGACGCGATGAGAACGCAGAGAAACACAACGACCCAAATAATATCAGCCATTGTCCTGATTTTGATTCTGCTGAGTCGGCGGGGTCTTGACTTCAGCAGGAGCATTTGGAGTCTGATACTGAACATTCTGGCTCGGCTCTTTGGAAGTTTCGGGGGCCTGGTACTGAACAGTACTGGGGTTGTTCTGCTGTTCGGCTTTTTTTTCCTCATATTTGGTCTTGAGCTGAGAATAGGAATAGCCATCCTGCGGGATACCGTGATACTCATAATGGCCGAAAGCAAGAATTATGTTGAACACCGGATTCAGAAGACAAAGACCAATCGTGAAACCAATACCTTCACCGAACGCAACAGCTTTCTTGTAGTTGGTGATAGCACCGATGATGAGAGCAACGACCAGGAACAGATTGCCGAGCAGCGGGATACCGGACAAAAGGCTCAGCACGACCGGAATCAGAAACAGCCAGCCGTTGCCCCAGTAGAGATTGAACTCAATGTAATTGCTGTAGAACGGGACGATGGATGCCCAGCCAGGCTGCCCGGCCTTCTCAAAAATCTTCCAGTTTGCAACGATTTTGAGTACAAAATACGCCACTACCAAAAGAATTACCGTGTAGAGCATTCCGCCCAATAGATTAAGAGCACTGTAAGAATTATACATTTTATATCCTCCTCTTCCGGCATATCAAGCCGGTTTATTCCTTCACTAAGTTCTTTGCCTGCCGCTGCCGTTCCGCAAGTTCTTTGCCGCGTCTGACCAGTTCCGCATATTGCTTTTCAGTCAACTTGCGAGGCGGCTTAATTTTGACCCATTTCTTCGGTAAATCTGCTTCTACACACCAGTCTTCATCCCGCGTGATTTTAACAGCATCAGGGTACTCTTTCGCAAGCTCTTTCAGCTGCGCCATGCGGGCTTTGTTGCAGGTATAGTAGGATGCCTTTTTTTCCGCATCGTTGAACGTGATGATGGTTTCGCGTTCCCAGGGGCCGTCAGATGCCTGCGTGGCCACTTTTTTATCGGGCATGATTTTTCTCACCTCAATCGAATAAAATTGCCGATATAGCAGGGCCTACGCAGATATACCCGCTCGCCTCGGCCCATTTCGGCATCATGAGCTTTCCGTTGGCCTTTACAAGCACCATCTTCCGAGCAGAGGTATTCAGGAATTCCGCCGGAGCCCAGTTATTTCGCACAACGACGATAGCATTGTCGTCCGCGTTCTCAAGCATATGCTTCAGCTCTTTTACCGTCACCGTGTCACCTCCCGTTCAACACGTCATCCAGTGCCTGCAAGAAAACTCTGGATTCCTCATTGATTCCGCCGCGACACAGAACTTTCGCAATATCATCAAATCCTACCAAGTACATATTTTCTTCACCCATGTACCCTTGCGGCCAGGGAACCGCATAGTAGTTGTGCGGAACAGAACTTGTGTCATAGCCGACCACAATATATTTCTGGTCTGCAACATTTTTCACCGTCAGGATAGTCCCAAGCGGTAACGCGTCTTTCATGGAATGAGTAGTTGCAGGCATGATTCTCTGAATTTTCAAAACAGCACCTCCCTAATTTTCATTTTATGAGACTCGCACATTTGCGCAAGGAAACTGAAAACAAAAAAAGCGGCCGCTCCCGAAGGAACGACCGCAAAGATATGAGTCAGATGTTATTCGTGGAAATCAACTTTCCTGAAATCAGAAAGCTGATTCTCAGTGGAACACTGCACGAAAGAAGTTTCCTTGCGCGGATTCACAAAAGCGTCTGTGGTCGCAAACGCATTGCCAAAACTCATGTCACAGAAGACGACGTGAGAACTTTCGTCACCAGAAGCACGAGGCGCAAAGCTGGTACATGCAAACCAATCCAATTCATCCTGCCCCTGTTCATCATAAAGATAAATGACGGGAGCCGGAATGTTGGGCGTCGGCATAGCCAGTGAGCCAACCTGCATTTCATTGACACAGAGGTCAATGGGCGGGTTCCCGTTCTGATAATCCCACTCGGCGTAAGACTGGGCCCGGATGGTGGTTTCGCCATCATCTACCTCGATGCCAAGAGCAGCGATATCGAATGGAATACCGAGCTTCTCCTTGATTTCTTCCGGGGTGAAAGTTAGGAGCTTACCGTGTTCGCCTTGGATGTAGAGCTTCATGGCTTACTTTTCCTCCTTTTTCTTGTCGGCGTTCAGAATCTTTTCCAGAACGTCGTTATAAAAATCGTCAAGGAACAGACCGGTTTTTTCATCTGCTTCCGGAGCAGTGAAAACACCGTCTCCTTCAGCTGAATCCTGTACAGCGTCGAAGACACCAATTGCGCCCCAAAGTTCATCGGCCAGAAGGTCATAGCCGAGGTCCTTCACTTTTGCCGACAAGTCAATCAGCAGCATTTTCTGCCGAAAGAACTCGTTCATATCCAAGCCGATGTAGGGTTTCGCTGCAGCATTGTTTTTCTGAGACTTTACTTTGAAAATGCCCCAGTCAAAGTTGCTGTCTGCGCCGTACATATACCCGGACGCAAGGCAGAAACCGTCTGCTGCACTGTCCTCAACGTTGATACCGACTTCATAATCGCTGCCGGAATCCTCGTCAAGGTCAATCGCATAACCTGTTGCCTTTTCGTACTCTGCCTCAATGTCAGTTTTCATGGCTGCCAGTAGAGCGTTGAAATCGGTATTCTGGGAAAGCAAGTTCATGCTTTCGCCTTCCTGGTTTTTGATAAGAATGAACATAGACATAGTATTTACCTCCTAAAATCAAATCATGCTATCAGACAATTTGTCAATAGTCGCTGTGATGGTTTCGTTTTCCATCTGAGCCATACGCTCAAACAGATGAGACCAGTCGATGGCATCATAGACACGCTTAACAAACGCATCATAGGTGCCACCGGCCTTCATCATTTCAATTTCAGACTCATAGCAGCCGGACTCCTCAAGTATGAACTTGATATCGTCGGTTGGGTTGATTTGTATTGTTGCTTCGTATTCATTCATTTGGATTACGTCCTTTCTTTTATACGCAAAAAGGCGAACCGCCCAAATGGGAAGTCCGCCTAAAGCGCAATGTTAAGTGTGCGAAGAGCAGGATGCCTTTTCGATGTCTGTTATCTATCGTACAATTTATATCTTAACCCGTTCGCATAAATCCGCAACAAAAAACCGCCACCCAAATGGGCAGCGGTAATGAAAAATTAAATTTCAGCGCAGAACATCGCGAGCTTTTGCCACAGCAAATAGGTGCTGGTTTTCATGCGTACCTTTTCAGGAACGCCAGTGACGAGACACCATTTATGGGCAGCAGCTTTGATGCGGGGAATCTGCCGTTGTTCAGTTTCAGTGAACGTCTTGTTGTACATTCTGCGGCGACGTCCGGAATTCCAAAAGGCTCCTTCCATCGTTTCGCAAATCAGAGCGTACGCCAAATGGTTTTGGGCTTCATCGTGGGTTAATTCAACCATCGTTTTCATGGCTGTCACCCTGCCTTTCTCTCATTGCGAGCCATATGCAGCGCATAATCAAGCGCGTCAGGGTCATCGGCCAAGAATTTCGTTTTCTGAAGTGTACCAAGCTTGGGATGCTTCAGAATCGTATAGTTGCCATTGTTCTGGACAAGGGAACCTTTATCATAGACCAGCTCGACCTTTTCGGCAGGTACTGCGTAACGGCGAATGCGGTCACATTCATCCGCATAGTTGATGGGAGTGATATAGCCAACCGGCTTTTGTCCTTCCATCCCTGTCACAGTGACCAGAAAAGCCTTAATGGTCCGGGCTTCTTCCTCTTCCTGCTCATCATAGTATTTGAACGTGATGAACATGGGAGTGTCTTTCTTGTACGCATCTTCCTCAGGGCAGAGATACGTTCCACAAGAGCGGCAGAACCAGAGCATCGATACCGGCTTTCCAGTTTCTTGTGCTTCTTTGGCATAGCGCTTAAAAATCTTTATGTCCAGCTTGAAATCCTCGGTGTAATGCTCAACCGTGCTTTTCACGATGAGTTTCAGAAAATCACAGATGGAAATAGCGGTCATAGTCATATTGGAAGTCATAATAAAATCTCCTTTTTAGTCAACCATAACTTTAGAAATATTCATGTCATAGCGGTTGAATTTAGAAATATAGTCAAAAATGGTATTTACTTGAGCTTTTGTTGCGGTTTTGGTCTCATCCATATCGAGGAATGTATTGCCCATCGAAGGATTACGAATGGCAATCCAACCGCGTTTATATAGGAAATCGAGACCCTTGCCGCTCCAGTCATACGCCATATTTAGAACTTCATGGTCAGAAAGACCAAACGCTTCTCGATTGCGCATGATGATGCGGCCAGCCAGGGCAGCGTGCTCGCCAAACTCGCAGGCATACCAGGTGCCATCGGGAGCAATCAGACCATATTCGGTCAGCTGATGCTGAATGGGTCTATCACTGATATAGCTGTTGTACAGTCGCTGACGGCGTTCAACGGATGTGCCTTTCATGTTTGCGTCAATCCAAGAAGCAAGCTTGGTCCAAAAATCGGTTTTGTAGAATTCCGGGTTGGATTCTTGCTCAGGAAGCGGTTCCCCGTTGAATTCTGCAACGAGGTCAGGGTGGGTAAAGAGCCAGGCACCGTTGTTGAATGCATCAGAATAGCCTGTTTCTCCGTAGAGAAAACGCTTGATACCGTCATAGCTGCAATCGATATAATGGTGCTTTGCATTGTCGCAGAGCGTCTCATAGTTATCGGTCATCGCAAAACGGTCAATGTAATTGAGCGGATGGGCAATCATATCCTCACGAATTTGATTGACCAGCATCTTGTGTTGAAGCTCCTCAACCTTCTGCCCGAGGGAACGAACATGAACATTGTCATCGACAAGTTCAAACTCATTGACACCAACAAGTTTTTTCCGGCCTTCGATAATGTCCTGGCAAACATGCCTTTTTTCTTCCTCGTTGCCACCCATCATGCAGGAGAGCAGCAGCTCCTCACACTTTTTATACGGCTTGTCCATATTCCAGAACCAGTCACGTGCAATGGCGGTGAGGAACTCACCATCCATACTGAAATGTAGTTGTTCACCCATGTTGGGTAACCTCCCCAATTGTTATGTGTTGTTCTCGACAAAGTCTTCGCATTCCTCGCTGGTCAAAACCACGCCGAAATAGGCAACACGCTTGACGGTGGTTTCCCACACGCGAACGGTGCGTGCCATTGGCTGAACGACCCAGGAATGACAGCGCCAGAGTCCGTCTTCGGAAAGAGCATAGCCCGTTGCAATAAAGCACCGGTCTTTGTTTACGTACCAAAGTCTTGCGGAATTGTAATGGCACTGGCAATCCTGACCTTTTCTCATATAGCTGCTGCCATAAAAGAACTGGCCGCGTTCAAGGATTTTTGATGCATCTTCATCGAACATCGTCATGCAGACTTCATCCCCGCCAAATGTGAGGATTTTGTCATGCAGCTTCTTCATAGCATCGAGCGTTTGAGTATCGAAACCAGAAGAGGTGTTGTAAATCTGGCTTTTGGTAAGCCGCACTTTCCAATCCTCGTTCATTGGGTTCCAATGAATCGGCGCGGACATCTGGTCAGGGGTCGTAATAGGTTTCAGGCTATTCCAGCCTTTTCGTGTATGTGTCATCCCGCTACCTCCGCTGATTTCAGGAGTTTCTCGATTCTTGCAATGATTTCATCGCGCTTCTCTCCGCTCGGAATCGAGTCACTGTGACCCTTATCCGTGAGAAGCGTGTCGAACATGGTAAGAATTTCATTCGGATTGGAAGGCTTCTCGTCAGAGGCACGAAGATTGGCTTCGATATCTTCCACGAGATTCCAGTATTCCATGTCGTACAGCATCGCACTGTTTTCGTTGCTATGTCGGTCTTCTTCCTCGTTTGCATCACTGCAAACGATAGGGAGGTTTATCTCGGCGAGATAATCGTCAAAGATGTCCGCAGTATAAGCGGCGAGCAAGCGAATATTGGTATTCATGATTTTTCCCTCACTTTCTTTCATTTCCTGCCACAAGCATCATCCCGCAGCATTTGTTCAAGCAGATGACACTGACCACGAGCAGCGCGAAATTGTGCAGCGTGAAGGACTGTGCCAGAGCACTGATGCTCAGGAAGATGAAGAGAACAAACAGGACGGCCAAGGTTTTGAGGATGACATAGATGATTTTGTTCACGGTGATGCTCCTTTTCTTGCTCCGGTTATCGAAGCATATCAACGATTTTTCCGACCAACTCATCATTGGTCACGAACTGGTTGCGGCCCTTGGCACCGAGCGATACAGAGGAGTAATCCTTCATATCGGCGGCATAGCGAACCATATTCTTATCGGCAATCGGCTGATAGCAGGACCGCTCGGTGGTTACATACACGCATTTTCCGTTCAGGATATTCATGATGTGTCCGTAGCAACCCGTCTGTTTGCCGTTGCGCTGCATGTTGTGCAGGGTATGCGTCAGCATCAGACCGTCGTTCTCCTTCTCAGCACAGGAGAGCATGGACAGTAGTTTTCGGGTCTTATACGCAGTGTTCGTCATGGTAGATTACCTCATTTCTTTAGAAATACTTGTAAGCAGCGTTCAGCCGCTTGTTGTAGAGTTGTAAGGTGGTCAGATTCCCGCAATAGACCTTGCTGGACGAGATAGGAACATTCACCCCGGCTTCCATGTGCGAGAAGAACATCGCAAGACAATCCTCAACGCTGTTACTCGTGGTGAGTGTCTCGTATACCGGATACGAGTACCTCGCTGCCTGACTGTAGGTGGTATTGAGTTCGTGGACAAAGAATTGGACCTGACCGGATACGGAACTTGCATCCAGACCCGAGGCATAGCACCAGTTCAAGAGATTCGTCTTACGACCGTGCGTCCATTGCAGAAGCCCATAGCCTCCGTCGTTCGGATTCTCGGCAGTAACACGAAGCCCGCTCTCCATAGCCATACACCCCATCACAGCAGCAGTACCGGCCTTGGAAAGACCCACATCCCGCAATGCTGTGTAGATGGCGTACTCATTGTCAGAAAGGTTCTGAGGAATCGTGTTCGTCACAGGTTCTTCTGCAGGTTCCACCGCAGTCTCTGCCGTCTCTACAGAGGGCTCAGATTCAGGCTCCGTCTCAGTCGTTTCCGGTTCAGGTACAGGCAGTACCGGCGCGAAAGGCGGCTGAGCGTTGAGCTCCCGAAGATGGACCTCCAACGGCGTGACATACTCGATATCGGAATCGTCAGCTGTCTTTACCAGCGCAGCATACGCAGGCGTCGAGAAAAAGCAGGCTATGCAGCCGATAATGGTGATAACGCTGAGCATGAAGGCGATGGTCCCGGCATAGAATTTCAATTTGTCGTTCATTGTGATTACTCCTTCAAATAAAGTTCCCGCCGACAATAACTGTCTGGCAGGATGTGATAGATGTTCGGTTGTTGGAAAAACTTCATGCTTCACGAACTACGATGGCGGTATATCCTCTGTTGGCAAGATACCGATACGCTGCATCATAGGCGTCGCTGAGCGTTGGGGCTTTAACATACCCGATAAAATCGGAGCAGATAACCATGCCGGAAAAACCTGGGTTACCGGCATAGATGGCGAAGCGGGTGTTTTTCGGAGTAAAATGTTTGAAAATAGACATAGCGGACCTCCTTATCAGTCGCTGTTAAAATGGGTGGATGACGGATTCCTGAAAACAAAAAAGGCAGGCCCATCGTGAAGATGAGTCTGCCTTGAATGAGAACAGAATTATGAATTGTACGAGCACTTTGCGTGCCAAGTAGATGTTATCTGTCGTACAACTTTTATATTATGGAATTCGCAAGGATACGCAAGAGCTTTTGATGTGCTTCTTTTTCAGGCTTCGTTAAGCCATTTCTGAGTGATATCCATGATTTGATTCTGAAATTCCGGGTCCGGCAAGGTTTTGCTGTCTGCCCAAATTGAGTTACGGACGATTGGGTAATTGTATACAATGCCGTCAACGATATAGGGCCAAAGCACCACTTCGCCGCCCACAAGCCAAAGTTTCTGGATTTTGACGGGTTTTTCGTATCTCGTGAGCCAGCATTCGCTGGTCACTACGGAATCCGCTACGTATTTCTGCGTTCCTTCTTCGGTCAAGAGATTCGGGTCATCGTCCTTGATGTTGTACATCCGTACAATGAACGGCAAGGGCATGTCCTTAGAATATTTCTTGTTCTCCCGCAGTTCAGCGAGCAGGAACTTCGAGACGAAATGCGCGATACCGATGCTAGTCAGGCAGTCGTCGAGGGTATGCCCAAGACAAATCCTTGGAATTTCCTGGTCCTCCCCTTTCATCCGATTCGTTGGTATCTGCGGAACAACATCGTCCGGCAGGTATCCGGTATCTGCCATGATGTGATAAAGAATCATTGATGCTTCCTCCTGAAATAAAAAATAGCAGGCCCTCAAGAATCGAGAGTCTGCTTTGTTTGCACGATGAATCGTTCGTTCGACCTTGCTCCTATCGTGCGGTTGATATTTTGCTGAGTTTGCACATGCAGCCCCAACAGGCATCGTTCAGAACGTCTTGTCGTTGGGAACTTGCAGATACATCCAGGACTGTGGTGCTCGCTTAACGCCAAGCTCTCGCAGTGACATATCCATAGATTGGATGTCAGAGACGTTCCAACCATATAGAGTGCCAGACTTATTGCCGTATGCAATCAGCTCGTTTGCGGTAAGGCAGCTATCCTTGACGAATCGAGCGGTCTTTTCGGCCACTTTTGTGCCGATAGCGTACGCCGGGAGTTCACGCAGACAGTCGAGCGTATCGATGTCCCGGCAAACAAATGCAGCAGTTACTTTTCCGGCACCACCATCAGCTTTCGTCTCGTAGCAGAACACCACAAAAGGATAGCTGATTTCCCACGGCATGGTTTTTCGGACCTCAATGGTCTTTTCTCCGCTCAGAATCTTTTCAAGCCATTGCTTTTTGATGCTGAGAAGAACCGCTTTGTTCGAGTTGATTTCAAGGGCTTTATTAGTATTTGAATTAAGCATTGTCATGCTCCTTTCACGCTTCTTACGATTGCCACATCGGCTTCATTTTTGCTGTTGGCAAGAACCAGAGTAGGCTCAATCCAACGAACTTCTAGGCGGTTGCGTCCCTCACCGACCCAATAATGATGCCAGTGAGCGCGGCGCACATGAGGGCGAACGCTGTGACTGCTGCCACAATGGGAAAAGCTTTCGGCACAGGTTGCATTAGCAGAACGCATTTGCTGCTCGAAGCTTTTCCCGATAACGTAACCGACATCAAAAACAAAAATAACGGCAGAACAGCAATGCTGCCCTACCGCATGAGTAATGGGTTGTGATTCATTTGTTTTTTTGGAACGTTACCATTTATGGAACGGGTTCAAAAGTCCGGGACGGTATTCGTTATCGACATACATCTTGATGTCGTTATCGTCCAGGGCATCCAAAATGTTCATCCAGCATTCCGCTTCGACGCGCATTTCACCGTCCATTTTCAAGGCCCTGTCGCACTGAACTAAGTCTGCGCGAAAAGAGTTCACATAGAAGCAATCTTTTGCGGCAGCTGCGAACCTGGTGAAGCTGTTTTTGGTATTCGTCATGGTATTCATCCTTTCTAAAATAATTTTGTTTCTAATCAATACATACAAAAAAGAAGCAGGCCCTCAAAAGAGAGTCTGCTTACAAGCATGACAGATTGTTAATGTTCAGTTAGGAGGTAAGTGATGGTATCTGTTATGCAATTATTATTTTAGGCGGTTCGCACATTCGTGCAAGTGGCTTTTTAACTTCGTTTGTTTTTGGTAGAAGCACTGTTCCAACCCTTAGATTTGTGCTTTTCAGAGCTGTCGCCTTTGAACATTTCGGATACTTTGCTGCCATCGTCTTCCGCATGAGCAATATATTCAGCCGCAAGAATTTCATACTGTGCGCGGGAAATCCCGGTTTGCTCTGTAAAATTTATGAATTCATGTTCAAACGCCAAACTGAGTGTTATTAAGACGCGATTGGTCAGCTCTTGTCGAAATTCATCAACGGTGCCATCAAATTTTATTGTGCTGTCGTCCTCATCACCATCTGTGAAATCATCAGCCGCAGCATTGACGGCGTCGCCAAAGAAAGTGGTCATCTCGTATGCCATATCCACAGGGCTAATATTCGGGATACCATTCTCATCTTTTTCGTTCACCTTAACCTGGAGTAGCTCTTGTATGATGCTGTAGCGCATCAGAAGCACTGACATTGTTGATGTTGGCTCGAAATTTTCAATTTCTTTTTCAAGAATTTTTTGCTTGTTTGCGACAATTTTGTAGTTTGCTTTCATGTGAAACTCCTTTAAGCGCCTAAAACCCGTCTAACGGTAGCAACCGGAACCTCACGTTTCCCTTCCGGCAGTACAAAAGTCGGCTCTATCCAGCGGACTTCCAGGCGTGTCCGGCCTTCTCCGACCCAATAATGATGCCAATGAGCACGGCGGACATGAGGTCTGACCGTACGGCCCGTGCCAGTTGCCGTAGATTTCTGATATTCTGTACCGGAAGCCAGCTGCTTTTCATAGCTCTTTCCGAAGACAAAGCCGACATTGTAGGTCTTGACGTTTACTCTTTTAGGAGCTGCGCCAGATTTGGAAACGAGGATGGGCCGCTTCTCTTTCGGAATTTTAATTTCTTTGATTTCTGCGTTTTTAGATGCAAGGTAATAGGCTGCAGAGACCGCGATACGAAGATATGGCTCGATACCGGCGTTGAACTCCCGCTGCTTTTGCAGCTCATCCTCGCTGAGAACGGCACCCGGTACGTTTGAAATCGTGGCGTCATTGACGGTCGCGGAATCCGTTCCGTTCTGAAAAGCCTGCTCACGTGCATCGTTGTTGCGCCGGTAGGACTCAATCAGCTTCTTACCGTTGAGACACCACTGCATGCACTGGCAAAGTTCGATATTGTCAAAGTTTGGATTTGCCTTAAAAGGAACAATCAGAAAGAGCGTATCCACATCGTTCGGCCCATGGGAAGCGTCGAATTCAATGTGTACGAACATCGCATCATGATGGGAACCAGCAGGAAGATTCATGACAAAGTCCCGATATGGCAGCCGCATCATGATATCGGAATAAATCGGTGCGTCCTCAGTCTCAGCCAATGTTCTGAGAAATTCCGGAGCAAAATTGTACACGGTTTTTGCTGCACGCCAATAGTTTGCGACGTATGCCATCGAAAATTGTGCGGCAAGTTCCCCATCCATTGCATCTGCTGCAATCTGACCATTTTGGATAAGGCGGTGCCCAAGCGGAATAAATTCACTTACATAGTAGTCATAGCCTTTATCCAGCAGCTTGTTGGCCCCTGAATTTATTAGAAACTGACTACTCTGCTCAGCGTACCAGAGAGCGCTGTTTACGATGATATTATCCACAATGCCACCTCACTGCCAGCACAATTTTATTGTCCCGTCAACAAAGAGAATCTGGCTGTACTCCTCACCGTCAAGAACGATGCAGCGGTCCTCGCCGTGTTTGTGAGCGCCGGTACAATACACAGTTTTGTTATTGATAGCCGGGATGGACGGTGCCTTTGCCAAAACCAGCTGACCGCGCATGGCGCAGATGTCAAGAAAAGAAATGATGTGGTCGCCCACCCTGGAAACCTCCAATCCTGTTTACAGTGCTTTGATTTGGAAAGAACCCTCGACATGCGGCAGCGGCTCGTCGGTGACTTTCAGAACGGAGCTATCTCGGCTCTCTGTCACATATCGAATAGCTTTAAGAATTTCGTATGCCAGCTTGCTGTTGTAGGCAAGCTCAGAATTTGAAATGCCAAAGTTCCCGTTCCAGCCAATGCCCATCTTTTTAAGCTGCGGAATCAGAAGGTCACGAGCTTCGATGACTCCTACTCCATTCCAGCGTGCATCATGGTAAGCTTGCAGTCGAAGCAGGCGGAGCTTCCCGTAGTCGTAGTTGGCTGCGATGTCCAAAGACTCGAAGATGATACCAAACTGCCCCATCAAAACCCGAGAGTATGTATCCAGGGCATCGGCAACGATTTTCCAGGAAGAAGCATCTAAGCCAATCCTGTATTTATACGGAGCGTCCTTTTCGGGCAGCTCCCGCGCATGATGCAGCACGTCTTCCAGAATGTCGCTGCACTTATCAGATAAGCTTTTGATAGGTGCCGTTACGTTCACAGCCGTCAGCATAGCACAAGCACTTGCAATGTTCTCCTCGCTTGCACCATAGGCTTCTCCAACTTCCTTGCAGATAGAGGAAAAATCGTTGTTGTAAAACGTTATCATAACAGCAAGAGCGTGCAGAATGAAAAAGTACTGCTTACTCGTGAAATCAATGTACATACGGCAAAAATCCTTTCACTTTTTACCCTTTCATTATACCGCGATTCGCAATTTCTCACAACGGAAAGAGCTAAATGGTAACAGTTTATACATATTTCTGCAAACAAAAAAGCCGCCTCCCTATGGAAGCGGCTGGGCCCTTATTTTACAGCTTTTCTGATTTCGAGCTCGTGCTCATAGCAGCTTTTGCAAATCAGATAGCCAATGCCAATATCGTTCTGGATGGCCGCAGACGTATATGCGTTGTGCTCGTTGATGGTACGTCCGCACGCAGCACAATTGAGTTCTTCGTTGGCATGAACCATGATGTCGCAATGTCCGTTCTGAGGTGGGGTGTACGGCGTATATTGCTTCTTGATGAAATCGTATTTCTGCATTTTATGGCACTCCATTATTCATTGTTTTCTTTCGCTATTATATCACAAATTGTGGTGCTAAACAAGAAAGCAGTCCCCCATAAATTTACGAACAATCGCTGACTTTGGAGATTGTGACGTTTGCTGAAGGATTTGTACCTTTGAGCAGTATCCTGCCGTTAGATTTACGGACTGATTCCGTGAACTTTCTCACCAAAGCCTTGCAGCTATAGATGAAACATTCTGCTTCCAAACTTTGGTAGGAATCCAATCCACAATTTGCGGAACAAAGTCGGCTTATCGGAATATTGCATCGGAATAATATCAAGGTATTTTCGATATCGTTCCGAACAGATAAATCAGTGATAAATGAAGATGCTTTTGGTTCCTGGACAGTTTCATTGTTTTGCTGTATGATAAAAGTACAACAATTAGAGTGATACAAGGAACGATAACGGCGAGGTACTGGCAAGATGGACGTTACAATGCAGACGGTTCTCCGGCTCCATGAGCAAGGTATACCCAGAAGAACCATTGCCAAACGTGCAGGCATCTCATTGCAGAAAGTGCGCAAAATATTGATTACGGCCGGAGTCTGGTCAGATGAAACATCAGAAAAAATCGGAAAGATGCGTTCGAACGGTATGTCGGTTCCGGAAATTGCAGAAGAATTGGGTGTAAAAACCAATACTGTTTGGAGCTATTTGCCATATAGCAAGGGCATGTACAATCAGGAATACCCGACCATTAACGCCATTCGGGTCCGAAATTCGAAGCGAAAAGCAAAAGAAAAAGCCCTCACCTGCACGGATACCGCACAGAATGAGGGCAGTGGCGCTTGCTGAAGGATTCGAACCTTCGGACAGTTTCCCATCGTCGGTTTTCTGGACCGATTCCATTAACCACTCGGACAAGCAAGCATATGGCGCAGAGGGCGAGATTCGAACTCGCATGCCGCGATTTCCGCGACGGCGGCTTAGCGAGCCGCTGCCCTACCGTTAGGCAACCTCTGCATGATGCACCTTTTTGACGTAGGTGCGATATGGCGACCCGTAATGGACTCGAACCATCAAAATTCCTGCTTGAAAGGCAGGTGACTTTACCGATTTGTCTAACGGGCCATATTGGTGTGTCGGGTAGGATTCGAACCTACGAACCGTAACGGAACAGTTTTACAGACTGCCTGCTTTATCCACTTGCATACCGACACATATGGTGCTTCCGGTTGGAATTGAACCAACTGCACGCGGTTCTTCAGACCACTGCTCTACCAACTGAGCTACAGAAGCATATGGTGACCTGCGTGGGAGTCGAACCCACAACCTTCAGTCTGAGAAACTGATGACTTGACCAATTCGTCGAGCAGGCCATATGATGCCGCATCACGCGGCGGGGGTTACGCGATGACGAGAATGTCATCAATCTTGGTATCCAGCATCGCTGCCAATATCACAAGGTTATCAATGGTTGGAAGCGCGGTTCCAGCTTGCCATTTGGCAACTGCCTGCGTGGATACGCCGAGTGTATCTGCCACATCTTTCACCTTGATACCTGCTGCTTTTCGCAGCGTCTTAATGTTGGCACCGGTTTTCTGAATATCGATAGTAGGAACGTTCATTTTCTTGCTGCCTTTCTGTATTGCAGGCAACAAAAAAGCTGCCTGCCGAAATCTCGACAAGCAGCTATGACATGCAGTTATCGCTTAGAAGACGCACCGCATCTGTACATGGTCTGTTTTTGCCTGTCGAGGAGTATGAGAAATAAAACTGCGTTCAAAGGACATGAACTCAGAATATTCGTAACTATACTCATACGACATGACATTAACAGTGTTGCACAGCATTTTGGGGTATCTCCTTTCGTTTCGTTCTGATATTATTATACCATGTTTTCGCAAGTTCGCAATCAACTTGTGGTTTAGTTTTTTGGTCTGTATACTCTCCAAAACAAAAAAGCCGCCTCTTTTGCGAGGACGGCTTTTCTTGTTGTGGCAGGGGTAACACGACTCGAACATGCAACACACGGTTTTGGAGACCGCTGCTCTACCACTTGAGCTATACCCCTAAAATGGCAGTTATTGTACTGCCGGACATGGTACTCCCCGAGGGATTCGAACCCTCAAAATAGTGCGGTTTGAGCGTACTGTGTCTGCCAATTTCACCAGAGGAGCATGTGGCGGGCATAGCAGGATTTGAACCTGCGACAAACGGATTAACGGTCCGCTGCTCTGCCAACTGAGCTATACACCCACAAAAGTGGCAGATGATACTCTGCCGGGCATGGTGCGCTCACGGGAAGTCGAATCCCGAACCTGCCGATTAAAAGTCGGCTACTCTACCAGTTGAGTTATGAGCACTTGTCGCGCATCTGCCGTGCCTTGCTTATGGGAACACGGTTTTGTGGAATCTCACTTCCGATGCGCATGAAAGCGAGCGTTGGCCGAGAATGGTCGAGTCGAACAACGGTTGTCAGGGTCAAAGCCTGATGCCTTACCGTTTGGCGAATCCTCAAAATATACATTATGTATAACGGCATACACTTTAATAAGCCTGACCGAATTCTATCTCGGTGGCATTAGAGTGACCTGATTCTGATTTTCTGCAACAAAAAAAGCACCCATCAGGCGTTGTGCGTCTGACAGGTGCTCATATCGTGCAGAGTATGGAAAACAACCGATACTTGGATGATTTTACATAACCATCACTGCATTATGATTTGCACAAACAGACAACACAAAACAGCCGAAGAGATTCCAATTGCTCCACAACTTCTGCAATTTATTCTGTTTGTTCATCATAGCAGCAAACATCGGAAAGCGTTCCTTTCATCAAATTCAGTGTTTTTATTATACAATATGTAGAAGTCAAAGTCAAGGCTTTTCGCAAAAATAATGGAAGTTTCGAGCTCAGTGCATGTCTGGTTTCCAAGCCGCAATCCGCGCTATCGCCTCCGACGCTGATATGCCCTCATACGAGTGCAGCTTGCCTAGAGCATCTGCCATCTTGACTTCATAGTCAGCCAAAGCCAGGTCGAAGGGCACCATGATTTCAGCATAGCCGCCTGGTGCTTCCAGAACGGGTGTCCTTGTGCTTTTCCTATCAACACTCCAGTTTCTTGCCAGCAAGTAGTCGTACAGCGCATACGGATTGATAGCGTTTACACCATTCGCCGACGATAGAATCGTATATGCACGCTTGTATTTTCTGGTTCTTTCCGCGTCTTTTTTGGTTGGAGCGTGAGGAAGCCTGGTTAAGTCCATATTGCTGCGCAGGTCCGAGAGCTTTACTTTGACAGCAATAGAATTTTGCTGAATATACCAAAGATATTCAGCATACGATATACCCTTGCTATGGGTCAACGCACTCACAGCGTCAGCAACTTCTTTTGGAAACCCCGTTCTGATGTCTTCTATTGTGATGGACGTATCTTCGACAGTATCATGCAGAAATGCCACAGTTTCAGCAACGGGGTCCCCTTTTACACCTTCCGCTACAGCCGCAACGTGTGCTCGGAAATAGTCCTTTCCTGCCTTATCCTTTTGTCCAGCATGAGCCTTAATAGCCCAAGCTCTGGCTTTGGCAACCATTTCGATGTCAGACTGTTTTGTCATGGCGTTTCCTCTCAATCTGCTTTTTCCTTAGTATACTTTGCTCTATTCGATACAGCAACTCATTTTCTTGTGTCACTCACAAAAACAAAAAGCCGGGAAGCCCCGGCAAAATCTGGCGGTCAGAGTGGGATTTGAACCCACGGACGTTTTTAGCGTCGCTGGTTTTCAAGACCAGTTCCTTAAATCATAAGATTTGTGCGTAGGGTACACCGTCTATAGTCGTCTGCGACTTAGGCGGTGAGGAATGCATTGACCAAGAGTATTTTTGAGGTACACTTAGCAAGTGCAAATATTCTGCGTTTCCTTTCTTTGGGGTTTAAGATACTTTAGCCCACGCAGAATGCATGGGGATTGACGTTTTAACAATTTTAATCTTTTTTAAGCTGGCAGATTTCTTGCCGTTTAAGGCTGCCACTTTGAATTCCACTCTTACGTTGCCTTTTTTATTAGTATGAGTACCATGTACGATAAGGGTTTCTCCGTTGAGAGAAACCAAATCGCCGGAATTGAGGGTCACCTTTTTGCGGCGTAGAGCACGGTAGCCTTTACGAATCCTCTTTCCACGGTACTTGTGCAAGTTCTCAGAATCCTTTTTATGGCTGCGGCTAATTCTTCCGTTGAAGAGTTCTTTGCCTTTTGCTTCTTTGCCGGTACGAATGTCAATATACCGCGAATCATGAAACTTTTCGAGAATGCGGTTATTGCGTTTTACCTTTTCGTAATGCTCAAACGCACAGCGGTCAACTGGATGGAAGTTTCCCATCGCATACGCATCGTTGCTATGACTCTTATCAAGATGAAGAGCAATCCGCTTTTCTTTGGTCATTGCGCCATAAGTGAATGTGACGAACGGCTTTCCAAAAGCAGCGTAAAGTTCATTGACGATTTGCCAGCGCACGGTGTTCATGAATGCCGCACCGGAAAGATTAGCGAACTTTTTGTCTTCACCGAATCTGTATAGCTTGCCGCCTTTTTGATGGTTAGCTGGTGTATGGCATTTTTCGCACACGGTTAAAAGTTCACTGAGACTATTGCCGTGACGGCCTTTCCAATAGAACATGTGATGCACGTGCAAAATGGCACCTTCGTTGGCTTTGCGCCCACAAACCTGGCAGGTGTAGTTATCACGGTAGAATACCGCCTCCCGCAAGGTTGCTAAATTGTAGCGGGGACCTTTTTGGTAATCTGTGCTTTCCGGTCTGACTTTGCCTTCCTCGATTGCTTTTACGAGCATTGTATCAAAAGAACCGACTTCAACAGTTGCATGCGTAATAGGCATCACTTCGCAATACATCTTGATGACATTGACGTTGAGTTCTTTCTTATGTTTAAGAGAGGGTGCAAGCCAGTTTTTGTCACGTTTGCGGTTATTGAAACGCACCTGGCGATGGCGGAGCCTGTTTCTGCGGGAGCGGCGCATTCTACGACAATCATCGCGGCAGTCTTTCTCATCCTGCAATGTATCATATTGCGCAGATACATATTCGTGAGATTCGCTTTTCACGCTGATACCGATGTAGTTGTAACCGACATCCTCACAAATTTCGATGGGTTGAATATTCGTTTTGCTGTCATACAACAGCTGGATAGTAAAGGGATGATGCTTAATGATTTTTGCTTTTCCGTCTTTCAAAAGATGGCGCACCTTGCCAAGACGGATGGTAGGCATCAGGCGTTCGCCATTCTTACTAAGAACACAAGCGTAAGTGCTCATGCAAGGTACTCCTTTCGTATAATAGTGATAAATCGATAAGTCAGGGCTTGCGCCCTGTGGTCCACATCGCCAATGTTGTTGTACCGTTTTAGCCTTTAGACATGACGTTCGCACTTCTCCTACCCTCAGAGATTTTTAACAAGCGCCCGCAGAGCTTACCACTTGTGGAGCATGGATAAGGTGCCTATGTTATTAGTACACAACGTAGTTTCCTGCTGCCGGAGCAACAGACTTAGGCTAATCAACCGGGCTTACGGGTTGCCCCGCAAGCCTCGTCTAAATCGGCGGACCGGTTTAAGCGGGGTTGTTGACTCGGACACCTGACCAAAAAAGGATGGGGCGGAGCCGAAGCCCCGCCCCAATGCAAGGAGAAAATTATCGGATATAGTCAGAGGATGGCAAATTAGTGGATGCCCAGGGAAGCAGCATAAGCAGCTTCACGAGCGGCAACCTGTGCCTGCAGAGCAGCGATGGAAGCAGCATAGGCAGCTTCGCGCTTGTCAGCAGCAGCCTGAGCTTCAGAGGTAGAAGCGTACTGGGGTTCATTGCCAGCCAGAGTGCCAGCATAACCCTTGACGCCATCAGCGCCCTTGACAGTCAGGACTTCGTGACCACAATGGTCACAGACGTAAACGTTACCCTTGCGGGTCCAGTTGTGATAGCCACAGCTGGTGCAGACGGTGTACTCATTGCCCCAGGTGCCATTGGCAATAGCGGCGGCAATTTCACCGTGCTCAGAGACTTCAACGTTTTTGCGAGGAGCGGTCGGAGTAGTGGTGGTAGTACCGTTGCCCTTGTTGGAGCCGGTAGAAGTGTTGTCCTTACCGGTGTTGTCCTTGTCGGGGGTCACAACGTCACCCTTGTCATCAGGAGTGGTGGTGCCGCTGTCGCCGGTATTGTCGCCCTTGTTGTCGCCATTATCGTCGGGGTTGGCGACATCGCCCTTGTTGTCATCCTTGCCGTCATCGGGAGTGGATGCAGAAGTGGCTTTCAGGTTCAGGACATTGTCGTGGATGTCGTCGCCCAGGTAGTAGAACAGGCGGTCGTGGTTCAGGCTCTTGCTGGATGCGGTGTAAGTATCACCGGAATCGGTGGTCCAGGCTTCAACACTCTGGCCGTCAACATTGCCGGGGAAAGTAGCGGTATCAGTCTCGGTCAGCACCGTGCTGCCATCAATCTGATAGTTGATGGTGATGGAACGCGGATTACCTTCGGCCGCATAGCAGGAAGTGATGCCGTCAGCGGTGAACCACTGGTCAACTGCATCGTACGGCAGAGTGTCGCCGGGATAGTAGTTGTAGGTGTAGCCGCCATGGCCCTGCAGGGTAATCCAGTAGCCGTAGTCATACTGGCTTGCCGGGAACGTCATAGAACCGCCCGGAGCCAGGTCCTGGGAAGAACCGTTGCTGAAAGAGAAATGATAGGTGTCACCGGTGGCTGCGAATGCTGCGACAGGCAGACAAGTTGCCATCATACCGGCTGCTGCAATCCCTGCGATTGCTTTGATGATTTTCTGATTACTCATGCTGTGTACTCCTTTGCTTTTTTGATTTTTTCGTCTATTTATCTGCATTTATTCAGATACCGATTCGGAGAGAAATCAGCCGCAGTATTGCTGCGTTGCCCACCATCTGCCACGTGGAGGCTTTCTCATAGATGGTTGACGAAGCAGATATGTGCTTCGCCAGTGCCGCAACCGTCTTCGCCACTCGACACAATTTCGGTTTGAATTTATCCCCGTAAAATCGCATGTCCATGCTGCGCGGAGAGGATAAAATTCTTCGTGGTATGGTTTCGGAGCTCCGCGCCTGATTGGCCGTACTACACGCAATGCAGTACAATACCCCAGATACCTTTGGCAAAAGGAAGCGAAAGGGTGTCTGGATGGAGAAGGGAGATGGCCTCGAACCATCGATACCCTGCTTTGCGGCAGGTGCTTTATCCAGCTAAGCTATCCCTTCATGATGGCGGGTCAAGCCCGCCAAATAGCTTTACGCAAACTGGAAGTTGCCGTACTGTGTGACTGCACGTTCCAGGCGCAGAGGAATGGTTTTTGTGCTCTTCTGAGTGATGTCCTCGCGTGCTACCTGAGCTTCACTCACGCCAGCCGCCTGCAGGACTTCATACAGATTGGAAGGACCGGTGCCAGCATAACCGCAGGTCAAGCCATTGACCTGAAGCGTGAAGCCGTGCAGATGTGGTGCCAAGCCGGGAACGAAATCGAGTTCAACAATGACCTCGTCGCTCTTGTCGTTTACACGATTGACCGAGATGGCGCGGATGTTCTGATTGCCAAACATTTCAATCAGCTTTTCGGCTGCTGCAGCAGTTTCTATGGTAGTCGTCCCTTCAACATTGATGATTGCCTGTTCCATGGAATTCATCTCCTTTCCATTTCGTTTGATTGGGTAATGGGGCTTGATGGCAGGTTCGAACTGCCGACCTGCGCGTTACGAATGCGCTGCTCTACCAACTGAGCTAATCGAGCACGATAGGGTGTTTTATGCTGGTCACCCCTTGAGCGAGAAGCCAACTCGCATCCAGCACCATTCGGCAGCCACGCCGATAGATTCTGTATTGTACCCTCTTCACCGTTTTCCGGTCTTATTCGCGACTAACACCGAGACTTTCGAATACTTTCAGGCACAGCACCTGTTTGTCTATTATTTTTGAGGCTGTCTCATCGACATTCGGACAGCGGACCACAAGTGGACCATGCTCACCAAGTTTAACGTCGTGGCGTACGGTGACTGCGACGTGTGGAGCAGGTAGCGGGGGTCGAACCCGCATCTCCGCCTTGGAGGGGCGGAGTATTAGCCGTTATACGATACCTGCATAAGATTGCGGGTGAACCCTCACTTAGCCCCGCCATGACATCCGTTTAGTAGGTCGTCATCCCCGGATGTCATCTTCACACCACCTGACAATCTTGCGAACCTCATCGTTGACGATACGCGAGAATCCAAGAAAGCGCTTGGGTGTTGGTCAACTTCAAATTTTGAGCCCTGTCGTTGATTCCCTGTCAAATCGGGTTAACGGTTGTCGTTGGGCTGTGTGTGAGACTGCGGCGAAACTTACCAGTTGCCGTGCAGCAATCTCGCCTTTACGGCTGTGTCGCGTCTGGATGCGCCCCGACTTGACGGGGATGCTCGTACGTTTGCATGCTTCTAAGACATTCGTCAGCAGCCGCAAGAGCCGCTGTCCGCCACCCGCCACGAGGAGGCCGCCTTAATGGGTGGCATGCTGTCCGCCAGATGTTGTGTATAGCATCGTATCATGTGATTTCGATACATCCAACGGATAGCGTCTGGAGCTGGAAATCGGACTTGAACCGATGACCGACTGATTACAAATCAGTTGCTCTACCAGCTGAGCTAAACCAGCAAATACAAACATTAGCCAGATGCCCGGAACACGGAAACATCTGTTGCCCACCGTCCGCCGCGTGGAGGCTGTTTGCTTGGACGGCTGGCGCGGAGTTACCCGCGCCAAATGGGAAATAAAGAGGTAAGAAAGGAAGGATATTACTATGAAACGGATGATTTTCACGCTTCACCTGTGTCAGCTCAAATGAAGCCATGCGACCAAGATTGGGGAAGGAAAACCTTGATGTCTCAGGAGCCGTTCCTCTTCCTGAGAACAATTGTATTATACCATATATGTGGTATCCGGTCAATGAAAAGACACAATATATAGTGTCTAAATTGTAAACAAACATTAAGATACCACTATATCTAGCGGTTGGGGCAAGCGCATCAAAAATGCCTTGCGTTTCCGGCAGTTTGCAGGAAATTCAGTAAATCTTTGGCCGAGCTGACCTGTGAAACCACTGCACCGCTCTTTGCGTATAGGTCAGCAATGGAATCACCCTGTCCCCATTCGTCCCGTGGTTCGGCTTTCTTTTCAGTGACCTTCTTCTGCCGGAAACACCTCGTACACGCTGACATACAGCATCCCCGGCTTGTAGTCGGCATAATCTACTGGACGTTTCTGGTCGTATACTTTCACGTCAGAATCATCTGCCGTGAGCCAAAGATATTTCACATGTTCAGCGTAGCGCGGGTCTTCGATACGATAGCTCTGCCCCTCTTTGATTTTCAGATGACGCATATCTGCCTGGGCATGCGAAAACTCAACGAACGCACCATAGTCGCCAATCACGATACGGCTGTACCCGTTGGCAATGACTGTGTTGCTCCTGGTTTCGAGTTTGGTCGTATTGCCGGACATATCGCACCATTCCGGCAGAGCTTCTTCAAACTCCGCTCGCACATCTGTGAAGAAGGTACGTGGGATGGGCTTGTACTTGTATTCGTCGGCAAGCTGCTCCTGATATTTGAGCATTCGAATGCCGGTCTCTGAGATTTCATGCTTCATTATTAACTCATCCACCTTTTTTCCCACTGGTCGTACTCAGCGACTTCTCGTTTTACGGTTTTACCGTCTTTATTGTATGTTGTGATACGCTGTGCGTAGTTTGCTGCGTGCTTTTTCAGCTGTTGCAGAGCTTCTTCCTCGGAATTCATTTTCGTGACACCGCGATAGGAACCGCCAGAGCCTAAGATTTCGGGTTCGTACCAGCCTGTTTCGTAGTATACAGTCTGTTCTGTTGCTTCATCCAGAACAACTTTCCCCTGCTCACCGTAGTCACCCGTATAGCTGCTTCGGATGATTCGTGCGGCACGGTCGTTCTCCTGCTCTTCGTAGGCTTTTACAATAAAATCGACGTAAGTTTTGAACTTCTGCTCGTCACCTTCACAATGCGCTTCAATGAGTTTCCCAATCGTGACAACGTTGATTTGGTTCATGCTTTTTTTCTCTCTTTCTACTACAATTATACTCTTCCGATAAACTGAAATGTGATTTCTTGACGATTGTTAGCGAAAAATTCATAATTTGAAAGGGCAAAAGCTGAACGTTGGAACGTCTGAATCAGGGCTTTCAACCTGGTATTTGATGACTCTTTTTTGTGCCCCTAAAGCCTTGTATGTCTGCTCAGCATTCACGCATAAGCCGTTGGCAAAGAAGAGAGTGGAACCATTGCGTTCACTGATATTTTCGGCAGAATACATTTTTGGCTTTCTGATTCCGGGGTCGAGATGGATTCCACCGCGCATCAGCTTTTCAGCATAGAACCAGACATCAACGCGGGAGAAAATGTAAAGCAGCTGCGTGGTTCTGAAATAATAGAGAATCTGGTCCGCACCACTCCTGTATACCCAGCCCGGGGTGTGCCATAAAGGGTCGATGCCATCCCGATACCGCCGCGCCACCCGTTGTTCGTTCAGAGCGTCAGGCACCATGGAGAAGTAGTCCACCGAGGTTTCCAGGTAGAAATTTCCGGTATTGTGACTGTCCACTTTCGCTTCCAGACCAAAGGTCTTTCCATTTTTCTTCCAGACGATGAAATCGGTATCTTTGTCTTGATATGATTTATCCTGAGTCACGTCATCGTAATGGCTAATGCCATGATTCACTTTGATAATCGGGTCGTTAAGGAATTTGCGAGCCAAGTCTTCTCCGAATTTTCCCTCATCGAGTTGCTTGGACATCTTAAACTGACGAGGGCTTTCTTCCCAGGCTATCATACTTTTACACGGCATCTGCCGAATTTTCAGGCAACTGCGATACGATATGTGCAACGATACGTTCTGTACAGGCATTGACAACGGCGCTGGCAGTCCGCTGTTCACGCAGCGAATGGCAGAGTTCGTCGAGTTCGGATTCCGTGAAGGGATAGTCTGCCGAAGCAAGGAACTTCTTGCACAGTTCTTTCATATCATCGTCGCCTAAAGGCTTGACGCGGTGTTTGAAAGTGAATCGGCGAATGAGGGCTTCGTCAAGGTTATCGACGCGGTTTGTAGTGCCAATGAGAATGACGTCATTCGGGAGCCGGTCAAGTTCCTGCATCAAAGCAATGGTGACACGGCTCATTTCAGCGACGTCATCACGGCCGCCACGGCACATTCCGATAGCATCAATTTCGTCAACGCAGAGAACGCAGGGCGTGCGTTTTGCGTAGTCGAATACTCTGCCGATATTCTGCTGTGTACGACCAAGAGCAGAATCAACCAAGCCAGAGAATTTCAGGAAAACAAACGGTAAATTCGCCTTGTGTGCAATGTAGCGGGCCAATTCAGTCTTACCAACACCAGGAAGGCCCGTCAAAAGCAAAGAGCAAGTATAGTGGATGCCAAGCTCCTTGATGGCTAAAGCTGCTTTTCTGGTGGCCAAGAGCTTGTTGATGACTGTTTCTTCCTCCTCGCGGAGCAGGAACCGGCTCTCAGGGAAATTCGTGGCATCCTCCGCAATCAAGAGGTTTTCCAGGTTGGCGGGCAGCTGAATCAGTTCCGGTTTCAGAAGATTCAACTTTCTGAGTTCGTTTTCTTTGAACCTGGCGTCCTTTTCGGGTACATTCTTTTCAAGCATGATTCGGCACTGAGTCTGCGCGTTTCGAATATCGCCATCCACCACAAATCGAATTAAATTACGTACGTCGTCTGTCATTTCATTTCCTCCTAAAAAAGAAATAGGCCGCCAAATGGCAGCCTGTTAATATGAGGTTATATTCTGATTTTTGTTTCTACTGCAAATAGTGTTTACCGTCGAAACAGAGAGATTATATTCAGTGGCAAGCGCCTGCACCTTCTCGCCTTCCCTGTGGCGTTTAGCAATCAGTGCATTACGTTCCGTGTTTTTTCGCGGACGGCCGCGTTTCTGTAAAATTCCAGCTCTGACATTTTCCTGATGAAACGTTTCATAAATCGCCGTTTTAGAGATTCCGTATTCCTTGGCAATAGTGCTGACCGAGACCCCTCTTTCGATTTTGCTTCGAATATCGGAATTCCTTCGATTGGTCTTGTCTTTCAGCGCCTTGTGATAGTATTCCTGACAGGTTTTTCCAATTTGGCGCATGTCCTTGTAAAACATCGGTGTACAAGGGGTACAAACAAGATAAAATAGAAATGAGGGGCGATAGAGCGGAAATGTCAGATTTTCCACTCTAT